>BNJS01003288.1_pt1:0-487500 | contig 1387484 bp, 1279 predicted proteins | sample 8540461 | NCBI WGS metagenome assembly BNJS01 (sample SAMD00202454, study PRJDB9452) | human saliva metagenome | isolation source: human saliva | place: Japan
ATAAATGTCTTCCTTTTTATTTTTATAATATCTTGATAAAAAGCTTATTACATCATACCACCCATACCTGGAGCAGCTGGCATAGCTGGAGTATCCTCAACCTTGTCTACAATAAGACACTCAGTTGTCAGGAACATACCTGCGATTGAAGCTGCATTCTCAAGTGCAACACGTGAAACCTTAGCAGGGTCGATAACACCTGCAGCACGAAGGTCCTCATAAACATCCTTGCGAGCATTGTAACCATAGTCACCCTTACCCTCACGAACTTTATTTACTACAACAGCACCTTCACCACCTGCATTAGCGATAATCTGACGGAGAGGCTCCTCAATAGCACGACAAACAATATTGATACCTGTCTGCTCGTCAGCATTCTCACCCTTAAGGTCCTTCAATGCTTCCTGAGCACGGATATATGTGGTACCACCACCAACAACTACACCCTCTTCCATTGCAGCACGAGTAGCACAGAGTGCATCGTCAACGCGGTCCTTCTTCTCCTTCATCTCTACCTCAGAGTTAGCACCAACGTAGAGAACAGCTACACCACCAGAGAGCTTAGCCAAGCGCTCCTGCAACTTCTCCTTATCGTATGAGCTTGTTGAAGCTGCAATCTCGTTTTTAATTTGAGCCACACGGTCCTTGATAGCTTCCTTCTCACCAGCACCATCAACGATTGTTGTGTTGTCCTTAGAAATGGTAACCTTCTTAGCTGTACCCAACATCTCAAGAGTTGCCTTATCAAGTGAAAGACCCTTCTCCTCGCTGATTACCACACCACCTGTCAACACAGCAATATCCTCAAGCATTGCTTTACGACGGTCGCCAAAGCCTGGAGCCTTAACAGCACAAATCTTCAAACCTGCACGAAGACGGTTTACAACCAATGTTGTCAATGCCTCAGAGTCAACATCCTCTGCAATGACCAACAATGGACGACCACTCTCTGCAGCTGGCTGGAGAATTGGAAGGAAGTCCTTAACGTTTGAAATCTTCTTATCGTAGATGAGGATATATGGGTTCTCCATATCACATTCCATCTTATCTGTGTCTGTTACGAAGTAACCAGAGAGGTAACCACGATCGAACTGCATACCCTCAACAACACCGATACTTGTCTCACGAGTCTTGCTCTCTTCGATAGTGATAACACCATCCTTAGACACCTTACGCATAGCATCTGCGAGCAACTTACCTATTTCAGGGTCGTTGTTAGCACTTACAGTAGCTACCTGCTCTATCTTGTCATAGTTGTCACCAACTACCTCTGCAGAAGCCTTAATATGATCAACAACCTTAGCTACAGCCTTGTCGATACCACGCTTAAGGTCCATTGGATTTGCACCTGCTGTAACATTCTTCAATCCTTCAGTAACAATTGCCTGTGTGAGGATAGTAGCAGTTGTTGTACCGTCACCAGCATCATCACCAGTCTTGCTTGCAACACTCTTAACAAGCTGTGCACCTGCATTCTCAAAGTTATCCTCAAGCTCTATCTCCTTAGCCACGGTAACACCGTCCTTAGTAATCTGTGGAGCACCAAACTTCTTACCGATAACAACATTACGCCCCTTAGGACCGAGTGTTACCTTCACTGCATTTGCCAACTGATCAACACCACTCTTCAAGAGTTCACGTGCGTCTGAATTGAATTTTATCTCTTTTGCCATTTTCTTTATTCCTTATTTTGATTGTTTATTTATGCGTTGTTTGCTATTCTTTTTTATCTCTTATATGTATAACATCATTCTACAAGATATAACAGAATTGCCAAACTACAGCTATTTTAAGACCTTTTTATAAAGAGAGAATAGGAGAAGTGTTACTCAACAACTGCCAACACGTCGCTCTGACGCATCATCAAATACTTCTCACCCTCATTCTCAAGTTCAGTACCAGCGTACTTACCATAGAGAACCTCATCGCCAACCTTGAGAATCATCTCCTCATCCTTAGTACCATTACCAACGGCAACAACTTTACCACGCTGTGGTTTTTCCTTGGCTGTGTCTGGGATGATAATACCACCAACTTTCTCTTCTGCCTGTGCTGGAAGCACGAGGACTCTGTCTGCTAAAGGTTTAATTGTCATAATTGTATATGTTTTAAGATTTAATTTTCATTCTGTATATGACCTGTCACCAAGTCATTTCGCCTTCAATTATACGAAAACTATGCCAAAAGGACTTACTGACAATCTGTCAGTTCTTCTTACCTATTCGACTAAAAACAAAAGAAAATAATTATCTTTGCATTAGAAAAAGAATATGGTAAAACAATAAAGAATTAATTATGAAACAGATTACTAAGACTATTACAAGTGAACTTCAAGCACTGACAAATGCTGAAAAACGAGAGATTTTCCCGAGGTTCTTTAAGGCTGGCAAAGGAGAATATGGTGAAGGCGACCGTTTCTTAGGTGTTACCGTACCCAATATCAGAGCTATTGCCAAGTTACACAAAGACATATCCATAGAGGAGATACGGGAGCTGTTACAGTCAGAATGGCATGAAGTGCGCCTTTGTGCCTTAATCATAATGGTAGAGAAAAGTAAGAAAAAAGACGAAGCTTTACGCAAAGAGCTATTCAATCTTTACCTTTCTCAAACTAAGCGAATCAATAACTGGGACCTTGTTGACCTATCTTGTCGCTTCATCATAGGCGAATACTTACTTGACAAATCACGTGACATTCTTTATCAGTTAGCTCAAAGTTCACTACTATGGGATAATCGCATCGCTATCGTATCAACATACGCATTCATTCGTAAAGGACAATTAGAAGACACCTATGCACTTAGCGACTCATGATGCAACACCCACACGACCTCATGCACAAAGCTATTGGTTGGATGCTTCGTGAAGCTGGAAAGCGTAATCCTGAGCGACTTTATGATTACGTGATGAGCCATCGAGCAGACATGCCCCGTACCATGCTACGTTATGCAATAGAAAAGTTTTCTCCCAAAGAGCGCACTATTCTCATGAAACGTGCCTAACACTTCCCCACTCTATTACTTCCATTTGGGTGCTAATCATACGGTCAGAGAAAGAATAAAAACGACTTTTTGTCATATTTTTTCATATACTCGTTTTTAAAAGAGCACAAATTACATTCAAATTAACGCCCAATTGACTTGCAAAAGATGCCCTTTTGAGGTCTTACTAACGCCCTTTTGAAAGCCAAGTAAGCACCTTTTAAAATCCAACCTTGTAACTAATTCATAACAAGAGAGTTACAAAAGCACTCAAAATAGTGTTTTTTGCTTATTTTTAAAGATGTAAAACAAGAAATAATGTAAACAAAATTCAAAACACCAAGAACATTATTACCTTTCAGAAAACTTATAAATAAGGGCGCCTTTATATGACATAATACTTTGTAATATAGCGTTGTAGAGTATGAAAAAAATTAGAAAGATAGACGAAATATTGATAAGAAAATGAAAGATAGTAATAAACAATACCATTCTAAATAAGAATGATAAATGTAAGGGTATAACGAGTGATTTGAATTAAACTTGAAAAAGTTAAAAACGAACAACATATTTAACTCTCATAATTCATAACATAAAAATAATTATATATCCCATATTTTTTTCTTACCTTTGCATTCAGAACATAATATATAATTTAACGATATAAAAAAGAAAATGAAACCTACATTATTACTCCTTGCGGCAGGTATGGGAAGCCGCTACGGTGGGCTGAAGCAGCTCGACGAACTGGGTCCTAATGGTGAGACCATTATGGATTACTCTATCTATGATGCTATTCAAGCTGGATTTGGTAAGATTGTTTGTTATCCGTAAGGATTTTGAGGAGCAGTTCCGCAGCCAAGTTCTTTCAAAGTATGAGGGTCATATCCCTGCAGAACTTGTTTTCCAGAGTATCGATGCACTGCCAGAAGGATTCTCTGTTCCTGAAGGTCGTGAGAAGCCATGGGGTACAAACCACGCGGTTTTAATGGCAAAGGATGTTATCAAAGAGCCATTCTGCGTTATCAACTGCGACGACTTCTACAACCGTGATTGCTTCAAGGTTATCGGTAAGTTCCTTGCTGACCTCCCAGAAGGTGCAAGAGACAAGTATGCAATGGTTGGTTTCCGCGTAGGTAACACACTGAGCGAGAATGGTACTGTTGCTCGTGGTATCTGCTCTACCGATGCTGAAGGAAACTTGACAACTGTTGTTGAGCGTACGGAGATTGAGCGTCGCGATGGCGAAATCAAGTATAAAGACGACAATGGTGAGTGGGTAGCTGTAGGTGAGAACACTCCTGTATCTATGAATGTATGGGGCTTCACACCAGACTACTTCGAGTACAGCGAGGCATACTTCAAGGAGTTCCTCTCTGATCCAAAGAACATGGAGAATAAGAAGTCTGAATACTTCATCCCATTGATGGTAAACAAGCTCATCAACGATGGTACATCTACCGTGAAGGTGCTTGACACTACCAGCAAATGGTTTGGCGTTACCTACGCTGCCGATCGTCAGAGCGTGGTTGAAAAGATTCAGTCACTGGTCGACGATGGTACCTATCCAGCTAAATTGTTCTAATTCATAACCCTGCCTGGGTACTATCTCCGCATACAATCTTCGGTATTTCAAGATGTAAGACGGGTATCCAGGCAGGGCTTTTTATTTCTCTCATCTCTACACACATCGGGTATAACACCCACACACCTTTCAAACACACACGAAAGTTTACAGCTATAATGGAATTAAATTTACTGAATCAAGAAGAGATAGCAACACTACGTAATCTTCTTTCCAATGCAACAAACATCGTAATCTGTGCTCATAAGTCACCAGATGGTGACGCAACAGGTTCATCACTGGCATGGATGCATTACCTAAACCAGATTGGTAAGACCAATATCAAGGTATGTATGCCTGACGCTACACCCGACTTCCTGCATTGGCTACCGGGACATAATTCCGTTATTCGTTATGACAGACGACCAAAGGAGGTTGAGAAGGCGTTTAAGGAAGCTGACCTCGTTTGCTGTCTTGACTTCAATCAAAACTCACGTGTAGATGCAATGCAAGAAGTTTTGGAGTCTTCCACAGCCCCTCGCCTACTCATCGACCACCACTTAGAACCTGAGACAAACAACGCATTGACAGTCTCACATCCAGAAATGTCAAGTACATGTGAGATTGTCTTCCGTCTGATTAGTCAGTTAGATGGCTACGAGAAGATGACAACTCAATGTGCATCCTGCATTTATTGTGGTATGATGACCGACACAGGTGGCTTCACCTACAATTCGTCACGTCCAGAGATATTCTATATTATCGGTCAGCTTCTTGCAAAGAACATTGATAAGGACGAGATTTATAACCGTGTTTTCCATAACTACTCTACCAATGCCCTCCGCCTCCGTGCACACATCATCCTCAACAAGATGAAGGTGATTGAGGAGTTGCACGCATCCTATTATACTGTAACAAAAGAAGAGATGGCACAGTTCCATTTCATCAAGGGAGACATGGAGGGACTTGTTAATATTCCACAGCAGATTAAAGGACTTAAACTAAGTATCTCATTACGAGAAGATACTGAGAAACCTAAGACTGTACTTGTGAGTCTTCGTTCTTGCAATGGCTTCCACTGTCAACCTATGGCAGCAAAATTCTTCAATGGTGGCGGTCATGCTGACGCATCAGGTGGAAGACTAAATTGCACCATCGAGGAAGCGGAACAGATTGCCATTAAGGCGATACTATATTATAAAGAGGAGTTACAATAAGTAGAACCCCTTATAGCGAGAGAATAAACAACAAAATACTTCATGGCTAAATCCACATTGGAAAGCTTATATTTATCAGGTTATGAACATATTAGAACTATCTAAAAAGCGTTTTTCTGTACGCAAATATAGTGACACACCAGTATCAGAAGAAGACTTACAATATATCCTTGAGGTGACACGTATGGCACCATCGGCTGTCAACAAACAGCCATGGAAATTTGTCGTTGTGAAGTCTGAAGCGGCACGCAAGCAGCTACAAGAATGCTACGACCGTGAATGGTTCAAGTCGGCACCGCTCTACGTCATTTGTATGCGTGAGGTTGACAACAACTGGATACGCAAAGAAGACAACAAGCAGCATGGCGATATTGATGTTGCCATTGCTACTGAACATCTTTGCTTGGCTGCAACAGAGCGAGGCTTAGGTAGTTGTTGGGTATGTAACTTTAATATAGCCAAACTGAAAGAGACCTTTCCATATACAGGTTTTGAGCCTGTTGCCATCATTCCCATCGGTCACATAGCCGACGACTGTCCAACGAATGAGAAGAAGCGGAAGACATTAGAAGAAATTACAGACTTCATATAATCCTTATAAACGATTTCTGTTATCTATTCTACATATCCCACATAGGGTATTCATTAGCATCTTATACATATAATGTAACGACCATAACGAATCATTCTTCTCATCTTCAAGCGATGTGCTGATGCTCCGCACCAATGGTGCTAATGGTTCGCACCAATGGTGTTAACGCTCCACATCACACAACATGATGCTGAAACGAAAGCAAGATGTTGGTAGAATTAGATTCGAAACTTACCTTATAACATTCAAGCAGAGGAGTCCTCTGCACTTTAACATCTTAATTCAACAATCAATTTATGCGTATTCTTGGAAACATTATTTGGTGGATATTTGGCGGATTAGAGGCTGCTATCGGTTATTTACAGGTAGTTTAGCACTTGCCATCACCATTATCGGCATACCAGCTGCAGTACAAACATTCAAGCTCGGACTCTTGTGCCTATGGCCTTTTGGGGCAGAAGTGAGAGATGGAGAAAGTCTTTCAGGCTGTATTACCATTCCACTCAATATCATTTGGATAATCTTTGGTGGTTTTTGGGCATGTCTTACCCACATCTTCTTTGGACTACTTCTTGCCATCACGATTATAGGTATTCCTTTTGCAAAGCAACACTTCAAAATGGCAGGACTATCCCTTGCCCCATTTGGCAAAGATGTTGAGCTTCACCTTTAATCCAAAGACAAGAAATAAAGGCATTTGATAATCATTTGAATTAAATTCTTTTAAATCCTTGGTAGAACTATTAAAAGTCAGTATCTTTGGCAAAAACAAAGGAGAAAAAGCCCATGATTACGCAAGACAACTTCAACCAGGAATACGCTGACCCTATAGAGGAGCAGCAGATTCGCCATTTCGTGTGCATCGAAATGGGGCGACAGATACATAGATACATCAAAGCCATGCACGGCAGCAAACAACAGATGCTACGTTTTGAGGAGCATCTGAAAGACCTACCGATGAAGGAAAAGGAGGCTGCTATTGCACGATACATCGACTTGAACCGCAAGGTTATCAAAGGATTAGACATGAAGATTGTCTTAGCTCGTGCTATGGCAAACTACTCTGACACCTTCGATTACCTCGTAACATTGGTCAACGATAAACGAAAGATGGTGAAGTATCTGAACCTTATACGTGAGATTTACATTCAGTATCATGAGGTTATCGAACGAAAAGGAAAGTTTGGTATTCTCGATCACAGAGGACGTACACTCGTTGAACCGAAGTATGAGTTCCTTCGTACTTGTTATGTCTATGTTGACGACTTACGTACAATGCCGATTATAGCCCAATTAGATGGTAAACTTGGCTTGATACTTCCTGACGGTAAGGATACTATTATTGCACCTTTCATCTATGACAGTATATCGCTAAGAGATGAGCCACCTTATTTCGAAGCAAAGAAAGGAAATAAAAAGATTCTGCTTAACACTGATGGTGAAGAGCAATAAAACAAAAAAGAACTGTAACTGCCAAAGCGGTTACAGCTCTTTTAATATTACAATATAATACGATTTAAATCTTCTTCAGCAAAGCAGCCAAGCCTTCAAGCTGTTCCTGCCACATAGTAATCTTACTATTCACCTTGTCAAGATCAACACCCTGATTCAGTTCTGGTGAATCACGCTGCTGCTGCAACAAACCGATATACTGATTTACAAGTGCCATCTTAGTCTTGACGGTCTTCTTCTTTGGATAGCCACGCTTATCAACCTCACGCTGGTACTGCTCAGATATAGCATTGATCTGACGACCACACTCTTCATACTGGCTCAACCATTGCTGGTAAGCTGCGCTATTCTGCTTGTTTTCAAACTGTGTAATGCTTGCAGATTCACCTATCTGCTCATATGAGCTTTGTGCCATACCCATCATTGGAAGGGCTAACAAAGCAATAACCAATAATTTCTTAACTCTCATAATTGTGTTCTTTTAAAATCAAATATCACTTGCAAATATAAAGTAAATATCAAAAAGAACCAAAGTTTTTTTGTAATTTTGCATCTTGCGATTAATCCTTTAAATCTCTTTTAAGAGTATGTAAGGATAAATGTAGAATAAAGTTGAAAAATATGAATAAATATATTGAGGTAAAAGGAGCTAAGGTTAACAACCTAAAAAATATAGATGTAAGAATCCCTCAAGGTAAGTTTGTTGCCATTACTGGCGTATCAGGTTCGGGCAAGTCATCACTTGCTTTCGACACACTCTACGCTGAAGGACAACGCCGATATGTGGAAAGTCTTTCTGCTTATGCCCGTCAGTTCTTAGGCAGAATGTCTAAACCTGAGGTCGACTTCATCAAAGGACTCCCCCCTGCTATCGCCATTGAGCAAAAGGTTATTTCACGTAATCCACGCTCAACGGTGGGTACTTCTACCGAAATATACGAATATCTCCGTCTTCTCTATGCTCGTATAGGTAGGACTTTTAGTCCTATTACTGGCGAAGAGGTAAAGCATCATTCCGTTGAAGACGTCATTGAGAAAGTCATGTCCTACTCAGAAGGAACAAAGTTCTGTATCCTTGCCCCACTCCACATCGTTGAAGGACGAAGCGTACAGAACCAACTTGAGATGGAGATGCAGGAAGGTTATGCACGTATCTATGTAGATAATGACTTTATCCGCATAGAAGACTGGCTTGAACATAACCCTGCTGATGATGACAATAAAGTACGGAAAAGGATAAAGCAAAGAATATCTATCTCGTTATTGACCGTTTGTCAGTTGACAACTCCAAAGATACACTGACCCGACTCACTGACTCATGCGAGACAGCCTTCTATGAGGGCGACGGCAATATGCAGTTAATGATTCTGCCAGCTAAGCTTACCTATGATTTCTCTACGCGTTTTGAAGCAGACGGCATACGCTTTGAAGAACCGAACGACAACATGTTTTCGTTCAATTCTCCCCTCGGTGCATGCGCGACTTGTGAGGGTTTTGGTCGTGTCATCGGAATCGATGAGAAGTTAGTTATCCCTGACTCGTCTCTTTCAGTCTATGATGGCTGTGTACAATGTTGGCACGGCGAGAAGATGGCAGCATGGAAAGATGAGTTCTGCAGACGTGCTGCAAAAGACAACTTCCCTATCTTTAAGCCTTATTTTGAACTAACAAAGGCTGAGAAAGAAAGTCTTTGGAAGGGTCTACCAAGCGAAAGAAAGAAAGACATTCACGACCGTATCTGTATTGATACCTTCTTCCAAATGCTGAAAGAGAACCAATACAAGATTCAATACCGTGTCATGCTCAGCCGTTATCGTGGCAAAACAGTTTGCCCAGACTGCCATGGCACGAAGCTAAAGAAAGAAGCTACATGGGTGAAGATAGGTGGCATGGCTATCACCGACCTCGTTGATATGCCAATCATCAACCTTAAACAATGGTTTGACAATCTGAAACTAACAGAGCATGAACAGGAAGTCAGTAAGCGACTGATGACCGAGATAACAAGTCGTTTGCAGTTCCTTTTAGACGTAGGATTGGGCTACCTCACCCTTAACCGCCAATCTAACTCATTGAGTGGTGGTGAAAGTCAACGCATCAATCTCACAACCTCCCTTGGTTCTTCCCTCGTTGGCTCACTCTATATACTTGACGAACCTTCCATTGGTTTGCACAGTCGAGATACAGACCGCCTCATTCACGTACTGAAAGAACTTCAGGCATTAGGTAACACAGTGGTTGTCGTGGAACATGATGAGGAAATTATGCGTGCTGCCGACTACTTGATTGACGTTGGACCTGATGCAGGTCGACTTGGTGGTGAGATTGTGTTCGAAGGTAAAGTATCTGATATCAAGCGAATAGAGGGAGATATTAAAGAGAAGAAATACTCAATCACTGCAATTACTGGAGCAGTACCCCCGTTCATATACCATTAAATACCTCACAGGAACGGAAGTTATCGAAACACCTACAAGTCGTCGACCATGGAATATGGCGATAGAATTGAAGGGAGCACGCATGAATAATCTTAAGGGTGTTGACGTAAAGTTCCCTCTGAATGTCTTTACTGTGGTGACAGGAGTCAGTGGTAGCGGAAAGTCTTCCCTTGTGAAAGGTATTCTCTACCCTGCCCTCAAACGCCATTTGGATGAGGTTGCCGACACACCAGGTGAATATTCTTCTCTTGGAGGTGACTGGAAGCAGATTAAACACGTTGAGTTTGTAGATCAGAACCCTATCGGTAAGAGTACACGCTCTAACCCTGCCACTTACGTAAAGGCATACGATGAAATAAGAAAGCTATTTGCAGACCAGCAGTTATCAAAGCAGATGGGCTTTACACCACAGTATTTCTCATTTAATACTGAGGGGGGACGCTGCGAAGAATGTAAGGGTGCAGGTGTCATTACAGTGGAGATGCAGTTTATGGCAGACCTTGTCTTAGAGTGTGAGGAGTGTCACGGACAACGCTTTAAGCGTGAGATTCTTGACGTACAGTTCCAAGGTAAGAATATCAACGACGTCTTGAACATGACTGTGTCTGAGGCTATCCAATTCTTCAGTGAGCACAAACGCAAAACGATTGTCAACAAACTAAAACCATTGGAAGATGTTGGATTAGGCTACATCAAACTCGGACAAAATTCTTCTACCCTCTCTGGCGGTGAAAACCAACGTGTGAAACTCGCCTACTTCATCGGACAGGAACAGCAAGAGCCAACACTCTTCATCTTTGATGAGCCAACAACAGGTCTACACTTCCATGATATCGATCGGCTACTCCATGCTTTCAATGCGCTCATCGAACGTGGACATACGATATTAGTCATCGAACATAACCTCGATGTCATCAAGTGTGCTGACCATGTCATCGACCTTGGTCCTGATGGAGGTGATAAGGGTGGAAACCTCGTAATAGCTGCTACACCAGAAGAGGTGGTTCGCTGCAAGGAGAGTTTGACAGGTAAGTATTTAGCTGAAAAGCTAAGTAGATGAACTTCTATAACTTAGCGTAGCAAGCCCCTAATCAAATAAGCACTATGTGTTTAGGACTGTGTAGCCCTTTTTTGATAATAAATTACACACCTTCTAATAATAGATTACAAGGTATTTAGTGCTTAGCACCATTAGTGCGAACGATCCGCACAACATGTGCGGGGCGTTCGCACATTATGTGTTAGGCTACAACACGTTGATAAAAGGATAAAAAGAAGGAAGGATTATCACCCTTATAATAAGAGAGTAAGACGCTAATCGACTTACTTATATGATAGAGATATTGGTCATTCAAATATGATTACATGATAAAAGGCTGAACTCTAAGGAAGAGTTCAGCCTTTTATTATATCATAAAATATGATTCCGTGGATGGCTACCTTTATGCAACCTTCTCCAAACGCTTCATCATAAGGAACATGAAACCAGCGGAGAGGAGACAAAGTACAATAAAGACAGACCATACAATTGTCAGAGGTATGTCGTTCCACAAGAAACCACCAACGCTGACAAGCAGGTTACCGATAGCTGTAGCAACAAACCATCCACCCATCATTGTACCCTTATATTTTGGAGGAGCAACCTTGCTAACGAAGCTGATACCCATAGGACTAAGCAACAACTCACCAAAAGTAAGAATGAGATAGGTACCAATCAACCAGTTACCAGAAGCAAATGGAACAGTCTCGCCTGCAGCCTTTGCTGCATCCTGCTCGTTAGGAGTCAACAAACCACGTGATGCCAAAACCATAAGCAAGTAAGCACTACCTGCGATAATCATACCGTAAGCAATCTTACGAGGCGCAGTTGGTTCCTTACCTTTAGCTGCTAAAGCACCAAAGATTGCCATACTGACAGGAGTCAAAGCTACTACATAGAATGGGTTAAACTGCTGGAAAATAGGAGCACTAACATCAACAGGACCACCGATGTTATGATACTTATAAACCAATACTCCTACGGCTGCAAGGAATACAACAGTAGAAATCAGTTTAGCCTTAGAAGTTTTACTCTGGAAGAATGACATTAGACTGTAAATCATGAAGATAATCATCACAAGGTTGATTACATCAAATGCCATTGTTTGCACACCCTCTGACTTTGGACTAACAAACTCATCGGCGAAGAAAGTCAGTGTAAGACCATTCTGGTGGAACGACATCCAGAAGAAGATAACGACAGCAAAAACAAGACAAAGAGCAACTATACGCTCCTTAGTTTGCTGTGGAGTAAGTTCTTCCTCAGTACCAGCCGTGTCTGTTTTCTTGCTCTTACCTGCGCCAGCCTCAACATGTTTAAAGGTGCTGCGGAAAGCATAATAAATCATCATTGACACAATCAATGACACACAAGCTACCGCAAAAGAGAAGTGGTAGGCATCATTACCAGAATAACCAAGCGAATGCTCAGCCCATTCCTTAATTCTCACAGCTGCTGTAGGAGCAAAGAGTGCACCAATGTTGATTGCCATGTAGAAGATAGAGAAACCTGAATCGCGCTTTGCTGACAGTTCTGGTGCATCATAAAGATTACCCACCATCACCTGTAGGTTACCCTTGAACAAGCCTGTTCCAAGACTAACAAGTAGCAAAGCACCAAACATTGCTGCATAACCCATTACTCCTCCACCCAATGGGATAGACAAGAATAGATAGCCCGCAAACATGACGATAATACCAATAGTCACCATCTTTCCATAGCCAAACTTGTCGGCCATGATACCACCGACCAATGGCAAGAAATAAACTAAGGCAAGGAAAACACCATAAATCAAGCCAGCTGTATCACCAGATAACCCGAAATTGGCTCTTAAAAATAAAGAGAAAACAGCTATCATGGTATAATAGCCGAAACGCTCACCAGTATTGGCTAATGCCAATGCATACAGTGCTTTAGGTTGGTTCTCAAACATAATGATAAAATTATAGGTTAATTATTACTTTGTTTTTACAATGTCAAAAAGGTAGGTAGCCTTAACTACGATATTACCATAGTTAGACTTACCAAAATAGTCTTTCTTTGAACTTCCATAAATATTGCCCAATCCATAGTAGTAACGGGCTTCAAGTAGGAAATGACCTACATGTCGGTTGCTATACTCTAAACCTAAGCCAGCTGCAATACCGTAGTCTAACTTCTTTTCTACTGGCATTGACTCCTGTGCTGTTACCGCATTACTTCGCCCTGTACCATCATTAGCAAGGTTAGGAGTATCATAATTCTTAGAAGTTGACTCTCCAAGATAGAGTCCTAACTGCGGTCCTACTTGGAAAAAGAAGTTAAAACCATTCTGTTCACGCCCCCATGCAAGGTGTGCGAAGACCGGAATCTGAATATAGTTAACAGTGCGTGAATACGCTTCAGCAACCCCATTAGAGTTGATAACAGGCTGATCAGTACCCGTCAGTATCTTCTCTTTCCATCCGATTGAGGCATAGTTCACCTCACCATAGATAGAACAAATAGTATTAAAGTACTTCTCGCACACATAACGCACACTCAATCCTCCGGTTACACCACCATGAATAGATTGTCTTACACTCGGAGTGAAGCCCACATTAGAGAGTATGTAACCACCATTACACCAATAGCAAAGTCGTTACGATGGTCTCCTATCTGCGCTGCAGCAGTCAACGGCAGCGCAAGTAGGACAACAACTAATAATCTTGAGATTCTATTCTTCATTTTTGAATAAGGTTCTCTACAACTGTTTAATAGACAAGATTCTCCATTGTCTGGTCTGTCTTGAAGTGAACCAGCTGGAAGTTATCATTGATATATCCGCCCTGTCCTACACGAACAAAGTCATAACGTGTCTGCAATGGACGATACTTAACCTCAGCAGCAGTACCCTTAAAGTTCTTTCCATTAGCCTTTAAGCCACGTACAAAGAACTGTGCTTGATCATAGCCAGTAATTGCCATACGTGGAATATACTGTCTTGACATAGGCTCACCATACTGCTCTGTATACTTTGCTTCGAGTTCCTTAGTCTTATCCGCTGCCTTATTATAATAATAGGTAGATGGGATATAAGTGTTATACTTGAAGTATTGGTCAAGATAATAATCCTGATAAACAAACCACTGGTTATAACCATAAAGGCTAATCGCAATACCAGGGCGCGCTTTCTTCAACTGAGCCAGTTTATTAAACACCTCATTCAACTGTGGACTTTTCTCTGAATTAAGAATCACAACATTTGGACGAGTAGCATCAAAATGCTTTGAAAAGTCTGCATTCGATGACTTTAAACTTGTGAGATTATACTTGATTTTCTGTAAATCAAGCTGCTTTCTCAAGCTTGTTGTGAACTCACCCACCTGACTTGTCTCGTCCTTACAATTAATAAAGATTGGATGATGTGACTTCTGGAAACGCTCTAAGAAAGCTGCTATCGCCTTGTTTGTCAACGAAGCCTCCGTCTGATATACTTGGAAAATATTAGGATTTGTTTCTACATCATTGCCTGATATAGAGAAAGGAATAACGAGTTTAATATCGTACGCACGGCAGAAGTCCGCCAATGGTTTTACCTGTTCTGAATAAAGAGGGCCAAAGATAACATCTAACTTTGAAGCATTTGGCTCAAGCAAGGTATTACGAATATCAGCACCCTTAGGTACATTCCAAGCGTGAACCTCTGTTGTAATTCCCTCACTCTTCAATTGATTAAGAGCCAACAAGATACCACGATAGTATTCAACCATACGTTTTCCATCTCCATCTTGATTATGCAAAGGAAGCATAACACCAACTCGGATAGCATTAACAGCCTTTACTGGAGCCTGAGCAACAGTAGACTTTGTCGCAGCTTTCTTGTCCGTCTTACCTTTCACAGAACCATCTGGAAGAAAATCGCCCTCCTTTGAATATGGGACAAAGATTAAATCACCTTTCTTCAGTTCATAACCAGCCTGCTTCATTGCAGGGTTAGCATCAAGAAGTTGTGGAATAGTAACACCATATTCTTTAGCAATACCAAAGATGGTTTCCTTACGTTTCACCTTATGTTGATCACGCCATTGAACACTTTGAGCCAACACGCTATAACTAAAAGTCATAGCCAAAAATAGCATAAGACATTTTAAATAATTTCTCATAAACATACTTTTGTTTTCAATCAGTAACAAATTACAACTGCAAATATACAAAAGAAATCTGTAATCAAAAGATGTAGAATGATAAAAAACACAAAAACGCTTACACCATTTCATTTATTATTACCAAATAAAGCATTCTTGTCTGAGTTTCCAATAATCTCTTAGCAGATATTATTTTACGACATCAATCAACCTTTCCTACCATTTTCTTTCATGGTACTGATGCTCAACACCCGTGGTGCGAAGCATCAACACCAATGGTGCTAAGGCTAAGCACCAATGGTGCGGATTATTAAACACCTTACAAAATATTGTTAGAACTAAGCCACTTCGTTGTTAGAAAAAGAGTTAGAACACCCCACCCGAACAAGACAGAATTGATATAAGCCTTCCTTTCTCAAAGAGAATACAATATTGTCAGTTCTTAAGAAGTGCCATAGCAAGAGAATATGCTATTTGAGTTTAGCAGATAGAAATACTTATTATTATCCTATTCAGGCAGATAGATTTACTTGTTTGTATGGGAAATTGTGTAAATTTGCACGATTATACATTTTTCAAGGTAACATCAAACGAACTATTGAAATGAAACAATATAAATTTAGACTATTGGGGGTGATGGTGTCTATGCTTTTCTCTTCTATAGCATGGGCACAAGATTGCCAACCCTCAGGTAAATATACCGATGCAAATGGTGAAACCAATACAATTGCCGCAGGTGACACTTATGTTGGTTCAGCTCCTTTGACGATCGAGTTCTCAGCCAATCCACCAACAACAAGGGATGCGGCAACCCACTACGAATGGCACTTCTTCAATCAAAATAACCCACGTTCAGCTTTTCTTATCCGTTATGATGAGAATACCGAATACACCTTTACAGAGGCAGGAACAACGAGGGTAGTGCTTTATGAAATCCTGAATGGTGACACAACACGCTACAACGCTATTAGTTTCTCCATTAGTGAGAGTAGCCTACAGATGCCTAATGCTTTCTCACCCAATGGAGATGGTATCAATGATATCTATCGTGCAAAGCCTGGATATAAGAGTATTGTAGAGTTTAAAGCTATTATATTTAACCGTTGGGGACAAAAGATATACGAATGGAATGACCCTGCTGGCGGCTGGGATGGTAAGTATAAAGGCAAAGATGTTGCGCAAGGGACTTACTTTGTCAATGTAACCGCCAAAGGAGCTGACGGCAAAGAGTTCCACATTCGACGAGATGTTAACCTCCTCAGAGGTTACACGCAATCGACGAGGTAATTTTGGGTGGGTGATGGGTGATGAATGATGGGTGGTGATGAATAGCGATTTTCATCAGTAGTTATCATCAAGGAAACCATCAACACGGAGGAAATCCTCAACACCCATCACCCAACAACAAACACCAAACATTTCATCAACACCCAACATTCAACACCCATCACCCAACATTTAACACCCAACAACCCCATGAACGAGAAAATAGAAGTCTTCGGAGCCAGAGTACATAATCTGAAGAATGTAGACATAACCATCCCTCGTAACTCACTTACCGTCTTCACTGGACTATCTGGTTCAGGTAAAAGTTCGCTTGCATTCGACACTATCTTCGCCGAAGGTCAGCGTCGATACATTGAAACTTTCTCTGCTTACGCACGCAACTTCCTTGGAAACATGGAGCGCCCAGACGTAGATAAGATTACAGGACTATCCCCTGTCATCTCCATTGAACAGAAAACAACCAATAAGAATCCCCGCTCTACCGTTGGTACAACTACAGAGATATACGACTACCTCCGCCTTCTCTTTGCACGTGCAGGTGAGGCATACTCTTATATAAGCGGTGAAAAGATGGTGAAATACACCGAGGAAAAAGTGGTGGACATGATTATGTCTGATTATCAAGACCGCAAGATATATATTCTCTCACCACTTGTTCGCAACCGTAAAGGTCACTATCGTGAGCTCTTTGAGCAGATGCGACGCAAGGGTTACTTGTATATTCGTGTCGATGGAGAGATACAAGAGCTAACACGTGGTATGAAGGTTGATCGCTACAAGAACCATAACATCGAGGTTGTTATCGACAAGATGAAACTCGGTGGTACGGAGAATAACACACTACGTGAGCGTTTGGCAAAGACCGTTTCAACGGCAATGAAGCAAGGAGAAGGCTTGATAATGATTCTTGATAACGAACGAAATGAAGCCAAGTACTTCTCTAAACGACTAATGGACCCAGTCACTGGTATAGCATACAAAGACCCTGCACCAAACATCTTCTCATTCAACTCACCCGAAGGAGCCTGTCCACAATGTAAGGGTTTGGGTGTGATTGATGAGATTGACTTGAAGAAAGTGATTCCTGATGATAAGCTTGACATCTATAACGGGGCTATCGTTCCCTAGGAAAGTATAAGAACCAGATGATTTTCTGGCAGATAGACGCTCTCTTAAAGAAGCATAATTGCGACCTTAAGACTCCTGTCAAGGATATTCCAAAGGAAGCAATGGATGAGGTTTTGTATGGTTCTTTGGAAAAGTTGAAGATTGCTAAAGAGCTTGTACACACCACCTCCGATTACTTTGTGTCCTTTGATGGCATCATTAAGTATCTCCGTACGGTTATGGAGAACGATGATTCCTCAGCTGGAAAGAAGTGGGCAGACCAGTTCATAGCCGAAGCACAATGTCCAGAATGTCATGGTCATCGTTTGAATCGTGAGGCTCTATCCTATAAGATATGGGATAAAAACATTGCTGACCTTGCTGAAATGGACATCACCGAGCTGAAAGACTGGGTTGACCATGTTGAGGAACACATGAGCGAGAAGCAACGTACTATTGCCGTTGAAATCATAAAGGAGATTCGTAAACGTATAAACTTTCTACTCGATGTGGGCCTTGACTACCTTGCCTTAAACCGTCAAAGTGCCACGCTATCTGGTGGTGAGAGCCAACGTATTCGCCTTGCTACACAGATTGGTTCACAACTTGTCAACGTGCTCTACATTCTCGACGAGCCTTCTATCGGTCTTCATCAACGCGATAACGAGCGTCTTATCAACTCTCTGAAAGAGTTGCGCGACATGGGAAATACGGTTATCGTTGTTGAACACGATGAAGACATGATGCGTGCTGCGGACTGGATTGTAGACATCGGACCAAAAGCTGGACGCAAAGGTGGCGAGGTTGTCTTCCAAGGTAAGCCTGCAGACATGCTCAAGACACACACACTCACAGCACAATACCTGAATGGTGAACGTGCCATTGAGCTTCCTAAAGAGCGCAGAGAAGGTAATGGGAAGATCATCCAACTCACAGGTTGTAAGGGTAATAACCTAAAAGACGTGAACGTTACCTTCCCACTTAGCGAACTAATTGTCGTCACTGGTGTGTCTGGTTCAGGAAAGAGTACACTCATCAATGAGACTTTACAGCCTATACTTTCACAACACTTCTACCGCTCACTGAAACGTCCTATGCCTTACGGAAAGATTGAAGGCATTGACAACATTGATAAAGTGGTGAACGTTGACCAAAGTCCTATTGGCCGTACTCCACGCAGTAATCCTGCAACTTATACAGGCGTGTTCTCCGATATCCGCCAACTCTTCGTCAATCTTCCCGAAGCTAAGATTCGTGGTTATAAGCCTGGACGATTCTCTTTCAATGTGAAAGGGGGACGCTGTGAGACCTGTAGCGGTAATGGTTACAAGACCATTGAAATGAACTTCCTACCTGATGTGATGGTACCGTGCGAGGTTTGTCACGGCAAACGCTATAACCGAGAAACATTGGAAGTACGTTTTAAGGGTAAATCTATTGCAGACGTATTGGATGTGACAGTCAATATGGCTGTAGAATTCTTTGAGAACGTACCACAGATTCTGCCGAAGATCAAGGCATTACAGGACGTTGGCTTGGGCTATATCAAGCTTGGACAAAGTTCTACTACCCTCTCTGGCGGTGAGAGTCAGCGTGTTAAGTTGGCAACCGAACTTGCAAAACGTGACACAGGTAAGACACTTTACATTCTTGATGAGCCAACTACTGGTCTTCACTTTGAAGATATACGTATCTTGATGGACGTATTACAGAAACTTGTTGACCGTGGCAACACCGTTATCATCATCGAACACAACCTCGATGTCATCAAACTTGCAGACTACATCATTGACATGGGACCAGAAGGTGGTCGTGGTGGCGGTCGCATGTTGAGTTGTGGTACACCAGAGGTTGTGGCAAAGAACAAAGAGAGCTACACTTCTCGCTTCCTTGCAAAAGTACTAAAGTAAGACATATTCTATAGGCAATAAAGAAAGAGTTTTCAATTCTTTTCTTTGGATAATTGATAAATTAGTCCTAATTTTGCCAAAGGACAGTAGTAAGGGACAGCTATACAACGCTACAGACTGTCCTCCTTACTTTACAATCCATTAAGAAATTAACACATTGTCTATATCACCTAAAATTATGGATAAGAAAGAATACTTACGTTCATGGGCTGAAACCTACAAGAACGACCTAACAAACAACATTATGCCTTTCTGGTTGAACCATGGTTGGGACAAGGAGAATGGCGGTATATACACCTGCTTGGATCGTGATGGATCATTGATGGACACGACCAAGTCGGTGTGGTTTCAAGGACGATGGGCCTTCATCTGCGCTTTTGCATACAATAATGTAGAGAAGAATCAGGAATGGCTTGAGGCATCAAAGTCTGCCATTGACTTCATTGAGAAGCATTGCTTTGACGAGGATGGACACATGTATTTTGAGGTAACAGCAGAGGGTAAACCACTGCGTAAGCGTCGCTATGTTTTCTCAGAGACTTTCGCTGCAATAGCTTTTGCCGAATATTCTTTGGCTACAGGTGACAAGCATTATGCAGAAAGAGCGTTGCAGGTATTCCACGATGCACAGCGTTTCCTCTCTACCCCGGGCTTCCTTCCAGCTAAATATGAGGCAGGTGTAGAGATGCAGAGCCACTCTATCATTATGATTCTTATCAACGTTGGTTCACGTCTGCGTGCAGTAATTGACGACCCTACACTGACCCAGCAGATTGACGAGTCTATCTCATTACTCCGTCGCTACTTCATGCACCCAGAGTTTAAGGCATTACTTGAAACAGTCGGCCCAAAGGGAGAGTTCATTGATACCAATGCAGCACGTACTATCAACCCGGGTCATTGTATTGAGACCGCATGGTTTATCATGGAGGAAGCTAAGTTGCGCAACTGGGATAAAGACTTACTCGACACCGCCCTCACCATCTTCGATTGGTCATGGGACTGGGGATGGGACAAGCAATATGGTGGTATCATCAACTTCAGAGACTGCCGTAACCTCCCACCACAGGACTATTCACAAGACATGAAGTTCTGGTGGCCACAGTGCGAGACTATCATTGCCTCCCTCTATGCCTACCTTGGAACTGGCGACGAGGAGTATCTCTATCGTCATCAACGCATTAGCGAGTGGACATACGCCCACTTCCCTGACCAAGACTATCCTGAGTGGTATGGTTACCTACATCGTGACGGAACCGTTGCACAGCCTGCAAAGGGTAATATCTTCAAGGGTCCATTCCACGTTCCACGTATGATGATTAAAGGCTACATGCTCTGTCAGGAGATATTGAAGACTATGGAATAGTCTAAGATACCAAAGAATAAAAAAGAAAACTCCCATAACATTACCAACAATGGTTTGTTATGGGAGTTTTTTATAATACTTATTATGACCTTTTTAGTCCATTTTCTACTGACATATTAACGCCCAGCACACATCGTGCGGATGCTTAGCACCATATGTGCTAACGGCTAACACCAATGGTGCGGAGTACTTAACACCTAACAATATGTTGTTAAAATGAGTATTATTTGTGGTTAAAGAAGAGTTATACTACCCTAAAACGGAAAGAATTAGATCGTATTAAGAATACCCTCACAACCATCTTCAATTAAATCAAGAGCTAAGTTAAAATCTTCTGCATCACCATAATAAGGATCAGGAACACAAGTAGCAGAAGGATGGTGAGTAAAGAAATCTGCCATTCGTACGACCTTTTCTCGTGCTGCTTCATTAGGTGCTTGAGACGTAATGTTTCGATAATTATCCTCGTCCATTACGACAATCTTATCGAATAACTCAAAATCTCTACGCTCATCGAATTGACGAGCACGATGATCAACGCTATATCCACGCAGTCTACCATGTTCACGCATGCGCTTATCAGGTAACTGTCCAACGTGCCAATTACCAATTCCCGCAGAATCAATCATATATCGGTCTGCACTGCCTCGTTCCTCAACAAGATGTTGCATCACAGCATGCGCAGCCGGAGAGCGACAAATATTACCTAAGCAAATAAAAAGAATATTTATTTTATTACTGTCGTTCAATTGGTTATCCATATATGTTTCTTTTTTAGTTTACATTACAGTTTACTCATTCTATACCAAAACCTTATTCCAAGATTCTTATACTGCAAAGGTTTTAAATATCGTATTTTATCTATTATTCAATCATCTTTTTGACAGTAAATACTATCAAGCATTGCTGCCATATACTGACAAATTTCTTTTTCAGAATGAGATTTTGGACAGCTATCTTTATACCATACAGAAGTTTGTATTCGAGAAACGATTTCATCCCAATAAGAATCCATTGATAACGATGAGTGAGAAATGGCAAATTCATTGCATAGTAACTTCTTATTACGGCGATTGATACATACAAATAAGTCAGGGCGTTTCATTGCAAGAAGGCGTGAAGCAAGTGCCACAGGTTCTTTAAATTCTTTCTTCCATATAGAACAATACTTCTTATACTGTTCAACTGTAACCTCACCTTCTAAGGGTATAACATCAATAGCCTCAACAAGTTTTGTATTGTTATCAATGATAGCCTTCGTAAATTTACCATTGCCTGAACAAGTACCAAAGAATCCCCAGTCTACATCTTCCATACCAGGTAGCTCACGTTGAATGCCCGCAACACATTTCCTTTCGTTATCAGGGAAATCCTTAAACGAACTATACTTGTTAAATAACTCATGCGCTTTCTTCAGAATTTGACATCGAACTTCTACGCTATCTTTATCTTTCATCACCCTCTTAACATAGTCTTTCCAACTAAGTGTATCTATGATTGCACCATACTTGTTAAGAGCAAACTTAAAATTGTCTTGAAGATGTTCTTTCTTCTGATTCTCAAATTCTGCTTTATAATTTAAAAAGTCTACTGAAGTAAGTCGAAATGATTGTTCCCAAACATTGTTGATATAGTCAGTACATTGCTTATAAAAGTCATTTTGTTTGTCTTCGCTGTTTATAAGAACGCATGCTTCCATGTTTAATCCAAATCCTCCCCCTGTAAAATTTGAACTACCAATTATTAAACTCCAATCAGAAGGACTATTGTAAAAGAAGTAAAATTTAGGATGGAAAGTATGTGAATCTAATTTAAGGAAGCGAACTTTCTTATTAGGCATGAAACTCTTTATGAATTTTGGAGTTGTACGTGCGAAATTCAATCCGACAATCATCTTTTCTATCTTACTTTCATTCTGACATAGTACATCATACATGGAGCATTGGTCATTTGCCCATGCTACAGCTACACAAACATGCTTAAATGAACAAATAAGTTTATTGAAATGCGCATTCAATGATGTTTCATTGGTTATTAATTCCATAAGATTCAATTTAAAGAATAATTAAAAACTTATTTTACCTCACTTACTCCAAACAATTCCTTTATCTCGTTTAGATGTTCTAAAGCTACTTCCCTACCTTGATCGTAGGTAACTTGCATCATTGCTGGGTCGTGTGAGAAATGTCCTATTGTTAGCTTTGCTTTAGGACGAAGCACTAAGGTGTTAGGCTTCTTTTCTTCTTCACGGACGTATGCTAACTGTTCATTATACATGATATGGCGTTGCTCCAAAGCTTTTACGACACGTGGATGACGATGCAACCACATACGCATAAGAGGCATCAGTGAGTTTGGCTCTTTCACAAAGTCCTCTGGTTGAGTAAGAACAACCAAATTACGCTCATATCCTTGCTCCTGAAAGAAGCGGAGAGGTATGGATTCAGCAATACCGCCATCCAAAAGTTTCTTGCCTTCTACCGTCACAATACGAGCAGCAATAGGCATAGATGCAGAGGCACGAATATACTCTAAACAATTATTATCAACCTCCATCAGTCGCTTATATTCCGCTTTACCTGTTCCAACGTTTGTACATACAACCCAAAACTCCATTGGATTCTCACGGAAAGTATCAACATCGAAGTAATCAATATGACGAGGCATATAATGGTAAGCGTATTCACCACCATAGTAGTCACCTGTTGTTAAGAGTGAACGCAAAGATGCATAACGCCAGTCGTTTACCAACTTCTTGTTGTATCTTATTGCCCGTCCTGGCTGTTTTGACTTCATATTACAACCAAAGGCAGCACCAGCAGAAACACCAATCATACCATCAGGCCATATATTATTTTCCATCAGAACATCCACTACACCAGCAGAAAACAATCCACGCATGGCTCCTCCTTCTAATACAAGTCCTTTCTTCATTCTGTCTTATCCTTTAAATACTGCCTTTTTATAATATTATATTCTGATAATTAGAGATATAAACAATGCTATCGTAGTAAAACAAAGGTTACCATAAAGGTAACACCTTACTTTTGTTTTCTCTTTGCCAATGCAGCGATAGCATCAAAACTGTAAACGAGTGTGCCACTGGTAAAAGTCGTTGTTTCAATCTTAAAAGAACGATATTTCCGAAGACAGTCAACAAATGCTTCTGGAGTCTGAACGAAGGCAGAGTCAGTCTGCTTACTGATACCCGGCTTATAACTGAATCGTCCAACCTCTTCTCCATACGCATAGACACGAACATAGTTGGTTGTATCATAACTGTTACCCGCAAACTGTTCGCCATCACCAAGAATCATACATGCTTCAACACCTACACGTCCAAGATAACGTACACGAATGTTCATACGATTAGAAGGCGTTATCTGCGACTTCTTGTTTGGAGCACTCTGCATATTGGCTACTGCAGAATCGTTGAGATAAGTCCATGAAGAAACATACGTCCCATCACCAGACGAATTACTATCAAGATCGACAGCCAACATTGTGTCGACCTGTGTTGTATCATAATGTCCTACTCCTCGCGAAGAACAGCCTGAGCACGACATAAAAGCTACTGTAGAGATAGCCACAAAGACTAAGGGCAGTAACTTCATTGAATGTTGTTTCATCTTTAAAAAGCTAAAGGGGTTAAGGGAGTTAGAAGGAGTTAAGACCATATTTCCTAATCCTTGCTTTGGAAGTCAAGGGAGTTTAGTGAAAGGTATCAACCTCAACAATGATAATTGTTAACTATACTCCTTCTAACTCCCTTAACTCCTTTAACCCCAGAAGACTATTAATATTCTCCCCAAGCCTTGATATCAATGTCATCTAAGCTGACATTGCAGAAGGCAGAGATAAACGCACTTGCCAATCGGCTATTTGTAATCAATGGTACATTGAGGTCGATTGCTGCACGACGGACCTTATAACCATTGGTCAACTCACGCGGAGTAAGGTCCTTTGGCATGTTCACAACCATGTCTATTTTCTTCTCGTGTAAGAGGTCGAGTGCCTGTGGATGTTGTCCTTCATCTGAAGGCATATACACACATGTATTCTCAATTCCATTCTCTGCGAGATACTTTGATGTACCGACTGTTGCATAAAGTTCATAACCATGCTGCTTCAACATCTTTGCAGCATCAAGCATTTCAGCCTTCTGCTTTGCGCCACCTGTTGACAACAAGATTGTCTTCTTTGGTATTCTAAGACCTACAGACAGCATAGACTTTAACAAAGCTGTAGAGGTATCATCACCCAAACAACCAACCTCACCTGTAGAACTCATATCAACGCCCAATACTGGGTCAGCCTTCTGTAAGCGGTTGAAAGAGAACTGAGATGCCTTAATACCTACGTAATCAAGGTCGAAGAGATTCTTATTAGGCTTCTCAACAGGTGCACCGAGCATAATCTTAGTAGCCAAGTCGATGAAGTTGAGCTTCAACACCTTACTAACGAATGGGAATGAACGGCTCGCACGGAGGTTACACTCAATAACGAGGATATCGTTATCACGTGCCATAAACTGAATGTTGAATGGTCCGTTGATGTGCAACTTCTTCGCAATCTGACGACTGATACGCTTAATACGGCGCATAGTTTCAACATAAAGTTTCTGTGGTGGGAACTGAATTGTAGCATCACCAGAGTGAACACCAGCAAACTCAATATGCTCAGAGATAGCATATGCCAAGATCTCACCATCCTGTGCAACGGCATCCATCTCAATCTCCTTTGCATGTTCAATGAACTTACTTACCACAACAGGGTGGTCTTCGCTGACGTTGGCAGCCAACTGAAGGAAGCGAGTGAGCTCATCTCTATTAGAACAGATATTCATTGCTGCACCTGAAAGTACGTAAGATGGACGTACAAGTACTGGGAAGCCAACACGGTCAACGAACTTATCAATATCGTCCATACTTGTCAATGCACTCCATTCTGGCTGATTGATACCATTCTCTGTGAGCATTGACGAGAACTTAGCACGGTCCTCGGCGTTATCAATATCCTTTGCTGATGTTCCAAGAATAGGCACATTCTCCTCATCAAGATACATCGCAAGGTTATTAGGAATCTGACCACCTGTTGATACAATCACACCATGTGGATTCTCTGCATCAATGATATCCATAACACGTTCGAAGGTCAACTCATCGAAATAGAGGCGATCACACATGTCATAATCCGTTGACACAGTCTCTGGATTATAGTTAATCATGATAGAACGATAGCCCTGACGACGGATTGTATTCAATGCCTGAACACCACACCAGTCAAACTCTACAGAACTACCAATGCGGTAAGCACCAGAACCAAGTACGATAACTGAGTTACGATCATTAGAGAATGTAATGTCAGAAGCCACACCTGCGTATGTAACGTACAAGTAATTGGTCTGTGCTGGATATTCCGCAGCCAACGTATCTATCTGCTTAACAACAGGAAGAATACCAAAGCTCTTACGTAAACGACGAACGATTCTCATAGCTTCGTGCATCTTCTTGCACTCTTCCTCCAACCCAACAGCACGCGCGATTTGGAAGTCTGTAAAGCCATAAACCTTTGCTGTACGCAGAAGTTCCTTATCAAGTGTGTTGATATTCTTAGTTTTCAGTTCCTCATCAATATCTATGATATGCTTGAGTTTATTAAGGAACCAACGGTCAATCTTGGTTAATTCGTGAATTTGGTCAACCGTATAGCCCTTGTGCATCGCCTTAGAAATAAGGAACACACGCTTGTCGGTAGGTTCACGCAACGCTGCATCAAGATCTTCTATCTGCAATTCTTTGTTCTCAACAAAGCCGTGCATACCCTGTCCTATCATACGAAGACCCTTCTGAATGGCTTCCTCGAAGTTACGACCAATAGCCATTACCTCACCAACAGACTTCATACTTGAGCCTAACTCCCTATCCACACCACGGAACTTACTGAGGTCCCAACGTGGAATCTTGCAGACTACATAGTCGAGTGCTGGCTCGAAGAAAGCTGAAGTGGTCTTTGTAACAGAGTTCTTCAACTCAAAGAGTCCATAGCCCATACCCAACTTAGCAGCAACGAAAGCAAGAGGATAACCAGTTGCCTTGCTGGCAAGAGCTGAAGAACGAGACAAACGAGCATTTACCTCAATAACACGATAGTCTTCACTCTCTGGGTCGAAAGCATACTGAACATTACATTCACCAACAATACCAATATGACGAACTATCTTTATAGACAGTGCACGAAGCTTATGATACTCGCTGTTAGAAAGGGTCTGAGATGGTGCAATAACGATAGACTCACCTGTATGGATACCAAGTGGGTCGAAGTTCTCCATGTTACAAACTGTGATACAGTTGTCATAACGGTCACGAACAACCTCGTACTCTATCTCTTTCCAACCCTTCAAACTCTTCTCCACCAATACCTGAGGAGAGAATGAGAAGGCCTTCTCACAGAGTGTATTCAGTTCTTCCTCATTATCGGCAAATCCACTACCAAGGCCACCTAATGCGTATGCAGCACGTACAATAACAGGATAGCCGAGGTTCTTTGCAGCCACACGAGCCTGCTCGATATCCTCACAAGCCTCACTCTTGATTGTCTTTACATCAATCTCATCGAGTCGTTCAACGAAGAGTTCACGGTCTTCAGTATCCATAATTGCCTTAACAGGAGTACCTAAAACCTTTACATTATACTTCTTCAGAACACCTGTTTTATCCAACTCAACACCACAGTTTAGTGCTGTCTGACCACCAAAAGACAGGAGAATTCCATCAGGACGTTCCTTCTCAATAACACGCTCAACGAAGTAAGGTTGAACTGGAAGGAAGTAGATTTGGTCTGCTACACCCTCAGATGTCTGTACGGTAGCAATGTTTGGGTTTATCAAAACCGTAGAAACACCCTCCTCACGTAATGCCTTCAACGCCTGTGAACCAGAGTAATCAAACTCTCCTGCTTCACCAATCTTCAATGCGCCTGAACCAAGTATCAGGACTTTCTTTATTGACTCGTCTTTCATTATTTCAGTGTTTCTACAAATTTATCAAACATAAAGTAAGTATCAACCGGACCAGAGCAAGCCTCTGGGTGGAACTGTGAGGTAAACCAAGGATTCTCCTTATGGCGAATACCCTCATTACTTCCGTCATTCATGTTAACGAAGAGTTCCTGCCAATCCTTGTCTAATGTTGAAGCATCAACCGCATAACCATGATTCTGTGAGGTGATATAACACTTATCAGTACCTACCATACGAACAGGTTGATTATGTCCACGATGACCATATTTCAACTTATAAATCTTTGCTCCTGCAGCCTTTGAAAGCAACTGATTACCCATACAGATTCCACAGATAGGTTTCTTACTCATACTCATCTGCTTACGAATAACCTCAACAGCATCATTACACATATCAGGGTCGCCAGGACCATTACCAAGGAAAAGACCATCATAATCCATACCAGTGTAATCATAGTTCCAAGGTACACGAATAACCTCAACACCTCTGGTAATCAATGAACGGATAATATTGGCTTTTACACCGCAGTCAACAAGAACAACCTTCTTACCAGCACCCTCGTTGTATCGCATAATCTCCTTTGTTGAAACGCGATCAACAAAGTTTACTCCCTCGTAATCAGCCTCTGGGATATTATTAGGTTCATCATCAAAGAGAATCTTACCCATCATCACACCGTGCTCACGTAGAACCTTAGTAAGTTCACGTGTATCAATACCAGTAATACCTGGTACGTGTTCACGCTTCAGCCAGTCAGCCAAACTCTCCACAGCATTCCAATGTGAATGCGCCTCTGTATAGTCAGACACTATCAAGGCTGAGACATAGATTTTATCACTCTCCATGAAGGTTGGGATACCACTTTCCTCAATAGTAAAAGGTGGTACACCATAGTTACCTACCAATGGGAAGGTCATTGTTAGTAGCTGACCCGCATATGAAGGGTCAGTCAAGCTCTCTGGATAGCCCATCATAGCTGTGTTGAAGACCACTTCACCAGCTACTGGGGCATCGTATCCAAACGACTTTCCATGGAATTTTGTTCCGTCACTTAAGACTAAAGTTACGTTCCTCATTGCTTATAGTATTGTTGGATTGAAAATTCTTTTCATGAAAAGAAATATTTTTTATCGTGAAAAGAAATCTTTCTTTTCATGAAAATAATTCTTTTTTATCATGATGATAATTTACAGACAAGCGGTTATTACGCTTTTACTGTATTTAGATGTTCACGCTCATAATAGCTTACGAAGGCCTCATTGACCAATCGCATACCACCTGGAGTGGGATAGTTTCCTGTAAAATACCAATCACCAGGATGATTAGGTATTGCATTATGTAATCCCTCCACACTCTGGAACACCAGTTCTACAGGTGTTGTCATACCTTCTGGACGCAGCATTTCAACTATCTTCTTGTTAATCTCATCTACCGTAAAAGGCTTATAAACTGCACGTACAGCATTTGAAATGGTCTCTCCCTTAGGCTTTGCCAATTCTTTCTTACAATTCTCATAGACCTCACGAAGTAAGTCTTCCATACCACGTTCACGTATCAGTTCGATTACTGCACAGAAGACACAGAACTCTTCTGGATGTGGCATATCAATACCATAGTAGTCTGGGAATCGAATCTGTGGCGCACTGGATACGACAACAATCTTTTTAGGATGCAAGCGATCGAGAATACGAAGGATACTCTCCTTCAATGTTGTTCCACGAACGATAGAGTCATCAATAATGACAAGATTATCCTCATAAGGTTTAATACACTCGTATGTTACGTCATAAACATGAGATGCAAGGTCGTTACGCGAGTTTCCTTCTGTGATAAAGGTACGTAACTTAATATCCTTCCATGCCACTTTTTCAGAGCGTACATCTTGATGTATAATACGATAGACCTCCTCTGAAGAAGCCTTAGAACCTAAAGCTGCGATCTGCTCAACCTTCTTCTTGTCAATCTGCTCCTTAAAGCCGTGAACAAGACCATAGAAGGCAACCTCTGCAGTATTAGGGATATACGAGAGAACTGTATGCTCTGTATCATAGTCAACTGCTTTCAACACAGGCTCTGTCAACTGACGTCCCAATGTCTCACGCTCCTTATAGATATCACGATCTGAACCACGTGAGAAATAGATACGCTCAAAAGAACAAGCTGCATTCTGCTTAGGTTCAAGTATTTGCTGTAGTGAACATTCACCACGCTTATTAACTATCAGTGCCTGACCAGGTTTCAACTCTTGAATATCATCACACTCAAGGTCGAATGTAGTCTGCAGAACAGGACGTTCACTTGCCAAAACAACAATCTCATCATTCTTATAATAGAAAGCTGGACGAATCGACCATGGGTCACGGATAGAGAACATCTCACCTGAACCAGTCAATCCACAGATAACGTATCCACCATCAAAATGCTGCATCGTTGTCTTGAGAACATTACTCATCTGTACGTTCTCTTCAATATAGTTGGTGATAGCACGTTTCTCCAAACCTAACTTCTGTGCATCCACAAAGTTACGTTCAACCTCACGGTCAAGTCTGTGTCCCATCAATTCCAAGAGAATATTCGTGTCACTATAGATACGTGGACACTGTCCTTGTTCTGTCAAATCTCAAAGACATCTCCAATATTAGTCATATTAAAGTTACCACACATACAGAGATTCTTTGCTTTCCAGTTGTTGCGACGCAAGAAAGGATGAACATAAGAAAGGCCACTCTTGCCGGTAGTAGAGTACCGAAGGTGGCCCATATAAAGGTCTCCCGCAAAGGGGAGATTAGTTTTAGCAAAAGAAACATCAGACAACTGCTCCTGTGAAAGGTTCTTATAATGCTTATGAACATTAGCAAAAATCTCAGCAACAGCATTCTTACCCTCTGCACGTTCACGGAACATATATTCATTACCTGGCTCAGAATCCAGTTTTACAGAAGCCATACCAGCTCCCTCTTGACCACGGTTATGCTGTTTCTCCATCATCAGATAGAGTTTGTTCAGTGCATACATCCAGGTGCCATACTTCTCCTGATAATACTCAAGCGGCTTCAGCAATCGAATCATTGCCACACCGCAGTCTTCATGAATGTTCTTTTCCATTGATAAGGTTTTCTATCTTTCTTTTACTTTTAAAATCGTATATCTATCTTCATATCTCCCTTAATAAAAAGGAAGATGAATATAAACTTCACTTTATTAGGAGTAACACAGTCTGCGCATTCGTTATATTCATTAAGAATAAATACACAGACTATGTCTTATAATGTCTGGCGTCAACCACTCACCTCCCCCTACTCTACTGTTACAGACTTAGCCAGATTTCTTGGCTGATCAACATCCTTGCCTTTACATACAGCAATATGATAAGCCAACAGCTGTAATGGAACCGTTGCTACTAATGGCTCAAGACATTCCATCATGTCTGGGAGTTCTATAACAGCATCTGCTATCTTAGAGATGGTTGTATCACCCTTTGAAACTAAAGCTATCACGCGTCCTTGGCGTGCCTTTATCTCTTGGATATTACTACGAACCTTCTCATACATTCCATTATGTGTTGCAATAGCTACGACAGGCATATCTGAATCTATCAAAGCGATTGGTCCATGTTTCATCTCTGCTGCTGGATAGCCTTCGGCATGTATATAGGATATCTCTTTCAACTTCAATGCTCCTTCCAGAGCTACTGGATAACTATATCCTCGACCCAGATAGAGGAAGTTACGGGCGTAAGTAAACGTACGTGCTAAGTCTGCTATCTGCTCATTTGACTTTAACACCTCTTCTATAATAGAAGGCATTTCAGCCAACTCTTTTATCACTTTCTTGTAATCTTCTTCGCTGATAGTTCCCTTTGCATTAGCAAGTGCAAGCGCAAACATTGTCAACACTGTAACCTGTCCTGTAAAAGCCTTCGTTGATGCTACACCAATCTCAGGTCCTACATGAATGTAAGTTCCTGTGTCTGTTGCACGTGGAATACTTGAACCAATGGCATTACAAATACCATAAATAAAGCACCCTTTGATTTTGCAAGTTCTACTGCAGCAAGTGTATCTGCTGTTTCACCACTCTGTGAGATGGCTATTACAACATCACCAACACCAACCACAGGATTGCCATAACGGAATTCACTTGCATATTCGACCTGAACTGGAATACGACAATACTCCTCTATGAGCTGTTTACCAATTAGTCCTGCATGCCAACTTGTACCACAAGCAACAATAATTATACGCTTTGCATTCAACAACTTATCACGATGATCTATCAAAGCTCTCAATGTTACCTGAGTATGTTCTGGATGTACACGTCCACGCATACAATTCTTCAAACACTCTGGCTGTGCAAAAATCTCTTTGAGCATAAAGTGAGGGAAACCTCCTTTCTCTATCTCTCCAAGATTAATATCTACTGTACGCACCTCTGGTGACAGTTCTTCATTTAGAATATTAACAACCTTCAGTTCTTCTCCTAACTTCATAACGGCGATATTACCATCATCCAAGTATACCACCTTATCCGTATACTCAATGATAGGACTGGCATCCGAGCCAAGGAAGAACTCCCCATCACCAATACCTACTACTAATGGACTCTGCTTACGTGCCGCAATAATAGTGTCTGGATTGCGCTTGTCAAGTATAGCTATAGCATATGCACCAATGACTTGATGAAGTGCTAACTGAACAGCTTCCAGTAAACTGAGGTTTTTCTTTGTCTGTATATAATCAATCAATTGTACCAATACTTCCGTATCAGTTTCTGATTGAAATGTCATTCCTTTTTCCATGAGATTATGCTTAATTTCAGCATAGTTCTCAATAATGCCATTATGAATAATAGCAAGGTTCTTCGACTGTGAATAATGTGGATGTGCATTTAATGATGAAGGTTCACCATGTGTTGCCCAACGCGTATGAGCAATACCGATATTACCTGTTATGTCCTTATCTGAACAATACTCTTCCAGGTCAGCAACCTTTCCTTTTGTTTTATAAACATTCAGTTCGTTACCTTTATTTATCAATGCTACACCTGCACTGTCATATCCCCTATATTCAAGGCGCTGTAAGCCTTTAATTAAAATGGGATAAGCTTCACGCTTTGTTCCAATGTATCCTACAATTCCACACATAATCCTTATACAATCAGTTACCCCAAATTCAAAAAGAGAATACCTCTCACACCCTCTCTTTTTAGTAGTCCCCTAAGGTCTACCCAAGACATGGATATCAAAGATATTCTCATTCCTATTATATTTTATCCAAAGAAAGGCTATAGACAAGCCTCTAAGGACAGTATTTTACTTTCTCAATACGTTTACAAGCAACGATGCCACTGATGTCACAATACCAATGAAAGAGAACCAGAGGGTAGTAGAACTACCGATACCAGAGTTCTTAGCCTTTACACTGTTTGGTTGAACATAGAGGACATCATTCTGCTGAAGATAATAGTAAGGTGAGTTAAGCAAGTTTGCATCATTGAGATTCAAACGTACAACATGCTTCTGACCTGTTGGATCTTCACGAATCAACATAATGTTATCACGCTTTCCATAAACACCAAGGTCACCAGCTTGTGCAATTGCTTCCAAGACGCTCATCTTCTCTGTTGATACAGGAATAACTCCTGGATGACCAACTTCACCAAGAACGGTTATATGATAACTACTCATACGAACAGTCACAATAGGATTCTCAGTGCGTGCCAAATAAGGCTGAATCTTACTCTTGATAAGGTCTTCACACTCAGGCTTTGTCAAGCCACTTACATGAATCTTACCAATTACTGGGAAATTGATGAATCCAGAGTTGTCTACCAAGTACCCCTGCAAAGAGCCACCACCCGAAGCAACCTGCTTACCACTACCCAACTGGTTACGCACCTGCAAATTGAAAGGAGCTGCAGCATCTGGGTCAGTAGTGTTTACAGTAATCGTCAATTCATCTTTTGGCATGATGCGTGCATCATACAAGCCACGTGAAGCAGCAAGGCTAATAGAATCAGCGTTTTCTAAGTAAGTAAAGCCCTTACTTGAGCCACATCCCGTCATGGTCATAATCATAGCCGTAACTATGAGGGAGAAAATAATTTTTTTCATTTGAACAAATAACGTGTAGTCAACTATCAACATTAATTTTAGCAAAATAAAAACGAACGAAAACAAAGGAACTTCTTTCCTTATTTCATCGATCGAAATATATTCTTTGCAAAAATACAACTATTTTCTGATAACCGCAAACTAATATCTGTTTTTCTTTTTAGATTCTTCAACACATCGTAACGAACGACTTATCTTATTAAGAAAACGTTAGAACATCTTTAGAATTATTCTGTCTTAATCTCTCATCTAATGATAGGCGATAATGAAGTTTTATTTCTTAATTAATCGTACAATTACCGATCTTATCGTTTATATTTGGTTATATGCTTCTTTTCCGACAATGCATAGCCCCCTCTCAACAAAAAAGAATAAAACATTAAACCATGAACACCAATGGTGCTTACGCCTCGCACCTATGGTGTTCATGCTCCGCACCATATGTGCGCAGCATGAACATTATAACAGATGATGAAGAATTCAACTTACAGATATCATTTAATGATATAAATTAAACCACTAACAATAAGCATATTATGCTATAAGTAGTTTATTAAATATTATTCTAAACAAACAGAATGGTTAATCCCTACTTGATATCAGCTACTACATATTCAGACCTTGTTCCGATACGAAACTTACCACCCCAAATACCGATTCCAGAAGACACATAATATTGAGTATTCCCTTTCTGTAAAGGTCCGAAAGCATCCTCATAGATAAGGTCTTCTATCCAGCTCACAGGCCACACCTGACCATAATGCGTGTGGCCAGAGAGTTGAAAGTCTATACCTGCCAGCTGTGCCTCCTCCAAATGATAAGGCTGATGATCCATAAGAATTGTATAATAGCCCTTTGGAGCAAACTTCATCAAATGCTGTAGGCTGGCACGCTTTTTATTCGTCCTATCATCGCGTCCTACAATAAGAATAGAGTCACCACCTGCCAAAGGCACCACACTATGATTATCAATGAGCAGATGAATCCCTGCATCTTGATAGAACTTCTTTGCACGAGGTTCCCCACTTAGATATTCATGATTTCCCAGACAAGCATAAACAGGAGCCTTCAGACGACGAAATTCAGCTGCCATATCTTGGTCTATTAATGCACGAATACTACCATCAATAATATCCCCTGCTATAAGAATAGCCTCTGGTTGCTCTTCATTCACCTTATCAACCCACTTTCTAAACTCATCTACACGATTATGATAACCTAAATGTAAGTCGGTCATCATTACCAAACGATGTTGCTGTTTCATCGGTTTTGCCGACTGCAAAGTTAAGGGTACACGCTCTTTGTGCAAATAATTGAAATATCCATTAACGAATAATCCAATCATAATAACAACTACCGATAATGTACCTGCCCAACTATTATAAAGGAAGGAACGAGGAACAAGATGAAGTAATCTTCCCAAGTCGAGCAGAAGGAAAAGTAACAACAGATACAGCCCGATAAACACAGCAGAATTGCCAACTTCATACAATGTTATAGCTATTGGCATTGGCTTATTATCCAAGCCTAAGATAAAATTGGTAAAGAAGCATACGATGCAAAGCAACAATGCTCCAACGACAATCCACTTACCTACTACAGCAAGGGGCAGAATCTGCCATACATGCCAACTTACATATCCACAGCCCAGCAAAAGGACCAAAAGAAACACGATTATCCAACCATAACCCATCTTACAATCTTATTTCTTAAATTATTACTAAATATCTACGTGCCCAGAGAATAGAGGCAAATCCTCTCATCCCAAGAAACGATAGGAAAGCTATCCATAAGGCATTATTGCCATGACTATTCCAAAACAAATAATAGACAACGAAGAATGTTATCATTGCCATAGCTGTTGAAAATAACATTCCCTTAGTAGCTGTCAAGCCGATAAAGACCCCATCTAACACAAAAGCCGCCATTCCTGCTATAGGAATAAGGTAAGCCCAAAAGAGATAAGGCTGTGCAGCTGTCACAACAGCCGTATCACTTGTGAGAAGACGAAGGAAACCTACGCCGCCAAAGACGTAAACCGCAGTAAACATCAATGCCATAATGACACCAAAACCAAAGAGTCGACGAACTGTTATGTGCAGTCCTTCTTTATCTCCTGCACCATAATACTTACCACTAAGCGCCTCTCCAGCATAGGCAAAACCATCCATCAGATAAGAGAAGAGCGTAAACAAGGTCATTAATAATGTATTCACAGCTAACATCATAGCCCCCTGCTTTCCTCCAGCTGACGTAAAGAAGAAGTTCACTGCCACCAAACAAAGCGTCCGCAAGAAGATATCTTTGTTTACACGGAAGAACTCACCCCATTTTCCTCTCATGATAAATACATGACGGAAGGTTGCCTGCAAGGCTACACAACGTTCTTTCCCAAAAGCCAATCCTCGCTCTTTTCCTGATGTTATCCGCTTGTATGCAGCATATAAAGAGACTACAAAGCCTGCCCACTGAGCCAAAGCTGTACCTGCTGCAACACCACTGATTTTCCAGTCAAATACAAAAACGAAGAACAAAGAGGCAAGGATATTAACTACGTTCTGCAACACAGCCACCATCATTGGTGTACGCGTATCTTGCATTCCGATAAACCATCCAGTCAGTCCATAGAGTCCCAACATAGCTGGTGCACCCCATATAACAATCCTAAAGTAGGTAGCAACAAAGTGCCATGAAGCCTCTGGCGTATTCATCAGCCGAAGCATCCCCCACTCTATACCACGCTGTGCCACGATAAAGAGGACTCCCATTCCCACTCCTATTGTCAGTGTGCGCACAAGAATATTCATACATTCCTGTCCGTCTTGTCGTCCATATGCTTGTGATGTCATGCCACTCGTTCCCATACGTAGGAATCCTAATAACCAGTACATCACATTGAATATCATCGAACCGACTGCTATCGCACTTATATAAGCCTCATTACCAATATGCCCTACCACCGCCAAGTCAACAAGACCTAACAATGGAACAGTCACATTACTTATAATAGAGGGGATGGCAAGGCGTAAAATCTCCTTGTTCCAGTTATCCAACAACTGCATTTCGCTACTCCCTTATGTAATCCTTAGCAACAAGGTCGTAATACAAAGCTTCCAACTCTGCCAATGACAATCGCTCTATTGAATGCTCCAACACGCGAATCAACTCTGCCCGACGTGTATCATTCTCTATTCTATCAAAATTCATATCGTACGTTTATAAGCTATAGTACAAATACTATGCCGAAACAAAAGTAATTGAATTAATTGTGAAATCAAAAGATATTGGCTAATTTTGCGTACATTAATGTAGAATTAAGATGTATGGGAAAGAAACAAGAATACAAATTAAAGAATGAAGAATACCTTAGAGAACTTAGTCAGAAGGAAGGTATCAAGAAACTTCCTAATGGTATTCTATACGAAGTAATAAAGGAAGGAAGCGGTGAAGGAAAAGTTACAGAACGTTCTATTGTCACCTGTCATTACCGTGGTAGTCTTATTAACGGCAATGTTTTCGATGATAGTTGGCAGAGAGGTATTCCAGAGGCATTCCGTGTAAACGAACTGATTACAGGATTTCAAACGGCACTCTGTGCGATGCATAAGGGTGACCATTGGCGTGTTCATATCCCATATCAAGAGGGTTATGGAACAAAACGCGATGGTGATATCCCTGCTTTCTACATTGATTTTTGATATAGAACTATTTTCGATAGGATAAGTAGTTGGGGCTTCCCTTTGTCTATAAAGCGTATTAGAGTTCAATATACATCCCAAAAGAGTGGCTATGCATTGATTGGCATAACCACTCTTTTTCAATTAAAGAATAGGAAAAACTAAATTACACAATATTTCATCATTCTGAACACGCCACTTGGCATATTTTTTGTAACTTTGTAGTCTAAGAATTATAAAACAAAAGACACATAAGATGAATATAAAAGAGACTCCTGTCCTCCTGCTTACAGGTTATTTAGGCAGCGGTAAGACAACGTTAGTAAACAAGATTCTTGCCAACAAGAAAGGTATTAAGTTTGCCGTTATTGTCAACGACATCGGTGAAGTGAATATTGATGCTGACCTCATCGAGGCAGGTGGCGTTGTCGATCAGAAGGATGATTCGCTCGTTGCACTCCAAAATGGTTGTATTTGTTGTACGCTGAAGATGGACTTAGTACAGCAGTTGAACGAAATTGTTTCACAGCAGAAGTTCGACTACATTGTTATCGAGGCAAGTGGTATCTGCGAGCCTGCCCCTATCGCACAGACTATCTGCGCATATCCACAAATGTATCCAGACCTTGCTAAGAAAGGTAAGGCAGTACTTGATTCTATCGTGACCGTTGTTGATGCACGTCGTATGTGTGATGAGTTCTCTGCTGGTAACGACCTTTTGAAGAAAGACTTGCAAGAAGATGACATTGAGAACTTACTTATCCAGCAGATTGAGTTCTGCAATATTATCCTTCTTAATAAGGTGGATGATGTCAGCAAAGAGGAATTAGGGCTGGTGAAGAAGATTATCCGTTCACTTCAACCAAAGGCTGAGATTATCGAGTGTAATTATGGAGATGTTGACTTAGACAAAATCCTCAATACAGGAGATTTCAACTTTGACAAGGTTGCTACCTCTGCTTCATGGATTGCAGAGATAGAAGGTCACGATGATGAGGAGGATGAACATGAACATGAACATCATCACGACCATGATGAGCATGAACACCACCACGATGAGCATGACGATCATCATCACGAGCATCACCATCACCACCACTGCCACCATCATCACGGTCTGGAGAATGAAGAAAGCGGTGAAGCTTTGGAATATAACATCCAGACCTTCGTTTACTATGCACGCCGTCCATTCGACATCAATTTCTTTGATGACTTCGTAGCACGTCAGTGGCCTAAGCAGATTATTCGTTGTAAAGGTCTCTGCTATTTCTCTAATGAGAAGGATATCTGTTATGTCTTTGAGCAGGCTGGTAAGCAGGTGAGCCTTCGCAATGCAGGTCAATGGTATGCTACTATGCCACCATTCCAGTTACGCGAGTTCCTTGAGAATAATCCTAAACTTAAGAAAGATTGGGAGGAGCCATACGGTGACAGAATGCAGAAACTCGTATTTATTGGTCAAGACCTCGACAAAGAGGCTATCACCAAAGCATTGGATACCTGTCTGACTGATTTCTAATCAGTCATAGGTCCTTATCCGCTTCTTAGGAACTCTAACTATTTTACTATCGAACAGATTGTTTGCATTTGTTGCAAAGGCGTAGCAAATAGCGTAAAGACAAACAAATAACAAAGCCCTTACTTATCTATAAGCAGATAAATAAGGGCTTTTTTATGTGTATTAATAATTCTCTTGGCCTCCTATTAATCATTAAAGCCTAAACTTTCTTTAGTCTTATGACTAATTGCGCAGGTATCAGATAAACCATTTTAGAGAGATATTACGTTTAATCCAAAGCTCTAAGTTTACAATATGAATTACAATGAATACAGAGATTGGGGATTAATATAATATCACCTCATCGCCAATTCTCAGACCACGCTCGGCAATCTTTTCGTTCTTCTTCACAAGACTCTTCAAACGAATACCATAACGTTGTGCAATATCGTACAAACTCTCTGACTTACGTACATAATATGGACGCTTCTTAAACTCCTTCGGACCTTTCTTTTGTTTCTTCTTCAACCAGATATACTCTCCAGGAATCAGACGTTCATGCTTATCACGTTCATTGTACTTAGCCAACTTACCTACACTAATTTCTAATTCTTTACTTAACGACTTAAAAGAATCTCCCTGTCTTACAATAACATAATAGTTGTCATTGTATTTATTGATAGGATGTGCACCCAAAACCTGAACAGGATTTGGACGACCATTTTCTATGCCACGAACAACAGAATTCTCACCACTATGATGAGCCATAAAGCGGTCATAGCTTTTCGCCTTATCATAATCGTAAAGCTTATAAAGCTCAATAAGATTAATGAGACTCTGTGCATAGACAGGATTAGTAGCATAACCTGCTCGCTTCAACCCATACGCCCAACCACGATAATCGGATCTATCCAAACTGAACAGACTTCTATAACGGGGACGGTCACGAAGAAACTTACAATGATCTTCGAAACTTTCTAACGCACTGTCATACGCACGGAAACATTCTCCTTTTGCATCATCATCATGCGAAATCGTACGACCCAGCCAACCATGGCATTTGATACCAAAGTGATTATTACCAAGAAGAACAAGTCTTCCACGCCCTGCCCCACTCTCGAGCAAACCTTGTGCCAACGTGATACTTGCAGGTACGCCATACTTCAGCATACCTTCAATAGCCATGTCTTTATACTGATCAATATAGGATTGATAAACTTGATTCCACCTTGCCTGTCCCGACGCTACGGTAGAAAACATATAGAGGAATGAGATAAAAAGGAAGATATATCGCTTCATAAAAAGTTCTTTTTAGATTATATAACTGCAAAAATACGGGTTTTATTATATAATACAAAGTGAATTATCTTAAATCTCACAAAGATTTCAAAACTTATACGTAACTTTGTATTCATGAAGACAATCATTGCACTTGGCTCAAATTCTAATCAGGAGGAGAATATTTTCAAAGCTCAGACACTGCTGAAACAACGTTTCGAGGGTGTCAAATTCTCTGATGCACAATGGACTGAACCGATTGGAATAAAGTCTGACAAATTCTTGAATTGTATAGGAACTTTTGATACAAAATTATCTCTCAACCAAGTAATACAATGCTTAAAGGAGATAGAACAAACTATGGGTGACTCTCACGAAAATCATCAAATAGGAAAAGTTCTGATTGATATTGACCTTGCACAATATGGCGAGAAGATTGTAAAAAAGATAATATGGGTGTAAGAAGAACAGGAAAATTAATCATAACGCTTCTGCTATGCCTTACAACTTCTATCCCTGCATTTGCACAAAAGAGCAAGGATGCTGAAGAATTAGGGAAAGCACTGGAATACTTTACTTCAGCAAAGTATCATGAAGCCCTGCTTATCTTTCAGCGATTGGATAAAGAATATAAGCTTAACGACCGTTTCAAAGCTTATATAGGCCTTTGCTATTACCATGACTGGGATTATGAAGCAGCAGTTAAATACTTAGAGGGTGTTATGCCTAAATTGGAAGTATTTGCGCCACATGAGCGGTCAGTCTACTATTATACCACTGCAGAAAGTAAGTTTAACTTAAAGCAATACAAGGAAGCAATCCCCTATTATGAGAAAACACTAACCGTATGTTATGAACGGGAAAAAGGAGATGTCTATTATCGGTTAGGTCTATGCAATATGTTTCTTCAATCATGGAAACCTGCATATGACCAATATATGAATGCTGAAAGATTTATAACCAGTATAAACAAGAAGAAAATGTGCAAGGACGACTTGCACAGATAAAACGTATGGCTGCTGCTTGTTGGACAAATTATGAGGCTACATTGCCAAAGGATTCTTTGTCGAAAATAACAGACAACACGACCAATAAAGATAATAAGACGACGCAATTAAAAAACATATCGACAATTATCAACTCCTTGATTTCTACGATGTTATTACCATCTACAACGCCAAATAATGTAAAAGATATTATCAAAAAAGAAGAGAAAATAAAACTTGAAAAATAAGTACTAAATTTCTATTCTTTTCTTCGTTCGTTCAGTTTTTTTTCGTACTTTTGCGACACATACATATCAAAAACGGCAAGAGAATCATGCCTTTTATCCACTTGACATACAAACCTAATAAAGATTGAGATTTTTTATTTATTCATTTGATAATCCAACGGCTTTTATGTAGAGGATAAGAAGGCAAGGTAAATCAGATATTACCATAATCTAATATATGGAAAAACACAACAAGGGCTGGCACCGAAGACATTAAGATCTTCGACGTCAGCCCTTAATCCCAAACCAGGCATTAGATCCTAAACATATTTTGTTTTATTATCGAGCAGATTGTTTGGATTTGTAACGCAGGCGTAGCGGGCTACGTCAAGTTACAAAAACGGACAAGATGCCGATAAGAAAATAAAAGATGTTAGGAAACAATACCGTAATAATAAGATATATATTGTGGTCTAATGACCGATTTGGGTTAATATGGGTTATAAAAGATAGCACTTATACCATTGCCTCTTTTATCTTCTCCACAATATATTTCACATCATCATCTGTTACTAATGGTCCACTTGGTAAACACATACCTACGTTGAAAAGACTTTCGCTCACACCATTTACGTATGCTGGACAATCCTTATAACAAGGCTGCTTGTGCATTGGCTTCCAAAGAGGACGGCTCTCAATATTGGCTTTATCAAGGAAGACACGCATAGCCTCAATATTAGCATTTGGTTCACAATCTGTATGAGCATTATCTACTGAATGAATAACACCAGCCGCACCACCTACAGCTCCCTGTACTGTTGTCTTATATGCATTCTCCTGACCTTTCACCTTAACAGAAGGGTCAAGAACCATTGTATTCAGCCAGAAGTTAGAATCAAACTCTGATGAAGGATTTGCATGGAAAGTAATACCATCTATCTTACTGAAAGCCTCTTCATATAAATGAGCAATATGACGGTGATGAGCAATATGCTCATCCAAGACTGTCATCTGACCACGACCGATACCAGCACAAACATTACTCATACGATAGTTGAAACCTATCTTCTCATGCTGATAGTATGGATAACCCTCGCGAGCCTGTGTTGCATAGAACATCACATTATTACGAGCCTCTTCATTAGGACAAACAAGTGCACCACCACCTGATGTGGTAATCATCTTATTTCCATTAAATGACAGAACACCATACTCACCAAAGGTACCACATACCTGTCCTTCGTATCTTGAACCTAAACCCTCTGCAGCATCCTCTACAACAGGGATATCATATTTATCTGCTACTGCAAGAATTTCTTTTATCTTTGCAGGCATACCATAAAGATAAACTACGATGATTGCTTTTGGTTTCTTACCGGTCTTGGCAATTCTATCTTTAATAGCTTCCTCCAAAAGTGCAGGGTCAAGATTCCATGTTTCCTTCTCTGAGTCAACAAACACAGGAGTTGCACCAAGGTAAGTTACTGGATGTGAACTGGCACAGAAAGTGAAACTCTGACAGATGACCTCATCGCCTGCCTTAACTCCCAATGCAACTAAAGCGAGGTGTACAGCAGAGGTACCAGAACAGAGTGCTACAATACGCTTATCCTCCAATCCTGGTAAAGACTCCTTCCAAAGATTATCAGGATTATCCTCATGCGCCATAATTGTCTGTGGATATTCCTCTTTTTCAAGGAAGTTTCTCCTTTCACCTGAAGGACTTACAGAGACTGAGAAACGTCTCAAGTCATCTTCAAAACCATTGACATTTGGTCCCAATGGTACCACCCAATTGGTATCAAACGCCTCTTGGATGTATCTCATCTCGTTACCACTCATGTGAGCGAGACAAAGTAAAACACGATTTCTTTCCATTTTACTAATTATATTTTTTCACCTGCATAGTCCATCTTTTTACCGAGAACTGTACAGACAATCATTTGAATATCTTTTATAAAGGAATAGTTCTTTAAATAATAGAGGTTTAACCTAACTTTATCAGGGAAAATAACCTCATCATTATATTGAGCAGGATTCTCAACAGAAGCTAAGAGTTCTTCCTCATTTCTATATTTCAAGCTGGCTGGACCTGTTATTCCAGGCTTTAACTTCAAAATATCTCTTTCTTCCCCTTGCAGCTGATCTGCATAACCAGGAACATCTGGACGTGGACCGACAAAACTCATATCACCTTTGAGAACATTCCAGAGTTCTGGTAGCTCATCTAACTTATAACGTCTAAGTTTCTCGCCAAGTGGTGTGATACGGCACTGTTCGGTTGACGCAATAGAAGTTGCTTCTGAATCCCTACTTGCCACAGAAGCCTCTGCCTTGACTGTCATCGATCTGAACTTATATACAGTAAACAGTTTGCCATACTGCCCCACTCTCTTCTGACAAAACAAAATAGGACCAGGCATCTTCACCTTGATTAGAATTGCTACTACCAATAATACTGGACTAAGGAACAGCAAACCAAACAAAGATGCAAGTTTATCAAACAACCATTTTAAAAACATAACATTAACTTATGGATTCAGATTTCTATTCTTTACCAATTTTACAAAATAATAAAGGAACTCACCCAATATAGCTTTCTTATCCTCCTTTCTATAATCATCAAAAGCATCAAAGTTCCAACTCATAATCTGTTTAAACTCTTTCATTGTCAACGAGCAACGAAGAATCTTACCTACAAGAGTAATAATATCACCAAGAATCCACTTGGTTTTTGTTCCCATACGTGGTTGAATCTTATGCTCATACTCCCCTGATGTGAAAAGGGAATATACAATATAAGGAATATCAAAACCACCAGCCATTGGTGTTGCTAAACCACCAGTAAATCGAGCATTAACCTCAATAAACACAGCCTCCTTCGTTTTTTCATTAACTTTAAAATCTATACCACAAACTCCTTTATAATCAACTTTATCTAAAATTAGCTTAGAATATCTTTCTAATTCCGGCATTTCAACCAAAATTCTTTGTGTTGTTGTTCCTCCACCATCAGTCTTTGTTACCAAAGATCTATATGTACATGCTTGGAAGAAGCCATCATACCTAACACAGTCTACACTGTAGTCTATACCTGCAAAGAATTCTTCTATTAAGATATCTTTCTTATCATATTGGAGTAAGATATTTTTTGCTTCCTCATAATTTTTAGGAAAGAATACTCCCTTTGCGGAGTTACCGAATTTTGTTTTAACAACTATTGGATATGTAGCTTCTTTTATATCATCTATAAAGCGAGGTACTGGCACTCCAACAGAATCTGATAAAACAGTTGCTTGATATTTATCAGACAACAAAACTTGTTTCTCATAAGATTCCATTGTATATATAACATCCTTAGGAAGTTCGTCTATGTATTTCGCAATAATTAAGGCCTCATCATGCGTAGGCATAAGAACTTTTGGAGAAAAATCTTTGATAGCTTTCTTCAAATCCTCTATAAATCCTTGCTCATCTTTTTTGAAATCTCTATAGACAAATTTGCCAACACTAAATTTAGAGATACTGCAAATATTATATGATGATGTATCTCCAACAACTACCTTTAAGCCTTTTTCATAAAGGCTACGAATAATATTATATCCAACTCGGTTCCAACAATATGTTACAATAACATCACACTTCATAGTCAACTACTTTTCAAGTTTTTCGTATTCTTTGAGCGTTGCCTTCCAAACCTCTTCTTGTCGAAATCTATCAACTATCATTTTACGAGACTGTGAAGCCATCACCTTTATAAGATCTTTATTTTCTATACACCAATTCATTTCCTTAAATAATGCATCTGTATCTTTAGGAGGAAATATTTTACCATTCAGACCTTCTTTGATAATCTCATTACATCCATTGATATTAGTTACAATAGATGGTAGACCCATTGCACCAGCTTGCAACACTACATTAGGGAATCCCTCTCTATAGCTTGGAAAAACTAAAACATCTGCTGCAATAAAGAATGGACGTACATCTCTTTGATAGCCAACAAAACGTACATTTGGATTATTTCTAAGAAAATCCTCATTACCACTCTTCAAAGGATCGAGTTCTGATTCAAAGCGTCCAACAAGAAGTAACTTTACGTTCATACCTTCTTTTTGAAAACGTTTCATAGAATCAGATAGTTCATTCATACCCTTATCACCAACGATTCGCCCTATGAATATAAAAACAAAATCATATTTGTTAAGGTTTAAGTCTTTACGAATATCTTCTTTACTTCCTGTATATGGCTTTCCGTTCATTCTTGTCTCGGCTGTAAAGTGGTCTGGAGAAAAGTAGTCAATATCAACTCCATTTATATTTCCATTTAGAATAACATTCAACTCCTTTTTGGTTATATGATCTTCTTGCAGAATTTGCTTTACTCCATTTCCTTCGGGAATAACTTTATTTGCAAAAAAACAAGTACAAACTTCCATCCCTTTTAGAATATTTCTAAGAACTCCATGAGCTCCCTGATAACGTAAGCCAGTGACGGTATAAACTCTATGCGGAACGCATGCAAACCATGCTGCTATCATTGCCAAAAGACTTCCCTTAGGAGTATTAGCATGTACACACCATGGTTTCTCCTTACGGAACAGACGATACAAGAACCATAAACCCTTGACATCTTTCACTAAACTAATAGGACGTTCTAAGGGAGCATCTACCACTCGTATTCCCTCTCGCTCACTGACCTCCTTCAGGGCACCTGTATCCTTTGCAACACCAATAACCTCAAAGTACTGGTTCAAAAAATTCAGCTGCCCTTTTAGTAAACCATCCAAAGAGATATCTGCAGTTGTAACGCGAATTATTTTTTTTCTTTGATTATCTTTCAATTTATAAAAATCTATTTATCAAGAAGAAAACTTGATGATATTAATTAAAGATATTTTTATAAACATCAGCATAACCACTTACTGTATTGCTGATATCAAACTCTAAAGCTCTATTGTAACAGCGTTCAGCAATCTCATTATAATAAGCTTCATCACTTGCTAAACGATTAATTTCTTCAGCCAATGCCTTTGCATCCTCATGTGGGAAAAGTAAACCATATCCTTTAGTAACCTCTTTCAAACCATTAACATCAGAGGCTATAAAAGGCTTATGTGCACTCATACCCTCTACATTGCTAAGACTTAATCCTTCCCAATGAGATGACATCACAATAACATCTGCAGCTCTCAGAACATTTGGAATATCAGTACGTAAGCCTAAATCTAACTCGGTCACTGACACCAAGTGACTCTGATAACTGCTTAACTATTTCTTGACGTATACCAACCCCAGCAAACCAAACTTCAAAGTGACTGTTATCGAGTGGTCCTAAGGCTTTAACAACCGTATCCTGATCTTTTGCATCTCGAAATCCAGCTACCATCAAGATTGCCTTTCTTTGTTCCTTTAATGACAACAAAGCATTATCAGGAGTTGCATCACTAATAGCCTTAACATCTACGCCATTATTAATCGTTGAGATTTGCTTATATCGATGATTAGTCTTATCTAACCAAACTCCTCCCATGTACTCTCGCAATTTATCTTCGGCAATCTGACTTATACAAATCACATGATTATATTGCCCATACATCCAACTCTCAATAGGTGCGTACCATTTCCATTCACGTTTGCGATTAGAGGTTGTATGCTCTGTAGAGACCAGTTTTTGCGAACAGAATAAGTTAGCAATAGCTACGAATAGCTGTGGTGACGAATTATGCGTATGAATAATATCATAATTCTTCATTATCTTTATTAGCTTTAATATATAGAGCGGATTATAAACCCTATGTCCTAACGCATATATCTTTGTCTGTGGACTCTCTTTCCTTAATCGCTGAGTCAATGGTGTTTCTTTTCCATTAAAGATACATAAATCCACAGTATTCCCCAAAGCCTGCAACCTTGGTATCAAATTTACCACCAACGTTTCAGCTCCTCCCATTTCCAAAGATGTGATAACATGAAGAATTTTCATCTACTCATATTGTTTTAAATAGTTTAAGCATCTTGCGAATCCAAATTCTGTCGAACCCCAGTGCATCTGTAACGATAACACCTTTATACGAATTAAAAGTGTGGCAGCCTATATTTAATATAGGGTGAACAGAATATAATCTTCTAACTTCTCTAAAACTAAAATTTATTACATCTGTTTCCTGAAGTGTTACTGCATGCCCATACTGGAAATTACACTCTTGAGTTGGACGTATAAGTTTATTTTTATAATAAAAGAAATCTCCCGACATACGTGCTATGTTTTCATCAAAAGAAATTTCTTTTAGGTACTTAAATTGTCTTTCTTTGCAAGACCATCTATATATATGTAAAAACATTTCCATTAGGATTTAATCTTGGTGTGCAGAATAAATATAAGTGTTCATTGATCTTTATTGGAACAGCATCTTCAACAGCTTTATTCAGCAAACTACATAAACGTATTATTTTATTCGATTTTTGGAAAAATTTATATATGTATAAATGTCCGCTTTCGCCATTTTCAGGTAATAAATACACATAAGGTTCTACTGAACCTTCACTTGGGAGTATCAATTTCCTTTATAAATTCCTCTAAATTACTATCTTTTTCTTATAATTAGAGGAAAAAGAAAGGTGCGTTGGTAATTCTAAAAATTACATCACGTTTTTAAAAGAATATTTGTTATTCTATCAATTGTAAGTTTAGAAATTCTTCCTCTATTGATAGGTTTATAGAATTCTTCAACTAATAAAATAATCTCTTTTTCTGTTACTTCTAAAACAAATGGGTCGGCAAACCAAGAGTTTTTTTATATTTATGAATTAACCATTTTTACATCGATTGTAGCACCACTAACAATATCCTCTATAGAATTCTGAATAAATCCTACATTCCAACGCTCTTGAGTAAGTTTCTTTTATCTGTGCCCTGAGAGACATTTTTTTATTTTTTTCTTTCATATCTTTACTTATAATTAGTAAGATTCCATTTTTCTATTAACTGTTCAACGATAATGAACGTTGAATATCAAAAAAACTTATAAACGTAATATTGTGGTAAAAAGTCTCGGAATGACATTCTTTACCAGAATTTGTATATATCTGTTTATGTAACTCATTGATATTCAACAATGGCTCATACGCCTTATCGCCGAATAGTTACATTTTCTATGTTTGTTATAGGCAGTATAATTCAACCCTAATGATTTTTTTAAATTCTTACACAAACTTAAACATAAGAAAACAATCTATAGGAAATAGTCCTATCCATAACAGATTAATTATCCTCAATATAGAAACAGAATCTTCAATAATTTATAGCTTTTTCTTATTTTTTTATATAGATATATTAAATTCATTATACTCTTATAAGCCCAATAGTAAATATTGGACAATTCTTTCTTACTTTAGTAAAACTTGCTGATAAACCATTTTCTTATTAGTCAGATGTATATATAACTTTATCAAAATAATGGAAAAAGGATTATAAGAAATTAGCAAGCATTCGTTTGCTCTTATTGCCTTTTATGCAATCTTGGAAGCAATTTTGCTCGGTTGTAGTTTGGGGTGAATATAGTTATTGGCATTTCACATTTTGTCAGCTTTTTCAATTATTCTTTTTATAACAACATCAGGTGCAAGATATTTTTCATAATAAGCTCTTGCCCCACATTCAAGCTTATGCCTATATTCATTATCATTTTTGATTTGTAAAACAGCGTTATAAATATCTTCCACCGTTTCAACAAAATGTACATTTTTACCATGTGTAAGTCCCTCTGCAGGCATCTCACGAGTGAGCGGTGTAGATATTATGGCTTTTCCCATACAAAGATATTCAGCAAGTTTCCACCCATGACATTCACAAACACTTGGCGTATTGAAAACAACAACACTCTCTTTAGTCTTTCTGATATAATCGTCCATTGAGAGTCGCTTCTCATAAATAAAGTCTCTATATATCTCCTTATATTTGGGATAGTCAGGCATTTCTTTCAACACAGACTCTCCCTTAACATAGAACAAACCTCCTTCTACATTGATACCAGCCTTTTTACAAGCTTTCAAGAATTCGCCACGGTACATATTAGTATCAGTTGCAGCAAACTTATTGTACCACAATGTTGAAGCATGAAAAATATAATTAGGTTTGATCTTTGTTTCACATTCATAGGCATTGATAGAACGACGACGAATATTTGTGTAAAGATAATCTTGAAGATAATCTTTAAATGAAATCTTAGTAAACTTCTGGCCTTTGACAAAATTCTTTAAACAATCCAGCATTGTAACAAAACGACCACCAAGCGTAACTGCAAATTCAGGTCCAATGGATATAAGTTTATCATATTCAGCCACTTGTTCCGTTGTAGGGTTTACCATTCCATAGACATCACACCACTCATATCTATCTTTAAAGATCTTTGCTATATCTTCCGTGTCTATAAATACTTTCTTTTCTTTATGATTACTTCTAATAATAAAAGCAAAACCACTATTATAATCCGCAGCATTTTCATATTTCAGTCTGGTAAAAGGGCTAACATCAAATTTAATTCTCCATCCTTTTAGCAGTCTTCTTATACCCAACAAATACCATGAAGCATAATTATACTTTAAACGTGGATCTATAATTATCTCTTTCATAACTTACTATTATTATCTTTTAAATGCATCATAAACCCTATAAGTTGGAATGACCTCCAATACCATTCCACCTCAGGTACTTTTTAAAGATTTATTCTTAATACAATATTTAAATCGCCAGTAATTAATAGCTGATCTTATTTTCCATTTTAAAGAAATATTATAGTTTAACATTTCTGCATAAGTCATCATAGATGCAATAGGACTATTCATCCTACTTTTGGTAATTGCAGCAGATATTCCATCCTGCTGATACTCTACTAAATATATGACTTGATCTATATACCTTAATTTATATTTAGAAGCAATTCTATTCCAAAGTAAATCCTCTGGACAAAACCTCTCTCCAATAATCTCAGGAAAAGAAAACTCACGCAAAACTGAAGTACGAAAGACCTCTTTCATATCGCCTTCTACGCCTAAGTCAAATTTTATTTGCCTTGTAGTTGCATCCAGATAACTAATAGCATTATTATCTAAAAACAATTTAGACAGATGTACCCCTTTAGGGAAACCATTCCCTATAATCCTTCCATTATTTATATCTCCGTCAAAACCACATATTCCACCAATAGAGCTATCTTTTTCTGTTTTTTCCCAAACATCTGCTACAACCTGAAGAGCGTTATGAGACAATATGTCATCAGAATCAGCTATAAAAAATAAATCCCCTTTTGCGTGCTTAACACCGAAATTTATAGCAGTATGCTTGCCACCATTTTCTTTTTTATAATAAAAAATAGGGAAAGAATTGTTTGTACGTCCCTCCAAAAAAGAATCAACAACAAAGCTTGTATTATCTGAGCTACCATCATCCACTATGAGCCATTCAAAAGCTTTGTATTCTTGTTTACAAAGACTTTGGTAAAGTCTATTCAGTAAATGTCCCCTATTATATGTAGGAGTAAAAACAGTTATCATAAATTATATAATTTATCATTATCGTATGCATGATCATACTCATACGCTTCTTCAATAAAGTCCCCTTGTCTGATTCCTGGGGTAAGAAATGTTTTATATGGATAAAGTAAGATACCCCATGCAGAAAGTATTCGATAGAAAAGCACAAAACACATTATTGTTATGAAGCTTTTTAATGGGACTGCAGATTTTGGCCTACAAAACCTTTCTAATACGACAATAATTCCTAACAGACAATACCATGCTATTCGACCACCATCGGACGACTTACAAAAGAAAAGTAGAAGCCCACAAAACATCAAATAGACATTGGCTAATGTTAAAGAAAGCGCATCTTCATCTATCCTTTTATAATTCAATAATAGTATGGAAAGAAATAACATAGCCTCAATAACATACTCGATTCTAAATCCTATTTCTGCAGTCTCCGCATAACTAGCAATTCTTGCATTACTTACAGCATCTCCTGAAAGAGAGAAAACAAACTTTGTAATACCGCTGATTCCTATAACTAACAAAGCTAACATAAATAATACGATATGCTTTTCTTCAAACTTACGTCTTGGAATAAAATATAAAAGAAGCATATAAGCAGCTGAGTTATGAATAAGAGTTGCTAACACAATAAATAAAAGATATTTTTTTAAACTCCTTTGTGCCACATAAGGGATAGCCAACCATACAACTCCTGCAGCTAACACTTGACGAAGATAAGTAAAAGTAAAGAAAAACATTAAGCCCTCAAATATAAGAAGAGCGAAAAATGGATTTTTAGTATATCTATAAAAATTAACCGCATACACTATATACAAAAAAACAAGGTATAAACTAAAAATAAAAGATATAACGGTTAGGAGTAAAAAATGCAATAAAATCATTAATCAATCCATAAACTGGTTCTTTTCCAAAGAAGTAAAGAAACTCCTCGCTAAAGAATACACCCTTAGTTACATTTTCATGCATATCTTGGAAAACTTCACAATAGATATATCTATCATACCCCCCTAACATATCAGCCAAACCAACAAATAAACCAATACTCAAGCAAAAAGAAAAAAATAGAGGTTTAGAAACTTTTGTGTTACCAGAATAAAACCAGGCAAGAATGGTTGTTATTACAAATAATATAATATAATATGCCATTACAAATATGTATATAATTTATTTACTTCACTTGAATTATCTATAATGTGTGACTCAAGATACATTCTATAAGAATCTTGTAGACTTGAATCATTTATAAGCTCTATGATTGCATTAGCAACAGCCTTTCCACTCATTTCACATATCGTTCCATTCTTACCGTTCTCAAATTGATCACCAACAGTAGAGAAATTTGTAACAACAATAGGCTTACACAGTATTTTCGCTTCATCCAAAGCAATAGACTTTCCTTCAAATCGAGAAGGATGAACGACAATATCAGATATGCCTATATATGGATAAGGATTACTTTGAATTCCTACAAGTAATATATTATCATCAAGTCCGTTATCAGCTATTAACTTTAAAAGATCTTCCTCTAAAACTTTTCCAATAAAGATCCACTTAAAATGAATACCGTTCCTCTTAAGAATATCAGATGCCTCAATTGCAAGGTCAAAGCCTTTCCCACGACATATATGCCCAATAGTACACAATATTGTATTTCCATTAGCTTTCATTTGATCAATCTGTTTCTTAAACTCGCCTATCGATTCCAAAGATTGTTGCCTTATAATAGTAGGTGATGAAATATTTTCCATTATTGAGACCTTATCAGCACAGTTTGGAAAGAAATGTTTTAAAGAATCAACACAAGTTTGAGATATCGTAAAGATTTGATCAACTATTGGATAGTATTTTCTATCTGCATTATAATAGAAAGACCACTTAGAATAATCGCTATGAAAAAAAGACACCTTCTTTATTGCAGACAACTTATTAACCATATAATAAAGTAATTGTTGTCCTCCATAATCAACAATTAAATCATAATGTACATCCGAAACTACAGGCATCATTTTTGCAATTAATTCACTAGCCAAAGGTCTAGATATACGTGAAAGTATCAAACGCAATAAAACACCTAAACATAAGAGAAAATGCCCATGCGCCAATAACCATTTAAGAGAAAGAGAAGCCACCCATAACATGTTCAATAACTGGATTATAGATAAGCTGTATATTTTTAGGAAGATAGTCTGAGAAAACATCTCCATCTTTACAACAAAGCAAAAGTGATGTTTCGTATTTTTCTGTATCCCATGCATTAAGAAGACTTACCATACTTTTTGATACACCTCCAGACTGCAGACTTCCTATGATAAAAAGAACTTTCTTCTTCATACTGTATATTATTATACCTCAAAGGAACACTTTTGTGGAAACTTTCTTTCAAATAACTGTATTACTTGGGGTTTTAAGGCTTGATAACTATTATAATCACACCGAGAAGAATCATTCAAACAGAGTGATTTAATATTAATATTAAACATTTCCTTTTCAAGTAATCGTAAATTATTTTGTTCAAGTTGAATAACTTTTCTTGTCGTAATATAATTAACAGAATAGAACTTATTTGAAGCAAGCTGCCAATAGCGGAAGAAATAATTATTTAAACTAACTTCTTCCCGAAATTTTGTACAACTCTTGGCCAACATATCCCCTTCTTTGCTCCACGCCTCTTCATATATTGATTTTAAAAATGCTTTTTCATTGTGAGGAGTATAAAAATGCTGAAATTCGGTTCGTCTAAAAAGACGTATCAGATAGGCTTGTAGGCGATACTTCCATCCCAAATAGCTTCCATACCACCCTTTTGGATTGGCTTTGGTTACCTCTCGCCTATTAAAATGAGCATTCACAACCTGAGTATCACAAAATTCCATTATATTAATTCCCCAGCCATCAATTTCTGGGAAATAACATCGTGGAGTGAACACGTGTTCAAACGGAGCATCACATGGTAAGCTATTCTTAAAATAATATTCAGGAACTATAGGGGCATTAATAAACATATCATCGTTGAATACTACAAAATGCTCACTTAATCCTGGAATACGATGAAGATTATTTTCGATAGTGTTTGCCTGAAAAGTTGGAAGAAATTCATTAGGGATAAAATCCTTATGATCTACATAAGAAAGTTTAGGGTTATCCCAATTTAGCCATTCAGGCTTTTGATTATCTGCCACAAAATATACATGATTTACCCATGGAGCATATTCCTCTACGGCTCTAAACCAATACTTCAGAATATCCCAATCTCGATATCTTACATCAGCATTCTGAAAAGGAGTTCCTTTATAAAGTGCTTTCTTCTTCTGCCATTCAATGTCAGAGCCATCAACCCAAAAAATTACAAAATCAATATTTATCATAACACCTAACCAAAAATATATTTTAGCTTGCCTATATAATTAGAACAAATTAAACTAATTGGCAAAACAATTATGAATAATATCCATGGAGCACATATAGGATTAGCTATAATAAGATTACTTATTGAAGAAGAATTATAAATAACGAGCCAAATAAATGTATGGTGAAGAATGTATACCCCCATTGAGTTAATATCTAAAAACAAGATCCATTGTGGAGGAGTTGAATTTCTTATACAGGTAGGTATTATTTGTAAGACATTATACTTACCTAAAAAAATATTCCAAAAAAAGAAAAGATAAAAGCCAAGAGATGGTTCTATTTATAGAGAAAAAAACCAAAGACGATTTAATATAGAATAATCATCTACAGAAGATAAGAGATACAAAAAAATACAATGAATATAATAAACAAAAAAACCATCCTAATTTATTCCAGATTTTTTTGTAAGAGCAGCAACAAGAAAGCAATTAAATAACATCAACAAAAAAACCATAGATGTGAAATTCCGCCAAATAATTGTTTCCAATAGACAGAATCATAAAATAAAACATATGTAATCAAAGCCCATATACAATATGGGATAATAAGCCTATAAAAATTTACTCTTTATTAGTTCTATATTATTATTGTATTTTTGATAGTTGGAATATACCATGCCCGTAAAAGGTATCCAGAAATAATTACAAAGAGTGATAATCCTATTTTTACTAAGAATCCGAGGTGAAATAAAAATAATTATGCGGCTGCGAAATTTCTCTAAGGAAAGGCCATATTCCTAGATTATAACAATAACAATGAAATAAGACTATCATTAACATTGCAATTACTCTGAAATATACAATAGCATAATTTTTTTCTTCATAACATTAAATTTGATTAGTAAGATATTTAGCCAAGGAAGATCTTAGAATGATTATAATATCATGAATGATGTTCTGTTGGAAGTTTTATAAAATGATCTTCTAATAACCGAGCATAAATATCTTTCTCTGGATTATTATACCAATGGTCTGGAGAGATTACAATCTTTTCCATATTCTCTGAAAGATATTGAGCCCACCAGCTCAAAGTACTATTTGAGATAATAAAATGTTTACAAGAATACATCATTCTAAAAGTTTCCCATAAAGGATTTCCATCAGGTTCGTAAAAACAAGGGGCATCAACATGAATATTCTTTTTAACCCAATCTATATCATTCGAACAAAAGAAGAAAATAGGATTATCAACCTTCTCTAAAATTAAATTTACAGCATCTATATAGTACTTCTCATCGCAAACATAAAAGTCTTTTCTAAACTCATCACTTAAAAAATCTCCCCTCCTTATATGCACACACACTGAATTATTGTTTTTTTATAATATCATAAAAAAATCACGATTTGAATCTAAGATTTCATGTTTAGGAGTGAACTCTCTTTGAAGAATAGGACGTATATCATTAAAAAAAGAGCGAATTCTCAAATTTACCATAAATAATTAAATTCTTAGAACTTACATTGTAAGGTAAAGGGTCATTTTCCCAATACTCAGAGTATAAAAGACCGATCTTCCGAAATATCGAAAACCAGAACCCATTCTTATTAAAAAAATATTCTACAAAAATCTATAAATCAAAAATGTCATTAACTGAAAAAAATGTTCCATAATTCAGTATTAAATTTCTATTATCTGTAGAATAAGGAGAACAGAGAAATCTTCAAAAAGTATCTTTATATCCTTTCTCATCGTTTCTTTGATTGACCAAAGAGAAATTAAAAATAATTTTTTTCTTTCTTATTCCGTTGCTCCCATAATTTTTCGCATAAAAGCATATTGGAACATTTGATTACCTGTCCGACCTGAAAAAAATAATTAGCAATCACAATCTTAAAATTTTAATGATATCTCCTTTTTGAGAAAATATTTATTTATAAAATAAGCAATAGGAAACAAATGATTAATCAATAAGAAAATATAAAGGACATCAACCATAGATTCACACTGACTATAAATATTATCTAAATTACTCCGTTGTATAAATTCAGATGTCTCTTTTTTTACATCTCAGATACGATAATGTAAAGGAATTATAAAAAAACCCCATATCACAGAACGTTTTTGTTTGAAGACTTATATTGATTTTTAATTTCTTCTTCAGGAACATTTATACCTCTCAGAATCCGTGTTTGCCATTCTATAGAACGTTGCCTTCTTTCATATAATTCTGGAATATATTTGGGAGTATGTGATTCAGAGGAACTATTAACTGTCCATATATAAAAAGACTCTTTTGTTAAATAAACCTTTTTGGAATATAATACATTTTCTACACAAAACTTCCAATCGTCATCATAATCTACAAAAAGCTTCAAAGTAGATATTATTTTTCCTTTATAACATGAGAAGAAAAGATACAATTCCAAATAGAATTAGGAACATTAACTTCTTGTTGTAAAGGATACTTCAAAAGGGAATTTTCGTCCTCCAATATAAAATCTAACTAAGCTATTAATAGCATTTAAATCACAGACTTCATCTAAAATAATTCTATTTTGTTTCTTTAATTGTCCATCTTGGCAGACTGTAACATCACTGATTAATGTGTCACAATTATTTTTTCGCATTACATCTATAAATGGCATATATGCTTTCTGAACTATATCATCTTGATCACAAAATGTTATAAATTGCCCTGTAGCATATTTTAGTCCATAATTTCTTGCAGAAGCTATTCCTCCATTTTCTTTTGAAATACATCTAACCTGCTTTATTTCCCCAGCAAGTTTCCCACAATATTCCCAGCTATCATCAGTTGAACCATCATTAACAAGTATAATTTCTATCTTGTCAATAAGTTCATTATTCTTACTGATAATACTTTCAATAAGTTTAGAGAGATAGTGTCCACCATTATAAACTGGGACTATGATTGAAACTAATAATTCATCCATTATTTCCTATAAATTGATTATTTACAGTAGTTTTTAAATAAAATAGCCGCATTCATCTAATTAGAAAAAAAGATAGAATGGATTTTTGTTGCGAATTCTTTGCTTATAATGTGTATTCAACAAGAAATAATAAGACAAAATGCTTATTGAAAAAGTTGAGGATAAACTTACAACTATAAATCTTATCCATCCACTTTGCTTAAACAATAAACTGCAGAGCAATGTCAAGGACATACATAATAATGCCATCATAAAAACATGGCAAAAACACTTTTTCCTATAAAAAAATCAGATATTTTATACTCAGAAATATTCTTCTTTAATATAAAAAAACGTATAGGTTCGATTTAATTAATTCAATAACAATTAGAACTATAAAAGGAATTAATGGGCTATACCCGGCTTTAAGAAAGCAATAAGTTGTAGGAAGTGATAATAACATTAAGATACCATCTTGTAACGCATAAAGTTTATTTTTCCCTGTTGCAACAATACCATAATAAATTGGTGAAAACAAAACTGCAATAATACAGGTTGCCAATTGTAACTGACAAAATATAACAGTCCATTCTGGCGGATTCTTAAGCCATAATGTTACTATAAAATCCCCCTCAAAAAAGAATGGCATTGATAACAGAAGCATCAAAGAGAAAGAGAAGTTAGAACTATCAATTATCAGTTCTTGCATTCTTCCATAATCCTTAATGGAATAGCATTTTGTGATAACTGGCCTAACTGAAATCATAAAATTATTAGCAAAGCCACGTACTGTTGCATAGATAGTATTTGAAAAACCGCAAGCAGCATTTATAGCAACAGAGAAAAAAGTATTAAGTAAAATATTTAATCCCTGCTGTTTTATTCCAAAACAAAAGTTATTAAACAAATCCCATCCAGAGAAAGTCAATAAAGGCTTCATAATCTCTTTGTCAATCTTCCAAGAGAAAACACACTCTTCAAAATGACGCTTACAATATACCCAATATATAAACTGAATAATAGCTCCTGTTAATGAAATCAGTATGGCATAAGCTACTAACTTGTCCATTGGTAGAACTACTACAAGATAACAAATTAACAATTTTAAAAGAGTATCAAGTATTCCTATATATGCAAAAACAGATATCTTTTCATGTGCTATAAGAGTTGCATTATATGGAGTCTGTATAAAAGTCAAAACTGTTGAAAGGATAGAGAACTGATACACTATCATCGCAGCATTTTCGCGACCAGGTGGAATTGACAATACATTTAACACTAACCAAACACCAACTGTTTCTGCAATAAAAGCGAAAAGAACAGCAGAAATCAAGTTGACATTCAGAGAAGCTGAAAAGGTTTTTTTTAAACGTTCTAAATTTCCTAAAGGTATTTCGTATGCAAGAAAACGAGAAGTCGCACCAGCCATAGCACCTCCAATAAAGGTAAAAATAGAAACTATACCACCAACAACCTGATAGGTACCGAGATCATCAACCCCCAGTACTTGAAGGATTACACGTGACGTATAAAGAGATACGACAAGATTAAACAGCATTCTCCCATACGTAAGAAGAGTGTTTTTTGCTATTGTCTTATTTGATGAAATTATGTCTGCCATTAAAAAAGAAAAGTTTTTAACATAAACATAAGAATAAAACTTACTCTTTAGAATATCTTATGAGAGCTATTAATCAAGTAATACATTATATTTTTTTATTTTACATTCTAACTCAGGTATACAAAATAATTGGAATAAATAATTTCTAACTATGTCACATAAAATACAAACTGTATAAATTAATATTGGAATAAAAAAACTATATATAAAACATATAAAGGAGAGAAAAAGACTTATATGCAACCATTTATTCCACAGTAAATCTGCAGCATATTGATTATCATGAATCAAGTAAACAGCAAATGTGTACTTGGAGATATACTCCAAAAGACTTCTTATATTTAGAAAAAAATGTAAATTCTTAAAACCAATAAAAAAATAAAGTGGATGTTACTATCGTCAAAGAATCATTATCTGTAGCCCAACCTTTAAATCCAATTTCACTCCGTCCTAGATATACTCCAAATACAGTAATAATCATTTGGATACACCATATACTAAATAAAATATTCCACGAATATTTATTAATTAAAGAAGGCATATCAAATCTTCTAATATATGCAGAAATAATAAATAACAATACAAAAAGCCTTAATCGATTATTTGCATCAAAAATAAAAAGCCAGTATAATGAAACGCCAACAAGAACATTATAATTATTAAAACTAAATGCGCCCTTTTATTTAATAAATTAAGAACCGTTGATAGAAAAGGAGCCAAAAGCACCATTCCAATATAGCATTTAATAAACCAATAATTACCTCCAGAAATTGGACGTAACGTCTTTACAACATCTAAAAATAGAGGGTCCTGGGGAAAAAGAAATAAGTAACTAAACCAATTAGAAACAAATAGAAGAATGTTATTATCCATATATGAAAGATACGATCAACTCTTAAGGTAGAAGAAGAAGATAAAAAATAACCTGAAAGAAGAACAAATGAATTGACGCCACATGATGAAACAATGATCATAATTGAATATAATATCACATTGTATGTTGGAGCACCCTGAATATAAGACAATGGATTACCACTTTCACAATGAATAGTTCCTTTCACTATAAAATGCCAAATTACAATAAATAACATGGCTATAATACGCAACAACTCAAAAATTTAAATACCTTTTTATTCATGTATTGTTCTTTATTATGATTCTACACAGAGAGTAATATTATTTTTTTCTTAACTTACAAATTCGTACATCATACTCCATTTACATATTAGAATAATAATTATTGTATTCTGTCAATCACCTAACAACTATTGATGATTCTCTAAAACATCTTCCAAATATTCCGAACATATTGTATGGAAATGTCAGACAAGTCTTAAACTATTTCAAACAATTTAATTGTACTTAAAAAAATAGATATAAATTTTTATACGCTTAGTTGAGCCTAAATATATATTTAGTATTTTTAAGAAGATAAGAAAGTAATATTGCAATGCTACATAAACTGATCTTATACACCAGACAATAAAAATGATTATTTATACAAAGCACAGACCATATAGGAATAAATGTAATATGCTTATGACCTTATATCAAATAGAATCTAAATACCAAATAAATAAAATTAAGTATGTAACAAAACTTTATTTTTTTATTCTTTTTACTATTTTCAACAAAAACCTATAACCAACTTGTTAACCATATAAGTATATGAATAGAAAATATAACATTCAACGCATATACACCTTGATTAATCTTTCATAGAAGCTCTTTTTTATATTTTTAAAGTAATCGGACACTTTGTCCGAAGGCTTCGGACAGAGCGTACGAAATTGTCGGACAAAGATAAATAATGATTTACTATGAATGAATTAAAAGTTTTTATAGTTTAACCGAGTCTATTTATATTCATGAAAAGATAATGACTCAAATGTTCTGCCGTATCGGGGTGCATCGTAGCCATATTTTTTGAATATACCTTTAATGTCTTCTGCCATTCAATGCGTAAAGAGGTAGCCATTCTCAGCATTGCCGTAACGATAGAAATTACTACGTCCACGAAAGTAAGAATATATCTCATTGCGGAGAGTGGGTAAGTCCTTACGTCGCACCTCATCAAAGAAGTGGGCGAACCCAGCATAACAAGTGACTAACTTTCTGTCTTGGAAATTCTTACAACAACCATTCACAAGGTTCTCTGGTAAGAGTGCAGATGGATAAATAGCTCCTCCCCATGTATTGGTAGATGGCTGTAGTTTGAAATATAAATGATGAAGACAGTTCTCTTTTACAGAACAAGATTCCAAAAAGCAAGCTTCATAACTCTTAGGGAAAGTTTCTAAGCTCAGCGATTCGTTTGTTTCCATTGGGTAATCATAATATTAAGATACTCTAAGATTAGATAAGAAAAAGAGAACAAAACCAAGAATACGCAGAGTAACCAATTGAGGTTTAGAGAAAAAACATCATCTCCTCCCTACAAACAATAAAAAGCTTGCAGGCTGACAACTATCACGGTTCTTCCACATAAGAACGAAAATGCAAAAAACAAATAGACGTGGTACAGTAACAATCGTTAACTTAAACAATAAGACTGTGTTGGTCAATTCAGTAGATGCTTCGTTCGCAGAATCATTCTGTTAATAGTTCTAATTTCCTTTATTATGGGTACAAATTTAAATAAAAAAATGAGAAAAGAAAGAATATTAATAGAATTATTGTAGGCACACGATATAAAAAAAGAAAGAATGAGCAACAAGGCCTGACCCACCAACTGGCCCCTCCCCAAACCCCTCCCCCAAAGGGAGGGGAGTAATCATCGAGATACCCCATAGATATGATGACAAAGCTAAGACATAATGACATAGGGACATACCTAATGCTCCGACTACAGTATGCTGCATTAAATATGTCATTAAAGAATATGTCTTTATGGCATCAATTAAAATATGTCATTATGGCTATATAACATATTTATCTACACAGACTATATTGAATATGTCATTAAAAATATGTATTTTTGTCATTCTGTCTTAACATTATCCATACTTTTATGTCATTCTGTATTGTATTCTCTATCTTTATATGTATGAAAAAGCCACAAGATATCAATGGTTTGAAGAAAAATCACTATCTTTGCATCAGAATCAGTTATCCTAAAAAATGAAAAAGATTATATTGATTGCTGCCATCCTTTTAGGGGCATTGACAAACGGACAAGCTCAGGTAATAAACAAAAACGCCGCGAAACGTATTGGCGAAGTTGTTAAAGAAGGCTACCAAGACGTTAAAGGAGCCATTGTTCAAGATACTAAACCAACTGGTGAGCATACGGTATGGGATTTATATGCAGCCCCGAAAGTTGGATTAAACTTATCAAACCTCTTAGGTGTTGATAACAATTTTAAGTTGGGGGCTGTTGCTGGTGCCTACGTTGAAGTCTTCGTGGCTAAAAACCTTGCAATAGACGTTGAAATGCAATATAGCCACCAAGGAGGTTCTGGTATCTATCGTAATATCAACGCCACAGACGACTATGGAAACCCTATTATACAAAAATATGGTCCATACAATGTCAATTTACATTATATCAACACTAACTATATAGTACGTTGGTATCCTTGGGCAGATTTACCATGGAGTTTCACTACTGGAGTACACGCAGGATATGTTATCAGCGCACATGCTAAAAAGAAAAATGGTGAAGATATCAACCTCAAGAATCATATCCATAGTGGTGATATCGCACTTCCTCTTGGTATTAGTTACGAATGGAAGCAATGGCAGATAGAAGCACGTTACAACCTATACTTCAGAAAGTTAGCAAGAAACACTGAAGCAAAGGATTTATTAAAGAATGCTCGCAACAGCATGTTGGAAGTAACACTTGGCTACAGAATACAGGTGCTCTGATGCCGTTTGAAGACAAGTGAGAAAACTCCTTTTCATACCAGTATTACTACTCTCTGCAGTTGCTTCTGCAGAGGAGTGTGATTCTATTGCTATACCCAAAACAGGGGTAGAGATGCGTTATATCCCTGCCCAAACCTTATGTTTAGATAAGGAGCCACGTATTTGGACTAAGACGAAAGAAACGCATGCCATAGCTGCACAACTAAATATCACACCATCAGAGAATGATTTTGCACGCAATTATAATTATCCAACATTCTCTGTTGGCTTGCGTTATAACTTCAACCATGGAACAACGATGCATAAAGATACCCCATGGGGAGAAGCACAGCCAGTAAATTATACCAGTAAATTAGGTAACTTCCTAACCCTCTATGGCACTTTTAATCGACCGCTTTATCGTAGTAAGCACTGGCAATGGGGCTATTACTTAGGCACTGGCGTAGGCTATACTTCGCTAAAATATAACCAGAAGAACAATATTGACAACGAATATATTGGTTCACACCTTAATATATTCTTTACAGCTGGACTATACGGACAATATAAGATGGCAAAAGAGTGGAGCATAAAGGCAGGATTAGACTTTGCACATCATAGCAATGGGGCTATGGCACGACCCAACAAAGGAGCAAACTATTTAGGTCCATTCCTTGGTATTGTATACGAACCAGAGAAGGAAACAACAAAGGTTGCAAAGGGGAACACACATCATAACGATCCCTTCCAAAAGTATTGGTTTACGGAATTCACCCTTGGAATAGGTGGTAAAACTTTACTTGAGGATTGGCAGCAGACACAATTTGAAACTCCGCAAGAGCATCCAGACTATCGTAAGGAGCAGTTTACTTTCTACGGAGCCTATTCTTTCCATACTCACCTACTCTATCGTTATGCACGTCGCTGGGCATCTGGCGTAGGCTTTGGTCTTTTCTATGGAAATTATATTAGTAGGGTTGCACAACATGATAAGGAACATGGATACATCGGAGAGAAGCATAGTCCATGGTCACTTAGCATCGAAGGTCGTCACGAAATCTTTTATGGTAACATGTCTGTTCGTGTCAGCTTAGGCTATTACCTCTACCGACACATGGGTTATAAATCACGTAATGGATTGGAAAGACCTTATCATGAACAAGTTGGTGTGTTTTATAGTTTCCCTAAGCTAAAGAATCTTACTTTAGGCTTCAGCGTTAATGCACATGCAACGAAGGCAGACTTCACAGAACTACAAATAACAATGCCAATGAAGCTATAGAGCAAGACAGAATGACGATAGTTTAGACAGAATGACATAAAAACATATTGCTTTAATGACATATTCTAAGGGAAGATTGAATGACATAAAAACATATTCCTTTAATGACATATTCTAAGGAAAGACAGATGACAAATATTTAGCCAGAATGACATAAAGACATATTGCTTTAATGACATATTTTAAGGGAAGATTGAATGACATAAAAAACATATTCCTTTAATGATATATTTTAATATGGGACGTGTAGGCTGTGAATTAAGATATCTTATGTAGTTCTGTCTGATAGCCTATACTTAACTTCTTTCCAAACAACAAAATATGTCATTAAAGGAATATGTCTTTATGTCATTCTGTCTAAACTATTGTCATTCTGTCTGGAAGAGGTACTTCTCTATATCCTTAAACCCATTTAAGAATGAGCGAACATCCATTCGTTTCTTACCTGTTAACTGAATATCAAGAAGTTCCAAGAGGTTATCAGACGTATTGACATAGAGACGGGTCTTTTCTACAACGAGCGTACCAGGGGTACCTACAGATGTACGGTCAGACTTAGCCGTCTTATAAACCTTCATAATCAAAGGCTTTACCCCATTGTCTTCAATAGAACAGAGTGTACTCCAAGTGCCAGGATAAGGACTAAGCCCACGCACAAAATCATAAACTTTCTTAGCAGACTGGTTCCAATTAATTTCGCAAGTCTCTTTGAATATCTTCGGGGCATGATGTAATTCAGCATCTTCACACACTTGAGGAGCACTTATGCCATCAAGAACTGCAGAGAAATCAACATTTCCAAACTATCTTCAGGCAATTTAGATGCAATGAGATCAATTGTTTCCATAGCAATCTTTGCACCTAAATACATCAAGCCATCATAGACATACTCAACATCAGCTGTATCAGGAATAGCAAATGGTTTTTGAAGGATAATGCGACCAGTATCAATGTCTTTATCAAGGAAGAAGGTCGTCACACCTGTCTCGGTCTCACCATTGATAACCGCCCAGTTGATAGGAGCAGCACCACGGTACTGCGGAAGCAAGGCTGCATGTACATTAAACGTACCTAAGCGAGGCATACTCCACACTATCTCCGGCAACATACGAAAGGCTACAACCACCTGCATATCAGCTTTATAAGAACGCAATTCATCTATAAAATCAGCATCCTTCATCTTTACAGGCTGCAAAACAGGCAAGTTATGTTCAAGTGCATAGAGTTTCACTGGTGATGGCTGCAGCTGTTCTTGATGACGTCCAACAGGTTTATCAGGCTGTGTGACTACAGCTACAACATTATATCCATTCTCAACTAATGCTTTCAATGACTCCACAGCAAACTCAGGAGTACCCATAAACAATACGTATATTTTCTTTTTTCATTATCTTTGGGAATTTAACAAGAGATGAGATAATAAGTAAGAGACGGCAGATACCTATTTATTCTGCACTAAAGTCTGCTACAAACTGACGATACATACTATAAAGGCGAGCTCGAGAGATATAGCCAACCAACTGGCTATCAATATTCACAACAGGTAAATACTGTGCATCCGTACGTTCAAAAGTCTTCATCACATCCTCCATTGGGTCGTTAACACCGAGCATTGCTGCTGGTGGCGACATCAATTGATTGACATGGAAACGGTGATAAAGCTCTGTACGGAAAATAATATGTCGTAGATTGTTAATATCAATCTCACCTAATAACTTACGAGACTCATCGAGCACAGGAATATAATCATTGCGACTTGAACTGATAGCATGAATAAGCTTTCCCATCTCCATATCCGGTCCGACAGATGTAAAGTCATGATCGATAATCTTATCCATACTCATCAAAGTGAGGATAGACTTATCTGTATGGTGTGTGAGAAGTTTACCTTGCTTTGCCAAACGTACAGCATATATACTATGATGTTCAAAGATATTTATCGTAAGATAAGAACTGATAGTCACGATAATCAATGGGATGAAGAGTTGATAACCGCCTGTTAGCTCGGCAATCAGGAAGATACCCGTCAAAGGTGCATGCATCACAGCCGACATCACAGCTGCCATACCATAGAGCGTAAAGTTCTTCTCTGGAATATAAACACCAAGTTGCTCCATATTCCAAACGAGCAAAGAAGAAACCACCAAAGCCACCGATGAACAAAGAAGGCGCAAAGGTTCCACCACAACCGCCTGCACCATTTGTTGCACTGGTTGCAAAGACCTTCGTCATTACAACTAAGCCCACATAAAGCAGTAAGAAATTTGACTTTTCAGCAAACATAGAACCACTCATGATTTGCATCCAGTCAGCCTCTGTCTTTCCTTCTATAAACAATCTCAAACTATCATAGCCTTCACCATAGAGAGAGGGAAAGAGGAAAATAAGCGGAGAAAGCACCAAGCCTCCCACAAGAAGTTTCAGATAAGGCTTAGAAGAAAGTTTCCCATAACCATTCTCACACCATGACATTAAGCGCATAAAGTAGAGTGATACAAAACCGCAACCGATACCTAACAAGATTGTCGGTGGAACGCGATCAAGTCCCCAGATGTTATCCATTTGGAAATGAAACATTGACGAACCACCTGTGAAGAAATACGAAAAACACGTTGCCGTCACTGATGCAATCAATATCGGCAAAAGAGAAGCCATGGTCAAATCGACCATCAACACTTCCAATGTAAATACCAATCCTGCTATTGGAGCCTTGAAAATACCAGATACAGCCGCCGTTGCACCACAACCCACAAGAAGCATGAGTGTGCGATTATCTAAATTAAAGATACGTCCGAGGTTACTACCAATAGCTGAACCCGTCAACACAATAGGTGCCTCTGCTCCTACCGAACCACCAAAACCAATCGTAATGGCAGAAGCAACGATAGACGACCAAGTATTATGAGCTTTCAAACGAGATTGTTTCGTAGAAATAGCATAGAGGACACGCGTAATACCATGCGAAATATTATCACGTACAACATACTTAACAAATAGACTTGTCAGCCAAATACCTACGATTGGATAGATGAGATAGAGCCAGTTAATCGTTGCAACATCGAAACCAGAGGTTACTAATTCCTCTATCAATTTGATAATAAAGTGAAGAATATATGCTGCCAATGAAGCAAGAAGACCAATAGCAAACGCCAGTACTAAGACTAACTCGCGATTGGAAACATGATTCTTTCGCCAATTATCAAGTCGAGAAATAATCTCCTGACTACCTGATACTTTCATCTATCTATTCAATTATTTCCTTATAACTTTTACTTCGCCATCAGCAGCCAATTTGATAATGCTGGATGGAGTATGTGGTTTGTGTTCCTGACGTCTTGACTCACAAACATAGTCAACTCCATCAAGAATCTCCTGTGAGATATCACGATAATTCTGCGCAGCAGGTTCACCACTGACATTTGCCGAAGTACTTACAATAGCCTTCTGGAATCGATAGCATAACTCATGTGAGAAGGGCTCTTTTGTAATGCGAATACCTATAGAGCCATCTTCTGCTATCAGATTTGGAGCGAGATTAACAGCACCATCAAGAATCAATGTTGTTGGTTTCTCAACAGCTTCTATCAACTGCCAAGCAACATCAGGAACATTGCGAACATAACGCTGAAGTCGGTTATCAGAATCAACTAAGCAAATAAGAGCCTTCGAATCGTCTCTGCGTTTCAAGGCATATACCTTTGCTACAGCTTCCGCATTGGTAGCATCGCAACCTATACCCCACACTGTATCAGTTGGGTAAAGAATGATACCACCCTTTCTCATCACTTCAATCGCTTTCTTGATGTCGTCTTCCTGTTTCATCTTCTGTTATTGTTTTTTTCTTTCTAAGTATTATAAGTATTCGCAAAGTTAGATTAAAAAAACGAGAACACAAAACAAAAACTACAAAAAGAAAGTCTACAAAGAGTTTTAAAGCCTGATATAACTTTCAAACGAAGAATCTTCCATATGATTACTTTTGACTGAACAATTCTATACTAACTACAAATTGCCTCCTTCTAATCAATGTTTAGCAAGACATTCTATACTCAACACCACTGGTGCGAAGCATCAGCACAATATGTGCGGGGCACCAACACGAGATGTGCGGAATAGCAACACATAGAAAGATTCCTTTTTATCACAATCAATATAGCAAGACACACATAAGTAATTTATTGGAAAACCGCTTTCTATTAACTTAGACACAGCGTACAGACATCATCATAAAAAGGAAATCGCATAAAGTTAGCAATATTGAAAAAGCATAATAGGGACAAACAACCTCGTAAGTCAGTTCTTTTAATTATAAAAAGAATGTCTGACAAGGGTGTTTGTCCCTACTTTGAATATATAAGTTTTAGACTCTTTCAAGTAGACAAGCAGACAAACTGCACCTATAACTCAAAAGAACTCTGGACTTTATATCATTAATTACAATTCCCAACCGATAGCTGAAGCACCGAGAACGGCTGCTGCAGCATCGTCAAGCGAACTTACCAAGAACTTTGGTTTGTCCTTGAAGATTTCCAAAGCATGCTCCTTATAAGAACGCATGATAGGTTCCATCAATAAGTCACCAGCCTTAGTTAGACCACCAAAGAAGATGAAAGCCTCTGGAGAAGAGAAGGTTGCGAAGTCAGCACAAGCCTCACCTAACATATTACCAGTGAACTCGTAAACACGCTTAGCAAGTGCATCGCCACGACCAGCAGCAATAGAAACATCCAAAGAAGTGATATCTTCTGGCTTTATCTCACGCAACAAAGAGTCTTCCTTGCTATTCTTCAAGAACTCACGAGCGGTACGAGCAACACCAGTTGCAGAGCAGTAAGTTTCCAAACAACCTGTACGACCACAACCACAAGTGCGACCTTTCTCTCCACGAACCATGATCATATGGCCCAACTCACCAGCAAAGCCATCAGAACCATAGACCATCTGACCATTGATAACAATACCTGAGCCTACGCCTGTACCAAGAGTAATCATGATGAAATCCTTCAAGCCACGTGCTACACCATACTGCATCTCACCGATAGCAGCAGCATTCGCATCGTTGGTAAGACCAACAGGAATACCTAACTTCTGCGAGAACATTTCGCCCAATGGCACAACACCATCGTGTCCCCATGAGAGGTTTGGTGCGAACTCAATCGTGCCACGATAGAAGTTACCATTAGGTGCACCAATACCCATAGCACGGAACTGACCTATTCCACCATATTTAGCAACGAGAGGACGTATAGCCTCTACACCTGCTTCTACAAAATCGTCGACTGTCTTATAAGCCTGTGTCTTAATAGAATTGGTGGCAAGTACTTGACCACGCTGATCTACGACACCGAATACTGCGTTTGTTCCTCCTAAATCCAAGCCAATTACAAATGGCTTTTCCAATCCAGTTACAACTGGTTTCTGCTCTGTTACGTCCATGACATAATAAGTTTTTAGTTTGAATATACTATGGGCAAAGTTATGAAAAAAAGAGGAATGCCACAAAGTTTTGTTAGGTAAATTTGCTTATCTCGTATTATTTTTGCAATTTTGCACTCAAAATAACAAGCATGCAATTTCCGATTCAATTAGATATATTGGATTTCATCTTCAAGGGACTGCTTATTGGAATTATAGCATCGGCTCCCATGGGTCCAGTTGGAATATTATGTATACAACGAACTTTGAACAAGGGGCGTTGGTATGGTTTTATAACAGGTATTGGAGCCGCTATCAGCGACACAATTTATGCACTTATCGTAGGGTTAGGTATGAGTTTCATTATGGGACCTTTAGAAAACCCTACATATAAGTTGATAGTACAGATTACAGGAAGTGTATTATTATTACTCTTTGGAGTCTATTGCTTCAAGTCAGATCCGATGAAGAAAGCTCATCAGAGTGGTAAGGAGAAGGGGTCTCTCTTCCATAATGGCGTTACAGCCTTCTTGGTAACTCTCTCTAATCCAATGATTATCTTCCTCTTTATTGCAAGTTACGCACAATTCGCTTTCGTACAGCCCAATCGCCCATTAGAGATGATTATAGGTTTTGCCTGTATCCCTGCTGGTGCGTTACTTTGGTGGTATGGCTTATCATGGTTGATAGATAAGATTAGAGGAAAGTTTGATGTCAATGGTATTCTTATTATAAATAAGGTTATAGGTTCTGTTGTCATTCTGTTTTCTATCATTATGCTTGTGGGTACAGTATTTAATCTTTATCATCTGCCAACTATTGACGGATTAATGGAATAAGGATAATTTATGTTTGTAGCTAAGGAATTAAGAAAGAAGAGTATAGCAGAATATCTGCTTTATATGTGGCAGATAGAAGATACTATCCGTGCTTACGGTTGCTCATTGACACGAATCCGTAAAGAATATATCGACCAGTTCCAATACACCGAAGAACAAAAGGAGGAAGAGGAAGACTGGTTTGGCGACCTTGTACGCATGATGAATCAAGAAGGTTGTCGAGAAGGTGGACACCTACAGATTAACAAGGTGCTCATGCAGGACCTTACAGAGTTGCACGCACAGTTGCTGCAATCATCAAAGTTTCCGTTCTATTCTGCAGAATATTATCGTGTCTTACCATTCATTGTTGAGCTAAGAGGTAAGACAAAACGTACAGCAGACAAGATGGCACGTACAAATGATGAACGCTTAAAGAGTGTTGCTGCGCAGTTAGGAAAGAGTGAGATCGAAACTTGTTTCGACCTTCTTTATGGAGTGATGATGCTTCGTTTGCAGAAGAAAGAGATTACCCCCGAGACAACTCGTGCGCTTAACGAGATAACAACCTTCATTGGTATGTTGTCAGACTACTATATTAAGGATAAGACTGAAGGCTTAAACTTCGGCGAAGAATAAAGGAGATAGCTTATGAATATTTTAGTTACTGGAGCTAACGGACAGCTTGGCAATGAGATACAGCTTGTATCTAAACAGAGTAAAGACCACTATATCTTCACGGACGTATGTGAGGGATATACGAAGTTAGACATTACTAATCTCGAAGACATCCGCAAGATGGTACAAGACAATAAGATTGAATGTATCATCAACTGCGCTGCGTGGACCAATGTGGACAAAGCAGAGACAGCGGGTGAGATTGTTGAATTACTAAATGCGACTGCACCAGAGAACCTTGCAAAGGCTATGAAAGAGGCTGGTGGCTTGCTTGTTCATGTCAGCACAGACTATGTCTTCGGTGGCGACCCATATAATACTCCTTGCAAAGAGGACATGAAGGGTACTCCTACTGGCGTTTATGGTTTAACAAAACTACATGGTGAGGAGAAGATTCAAGCTACTGGTGTAAACCATATTATTCTTCGTACAGCATGGCTTTACAGCGAGTTTGGTCATAACTTCGTTAAGACGATGATGAATCTCACAGCTACTAAGCCACAGCTGAAGGTTGTATTCGACCAGTGCGGAACACCAACCTATGCTGGCGACTTAGCAGATGCCATCTTCGATATCGTTGAGAACCGCAAGTATAAAGGAAATAGTGGCATCTACCACTTCTCTAATGAGGGCGTATGTAGCTGGTATGACTTCACTATAAAGATTGCAGAACTTGCTGGAAACACAGCATGTGACATCCAACCTTGCCACAGCGACGAGTTCCCTTCACCTGTTACACGTCCTGCCTACTCTGTCCTTGATAAGACAAAGATTAAGGAAACCTTTGGCATAAAGATTCCATATTGGGTTGATTCACTGAAGAAGTGCATGAAAGGCTTACAGGAACAAGACAAATAATAGGAGTTAAAAAGAAAGATTGTTAGACTTAGTTCAGCTATAAATTGATTTAAAGAATTATAAGCTAATTAGTTAGCTCCACTTCAACAACAGCTGACAAGGTTTACTCCCAAAGAATATAAAACAAATGAATGAAATAGAACGCAGGCGAACGTTCGCCATAATCTCTCACCCAGATGCTGGTAAGACTACTTTGACTGAGAAATTCCTTCTCTTCGGTGGTCAGATTCAGGTTGCTGGTGCAGTGAAGAGCAACAAGATACGTAAGACAGCTACATCCGATTGGATGGATATTGAAAAACAGCGTGGTATCTCTGTATCAACTTCTGTAATGGAGTTTGACTATAAAGATTATAAGGTAAATATCCTTGATACTCCTGGTCACCAAGACTTTGCAGAAGATACTTATCGCACACTGACGGCTGTTGACTCTGCTATCATCGTTGTTGACTCTGCCAAGGGTGTGGAAGCTCAGACGCGTAAGTTGATGGAGGTGTGTCGTATGCGCAACACACCAGTTATCATCTTTATCAATAAGATGGACCGTGAAGGTCGTGATCCATTCGAGGTTTAGACGAGTTGGAAGAAGAACTCAAGATTAGTGTACGTCCACTCTCATGGCCTATCGGCCAGGGACAGCGCTTCAAGGGTGTATATAACATCTACGAACAGCAGTTGAACCTCTTTACACCTAACAAACAACGTGTGACAGAGAAAATTGAAGTAGATATCAACTCAAATGATTTGGACGAGCAAGTAGGTGCTGACTTTGCTGAACAGCTACGCAACGACCTTGAGTTAGTCAATGGTGTTTACCCTGACTTTGATGTTGAAGCTTATCGCCGTGCAGAGGTTGCACCAGTGTTCTTCGGATCTGCATTGAATAACTTTGGTGTGCAAGAGTTGCTCGATTGTTTCGTTGAAATAGCACCAAGTCCACGTCCAACCAAGGCAGAAGAGCGTATGGTTGAGCCAAGTGAACCAAAGTTCACAGGCTTTATCTTCAAGATTACAGCCAATATCGACCCTAACCACCGTAGTTGTATCGCTTTCTGTAAGGTATGTTCTGGTAAGTTCCAACGTAACCAGCCTTACCTCCACATTCGTAATGGAAAGACGATGCGCTTCTCCTCTCCTACTCAGTTCATGGCTCAACGCAAGAGTACAGTAGAAGAGGCTTACCCAGGTGACATCGTTGGTCTGCCTGATAGTGGTGGTGTATTTAAGATTGGTGACACATTAACTGAGGGAGAAAACATCCACTTCCGCGGACTGCCAAGCTTCTCACCAGAACTATTCAAATACATTGAGAACGATGACCCAATGAAGTCTAAGCAGTTCCAAAAAGGTATAGAGCAGTTGATGAATGAAGGTGTTGCACAGTCATTTGTAAACCAATTCAACAACCGTCGTATCGTGGGAACCGTTGGACAACTTCAGTTTGAGGTTATCCAGTATCGATTGGAGCATGAGTATAATGCCAAGTGTCGTTGGGAGCCTGTACACCTCTATAAAGCATGTTGGATTGAGGCTGACGACGAGAAAGAGTTAGAGAACTTCAAAAAGCGTAAATACCAGTATATGGCTAAGGATATTGAGGGACGTGACGTCTTCCTCGCTGATTCAGGTTATGTGTTAAGCATGGCACAGCAAGACTTTGAGAATATCCGTTTCCACTTTACAAGTGAATTCTAATCCAAGAATATGACATGATAAAAGCACCAAAGAAACGATATATTTCTTTGGTGCTTTTTTATATGATTAAGCGTGTAAATAAAAATTCAACAACACGCTCATTATAAACAAGTTAAGCTATCTGACAGAACTTAAACCCAAAGTTAACTCTCTGTTCATCGAAATATCGCTCTATCTTAAGAGAGATACACACGCTTCCAAACGGCAAACGACTTCTACCCGTCTATTATATTGTAATGGTGATTGCCCACAAAACGATGTCTGTTTGCCAACCGCACTATATGTGCTAAGCATCCACACTACATGTGTTGGGCATCAACACAACATGTGCGGACACTCAACACATCGGTTAAAGATTAGAAAACGTGTTCAGAAATGCCTGCATTTATATAATAAGACACTAATAACTATATTCAATGAGAGAGATTTACCAGACAACTCAATAAACTGTTTACTTCTTGATAAACTTCTTACCGTTCTGAATAACTACACCCTTGTAATCCTTACCTACACGCTGACCAGCGAGGTTATAGATAGGTGTGTTCTCATTTACTGTACCGTTGCAAACTTCGTTAATACCAGTAGGATCATTCTTCAAAGTAACGGTGATTTTCTTAACACGTACCTGATGACCAGGAGTCTTGAACTCTACAGAGTTCTTATCGCCTGTCCATGTTACGTTAATTTTATCAGCAGAAACAGTCAATCCTTTCATGCTTGCATCGAAGCCATCACCTAAAAAACTTTTACCTTTATCTTTGTACGTGTCACATACAAAAGCAACATTGGTAATGTTTCCTGCTGTCGAAGCTATTGTAGTTTTAGCATCCTTGTACAAACGATAAGAATACTTTTCACTCAACTTACCTGCAGTTTTACCAGGTGTAGCAATAGTAAGAGTAATTGTTACTCCGTCTTTTACAATTGTTTCCCCATCTGCAACATCCTTACCAGCTTCAAAGGTAACTGTTTTCTGTGCAAAAGATAAAGAACTAACAGCAGCGAATGCTGCAACAAAAGCAAAGCGTAGAATTTTATTCATAATAACTTTATTTAATTAATAAAAAGGTTTAAATACAATGCAAATTTAACTAATAATTATGATATATGCAATTATAAATCAATGTATAATCCTTATACGAATTCTTTTTAGCATATACTCATGTATGCGCGCTCCAATAAACGGCTACTGTTGGAATCATTCTTTTATATTGGCACATCTGTTTCACTACAAGCCCTTAGATTTCAATATAATCATTGAATGCTCTCTGCATTGTCATCATCCGCTTTCATCTTATCACTAAATATAAAATAAGAAAAGCGATTACGGCAAGGCAATCCTCTCAAAAATAAAGTTCCTGTCACTTCTGTCAGTCATTTCAAGAATATAACTTACTCATTTACAGCAGTGTTACGTAAAGTGTTAAAAGTGACAGCAAAGTAAAAATAAAACTATTCGTATAAAGAGGTATTATCGTTTTACACCAAATAAAGCGTCTTTATCACGGCATATTTCAGAAGAACCTATCGTTTCATATTTAGCTCATGTGTGCGCATACAATGTTAAAAACATATTTTTTTGTTGATAAAATTTGTTTTATTCCACTATTTATCCTATATTTGCGATGTGTTTTTCACAGATTTAGATATTTTGCTAAATCATTTTCGAGGTTGGTAGCTTCCTGCACCAACCTCTTTTTTATTTACCTACATTTCATAAAAACGAGTCCAACACTTGACTTATTGATAATCTTTACTTACCTTTGTATCAGATTATTAAACTTAATTCTATGAAGATAAACCAACTTTCCTTCTTACTTTTCACAGCTGTACTATTGTTTAGTTGTGGTAAGACAATTCTACCATCAGATGATGATAATGAAGACGAAACAGAAAAGCACTCACCTTCTCACTCACCTAATGAAGCGAAGATCTATACTGTTTCGGAATTTATCAAAGGAGACTTTGGGAATAATGGAGTTTGGGTACATGGTTATATTGTTGGGGCTTGTAAACGAAGCATCAAGCAGGCAGAATGGGAAGCACCTTTCACGTATGACTCTGCAATCCTATTAGCTGATGACCCAGAAGAGGCTGATCCTGAGAATGTTATTTCCATTCAAATGGTCAACAAACAAATGAAAGAAGAAATAGGCTTAGCAGCCAATCCGCAAAACTATGGTAAACATATTGCCTTCTTCGGAATTAAACAAAAGTACTTGGGAATACCAGGGATGAAAAAGCATATACTTGCAAGTGAATGGTTGGACGAATGACTTTTTATATAAAAGATTTGCTATAAATAAGAAAAATGATTATATTTGCATTCCCAAATAATTATATAAGTTAGAAAAGCCTATCGATAAACTTCTACTTCATAAGAAAGAAAATTGAAAATGAAGAATCTGAATGAGATGACCGACGAACAGTTGGCATTGTCATACATTGAAGGAAGCAACGATGCTTTCGATTTGTTGCTATCGCGCAATCAATCGAAACTTTTTTCGTATATTCTATTCGTTGTGCGTGATAGGGATGCTGCTGATGACTTGTTTCAAGAGACGTTCGTGAAGATTATCACGAAGTTGCAACAGGGAAGATACTCACCAACAGGTAAGTTCTCTGCATGGATTATGCGTATCGCTCATAATGTGATTATGGACTGGTATCGTGCGCAGCGTGCAGATAAAGTGATTGATGCCCCTAAGGATAATGACCTATCTAATGTTGGTGGTGATGATACTGTTATTGATAACATTGAGTGTCAATTCATTAACAGTCAGACACTCTCTGATGTAAAACGAATGATGAACCTTCTTCCTGCAACACAGCGCGAAGTGGTATTTATGCGTTTTTACCAAGAGATGTCTTTTAAAGAGATTGCTGAGACGACGGGTGTTAGCATTAATACCAGCCTTGGCCGTATGCGTTACGCCATATTCAACTTGCGAAGAATGGTTCGTGAACACAAAGTAAGTTTGCAATTAACATAAGAACAAATAGTTCTTTTCTCAACGATACAAAACGCCCTCACTTGTTTCTTAACCAACATATTAAGAATAAGTGAGGGTATCTTTTATACCTTATAATTATCTATGTAATTGTTTGAGTGAGTGGATAGTTGCCTTAGGATCTGCTGCCTTAAAGACATAACTGCCACTAACAAAAATGTCGACACCAGCTTCAACCAAACGAGGAGCCGTCTCAGCCTGTACACCGCCATCAACCTCTATCAGAGCTTTACTACCTTCACGCTCAATCAACTGACGAAGGCGTTGTACTTTCTTGATACTACCCTCTATGAATTTCTGTCCACCAAAACCAGGGTTTACACTCATGAGTTGAACGATATCCACATCACCAATGATATCCTCAAGAACATTGACAGGTGTTGAAGGGTTAAGCGTCACACCAGCTTTCATACCAGCTGCATGAATTGCTTGTATCGTTCGATGTAAGTGAACACAAGCCTCATACTGAACATTCATGATAGCTGCACCAGTGTCAGCTGTCTGTTGGATATAGTTCTCTGGGTGAACAATCATAAAGTGTACGTCCATTGGCTTCTTACACGCCTTACCTACTGCTTCAAGCACAGGAAAGCCAAAAGAGATATTAGGTACAAAGACGCCATCCATTACATCCATGTGAAGCCAATCAGCCTCACTTTCATTAATCATTTCAATCTCCTTATCCAAATGAAGGAAGTCAGCGGAGAGCAGGGAAGGTGATACTATTATTTCCATATAAATATTAATTCAAACAGAAGGTTTGCATCTTCCCATTGATTTTAATAACACGATAGGTATAAGCTATCTGTCGGATAATATTAAGCGTCTTCTCAGACGGCTTAAGTTCTTCGGAAGTAAATATTCTAACCATAGGCCAAAAATAAGTTGTTGAGAGTTATATGTCATCTAAACGCTATCTAATAGATATTATTATATCTTCCTACAAGAATATTTTTCACTTTGAATCCAAATCTCTAAGTTTGCACTATGAATTACAAACTTAGAGATTTAGGTTAAATACATTAATTTTATAGCAATACTCTTGAATCATTCCTCTTAATTCGTCTTTCCTCTAAATAAAAGAGCTTTTCTCCATTTCACAAGCGTATAATTCGATAATTTTATGTAAGTTTGTAGCGTAAAAGTATTTGAGAATTTTATATCTATATGATTATAAAGGTATGCGGCATGCGTGATGCCCACAATATTCACGAAGTTTCTCAACTTGGCATAGACTGGGTAGGATTGGATTTCCTTCCTAAGAGCGAACGTTATGTTAGTCAGATATCGTCATGTGCTGGTATTATTCCCGATTATGGAACGCTGTCTGCCTTATCTGAACACGAATCATCTCAACAGCAACAAAGACCTACTCTTTGTGGAGTCTTTGCTGATGACATGCCACAGAATATTGTTACACGTGTTGTAAACTTCAATCTTGATATTGTCCAACTTAATGGAGAAGAAAGTATGGTGATGATTGATAATCTTCGCCGTACCCTCGACCCAGACATTCATGCTGGGATAAAGATTATGAAGCGCATTGTTATTACAAGGCGTGAGGACATTGAGAAATACAAGGAATATGCAGAAGGGGTTGATTATTTCCTCTTTGACATCCAAGATAATCTAAAGGATTGGAGCATTTTGGAAGCGTATGACGGGAAATTTCCTTTCCTTGTAAGTGGAAATATTGGTACCGAAGATATTGAGAAGATTAAAGGTTTTTCTCATCCCAAGTTCTATGGTATCAGTGTGAACGAGAAGTTTGAGACAGCACCAGCGGTAAAGGATGTTGCTTTACTAAAGGACTTTCTTGAGAAGGTAAAGTAAGTCTATTGATTAGAAGGTTGATGCACGAATGAAAACAAATTGTGTTATCATTGATAACTACGATTCTTTCACCTATAATCTTGTTCATCTCATAAAGGAATTAGGAGTTGATGTAACGGTAGTTCGCAACAATCAGTTCTCCCTTGAAGATTTGAATAACTACGATCGTATTGTTTTAAGTCCTGGTCCTGGAGTTCCTTCAGAAGCTGGCTTACTATTGGACGTTATTCATCGTTATGCTGGGGTAAAACCTATCTTGGGCGTGTGCTTAGGACATCAAGCCATTGGTGAGGTATTCGGAGCAAAGTTGAAGAATTTGTCGGACGTCTTCCATGGTGTAACAACTGAAACCACACAAATCGTTGAAACGCCATTATTTGCTGGTTTGCCTAAAAGCTTTCTCGTAGGACGCTATCATAGTTGGGTCGTAGAGAAAACAAACTTCCCCGATTGCTTAGAAATAATAGCCGAAAGCAAAGAGGGACTAATCATGGCATTACGCCATAGAACGCATAACATCTATGGCATCCAATTCCACCCAGAGAGCGTTCTAACACCAGATGGGAAAAGGATTATGGCTAATTGGTTACACATCTAACAAATAATTATTCTTGTACAAACTATGACAACAGCAGCAAGCTATATAGACGGAGTCATTGATGATGGAACGCCTTGGTATGCAGTGAGGCTATTCACACTGAAGCTTGAAGAAGTGAGATCCTACTTTACAAGTCATGGTTTGGAGTGTTTCGTTCCAGAACAATATGTCGATGTAGAAGGGCATGATGGTAAACCTCACTCTGTTCTTCGTCCTGTTGTTCGTAATCTTATCTTTGTTAAGAAACCTGGAGAAGACATTTCATTTCAGAAAATTGTACAAGAAGCCAACTATAAGATTAGCGTTGTAAAGAAAGCTAAGGCTTCACAAGAGTATGCTCTTATCCCCCATGACCAGATGTATGAGTTCCGTTTGATGTGTAATCCAGAGATAACGATGCGTAAATTCCTTTCTTCAGACGAGGCACAAATGAAAGCTGGGGACGAGGTTTTTGTTAAGTTTGGACCATTAAAGGGGATGACTGGGCGATTAGTTCGCTCAAGCAAGAAGTATTATCTCCTAAAAGAAATCCCTGGCATAGGGGTAATGCTCAAGGTTTCTCGCTGGTGCTGTGTTTCAATGGAGGAGAAATAAGTCTCATATCAGTTTTACTATACACATTATACAATACCACACTAAGATATTGTACATTATAACAACTACCCCCTACTCCCTTAAACCAAACTTCTAATAACCTTCATTAGAGACGAATAATATCAGATGACATTTCAAAATATTGCTGTCCGATAACAAAAAAAATACTCATATAGCACAGCTGATAGATTCACCAGTTTGCTATATGAGCGTTAGGCGTATGTTATAAAAGACTTACTTAGCTTTCACTTCTTCAGCAACAGCCTTGACAGCCTTTTTAGCAGAAGCTTTCTTGACAGGATTCTTTGCTGCAGTCTTTGATGTAGTAGCCTTCTTCGCTGACGATTTCTTCTCTAACTGCGCACGAAGTTTATCACCTTCAAGTTCCAACTTGTCAACCTTTGCTTGAAGATTACTAATATCATTAGTTCTCATTTCAATCTCATCGCCCTGGTTGCGGATAGTGGTAAGCAAGCTATTCAACTCCTCATTATCAATATCAGCAGGATAAAGTGTATTGACACGATTCAAGAAGTCGCCAAGAATATTCATATAATTGGTGAAGGCATCAAATGGACTATCATAGATACCACAATCCATTCCAACACGTGAAGGTTTGGTTGACATAAAGCGGAAATTGTCACTTGCCTGCAAATAGTCCCAGTCTTGATTGATACGTGGGTCGTTAGCAATACGTACACGATCAGCAATACTATACAACTTGTTAAAAGCTTCACGCTGCATTGGATTACCCAACCATGTGCTGATATCACGTTCTTCATCCATCCAACTCAAGGTATCTGGCACATAGAGATTGTCAACACTCTTCAATTTCATGCAAATTTCTGTTGGAGTAGAGAAGGTAACACCCTGCTGCTTAGCACAAACTGGTAACGCCTTGAAGAACTCAAGAATATTACTTGACAATGGCTGTTCTATACCAAGTGCTGAAAGATTCATAAAGATACCGATTACCTGCTCCTCCTCTGGGAGTGCTGCAATCTCTGCCATATATGTATCAGCAAACAATGGATAGCCGTCCCAATCTGAATTATTGAAACGCAATGAGATATCATCACTCAACTTCACATCACGCAACAGAAGTTTTAAGTTAGGAGCAAGAGCACAGTTATATACATAATGTGGACTCTTCCAACCCAAGACATGCTTTGCACCCTCTGTCAACATTCCCTTAAAGCCCATCTGAGAAGCTATCAAACCAATATCGTCACTATAAATAAGTGATGAGTTACGCAATATCTTTGGTGTCTGCCCAAAGTATTCCTTAATCTTCTGAGCCTGACGCTTTACTTCAGACTTAAAGCTTTCCTCATTAGCTAATGATGCTAAACCATGAGAATAAGGTTCTGCAAGAAATTCTACACAGCCTGTATTATTCAGTTCTTGTAGCTTGTCAAGCACCTGTGGAGCATGCATCTCAAGTTGCTCAATACCCACACCCGAAAGTGAGAAGGCTACCTTAAATGCTTTCCCATTATCTTTAATCATCTGCAACAGCGTATCCAATGCAGGCATATAGCTTCTCTCAGCGATTTCTGATACAGAACGTTCGTTCTCAAAATCGTCATAATAATAATGGTCAGTACCAATATCAAAGAAGCGGTAGCGTTTCAGGTGAATAACCTGGTGTATCTCGAAATATAAACAGATTGTTTTCATTATCTTTTTGTTTTAGTTTTAAAAAGGTTATTAGTACTCTCATGGCTTTTACTGCCAACCCAAGGTACGAAGGTAAAGTTCACGAATCCACGCACCAACCTTCTCCCATGTTATTTTGTCCACTTCCCGTTTACCCTCTACAGAGAGATAATCGAAGAGACTCTCATTATGACAAATGGAGTAAATAGCATCAGCAAGCGCATGAATATCCCAATAGTCTACCTTGATACAGTTATTAAGAATTTCTGCACAACCGCTCTGTTTTGAAATGATACTTGGTGTACCACATTGCATTGCCTCCAAAGGAGAGATACCAAAAGGCTCACTGACAGACGGCATAACATAAACATCAGAGGCCTTCAAACACTCGTAAACCTGCTTCCCACGCATAAAACCAGGGAAATGGAAACGGTCCGCAATACCTCTTTCAGCAGCAAGATAAATCATCTGGTCCATCATATCGCCTGATCCTGCCATACAGAAACGAACGTTACGTGTACGATGAAGCACCATATTGGCAGCCTCAACAAAGTACTCTGGTCCTTTCTGCATCGTCAAACGACCAAGGAAAGTAACAATCTTCTCCTTACCCTTATGGTCAGGACGTGGGATATCTACAATCTCCTGTGGCAAAGGATAAACGGCATTATGAACCGTAAACACTTTACGTGGATCCTGATGATACTGATTAATTACCGTCTGCCGTGTAAGTTCTGACACACACATAATGCAATCAGCATTGTCCATACCATCCTTTTCTATACCATATACGGTTGGATTAACTTTACCACGTGAACGGTCAAAGTCGGTTGCATGTACATGGATACACAAAGGCTTACCTGATACACGCTTGGCATGAATACCAGCAGGATAAGTCAACCAGTCGTGTGCATGAATAATATCGAAATCGTATGTACGTGCAACAACACCAGCAATAATCGAATAATTATTAATCTCCTCGTGCAAATTTGAAGGATAACCTCCTGCAAAATCCATTGCACCAAGGTCGTTGACGTTCATATAATTGAAGTCGGCATAAATATGCTCACGCAACTTGTAGTAAAGTTCTGGTGACATAATGTTGCCAAGACGACTCTTTACATAATCATAACCCAATTCACGATAAGCGATTGGCACATGATTCATTGCTACAATCTCAGCATAAGTATGGTCTTCATCACCAAAAGGATGTGGCAAACAGAGAATCGTCTCAACATCACCCTGTGCATGAAGACCTTCTGAAATACCAAAGTTAGCAGTTGCTAAACCACCATATACATGAGGAGGATACTCCCATCCAAACATTAAAACTTTCATACTGGTTCCTCCTCTTAAAATTTATACTTCTCAAGTAATTCTAACGTACGAAGCACCTCAGCTACGTTCATGGCAAAGGAGATTGCTCCACGTCCATTAAACGGTGGATTACCGTCGAAGAGTTCGGGTAGAGTACTAAGACAATGATTTATCATCTCATCTTCATAACCTACCAACTGACGTTCTACAAAGCTCAGACGTGTCTGCTTATAAAGTTTCAAACAAGCCTCAAGATAGAAGCCACCCAACCATGGCCAAGCTGTTCCTTGATGATAGGCAAGGTCGCGCTGACTCTGTGGACCAGTGTACATCGGGTTATATCCGCCACTCTTTGGAGAAAGCGAACGCAGTCCCTTTGGTGTAAGTAGCTCTCGTGTACAAACATCTAAGACTCCCCTCTTCTGCTTTTGGTCAAGTGGAGAATAATCCAGTGCTACAGCAAACACCATATTAGGGCGTACACTCCAGTCAACCATTCTACCATCTACATAGTCATAAAGGTAGCCATACTCATTGAGGAATGTTTCAACAAATGAAGCCTTACATTTCTCTGCAAGTGCATCAAGTTCGTTTGCACGCTCCTCATTGCCACTCTCCATCTCCATTGCGGCTGTAAAGCGTAGTGCATTGTACCAAAGCGCATTAAACTCTACGATATACCCTGAGCGTGGAACAACTGGCTTACCATTATTCATGGAATTCATCCATGTAATTGCTTCTCCCTTTGCATCAGCATAGAGCAATCCATTCGTATCTAAAGTGAGGTTTGGATGCTTACTTGCTAAGAGATAATCAACGATATCACGTATCAAACCCATGTAGAGTTTTCTACAACGCTCCTTACCAGCCTCCTTAGCATACTGTTGTATAGCCCACACACACCAAAGAGGGACGTCTGGTTTATCCATCTCATATATCTTCACGCTGAGCGGCTTACCTTCCATGAACTCACGTAGTCCCTTTGCAGCGGTCTCCATTACCAGCTCGAAGTAATCTTGTTCTTCGATACTCAAAGTAAGTCCTGGTAAAGCAATAAACTGGTCACGAGCACGACACTTGAACCAAGGATAGCCTGCAAGAATATAACGCTCATCGTTCTTTGTACGATTATGGAACTGATGAGCAGCATTGACAAGGCAGTGGAAGAAGTTATCACGTGGACTACGTGACTCCACTTCCTTATCAAACAGATTCTTCAAAGTTGATGTACGACATTCTGCCGTTGATGCTGCAAAGACAATACTTTCGCCCTTGCTGATATTCATCTCAAAATAACCAGGAACATAAAGGTCTTCATTAGAAGCATAACCACGCTCCTGCTCCTTTGGATATTCCAATCCACGATACCAGTAGGGTTCAAAGTGAAACTCATTCTTCTTTGAGAACTGCATAAAGAGCGATGGATAACCAGCATACATACACGTGCTGATACCATTATCCACAACCTCATACGAACGATTAGCAGCACCATTTTCATGAGTAAACTGGCGAACACTACGAAAAGCAAGGAATGGGCGGAACTGCAAAGTAGTCTTTGAGTGAGCCTCTAATAAAGTATAACGGATTAAAATACGGTCTTCATAATGCTGGAAGACAACCTCTTTTTTTAACAAGACACCACCTACCCTATAAAGCGTAGTTGGCACAGTATCACAGTCAAATTCACGAATATACTTATGTCCTTGTGGACTAAAGTTATTGCCCTGATACTTGTGCAAACCCAGATTGAAAGAGGCACCATGCTGAATGACGGTAGGGTCGAGCGAACTCAGCAGTACGTGATTCTCATCGTCCAGTTCAGGAACAGGAACAACAAGCAGTCCATGGTACTTGCGTGTGTTACAGTCAACAATCGTCGAACAAGAATAGGCACCAGAGCGATTCGTTCGTAACAGCTCTCTGGGAAGCGAATCTTGAAGATTGGTCATCAGAGCTTTTTCAAATTTTAAGTAGCTCATGTCTTTTAAGGTTTATTGTTTGGTTTTTATTTGTCCTTTGGTAGAAGTCTTTACAGACTTTGCCGTTCGGCTCTTCAAAGATACAAATATTTTTCATAATGGCATCATAAAGTAAGATAATATTTACAATTATTAGTGTACAATAAAACATTCCCCTACAAGTCTCCCATTCTTATCTTCGAAATACTCAGTTCTCTTGTGTTTGCTGTTATAATACTTAATAGGATGAGAAGGGTAATATGGCTCTTATTACAAATTTAATTTTAATTTAATTTGCTGTCATTTTAACATTTCCATAGAACTCACTGTAAACTAATTTGTTAGCATCTTATATGAGATGACAGAAGTGACAGCAAATTTGATTTTAATCTCAATCTGTTTATCGGTATTTGAACTGATTTGGAAGAAAAACAGAAGTTTTCAGGAATCTGTACGCTATGCCTCTGCCGCTCTTTATTCCATCACCCTCTCTGTGATATAGTGTTTAGTTCCGTTTTCTCTTTTCCTCTGTGTGCCTTATATAAGATAAGACCTTTAGTTTATCATTCCATATTTCGGAAGAACAAAAAACTTACTTGTTCAGGGTATAATATAGTGGTTTTCTTAACTACAATATACGCTTATCCTAACAGTAGATTGCAGAATATTTAGCACACAAGACCATGCGTGCTAAGCACCAACACCATGTGTGCGAAGCCTCCGCACATATTGTGCGGGGCAATAAAACCTTAGCAAAAAAGGTAAGAAGGGAGCGTTACTGTCTCTATAATAAGAGAGAGAATGCCACTAAAACCTACTTACATGAGAACCCTTTGCTGAGCACTCATAACCAGTGTTCAACATTTCTATAAGTAGTTTAGATAAGCTCTATAACTATTTAAGAATAAAAAGGTTAATCTGGGATAAGGAAGTTTATAACTTCTTTCTCAACACCAATCGTAAACGTACCAACAGGCGTGCCATTCAAGCGTCGACCATCAACACTGACTGGTGTGTGCTCAGCTATTTGCCCACTCAACTCCTGCGTTCTATATGGCATCACATTACGATGATTTAATATCTTATCCCGCAACAAGAGATACATTCCTTCCATTGCTTGCCACAGCTTTGGCTGAGAAACGATGGAAACATCAGCAGACCATTATAAGGTACAGCATTCGGTGTCTGCCCATAACCTTGAGCATTACCAATACAAACGGTCATCAGCCGCTGTTTTATACTATCTGTATTGATTTTCAGCGACATGAAATAATCCATACGCTGGAACATTAGCAGGAAGCAAGAGAGGATGAAGGAGATTGTACGGGATATAAAAAGGTGGCGCATACGGCGACGAAGACTCATGATATTTGCCACCATACCAATGTTTACACAGTTAAGAAAATATCGACGGCAACGCTCATTCTTCTTATTCTCGTAGCGAATACAGCCAACATCTACTCGTCTTACACGCTTCTGCTTAAGCCAAACAATCGTCTGTTCTAAGTGTGACTCATCGAAACCCCAGAAGTGTGCAAAGTCATTTAACACGCCATTCGGGATAACACCCAACGTAATACGCTCACGCTCTTCTGGTTCTAAGAGCATGAGATAGTTGACCGCATCATTTAACGCAGAGTCACCGCCATAGATAATAATAGTTTTATAACCATTACTAATCAGCATCCGCACGAGTCTATCCACACTACGTGGATTCTCACTTTGCACCATATCATACTGTATGTTGTGTGCTTGCAAACAGCGTTCAGCTTGTTCCCAACGCTTTACTGGATTACCAAGTAATCCTCCCTTCGGACAATAAATGATGCCCCATCTTCCTTCCTCTACCATAAGCTCAATATTTCTTCAACTTTATCTTCCATCTTTTGTGCAGCATTTACCCAATGAATCGTAAAGCCACGACGCTCCATACCACGAAACCACGTCATCTGTCGCTTAGCAAACTGATGAATGGCGATTTCTAACTGTCGGAACATCTCATTATAAGACAGCTTTCCTATGAGATACTCTGTCACAAACTTATATTCCAAACCATAATAGATAAGGTCTTCTGCAGGTATACCCTGCTTCAGTAATCCTTCTATCTCGCCAACCATTCCTTCTTCAAGACGTGCTTTTAAGCGGTTGGTTATTTTCTTTCTTCGTGCTTCACGATCTATGTCTACACCTATTATTAATGACTCAATTGGTGGACATTGCCGCTCTTCTGTTGGCTTTGTGAGATTATAGGTTTCAATCTCTATCGCACGAATAGCACGCTGACAAGAATCAACATCCGTCTTGTTGTGCATGACGGAATGATTCTTTTTCTTCAGTTCAACCAACATTGCCGTCAATTCCTCAAGCGACTTTTCCTCTAACTCCTTACGCAGTTCAGGATTCTGTGGCACTGGCGAAAGGCTATAACCCTTCAGCACAGCTTCAATATAAAGACCTGTACCGCCGCAGAGAATAGGCAACACTCCCCTACTCCGTATATCTTCATAACTATCAAGGAAATCCTGTTGATAGCGAAAAAGATTATACTTCGTACCTGGTTCACATATATCTATAAGGTGATAAGGTATTGCGTGCCCATCAACTGTGTAATCAGCCAAGTCTTTACCCGTACCAATATCCATGCCACGATAGACCTGACGGCTATCTGCACTGATGATCTCAGCGTTAAGCCGAGCAGCCAAATGTGCAGCAAGATCGGTCTTACCCGAAGCCGTAGGACCAAGAATGGTTATCATACGCTTGTCAAAAGCTATGTCTGCAGCTGTACACTCACCTATCTGTTCGTTCTTCATGTCGCAAAGATAACAAAAAAATCCCTGCCAGCAAGCTGACAGGGACTATTATTTTATCCGTCAATCACTCTCTACGCAAGAGAGGATTGCAGATGACCTTCCGGTTGGTATTACTTCAACTCTGCGAAGTACTTGATTGTACGAACCATCTGAGAAGTATAAGAGTTCTCATTGTCATACCAAGAAACAACCTGTACCTGGTAGCAATCATCGCTGATCTTGCTTACCATAGTCTGAGTTGCATCGAACAAAGAACCGAAACGCATACCGATGATATCAGAAGAAACGATCTGATCCTCAGTATAACCGAAGCTCTCAGTTGAAGCAGCCTTCATTGCAGCGTTGATACCCTCAACAGTTACGTCCTTACCCTTTACAACAGCAACGAGGATTGTTGTAGAACCTGTTGGAGTTGGAACGCGCTGTGCAGAACCGATCAACTTACCATTCAACTCTGGGATAACGAGACCGATAGCCTTAGCAGCACCAGTTGAGTTAGGAACGATGTTGCAAGCACCTGCACGTGAACGACGGAGGTCACCCTTGCGCTGTGGACCATCGAGAATCATCTGGTCACCAGTGTAAGCGTGGATTGTTGACATGATACCTGACTGGATTGGAGCATACGCGTTCAACGCAGCTGCCATTGGAGCCAAGCAGTTTGTTGTACAAGAAGCTGCAGAAATAACAGTATCAGCTGCAGTCAAAGTCTTGTGGTTAGTATTGAAAACAACTGTTGGGAGATCGTTACCTGCAGGAGCAGAGATAACTACCTTCTTAGCACCAGCCTTGAGGTGAGCAGAAGCCTTCTCCTTAGATGTGTAGAAACCTGTACACTCGAGAACTACGTCTACGTTGTTAGCAGCCCATGGGCAGTTAGCAGCGTCCATCTCAGCAGAGATCTTAATCTCCTTACCATCAACGATGATAGAATTCTCAGTAGCCTCTACAGTGTGCTTACCCTCACCGAACTTGCCAGCGAAACCACCCTGAGCAGTATCATACTTCAACAGATGAGCAAGCATCTTAGGACTTGTCAAGTCGTTAATTGCAACAACCTCATAACCTTCAGCCTCGAACATCTGACGGAATGCGAGACGACCAATACGGCCAAAGCCGTTAATAGCTACATTTACCATTTTACTTTAAATTATTTATAAAAGTTTATAAAAACGAATTTCTTTTTACCTCCTTATAGAAGATTTTCTATCTTACGATTGCAAAGATACAATTTTTTTTTTATTTTTGCAGTCGCTTAGCGTATTAATTATTATAAAAAATAACTCGTTTCGCACACATAGGCAATTCTATGCAATCTAACGAACCAAGATTGCAAAGTCTATATAACAAAAGAAAGGGTATTAGCATAAAAACGCAAGACAAACAAACAAATTAACAACAAAATTAATTATGAGCAAACTTATTCAAGAATTCAAGGAATTTGCAGTAAAGGGTAACGCCGTTGATATGGCTGTCGGTGTAATCATCGGTGGTGCTTTCGGCAAGATTGTTTCATCTATCGTTGACGATATCATCATGCCTCCTATTGGATGGCTTATTGGTGGCGTTAACTTTTCAGACCTTAAGTACACACTTCCACAAGTAGAAATCCCTGGTGTAACCGCTGCAGCTCCAGCAACCATCAACTATGGTAACTTCTTGCAGACATTGCTTGACTTCATTATCATCGCTTTCTGCGTATTCATGATGGTAAAGGGTATCAACAAGCTTTCTAAGAAGAAGGAAGAGGAACCAGCTGCTCCTGCACCTGATCCAGAGCCAACTAACGAGGAGAAACTGCTCTCTGAGATTCGCGATTTGCTGAAGAACAAGTAAGCAACTATCTGAAATACAGATATAATAAGTCCGAAGATTCACTATGAGTCTTCGGACTTTTTTTATTAAACAGCGCTAATTTCTTTCCATTAAGATTACCAAACCACTTTTCCTTCCCGCCACCTTCGTCCTAATATCAGCCTTCTAAAGCTGTTAAAACACTGTTTCAAGACCATGAGCCTTACCCTTTATTCAGTCTACAAAGTGTTACTTTCGAATTTTCTTCACGATAAAAAAGAATTATTTTCATGAACATAAATATTTTTCTTCATGAAAATAAATATTTTTTTTCACGTAAATAATTTGCAATGATTAAAAGACTGTAATGAAACCAACCAAGTAAAACAAGACTTTACAACCTGATTATCAATGCAACAAACAACATCTTACACTATCCTAAAGTCCTATACAAATCCTGTTCTTATTTCTTTATAATATTGTATAACGAAAAATAGGGACGCAACTGCATCCCTACCCTTCTATTTTGTCTATTTTCCTTCTTACTCCCACTCAATTGTTGAAGGTGGTTTTGAAGAGATATCGTAACATACGCGGTTAACTCCCTTCACCTTACGAATGATTTCATTAGAAACATCTGCCATGAAATCATAAGGGAGGTGTGCCCAGTCAGCTGTCATTGCGTCCATTGATGTAACAGCACGAAGAGCAACTGGATGCTCGTAAGTACGCTCATCACCCATCACTCCTACTGAACGAATCGTAGAGAGCAATACGGTACCAGCCTGCCAAACGTGGTCGTAAAGACTTGTACCATCTGGCATAGTATAGTTGTGCATCTTCTCAATATAGATATCATCTGCATCTTGAAGGATACGAACTTTATCACGAGTGATGTCGCCCAAGATACGAACAGCAAGACCAGGACCAGGGAATGGATGACGCTTGATAAGGCGTTCTGGCATTCCAAGCTCATAACCTACACGGCGAACCTCGTCTTTGAAAAGCCAACGGAGTGGCTCACAAAGCTGAAGATGCATCTCCTCTGGAAGTCCACCTACATTATGATGACTCTTGATTACCATACCTGTAATGCTAAGACTCTCAATACGGTCTGGGTAGATAGTACCCTGTGCGAGCCACTTAGCATCAGTAATCTTCTTTGCCTCAGCGTTAAACACCTCAACGAAGTCACGACCAATAATCTTACGCTTCTGCTCTGGGTCGGTAACACCTTCCAAATCCTTAAAGAACTGTTCCGATGCATCAACGCCGATAACGTTCAGTCCAAGTCCCTTATAAGCTTCCATCACCTTTGTAAACTCATTCTTACGGAGCATACCGTGGTCTACGAAGATACAAGTAAGGTTCTTACCGATAGCCTTATTAAGCAATACTGCACAAACAGAAGAGTCAACACCACCAGAAAGACCAAGGATAACACGGTCGTTACCCACCTGCTCACGAATCTCCTGAACAGCACTCTCTACAAATGAAGCTGCACTCCACTCCTGCTTGCTACCACAGATATTCACAACAAAGTTCTCCAACAACTGCTTACCCTGCAATGAGTGGTAAACCTCTGGATGGAACTGTACTGCCCATACTGGCTGTGTCTTTGATGCAAAGGCAGCATACTTAACATCACCAGTAGAAGCTATAATGTCGTAATCCTCTGGGATTGCAGTAATCGTATCACCATGACTCATCCATACCTGCGAGCCTTTCTCAAAGCCTGCAAAAAGGCGATTGTTAAGGTCGATACTCTCTAAGTTGGCACGACCATACTCACGTGTACCCGTCTGCTCAACCTTACCTCCATTTGAATAAGAGATGTACTGAGCACCATAACAGATACCGAGCACTGGAATCTTACCGATAAACTGACTGAGGTCTACCTTGAAAGCCTCTGGATCATGTACGGAATAAGGTGAACCAGAAAGAATCACACCAATCACAGATGGGTCGTCCTTCGGGAACTTGTTGTAAGGGAGGATCTCGCAGAAGGTATCCAACTCACGTACACGACGGCCAATAAGCTGTGTCGTCTGTGAGCCGAAATCCAAAATGATAATCTTCTGTTGCATGTAAATGAATATATTTAAAAATATCAGTTCTCCGTCTTGGAGCTTTGATACTCTGAATTTGCAATAAAGTCTTCAGCAGCTTGCAAGCTGTCGAGTTTGCCTACATCAAGTAGATGAAGGTCGGTTTTTAGTTCGCCACGGATATCAAGTGTGTCGCAATTGTTGAGATAGAAGTCCATAATGGGGAACTTATCCTTATCAACAGCCTCAACGGTTTGTACCGCAGAGGGAGCTAACACGTGTACGCCAGAGAAGGCACAGAGGTAACAGTTGTTCTGATAATAAGAACTTTCTTCCTCTGTTGGTGAGACGAAATGCAACTGACGTATCTCGGCATGAGGTGACTTCACCTCTCCTGTAGCCACATTTGTCCAGCCCACCAAGCGCATATTACTATCAAATACCAAGTAACGTTGGGTCACACGACGGCTTACCAACAGCAGAGCATCTGCCTTTGTTTCTAAAGCATGGCGATAGAAAGCAGCTAAATCCACATTACTTAATATGTCAACATTGTGAATCAGCACTGGCTGATGCTGATCAAAAAGCGAAGCAGCTCGCTTGATACCACCACCGGTGTCAAGGAGCTGCTCTGTTTCATCAGACACATAGATATCCACACCATAGTTGTGTGCATCCAAATAGTCTGTTATCTGGTTTGCAAAATGATGTACATTAACAACCATACGACTGCATCCAGCATCTATTAATCTCCTAATTACATGCTCAAGCAGTGGCGCACCTCCCACCCTTACCAACGCTTTTGGCATTGTGTCAGTAAGCGGTTTCAAACGGGTACCGAGTCCGGCTGCAAAAATCATTGCCTGCATTTGCTTTTCTTTTTATGCCTACAAAATTAATGCTTTTATTTCAGTCTACAAAGGAATGACGGACATAAATCAAAAAGAAAGGGTTTTACTTTGTATCTTATCGTTATAATATAGTCACAGAGTAAGGATAAAAAAAAGTTCTTCCGTTAAATTTGTAGATTGTTAACAGAATGAGATTAATCCACATAAACGGAATAATTACCCCCATTTAGATGGTTTTATAAAGGGGGATAAACTATATGACAAATGTAATTAGGTGCGATGTCTATCTACCTTCTACAAACAACTTATTCCCTCATTAGTTGAAGTTTGTAAACTATTTTCATGTGGCACAAAACCAATACATGCTCTTTCGGCTTCTAAAAGACGTCCAATTGACTTGCAAAAGGTGCCCTTTAAGACCCTTACTAACGCCCGTTTGAAGTCCAATTAAGCACCTTTTACTTTGCGACTTTGTAACTAATTGATTTCCTTATGGTTACAAACCTATATTTTGTATGTGTTTTTGCCGTTATTTATAGATGTCTTATTTGAGATTATGTAATAATTTTTCAATCCCCTACTTGCAGATTTTCGAAGTAGTAAAATGAAAAGGTTTTCAATGAAAGAGGGTGATAATAGGATAGATAGTTGACTGCCTTAGCCATATTTTTGTCTAATGAGTAACTTCGATTCTTTCGATAACGCAATACAAAAAGCGTTCACACATTTAACCCAAATCGGTCATTAGACCACAATGTTTCAGGAATAAATGACTACAGAAACCTTACTCCTCCAGTTTCCATTGCCACTTTCTCATATCTACACAGCCATTTGCACGGAAGGTTATCCCTTCTGCTTCCAACAAACCGCGCTGTTCTTCCCAACAAGGAGCCGTACGTCCGTTACCATTTACAACTCGATGACATGGCAAATTTTCTGTTTCAGATACGCCATGTAGCACTTTTCCAATCAAACGAGCATGACGAGGACAGCCTACAAGCCATGCTATTTGTCCATAACTCAGTACACGACCGCTCGGGATTGATGCCACAACGTTATAAACTTCCTTGCGAAATGCCTCTATATCTACAGCCATTCGTACTCCAAATTGTCTTAATAAAAAAGGAGCGAAGAAATTTAGTAGGGGTTAAGCCGATACCTTTCATATCCTTACACTGCTGCCCTCCGAAAAGAAACAGTAATGGCTTAACCCCACTAAAACCTTCAACTCCTAAACGATTGCCCTCAAAGGACTATTAAAACTTACCTATCAGCTTCTGCTTAAAGCGCAGCCTCAACAGCCTTCTGAACCTCCTTGAGGTCTACTGTAGGCTCGAAGCGTGCAACAACCTCACCATTGCGGTTAACGAGGAACTTTGTGAAGTTCCACTGGATGTCGTTCTGCTTGCGTGGTTCTGTGTTTGCCTTGTTGTAAAGGTCTTCCATAATAGCAGCCAACTTCTCCTCGTATGCACCACCTGCATAGCCCTTCTCACTCTTCAACCATGTATAGAGAGGGAGCTCGTTAGCACCATTCACATCGCTCTTCTTGAACTGTGGGAAGTCAGTACCAAACTTTGCTGTACAGAACTCGTGAATCTCCTCGTCTGTACCTGGAGCCTGATGACCGAACTGATCACATGGAATATCGAGAATCTCAAGACCCTTCTCCTTCAGACTGCGGTACATTGCCTCCAACTCCTCATACTGTGGAGTAAAACCACAACCTGTCGCTGTGTTTACGATAAGAAGTACCTTACCCTTATATGTCTCGAGACTTACCTCGTTACCTTTCTTATCTTTCAAATTGAAATCATAAACTGTTGCCATAATTCTTTACTCTTTATTAAATTCTACAATAATATTTTTTACGCCATAAAAGCGATATTTCAAACTCGTGTGTTTCGTCTATCATAGCCTTGAAAAGTATCGACCAAGGAAGTTTCTACCCTATCAAAGTTGATTCCTAATCCTTACGATTTATTTTCTCAATCTCGACATCCATTCTTTGCAAACCTGCCAACCACCAGTAGACCACAATGCCCATGCTATCAGTACTGGCTGGAAGAATAGTCGGATAAGACGTGCAGTGTCAGTATTCAACCCGAATAAATCAATATGATAGAAATATTGATTGAGGTTTCCAGGGAAGATGAGTACAAAGAAGAGGGCGAGCAACGCTCCTACCACCGCCTTATGCTTACACAAGAATAGCATACTCAATCCTAAAGCAATCTCTACTACGCCCGAAGAAAGTACCACAAAATCTGTAAACCCTTCTGAGAATCGAAGCCACATAGGCACCTGTGCCACAAACTCCAATCGGTTAAACGTTAGGTGAGAAACACCTGCATAAGTCATAAATGCTCCTAAAAGGAGGCGGAAAAACATCTTCACTTTGTTCATCCTGTTTCTTTCTAAATGGGGGCGTATCACCCTCTCCCAGCGCTAACTGATGTCAGTGTCACGCCCCCTAAAATACCTTTACTTACTAATCGTCTTTACAATCTTTTATTACTCGAATCTTTCTAAACCATTATTCTCAGTTGCAAAGTTATAAAAAGATATTTACATCGCAAGCGACTACGTATTAGTTTTAACATCATTTTGCATCTATAACAGGCTTTCCTGCCACTAATAGACAGCCTTAACAGGAACTATAAGTCCCTCCCTTGTTCTTTATTATCGTTGTGTTGGCGCCGAACACATATTGTGCTCATGGTAAGCACCAATGGTGCTAAGCCTCAAAAGCATACAAAAAACGGATATGTCATACTTTTTAAAGCCCAAAAGAAAGAATACTCTAAAGGACTCTTCTAAAATTTAGAGTGATAAGAATGTCGCATAAATTTTAGTACTTTATCTTAATATCACACAGAGAAATAGAGAGAACGGGAGATTATAAAAACAAACCTATAATAGTCGCAGAGGCACTCGTCAGTGCGTAGAGTAATGGAGGTTTATTTGCGAGTTTTATTAGAGAATTTATACACGAAACATTTATTTCCAAAGCTGTCAAGACTCTGTACGCTCACCTCTGTCGCTCTGTGTACCATCAGCACCTCAATTATCTTGCTTATAGCTCCGTCCCCTCTTTTCTCTGTGCGCCTTATCATGTAAGTGCTTTAGTTTATCACTCCATATCTTAGAAGAGCCAGAAAAGCAATTTTTCTCAACACAACCTTTCCTGTCACTTCTGTCATCCAAGGTTGATACATAAACGGTTGATTTATAATACACTTACGCTAAATGTTAAAAATGACAGGAAAATGAAATCAAAAAAACTATTGTATAATACGTGATAAATCCCTTCTCACTTTAGTAGACTTTACCACTCCATATTATCGAAGTGTGGCAAAAAAGAAAGGAAAACACTAATATTAGCTATTTTTTCGTTATCTTTGCAGCAACAAAACATTGAGAACGAGAATGGAAAGTGCAAAGAAGTATTTGTTGGGAATGACACTTGGCGAACTGAAAGAGGTTGCCAAGTCGCTCGGAATGCCAGCTTTTACAGGCGGACAGATAGCCAAATGGCTCTATACACAGCATGTGAAAAGTATTGATGAGATGACGAATATCTCAAAAGCAAACAGAGAGAAACTCGCTGCTGAATATGCTATTGGCTGCAAAGAGCCTATCGATGCACAACATTCTAAAGACGGAACTATCAAATATCTCTTCCCTACTGACAGCGGTAAGTTTGTTGAAACGGTGTATATTCCAGACGAAGACCGTGCCACGCTCTGTGTTTCTTCACAAGTAGGATGTAAGATGAACTGCCTCTTCTGCCAGACAGGAAAGCAGGGTTTCGAAGGTAGTCTTTCAGCTACAGATATTCTTAATCAGATTTATTCCCTCCCAGAACGTGATAAATTGACGAATATCGTCTTCATGGGTCAGGGTGAGCCTATGGATAATCTTGACAACGTACTGCGTACCACAGAGATTATGACTGCTGACTTTGGTTACGGATGGTCACCAAAGCGAATCACAGTAAGCAGTGTGGGTGTCAAAGGAAAGCTAAAACGATTCCTTGATGAGAGCGACTGCCACGTTGCTATCAGTATGCACACCCCTTTACACGAGCAACGTTCGGAGTTGATGCCAGCAGAAAAAGGAATGTCTATTGAGAGTATTATCGAATTACTCAGCAATTACGACTTCTCTCATCAGCGCCGTCTGTCATTCGAATATATTGTCTTCAAGGATTTCAACGACAGCGAGGAACATGCCAAGGCTATCGTACAAATACTCAAAGGATTGGACTGCCGAATGAATCTTATTCGCTTCCATCCTATCCCTAATATCCCATTGCAGGGTGTTGATGACCACAGAATGGAGAAATTCAGAAACTATCTAACACAACATGGAGTCTTCACAACCATCCGTGCCAGTCGTGGACAGGATATCTTTGCAGCCTGCGGTCTGCTCTCAACAGCAAAGAAGATAGAAGAAGAAAGAGGGAGAGGGAAAAAGTAAAAAGGTAAAAAATAAGAACGCAAAAAGACTAACAGACTACACACAGAGAGCCAATAGGAAACTGAATATAACAAAACAATACAAGATATAAGTATATGAACGATAATAAAAGAGTCCGCGTAGCAATCACACACGGAGATACCAACGGCATTGGATATGAGCTTATCTTTAAGACCTTTGCCGAACCAGAGATGCTGGAGCTTTGTACGCCTATCATCTATGGTTCGCCTAAAGTAGCCACCTATCATCGTAATGCACTTGGCATAGAAGCTAACTTCACTATCATCAAAGATACATCAGAAGCACAGAACGGACGACTCAACCTGCTCCCTGTATTTGATGACGAAATTAAGGTTGATTTGGGCGTTGCCTCAGAGGAGTCTGGCATTGCTGGCTTGCGTGCTGTAGACAAGGCCTTAGAAGACTATCGCCAAGGACTATTTGACGTTCTCGTTACAGCTCCTATTGACAATAATGAGCACTTCCACTTCAGTGGTCAGAGCCGTTACATTGAAGATCACATGGAATCAGAGGAGCAAGGCTTGTCAATCTTGATAAACGATGGACTGCGAGTTGCCCTTGCTACACGTAATCTCCCACTGCGCCAAGTAGCAGAATCAATATCAAAGGCAAGTATTGTTAACAATGCAAGTGCACTCTTTAAGAGTCTTCGTCGCGACTTCCGCCTTTCTTGTCCACGCATAGCAGTGCTTGGACTGAATCCTAAGGCTGGCGACAATGGTTTGTTAGGCTCTGAAGAGCATGAGATAATCTTGCCAGCTATTGACGAACTTGTTGAGAATGGCATACAAGCCTTTGGTCCTTATCCTGCCGATACGTTCTTTGGGTGCAATTACACAGAACATTTTGATGGCATTTTAGCAATGTATTACGAACAAGGACTTGCTCCTTTCCGTACACTTTCTGTATCTCATGGTATCATTTACACAGCAGGATTACCACTCGTTCGCACCTCTGCAGAAATTCCTAATAGCCTTTCATTAGCAGGAAAGGGTAATGTTGACGAACTACCATTCCGTCATGCAATCTATCTTGCTATTGACATCTTCCGCAATCGTGCAGAATATGATGCACCAATGGGCAATCCACTTCCAAAGCTTTACAAGGAAAGAAGAGACGAAAGCGACAAGGTGCGCTTTGCTATTCCACGTAAGCGTGAGGATCGCATACCAAACAATGGTGAAAACCGTAATACGAAGGAGACACACTAAGCGTGTCTTCCTTCATTCCTTACGACAAATATAAATAAGAAGACTTATGAACAAAAAGTTTCAGAACATCTTCTTCACTTTTGGCTTGGTTGTACTCTGTATTATGGTGTACAACCTTGACTTTGCTGATGCATGGCAGAAAATACAGCATGCAGGCTACTGGTTCTTTGCAGTAGTTGTACTATGGGTGTTCTTATACATCTTTAATACTGCAGCTTGGTTTACAATTATACGTAGTCAGACACAAGACGCTGAGGAGCGGAAGAAAGTATCATTCTTCTGGCTTTATAAGGTTACTGTATCAGGCTTTGCACTTAACTATGCTACTCCTGGAGGACTAATGGGTGGCGAACCATATCGTATCATGGAGCTGACACCGAAGATTGGAGCAGAACGTGCTACATCTTCTGTCGTCCTTTATGCTATGACACACATCTTTAGCCATTTCTGGTTTTGGCTTATATCCATCTTCCTTTATATTTTCACGCAACCAGTCAACTTCCTGATGGGCACGATGTTAGCTGTCGTTTTTGCTTTCTGTGTATCTGCAATTTGGTTCTTCCTCACTGGTTATAAAAAAGGATTGGCAGTCCGCGTAATGAACCTTGTTCGCCACATTCCTTTTGTTAAGAAATGGGCAGAACCTTTTGTTGCCAATCATAAGGAAGAACTTGACAGAATTGACACACAGATAGCATCATTGCACAACCAAAACCCACGTACCTTCCTCACCGTTGTTCTGCTTGAATTATCTTGCAGAATTTGCAGTGCTTTAGAGATATTCTTCATCCTTTTGGTATTGCTACCTTCTGTCAATTACTTTGATTGCATTCTCATCCTTGCGTTCACCTCTCTCTTTGCTAATATGCTCTTCTTCATACCTCTACAATTAGGTGGTCGTGAAGGAGGTTTCCTGATGTCTGTTAAAGGCTTAGGACTCACGCTCGAAGCGGGCATTTTCGTTGCTCTACTTGTCCGTATCCGTGAACTTATTTGGACAGCTATTGGCTTATTGCTTATCAAACTGGACAGGAAGAGAAACAAGTAATATACACTCGGTAGTTTTATACATCATAAATTATCTTTATGAAAAGAAATCTTTTTCTTCTTGAGAATAATTTAGAACAAGTTGATTCATTCCACTGAAAAACAACAAAGAAAGACAGAAAGAAAGTTGTTAAAGTCTGCCAAAGTTGCAGTTTTTTCAAATTAAATAGGTAAATTTGTCAGTCAAATGAATACAACAGAATTACAGAGGACCAAACAACGATATAACATTGTCGGTAACAACGACGGACTGAATCGTGCACTGGATGTTGCTTTACAGGTAGCACCCACTGATTTGTCTGTACTGATTATCGGTGAGAGCGGTGTTGGTAAGGAGATTATCCCACGTGTAATCCACGACAATTCTCCTCGTCGTCGCGAGAAATACTTTGCTATCAACTGTGGTTCTATCCCAGAGGGAACCATTGATAGTGAACTTTTCGGTCATGAGAAGGGTTCTTTCACAGGAGCTATTGGCGATAGTGAAGGTTATTTCGGTATAGCCAACAAAGGAACCATCTTCCTCGACGAGGTGGGTGAACTTCCTTTAGCAACGCAAGCTCGACTACTTCGCGTACTCGAAACAGGTGAATATATCCGTGTTGGTGGCCAGGAAATCCGTAAGACAGATGTACGTATCGTAGCTGCTACTAACGTCAACATGCAGAAAGCTGTTAGCGAAGGTAAGTTCCGTGAAGATTTATACTATCGTCTTAACACTATTCCAATTCAGATGCCACCACTCCGTGATCGTGGCGAAGATATCGTTCTTCTCTTCCGCCTCTTTGCTATGCAGATGGCTGAGAAGTATCATCTTCCAAAAATTACACTCACAGATGAAGCACGCCAGATTCTGTTACAGTACAAATGGCCTGGCAATGTTCGTCAATTAAAGAACATTACTGAGCAGATGTCTGTCCTAAGCGAGAAGCGTGAGATTGATGCAGAAACATTGCTACATTTCATCCCACGTGACCAAGACAGCACACAGCTTGTTACGATACAAAGTGGTGGTTCGCATAGCTATGAGAGTGAACGTGAGATTCTCTATAAAATTCTCTATGAGTTGAGAGGTAATGTAAGTGACTTACGACGTGACCTCAACAACGTTCGTAAGCAGTTGGAGGAAAGCAGACAACTCAATGGTGCAAGCGGTTTCCAGCCTACTCCATCAACAGTTTCTAATCTTCCTGCTACCACAAGCAAACAGCCTATCACTCCAACACGAACGATAGAACAGGTTGAAGACGCTGTGGCAGAAGAAATATCTGAACCAGAGACACTCAACCTCAACGACATTGGAAAGCAACTGGTGGAGAAAGCCTTAGAGCGTAACAATGGAAATCGTAAGAAAGCTGCTTTAGAGTTGGGCATCAGCGACCGCACACTCTATCGCCGAATCAGACAATACGGATTAGACAAAGATTAATCAATAGACACAAAAGGGACTACCCTCTTACAAAACAATGAAGATAGGAAAGAAATTCACATCTATCCGCCCATTGACATGGGGTGTGACAGCTATCTGCTTGCTCTTATTGGCAGCTTGCAGTGTATCCTATAAATTTAATGGTGCAAGTATTGATTACAGTAAAGTGCGTACCATTCAAATTGCAGATTTCCCTATCCGCTCTACCTATGTATGGGGACCAATGGGACCAATGTTCAACAATCAATTGAAAGATGTCTTTGCTAACCATACACGCCTACAACAAGTAAAACGTAATGGTGATATGAAGATTGAAGGTGAAATCACACAGTATCAGCAACGTAATAAGAGCGTATCAAGTGAAGGATATTCTGCACAAACAGAACTGTCCATCACTGTCAATGTACGCTTCACAAACAATACAAACCATAGCCAAGACTTTGAACGACAGTTCACAGCTACTTCAAGCTATGAAACGGTACGTAGTCTGAATTCGGTACAGGAGGAACTCGTCACACAGATGGTGAAGGACCTTACCGACCAGATATTCAATGCAACCGTTGCTAACTGGTAGCCATTCCACATCAGTATTTAATTTCATTGACTATTATTCTTATCACCCCACATAATCGCTTATCGTCCTATGGATATAGCCAATCTTATTAATCATCCAGAGAATCTAAACAAGGAGACCTTATACGATCTCCGGAGTATGCTTGCGCTCTATCCTTACTATCAGCCAGCTCGTATTCTGTTGTTGCAGAATCTCTTTCTGCTTCATGACCCCACCTTCGACGATGAGTTACGACGTGCAGCAGTGTACATCTCTGACCGTCATATCCTCTTCAAGCTTGTTGAGGATGCCCATTATCAACTGATTCCAGAACAGAAAAAGGCAGAAAAGCAGTCAATAACTATCAACGCTGAAACGACTACAGAGGAAGACCGTACAACATCGCTTATCGATACATTCTTAGAGCAGATTCCTGAAGAAGAAGATACAACACAGGAAACAGAAGGAAGGCGCAAGCCGACACCTGCTGATGCCACTGTCGACTACGTTGCCTATTTATTGGAAAGTGAAAGTAAGCAAAATGAGGATATAACTCCACAACTAAGAGGACAAGAACTTATCGACGATTTCATCTATAATGAAGGGGGTAAAATCACTTTACAAGACGAGACTGAGTACGAACCTGAAGAGAATGAACACAATGAAGCAGCTGAAAATGAAGATACTGGCTACTTTACTGAAACATTAGCAAGAATTTATATAAAACAAGGTCGATATTCTAAAGCATTGGAAATTATTAGGCGATTAAATTTGGTATATCCGAAAAAAAATCGTTACTTTGCAGACCAAATACGTTTTTTGGAGAAATTGATAATAAATAACAATAAAAAATAAGACAAGAAAATGTACACGTTATTCGTAATTCTTATCGTGATTGCAGCACTCTTGATGATTGGTGTCGTTCTGATTCAGGAATCAAAGGGCGGTGGTCTTTCATCAAACTTCTCATCATCTAATGCTATCATGGGTGTTCGCAAGACTACAGACTTTGTAGAGAAGACTACATGGGGCTTAGCTATCGCAATGGTTATTATCAGCGTAGCAAGTGCTTACGTTGCACCATCAGCAACCACAGACGCAAGTGTTGTTGAAAAAGCTGCATTAGATGACAATACAACAAACCCTAACAACTTGCCTAACTTCGGTGCAAGCCAGCAGAAGCAAGCTGCACCAGCAGCACAGGCACCTACTGCTCCAGCAGCACCAGCAGCACCAGTAAAATAAGGGAAAATAATAAAAAAGTACGGGAAATATTTGGTCAGTCCAAATAAAACCCGTACCTTTGCACTCGCTAAAAAGAAATAGCCAATATGGTGGATGTAGTTCAGTTGGTTAGAGCGTCAGATTGTGGTTCTGAATGTCGTGGGTTCGAATCCCACCACCCACCCTTCAAGAATTAAGCGGAAGTCTTTTAAAGACCTCCGCTTTTTCTTTTGTACATCACTGCCACTATGCAAAGATACTACAAGTTGTATATTTACTAATTATTGACTGAAATATGACAATGTTTAAAGCAATAATAAAGGGTCAGTCCTAAAACCCAGAATAAGACCGTAATGAACTTATACAAATAAGTCTTTTCAATATTTGAAGTGACATAGACTCCCTAACAAGAGAAACTATTACACATATTACAAGGATATTTTTATTTTAGTTTGCTGTCACTTTTAACATTTCGCATAACTTCACTGATAATTAAATAGTTATACAACAACTTTATGTGACAGTAATGACAGCAAATTGAAAACGATTTCGAAACATAAAACAGCATCTCCTAACATCTTTTATTTTCTTATCGGCATCTTGTCCGTCTTTGTTGCTTGACGTAGCCCACTACACCTACGCACCAAAGACAAACAATCTGCTCAATAATAAAACAAAATATTGGTGTCCGGTAAAACTTTCCTCTCCAATTTGTTGTAATAAAGAATGCTTATAAAAGTATCACTTGGGGTGTTTTTCTCTGAATATTCGGCTAAATTTCATTCAAATAATAGTTTTGAGTAACGGTTACTATTTGAAACAAAAAGTAAGCCCCCACTGGTTAAATGTACCTGTATTGCCGATAAACAAAGGCTTGTAGAACTTTCAATCAGTTTTTATCGGACACCAATAAAAACAAAATATGTTTAGCCTCTAATAAACGATTTGGGTTAAAAACGACATTCTAACGATTTTCTCCTTTATCAATCACCCCACTATTATTCCCCTCCACAGTCAAAGATATGTAATAAGATCCATTTGTTTACCAATTATTTACTATATTTGCAAAAGAAAGAAATACCTAAACGGAATGGATATATACATTATAAAAAAGAAGTTGGGCAGTAGAAAAGAATTAGGAAGGCACCCTGTAGAAATTGATGAAACCATCAATACGCTCGGAACTCTACTCTTCATATTAACCCTACAAGGCCTAACAGAAGCACAGACCCCAAAAGAGAATAATGCTTTATCTGACAGTGAGATTGCTGCACAGGTAGAAGAAGGACGCATCCGCTTTGCTGAGAACTATGGCGAAAACAACGATACAATGGCAAAAGCGATGGAACGAACAAAGCAGGCATACGATGATGGTCTCTTCAAAGTATTTATCAATGGTGAAGAAGTGACGGAATGGAATGGCCCTATCACCCTCTGCCAAGGAACAGAAATCGTCTTTCTCAGACTCACAATGCTCACAGGTCTTTATTTTTAAGGTTAATCTTAGAGAGAAAATTGTGAGGGGAAAAAGTATTAGATTCAGCAAAGATCACTACTTTATAAGTCTTATTAACCAGCAAATTCGCATTGGCTGGAACGTATTTACCATCTAAAAACTTATTGAAAGGAATAAAATATGAAAACAAAGAAGGAGTTACAGGAACACTGTTCGCAATATATCAATAGCATCAACCTATCCCAATGCAATATATGGGAGAAGAGATTTGTAAACAAATGCAAGGAAGAAGACTATCAATTCAATTACTACCGAAATGTTTTTTACAAAGGTTATGACGAAGAGAAGCTTCCTTTCCGTACCATTAAAGAACTTATTTCTGCAGGTGCAAACCTTCCTCACATTCTTCCAGAGGATTATTCTCAGCTTTTAGAAATACATTTGAAACAGCTCAAAGACCTTTCCCATACGAAAGGAATCTATCGTATAGATGTGAGAGATGACATTGATTTGCAGGAGAGAGCAAACGATATATCCAATATCATGCGCTCTTTCTTTGCCGTAGCTGCCTACGGTCTCACGATTGACGAGCTAATCCGTGGACAATACCCTGATATAACCAGCTATTATCTCTCATTTACTCCTGTACTTACAGCTGCTATCCAGCAGGGAAAGCCAGAGACTATCGAAGCTGTGAAAGAGGTACTGACCAGTGAAAATAATGTCGGAATCCTTACGCAAAGCCTCATCACAGCCATAGAATCTAATAATAACGAGGAGTTGCATACCCTCCTCCTCAACGTGCTGAGAGCTGCAAAACTACAAGAGGGTCTGCGCCAGAGTATCGTAGAATGTGGTAATGAATACAGCCTGACATTCTATAAACGGATGTTGGATGTCATTGCCGAAGAAGGACTTCTGCGTTATAGTTCCGTTAGACGATCTGTTCAAACATGGGCTGGCATCGGCTACGAGTCTGTTTCCGACAAGGATATCAAAACTATCTTCGAAGGTATTCATCTATTCTTGACCCACCCAGAGGAACGAGTAAAAGCCTATACGGGTCCGAATGCACTACTCGTTTACATTGCTTTATATACGGCTGGTGTTGAGGATTTCAGTATTGCACAGCATGATGCCTTACAGTTAATTGATGGCGATACCCCTCTCCAGAACCGTATTGCAGCCATCTACTATCTTGACCGTTCAAACCATTTCAAAGTTACTGACCACTTCGAGTTCTTTGTAAAGCATCTGGATGATCCTTTCACAAAGGCTTTCTTCATTGATCAGCTAAGTGATGTGGCGAGAGAGAACAAGTATGAATATGGAAAGGTTGAAACGGTTTCAAGCAAAAAACGTGAACTTTTCCAAAAGCTTTTTGATGAGATTGCGAAATGGGAGAAGGAGGTTAAGAATAACACGGACTTCACCTTCAAAGGCTTTGAATGGTTCAAAATCCGTCTTTCACGCGAACACTTCATCAATGCTCTGTGGGTACTTGCCAGCCAAATGAAGACACAGGAAACGATTGACCATATCCTTCTTGAGAAGATGCCTAACTGGGGAGTGTACTTCATAAGATATTATAACTATAGACAAGAGGATGAGAAAAAGAAGCCTTTATACACCTTTATGAAGGAATATTACCCTTTAGGCAGTCCTGAAGCACGTCGCCAGTTCCTCGTTAAGAATATCTTTGGCTATGAGAAAGAGGGCTTTGACTTCCTCTTGGCCTTCTTCTACAAGGAAGAATTTACCACAACAGATATCAAAGATATAGAGAAGAAGCTAAAATCCAAGGTTTCTGACACACGAAGTATGGCTGTTCGTGTACTGCTTACGTTGCCCTACGAACAGCTGAAAGCATCATACGAGCGCTTACAGACAACGAAGGGAGACTATATAACAGCCGCTTTGACTGAGCTTAGGGAGGGCAGCAAACAGCTTACAAAGGACTTTGCTCCTACAAGTGAAGAAACAAGTACAACTACACCAACAACCTATCCCGGAGCAGAAGGTGGTTACGGTCTGTACAAGACGGGAGACATTCCGACCATTAAACTATCTGATCCATTCCTGACAGAGAACGATTCGCAGTCGTTCCTTGGTAAGGTATTCAATAAGGTTACAGGCAAACCGTGCAGATGCAGGCTCTGTCTTTACCTACACCATTGACGAACTTCACAAGCTATACACCGAACTGGAAAAGATTATCGATGCTAATGCAGACAAGGAGTATAAGAGCTATTGGGGAGGAACCCAAACAATTGGTGACAGTTATCTTTCCTTTACGTCTGACGAGCATACCCTTGACGCGCTTCCTTATCCTGAACTCTGGAAAGGTTTTCTTGCAACTCATCCCCTCAAAGACGAGGACCTATTAGGTATCGATATAATGCTTTCTGTACTTGATGACAGCTATAGCAGAGAAATTGTGGAGCTGGATGCAGACAACTATCCATTCAAGAATGTGAAAGACATTGAAAGTTGGAAGTATGCCAGCCATTTCCAGCTTATCATACACACTCTGCTCGATGATTTAGGAAAGAAGAACCCTTCCCTGATTTTCCATCAAGCCTATACCCTTCTCGCACTGATATTCTTCCACTGTCCGACTAATAAGTACATAAGAATTTCCCGTTATGGTTCAAACGATGATAGACACGTGTTCCATAGCAGGCTCTTTCATATGGCAATGAGGTTCGCAGAAAAAAACTGGAGGACAGACGAAGAGTTCAAACTCCTCGCAGATATGACAATGGCAATGTATGGAAAGTATGTGCCAATAGCCCGAATGGATAAGAAGCTATACCATTCATACTATACGATTGATGCACTCATATTGTCGCGTTACAACCTTCAAGGCAAGCTGTCTGACGATACCTTTATGGAATTACTGCTGAATGACGAGGGCGAAGAGCTACGTAATGCAGGTAATTATATCTATAATACACGAGGTCACCGACTTACTTACAATATGAAGATGATAAGAATGTTGACGCACGTTACGGCAAAGAGACTTACAAGAATCTGGAGAGAATCATCAATAAGATAGCTCAACACCTCTTCAAAGTTGAGATGACGCGCCTCAATGCACCAACAACAGCCTCTAATATCATCATCCGTATAAGTAACGCAATGGTACTTCAGGGTGCTGAATATATGGTTACGGCAATGAAAGCATTGGGCAAAGATCACCTGATAGCAAATAGCTACGGCACTGAAAAGCGTGCAGTGCTGACCGATATCATTGAGCGTACCTTCCCACTCGAAACAGACGAACCAGAAAAACTCAAGTCAATCAAAGACGACAGACTCTTAGAGTTGGCGTATTTTGCACCGCAGTGGGTTCCACTTATCAAAGCGTATCTCAACTGGGAAGGCTTCGATCTTGCCTATTACTACTTCATTGCACATACTAAGGAGATGGGCGAAGACGAGAAGAGGGCTACAACAGCGCTCTTCACCGACCTCGACCCAGCTGATCTTGCCGATGGAGCCTTTGACGAAAAACTCTTCCACGAAGCTTATACCGTGGTTGGAGAAAAGCGTTTCGACCTGTTCTACAAGGCTGCACGATACATCGGAAACAGCAACTATCACAGTCGGGCACGTCGCTTTGCAGACACAGCACTCGGCAAGATAGACGAAGAAACCATCACAGAACAGATACACTCCAAGCGCAACAAGGATGCCGTATGTTCATTAGGACTGATTCCTGACAAGAGCGACAAGGCTTTGCAACGACGCTATCAGCTTATACAAGCCTTTCTGAAAGAGTCTAAGCAGTATGGCGCACAGCGTCAAGCATCAGAGAAGAGAGTATGTGAGATTGCCTTACTCAACCTCTCACGCGGTGCCGGATATGCTGACCCGATACAGCTAACGTGGCGTATGGAGAGTCAGCAGGTGACTGACAACGCTGCTTTCCTGCAAGGAATAGACGTGGAGGGATACACACTGAAACTACAGTTAGCAGAGGATGGCACCAACAAACTCATCATTCAACAAGGTGAGAAGGTGCTGAAAACGGTACCTGCAAAGATTAAGAAGCATCCTGACTACCTCAATATTGCCGCTATGGGCAAGGAGTGGACAAAGCAGAGAAAGCGTGCCCGCACGATTATGGAGGATATGATGATACGCCAGACACCATTACGTCCACAGGATGTAAAGGTGATTGCTGAGAATCCTATCGTCAGTCCGATGTTCCGCTTGCTACTCCTTCGACAAGGAACAACCACAGGCTTCTATACCAACGAGGGACTGGAGACGCTTGATGGTATCCAGAAGATAAAAGCAGACGAGCCCATTATCATTACTCACGCCCAGCAACTCTATGCCGACGGCACGTGGTCAGCGTGGCAACACTTCGTCTTCAACAAGAAGATTGTACAACCTTTCAAACAGATATTCCGTGAGATTTACATCCCGACACCTGATGAAGCAGAACAAAACGAGTCACTTCGTTACAGTGGATATCAGATTCAGGTGAAGCAGGCAGCAGCCGCATTGCGTAGCCGTGGATGGAGTGCAGACTATGAAGGAGGCCTGCGCAAGGTATTCTATCGCCAAGGAATCTCTGTTGAACTCTATGCACAAGCCAACTGGTTTACTCCTGCTGATGTGGAAGCTCCCGCCATTGAGTATGTCTACTTCTCATCTACACGTACTTACAACCGACTGAAAATTGCGGATATTGACCCGATTCTCTACAGCGAAGTGATGCGTGATGTAGACATGACGGTTAGCATTGCCTTCGTCGGTGGTGTCGACCCAGAAACAGGAAACTCAACAAAGGAACTGCGTGCAGCTATTGTCAAGTGTACTGCTGACTTAATGAAGTTTAAGAATGTAACAGTTTCTGACAACTTTATTCACGTCAAAGGCGCACTTGCCGACTATACTATCCACCTCGGTTCGGGCAATGTGCGTCAGGTTAGTGGCGTAGAGATTCCTATCATCCCTGTACACAGTCAGCACCGTGGGAAGCTCTATCTCCCATTTATGGATGAAGACCCAAAGACGGTAGAGATTGTTTCCAAAATGGTACTCCTTGCAGAAGACAACAAGCTGAAAGACCCGACAATACTGAAATGGATTAAACGAGAATAGCGTTAAGACCTATCCCAAATCCCTCTGACTATGGTAAAGCATAGCCCAAAAGGCTATCCATAGCATTGTATTTAGTGCTCCGCACCATTGGTGCCAACGACTCGCACCAATAGTGCGGAGCATCAACACCACACGTGCGGAGTGTCAACAGAATAAAAGAAGATAGGAAACTGACTTCTTTTCGACCTGATTCTTGCATATAATAATATGCTAATGACTAACGTATATAGGAAGAAAAATATTAAACCCAAATATCACAAGAAACGGTCATTATAAACAATGGGTCTTCAGGATTTTGGAGTGATAAGGTTTGCCATTTGTGTTTAAAGTTTGAAGCAATGTCACACGGAGGCACGGAGAGAACGGAGGATTATTAAAACAAAGCAATGGAAGTCACGGAGGCACCGTCGGTGCATAGAGCGACGGAGCTTGTTTGCCATTTCTATTAGTAATTTATATACAAAGAGTTTATCCCGAAAGACTTCTCAAGAATCTGTACGCTACGCCTCCGTCGCTCTTTGTGCCGTCGGCACCTCCGTAACATTGCATAACCTCCGTACCCTCCGTGACTCCGTGTACCTATTATATAAGACTTTTAGTTTATCACTCCATATTTCAGAAGAACCACAATCTTTTTCAGAAAAGCACTACAAATTGTGGTCTACTAAACTCCAAATAGGAGATTAAGCAGACAAGTAATCTACGCTGTGTACACTCATCACTTCAAGATTGAGCTCTCTGCAGCCTTCGATTCATACTTAGGAGAATGGTTAACCTTCTTACCATAGTCAAGAGAATAGGCTACTTTTACAGAAGCAAAAGAATTATCCCGTTCGCTAACATTACGCCCATAACACTGGTAGTTAGAGGCTAATAAACTTCGTGTACGCTCATTCCCTTGTATAAAGAGATTTCGTGCAGTAACGACTACTGACAGATTTCCGTGACTCCACTCTGCTGACAAATCATAAAGGAATGGTAGGTGTACACGTTCCTGACAACCCATCAAATCCTTGCGAGCCGTCTGTGCAGAAGCTGAGAGTGAGAAATCGCCCAAGTAATAATGGGCTTCCATATGTGCATAACAGCATCCTAAACGTTCGTCGGCAGCTCCGCTTACACGGTAATAATCATATCCACCCTCCCATTTCACATTGAAATCACTCATAGGCTTCCACGTTGCAGAGAGCAACAGTTGGTACTGATGATAGCGTGTATCGCTCGAATAAGTATTTATCAGTCTGTTATTATCTTTTAGAAACATTGGCAATAGCATTACTCATATATTCATAGTTGGCAGAAAGTAAAGCTGACCATTTCTTAAAGTTGACAGAATAAGTCAAAGCAGGACCAAGCAGCGTGGAATTATCCATCGTAGGGTTACCACGACGCACCAAGACACGATCTACCTGTTGCTCTGCAGCATTCACAGTATTCAGTGTCGGAAACGTATTCCCTAAGGCAAAGAATAGTTGTAAAGCCTGATGCTGATTTGGGCTCCACGAAAACATTGAGTAAAAACGTGGTGCCAGATGTGTCACCTCCTGCTCTCCACGCAACTTGTAAGCAAGGTAAGACATACCAGGACGAGCCACCAACATTACCTTTCTCCCCCACCGCTTCGCATAATCAACAAAAAACAAGGATTCAGAAGACCGCAGATGCTGCAGACTCGGAGAACTACCTCTATACTCATCTTGACTTATCTTCAAGAATTCAATCAGACTAAACGTTAGATTATGTCCCTTGGGAAGAGGCATCACATAGCTTGAATTAAAGTTTAGATACGTATAATCTTCTTTCACATCACTCAAGAAAACTCTGTCTTCAAGGCTATTACGCTTATAAGTATTACGTGCATAATAACCATCCAATGAACATTCAAGGCTCTTTCCACCCTTGAAATTACGATTAAAGTAAAGAGAAAGGGTGGGTTTTATAGTCTTATCATGCTCAAGAACATTATTCGTAAACGACAAAGGAACGGTATAGCCCGTATATATCAAACTACCATTCAAGACATCATCACGCCTTGTACTGACTTCAACACCGCTTCTAATCATCCACGTTGTACGCTCCGTCCTCCGACTAAGACTGGCATTAACGTAACGACCGATACTCTTCATATCAGTATCATACGCTGCTTCTTGTTTATGAATAGGGTTATCCAGCAGATAATCTGTCGTAGTTTCACCATAAACCTTAGGGTTCTGTACACTGCTACCTGCCCATAGATTAACATTATAATGCCCGAGACTATACTTTGAGGTAAGGTTGTAATCACCCTTCAGATAGCCTACTCCCTGCAAAGCATCCACTTGCGTATAACCACCTGAAGTATAAGTCTTAACAATATAGTTTATCACAGCCTTGTCGTTAGCATACTTTCCCGTAGGCATATCATAGTATTCTACACGCAGGATATCCTTTGGACGTAACGAGCTTATCTCTCTCACAGAGGCCTTCCTGCCGTTGATATACAGCGTTGCCGTACCTGCTGGCGTTGTTATAACACCATTCTCAATATCCACATTGACACCAGCCAACATCATATCCCTTATAAGCTCAAATCCAGAATGGGCATGCTTCCGCTGTTTCGGAGTAGGAATACAGTCGATATGATCCACCTCTCGTTTCGCCATATCACCTGCAACGACCACCTCCTTCAGCTGAACATTCTTTGATACAGAATCAGTCTGTGCAACAGCAGGAAGTGTCATCACACCAAAGACCACACAAATTATTTTCCTTCTATCCATCTTACTGCTATTTTTCAGTCGTATACAAGCATATAGGACATTATGCTTTAGGCTTTATAACTATCGCTACAAAGTAAGAAAATAAATAAGAAAAAAGCAAGTAAAAAGTTGACAAATGTTATTGAGAAGTAATATTTTTTGCTCTAATTATATTCTACAATAGACTGAGAATGATGACATATAGACGTGAGGTGCAGAATAATTGTCTACTGTTTATTATAAGCTCCTACTTACGGAGCAGGTTCTATCCTCCACGCATCAATACAACGTTTCTCCAAAGAGAAATTCACACCAATCTTATAGAGGTGGCGTTCATCCATCAAGAATGGTTTGTCATAGCCCTTTTCATTAATCTGTTGCAAGGCTACATCAGCCGAACCATCTAACTTAAACTCCACGATATAAACATAATCCTTAGTTTCTATCGTTAGGTCCATCCGACCATTACTCGTCGTCCGTTCCACCTTTGTGTAGAAGCCCATCATCTTAGCGACAAGATAAAAAGCATTCTGAAAATAGAGTTCAGAATTACCAACAATCTTATAGTCTGTATCTGAGAAGAGGGATGCTATTCGTTGCATAAACTGTTCTGGACGACCAGATCGGAGATCACCAATGAACTGGCTCATGGAGAAAGGAGTTGTCACATCGTGCAAACCAGTATAATAAGGAAGAAGATAGCGTAGGAACCCTTCTTCCACCTCCTCATTAGGAAAGCCCAATCTATATTCCCCGAATTCAGCATTGTAATCCTTGATTGTAAGATAGCCACTCTGATAGAGCACAGAGATTGGATTATTAGAAACGACATCAATACTATTCAAAACGTCAGCCGTTGAAACTTCTTCTGTCAGGTGTGGCAAAACATAGTCATCACGTTTCAACAGTTCAACAAGATAAGATGGTGTTCCTGTCTCAAACCAGTAACTACCAAACTGTAATCGTTCAAAAGTATTTAAAGACTGAATGGATTATAGATACCGATACCATTCTCAACAAAATGATAACCATCATAACGTTTCTTCAATCTGGCAAGCGTTTCTTCTTCACTCAGTTTGTTCTTGATAGCCAATGCACGGATAGGCTCGCCAAAATAACGTACAACCTCGCCCTCTGTCATACCACATAATGCTTGGTATCTCGCATCCATTGAGAGGTCCTGCAGATTATTCAAATCACTGAATACACTCACTTTCCCGAACTTCGTAACACCCGTGAGTAGAGCAAAACGTATATAACGATCCTGCGACTTCAGGGCACCATAAAATCCTTTTAAAATCCCACGATATTCGTTTTGCAGCTCTTCATTACCAATAGCTTGCAACATTGGCTTATCATACTCATCAACAAGAATTACCACAGGGTGACCTGTCTTTTCATAAGCATATCGAATGACATACTCAAAACGAGTAGCAAAAGACTTTGCAACTGGGTTCTTACCATACAACTGCTCCCAGTCATTAAGGTTGGCTTCCAACTTGTCAATCAAGGAGTCAACTGTATTATAACGTTCTGTATTTAGGTCAAGATGTAAGATAGGATGACATTCCCAGTTTTTTTCCAGTTCATCTATTGCCAAGCCTTTAAACAAATCCTTCCGCCCTGAGAAATAGGCTTCAATCGTGGAAACGAGCAGACTCTTGCCAAAACGACGTGGTCGGCTAAGAAAGTAATACTTTCCTCTTTCAGCCAGTTCATATACCATCTCCGTCTTGTCAACATACACATAGTTTTCTTTTCTTAAACTTTCAAAACTCTGTATACCGATAGGATATTTCATAATCGTCTCCTTCTCTTTTAATGGATGATACCGCAAAGATACATATAATATTCCGAATAAATGACTATAAGCCCCTCTTCCAATTGCAAATCTATACTTTTTCTTTTCATGCTATAGCTTCACACGGTGCCTACTGATAGTAAACGTATTTCATGCCGCACCTTAACACAAAATTGAAAGAGCGTATACTGAGGTATAGAACTAAATTCTCCTACACCTTATAAGTCAACAAAAAGACAGATATAAGGTGGTGATGAAATATTACATAAAACGGATATCAATAAAAAAAGGATGCTTTTGAGGTTTCTCTAAAGCATCCTTTTCTTTTATATGATAAGATTATTTTACTGCATATCGTAAACTACCTGCATAAGTTTCTTACCTAACGCATCAGCAGCCTCCATAGTGTTAGCCTCGCTGTAAACACGAATAATAGGTTCTGTATTTGATTTACGAAGATGAACCCAAGCATCAGGGAAGTCGAGCTTAACGCCATCAATATCAGTTACCTGTACATCCTTCTCCTGTCCATAAAGTTCTTTCACGCGCACGAGGATTGCATCAACATCTGTATCAGCTGTAAGGTCGATACGATTCTTGGCGATGAAATACTCTGGGAAGGTCTTACGAAGTTCGCTTGCCTTCAGTCCCTTCTGTGCCAAAGAACTAAGGAAGAGCGCAATACCAACAAGGGCATCACGACCATAATGGCTTTCTGGATAGATAACACCACCATTTCCTTCACCACCAATAACAGCACCGACTTCCTTCATCTTTGTGGTAACATTCACCTCACCAACAGCAGAAGCATAATACTTACCGCCATGCTTCTCTGTCACGTCACGCAAAGCACGAGTTGAAGAGAGGTTACTAACAGTGTTACCCTTCACATGCTCGAGGATATAGTCTGCCACTGTGACGAGTGTGTACTCCTCACCATACATCTTACCATCCTCCTGAATGAATGCCAAACGGTCTACATCAGGGTCAACAACGATACCCAAATCATAACCACCCTTGGCAACCTCGTCCATAATACCAGTGAGGTTCGCTGCAATCGGCTCTGGATTGTGAGCAAAGTCGCCTGTTGCTTCTCCATTCAAGAACTTATATTCAACCCCTAAACGATCGAGAAGCTTAGGCAGGATAACGCCACCAACAGAATTGATAGAATCAACAACGACACGGAACTTACGATTCTTAACAGACTCAAGGTCGAGCAATTCAAGGTTCATCACCTCTTCTATATGGCGCTCATCAAATGAATCGTCATCAGTATAACTACCCAAACCATCTACAGCTGCATAATCAAAGTCCTCACGCTCAGCGATATCAAGTACCTCAGCACCATCAGCTGCAGTAAGGAACTCACCCTCCTCATTCAGAAGTTTTAAGGCGTTCCAATGGCGTGGATTATGAGAAGCGGTGATGATGATACCACCATCTGCACCACTCATGCGTACCGCTAACTCTGTTGTAGGTGTTGTAGCCAAACCAATGTTCACAACATCTGCACCAATACCCATCAGCGTACCGCATACAACATTCTTAACCATTGGACCGGAGATACGTGCATCACGGCCAACAACAATCTTAGCTTCTTTCCAGGGTGCTTACGTGCAATGAAAGTAGCGTATGCTGAAACAAATTTAACAATATCCAGCGGGTTCAGCGTATCCCCCGCACGACCTCCGATAGTTCCACGGATGCCGGAAATAGATTTAATAAGCGTCATACTTAAAATATGTTTGAAGGGTATTCCCCTTATTGTTCTCTTGCGTTATTGATTTTTCACGCTCTATTCTTTTACTTCTTCTTTCTTCACTGCCTATTAAAGACCTCTCTGGAAAGTAAGGTCATAATAGCAAGGATAGACTGCCTTTGAAGCATTAAGTTGTCCCTGCTGTGAAGGAACGATAAGTCTCACGTGTGACAACTTAGATGAAGCATTAACCAATCTACCAAGAGCAATATAAGGCATTGGAACCAACCAACCTGCAGGAACAGAAGTACTATGATAGATGTCAGCCATCACACTGGAAGAAGGATCAAATGAAGCGGTGTATGTTCCGCTTGTGTTTGTTACAGACATCTTGTCAACCTTAGGACCAAAGACGAGGAACTGATTAGATAACTGCAGCGTATCTGTAATAAGGTTGCGCTCGCTAAAACGGCAGAGGACAGTGGCTGTCTCGCCTTTCTTAATTACTTCGCCAGTTCCTTTCTCAACAATCTGCATGTAAACACCAGTATTTGGGAAAAGAACATACTGATTCTTCGTTATATCTGTAGTATTCCCTTGTTTTGCAAACTGCTCTTCGCTAATTACATTTATACGCTTCTTGACTATAAATGAGTTAATCGCTTCAGTCTCTCGCTCCAACTGATCAGCATAAGTCTCAGTCTTATTACATGAACTAAACGCCAACACTGCAGCTAATACAACAAGGAAAAATTTATCTTCTTCATTCGTTTTCTTATTTTAATATGTTGTGCAAAGATAAGAAAAAGTATTTAGAAAGGGAAAATAAGAAGTAAGAAAATATATTAAGGTAGGTTGTAAAAAGAAACTTTATAGTAGTTTTATCACTTAGAATCCCTATTTTTCAGGTTCTTCTGCTAAACCCAAATCGGTCATTAGACCACAATATGTATAATTCTTATTAGTTGGTCTCACAAAGGAGGAAACTGCACAATAAAAGACAAATAGATATTATCACCATCCTTAATCTACAAATAACTTATGCTCATATCATTATCTATTTGTAAACTATTTTCACGTAACTCAAAAACCAATACATACTCTTTTGGCTTCTAAAAGATGCCTAATAGACTTGCAAAAGGTGCCCTTTAAGCCCCTTACTAACGCCCTTTTGAAGTCCAAATAAGCACCTTTTACGTTACCACTTTATAACTAATTGATATTCTGTTTGTTACAAAATTATCACTTGCTTGTGCTTTTGGCGTTATCTATGAATGTTTTATTTGAAATTATGTAATGAATTTTCAAAGTACTGTGCGGCCTTTTCGAGTATTAAAAAGGATATAATGAAGAATACGTTTGTGATTGCAAAGGAAGGAACAAGCAAAATAGCAATAAGAAATGGGAGCTATCTACCAAAACTATAGACAGCCCCCATTCCTCTACATATTCCTTTGTACAATAGATATTTACATCATTTTTAGAGAAGATGAGGAAGATGCTCCTTCACAAATTGTTCACCTAATCGGAAGCCTTCCTCATAGAGATGCTCAAGCTTATCAACATCTTTCTCCATTCGTCCTACAACAATAGGTTCTTCTGGACGAATAACAAGTATCTTACCTTGTTCCTCCAACTCATCCACCAAGTCAAGCTGACGGTTGTATGCCTCTATCCTACGGCTCAGAGCAACACGTAAACGTGGATAATTACGATAGATAAATTTGGGTTGCTTATAATCACGCCCAGTATCTCTCCAACCTTTGTTACGCGTACTGATGACCACATTTGTCTCGTGTCCAGTCTCTATAGAACGCAGTATAGGAATAGAGTCGACAATACCACCATCCAATAACTCCTTCCCATCCACCTTAACAATCTTACTAACATAAGGAAGACTTGAAGAAGCACGTGCCAATGCATTAAGACGATGCGTATCACCTGATGATTCTGAGAGATATTCTGCAAAACCAGTCTGACAGTTTGTTACCACCATCTCAAAGATATCCCCATTCCTACAATTATGGAAATACTCTTCATAATCAAAAGGAATAAGCTCATAAGGGAAACGATGATAAAGTAAATCTGGGTCGAAAATACATCCCTGCGTAACGAGATGGCGCAAGCCTATGTAATCATACTTGGCAAGCATATCAATATTAGAAATACGAGCACGACGTGGTTGACGACTGGCATACGACAAACCATTACATGCTCCTGCAGATACTGCAACGATGTAATGAAAATAGAGCTTATATTTCATGAAAGCATCCAAAACACCAGAGGTAAATACACCACGCATCCCTCCTCCTTCTAACACTAAACCCGTATTCCTATCTATTTGCATAAAATCTCGTTAAAAAACAACTGCAAAGTTAATAACTTTCAAACAAAAATAACTATCTTTGCATTCAAACCAACTAATAATTGAAATATGTTTAACAAAGAAACCTATGTAAAGCGCCGTGCAGAGCTTAAGAAGCTTGTTGGAGAGGGTATTATTATTCTCTTTGGCAACAATGAGTCGCCTGCAAACTTCCCTGCGAATGGATATTATCCTTTCCGTCAGGATTCATCATTCCTCTATTATTTTGGTCAGAAACGTGACGGATTAGCTGGTGTTATTGACATTGACAATGACACAGAAACACTTGTTGGCGATGACATTGATATCGACGACATTGTATGGTACGGTAGCGTTGATTCTGTAAAAGATATGGCTGATGCCGTTGGTGTAGCCAACACTGTCAACATGAAGGGTCTCAAGACCATTTGCAACAATGCGTTGCGAGAGCATCGTAAGGTTCATTTCCTACCTCCTTATCGTGCTGATATTAAGATTCAAATATTCGACCTCTTTGGTATTCATCCTAATCAACAGAAAGAGTCAGCAAGTATGGAACTTATCCGTGCGGTTGTTAAGATGCGTTCTGTAAAGACACAGGAAGAAATTGAGGAATTGGAGCGTGCTGCTGTTATTGGCTACAAGATGCACACAACTGCTATGATATTGGGTAAGCCAGGTGTAACTGAGCAGTTCGTTGGTGGTCAGGTTAGCGGTATCGCTAACTCATATGGTTCCATGGTATCATTCCCAACCATCTTCTCTCAGCATGGTGAGATTATGCATGGCAATCCTTCGATGGCAGTATTGGAGGCTGGTCGCCTTGCTCTCTGTGACTGTGGTGCTGAGACTATCAACCACTACTGTTCTGATAACACCCGTACATTCCCTGTAAGTGGTAAATTCACTCAGAAACAATTGGAGATTTACAAGGTCGTAGAAGAGTGCCATGATGCAGCATTAAAGCTTTCTAAGCCAGGTGTTAAGTATATGGACGTTCACTTTGCCATTTGCCGTATCATCTTTGATCGTATGAAAGAACTTGGATTGGCTAAGGGCGACACTGATGCAGCTGTAGCTGCAGGTGCACATGCTATGTTCCTGCCTCATGGACTTGGTCATATGATGGGTATGGATGTTCACGATATGGAGTCTTTCGATCAAATTAATGTTGGCTTCGACGAAGAGACACGTCCTAACCTTGAGCAGTTTGGTACTAACTGCTTACGTATGGGTCGTCGCTTGGAAGAGGGCTTTGTCGTTACTGATGAACCGGGTATCTATTTTATCCCAGCATTGATTGACGAGTGGCGTGCAAAGAAACATTGTGCCGACTTCCTCAACTTCGATAAGTTAGATGAGTACAAGGACTTCGGAGGTATCCGTCTTGAAGACGATCTTCTCATCACCAAGGATGGTTGCCGATTCATAGGCAAGGATATTATTCCTTATCATCCACAAGATGTCGAAGACTTTATTGCAGCAAACCGAAAGTAATAAAACATTTAATAATTAATATTTACATCAAGGTTGCCGCAAGAGTATCACTCACAACGGCAACCCCATTTATAAGAAAAAACTTATGAGAAAAACTTTTGTTGTAGCATTGCTCGCTTTGCTTGCGATAGGTGCTAATGCCGCAGACAAGAAAGAGGGTGCAACCTCTAACAAGCCTGTTTTTACTGTAGTAAAGCAGATTCCAATTACAAGTATTAAGGACCAGAACCGTTCAGGCACATGCTGGGACTATTCAACTCTTAGCTACTTCGAGGCTGAGATTTTGAAGAAGACTGGTAAGACATACGACCTCTGTGAGAGTTTCGTTGCTAACAAGACATACATGGAGCGCGCTATTCAGGTTGTTCGTTTCCATGGTGATTGCCAGTTTGCTCAAGGTGGTTCTGCATACGATGTATTGCACACCCTTGAGACTTATGGTATTTGTCCAGAAAGTGCTATGCCATTCCCAGGCTCACTCTATGGCGATTCATTGAACAACTTCAATGAGTTCTTCTCTTTGTTAGAGCCATATGTAAATGGTATTGCACGCAACAAGGCAAACAAGATTTCTGGTCAATGGAAGCAGGGCTTGCAGGGTATCCTCGATGCTTATCTTGGCAAGTGTCCAGAGACATTCACTTACGAAGGCAAGCAGTACACTCCAAAGAGCTTCGCTGCAAGCCTTGGCTTGAACTGGAGTGACTATGTAACTATTACTTCTTACACACATCACCCATTCTACTCACAGTTTGCTGTTGAAGTACAGGACAACTGGCGCTTCCCATTGTCTTATAACCTCCCAATGGATGAGATGATGCGTATCATTGATAACGCTGTCATGAATGGCTACACAGTAGCATGGGGTGGCGACGTTAGCGAGCCAGGTTTCACTCGTAAGGGTTTGGCTTATATGGTTGACGGTAAGAAGGTTGAAAGCATGAAGGGTAGTGATATGGCTCACTGGCTCGGTCTGTCTGCATCAAAGAAGAAGGATATCATCGATTCACTCGGTGTAAACGTACCAGAGGTTGTTCCTACACAGCAGCAGCGTCAGGAGCGCTTTGACAACTGGGAGCTTACTGATGATCATGGTATGCTTATCTTCGGTATTGCAAAAGACCAGAATGGTAAGGAGTATTATATGGTAAAGAATTCATGGGGTGAGACTGGTGACTACAAGGGTATCTGGTACATGACCAAGAACTTTATTGCAGCTAACACCATGGACTACATGGTAAACAAGAACGCTATTCCTAAGGACATCCGCAAGAAGATGGGTCTCTAAAAGAATAAGACAAGTTGAATTGATAATAAAGAACAAGCCTTTCTGATATCATCATTTCAACAATCTATAAATCATAAACAATCCCGCTCTAATGATTTGGAGCGGGATTGTTGTTTTATTATCAATTGGGCTAATTAGGCTAATGGGGCTAATATCATAAAAAACAGAACCAAATAATACGCCACATAACATACTCATTTGCCATTTTTTTTGTACCTTTACGGACAGAAATAAAAACAATTTAAAATGCAATTTAAATGGAACTACACTCCACCTGCAGATACTCAGGTCAATGCGGCTAAAGACTTAGGGGAGAAATTGGGAATTAGTCCCATTCTCGCTTCGCTGCTCATTCGTCGTGGTATAACGACGGAGAGTGCGGCTAAACGGTTCTTCCGCCCACAATTAGCAGACCTCATCAATCCTTTCTTAATGAAGGATATGGATGCTGCTGTTGATCGACTCAATGATGCTATGGGTCATAAGGAGCGCATTCTTGTCTACGGAGATTATGACGTAGACGGCTGTACGGCTGTAGCGTTGGTGTATAAATTCTTACGCCAGTTCTATTCAAATATCGATTACTACATTCCCGATCGTTATGACGAAGGATATGGAGTTAGTAAGAAAGGAATAGACTTTGCTAAAGAGACAGGAGTAAAACTTATCATCATCCTCGATTGTGGAATCAAAGCAATTGAAGAGATAACCTATGCTAAAGAGCAAGGAATAGACTTCATCATCTGTGACCATCATGTTCCTGACGAGGTAATGCCGCCCGCTGTGGCAATCCTTAACCCTAAACGACCAGACGACTCTTATCCTTTTAAACCTTTGCGGATGCGGTGTAGGCTTTAAGTTCATGCAGGCATTTGCAAAGAACAATAATATTCCGTTCTCTCGTCTCGTTCCCCTACTCGACTTCTGTGCTGTCAGTATTGCAGCAGATTTGGTTCCTGTGGTGGATGAGAACCGTATTCTTGCCTTCCACGGACTAAAGCAGTTGAATCAAAATCCAAGCCTTGGACTGAAAGCTATTGTAGATATTTGCGGTCTGAATGGTCGTGAGTTGTCAATGAGCGATATTATCTTCAAGATTGGACCACGTATCAACGCCAGCGGACGTATGGAGAATGGTAAGAAGAGTGTTGACTTACTTGTTGAAAGAGAATACAGTTTAGCTCTCGATCAAGCAAAGCATATTGACGAATACAACGAACAGCGAAAGGATGTAGACCGTCAGATGACAGAAGAAGCTAACCAGATTGTGGCTCGCTTGGAAAGTCAGAAGCATCAGTCGAGCATTGTTCTCTATGATGAGCATTGGAAAAAAGGTGTCATAGGAATCGTTGCCTCTCGTCTGACAGAAATCTATTTCCGTCCGACAGTAGTCTTGACACGTGACGAGAACCTTGCAACAGGCTCTGCACGTAGTGTAGCGGGATTTGACGTATATGCAGCTATTAAGAGCTGTCGTGACCTCTTATTAAACTTCGGTGGACACACTTATGCTGCTGGACTAACCATGAAGTGGGCAGATGTAAAGGAGTTCCGTAAACGATTCCAAGCATATGTGGAAGAGCATATTGAACCAGAACAACGTGAAGCAATCTTGGATATTGATGCTGTTATTGACTTTAAGGATATCACAAAGAAACTGCATACTGATTTGAAACGCTTCGCACCATTTGGTCCTGGAAACCCAAAGCCTCTCTTCTGTACGTTAGATGTCTACGATTTCGGAACCAGCAAGGTTGTTGGACGTGAGCAAGAGCATATCAAGTTAGAACTGGTCGATTCTAAATCCAATAACGTAATGAATGGTATAGCCTTTGGACAGAGTGCCTCTGCCCGCTATATCAAGTCGAAACGCTCATTTGACATAGCATACACCATTGAGGATAATGTCTTTAAGCGTGGAGCAGTACAATTACAGATAGAGGATATTAGACCAACTGAAGAGTCTTGATGGTTGATTGAATTTTATTAGTAGTATTCGAACGAATAGGCTTCCTTCAAGCCCCTAAAGTTCAAAGTTCAAACATCAAAGTTCAAAGTCAAATGTCCTACCTTGACATTCTTCATCAATATTGGGGCTATCCTGACTTTCGCGGTATACAGAAAGATATTATCGAAAGTATCGGTTCAGGAAAGGATACCTTAGGACTAATGCCAACAGGAGGAGGAAAGTCTCTCACCTTCCAAGTGCCAGCATTAGCCCAAGAGGGAGTATGCTTAGTCATTACTCCTCTTATTGCATTAATGAAGGATCAGGTTGACCATCTTCGTCATCAAGGGATTACAGCTGCTGCGATTTATTCAGGTATGCGCCATGATGACATCATTACTACTTTAGAGAACTGTACCTTTGGAGGGATAAAACTACTTTATATTTCTCCTGAGCGTATAGGTTCTGATATCTTTCAGGCTAAATTAAGACATATAAAAGTGAGTTTCATCACTGTTGATGAAGCCCACTGTATCAGCCAATGGGGATACGACTTTCGACCTTCTTACCTGCAGATTGCAGACATTCGAAAGTTAGTTCCAATGCACCTATCCTCGCTTTAACAGCAACTGCCACACCAGAAGTTGTTGATGATATCCAAGACCGTTTAGGTTTTAAAGAGAAGAATGTCTTCCGAATGAGCTTTGAACGTAAGAACTTAGCTTATGTCGTACGCCAGACTGAGGACAAAGAGGCAGAGATGGTACATATCCTGCAATCTATACCTAAGACGGCTATCGTCTACTGCCGTAGCAGAAAACGCACGAAGGAGATTGCACAAATGCTCACAGAACATGGAATCTCGGCTACATGGTATCATGCAGGCTTAGAACCTGGCATTAAAGACCAACGGCAGAACGACTGGCAGAATGATAAGATACGCGTTATGGTTGCTACAAATGCTTTTGGTATGGGTATCGACAAACCTAACGTACGTGTGGTTATTCATATCGATAGTCCAAGTTCCTTGGAGGCGTACTTCCAAGAGGCGGGACGTGCGGGACGTGATGGCAATAAAGCATATGCTGTACTCCTTTATAATGGGCACGACAACCGTACGTTGCAGAAACGCATTGAAGATACCTTCCCTCCTAAAGACTATATCCAGACAGTATACGAACACTTAGCCTACTTCTATCAGATAGGTGTTGGAAGTGGCTATGGATGTATCTTTGAGTTTCCTATTGACAAGTTCTGCAACACCTTTAAACATTTTCCAATACGTGTAAATGCTGCGCTAACAATTCTTCAACGAGCTGGCTATATTGATTATGAGCAGAACCCAGACACCAAGGCACGTGTTCGTTTCCTGTTGAATAGAGATGATCTCTACCGTCTGGACTCACTTACTGACAAGGAGAATGATGTCGTCACTGCCCTACTCCGTAACTATGGCGGTTTATTTTCTGACAGTGGATATATTGATGAAAGCTATATTGCACAAGAAGCTGGACTCGACAGAAACCAAACCTATATGGTATTGGTTAATCTAAGCAAGAAGCGTATTATCAACTTCATTCCACGTAAGAACACACCACTAATCAGCTACACACAAGACCGTGTCGATGGTGTTGACGTTATCCTTAACAAGAGTGTGTATGAGGACAGAAAGGAGCAATTCATAAAGCGTATCAATTCTGTTATTAATTATGCACAGAATGAACGAGTATGTCGCAGCAGACAACTACTATCTTACTTCGGGGAAACGAAGTCAAAAGACTGTGAGCAATGTGATGTCTGCCTTTCACATACCAAAGAGGATGATACGGATGAGAAAGAGCTTATCAGAGAACAGCTACTAACTTTCTTAGCAGATGGCCAAAAGCACCCTATAACAGAGATTCGACAGTTAAATGACGATTGGGATTTTGTACAACAAGTAATGCGAGAAATGGTTTTGGAAGAGGAAATCCTTATGGATGGCAGTTTCTTACTTCTACCCTAAACTAATTTTATTCTTTCAAAGACAGATATCATGATTATTAAAATATTCATCAACTCATTTAAGTTTGAACTGATCAAGCTTATAACAAGGACAGAAACACTACACTTCTAACAAGTTTATTTTAAATTACGCTTGCTGTCATTTTAACATATATAGATAACTCATTATAAAACAACTAATTATACATCTATAATAAGTGACACGAGTGACAGCAACTCTTAAAGCCAAATTTTATTAGATTACAACACGTGTAATTCTATACTGTGGGTATTGTCTCCTAACGACCAGTACGAGTTAAACAAATTGTACCCTACAACGACACACTTCCGTCTCTTCTCTTTCCACATTACTCTTTGTTATTCTTACATTGAAGTCGGTCTCCGTTCCTCGCTGCTCCCGATAGAAGTGAAGTTTATCACCTTGATGTGATTCAGCAACATAAGCTATCTCAAAACGTTTGATACGATGTTGCTTATACCAAGCCACGTCCCACAAGTCTAACATATGCTCGATATATTTGACTGAGTTAATATGTCCATTGATATCAACATCATTATAATAAGTGTCTATTGAACGAACAGGAGTGGCATCAGCAGACATCTTCACACGTGATGACTTCTCTATTGGACAAGAATATTCTGTTTCTATATACTCGGTTATCAAACCACCGCGAACAGCAAGAATGTCTGCAGGCTGACGTGTGTCAAGGTCTATCATTGCCCAGACACTCTTACCATAGCCATAAACATGCCCTGTCTCACCAATAACCTTAAAGTTACGGCTTGTAAAGGATTTCAAAGCACTATCGACCCAAGTTTCTACAAAGAACTTATCATATGCCTTCGGCATTTCTTCCATCTCAATAGCCAAGCGGCTCAACACCCATGTCTTATTAACTGTATTGAGATAGTTCATACCATAACCGCGGTCGTTGCTATGAAAATCGGCAGCATTCAACATATGATTGCCTAAATGCCCCATAAACAAATGATTGGAGAAGTCGCAATGAAACGGCTCCGCCAAAAACTCATATCTACCAATCTTTGATAACTTTTCCATATAACCCTTTTTACACTAACAAGTTATTACAAGCAGTTATACCACTTTGCTTATTTTATATAACGGAGAATCAGTAAGATTATTCTATTATTTGCAAGGAAAACTAAAATGTCATCCTTATTAATAAACCTTATTAAGAAAAACTACACATATAAACAAAACAAAAGAGGATGCACCTAAAAGATGCATCCCCAATATTTATCGTTCGAAGGATAATCCTTCTTAACCTATTCGGTTAGATTACTTTACGTAAACAACTGCAAGACGGTTAGAAGTTACACCCTGTACACCCTTACCTGTTGACTCGTCAACGATAACACCACGACCCTTGAGGTAGTTAGCAACTACGTCAGCACGAGCCTGTGAGAGACGATCGTTAAGTTCCTTAGAACCCTCTGGAGAAGCTGTACCAACAACCTGAACGTGAACACCCTGCTTAACGTTGTTAAGAGCAGCCTTAGCGTCCTTTGTAAGAGCAGACTTACCCTGAGCGAATGTTACGAATACGAGGTCAGATACTGTGAACTCCTTAACAGAAGGAACTTCCTTAACAACTTGCTTAACAACCTCCTTAGTGATAACCTCTGGCTTACGGTTGCGGAGCTCGTTGATCTGAGCGTTCAAAGCATCGATCTCAGCCTGGTCACGTGGAGTAACGATTGTGAAGTTGTGTGTACCGTTAGAATTAGCAAACTTGTAAACGAGACCAGCATTCAACTGAACGAATGAGTTGTTGATGTTGTAAGCTGGCTGACCTGCCTGACCTGTTGCCTTGTAACCATAGTCTGCGTGAACCTCTGTGAAGACAGGACCTGCTGCACTAGCAGATACGTTGTGTGAGTTAGACTGGCCCAAGAATGCGAAGTTGATAGAAGGCTCTACATAGAACTGGAACTGCTTTGCTGAACCGAAGTTGAAAGCGAAGTCAAGAGCAGCCTTAGAAGTCATACGGTTACGATTCTCTGATGTAGCAGCCTTTAAGAACTTGTTGTTAGAGAATACGTGCATCCAACCAAGACCATAGAGTGCGCTAACCTCGAATGTACGTGGCTCACCCTTATAACCACCGAACCAGTTGCTAAGGTTTACAGTACCGAGCAAGCTTGCGTTAGTAGCGCGAACTACTGTACCTGTAGAACCCCAAGGCTTGTTTGAGAAGTATGCGTTACCCTCAATAGCAAGACCGAATACTGGAGTGAAGTAACGACCGATACGGATACCAGCGTTTGGATCGAGGTCGCTCAACCACTTGTGACCAGTTGTCTTTGTTGCAACACCACCGTTAATACCAACGTAGATGTTATCAAATGTCTTGCTCTCTGCTACTGTCTGAGCAGAAACAGATGCTGCCATAGAAACAGCAGCCAACATTAAACTAACTTTTTCATTGTTTTCTCTGAATTAATTAATATTTGTAAAATCTATAATGTCAATGTTTTAAACTCGGTGCAAAGTAATAAAAAAATAATGAAACAACCAAATTTTTTAGAGAAAAAATCTGCACAGCACCCTATATTATGAGCAAAAGCAACCACAAAGAAGGAAATAAAGAACAATGTTTATGTTTTTTTCGACTTAATAATACAATAATATATAAGGATATATTGCTGTCTGGTAAAACTTAAATAACATATAAATCCTTGCGGAATAGCCTTTATATAGGTAATTCCGCATTCTTTTTTGAAATCCAAGCCCCCTAATCAAATAAGTCAAGTTCTTTTGGTGGTGAATTTGCCTTTTCAGCTATTATGATGAGTTCATCATTTTGTGGATTTTCCATAAATGAGATGAAATCAGTGTAATACATCAGTGTGAGCCTCAGCATGGTTACCAGCTGCGAGAAGGATACGTGTCTTTTTATCATTCTGGAGATAACGGTACAAAGCAGATTGGCAATGAGTACCACCCATGTCTGTATCTGTATGGCATTTACACTGTCACCATAGAAGAAATGCAGTGGGAAGTTCTGTTTGAGCTGCTTGTAAAGGGACTCTATAGCCCATCTTCGCTTGTAAATCTCCTCAAGGTCCTTTACATCAAGCTCAAGGTTATTGGTCAACAGGACAACTGACTTATGTGAGTTGTCACTCCACAGTTCCACTCGTCTTGCCTGGTGTCTTATCTCCCCCTTCTCAAAGACAATCTTCTTGTCTGTATGTGTAACCAATCCATCAGGGCTTACATAGGTTACTGAGGACAACTCCGTATAGGTGAGATTCTTCTTCATCTTGGTCACATAGCATACCCCTTCCTCTGTAAGTCGCTGGAACTGTGCATAATCAACGTATGCCCTGTCCATCGTAAGGGTTGCATCTTTGGGGAGATGTACTTCTTTAAGTAGATAATGATCATGCGTAGCAGCAGAGGTGAGCTGTACAACCATGGGAACGCCAACATGATACTTCATCACCGTATGAACCTTCATACCGCCTTTCTTCTTACCACTCTTGGGGTGTCTGCCTACACCCTTGAGTATGTTGTCAAAAAGGGTAATCGTAGTTGAATCCATCATATACAGAAGCTTTTTCCCATGTCTTCTGTTCACCTTTAGGGCGGCTGTCCGATAAAAAAGAACCATAACGCTCTAAGAGGTACGCATAAACGCTTGCAAAGAACTCTTGTGGGCGACGCTTGTTGGCATCAGCAAGCGTACTACGACGGACGACATAGTCGATGCCAAGATGATGCAGTTTGTTTACTTCAGCCTTCATGCCTATCTCCACTTCCCGAAGAGAATCAAAGTGTTTGAGAACACCGAAAAGCATTATGACAAGATGAGTCCACCCATCAAGACGCTTTACATAAGCTTCACTTCGGGGTGTTTCAAGGCTGATTTGCTTGATTTGTTGCTTATCGAGTAATTTTATTACCTGATTATAGACCGGCTGTCCGATAAAATGTGTACTTTTGCCCATGTTATTGAAGTTTTATCGCAGAAACAAAAGTAACAAAAAGGGCTGAAATCCAAATACGGATTTTAGCCCTTAACTTTTATATGTGGAAAAGGTTTACCGGACAGCAATAATAAGGATATAAAGCAAAACGGCGCCTTGTAGGGACTTTCTTCTGCGCTATTTATAGAGTTATTATTGCCCTATAAAGATTAAATTGCATATCCTTTCTCATTAAGGAACAGCTTTAAAATAGATAACATTTGGTTACCTTTATAAAAGTAAGAAAACATATCATATAAATTAGCTTGTTTGTTACGACCGAACACCTCTTTTTAATAAAAAGCAAATGAGCCTGCCCTCTATCTTATATTGCAAGCAACTTAATGCTCAGCACAATTCGTGTTTACCATCAGCACGACATGTGCGAAGCAATAACACCACACGTGCGAAGCAATAATGCGTCGAAATGCTATTACCTATAAGCAAAGAAAAAAGGGACCCGTAGCATCACTGCTTAGGTCCCTTTAACAAATTAGAGAGTTATAAAAAATCAGGTTCACTTTCATCATTACCACAGAGGACTCTGTGGCAGTGCGATTAGATTACTGCTGAGCAATAATCTTCATACCCTCCTCCACTGCTTCCATATTCAGTGGAATGAGTTTATGGTGGCGTTCTGGCAGACTCTTGAAGAGCGCCTTCTTGAGTCCATCGGTGCTGACTACAGGACAAACCTTAAGCAGACCACCTAAGACAATCATATTAAACACCTTTGCATTCTTCATCTCAGCAGCCTTATCCATTGCATTGATGCGATAGACTGTGATGTCCTTACGAGTAGGTGGATTAAAGACTCCATAACCATCATAGATAAGTAAACCGCCTGGCTTAACCTTTGGTTCGAACTTATCCAATGAAGGCTGGTTCAAAACAATCGCTACATCATACTTGCTGAGAATAGGAGAAGAGATACGTTCATCGCTTACAATGACAGTAACGTTGGCTGTACCACCACGCTGTTCTGGACCATAAGCTGGCATCCATGTTATCTCCTTATCTTCCATTAGTCCCGAATAAGCCAGAATCTTACCCATAGAGAGTACGCCCTGACCACCGAAGCCACTAATTATTATCTCTTTTTTCATATTACACCTTAATTTATATGGGAGACGACTTAAAGACCTGTAGTGTCTTTCAAATCTCCCTTTTCATATTCAGGGAACATATTCTCACGCATCCACTCGTTAGCCTTTACAGGAGTAAGTTTCCAACCACTATTACAGGTTGCAACAATCTCTACTAACGAGCTTCCCTTTCCTTGCATACTTGCTTCAAACGCTTTGCGTATAGCACGCTTTGCTTTATTGATTGAAGCAACGGTGTCAACACTCTGACGAGTTACATAGCAGGTTCCTTTCAGACGACCTGCCAACTCCGTAATGTTCAGATTATAGCCATGCAATTCTGGCTCACGACCGTATGGACAAGTTGCAGTCTTCTGACCCATAAGCGTTGTAGGCGACATCTGACCACCTGTCATACCATAAATGGCATTATTAATAAAGATAATTGTAAAGTTCTCACCACGGTTCAAAGCATGGAGTGTCTCTGCTGTACCAATACAGGCAAGGTCACCATCGCCCTGATAAGTGAATACCAAACGATCTTCCCAAAGGCGCTTAATACCCGTTGCTACAGCCGGAGCACGACCATGAGGAGCCTCCTGCCAGTCGATATCAAGATAGCGATAAGCAAACACGGCACAGCCAACAGGGCATACACCAATCGCCTTATCACTCATTCCCATATCTTCGATTACTTCTGCAACTAATTTATGAACCACACCATGTGAACAACCCGGACAATAGTGCATTGTCGTATCGTTCATCAAAGTAGGCTTCTTATACACCAGATTCTCAGGTGAAATGATATCATTTGTCATAATATACGTCCTCCCTTCTTACTTTACTAACTTTTCCTTGAGTGCCTTAACAATCTCTTCAGGGTCAGGAACGATACCACCTAAGCGGCCAAAGTGCTCTACTGGTAATGCTCCGTTAATAGCCAAACGTACATCCTGTACCATCTGACCAGCATTGATTTCACTTACCAACACACCCTTCTTACCCATGCACAACTCTGCAAGTTGCTTGCTTGGGAAAGGCCATAAAGTGATTGGACGGAACAAACCGACCTTCAATCCTGCCTCACGAGCTAACTCAACAGCTTTCTCACCGATACGTGCAGCACTACCGAAACTAACGATTACATAGTCTGCATCTTCGCACTGCTGTGTCTCAAAGCGTACTTCGTTCTCACGAATCTGACGATACTTCTCCTGTAAGTGGAGGTTTCTTTCTTCCATTATCTCTGGCTTCAATTCCAAAGAGGTAATGATATTAGGATTACGATCAGGTGTATGACCCATTGAAGCCCAAGGACACTCCTTACGGATTTCCTCCTCTGTACGACGTGGTTTCTGTGGAGGAAGGACAACCTTCTCCATCATCTGACCAATCACACCGTCAGAAAGAATCATTGCAGGGTTACGATACTTGAATGCTAACTCGAAAGCCAAGTCAACAAAATCAGCCATCTCCTGTACAGAATTTGGCGCCAATACAATCACATTGTAATCACCATTACCACCTCCACGTGTTGCTTGGAAGTAGTCACTCTGACTTGGCTGGATAGTTCCAAGACCTGGACCACCACGCTGAACGTTAACAAAGACGCCTGGAAGTTCTGCACCAGCCATATAGCTGATACCCTCCTGCATCAAAGCTACACCAGGTGATGAGGAACTTGTCAGCACACGCTTACCAGCACCAGCACCACCATAAATCATATTGATAGAAGCCACCTCGCTCTCAGCCTGAAGAACAACCATACCAGTTGTCTCCCAAGGCTTTAAGGCTGAAAGTGTCTCAATTATCTCACTCTGAGGAGTGATAGGGTAACCGAAATAGCCATCAGCACCGCAGCGAATAGTTGCATGAGCAATAGCCTCATTACCCTTCATTAGTTTTACATCTTGTTCTGCCATAATTATTCCTCCACTTTTTTACGATAGACTGTGATACAGCCATCAGGACAAACCGTAGCACAAGCAGCACAACCAATACAATCATCTGGTCGTGCAGACTCTGTATACGGATAGCCGTGGACATTTACCTTTTTCTGAGCCAATGCAATAACATCTTTCGGACATGCAACGATACACAACTGGCATCCTTTGCATCGATCTGTGTCTACCACAATGGCACCTTTCATCTTGCTCATAGTTTTTGTATTTTAAGGATTATACGCATCCTTGTTATAGAAGTTGAGAATATTCTCCACCATCTCTTTTGCGATTACTGCTGGAGAATTAGGGTCCAACTCGATAGCCTCCATATAATTGGCTAAGGCTTCTTGCCAGTCGCCTCTCTGTCGGCATTCATTACCTCGTTGGAAATATTCTTCTGCTGTCATCTACTTATAGTATTCTTTCTTGCCTGCAGCAAGTGTATTTCATTAGTGAACAGATGGTCATAGGACCAACCCCACCTGGAACTGGCGTAATAAAAGAGCAGAGAGGAGCAACCTCTTCAAATTTCACGTCACCACATAGTCTGAAGCCACTCTTACGTGCCTTGTCTTCAACACGTGTTGTACCGACGTCGATAACCACTGCACCTGGCTTCACCATATCAGCTGTTACAAATTCAGGTCTGCCAATAGCTGCGATAATGATATCTGCCTCCTGACACTCTTTCTTCAAATCCTTTGAACGAGAGTGGCACACGGTTACAGTTGAATCACCATACTGTTTTTGCATCATCAACTGTGCCATAGGTTTACCAACAATATTGCTACGACCTAAGATAACACACTTCTTACCAGAAGTCTCTATATGATAATGCTGCAATAAGGTAAGAATACCCAATGGTGTAGCAGAGATAAAGCAAGGTAGACCAATAGCCATACGACCCACATTGATAGGATGGAAACCATCCACATCTTTGCGATAGTCAACAGCCATAATAATCTTCTGCTCATCGATATGCTTTGGCAAAGGAAGCTGAACAATGAAGCCATCAACGTCTTCATCCTTATTCAGCTTATCCACACAAGCCAAAAGCTCTTCTTCTGTCACATCAGCCTCAAAACGAATGAGCGTGGACTTGAATCCACATTGCTCACAAGCAATTACCTTATTCTTAACATAGGTTTCACTTCCCCCATCATGTCCCACCAAAACGGCAGCTAAATGAGGTTGTTTACCACCTGCGGCAACAATCGCCTTCACTTCTTCGGCAATCTCCTGCTTTATCGCAGTTGCTGTTGCCTTTCCGTCTATTAACTGATATTCCATAGTAATGATATTATTTGATGAATATGTGTCTTTTACATCTTCGGCATATTTGGCATTCCCGGCATACCCTTCATCTTGCTCATCATACCAGCCATCTTCGAGCCAGTAACCATCTTCATCATTTTACGAGTCTGGTCGAACTGCTTAATGAGTCGGTTCACCTCTTGTATATTGGTACCAGAGCCCTTAGCAATACGCTGACGACGAGAGTTATTGAGCAGTTCTGGATTCGTGCGTTCCTTCGGTGTCATACTCTGGATAATTGCCTCAATACCCTTGAAAGCATTATCGTCAATATCGACATCACGGATAGCCTTGCCTACTCCAGGAATCATAGAAGCGAGGTCCTTTAAGTTACCCATCTTCTTGATTTGCTGTATCTGATTATAAAAATCGTTGAAATCAAACTGGTTCTTCTGAATCTTCTTCTGCAGACGCTTTGCTTCTTCCTCGTCGAACTGCTCCTGTGCACGCTCAACAAGCGAAACAACGTCACCCATACCCAAGATACGGTCTGCCATACGACCTGGATGGAACACATCAATAGCCTCCATCTTCTCGCCCGTACCAATGAACTTAATAGGCTTTGTAACGACTGTACGGATAGACAATGCCGCACCACCACGTGTATCACCATCAAGCTTTGTGAGAACAACACCATTGAAATCCAAACGATCATTGAACTCCTTGGCTGTATTCACTGCGTCCTGACCTGTCATTGAGTCAACAACAAACAGTGTCTCATCAGGATGAACATGATTCTTAAGACTCTCAATCTCATTCATCATCTCCTCATCAACGGCCAGACGACCAGCTGTATCGATGATGACAACATCGTGACCCTTTGCCTTTGCCTCAGCAAGTGCGTGATCAGCAATCTCATTCACATTCTTGTTCTCAGGCTCGCTATAGACAGCTACACCTACCTGTTCACCAACAACCTTCAACTGGTCGATAGCCGCAGGACGATAGACGTCACAAGCAACCAACAAAGGATTCTTATGCTCCTTTGTCTTGAGCATGTTTGCCAGTTTACCAGAGAATGTTGTCTTACCAGAACCTTGCAAACCACTCATAAGAATGATAGAAGGACGACCTGATAAATTCAGACCGACAGCCTCACCACCCATCAACTCAGCCAACTCATCATGTACAATCTTAACCATGAGTTGTCCAGGCTTAACGGCTGTGAGTACATTCATACCTAATGCCTTTTGCTTTACGGTATCAGTAAAGGTTTTTGCAACTTTATAGTTAACATCGGCATCAAGAAGCGCTCTGCGCACGTCCTTCAGGGTTTCTGCTACATTTATCTCTGTTATCTTTCCCTCTCCCTTGAGAATCTTAAAGGAGCGTTCAAGACGATCACTTAAATTTTCAAACATTGCTTTTAAAAGTAAACTTACTATTTTCTTATTCTATCTTACAAAGATAATAAAAAGGAAAATAATACCGCAAGCGAACGACCCCTATTTTAATGTATTTTAAAACACACACCTTATAATAATGCGCATATAAATAGACTTTGTGCAAAAAAATGTAAAACAAATCATGCTTAACCCCTACTTTTTCACTTAGAGTGAGGAGAGAACGTAAGACATAACAAAAAAGATTGATTTATTAGATTACAATTCAGCGTCCACAATTTAAACTTAAAAGTAATGGTCAAGATACTCAAAAGACCTTATAAATAAGGTAGAACTATTCACTCCTCGTGCAAGGAGAGATTAGGCCTTACTCTATTTTGTCCTAATTTTTCACAAACTCATTTTGAATTGATGCTCAATTCGCTTCTAAAAGACGCCAAATAAGCTTGCAAAAGGTGCCCTTTTGGAAGGTTACTAACGCCCTTTTGAATCCTTATTAAGCACCTTTTCACACAGTACATTATAACTAACTGATAATAGGACAGTTACAATCACTTTAAAATTGACCATTTCTTGCTTTTCTGAAGCATAAGAAAAAGAATAGATGTAAATATTTTTTCAACCACAAATAACATAATAAGGTTCTTTTAAAATAAACGCAATTGAGTTTATCACATTACTATAATTTATTCGTCTACCATTTATGAAAATATAGAAATAATCAAGAAATAATTACTGCCCACAAAAAACCTATGCGGAAGAACACAAAACGAAGTACCGACAACGCTCTACCAAAAAGTAAAAACGATGTCGGTACTTAGTTTATTAGGAGTAATCTTCCAAGTAAAGGGTAGCTCCTACTTATTTACGTCCTATAAAGCTATGCAAGACAGTTGATGATTTCCGTTACAGACTTACAGCCATGACGGTCGAGCCAGTCATTAATGCCATCGCGCACCTTTATCGTAACCTGTGGATCAAGGAAATTCGCAGTTCCTATCTGGATTGCTGTAGCACCTGCCATAAGGAACTCAATAGCATCCTCAGCAGTAGAAATACCACCTAAACCGATAACTGGTATCTTCACAGCCTTTGCCACATCATTGACCATTCTGACCGCTACAGGCTTTACAGCTGGACCACTCAAGCCTCCCGTACGTATACTCAACTTCGGACGACGACGCTCTATATCAATCGCCATTCCCATCAACGTGTTAATTAATGATACTGAATCAGCACCCTCATCTTCGCAAGCACGTGCTATGCTGGCAATGTCGGTGACATTAGGTGAGAGCTTCACAATCATGGTCTTGTGATAATGCTGGCGAACAGCCTTCACAATGGAAGCAGCTCCAGAGCAGGTGACACCGAACGACATACCACCTTCTTTCACATTAGGACAAGAGATATTCACCTCGATAGCAGGAATACCTTCCAACGCATCAAGTTTCTCTGCGGTCTCTGCATACGTCTCGGGCGAATTACCACTGACATTGACAATCATATTCGTGTCGATATCTTTTATCTGAGGATAGATATGTTTGATGAAGTAATCTACTCCCTTATTTTGCAAACCTACGCAGTTAAGCATTCCCTGAGGTGTCTCTACCATACGTGGATAGTCATTTCCCTCACGTGGTTCCAGTGTCGTACCCTTGACGATAATACCTCCAATTTCCTCCAATGGTACGAAATCAGCAAACTCCAAACCATAGCCAAAGGTGCCACTGGCTGTCATTACAGGATTCTTGAGCTGTAAGTCACTTATCTTTACACTTAAATCAGCCATATTATAATCATCTATTTTTACAAAACTATGTGATTGTATGCTTCCTTTTCCTATTTAGTACTATTAATATAATAGGTATCATAAAAGGAAACTAAGCTTCAACCACTCTTTTCTGATTTATTCTCCCCACATCAATCTACGTGTATCGAAGACTGGACCCTCTGTACAAACACAGAGATTTCCCCCTGTCGTTTTCTCTACACAACACAGACAAGCACCAACACCGCACGCCATCATATTCTCTAACGATGCCTCGCAAGGAATTGATGCCTGATGGGCATAACGTGCCACTGCCATCATCATTGGCTTAGGACCACACGTAGAGATACGGTCAAAATGCTCTGTGGTCAGGACAGAATGGTTTGTAACAAAACCTTTCTCGCCTGCAGAACCATCCTCAGTAGTTATACATACCTTACCATACTTCTCGAAAAGCGACACCTCTGCTAAGTCGGCTTCTGTACGAGCTCCCAACAAAAAGACAGGCGAACCGCCAGCATCCTTTATCTGCTTACCGAAATAAAGCAACGGAGCAACGCCTACACCACCGCCTACAAGCAACACGCGTTCTGACGAACTCGCCAAAGGTGCAAACGTATTACCCAAAGGAAGTACGCAGTTTAACCTATCGCCTTCACGCAGACGTGCAAGCGTACGCGTACCTTCTCCTACAGTTGCAACAAGCAGCCACAACTCATTACGCTCTTTATCAACAAAATTAATAGAAATAGGACGGCGAAGAAAGGTAGAAGGCGAGCCGTCCACTCTCACCTCTACAAACTGACCAGGCAGCATCTCTGGAAGCGGTTTCTCATCTGTCAGCTTAATAAGGACATTCCTTGCATTGACACGCTCCACAGAAGATACCTTCAAGTCGAGGACATACTTCTTCATTTTGCTTTGCTTTTTAAAACTATGCAAATATAGATAAAATATCCCGATTATAGGCTGATTGAAGAAAAAAAAGAAAGAAATCCTACTAAAATGAGTATTGCCTGTAAACATTGACCACATAAGTTAGGTATTAGTCGCTTACTATATGTAATCATAAAGAAAACACCTTACGCTTTTCAAACTACATATTGCAGCCCAGCACATAATGTGTTATAGACTCACACACTTGGTGTTGATAATTAATACCATGCGTGCTAAGAGCTAAATATCTCAGAATATAACTCTAAAAACAGCCTATTTGATGTCTGAAGGAAGTTATATAGCTAAAAGAAGTCTTACAAAAATTCACCTCCACAGAAGTAAACAATCGTAAAGGGTACAGAAAATCTCACTATTTCAATAGCTTGATAATAAACTATATTGTCAGAATGTCTAATTATCAATTAGTCTTACTACCTACTCATATTTCTTCACTACAGGAGATATTCCTTCCAAAGGGGATGAGATTATCAACTTTTCTTTGTAATTTTGCCATGTCAGTTGCATAGTTTAATACTTTTATCTCAATACAAAGTTAATAAATTTCTGCTACATGACTAAATGAAGGGTAATATTTTATTTCCCCCTCAAACACCTATAACAATACTTAAATCAGAGAATTACAAACCAAGTAGTACTCCTGTAAAACATAAATTTATGGACAATATTGATATTACCAAAGCGTTAGAAGACTTCTATCATCATCTAAATGAAACCTCTATAGACAGAACCATCTTTTCAGCAAGATTCGGTGATGGTAAAACAGAGTTCCTGAAACAGTTCAAGGAAAAATACCAGAACGAGTACGATTTCTACACTCTCTACCCTGTCAACTATCAGATTGCTCCAAACGAGCAAATAATGGAGTACATAAAAAGGGACTTGCTTTTCCAACTGATTCTCAACAATAAAATTGAACAAGGTATAGAGATTCCTGACTCTATCGCATTCCAATGGTACCTCTGTAACAATTCGTTTGACATCATACGGGAGTGTATGAAATTTGCCCCATCCCTCATTGGTACGATGTCACAATACCAAGAGGTATTAGTGGGTGTAACAGTACTTGCAGAAACAATCATCACGCAATATCAGAAATTTAAGGACTACGAAAAAGAGATCAACAATGATGAGTCTAAAAAAGCATTGGATTTTGTTGGGAAATTCAATAACGAGGTCGGCGGTATCTATGAATTAGACCCTATCAGCTGGCTAATTGCTAAAAGCATTACTGATGAGAAAGGAAAAACATCCGTCCTCATCATAGAAGATCTTGATCGTATTGACCCAGCTCACTTGTTCAGAATCCTCAATATCTTCTCTGCCCACATAGATAGGCAATATCTATTAAGTGACCAAGTGATAACTGAAAATGGCAAAGAGAAGTCAATAGATGAACTGCAGAACAAGTTTGGGTTCAAGAAGATTATCTTTGTCATGGATGCAGAAGCTACTAAGGCTATTTACGAAAAGTTCTATGGTAATTATAATTATCAGGGATATATCAGTAAATTTATCTCGAAACGTATTTTTGAATATTCTATAACAGAAATAGCATTATTGAGATTGAAAGAGCATATCAAATACGAAAGTGAAATAGACTCAGAAACCATATTTGAAGCTTTGCAAGAAGAGAGAATTAATTTAGAATTATCTGTAAGAGATGTTGTGAGAGTGCTTGATGGTTTTCCAAATTCTTACAGAAAAGAAGATGTAAAAATAACAGAAGAAAAACTATTTTTATCAGATACACCACTTGTTAAACTTCTTGCAGTATTAAGTAGATTAGGAGTAAAGAGGCAGCAGGTATCCCAAATTATAAAAAGAATAGCGCGACGCAAGAACATACTATATTTCCTGGGCTGCTTTGCCTTAGATGAAAAATCTGTTATAAAAAATGATTGTATTCTATATGATGGACGACCATATCGTATAACATATAAAAAAAAGGATAACAGAAAACAATACGTGCAAAATATAATTCCACTATCTGGGATTTTTTTAAATGACTGCCAACATATTGAAATAGATATTAATGTCATCCTTGACAAAGCATTAAAATATGTAAACTAATAATAGTTGGTCTTTTTCTTAAATATTTTTAGGTTGAAAACATATAATATCTTCCTTAACTTAACAAGTATATCTTAACTAATATATTGTATCTTTTATGGATTCATTTCTTAACATGTTGAATAAAGTATACATATTCTGCTCTGCTCCATCTTAGAACAGTCAAACTGTACAAAAATAAGAATCTATTCGAGACTTCGTATATATCATTCATTATAAGTTGGAACATAATATAACAAAATATAAATAAAAAAATAACAAAAATATTCAATAGTTGTAACTATTCAGCGATATTGAACGTTGAGTATCAAGAACATATAAACGTGATCTTGTGATAGAAACGTTGAAATTGACGTTCTTTATTATAAATTGTATATGTTTGTTTATGTAACTTATTGATAATCAATAATAGTTTATAAACCTTATCGCTGAATAGTTACCAATAATTGAATCAAAGCGCGCAAGAAAATAATAATATACTATACAATCGCTTAATCAAGAATACATAAATCGTTCACTTTCGATATACAATGTTCTCAAAATACACTTTCCTGTCACTACAGTCATCCAAAGAGAGGATATAACTAATTAGTTTATAAGGGGTTTGTGCTAAATGTTAAAATGACAGCAAATTAAAATAAAATAAATTTGTAGGTAAACGCTTAAATTAAACCCAAATCGGTCATTAGAGCCTAAGCCTATTTAGTTTTATTATCGAGCAGGTTGTTTGGCTTTGTAACACAGGAGTAGCAGGCTACGTAAAATTACAAAGACACACAAGATGTCGATAAGAAAAGAAAAGATGTTAGGAAACAATACCATACTATCGTAAGAATGTACATATTGTGGTCTAATGACCAATTTGGATTAAAGTCTATCATGACACTTCAAAACTCTGGATAGACATGATAAAGACATAAGAACCAATAGTAGCAATAAGAGAAAAGCATTGTGTTTTTTAAGTACGTTTGGATGCTATAAGCGCCTAACTGATAACAAAGACTAATAATTAAGGTTGAAACAAAGACTTGTAAGAAGGACTACATAGATTCTTATAGAATAATGTACGCTACTTAGAAATTGTTTTAAGGAGTATCTAATCTAACTTTGCACTCGGAAGTTAACGAATACGTTTACAAACTCCGAGTGCTATTCTTTAAATATCAATTTCGCATTCCGAAGACTTACTTCTTTGGTACAAAAGTCTCCCATGTTTGGTCATCAAAGAAGATACGAATCTCTGTGATACGACGTTGCGGTTTGTCAATATATTTTACCTCTGTGCGAGACGGACTTTTATACATATTATCACTATATGGAGAGCTTATCTGTTCTGTCTCTGGCTGTGAGGATGGAGTAGGATAAGGAAAGTCAAGCACACCCTCAGAGACTCCTGTAGACATCATCTCGGCTTCTCCATCTGAAGAATTAGGTTCAGTAACCTGATCCTTAAACATAGGTCCTTGTCCGTACAGAAGCCAATCAAGATTAATCTTTGTGAACTTACTCTTGATAGCTTCAACTGTATTTAGAGTCGGTTTTGTTCTTCCAGTAAAAATACTACTGAGAGATGCTGATGAGATTCCTATGAAATCTGAGAAAGTTTGTTGAGTCATATGCTGACTCTCCATAAGCTGTCTGATTCGATCTTTCATATCCAAATTCTATCGTTCGTTAGCAAATAGAGGAGTTTTTAAGCTGATTAGGCACCTCTTTAATAACTTTACAAAGGTAAACATAATATTTTAAATATCAAAATAATGAACTAAGGATATTTCATTTGTATATCTTACTTTTGATATTTACATTTCACAAATATAAATAGCTAAACATGTGCACTTCTAACATACATTTACAAAATGATATATACAAACCTATACAATATCAAAGAAATAAATAAGCAGAAAACTCTAAATTACTGGCTATAAACAACCTTTATTGACGTATACAAACCTAAAATAGCAGAATATGCAATAAAAAGGGAGATAACAAGAGTTTAAGCTGATAAAAGTATCAATAAATTATAATAAATGGCTGATTAACAACGCATTATCTATCAGAACTACTAAATGTATGAAAATACATATTGATTTGTAAATACAAATATTCTAATTTTTAATTTGCAAATACATTTTTGTATGTGCAGTTTTTAATACAAAAAAATTATTCCTATTCCTCAAAAATATACAAATATAAAGTATAAAAAAATATCTGCTTTCTATTTTTAGAAAACTAAAAACTAAAAAGAATGTGAAATACAAATCAGCTATTACGAAAAAAATGCCATTTTTTTGCGTGCTTAAAAGTATTTACGAACAAGGATAAAGAAGACGAAAAATACGCGAAAAATGAATAGGGTAAAATGAGCTAACTATCCTATTACTCAATAGAAAACATAAAAAAAGCACCCTTTTCAGAGTGCTCCTTTTAGCTTAAAAAATTATGATTTCTGATAAAAACAGGAGATTTTTATGCTTCAAAAGCATCAAAAATCCTTCTATTTTTTAGTGAAGTATGAAGAAAATTAGCTCTTTCATCAAATCTCCTGCACCAGTATTAGGATTATCTAATCCTTTACTCTTCCCATCGATGTCTCGAATCTTAGAAATTATCTCCATCGTTTTGCGAGCGGAATAATTCTTTTGCCCTATTACAAAATCTTTAGCTCCCCATGTATTACGCAAATCTAAAGCAGCAGCAATATCTTGTTCCGTATTTTTTCGAGGAGAATAATGAACTATCATCAAACTTTGGAAATAAGAAAAGAGTAATGGAAGGAAAGAATAAAGAGAACCAGCTTTTGGATTATTGTCAAAATATTTCACAATCTGATTTGCTTTAAAACAATCCTTCTGTACAATCGCATTTCTAAGTTCAAAAGCATTGAAGTCTTTACTGACACCTATCTCCTTCTCCACTACTTCGGGGGTGACACGAAGATTATCTGCAGGAAGAGAGATAAGCACCTTATCCAACTCAGAAGTGAGACGACTTAAATCCGCACCAATATGATCAGCTATTATCTGACACGCCTTTGGGTCGATACTAACTTTTCTCTCCTTCAAATAACTTTGGATAAAATCTGGTAGCTGATAGTCGCGCAACTTCTTACTTTCAAAAACGACACCGACAGCCTGTGCCAATCCTACAGCTTTTTTACGTGCGTCAATTTTCCCGTTTTTATGGCACCATACAAGGATGGTTGATTTTACGGGATTTTTGAGGTACTTCTCCAATGCTTCCAAAGAACGAATATTCTGCGCCTCTTTGACGATTATCACCTGATACTCCGCCATCATAGGATAACGTCGTGCCATATCAGCTACCTGTACAGCTGTAACATCTGATCCAAAACAGATAGTCTGATTAAAATCTCGTTCTTCTGGAGAAAGAACATGCTCTGCTATATAGCCAGAAATCTGATCGATATAATAAGACTCTTCCCCCATCAGCATATAGATGGGAGCAAACTTCTTATTCTTCAGATCCTGCATAATACTCTGAAATGTTGGTCCTTGCTTTGCTGGCATTTACTTTTTTATTAACTTTGCATAAAAGATAAACCATATATAGAGACAAGAAGACTGAGATTATAAGTCCTATATTGATAGAAAACTATCTTAGGAAACATATCTCCCTATATCTTGCAGTATGGTCTTTCATGCAAAGTTAATAGAAAAGAGATAGAAAACAAAATTTTCATTTGACTTTCACTATACACCTTACACCTTATTATATATAAGATATTTAGATATGATGCAGCTTAACCTCCCTCCTTATCAGATTAGAGTAAGAGAGGTAAACGGACGAAAGCAGATTTTTGATGTACTCCGCAGGAAGTATATAGCACTCACTCCAGAGGAATGGGTGCGCCAGCACTTTATTCATTACCTCATTGAACACAAGAGCTACCCTGCTACTCTACTTGCTAACGAGGTTCCACTACAAGTTGGCGAGAAGAAAGTCCGTGCTGATAGTGTGCTTTACGATAATCAGCTTCGTCCGAGGATGATTATTGAATACAAAGCACCTACCATACCATTAACACAGAAAGTATTTGAACAGATTTCTGTTTACAACCTCCTACTCCATGTTGATTATCTGATTGTATCAAATGGCTTAGATACTTATATCTGTAAAATGGATTATGAGAATCAAAGATACGCTTTCCTTGAGACAATTCCAGACTATCAAAACATTTAACAATACAATTGTATAATCCTCATATAGTCTTCTTATTAATCTTTACAATCAATAAGCCAACATATTTTGGCACTATCTTTGTTTATAGGTCAGTATGAAACTATAAACAGGTGTTATTTCATATAAATAGAAGATGATATGGCAATAGGCAAATGGATTGGTGGCGCATTAGAGTCGGATACTTAGCGGAAGTATGCTGGGTGGTTTAGTTGGCTATTGTATAGGAACAATGCTTGACGAAGCATTTGCAGGCGATAATAGAGGTGATGATAGGCAGAACGGATATGGCGAGCAAAGTCATTTTGGAGGCACGCGTCCGTTTGAAGAAGACCGCAACTCCTTTTTGTTCTCTATGCTTGTCCTTTCCTCTTACATTATAAAAGCCGATGGAAAGATAATGCACTCTGAGATGGAATATGTACGCCAATTTCTTCGTCATAACTTCGGTGAGCAGGCTGTAAGCCAAGGAGAATCAATTCTGCTAAAGTTATTTGATTTACAGAAGCAACAAGGCCCTTACCAATTTAAAGAAACAATCCGTAAGAGTTGTGTTGAAATACGTTTTCATACAAGTGTCAGTCAACGCCTACAACTACTAAACTATCTTGTCATCATAGCAAAAGCTGATGGTATCGTAAGCCCAGAAGAAGTTGTTGCACTAAAGGAGATTGCCTTATATCTTGGGCTTTCTGCACAAGACATAGAGTCCATGCTCAACTTAGAAAGTGGAGCAAAAGCAAGTAGCAACATTGAAGATGCTTATAAGGTGTTAGGCATATCTCCATCAGCAACAGACGATGAGGTCAAGGCTGCTTACCGCAAGATGGCACTTAAACATCATCCTGACCGTGTTTCTACGCTTGGAGACGATATCCGAAAGGCTGCTGAAAAGAAGTTCCAGGAGATTAACGACGCCAAAGAAAGAATCTATAAGGCAAGAGGACTGTGAGGAAAGTGGACAGGTTTATAATTGACAAGTAAATGCTAAACAATTCACAACAAACATCTTCATTAAGAAACAATCATAAATTGCACTATGGCAACAAGACTTAAAATAAAAACAACAGAAGGTAATATCATTATTCGCCTTTATGACGAGACTCCAAAACATCGTGATAACTTTTTAAAGCTTGCAAAGGAAGGGTATTTCGATGGTACGCTCTTCCACCGAGTAATAAAGGACTTTATGATACAAGGTGGTGATCCAGATAGTAAGAATGCCCCAAAGGGTAAGATGTTAGGTACAGGTGGACCAGACTATACCATTCCTGCTGAGTTTGTGTATCCACAATACTTCCACAAACGTGGTGCCTTGAGTGCAGCCCGCACAGGTGATGAAGTTAACCCTGAGAAAGAAAGCAGTGGTAGTCAGTTTTACATTGTATGGGGAAAGACCTTTAAGCCTGCAGAACTGAAGCAAATGGAGCATCAGATGGCAATGCAACAAGAGCAGCAGGTATTCAATCAGCTTACAAGAGAACATCACGAGGAGATAATGAATTTAAGACGTAATCGTGACCGTGTAGGACTGCAAGAGCTACAAGACAAACTGATAGAACAAACAAACAACTTGTAAGCAACAAGGTAAGCCTTCCTTTACAGAAGAACAAATAGAGGTTTATACTAATGTTGGTGGTACTCCTTTCCTCGATAATCAGTACACCGTCTTCGGTGAGGTGGAGGAAGGTCTTGATATCGTTGAACATATACAAAACTGCGATACAGACCGCAACGACCGTCCAACAGAAGATGTTAAGATAGAAACTGTAGCCTTATTGTAAGCCTACATAATGAAACATAAAATGACATAATATCCTTGTATAGTTATTCCAGCAAGAAATAACTATACAAGGATATCTTATTTAACCCAGCAGGTTTAATCTTTCTTAGCGAAGATAGTATGACAGAAGTTCCAAGTTCTTCTGCTTAGTAGCATCTACTATCAAGAAGATATCTATAAGCCACCAGATACCACAACCACCACCTGTCAACAACTTACCAATACCTAAACCAACATCACCAATATAAAAACGGTCAACACCGAGTGTCCCGATAAATATTGACAAAAGAATTGATAGCAAAGGATCTTTCATCTGAGACTGGAGAGCCAATATCTCTGACTCACTAATATCAGTGTTCTCTAATCTTGTACGAACACTCGGAATACTTCCTGCAGGGATTTTTGATGAAAGCATCATCAATATATGATTCACCTTATCTGATTCCATAATGATTACCTTAGGTTTAATAATTTATATAACTTTACATGTTCCCAAACCCATATCCACTATATCTTTAGGATATTTCTCACAATAAACCAAATGAAAAAGAGAATTATATACAACCATATAAGCCGCTTATCTTCTATTACCTTTGTGAGCCTATCCTTAGCCTTCCCTTTAGGAAGTAAGGCGCGTACTCCAAATGATAAGATGTATGGTCCAGAAAACAGAAGAAAATAATTATAATGGATTGCTTCTAAAAACCGCCCTTGCAATAAAGCATGCAACGCACGTTGAATGCCACAACCAGGACATTGTAACCCTGTTGCGACCTTAAGGAGACATTTAGGCGCCCATAAAGTCGTAACAGGGTTATAGAAATAATATAGAATTAATAGGAAGGCTCCCAAACAGAGCCAACCTATATTCTTTATAGTACGTTTCAAGGGCTTAGTTAGCTCCTGTCATTGCGCTCAATGCAGCTAAACCACCAAAGCAAACAAAGTAAAGGATAGTGCCAATCACACCTGCAACAATACCAATAATACTCCACTTTTTAGCGTCATTAGCAGCTAAAACAGCTTCATCGTATTGCTTCATCATATAAAGCTCATTCACCTTCATAGCGCGAATGATTGCATAAATACCTGCTGGCAAGCAGCAACATACAGTTGTGAAAATCGCAAGAGCCAAATTGTTATTTGGCTTAGGAGTATTCATTTCTTCCATAACTTTTTTTTGAGCCGACTCCCCATGGCATTCTTTTTTTGTTTTATTATTTGAACCACGTTGCTACTATGGTGGGGAAGTCTTAAGTGACACCTCTTCACAAACAGGTTATTGTTTTCAGCTATTACTTAACCGAGGACAAATTTAAGTAATTTAGATTAAATATACAAGCTAAAGAAAAATTTTTCTTTCTATCATAAACAAAAAAATTACATTTTAAACAAATATAACATTTACAAATAAACCAAGAAAAGCGAGTAAACCTATATTAGTTCATCTATCCACAAATACATCAGGGATTCTTTAACATGTTAAAACTATCACAAAACTTTATACATTCTTCCCTAAGTTCATAAACGAAGTCAAATAAACCGAGAAACTTCCATAAACAATAATCGGATTAAAGTCAATTGACTCTAACCCGATTCTTTTTTATATTCTCTCAATTATTCTTCTTAACTACATGCGAATCGTGCAAGAATAAGTCTGTTTCTGATTTATGCCAAACAGTTTACACGACCTATATTGTATTCACGAATGACATTTGTCATATAATGAAACATCTTACGCATAACACTCATATTCTTTACTTTCTCTTTCATAACGTTTCCTTTCCTCTATTGAGTTATACAATCTTTTACCTATGTCCCTATTGAGACTGAAGCCCTTTCAGTGGCTACCTCTTTGTTATCCTATTGAGGTGCCGTTTGTGTTGTTTTGTGCTTGCAAAGTTAGTACACTTTCCAAAATCTCACAAAGGAAACTTACACTTTCACTTTGTTTTTCCATTAAATTTTGACCTGCGTCAATAAGATTGACACGTATCAATCCCGCTATTTGACATATATCAACCCATGCGTGCCTTTATATCAACATCCTCTAAACGAATATATTATAATAAAAAAGAAGACGGAAAGACAAGTATCACATTTTCTTTTCTTATCTTTGCACTATGAACACAAACGAAAATCATAGCTTTCGATTACCTGCAGAGTGGGAACCACAAAGCGGAGTTATACTGATATGGCCGCATGAAGATACTGATTGGCGTCCTTATCTTGAGGAGATTACTGAAGTTTATCTCCAGATGGCAGATGCTATTACCCGGTACGAAGCATTGCTTATCACAGCACGTGATACAGAAATGGTAAGTTCCTTACTGAAGGAAAGGCTGACAGAGGAACAGATGAAACGTGTAACGCTCTTTACTTGTGACAATAATGACACTTGGGCACGAGACGTTGCACCGATTTCGCTCATAGCAAACAAAGCATCGAAAGATAGTTCCCAGCCCCTTCGTCTACTTGACTTCTGTTTCAATGGGTGGGGTGAGAAGTTTGCAGCAGAAAAGGATAATAGAATCAACCGTCAGCTTCACAAGGCAGGACTCCTCCAAGGAGTATTGGAAAGCCACAAGGATTTTGTATTGGAGGGTGGTTCGATAGAGAGCGATGGAGAGCGTACACTCTTTACAACAACGAGTTGTCTGATGGCACCACACCGTAATCAACCTCTCACACAGGAGGATATAGACAAACGACTACGCCTTTTCTTTCCAAATGTAGAGAGAGTTATATGGTTAGATTATGGTCAGTTAGCAGGCGATGATACAGACGGACATATTGACACTATCGTACGTATTGCACCAAATAACACCTTATTATATATAGGGTGTGACGATAAGGAAGATGAGCATTATGAGGATTTCCGACTCTTAGAGGAACAGTTAAAACAGCTCCGCACAATGGATGGTGAGCCTTATCGCCTACTTCGCCTCCCTATGCCTGATGCTATCTATGATGATGACGAGCGTTTGCCTGCAACACATGCAAACTTCCTTATCATCAATGGAGCTGTACTTGTTCCAACCTACAACCAACCCGAAAAGGATAAAGCAGCATTGGACACAATCCAAGAGGCTTTCCCTGATCGTGAAATCATAGGTATTGACAGCCGTACTATTATCAGACAGCATGGTTCCATACACTGTCTGACAATGCAGCTACCAGCAAACGGATAAAACCACTCTTCGTTTGAGTTGGTAACAAATGGAATAGTAATAAAAGAATACAGAACAATAAACATAAACAGGGCTAACACCTTTATTATGAGAGAACTTAAAATAGGCTTCCTGCAACAACATAATGTTGAGGATATCAAAAACAATATAGAGCGATTGGCTGAGGGAATTACAAACTTAGCACAACGTGGTGCGGAACTTGTTATCCTCCAAGAACTGCACAATTCACTTTACTTCTGTCAGACAGAAGATGTGAATAAGTTTGACTTGGCTGAGACTATACCGGGTCCCTCTACTGGCTTTTATGGTGAGTTGGCACGCGAACTGGGTATTGTCATTGTGACATCACTTTTTGAAAAACGTGCACCAGGACTTTATCATAACACAGCTGTAGTGATAGAGAAGGATGGTAGTATTGCTGGTAAATATCGTAAGATGCATATTCCAGATGATCCAGCTTACTATGAGAAGTTCTACTTCACACCAGGCGACCTCGGATTTCATCCAATTGATACAAGCGTAGGACGTCTTGGTGTACTTGTATGCTGGGATCAGTGGTATCCCGAAGCAGCCCGTCTAATGGCATTGCAAGGTGCAGATATGCTTATCTACCCTACAGCTATTGGCTACGAAAGTAGTGATACGGACGAGGAAAAACAGCGTCAGCGTGAGGCATGGACAACAGTCATGCGAGGTCATGCCGTTGCTAACGGTTTGCCAGTAATCGCTGTAAACCGTGTCGGTCATGAACCTGACCCAAGCGAGCAAACTCAAGGCATCCAGTTCTGGGGAAGCAGTTTTGTTGCTGGACCACAGGGAGAACTACTCTATCGCGCTTGTGACAACGATGAGGACAGTGTTATTCTTAGCATCAACCTCGACCATAGCGAGAATGTACGCCGTTGGTGGCCTTTCCTACGTGACAGACGAATCGATGAGTATGGAGAAATAACAAAGAGGTTTATTGACTAAAAACCTCCCCTAACCCCTCCAAAGGAGGGGAATTCCCCCTGCTCCTCGCCTAAACCAACAGTCATTGACTAAAGGGGAGTTGTGAGAGAGGGAGTCCTAACAGAATAAGAGATTCACTCTTTATTAATGATTACTGCTCGATAGGACTTAAATAAGGTTCATCCGACATTTCGAGTGATGAACCATAAGCTCTTATATTCATATAGTTACGAAGTAATAGCCTCCACTAAAAGCCTATAAAAAGCCATTTTATAAAAACAAAAAATCATAATTCAAGCTTTTCTAAAGTCGGCGTTGCCGAACTGCTGTGCGACATCGTTAAATCCTTTTATATAAAGCTGTTATTAATGGAGGTTTGTTATCTTCTACGACAACGTTGATTATATCTATCACTCCAAATTCCTGATGAACCCATATAATGACTCTAAAGGATTTGCAACAATTGGAGTTGGACACTTACTTCATAAAAGCAAAGTAACAGATGCTGATAGAAGGGCATGGACAAGATTTACGAAAAACGATGCAAAAAAACTTTTAATGAAAGATTTAAAAGAAACATTTGAGCCTAAAATTCGCGCTTTAGTAAAAGTACCTCTATCACAAAATGAATATGATGCCATTTGCTCATTTGCATTTAATATCGGAGTTGGAAGAGGATTTCCTTCTTCCGAATTTTTGAAAGAACTAAATAAAGGGCACTATGATGGGACACTGATGCTCCATTGGAGACGTCCGAGCGAAATAATAGGGAGAAGGAAAAAAGAGGTTGAATTGTTTAATCATGGAGTATACTAGAAATGAGAATGAAAATGTTAATTTTAATTGGCTTCATCACCGTAAGTTGTACATCAGCACCTAACAAGAAGTGTATTGTACAAAAAAATCAAGTAAGAGTCATAAAAACAGAGAAATCTACAGCATTCAAGTATTTACAAGGTATTTGGATAATACCACATGCAGCTGATATACGAATTGTTTTCAAAAATGACTCTACTTTTGAGTTTCATGATTATAACTCAATCAAAGATTCTATAGAGATTTTAAAAGGTATATATGTATTAAATAATGATCAACTTACACTTAGATATACTGATAGACCTCAACAGAAGTTTATCTATCACTTTGGCAGATATGAGGACGAGCGTTATATTAGAAAAGGAAAGTACTATTTTGTAAAACAATAAGTCACGACTTGAGAGTGATTTAATCCCCCCCCTTTCGGGGCAGGGGTATTTGTGGTACAAATGGTAATTTGTGGTACAAAGACACACCTTGCCAGTATAAAGAAAGAGAAAGTTTGTTATGTTCCATAAAGTAACCTTTCTGGGGTGCTTTTAATAGACGAGAGTTCAAAGTTCAAAAAGTAAGTCAAGAGATAAGTTTGGGCCTTCAGTATTTTGGAGTGATAGTGTTTAATATCTGATTATCAATAACTTTTATAATTTAAACACTTTTATATCCCCTTTGTTTACTGATATTAAAGAATACAAAGTACTAATTTAAAGGTTACGAAAGTTGTTGTTGTATCACATGGGTTATACACGCTATAAAACGCTTATAATGAATTATTTACAAATCTTCTTTACTAACAAGTGGCATAAAGGAAATTATCGCATCACTCCAAATTTCGGAAGAGCCTTAAATAACATCTCCTTCCACACGGAATATGATAATAAGTAGAACTTATCTAACAAGATAGTGCGACTTAATATGCCATCCGCACCATTGGTGTTTACCATGAGCACCACACGTGCTGAGCATCAACACATAGGCTGGATATGGATTGAGAGTTGCAATTGTTATACAAAAAGAGCCATACCAAACTTATTTTTAGAGTTTGATATGGCTCTTTTTTAGTTCTATAAATATAATATGTAAGCTTCTAAATCAACGGCATTCCTGCCTCTTCGCACTCTCTTCTCATTTCTTCTGGCCAGATACTTGCTTGTATCTCACCAATATGCGCCTTGTGCAACATTATCATACAAAGACGGCTCTGTCCGATACCGCCACCAATACATAACGGCAGTTTGTCTGAGAGTAACTGCTGATGAAAGAAGAGTTGCTGACGTTCTTCTTGCTTCTCTATCGTCAACTGACGGAGTAAGGCAGTCTTATCCACACGAACACCCATAGACGAAAGTTCTATACTACGTCCTAAGATAGGATACCAAATGAGGATGTCACCATTCAAGCCAGTCTTACCATCTTCTGCAACAGTTGACCAGTCATCATAATCAGCAGCACGTCCATCGTGCTTCTCACCATTACTTAATCTACAACCAATACCCTCAATAAACACCGCACCATACTTCTTACAAACCTCATCTTCACGCTCCTTGGCTGTCAGCGTAGGATACATATCCAACAAATCTTGCGCATGAATAAAATGAATTGTCTGTGGAAGGAAGGGTTCCAACTGAGGATAAGTCTCACAAGCAAGGAATTCTGTGCGGAGGATAGCTGCATAGATACGACGAACGACATTCTCTAAAAAGCTACGTGTTCTATCGCTTTCGGTGATAACCGCTTCCCAATCCCACTGGTCAACATAAAGTGAATGAAGATTGTCTAATTCTTCATCGGCTCGAATAGCATTCATATCTGTATAGATACCATAGCCCGGTTGAATGTCATAGTCAGCCAACGTCAGTCGTTTCCACTTTGCCAGAGAGTGTACCACCTCAGCCTCAGCTTCTCTCAAGTCCTTAATCGGAAAGGAAACAGGGCGCTCAACACCATTCAAGTCATCATTGATACCTAATCCTTTCAACACGAACAACGGTGCCGTAACACGACTTAGTCGTAATTCGGTAGCTAAGTTCTGCTGAAAAAACTCCTTTATAAGTTTGATACCCTGCTCGGTTTGACGTTTGCCAAGTACTGCTTTATATCCTTCTGGCTTTATCAGTTGACTCATTATGGTTCCTCTCTTTTTATGGTTTATCAGTTATTTCAATTGCACACAAAGGTATATATTTATTATCAAACTGAGAAACAAACATCGCCTTAATCTTACAAAATAACATATTTTCTATACGAATTACAACTTTATGATAGCTTACGCCTAATATTCCCGCTTGTTATAAAGGATATTACTAAGCTTTGAAAACATCACTTCTATATCATAAACTTTAACAAGAATGTTTACCGTTCGTTTGGAATTATGCAAACTTTACTGTATCTTTGCACAATCATTAGGCTCCGTAGCTTAGCTGAATAGAGCGTCAGATTCCGGTTCTGAAGGTCTTGGGTTTGAATCCCAACGGAGTCACAAAAAGTGACGACTTTCTGATGACATTTAGCTGAATGAGGTCAGAAAAATGTTCTGAAGGTCTTGGGGGTGAATCCCAACGGAGTCACAAAAAGTGACAACTTTCTGATGACATTTAGCTGAATGAGGTCAGAAAAATGTTCTGAAGGTCTTGGGGGTGAATCCCAACGGAGTCACAAAAAGTGACGACTTTCTGATGAAATTTAGCTGAATGAGGTCAGAAAAATGTTCTGAAGGTCTTGGGTTTGAATCCCAACGGAGTCACTAAGAGTGACGAATTTCTGATGAAATTTAGCTGAATGAGGTCAGAAAAATGTTCTGAAGGTCTTGGGGGTGAATCCCAATGGAGTCACGAAAAGAAGAAACAGAACTCCCAATGGAGTCATAGATTGTAACAAAGGATGTATGGTTGTTTACTGTTCATCCTTTTTTTGTTCAACCGCGTTAGCTCAGAAATCGAATAATTCATCTTAAAAGAATAGAGTATGCAAAAGAAAATCAAAATTGGACTACTACCACGTGTTATCATTGCCATACTACTTGGCCTATTCCTTGGCTATTATCTCCCAGACCCAGCAGTAAGGGTTTTTCTGACATTCAATAGTATTTTCAGTCAGTTCCTTGGCTTTATGATACCACTGATTATCATTGGATTGGTAACACCTGCCATTGCAGGAATCGGAAAAGGAGCAGGTAAGTTATTGCTTGCAACAGTAGCGATAGCCTATGTAGACACGATTGTAGCAGGCGGCTTGTCCTACGGAACAGGAACATGGTTATTCCCCTCTATGATTGCTTCTACAGGAGGAGTAATACCACATATTGACAAGGCAACAGAACTTACACCTTACTTTACTATCAATATTCCTGCAATGGTTGATGTGATGAGTAGTTTAGTTTTCTCATTCATTGCAGGATTGGGTATCGCATACGGTGGTTTGCGCACAATGGAGACTCTCTTTAATGAGTTCAAAACCGTTATTGAGAAAGTGATAGAGAAGGCTATTATCCCTCTCCTACCCCTTTATATCTTTGGAGTCTTCCTCAGTATGACCCATAACGGACAGGCGCGACAGGTGCTCTTGGTGTTCTCACAGATTATCATTGTTATCCTCGTCCTTCATGTTCTCATCCTTATCTATGAGTTCTGTATTGCAGGTGCTATCGTTAAGCATAATCCTTTCAGACTACTGTGGAACATGTTGCCAGCTTACCTGACTGCATTAGGTACAAGTTCGTCTGCAGCAACAATTCCTGTAACACTGAAACAAACAGTTAAAAATGGCGTCAGCGAAGAGGTAGCAGGATTTGTCGTACCACTTTGTGCAACAATTCACCTCAGTGGTAGTGCAATGAAGATCACAGCTTGTGCTTTGACAATCTGTATGTTAACAGACCTACCACACGACCCAGGACTATTCATTTACTTTATCCTCATGCTTGCCATTATTATGGTAGCAGCTCCTGGTGTACCTGGTGGAGCAATTATGGCAGCCTTAGCACCTTTATCAAGTATCTTGGGCTTTAACGAAGAGGCACAAGCATTAATGATTGCCTTGTACATAGCTATGGACAGCTTCGGTACAGCTTGCAACGTAACAGGCGATGGAGCTATAGCCCTTACAGTCAATAAATTCTTTGGAAAGAAAAAGAAACAACTGTTCTTTCTTAAGGAATGCAATAGCTTGTGAGGTTTAGGATATGAAACTATATAAAACAAGAGTTGCTGTCACTTCCGTCAGTCGCGACAAAGATATAACTAATTAGTTTACAATAAGTTCACGTCAAATGTTAAAATGACAGCAAAGGGAATAAAAACTAAACTCATGGAATGTATAGTAATATCCTATTCAGCATAATAAGAAATCCTAAAAAGAAACAGCAGATGTTCTATCATTAGGCATTCTCAAAATTAAATAGTATCTTTGCAAATGACAGACTGCAATTAGCAGCACTGACACAGCAAAAAGATATACAACTAAATATCCGTAACATCATGGAAATAGTAGAAAGATTTATTAACTACACCAAGTTTGACACACAGTCGGCTGAAGATTCAGAGACAGTGCCAAGTACACCGAAGCAACTCATCTTTGCGAAATATCTCAAGGAGGAACTTGAGCGTGAAGGATTGAAAGATGTAGAAATGGACGAGATGGGCTATATCTACGCCACTCTTCCTGCCAACACAAAGAAAGATTCCTACAATCGGTTTCATTTCTCACTACGACACAGCACTTGATGCAAGTGGTGCTAATGTGAACGCCCGTATCGTAGAGAACTACGATGGCGGTGATATACAACTGAATCCTAATATGGTCAGCTCTCCACGAATGTTCCCAGAACTTTTAGAACATAAGGGAGAAGATCTCATCGTAACAGACGGTACAACCTTATTGGGTGCCGATGATAAAGCAGGTATTGCAGAGATTGTACAAGCGATGTGCTTCCTCCGCGACCATGATGAGATTGAGCATGGTGACATCCGTATTGCTTTCAACCCAGACGAAGAGATTGGTATGGGTGCACATCACTTTGATGTAGAGAAGTTTGGTTGCGAATGGGGCTATACCATTGATGGTGGCGACCTCGGTGAGCTTGAATATGAGAACTTCAATGCTGCTGGTGCTAAGGTGTTTATCCATGGCGTAAGCGTTCATACAGGTTATGCTAAGGGGAAGATGGTAAACGCCAGTCGTTTAGCATGCGAGTTCAATAACATGATTCCAGAGACAGAGATTCCAGAAGAGACTGAAGGTTATCAAGGTTTCTATCACCTCATCGGTATTGAGAGTCGCTGTGAAGAAGCTAAACTCAGCTATATCATCCGTGACCACGACCGTGAGCATTTCGAAGACCGCAAGCGTTTCATGGAGAACTGCGTGAAGAAGATGAATGAGAAGTATGGTGAAGGAACTGTTGAACTGAAGATGAACGACCAGTACTATAACATGAAGGAGAAGATTGATCCTAACATGCATGTTATTGAGTTAGTTCTTCAGGCTATGCAGCAGGCAAATGTAGCTCCAAAGGTACAGCCTATCCGTGGTGGTACGGACGGTGCACAGCTTTCATTCAAGGGCCTTCCTTGTCCAAACATCTTTGCAGGTGGCGTAAACTTCCATGGTCCATACGAATTTGTTTCAGTTCAGGTAATGGAGAAAGCTATGCAGGTTATCATTAACATCTGTCGACTAACGGCTGAGTTTAATGATTAACTACAGAAAATCAATTAGTTAAAGATATCGTACCGGAGTTAAACCAACACTTTTATGAACTATATATTTATGTTGGTTTAACTCCTTTTCTTTTAACTATGAGATTTTCAACTATAACCCACCTCTCCCACAAACAACACATACAAGATTACTCATAATAAGGTATTGGTTTAACATCCAACTACCCCACTAACTCCTCTAACTCCATAAAATATTTATGTCAGAACTACCCGAATTGGTCCAAGACCTTGCCCTTATTCTTGTTGTAGCAGGATTTGTAACACTTCTATTCAAGAAACTTAAGCAACCATTGGTATTAGGATACATTGTAGCAGGTTTTCTTGTATCACCCCACATGTCTTATACCATGAGTGTTGTCGACAAAGACGATATACAAACATGGGCAGACATTGGTGTCATCTTCTTATTGTTCTCATTGGGATTAGACTTCTCTATTAAGAAGATTCTCAAGATGGGAGCCTCCCCCATCATCGCAGCTTGTACTATCATCTTCAGTATGATGGTCTTAGGTATCATTGTAGGACACAGCTTCGGATGGAAAGAGATGGACTGTATCTTCCTCGGAGGTATGGTCGCAATGAGTTCCACAACCATTATATACAAAGCCTTCTCAGATATGGGACTCACACAGCAAGGCTTCGCCTCTACCGTGATGAGCGTACTTATCTTAGAGGATATCCTTGCCATTGTGATGATGGTAATGCTCAGTACCGTTGCCAGTGGTAACAGCCCTGATGGCGTACAACTTCTTGGAAGCATCATGAAGATTGCATTCTTCCTCGTTTTATGGTTTGTTGTCGGTCTTTTTGCCATTCCACTCTTCCTTCGTTCTGTCCGTAAAATCCTTAACAGTGAGACCCTGCTTATTGTGTCATTAGGCTTCTGTTGTCTTATGGCTGTTATATCAACACAAGTAGGTTTCAGTGCAGCCTTTGGTGCTTTCGTCATGGGAAGTATCTTAGCAGAGACAGTTGAGGCAGATAAAATTATCCGCCTTGTAGATCCGGTAAAGAATCTCTTTGGAGCTATCTTCTTCGTCTCTGTTGGTATGTTGGTAAAGCCTGATGTTATTGTACAATATGCTATACCAATCCTCTTACTTGTTATAACAATCCTCGTCGGACAGGCGCTGTTTGGAACCTTAGGCTATCTTCTCGGTGGACAGACCCTCAAGAATGCTATGCGCTGTGGATTCTCAATGGCACAAGTTGGCGAGTTTGCCTTTATTATTGCAACATTAGGAAAGTCCTTAGGTGTTATTAGCGAATTCCTTTATCCGGTTGTCGTTGCCGTATCAGTTATCACAACCTTCCTCACTCCGTATATGATTCGTGCGGCAGAACCATGCTATAATGTCCTCGTTAAGCATCTTCCAAAACGATGGGTACGCCGTCTTACCCATATCCAAACAAACAATGCTGGAGAGAGTGCATCGACTAATAATCTATGGAAGGTCCTAATGAAGAAGATGATTTTCAATACCCTTATTTATGGTATCCTCTCTGCAGCTGTCATCGCAATCATGTTCTCTGCTGCCCTACCTATCTGTAGAAACTTATCTATAAAATGGACGGGCAGTCACTGGATTGGAAATGCTGTGTGTGGATTCCTTACAATCCTCTTCATCGCACCATTCCTACGTTCTATTGTAATGAAGCAGAATCACTCAGAAGCGTTTAAGGCACTTTGGACAGACCGCCGTATCAATCGTCTACCTCTCACTGCAACCATCCTTGCACGTGTACTTATTGCACTCAGTTTCATCTTCTACATATGTAACTATCTCACACGCTTTAAGAATGCATTAATGATTGCCGTTGCTATAGGCTTGTTGATATTGATGCTTCTCTCTCGTTGGCTTAAGAAAAGAAGTATTACACTGGAACGTCTGTTTATTCAGAACCTTCAAAGCCGTGACATCGAAGCACAAAAACAAGGAAAGAAGAAACCACTATTCGCCAATCACCTGATTGATCGTGATATTCATATCGCCAATCTTGAACTGCCTGACGACTCGCTATGGGCTGGTAAGACTTTGTATAGTTTGAAGCTCCGAAATCGCTTTGGTGTGCATATCAGTAGTATTCTTCGTGGCTCCAAGCATATCAATATTCCGAATGGCGGCACGATTCTCTTCCCTGGCGACAAGCTGCAAGCCATTGGTAATGATGAGCAGCTAACAAAACTTTCGAAAGCAATGAAGGCTGAACTACAGCCAACGATTACGGACATAGAGAAACATGAGATGAAACTCCGCAGTTTCACCATCTCTAAAACAAGTCCTTTCATAGGAAAAACCCTTAAAGACAGCGGTATTCGTGACGAATACAACTGTATGGTTGTGGGTGTTGATGAAGGCCAGAAGAACCTCACACTCATCACTCCTTCCCGCTGCCTGCAGGCAGGCGACGTTCTATGGGTAGTAGGTGAAGAAAAAGACTTAGAACGTATCCTTGCATTAGGATAAAGTCCTTCAGGCTTATTAGCCTTCATTACTGGATTAAGTAATTGGACTAATAAGCCTGAATTTTATAGAGATAAAAACTGGATTAACGTTTTTTTTTATTAACTTTGCGGTTGACAAGAGAATGACTATTTATAAATTTTAATTATATTGTATATGAAGAGAATCTACTTATTACTTATTACCCTCATTGTGTTTGGTCAGACCATCAGTGCACAGAACGACAGGAAGTTGTTGAAGATAACCGATGACAATTCTTACTTTGAATTAAAGTATGATGAAAAAGGAAGAATTATAGAGGCTGTTGAATATATTGCTGACGACCACCTAAAACGTAGTAGCAAGTATACTTATAGTAATGACAAAAGTAGTTCAAACTTTCTATGAGAATGAAAATATCAAAAATAAAAAAATATCCGAACAACTGTTCTCCAGAATAATAGAGTTGTTTCAGAAAAGATAAACTTAATTCCATATGAAGGAGAGCCTGAATATTGGGCAGACTATAACTACACATATAATACAGCTGGGGAACTGACAAAGATTGTAATAACAAACAATGAACGTACTGGAACAGAGTATAAATTGACATGGACAGACGGAGATATTACACTCGTAGAGCATTTTCGGGATAACAAAAAAGTAGGACAGGTAGCTTATGAATACAACAAAAGCATTACCAACAAATATCTTTCTCTATTTGTTAATCCAATTACCTCAATTGCCGATTATGAAGGTATCGCACCATACGGACAACTCTTTGCAGGATACTTTGGAAAAGTTTTCCAACATCCAGTAGCTGCTGTGCACTATACGGTGATAGATAAAGACTATTTTGGGTGGACAAGTGATGATGATTTCACTATTACGTATAACCAGAATGCAAGTGGTATTGTAGAAAATATCAAACAATCAGGAGAAGAAGGAGTGACAGCAACGCTTATTTGGGAAGACACTCCAACAGGTATTAGCGTTTATAAGCAGCAGAAGGAAGGCACAAAAACTATTTACGACCTATCTGGTAAACGTCTTGAAAATTTACAACATGGTGTGAATATTATCAAAGAAACGAATGGCAAGACACATAAGGTTATTGTAAGATAATATTCTACTGTTTATCAAAGAAATAGCATAATAAAAGGAGGAGCAGCATAAGTTTCTCCTTTTATTAGTATTTTTAATATATAATCTGACGTTTCCTCGCATAATTAGAGTATCTTTGCATTGTCATTCGATGATTATACAGATGAAACGTAATAAATTAACAGCTCTGATAGTATTTGTAGGTGTTGTAGCTTTCACATCTTGTGAGGATGTGAAGCGTCCGACCCCTGTCAGAGAACGTATCAATGTAACTCCTCCATCCAGAGAGGCAGAGGCGATAAGTCAGCTGACAGCATCTATAGATGAGATTTCAGCTAACCTTGACGCCATCTCTTCTCAAGAGGCAATGCTCTGTAAGACTACAGAGCACGCTAATAAGAAGTCGAAGATTATTCAGCAGATAAGGGGACTCGGTGCGCTGCTCAAAGAGAAGCAGAACCAGATTGACAAACTTCTAAACGAAAAGGTTAAGAAAGTGGATGCTCCAGCAGTATCTAATCCTACAATAGATAATCTTTACAAGGTAATAGACTTCCTTTCATCACAGCTGAAGGAGAAAGGAGATCGTGTTACCCAATTAGAGCAGGTTGCAAGTCGTAAGGATGTCACTGTAGACCAGCTTAAATACATCGTTATGAACCAAACTAACAGCGTTGATGCAATGCGTTACAGGTTCAACATGGCAGCTTTGGAGCGCGAATATGCTCAATTGAAAGCTAAAGAGAAGCAAAGAATTAAAGAAGATAAGGAGTCAGATAAAGTCTACTATATCATTGCGAACAAAGAGACTCTGAAGGAGAAAGGTCTTTTGAAGACATCACTTTTCTCTAAGAAAGTGGATAATAACAATGTAACAAAAGATTTGTTTACAGAGGCTAACAGCAAAGATCTGAAGACACTGACGATAAACTCATCGAGTCCAAAGCTCTTATCCCAGAACCCAGAAGGTAGTTATACACTCACGGAGAACGAGGACGGAACAACAACACTCACCATTACCGATGCAGAGAAGTTTGGAACGTATCGCGTTACTTGATTATCCAAGAGTAATACTACTTTGAAATAGAAAGAAAATAAATTAGGCTACAAAGGTTGTGAAAATCGAATAATTTTCTTATCTTTGCAGCCTAAAACTTATGCGTAGCGTGGAAATAAAGGAAGTAATTGATGCCCTTGAACGATTCGCGCCTTTGCCCTTGCAGGAAAGCTATGACAATGCTGGCCTACAAGTTGGATTGACAGAGGCGGAAGTATCAGGGGCTTTATTGTGTCTTGACGTGACTGAGAAGGTGGTAGATGAAGCTATCCGTCGGGGATGTAACTTGATTGTTGCACACCATCCACTCATCTTCCGTAAATTAGCACAAGTGACAGATGCCAACTATGTGCAGCGCACAGTGATAAAGGCTATTAAGAACGATATCGTCATCGCTGCTATGCACACAAACTTAGACTCAGCTGTGGGCGGTGTCAACTACAAGATAGCAGAGAAGTTAGGACTTAAGGACCTACGTTTCTTTGGCCGAAACAAGCAAGTGGTGAATCCACAGACCGGCGAATCCGTAACAGGCGGTGATGGTGTCATCGGTGAATTTGAGGAGCCTTTGGCAGCAGACGATTTGATTCTGTTATTGAAGAAGAAGTTTGATGCAGAGTGTGTTCAAACCAATGAGTTACTACGTCGTGAGATTCGTACCATTGCTCTCTGTGGAGGTTCGGGGGCATTCCTCTTGCAGGATGCTATTGCAGCAGGCGCAGATGCCTTTATGACAGGTGAGATGAGTTATCATGAGTTCTTTGGTCATGAGCAAGAGATACAGATATGTGTTATCGGACATTATCAGAGTGAACAGTTCACCACAGAGGTATTACGTGACGTTATCGAACGAGAATGCCCAAGCGTAAAGTGCTACTTGTCTGAGATTAACACGAATCCTATAGGGTATTTTTAGTGGACGAGTGGACGAGTTGACAAGTTGGACAAGTAAACAAGTTAATTGTTAAGAAGTTGGACGAATGGAGTCTGTGGTGTTGTCTTAACTCCTCTCACTCCTAAACTCCTAAAACAACAGTAATCATAATTATGAATTCTGAATTTTGAATTAAACAAACATAAGAACTATGGCAAAGAAAGATCCAAAAGAGTTACCAGTAGAGGAGAAGTTGAAAGCCCTTTTCCAGTTACAGACGACCCTGTCAGGAATCGACGAGAAGCGTGCATTGCGTGGTGAGTTACCACTTGAGGTACGCGACTTGGAAGATGAGTTGGAAGGTCTGCACATTCGTATTGAGAAGATTGAGCAGGATATTAAGGATTATCAGAATGCTATTACCCAGAAGAAGGGTAACATCGTCGATGCTCAAGCAAGTTTGGAGCGTTACAACAAGCAGTTGGACTCTGTTGCAAACAACCGTGAGTACGACACATTGACAAAGGAAATCGAGTTCCAGACACTTGAGATTGAGCTTTGCAATAAGAAGATTAAAGAGGCTCAGATTAAGGTTGAAGAGAAGCGTAAGGACTTGGAAGCCAACCGTGCATTGCTCGAGGATCGTCAGCACGCCTTAGAAGAGAAGCGTAACGAGCTCGACGAGATTATGCAGGAGACACGTGAGGAGGAAGGTTTGCTCAAAGAGAAGGCTGCAGAGCTTGAGACTAAGATTGAACCAGGATTGCTCCGTAGCTTCAAGCGTATTCGTCGTGGTGCCCGCAACGGTTTGGGTATTGTTTACGTACAGCGTGATGCTTGTGGTGGTTGTTTCAATAAGATTCCACCTCAGCGCCAGTTGGATGTAAAGATGCACAAAAAGATTATCGTTTGTGAGTACTGTGGTCGTATTCTTATCGACCCAGAGTTGGCTGGTGTAAAGGTTGATAAGACTGAGGAGAAGCCAAAGAAGCGTAGAGCAACTCGCAAGAAGAAGGAAGAGGAGGGAGAGTAATTAAACCCCTTTATTCTCATTGAGGAATAAGCTCTTTCAACTTTGAAAGACAAAAAGAATAGCCTCAATACATTTGAAATGCAAATAAAGCATTCTTATGTATTGAGGCTACTTTTTATTATCTCGCTATTAATACTATTCAACGAAACACGAATAACATCGTCTTCCTAACAGAAACTAACCAATAATAGCACACTTATTAACAGCATATAGCAAGGCTTTAAGTGGTCAACACAATATGTGCGGAGCATCAGCACCAATAGTGCTTACCATGAGCACAATATGTGCGGAGCGTTAACACATCGTTTAATGACGTAAAAGAAAAGTCTACTTCACCTTATTATATATAGCAAGTCAAGGGTGATTAACTTATACAGGCATGTTAAGCCAATAGTGATAAGTCAGAACCTTACTTCACATAGAAGATACGATTTGCCTTACGTGGTGCAGTCTTACTCGCCTTTGTAGCATAACCAAGAATACAGAAGCCGATACCCTCATAATCGTCTTCTATACCCCACTCTTTCAGCATCTGCTTACCATCTTCACGCTCAAAAGTTTGCTTGGCACGATTAATCCAACAACTGCCCAAGCCTAAAGCATGAGCAGCGTTCATAAGATTGCCCATCATCAACGCACCATCATAGACATGATTAGGGCTACTCTTATCCGCTAACACAGCAAGGACAACGGGTGCTCCATAAAAAGGGTCGCTCGTTACGCCCATTATCTCAGCATTTATCACAGACAAACGGTCGCGTACTTCCTTATTGGTCACTTCGACAATGATAGCAGTCTGCATATTCTTTCCGCTTGCAGCGTAAAGACCAGCCTCCATTACCTTATCTATCAAGTCCTGTTCAGGCATACGCTCTTCATAAGCACGTACGCTACGACGTGTTAACAATGCTTCTAACGCTTCCATAACAATTCTTTTTTATAATACATTCACCGCTTCAGCCAACTGTTCCAACGCCTGACGAAGAATAGAACGTGGTGTACCAACATTCAAACGCATAAAGCCCTCTCCACCGGGACCAAACATTCTACCATCGTTCAACGCAAGATGAGCCTTATCAATGCAGAGATCCAATAGCTCTTTATGCTTCAATCCCAATCCATGACAATCCAACCAAACAAGGAAACTTGCCTGTGGACGGAGTGGACGAATACCGGGAATATGCTCACGACAGAAGTCTTCTACAAAGCGAACATTCTCTTCTACATACGCCAACATCTGTTTGCGCCACTCTTCTCCCTTCCGATAAGCCGCTATCGTGGCTATTGGAGCAAAGAGTGTAGGCTCATCTAATTCGTTAGCCTTCAACCAACCATAGAAGCGATTACGCAGTTCTTCGTTTGGAACGATAGCAAATGAACTGACAATACCTGCCATATTGAAGGTCTTTGTTGGTGCTGCAAAGGTGATACTGATTTGTGCTGCACGCTCTGACACACTGGCAAACGGAATATGACGATTACCAAAAAGTGCCATATCACTGTGAATCTCGTCGCTGATAACGATAATATTATGCTCGTAACAGAAGTCTGCCAAGCGACGTAATGTATCTTCTGACCAACACAATCCTGCAGGGTTATGAGGATTGGAGAGTACCAGTACACGGCATTTATCATCGCAAACCTCTGCGAGATTACCAAAGTCCATATCATAATATCCGTCCTCACGGAGACGAAGCGGATTGAAGACCACCTTACGATGATTAGCCTCTGGCGTCAAACGGAATGGATGATAGACAGGTGGTTGTATAATAACCTTTTCGTCAAGTTCCGTAAATACATTCACCACAAAGCCGATACCCCTAACAATACCAGGAATAAAACTCAACCACTCTGGCTTTACTTCCCAATCATGATGAGTACGTATCCAGTCGATGATAGCAGGACGGAAGTCTTCTGGTTCGACTGTATAGCCAAAGATAGGATGAGAAAGACGATCCTTGAGAGCCTCTATAACAAAGTCAGGGCAAGCAAAATCCATATCAGCTACCCACAGAGGCAGTAGGTCATTACGTCCCCAACGTGGAAGAAGTGCCTCATGCTTCAAGTCACCACTTCCCGAACGATCGATTATCTCGTCAAAATTATAAGTCTTCATCATGCTTCCAAAGCTTGCTTAATATCATCGAATAGGTCATCAACACTTTCCAAACCAATACTGAGACGTATGGTAGTGTCTTGCACATCCATTGCTGCACGCTCCTCAGCAGTGAAAAGTCCGAAGATAGTACTTGCTGGGTGGATAGCCAATGTACGATTATCAAAGAGGTTAGTTGCCCGATGAATGAGTTTCAAGTTATCGAGCATTCTGAAGCAAGCCTCTTGACTCTCTAAGTCTATTGTGACCATTGCTCCCGCTGTTTCACCATACTGACTCACAGCTAACTGATGATATGGATTATCCTCCAAGCCCACATAGTTTACCTTATGAATAGGCTTAGCGTACGTAATCTTTGTGCCAATTCCAAAGCATTACCCGCTTGAGCGCGATAGCGTACGTCCAAAGTCTCTAAGCCCAAGGTCTGCATATAGGCAACCTGTGGTGTCATATAAGCTCCAAGGTTAAAGAGCATCTCATTCAAGAGGCGCTTACCAATAGAAGGGAACGTACCATAATCAATAACAAGACCGCCCAAAGAAGTTGCACCACCACTGATATACTTTGTACTTGAAACGACCTCTAAGTCAATGCCCAAGTCCTTTGCAGAGAACTGTGTGAAAGGAATAAGCGTAGTATCAGCAATGACAGGGATGCCATGCTGGTGTGCTATTGAAGTCAAGGCACGTACATCAACCACCTCAAGTTGAGGATTTGTCATGATTTCAAGGAACAAACAGCACGTGTTATCATCTATCAATCGTTCTACAGCCTCAACATCTGTAAGGTCACAAAGTCTTGCCTCCACACCTAATCTGCTTAGTGTTGATGTAAGCAAAGAATAAGTATTACCAAAGAGATGACGTGACGTGATAACATTCTTACCCTGTTCAACAACAGAAAAAAGCGTATTACTGATAGCAGCCATACCCGAGTTGAGAGCAATAACATTCTCAGCACCAGTCAAAGCCTTAACACGCTGTTCGAGATTTGTCACTGTTGGGTTCTCCACACGTGAATAATCAGGCGCATCAATACGTCCACAAAAGGCATCAGCCATCACTTTCGCATTATCAAACTCAAAAGCAACCGCATTATAGATGGGCATACTTAACGCATCATATGCATCTCTACGCTTATAAGGCTGATGAATAGCCTGTGTCTGTTTCTTCATTTTCTTTTAAACGTTTGTATTGTTTATAAAAGGATTCAAATCAATAACGGACGGCAGAACCGTCCGTCTTATGAAGTGCATTTTATCTTATTAATACCACTGTACAGCATTTGTAATACCACTTCGTTTATCATACTTCAACGCATCTGTCAGCGTTGCAGCATTACAACGGAAAGTGAAGTTATAAGAGGTATATGGTGCTAAAACTACAGAAGCACTCATATTAAAACAGTGGAGGTCACGTGACAGACTGGCTGTTGTCATACTCATCGCATGGTTTTCAAAGTCGTAACCACTTGAGAAGTTAATGTTCCAGCCATCACTGATACGAATATTACCAGAGAAATTCAACGTCTGTGTGAACTTATAAGGGTAACGCATCGTCTTAGTATTGAACCTACCCGCTGTATTCTCACGCATCGTAATACCATAACCGATTGTCAATGACCATGGCATATTGAAACTCATGTAACCATCGTCATCCGTCTCAGCAATATTACCACGCTTCTTCTTAGCAGCATATTTTCCCTTTTCAAGGTCATCATCCATGTTTGATTCGATGTTAGTATCTGGGCCATCGCTATCTACTGACACCTTATCATCATCTTTATCATCCTTACGTCCGAACCACTTCTTCAACTTCTCTGGATTCAAAGTGAATGAGAAGTTCTGCGACATACCTTGGAAACGAGGTAAACGACCATATCCCCACTCTGTATGATTACCCACATAAGGCTTACCATTAGCATCAAGTTCGTAAGCATAGGTAGCAAACTGTGCATTCATTGAGAAGGTATAATTCTTCCACCACTTCAAACGTAGACGCATACTAAGGTCACTCCAACGATGATAGTCTGCTGCAGCATTGTAAGACATACTTGCTCCTAACTCATCAATGATACTTATCTTCTTATAACCAGTAGTATCCTTATCGCTCTTAATCTTCATTTCGATGTTATTGCTAACATCCCAACTGATCATCTCGGTCTTGTACTTACCCGGCACACTATAAAGTTCATCTTGATAAGGTGAGTATTCAACAAGTTTCACGTTACCACTTGCATCTGTGTACTGATAGCTGTCATAGTAGCCATAACGACGTGCACCGAAGTTTGGTGAGTAAGAGAAAGTAACCTGTGGAGTGATGACATGGCGGATAGCCTGTATCTTATCGCCAAATAATTTTCTATTAGGCACCCAGAAACCATATAATTTCGTGCTGGCACCCACACTCATACTCCAGTTGTAAACATTATGGAAACCATAGGTAGTATCTCTTACCACCTCTTTCTGAAGAGTATTATCCCATCCACGTGTCACCTTCTTAGAATACATACGATCCGTAAAATTGAAAGATGGCGTCACATTGATATAATTAAACAAGGTGAAGTTTGCCTGTACTGGGATTGTATGTTGGAAAGCATTTTTCCAGTCTTTGATCAGATTAGAGTGTAGGATTTTATCTTCTGTCGTTGAGATAGAATTAGCCAACTGACCCGTATAACTCATCGAAATCTTCTCATACCAACGTTCCTTACCCACAAGATGCTTACGCTTGAAAGGGTAGAATCGGCTCAAACTAATGTTCAAGTCTGGCAATGTTATCTGTATAGAAGAGGTACGCATATCCTGTGCAAGGTTCGTAGTAGCACTCAAAGAGAGTCCAATACTTGAGAAACCTGTGCTCCAGCTAACAGAAGAAGTTCTCGTAGTCTGTGTGAGTGTCTGCGGATTATACATACTATTGAGGTTGTTACGCTCATAGTTTGACGTCGCAAAGTTCACACTTGCCGCCAAAGAACTATAAGGATTCGCCTTTGGATCTTGGCGGTGATTCCACTGAATCTTAAAGCTTTCCTGCTCAGCAAAGTCTGGTAATCCCTTGTCACCCGTCTTTGAATCCTGATAACTAAAGAGGAATGAGCCTGAATATCTGTAACGCTTGCGGTAGTTGCTGGCTGCAGACACACCCCAAGAACCCTTAGTATAGATTTCTCCTAAGAGTTTTAAGTCCCACTTATCACTAATTGCAAAGTAGTAACCACCATCACGAAGATAGAAACCACGGTCGCTTTCATCACCATAACTTGGCATAATGAAACCGCTCGAATACTTCTTAGAGAATGGGAAGAAACCGTATGGAATTGCCAATGGTAAAGGAACGTCCGCCACTACGAGATAAGCTGGTCCAAAAACAACATCCTTACCTGGGCGAACCTTTGCACGAGAAAGAGCAATGTAAAAGTCTGGATGAGGCTTATCACAAGTAGTGTAACGACCATGTTGCAAGTAAATAGAACCTGTAGAGTCACGTTTTCCAACTTCTCCACTCAAGAAACCATCTTGCTGTTCGGTGTAAACACCTTTAATCAAGCCTTTCTTTGACTTAAAGTTGAAAGCCATTGTGTCACTCTTATATTCATCTTTACCCATAGTAAAGACAGGCTTTCCCTTGATTCCACCCTCTGCTGTAGAATCGACTGTACCTGTTGCACGCACAGTACTCTTATCAAGATTCATATGAACCTTGTCACTCGTAAGCTTCATATTCTCATAATCAACCTTCGAGTTACCATACAGATACGCTGTACCCGACTCTGCATCATAAACGAGAGAGTCCTCTGCAGAATACTTAACAGGTGCATCAATTCCATTCGAACGTGCACGCATCATGCTATCGGCACGAATAGAATCGTCTATTGCTTTATTATGATGATAGATAGCCAACTGAAGAGAATCCATCTTCGTGGTATCTGGGATATTCTTATCGACTGCCTTACTATCCTTTGGACTTTGTCCTTTCAGTAGCGTATCAACCACAACAGCACTTGCCTTAGTCTTCTTGGTTTTCTTACCTTGAGGCACAGGCATGTTGACACTTGCCATTGCAAACAACAACAAAGGATAATAGGAATATAATGCTCTTATTTCTCATTGCCTAAATAACGTACAAAAATACTGAAATAATGCCGAATAGAACTACCATTACGCTATTTTAACTTTTATAATAATGTACGTATATGCTTACAGAAAATATTAAATTCTTCTTTTGCCGTCCAATAGAACCTGAATAGTATACCCTCAATACAGAATGTCATTGATAATTATAACACCCTAAAATACTTAGAAACGCAGCACTTTTACCTCCCAATAAGATTAGTGTTTACCATCAGCACGACATGTGCGAAGTATCAGCACCATATGTGCGGAGCATTAGCACCAAGCGTACGAAGCATCAACACAACAACTTAAAGCCGACTGTAACCCACTTTTAAGCCTTTCTTTTCCTGCTAAAAGAATACTAACTTCTTATTTATCTGCAAGAGATTGATGAGCAATATTAGCCGTAACAGGACAGACGTAGAGTTACTTAATCCAAGCACAAACCTAATGTATCGATAAGTTTCTTAACAGGATGATTCGTTTCCAAAAGTTTACTCAAGACTCACGAGGTGTAAGCATAGGTTTGATTTCCTCATGCTTAGCAAGACGAATCTCTACTTCAATCTGCCCATTACGCAATTCCTTTGCCAAAGTAGCACGAATACGCGACTTGATAGCAAGCATTTCGTTGAGCTGAATATTATTATCAGCAAGTACCAAGATTGCTGGATACTCTGAAATAGTAGGCGTGATATTCTTCATGCGTTGCGACAAAGCTTGCATACGCTCTGGCATTCGTGAACACATAGCACGCCAACTCACAACAAGGTCTTGCTGTGTAAAGCCTTCATGCTCATCCTTATTAGTTATTTCAACTTCCTCATCCTGCTTTTTCTTCTTATCGGTCTTGAGTAGATTGTCAAACGACATCGTCAATGAACCGAGATTAACAGAATTCGGAAGACCAGAAGATACATTCACCTTAGGGCGTACACCAGACGTTTCTGTGACGGGCTTCTCTGGTGAAGACACGACCTCAACAGACACTACTTCGCTATCCTTAGAACCACGAGCAGCAGCATCATCACGCTTTAGGCTCCCGACCACCTGCGGAGTCGGTTTCAGTTGAGCCTTTAGAACAAGATTCTTGAACAGGGATTTTAATCGCTTAGGGCTGCGCCCCGAGGCAGGGACATCATCATCCTTCTGCGTAATTTGCGCTACTTGGATGAGCGTCAGTTCCACCAACAAACGTTTATTAGAACTCTGACGATATTCCACATCACAGCGATTCATAATCTGCAAAGCCGTATAAAGGAAGTTGACAGGGCATTTTTGTGCCTGCAACTGATAGCGATTACGCAGTTGTTCGCTACTTCAAGCAAAGGAAGTGTCTGTGCATCCTTTGCCATCAACACATTACGGACATGAGATGCCAAACCATTCACAAGATGCCCGCCATCAAATCCCTTATTAATAACGCTGTTCAAGAGAACCATTATCTCACTCACTTTATTCTCTAAAGCAAGGTCGATAATATTAAAATAATTCTCTGCATCAAGTACATTCAAGTCCTCTATCACCTTCTGATAAGTGATGTTTCCCTGTGAGAAACTTGCTACCTGATCAAATATTGAGAGCGCGTCACGCATTCCGCCATCCGCTTTCTCTGCAATCACATTCAGAGCCTCTTCATCATACTGTATGTTTTCCTTTTTAGCAACACGCTTAAGATGGTCGATGATATTAGGAACGGTCATACGCTCAAAGTCGTAAATCTGACAGCGAGAGAGAATCGTTGGGAGAATCTTGTGTTTATCTGTTGTTGCAAGGATGAAGATAACGTGTGCAGGCGGTTCCTCCAAAGTCTTTAGAAAAGCATTGAAGGCAGCTGTAGAGAGCATATGAACCTCATCAATGATAAAGACCTTATAACGACCAACCTGTGGCGGAATACGCGTCTGATCCATCAATGACTTGATGTTCTCAACAGAGTTATTGCTGGCAGCATCTAATTCGAAGATATTATAGCTTCTTCCTTCTCCAAACGCCTTACAACTCTCACACTCGTTACAAGCCTCACCATCAGCTGTTGGATGTTCACAGTTGATAGCCTTCGCAAAAATTCGAGCACAAGTAGTCTTGCCCACTCCTCGTGGACCGCAGAAAAGGTAGGCATGAGCCAGCTTACCACTCTTCACAGCATTCTTCAGCGTAGTAGTCAACGCCTGTTGTCCAACAACGGAATCAAAGGACATTGGACGATACTTTCGCGCCGAAACAATATATTCATCCATAGTTTCAAATCTAATTGTATATGCAAAGGTAATAAAAGTTAAGAAAAGAGGAGGAAGGAGGAAAGAATTAAATTGTTAATTTGCTAAAAATATGTATGTTTCATGCTCCGATATGCAATCTTTTCCTTACTTTTGCAAAAAAGAATGTAAAGAAGTGAGTAAGATTACCGGACATATTTACAATTTTTTCAGCCGATTTAAGTTTCATATCGTCATCATCTTGGGCGTACTCATTGTAGGCGTTTTAGATGAGAACAGTTTTATGAAACGTATAGAGTATGCTTATCAGATTGACGACTTAAAAACTGAAATCCGAAAGTATGACAGCCAATATCAGCATGACATGCAACAGCTTAAGGAACTAAAGACAGACCCAAAGGCTATTGCACGCGTTGCCCGAGAGCGTTACTTCATGAAAGCTGACAACGAAGATATCTTCGTGTTGAGCGATGATGAGCATCAAACTGAAAACACAGCTAAAAATGAGACAACTGAATAAACTCGAATCAATTATTTACCTTTTGGGAGGAATCATAATGGTTATAGGTGCAGGCTTGTACGCTTTCCTTTTGATTCAACCAATAGCCTGTTGGCTAATGCTTGCTGGTGCTGTTGCTTTTTCTCTTATGCAGTCACGTCAGCGATACCTTGGAACATCTCTTTCAATTCGTCGTTTACGTAAGATTATGTCACTTGCCCGGATGGGGATTCATTCTTGCAGGATTCTTTATGGTAGAAGACTCCTACCATTTTCTTCGTCCTGTTTTTGCAGGTTCATTAGATAGCTATAGCAGCTATGTAAGTATTTTCCATCACAATTGGGTCATACTCCTACTTATTTCTGCTATCATAGAGATGTATACTACTCATCGTATCAGCTACGAACTAAAGAAAGAAAGCGAAAGTCCAAGTACCTAAAAAAAGCTAAAAGCTTAGAGATAGTTTTAATTTGAATAAAAAAGTTTCTCGGCTTCAATTATAGAATGTAATTTTGTCTGAGAAGAAACAGAACCAGTTTAATTATCTATGAATAAAATTCTTTACGCACTTCTAACACTTATCGTGTTTACGTCATGTGCCAACTCATTCAATATACAGGGAACATCCAACGTATCAAGCTTGGATGGAAGAAAGTTGTACCTAAAAACAGACCAAGCTGACTCACTGATTAACTTAGATTCATGTGACGTTGTTCATGGTCAGTTTGCTTTCCATGGTACCGTCGACTCTACTAAGGTCGCACAGATATTCATGGATGACATCAACTTACAGTTCCCAGTAGTTATTGAAAAGGGAGATATTGCAGTTAAACTGGACAACACACAACAGCGTGTCAGTGGCACACCGCTGAATGACAAGCTAAATGATTTCTGGACGAAGTTTACACAACTCCGCAATCAATATGCAGAAATAGATCATGAGGAAAGTGCTGCCATTATGAATGGTCATGATGAAGAAACCGTGAATGCCCAACTTATTAAGAAGGCATTGAACGTTTATGACAAGGGCGACAAACTCTTTACGAAGTTCATTACAGAGAACTTCAATAACATTCTTGGTCCATGGTGTTTCCTTACACGTATCAGCTACGAGACAACACCTAATGCTTACCCTGTATGGATGAATGATTATATGTATACCAATGCGATTAATCAGTTGCCATCATGGATAGAATTCATTATGTCGAAGGCTACAGATACCTTTAAGCAGAATCCTCAGATAAAAGCATTCTATACCGACTTCCTACAAGCACAAAAGGAGATGAATGGAATGGTTGACCCAGCTGGAACCAATGATGCTGCGGGAACAACTCCTAATGCTGCTGTAGCACCTCCGACTCCTGCACAGATGGCTGGTGACTCTATTCCAGAGTAAGGTATGGTCCTGACTATCGTATGTTCTAAGCTCTACGCTGACAGAACGATTGCATGATAAGGTTCTATAGGAGTGTTTTGAGCTTCGGATAAAGAGTTCATAGACAACAAACTATTTATTCTAAACGAAGGTTGCTGTCACTTCCGTCACTCAATCTTGTTATTTAACAGATTGGTTTATAGCACGTTAAAGCGATATGTTAAAATGACAGCAAAAGAAAATAAAACTACTATTAGTAATATATTCCTTCTTACTTTAGTAGAATTCTCTCACTTCCTATCTCGGAAGAATCAACAAACAACCTCTAATAATAAAGAATATAATATATGAGGAGACTCATTCAAAGTGGAACTATCGTCAATGAAGGGCGAAGCTTTATTGGTTCGCTCATCATAGAGGACGATTGTATCATAGAGATTATAGAAAACAACGAAACACCCCGTGGAGAATTTGATGAAATCGTCAACGCCACGGGGTGCTTTGTACTACCTGGTATTATTGATGATCATGTTCACTTTCGTGAGCCAGGACTAACGGAAAAGGCAGATATTGAAAGTGAAAGTCGTGCTGCTGCATATGGTGGTGTCACCTCTTATTTTGAGATGCCAAACACTAATCCACAGACAACAACATTAGAAGCTTTACAAGATAAGTGGGAACGAGCAAAGCACTCAAGTCATGTTAACTATAGCTTCTTTATTGGGGCTACAAATACAAATCAGACACTATTCCCTCAATTGGATATCCACACTATTCCTGGAATAAAACTCTTTATGGGAGCCTCAACTGGGAATATGCTTGTTGATCGACGAGAAGCATTAGAAATGACTTTCCGTACTGCTGCAGAGTTGAATCTGCCAGTGATGACACACTGTGAGGATTCTGGTATTATCAACGAGAATATGAAAATTGCCAAAGAACAATTTGGCGACGACCCAGATATTACACATCATTGGGAAATACGCAGTGCTGAGGCATGCTGGGCTTCCTCGCTCTTAGCTGTGGAATTGGCACGAAAGTACAAAACACAACTGCATATTGCTCATATCTCTACAGCAAAAGAATTATCTTTAGCTAATCTACCTGAAGATGAAGGAAGGATTACTTTAGAAGCTGTTATTGCACATATTGCTTTCTCTAACGAAGATTATCTTACAAAGAAGGCACTTATTAAATGCAATCCTTCAGTCAAGACGGTAGCTGATAGAGATGCTATTCGTCAGGCACTCACGGATGGACGTATTACAGTCATTGGTACTGACCATGCTCCTCACCTATGGGCACAGAAGCAAGGTGGCTGCTCTAAGGCTGCATCAGGAATGCCAATGGTTCAATTCTCACTCGTCACTATGCTTGAGTTGGTTAACAAAGGTGTTCTTACAATAGAACAGATGGTTAACCTAATGTCACACGCACCGGCTCGACTTTCCGTATTGATAAACGAGGTTTCCTACGTAAAGGCTATAAAGCCGATATTACTATCGTTGCACCAGACCAGCCGTGGACAGTGAACGAAGATTGTATTCAGAGTAAATGCAAGTGGAGTCCAATGATGGGACACACCTATCAATGGCGTGTCTTACACACTTTCTGTAATGGAAACCACCTGTTAAATAAGGAAGAGTTTGATAACACCATACATGGTGAAAGGATTACTTTTCGAAATGATAACTAAGTCGTAATGATCGAAAATAAAGTAGATAACAAAAATAAGATAATAACATACAATATCAGCGAAATAGTTCCTTATATCAACTGGGCATACTTCTTTTATGCTTGGTCAATGAATGGTAAGGCTAAAGATGCACAACAGGAACTGCGTTCAGAAGCTGAGAAATTATTGGCTGACATGGAAGGGAGATATCACACACGTGCTGTCTTTGCACTATGTGAAGCCAATAGTGAAGGCGATGATATCATTATCAATGGTACACGTGTTCCAATGTTGCGCCAGCCAGAAAGTTATTCCAGGCAAACCAAACCTCTGTTTGGCAGATTTCATACGCCCAGCCTCTTCAGGCATCAAAGATACAATTGGACTCTTTGCTACTTCTGTTGATGCTGCATTTACAAGCAACAATGAGGGAGATCCCTACCAACGTATGCTTTCGCAGACCTTAGCTGACCGATTAGCTGAGGCTACAGCTGAGAAGTTTCACGAGGATGTACGCAAGAAATATTGGGGGTATGCAACTGATGAGCAACTGACTATAAAAGATCTTCTTGCAGAGAGATATCAAGGCATACGTCCAGCTGTGGGCTATCCATCCATCCCTGACACAAGTATGAATTTTCTTTTGTACGAACTATTGGATATGAAGGGGATTGGTATCAACCTTACAGAAAGTGGAATGATGGTACCGCATGCCAGTGTATCGGGCTTTATGTTTGCACATCCTCAAAGCCGATATTTCGACTTAGGAAAGATTGATGACGAACAATTAGAAGATTATGCACATCGTCGTAATAAGCCTGTTGAAGAGCTAAGGAAGTATCTTGCTTCTACCCTATTGAAGAAATGATAGCCAGAATCGTTATATATCTTATATTAATAATTGTGCTGTCTGACCTCTATATAGACATGCACTATTTCCGCAAACGTTACCCCATCGCTTGGTGGCAACGCCTATTATGGTGGTTACCTTCTATCGGTATGGTCATCTATACCTGTGCTATGGCTTCCATTCGTGACTTTGCGCCTAACAACCTCACTTGGTTGAATACATATATATTCCTTCTCGGTTTACTTGTGGGTCCTAAGGCTATCTTCGCACTCATCTCCTTCTTGGGTTCAATCATCCGGAAATATATCATCCGCACAAATCGAAACTGGGGACATTATATAGGTATACTCCTTGCTTGTTTTGCCGTTGGATCATTTATATACGGGCTCACATATGGGGTTTCTAACATACAAGTAAAACATGTAGACCTCTATTTCAAAGATTTACCGAAGTCTTTTGATGGCTATCGGATTGTGCATGTATCTGACTTACACCTCGGTACCTTCAATGGCTGGCGCAGTAAGATTCTGAAAGCAGAGATGGATAGCATTGAGAAGCAAAAAGCTAACCTCATTTGCTTTACTGGTGATTTGCAGAATATACGTCCTGAAGAGGTTGAGAAAATGGCTTCACTAATCCGTCAGCCTATGAAAGGGACTATTTCTGTCTTAGGAAACCATGACTATACTGAATACATCAAAGGTGATGCTAAAGAAAAGGCTGCAGAGGAAGCACGCTTGATAAAAGCAGAAGAAGAAATCTTAAAATGGACTCTTCTACGCAATCAGAATACTCGTATTACATCACCAGCAAAGGAGTCTGTCTATGTTTGTGGCACAGAAAACGACGGAAGACCACCATTCCCGAACTATTCCAACTATAGGAAAGCGATGCAAGGAGTAGAACCTAATTCGTTTGTGATTATGTTACAACATGATCCATCAGCCTGGAAACGTTCTATTCTTCCTAAAACCCCAGCACAGCTTACATTAAGCGGACATACACACGGCGGACAGATGCAAATCTTTGGATGGCGCCCAACAAGTATCCGCCAACAGGAGGATTATGGACTTTATGAACAAAACGGACGCTATCTATACATTACAGCTGGATTGGGTGGACTGGTACCCTTCCGCCTCAATATGCCTAACGAAATAGCGGTGATAACATTACATGTTAAGAACTAAAATTAAAAAGGATACATCTATGAGTAATACTGCAACACAACAACAAAGGCAATCCTCAATAGCTATGCTGGTTATTACATTCTTGTATAGGATTTACATGCTATTCATCGCCTTCCCACTCTTCCTCTTTGCGTCTGTTCTAACAGCATTAACAACAACTATTGGCTGTCAAATCGGTAATGGACATTTCTGGGGATACTACCCAGGGAAATGGTGGTCGTGGTTTACCATCCGAATACTCTTTCTTCCTGTAAAGATTGAAGGACGTGAGAATCTTGATCCGAAGCAAAGCTATGTCTTTGTAAGCAATCATCAAGGTGCTTTCGACATCTTTCTGATTTACGGTTTTCTCGGTCGTAATTTCAAGTGGATGATGAAAAAGCTATCCGTAAGATACCTTTGGTAGGATTAGCATGCGAGAAAGCACATCATATTTTTGTGGATAAGAGTGGTGCAAGTAAAATCAAAAAAACATACGATACTGCACGTGAAACCCTTCATGAAGGAATGTCTGTCGTCGTATTCCCAGAAGGTGCACGTAGTTTTACTGGTCACATGGGTAAGTTCCGTCGTGGAGCTTTCATGTTAGCTGATGAGCTTCAGCTACCAGTATGTCCACTTACCATCAATGGTTCCTTTGACGTAATGCCTCGTACTAAGGACTGGCATTTTCCTGTATGGCATAGACTGAGTCTCACCATTCACAAACCAATTTTCCCAAAAGGGAAAGGTACTGAATTCGAGAAGGAAACATTAAATAAAGCATACGATTCTGTTATGGCTGGTCTTTCTCCCGAATACCAAGGTTTCGTAGAGAACCCAGACCAATAAAAATAGACAAAAACTTGTTAGTATCATATTTTTATACTACATTTGTCCTATAAAAACAAAAATCTATGACAAGCGATAGCATTGTAATTATACCGACATACAACGAAAAGGAGAATATAGAGAAGATAATCCGAGCGGTATTCCGATTGGAGAAGTTTTTTCACATTCTGGTCATTGATGATGGTAGTCCTGATGGGACGGCACAAATCGTACATAATCTGATTAAGACGGAGTTCTCTGATCGTCTCTTTATCATTGAGCGTTCTGGTAAATTAGGGTTGGGTACAGCCTATATCACAGGTTTCAAGTGGGCTTTAGAACATGGCTACGAATACATTATTGAGATGGATGCTGACTTTAGCCACGACCCTAACGACCTTCCTCGCCTTTATGCTGCAACCCATGACGAAGGTTACGATGTTGCAGTTGGTTCACGTTATGTCAGTGGAGTAAACGTTGTAAATTGGCCTATCGGACGTGTGTTGATGAGTTACTTTGCCAGCAAGTATGTTCGTGCAGTAACAGGTTTCCACGTGCATGATACGACTGCGGGTTTCGTATGCTATCGTCGTCGTGTTCTTGAGACAATTCCATTAGACATGATTCGTTTTAAGGGGTATGCCTTCCAAATCGAGATGAAGTACACCTCTTTCAAGATTGGTTTCAAGATTAAGGAAGTACCCGTCATCTTCGTAAATCGTCGTGAGGGAACAAGCAAGATGAGCGGTGGCATCTTCTCAGAAGCCTTCTTCGGTGTCATCCGACTCCGTATGGACGGTTGGTTCAGAAAATATCCTAAGATAAAGAACTAAGATTTAAACCAAATAACAGTAACAGCCATAACCCACTAAGGTTATGGCTGTTACTGTTTACATAACTGACTTTGTCTTTATACAAGTTGGAAACTATGGTAGTATAAATCAATTGTATATAAACATTAGAAAATAAATACGAGCGGTTTAGGTTTAATTTACTTTTTACTAATTAAACTAACAAACTTGTATCTAGATCCATAAAAATCTGGCATTTCATAACGTGGAATGTATATTTTTACTATGATAAGGTATTCGTGTCCCTCTTCATAGATACTATCAAATCCATCAATATGAGATACAACAGATTTTCTCATATCTTTGTCTACTATAACATAGCCTTTATTTTTCGACCTAATAGATGTACCTGGATAGAAGTAGTCTTCTTTATGTGATAATACGCTTATCGTATCTGTCTTAACATACTTGTAGTCACCATCTACATCTACGTCTTCTTTTGTACATCCCACAAAGAGAAATAACATTAAAGATGCTATAATGTATAGATGTTTAATCATAATAACATGAATTTAAAGATTATTTTATCATTACTAAACTCACTTAAATAACACAACCAACGTGTATGAACACAATGTTTTAATAAAAAGTAAGAGGAACATCATTCCCTGCAATAAAAGCCATTAAATAAAAGAATCTGTTACTACAGAGAACAATGTTCCTTTGTTACTATGTCTTAACACACCTTACAGTGTGTCTTATTACCAAATTTACGCCTCCTTATCGTACTCGAGGTGGAAGTTTATGATTGTCTCAATTCCCTTCAACCAGAGATCTACTGGCATATTCTCATTTGGAGAGTGAATAGCATTTGACTCCAAACCGAAGCCCATAAGAACAGTCTTCACACCGAGCAACTTCTCAAAGGTAGAGATGATTGGAATACTACCACCGATACGTACTGGCAATGGACGCTTACCAAATACAGCTTCGAAGCCACGCTCAGCAGCTTTATAAGCTGGGAAGTCAATTGGACAAACATAACCATGACCACCGTGATGCTTCTCTACCTTAACTGTAACATAATCAGGAGCAACACTGTTGAAATAATCCACTACCAACTGGCTAATCTTTGTATGATCCTGATGTGGAACAAGACGTGAAGAAAGCTTGCGTATGCCTTTGATGGAATAACTGTTTTAGCACCATCACCTGTGTAACCACCCCAGATACCGCATACATCAAATGTTGGGCGATAACCAGTGCGTTCGATTGTGCTGTAACCTTCCTCACCAAAGAGTGCCTTCACACCGAGAGACTTCTTATACTCTTCTTCATCAAAAGGAATTGATGCTACAAGTTTACGCTCCTCGTCAGAAGCCTCTTCAACATCATCATAGAAACCTGGGATACGAATCTTACCATCAGGACCAGTCACATCTGCTATCAACTTACAAAGGACATTGATAGGGTTAGCCACTGCACCACCGAAAGTTCCTGAGTGAAGGTCACGATTAGGACCAGTAACCTCTATCTGCCAGTAAGACAAACCACGCAAACCTGTTGTGATAGAAGGAGTATCAGGACCGATAAGACCTGTATCAGAAACGAGGATTACATCGCAAGCCAAGAGTTCCTTGTGTTCCTCAATAAATGGACCGAGGCTACCAGAACCAATCTCTTCCTCACCTTCAAAGATGAACTTCATATTATGCTTCAGCAAATCATTCTTATTAAGATACTCAAATGCCTTTGCCTGCATGAATGACTGACCCTTATCATCATCAGCACCACGAGCCCAGATATGACCATCCTTAATAACTGGCTCAAATGGTTCGGTCTTCCAAAGATCAAATGGCTCTGCTGGCATCACGTCATAGTGACCATAAACCAATACAGTCTTTGCATTAGGGTCAACCATTCTCTCAGCGTAAACCATTGGATTACCCTTTGATGGCATCACCTCAGCTTTGTCAACACCAGCCTCAAGCAGCAATTCCTTCCAACGTTCAGCACAGCGTACCATGTCCTCCTTATGAGCAGGTTGTGCACTTACGCTTGGTATACGTATCAGACTGAACAACTCCTCGAGCATTCTGTCTTTATTCTCTTCTACATATTTCTTAATCATAATTCTTTATTTATTGTGATTATCTTCTTTATTATTTGAAAGTAATCAATGCTTCCATTTCATTGATAAATTTCTCAATCTGAATAAAATAAGGCATAACTTCTTCCTCCGTAGCATCAAACATATTATCATAGTCACCAGATTGGCGCAACTCGTATAAACGGGAGAACAATCTCCCATAAGTTTTGTCGATAAGTCCAACAGAGATAAACTGCTGTCCTATAATATGAATAGTTCCTGCGTGTGTCTTTGCAGATAATCCTTTATCAAGGAGTAAAGCCTGTGCCATATGATAGACAGCATAATATAAACGATTCCCAACAAGGCTCCAATGACCTAAACGAGCATTGTCACGTGCTTCTACTAACACCGCCTTTGCTTTCTCGATGCGGTATGCTACAAGTGCTTTTCGTTCTTCACCTGTCAACATAACAAAATTCCCTCTGATTCAACATTGTTATGGAAGGGGAGTGAATTCGTGTAGCCCACTCCTGCAAAGTATAGATGATAGGATGTATCATTGCATTAATTTTCCATCCAAGTTCCCAGAAAGGATAGGTGAACTTATCATGATCAGATTCTTCTATTCTATCCTTATCAAGAAGAATGAGAATATCCCAGTCTGACAGTTCACTTGCATCACCACGTGCCTGAGAGCCGAAAAGAATTATCTTTCCGTTTTCAGGTTTTAACTCCATCGCAATGCTGCTAATAGCCTTCAACACATCATTATGTCTTACTTCTTTCATCATCTGTTCGCAAATTTAAGCATCATTTATCAATTTCGCAAGTCTTTTATTTAATTTTATACTTGTTCACATATATGATAATAGAAATAATTTGTATATTTGCAAAAACTAACACATTACCCCATGAATAAAATTATCTTAACTATTATCCTTTCATCTTTACTATTCGCATGTAGCTCTGTTAAACTTACAGAAGAACAACGTATGCTGAATGAAATAAGGCGAGATGTCCCTTTTCAATTAGACTCTCTTAAACCCACCAATAGTTACAGCTGGAGCTTCGCCAACAATGATATTATTACAGCAGAGCCTGACTATGAAATAAGGGATGACGGTGCATTATTTGTTTATCGTACTTTCTTTAACGGACCGAAACAAGCACAGCAGCCCAATATAGTATGGCGTAACCTCTTCATAATAAAGAAGAAGCACCGAGTAATATGCGTGGATAGGATATTGATAGATGGTAAGACGAAAGGTATAGTTTATATTCTTCAGAGCAAGAACAAGTCCTATCCTTCTTATGGACTTTATCAATGGGATGTCACACGATTGGAACATTTAGAGTTAGTTGGCTCTATTTAGAAGATATGAAGAACTCAACTCTAAAACGATTCAACCTTTCTAACAGCACTCCTAAATTAATGTCTTCAGATATCAAGACACCTTCCTCACAGGATGATTATTGGCGTCTTATTTTCCATGCCGACTCTCTTTATGAGCAAGGGCGTTATGATGATGCCATCCGTGTATATACTGAAGCATTCGCAGATGATCGTTACATCTTTCCTTCCAAGTTATCAAGTGTTGCTTATAAATTACGTATGGTTGATAAAGAAGAGGCTGCTTATAAGTTTGATAAGCACCGTATAAGAATGGAAAAGGATTACTATCAGATGCCAGACTCTGCTACTGTGCCTTCTTATGAAGATGAGTTTGATAAGCGAGCAGATATCTATAACTATGATTTATCACTGAAGAACCATTTAGAAGAGATGCTTGAACGTGACCAAGCTTATAGGACACAATGGATATTGAGCCGACAGTTGCACCATGAGGAGACACAATATGATATAGCGTTAAGGCTTCGTGCTGATAGTATTGACTCTCTCAACCAAGTCGAGATAAGGCAAATATTGAAAAAACACGGCTTCCCTAAAAAGACAGAAGTAGGCACTTCTGCTTGTGAGGCAGCATGGATAATCATTCAGCATGCACCCTTGGACGTACAGAAAGAATATCTACCTATGTTGGAGAGAGCTGCGACAGAAGGGAACATTCAAGCTGCTTTAGTTGCTGCTCTACATGACAGGATTGATGTAAGAGAGGGGCGACCTCAGAAATACGGAACACAGAGAAATCACAATGGGATCTGCCCTTTACTTAATAAGAAAATGGTCAATCAATGGCGGAAGGAGGTTGGTCTTCCACCATTGGATGAATATTCAAAGTGAACTTAGGGTATCCATTTCATCAAGACATTTTGTTCCCTTGTTCTATTGCTCTTAAAACTTTAACTCCTTCTCCTACCGTCTTCACATCACTGACTACCATAGAACGTTTGCCATTTCGTTCCTTCAGATTGCAACGACGAGGATGATAACCGATATAGTTGAGTACCTTATCAAAGGCAGCACTCTGATAGTAGACACTATTAGGGTTAGAAACAAACTGCATCTGCATACGTCCCTGCTTAAGAATAATCTTCTCACAACCCAATCGCTTACCTACACGACGAAGTGCAACGACTTGCATCAGTTCCTCACCTTGACGTGGAACAGGACCGAAACGGTCTTGCAGACGCTTACGATAAGCATCAAGGTCTTCGTCTTTTTCTATATTATCCAGTTCACGATAAAGTAGCATACGCTCTGAACTACCCGGCACGTAGTTATCAGGGAAGTACATTTCAAGGTCACTCTCTACGGCACAATCATCAATGAAATCATCACCCGTAATCTGCTTTCCTTCGTCCATCTCCTCTTCATAAAGATCTTGGAACTCATCATTTTTCAGCTCCATCACCGCCTGATTGAGGATTTTCTGATAGGTTTCATATCCCAAATCCTCCATAAATCCACTCTGCTCAGAGCCTAAGAGATTACCAGCACCACGGATATCAAGGTCCTGCATCGCAAGATTAAATCCACTACCGAGGTCGGAGAATGTCTCCAAAGCCTCCAGACGACGACGTGCCTCTGGGTTTAATGCAACCAAAGGAGGAGCAAGAAGATAACAGAAAGCCTTTTTATTAGAACGTCCCACACGCCCACGCATCTGGTGCAGGTCGGAGAGTCCGAAACGATGAGCATCGTTAATGATAATAGTATTGGCGTTGGAAATATCAATACCATTCTCAACAATCGTTGTTGAAAGCAGTACGTCATAGTCATAGTTCATAAAGCCCATCACTATCTCCTCCAACTCCTCAGGTTTCATCTGTCCATGTCCGATAGCAATACGGCAATCTGGCACATACTTTTTAATAAGATTTGCTATCTCTGGAAGATTGCTGATGCGGTCATTTACAAAGTAAACCTGTCCATTACGGCTCATCTCAAAGTTAATAGCATCTGCTATTACTTCATGCGAGAAAGAAGCTATCTCGGTCTGAATAGGGTAACGGTTAGGTGGCGGTGTACGCATAATACTCATGTCGCGTGCACCCATCAGTGAGAACTGTAGCGTACGTGGGATAGGCGTTGCCGACATCGTAAGGGTGTCAACATTCGTCTTCAGCTGCCTGAGTTTCTCCTTTGTAGAAACACCAAACTTCTGTTCTTCATCAATGATAAGGAGTCCGAGGTCATGCCACTTCACCGACTTCCCTATCAACTTATGCGTACCGACAAGAATATTAATCTTTCCCTCTGCCAAATCTTCCAATACCTGTTTTGTTTGTTTAGCACTACGAGCACGTGAGAGGTAGTCAACACGCACTGGCATATCCTTCAATCGCTTCTTAAAGGTTTGGTAATGCTGGAAGGCTAACACGGTTGTAGGTACCAATACAGCCACCTGCTTATTATCCACCGCAGCCTTGAAAGCAGCACGGATAGCCACCTCTGTCTTACCAAAACCCACGTCACCACAGACCAGACGGTCCATCGGACGTGCGCTTTCCATATCTTGTTTGAGTTCTTGTGTAGCCTTCAACTGGTCGGGCGTATCCTCATAAAGGAACGAAGCCTCTAACTCGTGCTGCATAAATGAGTCAGGAGAAAAGGCAAATCCTTTTTTTCACGACGTCGCTTAGCATAGAGTTTGATGAGGTCGCGCGCAATATCCTTGATACGCTTCTTGGCCTTTTCTTTCAGTCGGTCCCAAGCACCTGAACCAAGAACAGACAATCGTGGTGGTTCACCACTATCACCACGACGATACTTACTAATCTTATAAAGCGAGTGAATAGATACATCCACAATATCATTATGCTGATAAACAAGACGTATCATCTCTTGATAAGAATCACCAGCAGGTACACGAACCAGACCAGCAAACTTACCAATACCAAAGTCAACATGCACTAAGAAGTCACCAGGCTCCATCTCCTGCAGCTCTTTCATTGTCAAAGCCATCTTACCTTGACGTGCCTTGTCAGACTTGAGATTGTACTTATGGAAACGGTCGAAAATCTGATGATCGGTAAAGAAACATACTTTCAACGTACTATCAACAAAACCTTCATGTAGCGTTCTATTAACTGGCGTGAAAGGTAAGGCTCCTACCGTCGCATCCTGACCCTCTCCAGACAGTTCGGCTACAGACAGATTCTCAGAGTCAGGTGAGACATTCGTATCTGACAATGAATCGAAGATATCCCTCAAACGTACAGTCTGTTTCTCGCTATCTGCAAAGATATAGAGTTTATAACCTTTGATAAGATAGTCACGAAGGGTCTTAGACAGCAAGTCAAAGTTCTTGTGGAAGAGTGGTTGCGGTGACGTACTGAAGTTTATCGTAGCCCGTGAGCCATCCTTCTTCTTTGCTTGATCAGAGGTAGAATGATTCATACCAAACTCTATACGACGGAAATCAAGTGCATCATTCATCCAACGTGAGGCCTGGCACCAGTTGTCCTTCCTTACGGAAAGCCACTTCCAATTCGCGCTGTTCTAACTCCGTCTTACCCTCTAACTTCTCCGTCAAAGCCTGATTAGTAAAGCCTTCTTGATAGATATTATCAATCGCATCACGCACATAGAGGAAGTCTTTAAATGCCAACACGGCATCTTCTGGTAAGAACTGAAGGAAAGGTACCTTCTCTTCTGACATCGTTGTCAGCTCTGGAACAATCTCAACACGTGTCAACTTCTCTGTAGACAACTGCGTCTCCACTTCAAAGTTGCGAATGGTTTCTATATCATCACCGAAGAAATCGATACGGAAAGGAAGTTCATTTGAGAAGGAATAGACATCAATAATACTACCACGCACAGCAAACTGACCTGGTTCATAGACGTAATCCGTCTCTGTAAAACCAAAAGAACGTAAGGTTTTCTCCACCTCCACAATATCAATATGCTGGTCAACTGTCAATGTCAAACGGCGTTCATCCAACTGCTTTTTTGACACAACGAGTTCTGATAGCGCTGATGGCTCAGTCACAATATAAAGCGGTAGAGCGTTATCAGCACCCGAGGCAAGAGCAGAAAGACGTGTCAGCACCTCTGTACGCAGGATTTCATTACCCGCATCACGCTGTCCATATTTCACTGCACGACGATAAGACGATGGGAAAAACAGCACCTCTGCCACCTTCCCCTCACCATCAACAGGCATAGCAATTGTCTTGAGGTCATTGTAGAAATAACCCGCCTCGTCATTGTCATTCAACACGAAAACAGTCGTTGTCTTCCATCGTTCAGCTATTGATGCAAAGAACATCGGAGCAGCTGAAGCCACGAGTCCTTGCAGAAAAACAGTTCTTATCGACTTATCTTTCTGTATCTTCTGTATCGCTCCTGCCTGTGGCAGCATAGCGTATAGTTTCTGTATGTCTTGTATCTTCATCGCAAATGCGTTGTGCTTGCAAAGTTACAACAAATTTCAGACAGAGGGCAATTATCTATGAAATTAAGCAGAAAAGTACTTAAAGATTTGGTAGTTTCGTGAACTCTCCTTATATTTGCAGTCTGATTCGGTGGAAACAGAAGAGGATAAACATAGGGATAAAGGCGAATAACATCGACTAAAACCCATAAAAATCCTCATTGTACTATGGGCTTGTTTGGATTTGACGGCAAGACGAGATGGTACGTAAGCACGCGGAGCATCGTTGACTGGCTCCTAAATCTCAGTTATCGAAAAATTAATTGGCGAAAACAATTACGCTCTCGCTGCCTAACCGAAGTACAGTAGGTTACTGGCTTTATCCGACTATTAGATAGTTGGACGAGACATCGCTCCGAGGATGTTGTTCCGAATCCAGAGAGTAAGCGATGCAGGTTCAATCGGAAATAGTCAGTGTATGCCTCGCTGCACTGATGAAGATTTAGAGGATAAGATGTCGGTTGGTGGTCCAGGTCTTGCCGACATACGAAAATCGAAGGCTGGAATAAACGTGTAGAAAGCGTATGGTTTCCTTGTGCGGACGTGGGTTCGACTCCCACCAGGTCCACTTGAAGTACTCTTAACAAGAGTTTTTAGGAATTTGATTAAATCAGATAATCGCCGTAATCTCAATGAGTTACGGCGATTATCTGTTTATAAACCACTCTATTTAAGAGTACATACAGATACCGCCGAAACGCTCAAAATACTCCCAACTGGCTACAATATGGCTACAGAAAAAAATCGACTTTGTAAAATTGTAGCCAGTGATACCATACAGAGTACGCATAGATACCGCATACTTCATTGTTATTCAAATAATTATGTCGAACTTTTCAGCTGTAAAAATAATGCGTAACTCACCCTTAATCGGGTCGAAAACACGATTTACTTCTGCACTAAAAACTTGCATGTATGAAGAGTATTTTCAGAACAAGCTTCTATTTACGAAGCAATTATTTGAACAAAGATGGGAAAGCATCGATTATGATGCGTATTCATCTTAATGGAGAAAGAATGGCACTCGGCACAACTGGCGTTCCATTGCAATAGATTGGGCATAGTAAAACAATTACATTGCTTTTGCTCTCCAAAAGCAATGCAATTGCACCCTAAAAGCATAACTATTTCCTTGTAAAAGCAATACTTTTATTTTTTAGTTTCATTTAGAACGTATCTCGAAGGCAAAATAACATAGATACAGTTTCGTATAATCTCTTTGCGCATCTCACAACTATTGGGTATTTGTTTTTATCGGTCGCATTTGTTACCTCAATATCTTTTTCATTTTTTTAATTTTGCATTCGAAATGAATATCAAGGCGTTCATTCTCTCAAATACTATAAATGAAGAATTATCTCTTGAACTTACATAAAGCAATATTTGCCTTTTTAAGTCTTATCTGTTCTTTTGTTGCAGTGCATGCTCAACAAAAAAGCAATTTAAACGACACCGTTATATTATTGGAAGAAGTGTCGGTTAAGCCCAAATTCAGTCTTACTTCACCCGATATGATGCAGGCTTTAGCCCATCAAAGACGCATCGCAGGCAGCACATCTCTTGTAGAAATACGCCCAGATAATCAGCGAATAGCCACGATAAAAGATGCCTTAAAGATGCAACCAGGCGTTATGATACAAGAATTCTTTGGCTCAAACGATCAGCCCCGCTTAAATATTAGAGGCTCAGGAATACAGAGTAATCCTCAAAGACGAGGTGTTTATCTGCTTCAAGATGGTATTCCTGTGAACTTTTCAGATGGCTCTTATGTGGTAGGTATAATGGATGCGATGACCGCTCGCTATGTAGAAGTATTTAAAGGAGCGAATGCTTTGCGGTTTGGAGCAGGCACATTGGGTGGCGCATTGAACTTTGTTAGTAGAACAGCGCAAACAGATAGCACCACAAGTGTAAAGCTCGAAGGAGGCTCTTACGGCACAATAGGCTTAACATTTACCACAGGAAAGCGTATGGGTGCATGGGATATGTTTGTTGCTTCTACCTATAATGCTCAAAAAGGCTACCGTATTTATAACGAAAACAATCGTCTAACCGCTTCTATTAACGTAGGGTGGAAAAACCAAAAACACACTATCGAGAACCGAACCTTTATGCATTTCACACATCTTTACTTTCAAATGCCAGGTCCATTAACCCTCGATCAGCTTTTAACCAACCCCAAACAAGTGAGCGTAGGCGTTGACCTTCCCTTCTCAATGGGTCCTAATATCTTGAGAGATAAGCCTCATCGCAATGTCGATATGTTTCGAATCTCCAATCAAACAGGTATTGTTCTCAATGCAAAAAGCAATCTTTTAGCATCGGTCTACTATCAATATGCCGACGATAGGTTTGCCTTTCCCATCACCATCTCAATACCTCATTCTTTTAATAACGATCTTGGTGCAACCCTTTATTATAACTATTCCACCTCAAAACTACAGCTTTCGGCAGGCGCTTTAGCCTCTTTAGGTTGGATGAATCGACGCCATTACATCAACAAAGATGGCAAAGAGTCGTTTATGTTTGCATGGGATAAGTTACATTCTGCCAACTTTACCGCCTTTATTGAAGCCGATTATGCCTTGAATAAACAGCTACATGTGGTGTTAGATGTGCATGGAGTGCATAATATTCGCAATAGTAAAGACGTGTTTAGTGATCCAACTCTTCGCCCATGGTATAGCCATATGTCGAGAAATATCGCTATTTCTATTCAGAAAACAGTACACTAAATCAGCAATTCACTGCCTTTAATCCTCGAATAGGTGTGGTTTACAATCCTATTCAACAAAAAGATATCCAGCTATTTGCCAATATTAGTAATAGTTATGAGCCTCCAACGTTCGACGAATTGGTAGGAACAGAGGTGACATCGAATATCAATACCAGTCCAAAGAAACTCTTTTCTATCGCTTTAAAGAAACAAACAGCTACCACATTTGAGGTTGGTAGCAAGGGACGTTTAACGCAATTGTCTTGGAATGTGGCTTTTTATAACTCGTGGGTAACCAACGAAATACTCGAAATAAAAGACTATGTGCGAGGCTTAAAGCGTACAGAAAACTACCCAAAGACCCTTCATCAGGGCTTAGAAGTAGGGCTTCAGGTGGCAAGTAAGCCCCATGTTTTAGGGTATAATATCGGTAGTTTCACCTTAGGAGCAGTGTATAATTATAGTCGTTTCATCTTTAAAGGTGGCAAATATGATGGAAAGTATCTAGCAGGAGTTCCACAACATTACATCAATAGCTCGCTCGATTATCAACATTCTTGTGGTTTTAATGGTTCTATATCATTAGAACTGAAACCAGGAAACACTCCAATCGACCACACAAACACCATGTTTCAGCCTGCTTATCATGTGTGGAACGCCCGTTTGGGCTATCAGTTCAACTCAAAATGGCATATCTATGTCGAGATGAAAAATATCACAAATAAACGCTATCCATCAAGTTATGTCATCAGTGATGAGATACATAACCCCGCAATACCATTCCCAAACTTCACCGCAAAGCAACTAACTTTCTTCATTCCAGGGCAACCTCGAAGTGTATTTGCAGGCTTAACGTGGCGTTGGTAGAGGGCAATTGCATAGCAACTAATCAATAAAAACAAGCAACAATAATCGAAACTAAAACGAAAAAACAATGGTAGAGAAACGCATGAACATGGAACAAGGTCACTGGGTACTAGCAAAATTAGGTAAGAAAGTGTTGCGACCAGGTGGCCAAGAGTTAACTCACGAAATGCTAAAAGCAATGAACATCACTTCAGATGATGATATAATAGAGTTCGCTCCGGGCTTAGGTTACACCGCAAAGCTTGCTCTTTCTCATCAACCTCATAGCTATGTGGCAGTAGAACTTAATGCAGAAGCAGCCAAACGAGTTGAAAATAACGTGCAAAACGATAAAATGCAAATCGTAATAGGAAACGCTTCAGAAACAGGTTTACCTGCAAATAGCGCCTCAAAGGTGTATGGAGAGGCCATGTTAACAATGCAAAGTAAACCACAAAAGCAAGCTATTATAGCCGAAGCAGCACGTTTATTGCGTCCAGGAGGGCTTTATGGCATTCATGAAATAGGTATATATCCCGACAATACATCACAAGAAGTGCGCAAAGAGATAGAGAGTGATCTTGCAAAAGGAATCAAAACCAATGTTCGTCCCTTAACTCTTGTAGAGTGGAAGGACATCTTAGAGGACAATGGTTTCGACATTTCGTATGTCGAAAGCAGACCAATGCACTTGTTAGAGCAGGCTCGTATGATTGCAGATGAAGGCTTTTGGAATTTCATTCGCATTGTATTTAGAATGTTAAAGAATAGCCATGCTCGTAAAAGAGTATTAGAAATGCGACGCATTTCCGTAAACATGGCAACCACATCAATGCTATTTGCATTGTAGCACGTAAGCGATAGAACCACAAAACAGGCATTATAATGATAAAGAATAAAGTTTTTAAGGCAATAACCTCATGGCAGTTAGTAGCAAAAAGCATTTTTATTGGCTTGGTGTTGCTATTGATGTCGTGTGAAAAAGAATCGTTTCTATCAGACGATTACGCACGTTATAAAGAGCTATTGCCAAACAAAAAAGAGTATGTTGATGACGATTTAGGCACTCAAGCGTTAGCAAAAGCCATCGAAGGACATTACTCTTCGAAGTTATCTATGATTTATTATGATGCCGAACGCATCAAACCGCTTCTTTATTTCACTGCAGGTAAACATCAAGTGCATTGCACCACTAATGCAAATGGATCGTTACACCTCAGCATAAATAAGTTTCATACCAACTTTATGCCGCTTTATGTGAGTGTAGAAATGGACGTATTATTATCTGAAGGAGTAGGAGATACCATTCGATTGCAAGGTCGTGACGGCATCGTTCGTACGTCGGACGAAGGCAAACAGATTGGACTTGAATTGCCAGAGAGCGATGATGCTGAGCTAGAAGGATATTTCTTGCGTTCTAAAAACGAAGTTTCTGCCCTCATAGATCTTATGTTACCCGTTGCAATGAAGATGCAATGGCAAGGCACTAAGTAATGACTTGAAGACAAATAACATTACAATTAGCATTCAATAACCCCAAAAATAAACCATAACTTAAAGATAAACAATATGTATTTAAAGACAATTCAACAATTAAAAAGTAGCGTTTTATTACTCCTTTTCATGGCTTTTATGGCTGCATCGTGTAGTAATAACAATGAAGAAACAGGCGGTTCGTCTGCCGTTGGCGTTGTTACTGGAACCTATCAAGCCACAATAACCCCCACAATGGGCACCAAACAGATGGCTCAAGGACCTCATATCGTTGTTTTAGAAGCCCTTAATAACAATCAACAAGTGCGCTTTCATTTCGAAAAGTTCAATGCTCCTATGTTCGATTCAGATGGAAAATTGAGTGCAACAGCACGCATGCCCTTTGCCGTTTCGGTTGACTTTGTGATGGATGTAAAGCGTCAAAAAGATGGAAGTGTTCAGCTTCAATCAGTAAAAGGCACATTTAAAGCAGAGCCATACGGCGCAAATGAGGTCGATCCTAATAAGATTCCAGAGGGTGTTTTGCCTCCTAATCTAAAAGGATTCGATACAGATAGAGCGCAAGCAAGTGGTGTTTTCAAAGACGGAAAGCTTGACTTAAAGGTGTCACCAAACATCCTTCCTGTTACAATTGTTATCGAAGCCGTTCGCAAGTAAATAGGTATTGAAAGGCGAAAAGCGCAGAATAACAGTGTTTTAACTTAATAAATTATCCAGATTTACTTTATTAATAACATGAATTTTAATATAAAAAGACAACTAAAAAGAACATCTATTGCAACGAATACTATGCTTGTTGCGTTGTGTTTTGTTGCAGTAAGCTGCACAAAAGCAGAGTTAGATGAAAAAGAAAGAGGATTGGTGGCTAAACAAGAATTGGCTGATCGCTTCGACAAACTCTTCTATGAAGGTTTTGAAAACCCTGATGAGACGGAGAAAAAGCTAAGAGAATTTGAACTCAATGATTTGGTTTCAAACGATAAAAACCTGCTGACCGACCAAGATATTCGTGTCGATAAGTCGATGATTGAAATGACTATTCGGTTAAGAAGAATACAAAACACGTTGGAAACTGAGCTTAACAAGGGCACAATCTTCGACGGATTTATTCAGAAAAACAGGGTGTTGCTCAACTGCAAGAGCGTGCTTCAGGAGCTGCCTTATCGTGCAAGGAAGGGCAAAAAGTATGAATATTTGGAAACGAAAGTGGCCGATATAGAACGTCTAATCAATGAAACATTGACGAAGAAAGAAAGAAGTTTAGGGCCAATTCCTAACGAGTTGTTGGGAAAACAATGGAAATGGAAGATAGATTTCGACCCCTATCAGTTCAATTCTGCCGACCTTTATTCGGATATTTTCAAGAAATTGAAAGACTTTAGCTTTGATTTTCATTTCAATAACGACAATACCATCACGGCAAAACGTTTCTTCTTAGCCCCTGTTATCATGGAAGGTTCAGAGAGTTTTGATGCAGCCGGCGACTGGACTCCAGCGTTAATGGGAGATAAAAAGATAGAATGCTATGCATACAATCATAAGCTATTCTTCTATGTTCCGATGATAGACAACGCCGATTTCAATACAGGTCGGGGCAATGTTGCACATGCTTGGTACTATGAATACGATTATAAGGTTGAGGGAAATGAATTGATACTCACGATGAATCGTGTGGGGCTGTACACCATGGTCAATCAGTTTATCACCACAAAGAATGATGCTGAAATGGAATATAGTTATGATGCGGCTTTCAAGTCATTCACTTTATCGAGTAATTCGCTATGAATCACGCAGTAAAATCAATGCTATCGTTGTGTGTTTTCATGCTAACGGTTTTTGCAAGTTGCATCAATCGTGAGTTTGATAGTAACGATGAGTTTAAGCATAGCAAATCCATTGCGCTCAATGCAGACAATGATCGGCTGCTCTCTCGCATCTTTATTATCAATGAAAACAAGTCTTATTTGTGGTTTGACCTCAATAATGAGGTGGCAAACTTCTCTAAACCTCAGTTCACTTTGCCTATCATTGAAGGCGGAAAAAATAGTTTTCGCAATTTTCCCTTGCGTGGATTGCTTTATGAATACAAGGCTTCGGAGAATGAACTCACATTTAAGAATGTGCCCGAACAATTCGTTCAGATGGGCAACGACCAACTTTCGTTGACGTTTAAGCTGTCAATGACCGATGGAAAAGAGGTGGTTCTACCCAATAAGAAAGTGGTAGAGACCTCGAAAAAGCAATATCTTCTGACCTTGGTTCGCCTTCAGTTTGCCTCTGATAATGCCACTTTCAATGTGGGAGAGAAGATAAAACGAGGGGGGAGAACCTATGAATTTCTTCCGTTTAAGACCGAACTCACGCTGATAAATTAATGAAAATGAACCATAAACTATATAGATTGATACCATTGTTGTTGTTGATTGGCGTGATTAAAGGTCATGCACAGCAAACACGATTGGACACAACGAAGACGCAACAGATAAAGGAAGTCGTTGTGACGGCCGACAAACACAACAAGAATGTGGGCGAAATCAAACGCACAGCCGAGCAACTTCGGGTGGAGATGCCTGTCGATATGAATGACTTAGTGCGTTATATTCCGTCGGTAGGAGTGTCGGTTTCGAGTTCAAGAGGAGGCATGCGAGGCTTTGCTATCCGTGGAGTTGAGGCCAATAGAGTGGCAATCAGCATTGATGGTATACTGCAACCAGAGATTCAAGACAATATCGTCTTTAGCTCATATGGCCTTTCTAATGCCTCAAGAATAGACTTTGATCCCTACTTTGCAACGTCAGTTGAGATTCAGAAAGGAGCCAATTCGTTTGTCAGTGGGACTGGAGCCTTGGGCGGAACGGTGAACTATTCTACCAAAGAAGCACGTGACTTGATTGAAGGAAATAAGCAATGGGGGGTCTTAACTACCATCAATTACAATGGAAAAGAGAACCTTCGAACCTATCTTTGGGTGGTGCTGTACGCTTAAAGCATTTCGATGCTCTGTTAATGGCGGCACATAGAGATGGTAATGAATTGCGAAACTTCTCGCATGGAAAGTATACCCGCAACATCACTTCTACGCAAATAGACCCTATGGACTTTCATCAGAACACGTGGTTAGGTAAACTTTCCTATGCGCCGAGCGACAATCATAAGTTTGTTTTGTCGTTTTATGCGATGAATCGCAAGACAAATGCCGATATCTGGACCCTCGAACCGATAGATGCTTTCACTGCCGATGGAAAACCTTATTACTATTCTCATGACCAATCGCTTTGTCGTTCACTCTCGTTTTCCTATCGATACTTGAACGAAAAAGGCTTTGTTCGTAAGCTAATGGCAAAGGCTCATCTGCAAAATTCCTATTTGGATGCTACCACATGGACCGACTTTTATCGTCCAAACTTCGACCTTGTGAACAGTGATATGACTCTCATCTACGAGGGAAAGCACACGAAGTATCGCGGACAAGCTACAAAAGACAAGCTCATTCAATTGAATATAGACAGCAAACGCTTTGATTTGGGCAACTTAGGAAGCCATATTTTTAACCTCTCTACATTGATAATGCAGCGTAACAGCGATGCAAGGAACGTGGATATTGAAACTCCTTTGGCCTCAGATCCAGTCACTGGATACACGGTTAGAATGGGAAAGGTTTATAAATACGGTGAAGCCATGGGGGTGTTTGCTCAAACTTATTCGTTCTTAAACCCCATAACACGATTCAATTGCGGCCTTTCTTTGATGGATGATATAGCGTTTGGTAAGAAGTTCACAATGAAATTGGGTGTGAGATACGACTATTTCTTGACGAAAGACAAGGCAGACGAGGGCGAACAAAACATGGGATATATTCGCTATCTCTTGCAAACATGCAGGGAGCAGCCATGAATTTCGACCCCATTCACGACAAAGAATCGGGCTTTTCGTTTTTAACGTCGGTGTCTTATGCCTTCCATCCGCTGCTGAACATATCCTATCGGTTCTCTACAGGCTTTCGAGTTCCGAACACAGAAGAGAAGTATTTCCAATTCTATAGCCTTTGGCCATCGTTTGTTGTGTTATCAAATAGGGGCTTAAAAGCCGAGAAATCTTTCAATCATGAAGTCGAATTAAATGGTCGGGGCAAAGGTTTTGGCTATTTGTTGAGCTTGTATTATAACCAATATTCAGACTTTATAGAGCTGAAACAAGGCACATTGACGATTGAAGAGCCTTTAATGCAGCGGTCAAAAAGCATTTCTTATGCCAAGAATGTCAATCAATCGTCGGCCCATCTGATGGGATTTGATGCCGCCTTGCAGGTATATCCCGGTGAGTGGATAGACAGATTACAAGGCTTTATGCTTTCATCGGCCTTTAGTTATGCCGAAGGAGAGTCGTCATCGGGAATGAGTATGCTTGGCATTCAGCCTTTAACGGGAAACGTCGGCATTGAATATACGTCGCCAAATGGGCGTTGGCAGGCCAATGTTAAAGCCAATTTGTTCTTTGCAAAGCCTGTATCTCAAACTACTTTCTGGGATAAAGACGCCGCAGGAAAAGAGCTTATACGCCGTTATCCGGCTTCATTCATGAGCAATGCCTATACATTTGATGTCTACGGCTATTACAAACTGACACGCAATCTCACGCTAAGGGCAGGCATATATAACCTGTTAAACAATGAGTATCTACGTTGGGATGACTTGCGACAACTAACAAATCCCGCGCTGCTTTCAAACATAAACTACTTCTTTCAGGATGGAAAGAAGTCATTGAGTAGGTTTACTCGTCCTAAGAGATATATCTCTATAGCTCTTGAATACAAACTTTAAACGAAATAAAACAGATATGAAAAGAACATTAATCATTGTCAGTCTGCTCGCAACCCTACTCTTTTTCGGCTTGTGATCAGCGCAATACGATAGACGTATATGAAACAAACAGTACGCCAGACCTAAGTAATCCTGTCATACAAAAGCTGACAAATGTCAGTTGGTATAAGGGAGGTAGCTTAGAAAACACAACAGTTTGGACCACCACTAAGTTCAAAGATAAAGCTTCTTCGCCTTTTGAGAGCATGCTTTATTCTATGGCTTGGATAGGAATGGAACTTCATCGGGACGGCACTTCCACGCTATTGTTCCGCCCACCCTTTGGAGAAAGCACTTACATCTTTTGCCAAGGGAAGTGGAAAGTGTCTGAAACCGAGAAGAATACTGTTATCATCGACACGAAGATTCCAGTGGGATATACCAATATTAAGCTTAAAGTGAAGAACATAGAAGCTAAAGATAACGTCAGCATTCTTACCGCTTCATTGGACTTTGGCGACCGAATCTTGATGTTAGACTTTTATAATAATACTTCGATTTATGGCGATGAACCTGATAACAACTATCCTGGTATCGGCAAATCTACAAGTCAAGATTGGTTCTCTACAATGAAAGTGCAGCACGATAAGCTTGCTGAGAGCGACTTTCTCAACACTTCTTGGGAGACCATAGGCTATAAACAGAGAATAAAGACGAGGTAGATGACAGGTCGGAACTATCTATGCGCACGCTGCATATAGACGATTTGCTGACTAAAACGCCTGCTTTCTTCTTTGGTTTGAAGTTCTCTTTCGCTGAGAATCATAAGGCTTTTATTCAATCTCCAACGCTAATGAAAGACTTGTATCATAAGAATTGGAGTGAGATTGAAGAGGAAAAATATCCTGTTGTGACGGCAAATTGGAGAATAGATGGTAGCCGTCTCATCGTTGAAACAGACGAATTGCCTTATACAAGCTTTGGAGAAACGATGTTTAACCTTATCACTGACAAGACACAGGCTGTCTTTTGGCCTTCTAAAACGCCTGATAAGGGAGTGTATTTATGGCGACATTTCTACTATATCTTTGAGGTTATAAAGCATACCGACAAAGGAAACTGGTATCGAATCACGTCACCTGAGGAGACACACTACGTGTTTATGTTGAAGACTTCGATGCCCGATGTCTCTAAATTTGTAGGAGTTAAGAACGCGGTTAGTAAATTAAATTAAGATAATGAAAGGCATATTGAAAATGAAAAAGTATCTATATACGTTGTTGTCCCTATTGTTTGTGGCTACAATTTCATCGTGTGAGAAGGGCGATTTGCTAAACATCATCACGCAAGATATTGACTTAAACGAGAACTCTAAAGAGTATCAACAATATTTAAAGGAGCGAATTGAGTCGTATTTGAAGACTTATCGTTTTGAAGAAGCAAAGAAATTAGTGCCTAAACTCACTGAAGAGGAGGCGCAAAAGCGGTTTTGGGTCTTATATAATAAGTATCATCAAGAGGCTCTAACGCAAGGATGTGGCTATATCTTAGCGTCAGGTGACACGCTGTTTCTAAAGGTAATGAACAAAGACGAGATAGCCCCGAGTCAGTTAAAAGCGTTGACTTCGTTTTATGATTATGTCGAATTGAAGGGCACAAACCAAGAAACAACGCTGTGGGGCTTAGGAAATTATCCTGCATTGGAAACACTTTCGTTCCCTTCTTGCTTTGTTTCTAAGGTGAAAGATCTTGATAAACTCAAGCAACTTAGAGTCTTTTCGCTCACTGCCGACAAAGAGAAATATGAGTGGTGGTTTACTTCTAAGGCTTTCAAACCTATTGATATGGCGGGTTATGACCTATCAAAGAATGATAAGTTAGATTCACTTCTGTTCGATGGTGTAGACATTTCGAATCTCAAAGTGACTCCAAACACCATGCGGTTATTGTCATTGAAGCACGGCATTTATACCAATGCAAGCCTCAATAACATTCATGCAAGGCACATAGATATAGAGAATTCGGACGCAGCCGATGACGAATTGATTATCAATAACAAGGCCATCCAGCGCTTATCTATTGAGACTAATGCCGACAATAATAAGCCGTTTAAGCTTATAAACGTAGCAAACTCGTCGTTACATAAGCTTTATGTGGTGGAAACTTCAATGGAACAGCGCACACTAAAGAAGGTTATCTTGAATGAAAATATAGATACTTTGACTATTGGTGGCTATATTTCGCGCGGCGATGTGCCACAACAAAGCGTGGAACTCGTTGGACTTTCAAGGCTCAATCGACTCAAACGTTTATCTTATAACCCTGATTTCAGCCCCATAGCTACTAAGGATTTGCCGAAGAACATAGAGGAATTGTATATCGGTGGCTCTGGAAATGTGCCCTATAAAGACGGAGATTCGTTTGACTATAGCCACCTTTCAAAGCTTAAAATCTATTCAAACGGAAAGTTTATTTCGGCAAATATGAAGCTATCTACAGCCATAGATTCGATTTATTTGTTTCCTTCTCAAGTGTTTGGTGACTTGAAAGCGCTTGACTTTTCAGGCTTAAAATTCACCAAAGCCGATATTTATATAGGCAGTTTAACGCGAAATGATGTGGAGTTGCCTATGCTTAAGCGTTTTGTTTTCCCTGCAACACTGAGACAACTCAAGTTGAGTAATGCTCAAAGTGAGGTCGTTGATCTGAGTCGTTGCACGCATTTGAAAGCCCTTTATGTCTTTGAATCAGGTGCTGGAGAGCGGGCAATCAAGAAGTTGATACTACCAAAGAATCTCAAGAAAAGTGACTTTAAGCGACAGCATAAGAGTGAGTTTGAAAACGATTATGCCTTTAAGTTGGCGGATATTAGTAATGAAACAGTGATTGAAAACCTGCCTTCGTGGGTTGAAAATGACGGAAACGGGACGTATAGTGTACCGAATGATTAGTGAAATGAATATGGTTTTAACTCTAAAATAAATTGTAAAATGAAAAAGATATGTAGAAATCTATTCGCTGTTCTCTGTCTGATGATGGGAACAATGATGATGTTTTCGTGCTCAAAGAGTGAGGATACGCCCAATGAAAAGGGTAATCCTGAGGCACAAGTGAAGGTGAAAGAAGAAACGAAATCGGCTATTATCAGCGTTAAACCTACCCGCAAAGAGCGAAGTGCTGTTGGTTTATGCTGACGATCGGGGGCAGATGCTCACCAAAGGCCTTACCGATGCACAGGGAAACTGGCAGTTTGACACCGACCAATTGGTGGGATTTGAACAGCATTTGAAAGTAATGGTGAAAGAAAATGACCAAAACAAACTGATTCAAACCCTCACTATTCCGGCTGCAAAGCAGACTCTCACACAGCAACAATTGGTGAATATGCTTACAAAACATGCATGGAATTCGGTTGTTCGCACCTCTCGTGTGCTTGTTGCAAATAGCGATAACAAGCCATACGCAATGTTTGTGACTGTGGCACAGAAAACTTTTAAGTTCGAACCCAATAACAAATTCATCTTTACAGTAACCAGTCCACTAAACTATACCTACGAAAATGGCTCATGGACCATCAACAATTCGGTGCTAAACATCAGCACAAGAATACCTATTGGACCATTAGAAATGAAGAATCTGCGTGTTACTAAGATTACAGATAGCGAGCTTTCGCTCTTAGTTGAGATATCAGATGGCTTGTTCTTAATAAGTTTCGAAGCACAAAAATAATCGATAATAAAGGAAGTAGAGAGCGTTTTTCTACTTCCTTTTCTTCTTTTTATACCTCAAAAGGGTAAAAATACCTAAAGATAGGTATGGCAAAGAATTGAGAAAGTGTGTATTTTTGCAGACGAAAGTTGGTGGTAACATGAAAAAAACAATTTTTTCGCAACTCGAATCGTCTGCTCTTTTTTCTGGATTAGATGCTAACGACATCGAAAGACACTTGAACACGCTTCGATATAGCGTGAAAAAGGTGCCTGCTAAAACTGTTTTTATATCAGAAAACGACTCTCTTTGCGAAATAATTGTGGTGGTTGAAGGACTTGTTTCGGCTGGAATGAGCACGGCAAAAGGCAAACATTTAATGGTAGATTATTTGAAAGCAGGCACCATGTTGGCTCCTGCTTTTGTGTATTCTGATGAGTGTGAGGTTCCTGTTGAAGTGAAAACGATAGAGAAGAGCGTATTATTTTGTATGTCGAAAGACGACTTTTCACTTCTAATTAGCTTCTGCGAGCCTGTTCGAAACAACTTTATTCATATTCTATCGCATATTAATTTCTTTTTAATTAGCAAGATTCGTATGGTGTATATGAGCTCTATTAAAGAGAAGATTGCCACTTTTTTACTTCGAAAGGCCACCATAATGCATTGCGATTCGGTACCTCTTAGTCTGTCGAGAAGGCAACTTGCCGATGTGTTTGGTATTCAAAAAAGCTCGTTAATACGCACTCTTAACGAACTGGAACACGACAATTTAATTTTTGTTCGAGAGAAAGAGATTGTCATTCTCGACGCACATGGCTTGCAAGAGATATTGAAAGGCTAATCCATCTCATTGCTTTTGCACTCTAATCTCAATGCAATTGCACCCTAAAAGCATAGCTATTGCAATGTAAAAGCAATGCTTTTTTAAGGTTTATACAAGTTTATATAGGCTATTTAAGTCCCAACAAATCATTTTATATGAAATTAGCAGCATAGCTGCAGTAAATAATGAATTATGTGGTAGACAAGGTAAAGGGGGGAGTAAAAAGAGGATGTGTCCATTTTGACACACCCTCTTTTTTTTATTTATCATAATTGAACTAATCTGTGAATCTTCCAAGAAGTGAAATAATCTAACCTACTAAAACAAAGAGAAGTTATTACCTCTATTACCATAATAAGTTTAATTTCGTTTTGCTGTCACTTTTAACATTTCTCATAACAGCATTGTTTATCAATGCATTAACCTGTCACTTTGAGTGACAAGAATGACAGGAAAATTTGTTTTCAAGTAATGTCTCCTTCGAGACAGTGCCCAAATCTAATCCATTTCCACCCTATAATAGACTCTACAAGATAAGGGTTATTTATGTGGCAATAATGCTTTCAGATGCTCAAAGTGCCTCATCATACTTTGTTTCGTTTGCTCATCACGTTCTACCCGACATGCCGCTTCTAAGTCTGATAAGAAGGGAAGATAGTCAGTCTCAGCAATAAAGCGAGCTGCACGTTCTCTTACTGCAGGACTATTGTCAAAGAGTAAGCCTTGCACCCAACGCTTAGCATCCCATGACCGACATGCCTGTAACCAGTCGAGTGCAGCTATCTTCTCCTTAGGCGAACCATATAAGAATGTTCTATAATATCCACGTTCCTTTCTCAAATCATCTTTCGTCATGAGAATCTCACGATTGTATAAATCGGGATTAACGACACGCTTCGAATATGCTACGACTGGCATGCGTAAGGTCCAACGCACCATGCGTGGTATCATCCACATCATTCCCGGTGTTGCCTCTGGGTGCGAGATACTACTAAAGACACGCCCTTTCCCATATTCATTGGCGATAAAGAAAGGTCGATTATTCGTCATGTTAGCTGGAGCATTACCCTCTTCATGCACATCGGTTTCCATTATCGCCATAGTTGTGTAAGGAATTGGAATATTGTCACTTTTTACAAGGACAGGACCTTCGTAATACATGACGTATGACTTATCACGCTTAGCAAGCTCAGGGAATAGTTTTTTACCTTCTGCCGTGAGGGAGAAAGCTGATATTCCATGTCCACGATTATCATGCTCAATATCAATTGCCTTTCCACCATTAATGTGCATACAAGCATATTCTGGTGTGTCTGTAAAGAGATAGGCACCAGCACAGATACCCACAGCACCTTTTCCTGAACGAATAAAGTTTCTTATTCGTTCCATGTTTTCCTCTCCAAGATTCATATACTGCGTCGCTCCCTCACCTCCTGGGATAATGATAGCATCCAAATCCCTCAAAACGCCATTCGCAATATCACCCGTAGTGATAGTTCGGACCGTCATATCAGGATCCAATTGTATGGATGCAATCGTCTCCCAAATACACGTTTGTGCACCGCCATTACCTTGGAAAACACCCACACGTACCTTGTTTCCTACTCCCATACTCCATGCACTCAGTCCTACCAAGCACATGGCAATGATGAAAAACGTTTTTCGTAGCATAATTCTTTATGTTAGTTCGTAATTCTTTTATAGTCAAGTTTGCGCATAGTCAATCTACTATGAACGAAACAAAGATAGTATTTATCTTTGATATTTACATGTATACAAAAGTGTTTTAAGTATTTTTAGACTATCGTTTAGTACCTTATTCCACACACTTATAGGCTCCGACAAACCTATCCTACCCTTCCCTACCAAAGTATAGATGCCCAACACCATTGGTGCTAATGCTCAGCACATATAGTGCGGAGGGTGAGCACCATTAGTGCGGAGGGAATAAACGACACTAACAATACCATAAGAATGGGATAAAGCAGTATAGACATTTACATGGAACGAGCCTTTAACTTAAACTCTATTACGTATGTTTATAGAAAATGATTACCTTTGCATAGTAGTTTAGATTAAATCACACCGATATGAAAAAACAACTTATCTTGCTTTGTGCGTTAGCCTTCTCCGCATCGTTACACGTCACAGCACAATCATTCAGAAAGCAAATCAGTGAGCATCCTGAGCTTTCTGCCAACAATTACCTTGCTTACCCAGCACCTTCGGGTAGGCTAACGCCTGCTCCTTCAGGCTATCTTCCTGTATATCTATCGCATTATGGGCGACATGGCTCACGCTATCTCATTCATGAGCAACAGTATCTCCGTCCTATAGAAGTCCTACAGCAAGCTGATTCGGCTGGTGTGTTGACCAATGAGGGAAAGGATGTTTTGAGGAAATTACGCCTCATGTATACAGAATCCTATAAACGATGGGGAGAGCTGACACCATTAGGAGCGCAGCAGCATCAGCAGATTGCGAGAAGAATGTATCGTCGTTTCCCATCTGTATTCCGTGATTCTGTATGGGTGGATGCCAAGTCGACGGATGTTATCCGTTGTATTCTATCCATGGAGAACGAACTGCAGGAACTGATTCGACATAACCCTCGGTTGAAAATTAGGCATGATGCGAGCGCACGTGACATGTATTTTATGAAGCAGCCAGACAAGAAACTCTCTCATCAAAGGGATAGCAGTGCTGTAAAGAATACGATTGACGAGTGGGGTAAACGCAATATTGACACCAAACCATTGATGGCTCGTCTCTTTAAGGATAAGGAATACGTGACAAAGAAGGTGGATGCAGGACAGCTTACCTTCGACCTTTTCAGTCTGGCAAGCATTGTTCAGAACTCAGAGATACGCCATTCGCTCTCGCTATACAACCTCTTTACAGCCGATGAGTTGTACCAACTATGGCAGAGGAGCAATGCTTGGTGGTACTTACGTTATGCCAGTGCACCACAAAGCGGAGGTAATCAACCTTTCTCACAGCGTAATCTCTTGCGCAAGATTATCACTGATGCTGATTCTTGTCTGGCGCTCCCTCATCCAGGTGCAACCCTTCGTTTCGGCCATGACACGATGGTTATGCCATTGACGTGCCTACTGAATCTTAATAACAATGACATCAAGGTTTCAGACATTGACAGTCTTACCCTAAAGGGTTGGAGTTCTACACGCATTGTCCCTATGGCTGCTAACATCCAGTTCGTTTTCTATAAGAATCCGAAGAATCCAAAAGCTGATGTCCTCGTGAAGGTTTTACTCAACGAGGAGGAAGCTACGCTGCCTCTTCCTAAGACCTCTACACCATATTACTATCGATGGAGCGACTTTAAGAAGTTCTATCTTTCAAAGCTAAATAGCTATCATGAATAAGGAGCTATGCCCCTGATTGTTATCATAGCTATATTCTCTTCCCCCTAACAAGACACCCTTCTCGATGTGAGAAGGGCGTCTTGCCGTTAGGAGATACAACTCCTATCATATAGTACAGAAAGCAGAAAAGGTTGAACTACCAATGGTTAGTCCAACCTTTTCTGTTTTATTTTTATCGTCTCAAACATCGTCTTGCGATGAAGAGACAAACGTCTTATTCAAATGGTACAGCCTTGAAGCCCAACTCTCGGTTACTTGCTTCTACATAGATTACGTATCCAAACGTAGGATCCCGTCTAAAGAATAAGTTGAAGGCATACTTAGTATTATTTCCATCAATACTATTCTTCGCAAAAGCACTTGAACTCCAGTAATAACCGTTATAGCCAATATTCATACAGATTCCCCTCTCATACCATCCTAACTCAGGCAAGAAGAAATACTTATGAAGGTCTGCCTTTGCTGGAGGAGTGTCTGGGATATGAGTATTCTGTGCATATTCTCCTTTTACTGCGACACGTAAATCAGTTACAGGAGCCAATTCGCTTGGTGCTGTTTCCTTATTCATGCCAGCGATATATTGCCTTTTCAGAATCCACATACCACCCTTATAAAGATGACCTAAGAAAGAGAATAATTGATTCTTATCGCCATGTGGGTCGCCCTTAACTACATACCATGCCATCTCGTTAGCATTTGGCAACTTCTTAAACAGCTCTGTTTGCGCTTCATTCATAACACCATCTCCAGGGAATGAAGTATTACAATAACGATCAACATCATCACTCTTTGGGTAGTTCTCATTATATGATTCTGGACCATTAACAGTTCCTACAGAAGTTGAACCATTCTTCCAAGGCTGCCAGATAGGTTCAGTTCCACCCGTCTGATGTGGATACCAATAGTTCTGCTTAGCATCCCACATATAGTAATTCTGGTCGAAGTTTGGAATCTCCATATCCACCTTCATGTTGTAAGTGGTATTCTCCTTATAGGTAAAAGTACCATAATCCTTTATTACTACACCCTTAGTTCCTGTTCCGGTGTCCTCCAAATAAAACTTAGCCGTGAGTTTGTGTGCGCCTGGCTTTATAACGATAAACGAGCCATTAGTAGCCATATCTGCTGTTGTCTTACTTAAAGGGAAACCATCTCTATACTCGCTTGGAGAAAGGAAACCACCACCAAATGAGTTTGAGTTTAGGGTGATTGTCTTGCTAACAGCGTCATCTTCCAACTGGTTGGTTGTTGTGTTTAAGGTATAAGTACCTGCAATATTCCCATCAGAAGTTAACTCTATCTTACTGATACGTGTCGAACTTAATTCTGTCTTACCATTGAAAGGCATAAAGCAAAGTATAGCAGCCTTGTGCTGAAGAGTGAACTTAAAGTTACCATCAGGTGTCTTTGAAGTAGTAGCCATACCCCAATCGCCATATTTGCCAACGTCTAAACCACTATTAGGCTTCATTTGCTGCTGTGTAGAAGCAAATGTTATTTTCTTATCAGTGGCTCCCTTTCCGAGATAAAGCACTCTATAACTACTCTTGTTTTTATACTGTCCTGGTACTTGGAAGGTGAATGATTCCTCCTCTTGGATAGGGTCAAACATATTAGTGCCACCACCTATCGTATTTGTGCTCTGTTGCCATACGCCATTGTCATCTTCTACCAATATCTTATCACCAGATGTCCATTTGAAAACTTTTGGATAAGTGATAGAAGTGCGTGTCATTACTGCACCACCAGTAAAAGAGGTTAAGTGTTCATTCTTATGTTCCTTCTCTTCTGTCTTGTTCTTCTCTAACATGTCATCTTGAGTACATGAGGTGAGACTCATACCTATCGTCAGAGCAGCACCAAGAACAAAGAGGTTAATCTTCATAAAATTGTTATTCATTACTTGTTAAGACTTTTAGTTGTATTATCATTTAGAATTACTCACTATTCAATTACCAGGCCACGCCTCATTAGAGCTACCACTAATAGACTGAGGTCCATCTTCATTATTTGCATCTTGGTGGTCGCCTGTGACTGTCGGATGCTCTTGCGTGGGTGGAGAACCTGCCAAAATTGGCACAACATCAACAACTAAACTTCTCATCTGAGGCCGTGTATAGACACTTCTTTGGCCCTTTGTTACATTTTTCTTCATTTGGTAATTATGATTTGTTTTCTTAAATTTAATTAGTCTTAAAGTTATATTTATTATAGTCTACTAATAACGAATATATGATATTCTTAGGACCTTAAACTCAGTTAGATTCACATTTTTAGATATGTAGAACTCCCTAACAAGCGACCACAATTGCTCTCCAGCCAAATTAATAGTCCTAATTAAACTTAACTTGTGCAAAGGTAAGTATAATTTCTTAAAAAGACAAAACATAACTATACTTATTTTTTTAAATAAAAGAAAAAAGTTCGCTACTTCCCAACTAAAAAACAAATTGAGACTAAGCAAAATCATATTTGCTGTCATTTCTGTCATGCGCTTACGACTTGTAATACACTATAATTTAGATTATTACGACAAATGTTAAATATGACAGCAAACAAAAATGAAACTTAAATAGGGGTATATAGTGTGTTTCGTAGTGCATTCAACATTGGCAAATCACCTTGACTTATCTAAACTAAGCAGTAGTTCATTGCCCTGTACGTCCTTACTTGCAAACAATCGCATGATATCTCGGAAAGGGGTAGGCATGCGTGAGAAATCACTTCCCAACACAATCAAAGATAGTGCGATTATTTACTTCAAGTGATGAACACATTTTCCCTTTCCCATAACGATCACGATGCTCACCATCTCTTACCCGTGCTTCTGGGTGCTGACGAATTAGCGTTATGACGCTATCATTCGCCTCTTTGGACAATTTAATACGATTGCCCTCCAGGTAATAGCCATCCCATTCAGATACAGTCATTATCCGTGTCTTCGTATTATATCTGAATTGATAGGCGGGAATAGAGCCTCCTCCATATGAAAGAAACCCTTTGAGGATATAATTCTGTTCCTTTGCAAGATAAGACTTACGTAGGTTAAGGATTTCCTTTTGATGACGATTATATAATAAGGAGTCGATAACAAAAAGACTATAAGCCTTCATATCTCGGGCCTTATCAAGCTTATTATCCGACCATGCCATCAGTACTCCCCACTGGTCATAGAACTTCCATTGTGCAGAATCAGGGATGAGCGGTGAACCACCAGTGAACCCTTTATACTTCACCTTATCTACTATTCCTCCCCTATCATACACGAAGAAAGAATATTTAGATAATGCAGAACCTTCTGTAATGACATGAGTCTTATCTTTATACCATACAGACCTTGGACCACTAAAAGTGAAAACAAGCAGAGCTATAAATCCACCAACAAGTACAACCACACTGGAGAGGATAATCACCAACACACCTAACAGCTTATTATGGTTTAGGCTCTTTCTGATGACTCTTCCTATGGGATAAAGCCATATAGGAAGGGTGCAGAGCATACCATAATACAACATGCTGTCTAAGACAACATTGAGCCGTAGACCATCTGGCAGACACATGTGCAATATCCACCAACTGAAGCACAGTAGGATGTGAAGTAAGAAGATAGAATATACAATCCGCTTAGTTGTCATAATAATCAGCATTTGTTACGAACAAGGAACATACTTCTTTATTCGTGCGTGATAAATCGTTGCTCGGCTAACTGTTCATACTTCGTACCCTTACGACCATAATTAGCGTATGGATAGATACTGATACCACCACGTGGAGTAAAGATTCCAGTCACCTCGATGTACTTAGGATCCATCAACTTGATAAGGTCCTTCATAATCGTATTTACACAATCCTCATGGAAGTCACCGTGGTTACGGAAGCTGAAAAGATATAGCTTCAAACTCTTACTCTCAACCATTCGTACGTCTGGGATGTATGAAATACGAATCTCTGCAAAGTCTGGTTGACCTGTAATAGGACATAAACTGGTAAACTCAGGGCAGTTAAAGCGTACCCAATAGTCATTATCAGGATGCTTGTTTACAAATGATTCCAACACCTCTGGTGTATAATCCATCTTGTATTGGGTCTTTGAACCTAATGACTTTAACCCTTCTTTTTCTCTTTCCATATTCTTCTTTTTAAAGAAATTAAGCCAACAAGTTTAGTACCCTGATTGTGCAATAAACTTATTGGCTTAACTTGTGTTTTATTTAACTTAATGCAAATATCTTCCAGATACTATAGTTTACATCAGTATCGTAAGTATCCTCTCCCTCATGTTCCTTCAATGCCTTTACTATACGAATGGTGATTGGAAGAGCGATAACCTCATAAACTGTCTTCAATAATACCTGCCAAAGCATGAGCTTAGGGAGTTCTTCTGTTGGAACAACACCGCCCAATGCTAATGGGAAGAAGATAACTGAGTCAAAACTCTCACCCACAATAGTACTAAGAATTGCTCGTAATGAGAAGTTACGTCCCTTATCGCGAATCTTCATCTTACTCATCACATAGGCATTAGCAAATGAACCTACGATGAAGGCTACAAAAGAGGCTGCTGCCACACGTGGAGCCAAACCAAAGATAGCATGGAAGCCTGCTTCATTAGTCCAATAGGGGGCACCTGGAATCCAATCACACAACGCACCCATTGCCACAAAGAAGAAGTTCATCGCAAAGCCTGTCCATATCAGTAGACGTGCCTTTTGAAATCCCCAAACCTCACATACACAATCGTTGATGATGTAAGAGATTGGAAAAACAATCAATCCACCTGTCAATGAGATTCCTAACACAGAGATCTGCTTTGTCTCGAGGATGTTTGCCGCAATAAGGCAAACGCAAAAGAGGATGCTGAAAAGCATAAACAGCACACTCACTTGTTGTTTACTTTTTGTCATTGTCTTGTTTTGTTAAAGGGGGTTGATCAAGTACCCCTATTTAATTAAGTGACTGCAAAGGTACACATTTTTATCCAAATAGCCTTAACTTCTTTAGAAAAAGAAAAGTGTGTTAAAACACTGAACTACAAGAACAGACGCTCTGCCTGTCGATAGAATCAGTATTCTAACACACTTAAATTATACAATATAAGTTTAGACGTAGCTAAAACTATATTACTTATTTAGCTTAATCCTCCCAAGGAGTGAATGCTATTTCGCCCCATTCGTTTTCTTTCGCTTCAAAACCATCTACTCCACCTGTTTCACCTTTGTCACCAGGTTTAGGATTAGTTGGCTCTACTGGTACACCACTATGGTTACCAAAATGATTGTCAAGAATGTCACCATTAACATTCAGCACTACCTTCTCACTCTGAGGAGCTATATATATCTTCTTCATAATTGTACTCCCTTCTTACTTAATTACAACCTTCTTACCATTCACGATATAGACACCACGAGTTGGATTCTCAACACGACGACCCTGTAAGTCATAGTAAACGCCATCCTCTGTGCTATTCTTTGAGCTTTCGATAGTCTCAATACCAGTTGTACCACCATCCTCGAACTCTAAGACAAAGCCCTTAGCTTGTGCCTCAGCATTGGTAAGTACAAGGAAAGCCTTGTTACCTGGGATTGTTGTCACAGTATTATTCAGTTTATAGAAACCAATTGGGTTTCTGCTATCAGCGGTGTTGATATTGAAAGCACGGATATTATCACGTGTTACATTGCGTTCTGCTCCAGTACCATCCTTTACGGTCAAGCCATTGATAGCCTCTCCAAAGAATGTTCCGCAAAGACGGTTATTGCTTGGATTAAACTTTTCATCACCCTGAGGCAACAACTGATTATCAGCAGGATTTGTTGAGTTACACTCCAAAACAACAGCGGTCTGAGCTGGAACAACATCGCCTTGCTGAGCAAGTTTCTTCACTTTTGCGAAGTAATAACCATCTGCATTCTTAGCTTCAACACCTTCAATAGTATAAGCTTTCACATCACCCTTAATTTGGAATGGGAAGTCTACATAAAGTGTAGTATAATATTTACCATCTCTACCCCTCATGTTAGTAGAAGGCTTTACACCAAAGTAGTTTGTATCATCAACCTTTTCAAGGATCCACATAGCAGCATCCTCTACTACAGGAAGCTCTGCTCCAAACCACTGGTCTGTAGTATTGTTATTGACAAAGTCGAACTTAGGAAGTGCGCCATCATATTCATTATGAGATGTACCTGTTGGATTTGCTGGATCATATGCCTTATTAGCAACTGTAATCTTCTTCAGTCCACCAGACATTAGATAGTAAGTCTGTCCTTGATTGATACGATCAGCATTAATATAACGCTTAACAACGTTTGCTATATCAGTACCTGCGTATGGGCTACTTTCTATCTTTGCCAATGCAAGTTTCAAGACCTCATCCCATACTTTATCAGGATTCTTTGCTTCCAAAGCGTTGTACAAATCCATTGAGACAGCCTTTACTGCATTCTTAACCGCTCCTCCATAGAAGAAGTTTTGAGAATAACTTGCATAAAAATCAACAACAGGAACCATAGATGGGACTGTCGCAAGAGCATAGTAAGCAGTACGTCCATCAGATGTGGTGACAGGCTTCATATGCATCTCCAAATCCCACTTACCAATCACATCATCCTTAACAGTACCATATGCAAATTCCCCTCCTAATACACCAAGTTTCTCTTTCAACTTTTTATTCAGCTCACCCTCCACCTTTTCAATCGCATCATTCAAATAGTCATTGATGACATCAACACCTTGAGAGCGAAGAGTTGTCACATTAAGCCTGCTTGCGTCTTTGTCATCAACCTTTGTTTTAAGGTGAATTATCGTACCAGGCAATGTGGTTGCCTCAGCCTTAGTGGCATTAGGCTGCGCTGCAATCTTACCAGTTACATAAACATACTGCTTGCCATCAGTACGCTGACGAGCATTTACAATACGATAATAACCATCATCTAGTTTTGTTACAGTAGCTGGTGCTTGTGCTGACGCAGCCACAGAAAAGAATCCTAACACAAGTGTCAGGACTGAGTGTAAATGTTTAACCATAAAGTTTTATATTATGTAATAGTTTTTTTAGCTGATAAGTTCATCCTCTCTAATTCAGCCATACAAAAATAACACTTTATGTAAAAAAACAATACAAAAAGGTATGTATTATTAATAAATATTCAACATAACATAGCTTTCACACCTTGTATTTTTTTAATATCTTTGCAATACTTTCATAGACAGAACTTTTTTTAATACAGATATTAACGACCTATGTTTATATTTATAAAAAAATTCACTTACTATAACCGTATAAAAGCATCATTAAACTCGAGTTCATGGCATATTCGACATTCCCATTTACATATAAAAAGGTCGTAAACGCATAAAAAAACATAATTTACCATTGTGATAAGCAGAAAATCATTACTTTTGTAGCCTTATCACATGAATGATTAACATGAAGAAGATTATTTTAATGACAGCGCTGGCTACAGCTGTTCTCACTGCAAATGCGCAGGACATCAAGCCATACGAAGAGAAAATGTCTCAGATAGAGGCACAGTTTAAATCACTTGAGGCTGCCTATCAGGCTTTCGGTAAGAAAGACCCAGCAACCTTCACGGATGCAGAAAAGGCTAAGTTGAACGAGATTATGAGTAAAGCTGATTCTCTTGACAACGTACAGAAGACTACTGCCTTAGAGATTGCAAGAAAGTTTAAAGACACAAAGTTCCCAGCGAAATACGTTGCTAAGATTATGTATGACGTTGAGTTCGATGAGTTGAAAGAACTTTGCGATCCTAACACTGGCTACTATAACGAGCCTGAAATGGCAAAGCCAAAGCAGTTGTTCGAGTCTTACAAGTTGCGTCAGCCAGGTTCTATGTATAAAGACCTCACAATGCAAGACCTCAATGGTAAGCAGGTAAAGCTTAGCGATTGGGTTGGTAAAGGCAAGTATGTATTGGTAGATTTCTGGGCAAGTTGGTGTGGTCCATGTCGTGCAGAAATGCCAAACGTTGTAGCAGCTTACAATCGTTATAAGGACAAAGGATTAGAAATTATTGGTGTCAGTTTCGATAGCAAAAAACTGCAATGGTCTGCTGCCGTTGAGAAGTTAGGTATGACTTGGCCTCAGATGTCAGACCTCAAAGGCTGGGAGTCGAGTGCAGCAGCTGTCTATGGTATCCGCAGTATTCCTTCTAACATCCTCATCGACCCACAGGGTAAGATTGTTGCAATGGACCTCCGTGAGAACAGATTGCAGGAAGTCTTGGCTGAGAAGTTGAAATAAGAGAAAAGTAATGGTGTGAAAAACAAAAGCTTAAAAGTATAAAAGCTTTTGTAAACTCATTCGAGGAAGTGGCAAGTTTGTGCCGGACACTCCGAAATTTCACATCATATAGACATAAAAGAAGAGTCATATCTAACTCTAATCATGAGTTCAGATATGACTCTTTTTCTTGAATTAAGTATATTGTACTCCAATAAATCTTTTCTATATCATGCTTATACAGCGCTTTACTAATAAGAAGTTGACTCCACCATAACAATCTTTGCCTGACAATTAACGCTAAACACTATCCGTGTTTACCATTAACACAATATGTGCTGGGCATTTACACAACACGTGCTGAGCATCAACACATCCAAAAAAGATGGGTAGTTACTGATAAGTCAATAGTATCTTGTTTCTTTGCTTTAGCTCAAAAGCAACCTTCTAAGCTAAAGCAAAGGAATAAATTATAGTAAGGAATAGATATAACCTACAAACACTGCCGTAAGCACAGCTCCCTCCCATCGTTCAATTTTGTACTTCGTAAACGAGAAGAGCCATACGAGCATGATTGAGATAACCAGCATAGAAAGGTCTATATAAGTAATACCTTTCAATGTCATTGGGGTTATCATACCCGTAATACCAAGGATTGCAAGAATGTTAAACACATTAGAACCAAGTGCATTTCCTATTGCAATACCGCTATTCCCTTTACGAGCTGATACAACACTTGTAGCCAATTCTGGAAGAGAAGTTCCTCCTGCCACGATTGTTAAACCAATCACAGCCTCCGATACACCAAGGTTTGTTGCAACAGCCGTAGCCCCTTCTACAAACAAGTTACTACCTCCTATCAAACAAAGTAATCCGACAAGAATCCATACAACAGATAACCAAGTAGCCATCGGCTTCTTTCCTTCACCCTCTATAGCCTCTTCAGCATCCGCTCCTTGCTTCTTAGCACCTTTAAGTGTCATATACATAAAGATAAGAAACATCACAAAGAGAATACCAGCATCAAGCCTACTAATATTTCCATCGAGACACATTATCAACAACAAAGCTGATGCTACAAGTGCAAAGGAATATCCTTTCTTACCGTTGTTTCCATAATCATCATCGGTGCCACCAATGCCGACACACCAACAATGAGTAAAGCATTAAAGATGTTGGAGCCAACAATATTACCTACTGCCAAGTCTGATGTCCCCTTCAATGCAGAAATAAAACTTACACAGAACTCAGGCATACTTGTACCCATTGCGACAATTGTCAATCCTATTACTATTTGCGGCATCTTCATCTTCTCAGCTACAGCCACAGCACCATCTGTCAAGCGGTCAGCACCCCATAAAACGAGAGCTATACCCACGACAATAAATAAAATATTCAGTAACATTAATTCTTAAAATATAGAATAAATAAAATACACTTAAGGGATAGAACACTTACTTCAACATCTTCCTACGATCCAGAATCTTGATTGTTCGTCCATGAATCTCTATCGCCCCCTCTTTCTCAAAGTCAGATAGAACACGAAGCAAGGAGAACTTCTGGATACCAAACGAGTCTGCTATCTCCTGACGTGAACGCTCCAAATGTACCTCATTGCTGCCCTGCTCTCCTGCACGTTCCATCAGAAGATAAGCTACCTTCTCACGTACGGTAAACAGACTAAGCACCTTCATCTTCTGCGTCAAGAACACATCAATATTTGAGAGAATGCGAATATAGTTCATACGAATCGTCTCATCCAAATCTATTAGACGCTTCAACTCCTCTGGACGCATGCGAAATAGCTGTACTTTACCATCTGTTTCGACACTGACAGGTAGACTCCTGTCCTTAGAAAAGATAAAAGCAGGAGCTACCATATTGCCACTATGCAATCGACTCACCTCTACCTGTTTGCCCGATAAAGCTGCCATACGACAGATAAGCTTACCACTTACAACAATATCAACATACTTGCAAGGCATACCCGCTAAGGCATATACCTCATGTGAAGGCAGAGATACAAGCTGATAACTAATATTTCCTAATGTTAGGTCTATTTCAATCTCACTCATTCCTGCAAAAAGTGGACAGGAACGGAGTGCTTTCATTACATTATTTTCCATGGTCACAAAGTTACAAAGATTCTCTTGATTACTACAAATTTAACTCGATTTAACTTAACTTGGACACATATGTTACCCTACTTTTTCCTCGATTATATATAATTTTGCACAAAAATTAAACGAACAAGATAAAGTAAAGATAACAATGACACAAACATTTTCTCAAAGCACTATCCCTTTTAAAGCATGGGACCTCGACCTACTTGTAGACTATGTACTAAAGTTTCATCATCGTTACATTCGCAAGCAGGGTGAGGAACTTGCTATCAGATTGAACTCACTTACAGCTAATCATCCTGAACTCGACCGTGTAGTAGATCATTTCCGCAACAGTGTTGCCGACCTCGACCTTCACTGTCAGAAGGAAGAGAATATTCTCTTTCCATACATTATCGACATTTTCAATGCAGCTGAGTACGGACAAGAGCATGCGCCCTTCCATTGTGGTACAATCCAACATCCGATCAATGCAATGATGGCTGACCACAACGACGAGATAGAACGTCATGAGCGTATTGCAGAACTAACAAATGATTACACAGCCCCTGAGGGTGCAGAACCAGAATATGTGAAGGCACTTGCAGACCTTCGTCAGTTCCGTGACAACCTCCTCGAACATATCTTCGTAGAAAACGAGATAATGTTCCCACGGGCATTAATGATGGAATAAGATAATGAAAATCAAACGTGCTTACGCGCCGGTTGAAGAAACCGACGGTTATCGAATCCTCGTTGACCGATTATGGCCACGAGGCATCAGTAAAGAAAGGCACAAATCGACCTTTGGTTGAAATCTGTTGCGCCAAGTAATGAACTGCGTAAGTGGTTCGGTCATGACCCCGACCGGTTTGCAGAGTTCTCTGAACGATATCGTGCAGAGTTAACTGCAAGTGGAGCCTTAGACGAACTGCGTGCTGTCCTCAAGGAACATCCTACCGCTACCCTACTCTTTGCGGCACATGATGAGGAACATAATAATGCTGTTGTATTACAACACCTGCTTGAAAAGGAATAATCTTTTATCCTTTTAAAGCAGGAGGAGCAAGAGAATCAAAGGCAATAAACAAACAAAGGGGACAGACATTGACGTCTCTCCCCTTTCTTGTTGTTCTTTTCTGATACACACACTCAAGGTATCAGAAACTGATTCCTTAACGCTTTAAGGTGAAAGACTTTACGCCTTTATCGGTGTTAAGCTTCAAGACAAATACCTTTGGCTGAACACCAGATAAGTCAATACGCTGCTGATAACCGCCTTGCTGCAAGAGACTACCATCTGTTGAGAAAGCTGATACGTCTGATACTTGCCGTTAATGGTCAGTTCTGAACCACTAACTATTGGTAACAGTGCATCATCATCACCACCAGCAACATTGCTGATACCTGCTGTGATAGGTTGCGCAAGCAACTTCACGATGATAGGTTCTGCCCCACGTGTCTGGATAAGCAGTGCAGCAGCATGCGTCTTTGAGTCATTACTTTTGAAGCCAACGGCAATCGACCCACCTTCAAGTGGCAACTTCTCATGTGAAAGTTTGAAATACTTCTTCTGAGCAGAAGGTGCCAAGGTGACTGTTACAGGTGCCGTTGTACGATCACTATATATATTAAGTGGCTGAGGTGTCATCTCTTGTCCCGGACGGAATACAAACTGAATGAAGTCATTGTCAACACTCAGTTCAGGAAGGTCAGTACGTCCGAAGGTTACATCATCAATCATAAAGTTCAGGGAAGTAGCATTACCACCCACAGGACTATAGTAAGAAAAAGCCACATGGAACTTATCATCGATTGCAAGTCCTTCTACCTTAGAAAGGTCTATACGATAATCAAACCACATATCAGGCTCCAACTTAACCCCTGCTGGGACATATTGAGATATATCTAAGAAGTAAGGTGTAGCCTTACCATCCTTCTCTGTGATGATATAAAAGCCGAACAGTTCTTCGCCGTTAGTAGTCTGATTACGATACATCAAACTGAATGTTAAATCCTTATTTTGTGCATTCTTATAAGATAGGGTTGGAGAAATAAGCCAGCTTTCATGCTCACGTCTATCCTCAACACCATATTTCAAGAAAGAAATCTGTGCTACTTCATTCTCTACAACCGACTGATCAGCATTCTTCTGTTGCCATGCATAGAATGGACGTTCACCACGTATAGTGAGGTTCTGCCAATCCTTCAAGCCGAGAATACGTGTATGGCGCAAGTCTGAGAAAGTTTCGTTAAGGACATCTAAAGGTTTGCTATCCGCATCCTTCAGCATTGCTTCTTCAATCTTATCGAATGTTTCTCGTTCATCTACTGTATTTGGACTGATCGTAACACGCTGAACTTCTACACTCTCTGAAGATACAAAGCGCACGAGGGTAGGACGGTGCGTACCCACAACATATTTACCATCTGCATCGCCTACTGTGAGTGATTTCCAGTGACCACCACCATCAATAGAATATTCGGCAGTACACTTTGCAGCACTACTTACTGGAGATAGCTGAAGTGTATTAACTCCATTGGCAACCAATTCATCATAGTAGAGTGTATCCTTTGCTGCCAACGTAACATTACTTTTACTATTCCACTTACCATTAAGTTTCCAATAACCTAAGTCAAACTTATGATAACCCTTCCACGCATCACCTGTAAAGCGACTGTCCATCGCACGATTATCCGTGAAATTCTCAACTAAATCAGCTGAAGTAGCAGCCTCAGAAACACCCTTAAGTTTGATAACCAACGTATCTGCCAAGACACTTGAAACCCTCAACTCTGCCTCATAGACTCCTGCTTTACGTGGTGCGAAGGTCACCTTTACAGGACGATGATAGAGTTTACCAGAACTTGTCGCATAGTAATACTGTCCCACATCAATGCGGAAAGGAGAATTTGCATCATGCTTCAGAGCAAGGTTAACATTCGTAATAACATCCTTTATATCAAAATCAAGTAACTGTTCGTCAGTCTTGTTAGGTGCTGCACTCATCTCACGAACCTGTCCCGACTTAAGTTTTATCGTTGGAGTAGTACCTGCTTTCTTAAAATAACCAGTCAAATTGAGTGAACCACTGTTTTCAGCATCAGCACCAGAGAAGCGGAGTTTATAGGTATTACTACCCACATAAACGCCTGCTACCTGTGGCGTAATTGTCAGATTAGCTTTAATAGTACTATTCTTTGGTAATTTCTCAACATCTAACTTCATTACAGAAGAAGACTTAGTACCCCCGAAGTTTGGTGTCTGATCAGCACTAAGGTGCATACCCTGTAATGCGATTGGGAAGGTTGTAGCTTGTCCGACCTCACCCATCATCGTACGATACTGTGGAAGAATAGCTACGAGTGGAGTTTTATCCTTGTCTGATAAACGTAACACACTGAAGTCGTCCATGCGTACCTGACTTCCTGGAGCTACCAAAAGAGCAAACTCTAACTTCACTGCTCCTGCTGGACAAACCGTACGGAACTTCAAATCTCCATACGCTTTCATACGTCCAAAGTAGATATCAGGATTATTAATAAAGTCTTTTTCTGTAGAAACGAGTTCGTTACCAGTAGCATCCAACCAACGCAAAGCAAGACGGAATGGACCTTCCCTGCGCTTGCTCTCTATCGTACTATAATGTACAAGACATTCTAATTCATCGCCTTCCACTACCTCCTTTCCTGTTCGCTTAAGGTCAATCACCTGCTTAAGACATCCCTCCACATTAGCAGCAGTCTCAATACCAACACCGAAACCAGTATCACTACTATATCGATCACCAGCCTTCAATTGAGTAACAGTTCCTGCAGTAACCCAATGCGTAGGCTTACCATCATTAAATGAATAGAAAAAGGATCATCTAACAACTCTACCGTTGTCTGCTCAGTAGCAACTTCTCCCATAGGTTTAGCCACTCGAGGTGTTCCATTTTGCGCATATGCCGTACTTGTAAAACCAGCTAAACAAAGGCTTACAAACAGCTTTGCAGATAAGTAAAAATTCTTCATTGACATCTAATTTTTGATTAACATACCGCAAATATAAGAATTATTTACACACAAACAAAGTTTTATTACATTTTATTTTATTAGCGACTAAAAATAATATTAATCCAAACTAAAAGGTGTATAATCACCCATTAATTATAAGTAAAAGGTGGTTTTATTACGCTTATCCCCCCAATAAGCCCAATATGGCTGAGAGGTCAAATTGTCAGAAAGAACAGACAAAATGTCACAAAACTTCTAATGGTATGCTCCTTGCATAATAGTCAGTACAAAACATAAACAAACAAATTAAAGAAAAGGAGATAAAATTATGTATAGAAATTCATGGTTACCAGAGGTTTTTAATGATTTTTTGAACACTACAAATATGCCTAAGGCAAATCCAACAGCACCAGCTATCAACGTACTGGAGTCTGAAAAAGATTATATAGTAGAACTTGCAGCACCTGGTCTGAGCAAGGAGGACTTCGATGTTAATATCAATAGCGATGGCGACTTGACTATTAAGATGGAAAAGAAAGCCGAGGAGAGCGAGCAAAAGGCTCATTACCTCCGTCGTGAGTTCGCATATAGCAAGTATGAGCAGACACTGATTCTGCCTGATGATGTTCAGAAGGAAAGTATTGCTGCACGTGTTGCAAATGGTGTACTCACCATTACCTTGCCTAAAATTAAGGTTGAAGAGCAGAAGGTTGCACGCCAGATTACAGTGGGCTAAACGCTCCACTACTCCCTGATGAAAGGTTTTTGTTCTGACGCTATAAGCTGAAGAACCTTGATAAAATGGATTAGTTATTGGTGAATATGCCCCCAGACAGAATATGTTTGGGGGCTTTTTTTGTTCTTCCGATAACTGTTTATTCCCTTACCGCCCAATATTTGTAAATTATTTTCATGCGACTCAAAACAAAAACATGCTCTTTTAGCTTCTAAAAGACGCTTAATTGACTTGCAAAAGGTGCCCTTTTAAGGGCCAACTAACGCCCTTTTGAAGTCCTATTAAGCACCTTTCACTTTACTACTTTGTAATCAATTGATTCTCTGTTAGTTACAAACTTGCTTTTTACTCGTGTTTTTATCCTTATTTATAGCTGTTTTGTTCGAAATTATGTAATGATTTTTCAAACCCTCACCTACGACTTTGATGGCTTAAAACAAAAAGGGTTTCTGTGTCGAAGGGTAATAACAAAATAGATGGTTTGACCGTCTCAGCTATATTCCTGTTTTATCCTTAACTTTTGTTCTTTCGCTAAAGCTATATGAAAAAAACCTATACTCGCCCTTAAAACAAGAAGAAATACAACACTTTTTATAACAACAACTTGACAAGTTAGTAGATTATACGTATATTTGCGAGTGAAGACAATAATATTCATTTAAGGAAGACGATGAAGACAACGTATACTATCCCCATTATATTGGCAGCTTTCTTACTCTCCTGTACAGGAAAGACTAACGGACAATCACAACAATCAGCAGAGAAGACTCTCACTGTTGAGCAAGCAGCCACTGCTAACAAGCAACGTTTAGCTCCTCCCCCTGGCTACAAAAAAGTAAAACTTACTGAGGGTACATTTGGTTCGTTCCTACGAAATTTACCACTTAAGCCTGTTGGAAGTGACTTACATTATTATAATGGTAGCATCAAACGGCGAAATTATGCTGGTGCGGTGGTAGACATTGACTTTGGTCATGGAGAGGTAGAACAGTGTGCTGACGCTGTTATCTACCTAAGAGCCTTATGGCTTTGGCAGACAAAACAGTATTACAAGATTCACTTCAACTTTACCAATGGCTTCAGAGCTGATTACGCTCGTTGGGCAAAAGGAGAGCGTATCCACATTGATAAGAAGACATGGCGGTGCTGGTATAGCAAGGACACTGCTGCAGATTATTCTTATAAGACATTCCGTAAGTATTTAAATCTCGTCTTTACGTATGCAGGAACAGCCTCACTTGAAAAGGAGTTAACTACTATTACAGGCAAAGAATTGCAGGTTGGCGATGTGATTATCAACGGTGGTCATCCCGGACATACTGTCATTGTTGTAGACAAAGCAGTCAACAAGAAGGGAGAAGCCGTCTACCTGCTTGCACAAGGCTATACGCCAGCGCAAGAAATTGAGATTTTTAACCAGTGGTTCAGCATTAATCCACAGATTAAATACCTTGACACTCCAGACTGGTATTTCCGTGGTAACTATGCAAAACGATTTTAGTTAGCCGTCAATTACCCTTAGAATAGGCAAGAAAAAAGCACTGTGACCGAACTCACAGTGCTTTTATTGTTTCGTTTTCTGACTTGAAAGTAATATTACAATCTGTCATCAATATTATCGCCCTCTGTTGGTTTCATATCCTCTTCAAAGTTGGTGATACCAGCCTTAACGAGAATTTCATACCACTGAAGGAGCTTCTTGATATCGCTTGTGTGTACACGATCACGGTCGAAGTCAGGAAGAACCTCTGCAAAGTAGTTCTGCAACTCCTTAGCTGAAGCCTTGCGCCAGTTCAGAGAAGCCACCTTGCCCTCTTCCTTGTCGCGCAACTTTGCCAAGACCTCACCCAATGGAACATCGTCAGACTCAGTGAACATAGCAATATCAGCAAGACTCGTCACACGGTCTGTGCCGAATGCAGGCTGACGCTTGTGGCTCTCATCAAGCGACTCAACAATAAGATTCATTTTACCACGGCTTACCAGCTTATAAAGACCTGGCTTACCTGCGATTGAAGGATTGTCTGTAACATTTTAATCTATTCTTGTTTATAATTTAATTATTCTGAAATAACGGAAAGCAAGTGGTCTACCTGTGGAGCGAGAGGGCATATACCATCGTTGATGATTTCATAATCACTACGTCGTATCACTTCCTCTTGCGGTAGTTGACGTGCTATCCACTCAAGGGTCTTTTCCCTACTAATACTATCACGTGCCATCACACGACGAATACGTACTTCTTCTGGCGCCGTAACGCATACTACTTTATCAATGTGGGTACGCTTATCAAAACCACTATCAAAGAGTATCGCACTTTCAAGCCACGATTGACCCGATTGCTCAAAATCATGAGCTACAGCAGGATGTATCACGGAATTGACTGCCTGTACATGTGCCTCACTCTGTAGGAGATAGGCTGCAAGAATAGCTTTTTGCAAGACACCATCACGGAAGACATCCTCACCGACAAGTGCAGAAAGCTGTTGTTGTAGTGGTTGGGAAGTACGCATCAATTCCTTTGCGTGCGCATCACAATCGTAAACAGAGATACCTCGTTCCGCAAGAAGCTTACAGACGTAAGACTTTCCGCTACCAATACCACCAGTCAACGCTACTATCATCGCTGCTCAATGAGATAATCAACCGTATTTACTTCTGGTCGTACGTTGCGTACACCATTAGGAGAACTTATCACATAGATAGGACATTTCTCGCTATTATTTTTCTCTATATCTTCGTAGTTGACTACAACACGGAAGCCTACAGGGAGAAGTTCCTTTGTCTCCGCATTCTTTGGCATCGAACGCATACGATAGGCACCTACCACAAACTTCACTTTTATCTTGCTTGGGAAGGTACGCATCACCTTGTTATCAGGCATATTGACAGCTTCAATTGGTACCTCAACCGTCTCCTCTGTAAGTACATCTGGATAGAGTTTCATCTTTACACTGGAAGGAACACACTTGGCATTCGTAAACTTTCGGAGGTCTACAGTCAACTCCTTGACATCTGTGAAATTGGTAATATACTGTCGCTCTGTATAGACTGTTTGAATACTATCCAACACATTACGCGCTGCATAAACTTGAACGCTATCTGGAGTAAAGTCTACACGAGCAAGATAATAATTATCACCAGGTGTTACTGTCCCCAAAAGGCGTACAGGTACCTTTTTATGACGACCAAAGTTAAATGAGAAAGAGAACTTTCCCGCCTTGACAGAAGCTATCTTTGAACTCTTTGACAGTTGAAGGTAAATCTGACGTTGAAGGTCTGCAATGGGTACATCTCCCTTACTTCGTCCGTCACTATGAACTTTGTAGTCGACATAGATAGGGCGGAATGTATCATCAAGACCATAATACGCAATCATATATCCCTTGTCTCGCACAGTAAAACGGACAACAGAATCAAGGTCACTGGTAATAACCACATTACGAGGAACACCCGTCATGCGAAGTGGTATACTGAATTCACCCTCATAAGTTTCGTTCAGTGTCATTATCAACCAGAACCCTCCACTCAATACCAAGAAAAACAAAAAAATCAGAAACTCCTTGTTGAATATCCTCAACAAGAAGTTCCTGAAGGTACTGAATGTATGAAGCGATTTGCTTGTTTTCATCAAATGCTTTCCTTCTTTTCTACCAATAAGGTTTACTTAGTCTGACCCTGCTGAGAAGCCTGTACGTTTGCAAATACGTAGTTCTTATCAACAGTGATAACAACACCACGTGCAATCTCAACTTCAACCTTATTGGTTGTCATATCAATATGCTTTACTGTGCCATAGATTCCACCACCAGTCACAACAGAATCACCTGCTGAGAGAGCATTCTGGAAAGCACGAATCTCCTTCTGCTTCTTCTGCTGTGGACGAATCATGAAACCACATGATGGCGAAGATAGCAACCATCATGATAATCATAGGCATTGGGCTGCCTTGACCTGCAGCCTGTGCTGCGAGGATAAATGTTGTATTCATTATTTATCAGTTATTATGTTCTTAATTTATGAGCGTGAAAAGGAGGCTATAGGCAAGCATAACGTCTGAAAGGCTTTTATAAACACTTATCATTATTATGCTAAACAAGCCTCTTTCGTGACGATTCTTAAAAGCTTTCCGCCTATGTCTTTATTCCTTGTTCTCCACATGATCAGTTGCTTGCTGCTGACGATAAGCCACACGCTGAGCAGAAGTTTGCGCAATCGTTGGGCGACGTCCCCCTCACGACGTGGTGCTCTTTCCTCTTGGCGATCATTGCGAGGACGATGTTGACGAGGCTCAGGCATTGTCTTCATCATCTTACCAGTCTGTATGAGATGACGTGCAATTGTATCAAGCATACCATTGATATATCCACCACTTCGCGGTGTACTATACAATTTAGCCAAGTCAACATACTCGTTGATGGTCACCGTTACTGGGATGTTAGGGAATGTAAGCATCTCTGCAATAGCTATCTGCATGATGACAACATCCATATAAGCCAAGCGAGAGAAATCCCAGTTGCGACTTGACTCACTCATATAACGCTGATAATCGTCTGCATTGAGAATTGTTGAACGGAAGAGTTTAAGTGCAAAGTCACGGTCCTCTTCGTCACGATATTCTGGCAGAAGCTCTTGATCAGCACCATTAGCAGGGTCGAATCGCTTAATAGTCTTGATAACGAAGGTATCAACAACCTCCTTATCATCATTCCAATAAAGACTCTTCTCCTCCAACACAGCATCCAAATCAGGATTCTCCTGTATGAGAGTACGATATATCTTTCGCCACACCTCACGGTCTGCCTCGTACGAATCATCATCACTTGCCATGTACTCTTGGTAGATAGTGCTCTGTTCAATCTGATCACAGAGTTTACGAACAGCCTCCATATCATCTTCCCAACGACGTTTTTGTGATTCCATGAAAAGGTTAAGCTGCTTATTCTCTTCCAACTGAACAGCAAACTTATTGTTTACAAAACGACTTGAGGGAGCCTCTGTCCCTTCACGGCTGGCACGATTTGCAGCTATCTCCACGCGATGGCGCTCCTCTTGCGTGATTGATACGATTAAGGCCAAGAGGTAATTGTAGAGGTCATACGCTTTCGCCAAGCTGAAAGAAGTTCCTTCTCAGCATTGTCCATATTCCTGTTACCGTTCTGATAGTATGCATAGGTTAACTGGACAATCTTAATTCTAATTAATTCCCTATTGATCATTGTCTTTTCTAAAAGATTGTGTTTCGTATTGAATACTTTATTTTGCAAATGTAGGAAATTTCCTTCGTACATGCAAGCATTAGTATCTTTTTCTATGTTTTTTTAGAGAATACTTGCTCAATCCATTGAAAAGAAGTAACTTTGCAACGCTTTTTGCAAATTGAGGATTGAAAGTTGTGATATTCATTAGATTTCCAATTCCTTAGTCTCTCAGTGTGTGATGGCGAATTAAAGTTCGTATTAATTTAGAGTAACACAGAATTATGAAAGAAATTAAAGTAACAGGTCAGAAGCGTACAGACCTTGGAAAGAAAGCTTCTAAGCAGCTCCGTAAGGAGGGTTTGATTCCATGTAACCTCTATGGTGAGGCACAGCAGGATGGCAAGCCAGTAGCATTCTCATTCACAGCTCCTATGTCAGAGTTGCGTAAGTTGGTTTACACACCACACATCTACGTTGTAGAGTTGATTATTGATGGTGAGAGACGTACTGCAGTTCTTAAGGAGCTCCAGTTCCACCCAGTAACAGACGCTCTGCTTCACGTAGACTTCTACGAGGTGAACGACCAGAAGCCAATCGTTATGGGTGTACCAGTTAAGCTCGTAGGTTTGGCACAGGGTGTTCGCGATGGTGGTCGTATGAACATGTCTATCCGTAAGATTAACGTTAAGGCTCCTTATCAGCAGATTCCAGAGCACCTCGATATCAACGTTACTGAGCTTCGTCTTGGTAAGAGTATCAAGGTTGGCGAGTTGAGCTTCGAGGGTCTTGAGTTGGTAACTCCTAAGGAGGTTGTAGTTTGCTCTATCAAGGCTACACGTAACTCTATCCAAGCTGCGCAGGCTGCTGCAGCTGCTGAGGCAGAGTAATCTCTACGACAATAATTAATTCAATATAAGAATTGGACAAGTATTTGATTTGTGGATTGGGTAACCCTGGCTATGAATACGAGGGAACCAGACACAATACAGGATTTATGGTATTGGACGCTTTCGCTAAAGCGTCCAATATTGTTTTTGAGGATAAGCGTTATGGTTTCGTTGCAGAGACAACGGTCAAGGGTCGCAAGATTATTCTTCTGAAGCCTACGACATTCATGAATCTCTCAGGAAATGCCGTGCGCTACTGGCTCAACAAGGAGAATATCGACCAGAGTAGACTCTTGGTTGTCTCTGACGATGTTGCCCTTCCATTAGGTGCTTTCCGCTTGAAAGGAAACGGCTCAAATGGTGGTCACAATGGTTTAGGACATATCCAGCAACTTGTCGGACAGAACTATGCTCGTCTGCGTATGGGTGTTGGTAACGACTATCCACGTGGTGGACAGGTCGACTGGGTATTAGGTCGCTACTCTGACGAGGAGATGAAAGAGCTTCAGCCAGCTATCGACTTAGGCGTAGACATCATCAAGAGTTTTGCCCTTGCTGGTATCGACATCACAATGAACCAGTTTAATAAACTCGGAAAGAAGTAATCGCACATCCTCTTTTAATATATGATGAGACTATGAACGATATTGCAAGAATTGACAAATGGCTATGGGCTGCCCGCATCTATAAGACCCGCTCCATCGCTGCAGACGCCTGCAAGAATGGTCGTGTAACGATAAAAGGTATTAACGTAAAACCTTCCCACACAATCAAAGCGGGTGAAGTGGTGAGTGTTAAGAAGTCGCCTATCACTTATTCGTTCAAGGTTCTCAAACCAATTGAACAACGTGTTGGTGCAAAACTCATCCCAGAAGTCTATGAGAATGTGACCGATGCTAAGCAGTATGAACTCTTAGAGATGAGCCGTATCAGTGGTTTCGTCGACAGAGCACGTGGAACAGGACGCCCAACTAAGAAGGATCGCCGTCAGATGGATGCCTTCGTCGACCCTGCCCTATTTGGTTTTGAGGAGGACGATGATGAGGATGAAACATTCTAAAATCGTTGTCTGATAGGTTTAAACAAACTGATTGACAACATGACACAGGCTATAACCCACTGACATTGAAACAAAGGCTATTGTAAAAATATAGGAATGCACGACTCCTACTCCGCTAATAATAATTATAAAAGGATGTAAGAATCGTGCATTCTTATATAAAAACAACTCATTATCTTGACTTAAAAGCATATTCTACGACAACACATAGCCTGCGAAATATTATTACAAAAATCTCATGTTACGTTGTCTAAAAAGGGCAGAAACACCCCTTTTTGCGCACATCTATAACTATCAACAAATCAATCGATTACAAAACACTAATGCAAAAGGTACTTTATTGGACTTCAAAAGGGCGTTAGTAAGACCTCAAAAGGGCACCTTTTGTAAGCCAAAAGAGCGTCTTTTAGAAGCCAATTGAGCATCAACAAAAACAGAAGATGTGAAATATTATTACAAAATATACAATGATAAACATCCTTACCAACTCCCTTTACATCTATAAAAACTCACACAACGACCACATACTTATCCCATCTCTATAAAACCTTAACAAATTCTTTGTTGCTGTTAGTTTTTTTTATACCTTTGTAACAAATAATCATATATAACTAAAAGAATGAAGAAATTACTAATTTTTGCACTATTCCTCGGCTTACACACAGTGGCTATGGCACAGGAATCTAACGGATTAGAAAAGGACAAAGCCGTTTACTTGGAGCTATTGGGCGCATCAAACCTTGCAGGTATCAACTATGATGCACGTTTCAACGACCACACACGTTTTGGTTGGAGAGCGGGATTGAGCTTCGGTTATGGTCATAATTCCAGCATTTTCTGGGAAGGTTCAGACGTACGTGGCTATGCTGTACCATTGGAAGTTAACTATCTCTTGGGTAGCCAAAAGAACAACCTTGAGGTTGGTGTAGGTACAAGTGTGGGTATATACAATATACACGGTATCTTTGTGGAGTCTGTAGATGGTCCGAAGTCTTCGTTGTCAGCTGACCAACAGAAGCATGCTGTGGGAGAGTATAACACTCCAGAAGGAACAAAGACCTGGCTGGTTTACAATGAGAGTCGCAACAAATTCGGCTACTATATCTTTGGAAACATCGGCTATCGTCACGTATCTAACAAGGGTTTCCTGTTCCGTGCAGGTTTCAGTCCTTCTTTTACTATTGGGGAGAAGAATGCAGTTAAGAAAGCGTTCTTCTATCCATACCTCGGCTTCGGTTGGGCATTTTAATTAAGAAACAGATAATAACAAAAGCAGGAACGTACGTATCGTGCGCCCCTGCTTTTGTTATATAAGGAACAACTAAGGGATTACCTTATCTATTACACAACCATAATTAACTTCGTCATCACGCTTCATTTCCACATACACTGAGTCAAACGGAGTGTAAGTATCATGAAGATAAAAATAGACTTTACTTCTTATCTTAGTACTATCACCAGAATCCATGAATTCAGATGCAACCTCTATATTCCTGAGATGACGTGAGAAGACTTTCGTTGGACAGATTGATTGAAATCCATTATTAGTAACCTGCTGTACAAAGTTACTACTGCCATAGATGTGGGCGAGCTTTATAAGCGATGCTTTATCTACTGGTTTCTGCTGTGCTTCGTGGATGTATCGAATATAAAAATCTGTTGCTAAATCCGACTGATCCCATGCCTTTGGTATTGAATAAGACTTAACTTTTTCCACCTTTTAGAGAAGGCTAATACAAAAGGAAAGCCTTCATCTGTCTCAGCTTGATAGATACCAACAGAAACGTATGCCGTAGTGTTAGTAATCTCAATGGAAGGACGAACATAGAGTTGATAGGTACTATCTGTACTAATAAAGTCGTTTACCGTAAATTCCTTTTTTTATCAAAGAGGAGCTTACCTTTCTTTGATACGGTAACAAGAAGTTTCTTTTCAAACATCTTGTAGTATTTTATCTTCCTCTTGGTATCCGCAGTTTGTATAAGAACATGCCAATCATCGTAAACGGTATCGACGACTGTTTCCAAATTTTTAAAGACACGTTGAGGTAAATCTGTTTGCTTTTGAACAACAACGGAATCCTTTTTAGGAAAAGCCTTAACTACTTTCCGACTCCCATCGGTACATGCAACTATTATTACCATACCAAGAAATGCTAAAAGAGATGTGGCAATAAACTTTACCAATCGATGCTTTCTCATAATTTTCTTTTTACTTAAGATTAGTCCTAAAACCTTAATCCCAATTAGTTATAACCCTTGACCACTTTTTAATATATTATCGAACGAATCGTTTGTCATATGTAACGAAAGTATTACGAACTACTCCAAGTTAGAGAGTCAGACAAGATGATGACATAAAATGAAAGAGATTCGAAAACAAAACGATTACGAAAGATAGAACTCAACCCTATATATAGGATAACTTACTTTATATAACGATAAAATCCTTTACCATTATATACCGATTTGCTAACACTAAACTCTCTGCAGAATATTGCCAAAAATAGAATGAAATCAACGTATTAAGATTTATCAGAAACTGATGAATTAAAATCTCGAGAATAAAGAGTTCTTTGATAAAAACCATAAACGGTCTCCCGCTTTCTTATAAAAACGGAAGACCATTGCATTTTCATTCTATTATGATTAACCTTACTTTACAGGAATTTCCTCCAAAGTCTGAACGAGAAGTTTCCAGAAAGGCTCAACAGTTGCTATCTCAAGACGCTCCTTCGCTGTATGTGGACTGCGGAGAGTTGGACCAAGACTAACAACATCCATACCTGGATACTTGCCAAGGATAACTGAACATTCAAGACCAGCGTGGTCTACCTGCACAATACCCTCTACACCATTCTGCTCCTTATAAACCTTCTTCAAGAGGTTAGGATTTCACTCTCTGGGTTTGGATCCCAACCACCATATTGGCCACTGAAGACAGTCTTCATACCAGCCATATTGAAGCAGCTCTCTAACTGAGTAGAGATATAATCTCTCATGTCCTCACGGCTTGAACGAGCAAGAATCATAATAGAGGCTTTAGTTGGCTCAATATGTATAATTGCAAGGTTTGACGAAGTCTCAACAACGTCTGGATAAGAAGGAATCATACGCAATACGCCATTATGACAGGCATAGATAGCATTGATCAACTTCTCCTGAACATCTGCAGGAACAAGGTTTGCAGGCTTCTCTACATCCTCTACAAGAACTCTACATTTGGTTCAATACCCTTGAATTCGTCTTCGAGGAGTGCCTTCTGACGAGCAACCATATCCTTTAAAGCTGCAACTTTGCTCTGTGGCAATGCCAAAACAACTTCAGCCTTGAATGGAATAGCATTGCGCATATTACCACCTTCCCAAGAAGCTAAACGTACACCGAGTTCGTTAACTGCATTGCGAACAAAGCGAACCATCTCCTTATTAGCATTGGCACGACCCTCATTGATTTCCAGACCAGAGTGACCACCACGGAAACCCTTCAAAGTTACCTTCACAGCAGCTTCTTGATCATTTGCAACTTCCTTATACGCTACGGTTGAAGTAATGTCAACACCACCTGCAGAACCAATAACAAACTTGCCCCAAGTCTCAGAGTCAAGGTTCATAAGGATATCACTGTGCAACTCACCACTTGGCATTTCGTTGACACCATACATACCCGTTTCCTCATCACGAGTAATCAATGCCTCTACAACACCATGCTTCAAGGTCTTATCTTCCATGACAGCCATGATAGCAGCAACACCGATACCATCGTCAGCACCAAGTGTAGTGTTGTTTGCATATACCCATCCATCCACGATATGTGTCACGATTGGGTCTGTTTCAAAGTTATGATTACTATCTGGAGCCTTCTGTGGAACCATATCCATGTGCGCCTGCAACAGAACTGTCTTACGGTTTTCATATCCCGGTGTAGCAGGCTTACGCATTACAACATTGCCACCAGCATCTACGTATGATTCAACACCAACTCTTGCAGCAAAGTCTAACAAGAACTTCTGTACTTTCTCTGGCAATCCAGAAGGACGTGGAACCTGTGTCAGATCATCGAAATTTCTCCAAAGGCCTTCTGGCTTAAGATTTCTTATTTCACTCATAATGTTGATTTTAAAAGGTTATTATCATTGTTTATTCATTCGTTCAAAACTATTTTCCTCTACATTACTTTGCTGGACGAGTAAGCTCTGTTGGACCACCCAATGATACTGGCGTCTTGGTGAAACTCAGTGCAATCCAAGCATAAACACCTAAGAGAATAACCAATAAGGTTTGAATGGTATGTACAATCAGTACAAAATAGAGTGCTTGATTGTCTGCAACACCATAAAGTATTAGCATTGTCTTGACTGCAAAGTGCCAAGGTCCTGCTCCGTTAGGCGTTGGTACAATAACAGCTACCGAGCCAACAACAAAGCTAACAAGCGCACAAGAAAGACCGAGGTTTGCTGTTGCATCAAAGCAAAAGAATGTCAAGTAATAATGAAGGAAGTAACTTCCCCATATTGCCAGACTGTAGAAGATAAACAAAGGAATATTCTTTACTTTACGCAAAGAACTTATTCCCTGCCATATACCACCTAACATCTCCTTCACTTTCTTATAGAAAGATAGGTGACGTAACACATAATAGAAGAGGATAATTGATGCAACACCACAGATAGCCGTTACCAGCCAGCCCGTTGGTGAAAACATTCCGAAGACATCATCAATACGTGTACCTGTCCTTGAAAAGAAGTTCGTGAAAACTCTTATCTGCATCAAAAAGGCTGTGGCACTGATGAGTAATACAATAAGCGTATCTACTGCGCGTTCTGTTACTACTGTACCAATAGCTTTTGGAAAGGCAATCTTATCATATCTATTCAACACTCCACAACGAGCAAACTCACCAATGCGGGGAATAAGCAGACTGACAGCGTAAGAAAGAAAGATAGAGTTAACACAGACCGATGCGCGAGGATGCTCACCGATAGGCTCAAGACTCTGCTTCCATCTCCACCCACGAAAAGCCTGCGCCAGTATGCCGAAAGGGAGTGAGAGAATCATCCAAGTCCAGTTCATCTCATGTAGCAGTACATGTTTGATACTGGAGAAGTCGAATCCCCTATACATCCAATATAGGATTGCACTTCCAAGTAGTAACGGCAATGCAATCTTCACAGTATTGTTGAACAGTTTCTTCGTCCTCATATAATGGAGCAAAGATAATTAAAATGTTTTTTAATGCAAAATAAAATGAGTATCTTTGTAGGCAAATAAAGAAAAATTATGAAATTAGTCAAGCCAAAGAAGAATTTGGGTCAGCACTTCCTCACTGACTTAAGCATAGCCCGTCAGATTGCTGACACCGTTGATGCCTGTCCTGATATCCCTGTGTTAGAGATAGGACCGGGTATGGGTGTCCTTACTCAATATCTTGTTGAGAAGCCACGTGAAGTGAAAGCTGTAGAGATAGACTCGGAAAGTGTTGCTTTCCTCTACGAGAAATTCCCTAAGTTACGTGAGAATATTCTTGGACAAGACTTCCTCCGCATGGACTTGAATGAAGTCTTTGATGGTAGACAGTTTGTGTTGACAGGCAACTATCCTTACGACATCTCGTCTCAAATTTTCTTTAAGATGCTTGAGTATAAGGATCTTATTCCTTGCTGTACGGGTATGATACAACGTGAGGTCGCACAGCGCATGGCTGCTGGACCTGGCTCAAAGACGTATGGTATCTTATCTGTCTTGATGCAAGCATGGTATAATGTGGAATATCTCTTTACCGTAGATGAGAATGTCTTCAATCCTCCTCCAAAGGTTAAGAGTGCCGTTATCCGTATGACACGCAACGAAGTGACGGACATTGGCTGTGATCAAGTACTCTTTAAACGTGTGGTGAAAACTGTGTTCAACCAGCGTCGTAAGATGTTACGTGTGAGCTTACGACAGATATTCAATGCGGTTAAACCTACTGATGGTTTCTATGAGCAAGACATTATGACCAAACGTCCAGAACAACTGTCTATCGCTCAGTTTGTTGAACTAACAAACATGGTTGAGGAACAGTTGAGGATTATTGAGCAATAAATAGGAAGAAATATAACTCCTAATGACAAGAAAAGAACAATATAACCAACTCATACTACAGATTGCCAGACTTATTAAGGATGAAACAAACCTTGTGGGTATCTTGGCAAATGTGTCAGCAGCATTGCATGACACCTTTCCTGAGCGTTTCTTTTGGGTGGGCTTTTATCTCCAAGAGAATGGAAATATGTTGAGATTAGGTCCTTTTCAGGGGTCAGTAGCCTGTTACGTCATCCCATTCGGCAAGGGTGTCTGTGGAAAGGCATGGGAAGAAGGACGCACCCTCATTGTTCCCGATGTAGAGAAATTCCCTGGACACATTGCTTGTAGTAGTCTTTCACGCAGTGAGATTGTTGTTCCAATGTATGATGATGCACATACTTTCCGTGGTGTACTCGACATTGATAGCACTCGTCTCAACGACTTCAACGAAGACGATAAAGAAGGTTTGGAACGTATCATCGAACTTCTAATGGCAGAAACACAAGACCTCTTTCAATAGAAAGGATAGAAAACCTTGTTTTGACAAAAAAGTAAAGTAAAATCTTGTGCATATCCGAATTAATACCTATTTTTGTAAAGTAGAAATTTAATATTACGAATATATGTTAGACGTTAAGCAGACATTAAATGATGCCAGCGAGCGCATGGAAATGGCAACGATGTATCTCGGTGATGAGTTGCAGCGCATCCGTGCTGGCCGTGCAAACGTAGCCATCCTCGATGGTGTACGAGTAGAATCTTACGGTTCAAAGGTTCCTTTGAATCAGGTTGCCTCAGTCATGGTGCCTGACGCACGTACCATTGCTATCAAGCCATGGGATAAGAAGGCTATCAAAGATATTGAAAAGGCTATCATGGACTCAGATGTTGGTATCACACCAGAGAACAATGGTGAGTTGATTCGTCTGAACTTGCCTCAGCCAACAGAGGAGCGTCGTCGTGACTTGGTAAAGCAGTGTAACAAGATTGGTGAGCGTACAAAGGTTGAGATTCGCAATGTTCGTTCTGACATCAAGGAGAAACTGAAGAAAGCTATCAAGGATGGTCTTTCTGAAGACAACGAGAAGGATGCTGAAGACAGCTTGCAGAAGATTCATGATAAGTTTATCAAGCAGGTTGACACGCTGTTAGAGGATAAGCAGAAAGAGATTATGACCGTTTAAAAAACATAGTTGCCCCTCCCCCTTACCCCTCCCCCAAAGGGAGGGGAGTAATATGTACCGACTATCACAATTCTATTCAGATTAATGACGGTGACTACTCCCTCCCTTTGGGGGAGAGTAAGGAGAGCAACTCTTTTATTTTTATGCGCGGCTTAGTAATAAAGAACACAGGTAGCTGGTACACGGTGAAAACCGAGGAAGGCAAGACAATAGATAGCAAGATTAAGGGTAACTTCCGTCTGAAGGGAATTCGCTCTACCAATCCTGTGGCTGTTGGTGACCATGTTGTCATCACACCTAATCAGGAGGGAACGGCTTTCATCACTGAGATAGAAAACCGTAGGAATTATATCATCCGAAAGTCACCTAACCTCTCTAAGCAGAGCCATATCATTGCTGCTAATATCGACCAAGCGTTCTTAATTGTCACAACAAACTATCCCGAAACTTCCACCACATTCATCGACCGCTTCCTTGCCAGTGCCGAAGCTTACCGCATTCCAGTAACACTCGTCTTCAATAAACACGACTTGCTCGATGAGGACGAATTGCGTTACCAGCATGCAGTAATGAATCTCTATGAGACCATCGGTTATCAGTGCGTAGAGATACAAGCGAGTGCCGAAGCCGATAATGAGTTCAGTGTGGAGAAACTAAAACCATTATTAGCTGAGAAGGTGACCCTTTTGAGCGGTAATAGTGGCGTAGGGAAATCAACGATTATCAATGCTCTCCTACCCCATGTCAACCTTCGTACGGCAGAGATTTCCGATGTACATAACACGGGTATGCACACAACTACATTCAGTGAGATGCTGGAGTTGCCAATGGGTGGATATCTCATTGACACACCGGGTATCAAGGGATTCGGAACCTTTGATATAGAACGTGAAGAGTTGACAAGCTACTTCCGTGAGATATTCAAGTTTTCGAAGGAATGTAAGTTCTCCAACTGTACGCACACACATGAGCCTGGCTGCGCTGTAAGAAAGGCTCTTGAAGAACATTATATCGCTGAAAGTCGATATAACAGTTACCTTTCAATGCTCGAAGATAAGGAAGAAAATAAATATCGTGAGGCGTTTTAACCCAATTCGGGCATTAGAGCCTAAACATATTTTGTTTTATTATCGAACAGATTGTTTGGCTTTGGAACACAGGCGTAGCGGGCTACGTCAAGTTACAAAGACACACAAGATGCCGATAAGAAAATAAAAGATGTTAGGAAACAATACCATTGTAATAAGAATTATACATATTGTGGTCTAATGACCGATTTGGGTTTAACCCTCACGATTTTTGTTTATTTCAAAGTCTTTTATGAAGAGAAAGGAATTATTTGGACCTCCCGAATTATGAAGTACGCCACTATAATACCATAGTATTTTTGTTTTCTATTTGCTGTCACTTTTAACACTTCCCACAAACAAACTATATATCAATGAGTTAGAAATCAAATTCCAATGACAGAAGTGACAGGAAAATTTGTTTTAAAAAACTTTCTTTGTTGTGACAAGACAGAGGTATAAAATAAAAATGATGATTTGCGTATTGCATCAAAAAAACGTTTTTCATGAGAATTTTTTAAAAGCCGTTTCTCATTAATATACCTCTTTTCTCCATAGTAAGGATAGACCATAATAAACTTTTCTTTCCACACCTTGCCATCGTGCGGAGGCTCAGCACACATGGTGCGGAGGCTTAACACCATTCGTGCGGATAGCTTATAGCCATGCTAACAACGTAGGATTATTAAAGCAGAAAGGACTATTAAGGCGTTATTCTGTGATAATATCACGAGCAATAGCACACAAACTTATTAAGCGTAGGAAAGTTTATTGATAATGAAGGGAGCTGAAACGTACAAAAGTTTACAGCATAGAACGATTCCACTAACCGCTAAAACACCCTAATTAACGCTTTGAAAGATTCTCCAAACACATTCCCAATTATCTGCAAACGCTCGAATAGTAGGGAAAAGAATATTAGCACCTTCGTTCAAAAGTACTGAATCTGCCAGAGGACCGCTATTAATGGCAACTGTATAACAACCAGCTGCAACACCAGCGTGCACTCCGAGTGGTGCATTCTCAACAACAATACCTTCTGCGGGCGCATAATTACCAGCTTTTTTCAATCCCATTAAGTAAGGGTCAGGATTTGGTTTACCACGCTTAACGTCGTATGCTGTTGTTATCTGATCCTTAGAAACGAACTCACCGAAGTCGCGCGTGACACGCTCTATCAATGGAAGCTGTGCACTACCAGTTACAATACCAATCTTTAATCCACTTGCCTTAATCTTCTGCATAAGGTCGATGACACCATCAAACACCTTTGCTTCAGGCATTTCATGGAAGTAATGCGCCTTGACATCATACATCTGCTGTGCCTCTTCCTCACTTAGTTCTTTACCGAGTTGAGCCTTAGCATACTTACGAATAGTATCTACACCACGCGCACCTTCTGTTGCATAGGAGTCTTCAAGCGTGAAGTGAATACCAAACTCCTTCATAGCACGCTGCCACGCAACACCATGATTTGGCATTGAGTCATAAAGAACACCGTCCATATCAAAGAGAACAACTTTGGGACTTACACCCGTCTTTCCGAAGGAGGATATGTCTTGCTGAGATTGAGACGTCATCGCTGCTTGCTTTACCTTTATTATATATTATTATCCTCAAGTTCCTCAGCTATGTGAAGAACTTGAGGATACATTAAAATATTACTCTCCTTTATGCCCTATCCACACTGTATAAATTAGATTCCATTAGGAACTCCTCCCCTTTCGGGGAGGTCGGGTGGGGCTTCTCTCCCCTCCTTTGGAGGGGTTAGGGGAGGTTCTTATTCCTTTGTCAGTCTTTCCTGAATAGCCTTACTCTCAGCCTCGTAACCTGGTTTATTGAGAAGAGCAAACATGTTCTTCTTATAAGCCTCAACACCTGGCTGATTGAAAGGATTCACTTCCTGAATAAGACCGCTGATACCGCAAGCCTTCTCGAAGAAGTAGATGAGCTGACCGAGGTAGTACTCGTTCAATGTAGGAACGCTAACACGGATGTTAGGAACACCACCATCAACGTGAGCCAAACGTGTACCGAGCTCTGCCATCTTGTTAACCTCATCAACACGCTTACCTGCGAGGAAGTTCAAGCCATCGAGATTCTCCTCATCGTGTGGGAAGAGTACCTTTGCATTAGGCTCCTCAATAGAGATAACAGTCTCGAAAATAGAACGCTCACCTTCCTGAATCCACTGACCCATTGAGTGAAGGTCGGTTGTGAAGTCACAAGCTGCAGGGAAGATACCCTTGCGATCCTTACCCTCGCTCTCTCCGTAGAGCTGCTTCCACCACTCAGCAAAGAAGTGGAGCTTTGGCTGGAAGTTAGCAACAATCTCAATCTTCTTACCTGCCTGTGAGTAGAGACCCTGACGAACAGCAGCATAACGTGCAGCAATGTTGTTTGCAAAAGGAACGTCAGCAGATGTCTCCTTCTCCATTACCTGTGCACCCTCAACAAGCTTCTGTACATCGAAACCAGCGACTGCGATTGGCAACAAACCTACTGGAGTGAGAACAGAGAAACGACCACCAACATTATCAGGAATGATAAATGTCTTGTAACCTTCCTTAGTTGCGGCAGCACGTGCAGCACCCTTATGCTCATCAGTGATAGCAACAATCACATCCTTTGCAGCCTCCTTACCCAACTGATCCTCACACTGCTTCTTCAAAAGACGGAATGCGAGTGCAGTCTCTGTTGTCGTACCAGACTTAGAAATATTGATAACACCAAACTTCTTATCCTTCAAGTAGTCTGTCAACTCAGCAAGATAATCCTCACCGATGTTGTTACCAGCAAAGAGAATAGTTGGATTCTTCTTGTCATTTACAAGCCAAGCGAAGCTGTTACCCAAAGCTTCGATGACAGCGCGAGCACCGAGGTAAGAACCACCGATACCAGCAACGACAACCACCTCACACTTCTCACGGAGTGTATTGGCAACCGCCTGAATCTCATTAAGGAACGCTGGAGTAATGCTTGATGGCAAATGCAACCATCCAAGGAAGTCATTACCAGGACAAGTAGCTTTCTCCAAAGCGTCCTGAGCTGCAGCTACGTGAGGAGCATAAGCCTCTACTGCGCCCGGATTCAAGAACTGGGCGGCTTTTGTGATGTCTAACTTAATACTTTCCATTTGTGTTTATCTAAATGAATCTGTTAATAATTTAATTTCTATTTGTGGACTGATACGTTCATAGAGAATGTTATAAACCGCATCAAGGATTGGCATATTGACGTGCAGACGACGATTAATCTCCTTCATACACTTCGTTCCAAAATATCCTTCGGCTATCATTTCCATCTCAATCTGTGCCGACTTGACGCTGTATCCCTTTCCAATCATTGTTCCAAAGGTATGGTTACGCGAGAACTTACTATATCCCGTCACCAACTGGTCACCAAGGTATACACTGTCAATGATGGACCGTTGAATAGGATTGATAGTATTAAGGAAGCGTTCCATCTCCTGCATTGCATTCGACATCAACACTGCTTGGAAGTTATCACCATACTTCAAGCCAGAACAAATACCAGCAGAGATAGCGTAAACGTTCTTCAAGACAGATGCATACTCTATACCGAGGACGTCGGGAGAGGTCTTAGTCTTGACATAGTTTGATGCTAACACCTCCGTAAAGGCACGTGCCTTCTCAAGATCAGAACAGCCAACAGTAAGATAGGTGAGTCGTTCCATCGCCACTTCCTCCGCATGAGACGGTCCACCAATAACAGCAAGATTATCGTATGGAACACCATATGCCTCATGGAAATACTCTGAACAAACAAGGTTCTCATCAGGAACAATACCCTTGATAGCCGTTAAGATTAGCTTTGTATTGAGCTTTGTCTTCAGTTTCTTCAGTAAAGCTTTCAGATAAGGAGAAGGGGTAACGAACACCAAGGTGTCATACTCCTGCACTATCTTATTGATATCCGAAGAGAGCATCACCTCATTCATGTTAAACTTAACACTTGTGAGGTAAGAAGGGTTGTGTCCTCTCCGCTTAAATTCTTCTATCTTATCGTCACGTCGGAAGTACCAACCAATATGATGCGTATGCTCCACAACAATCTTAGCGATAGCCGTTGCCCAGCTACCGCTTCCTATGATTGCTATTTTACCGATGTCGAACATAGACGTTAAGAATAAGAGTAAAAAGGTAAAAAGTAGAGAAAGTGAAAGATATCAGCATTGTATTATGCCCTAATACCATTGCTATAGTTATACTTCTCTTTTAGTTATTCATCCTACTTTCTACCCTTTTACTTCTTTCTCATTTACTTTTTACTTTTCGTTAGCTCCGTCAATCCACTGCTGAATAGCCTCAACAGAAGGCTTCTCATAACCGAGCTTGTACTTCTTATTGATCTCTCCGAGCTTCTGCTGCAAGCCCTGTGCCTTCTCCTCTCTGATGTCAGAGATGAGGTTGAAGCCTGCCTTGCGCAAAACATATACCCACTCTTCAGCAACACCGAGTTCAGCCCACTCCTTAACAGAAGACTGTGGAATCTTTGGTTCTGGCTTCATCTGTGGGAAGAGCAATACTTCCTGGATGTATTCCTTACCCGTCATCAGCATTACCAAGCGGTCAATACCAATACCGATACCAGAAGTTGGAGGCATACCATACTGCAAAGAGCGAAGGAAGTCTTGGTCGATAATCATCGCCTCATCATCACCCTTGTCAGCCAAACGCATCTGTTCAATGAAACGTTCTTCCTGATCAATTGGGTCATTCAGCTCTGAATAAGCATTAGCTAACTCCTTTCCATTTACCATCAACTCAAAACGCTCTGTCAGTCCTGGCTTAGAACGGTGCATCTTGGTCAGTGGTGACATCTCAACTGGATAGTCAGTGATGAAGGTTGGTTGGATATATGTACCCTCACAGAACTCACCGAAGATTTCATCTATCAGCTTACCCTTACCAAAGCTCTCATCAATTTCTTCGAGTTTCAACTCGTTAACAGCGATATGACGGATTTCCTCTTCTGTCTTACCATAGAGATCGAAACCTGTCTTCTCCTTGATTGCATCGAGGATAGGCAGACGACGGAATGGAGCCTTGAAACTAATAACCTTGTCACCAACCTGTACTTCTGGCTTACCATTTACCTCTATACAAATCTTCTCAAGAAGTTTCTCTGTGAAAGACATCATCCAGTTGTAGTCCTTGTACTGTACATAAAGCTCCATACAAGTAAACTCTGGATTATGGAAGCGGTCCATACCCTCGTTACGGAAGTTCTTACCGATTTCATAAACACCCTCGAAACCACCAACAATCAGACGCTTCAAATAAAGCTCTGTTGCGATACGCATATACATATCAATGTTGAGGGCATTGAAGTGAGTAATGAATGGGCGCGCACTTGCACCACCAGCAATACTCTGCAAGGTAGGAGTTTCTACCTCAGTATAACCAGCCTCATCGAAGAACTTACGCATGGTGCGCAATACGGTAGCACGCTTCAAGAAAGTATCTTTCACACCATCGTTCACAACGAGGTCAACATAACGCTGACGATAACGCTGCTCTGGATCTTCAAACTTATCGTATGCCTCACCATCCTTATACTTAACAACAGGTAGTGGCTTCAAGCTCTTAGACAAAACGGTAATCTCTTTAGCATGAACAGAGATTTCTCCCATCTGTGTCTTAAACACTTCACCCTTCACTCCGATAAAGTCACCAATATCGAGCAACTTCTTGAAGACCTTATTATAAAATTCTTTATCCTCACCCGGACAGATGTCGTCACGAGTGATATAAACCTGGATTCTACCCTTGCTATCCTGTAACTCTGCGAAGGAAGCCTTGCCCATAACACGGCGTCCCATCATACGACCAGCGATTACAACCTCACGCTGTTCGCCCTCCTTGAACTGCTCTTTAATATCAGTAGAGTAAGCATTCGTTGGAAACTCTGCTGCTGGATAGGGATCAATCCCCATCTCACGCAATTCTTGCAGGCTTTGGCGGCGACCAATCTCCTGCTCAGATAATTCTAAAACGTTCATATTTATAATTAAATCGAATATATTCTTATAGGATGCAAATTTACTAAATAATTCGCAAACTATAGCTGCTTTTTCCTTTTTTATGGCATTGGAATATTCTTAAACCCCAATCGATCATTAGAGCCTAAACATATTTTGTTTTATTATCGAGCAGATTGTTTGGCTTTGGAACGCAGACGTAGCGGGCTACGTCAAGTTACGAAGGCAGACAAGATGCCGATAAGAAAATAAAAGATGTTAGGAAACAACACCATAGTAAGAAGAACTATACATATTGTGGTCTAATGAGCGATTGGGGTTTAAGCTAAATCATGGTGTCGCTTATGATATCTATATCGTTGCTACATCCCAACACTTGCACTCACACAGATGGTATATTGCAAGCTATTTAGCCGTCCGCACATAGGGTGCTAACCAACAGCACCACATGTGCGGAGCCTTAGCACCACACGTGCGGAACGTTTACACGACTATTGAAAACGGGAACATAACCTTTTACAGGTCCATAGGTTAGTTTAAAGATGTCTATAGCTAAGCTCAAAGCACTCAAACATGATCTTTGTCTATACTTATCTACCTATTAAACCTACTATGATTTTGTTATCTATCCAACTTTTATTATCTTTGCATTACATTAAGTTGATTAGGTTATGAACGTAGAAAATATCATAAAAAGTATTCATCAGGAAGACGGACTGAGCCGTACACTCGGTATGGAGTTTATCTCTACGCCAGAGGACAACACATTGAAGGCAAGAATGGCTGTCGATGACCGTAACAAACAGCCTTTTGGATTCCTCGCTGGCGGTGCTTCATTGGCGCTTGCAGAGAATCTTGCTGGTATTGGTTCAATGGCGTTATGCCCCGGAAAGATGGCTATGGGTATTAATGTTCACGGCAATCACGTCAAGGCGATGCCATACGGTGGAACAGTTACGGCTTACGGAAAACTGATTCACAGGGGCCATACACTACACGTATGGAACATTGATATCAAGAATGGTGAAGACGAACTTATCTCAAGCGTACAAGTTACCAACTACGTCATAGCCCCACAAGAGAAATAAATGGATTCTTTCTTTATCTATCGTGAGCCTTTCGAGAAGGTTTGTCATTGCTATTCACAACCAGAGAAGCCAACGGCTATTTCCTCGCTTGCTGAACTTAATGGGCGCAAGGGATTTGTCATTGCTCCTTTCTATTGCGATGATAGTAACTCACTTTACTTGCTGGATGGTCAGAGGGGTTCTTCCATTGCTCTGCCATTAGATGGTAGTAAGGGTTTTGATGCTATTCCCGACTGGCAGGACGAGGCGGTACTTACTAACGAGACGCCTTCTCTTCGTGAGGCTTATCACGACGACTTCTGCCGTTTCCATAAAGAGTTAGAACACAATAGATTCCGCAAGTTAGTACTGGCACGCTCGATTGTAGAAACAAAAGACGAGCGTGCAACTCCTCGAAGCATTTTCCTTAAGGCTTGTGAGAAGTACCCACGCTCTTATATCGCCCTTTTCTATACCGCAGAGACAGGCATGTGGCTTATTGCAAGTCCTGAAATTCTACTTCGTGGTGATGCTGAGGGGTATCAGACAATGGCGTTAGCTGGTACGATGAAGTATGAAGGTGAGGATATGAAGTGGTCTACTAAGAATCAAGAAGAACAACAACTTGTTGCTGATTATATCCGTGCTTGCCTACAACCATTTGCTGCTGAGATTACAGAAAGTAAACCTTATACTGCTCGTGCAGCACATTTGGCGCATCTTCGCACAGACTTCACTTTTCAACTTAAAGACACACAGCGACTCGGAACATTCCTTACAGCCTTCCATCCTACCCCTGCCGTATGCGGTATGCCAAAGGACGAGGCACAGCAGTTTATCCTTCATAATGAACAGCTAAACCGCAGTTATTACAGTGGTTTCAGTGGACTACTTGGCGAGAAGGGTGCAGCAAAACTTTATGTCACCCTTCGCTGCATGCAACTCTCTCGTTCTACGTGTCGTCTTTATGCTGGTGGCGGACTCTTAAAGGAGAGTATTGAAGAGAATGAATGGCAGGAAACAGAAGCCAAACTTGACACTATGCGCCAGTTGTTGAAACCCGATTAGGCTATTAGGCTAATTAGGCTAATAAGCCCAATAGCCCTAACAAGTCCAATAACTCAATTCATCAACACCCAACATTCACCACCCAACACCCACAATGTACAGCAATAAAGAAAACGTAAACATTCTTACAGCCCTGCTCGTAAAGGAAAAAGTAACGAAAGCCGTTGTATGTCCTGGTTCTCGTAACTCACCTATCGTACACAATCTCTGTGCTTGTCCCGAGATTGAGTGCTATCCTGTTACCGACGAACGTTCGGCAGGTTTCGTAGCATTAGGAATGACTTTAGCAGACAATGAGCCAGTAGTTGTGTGCGTTACATCGGGCTCTGCCTTGCTTAACTTAGCACCTGCAGCAGCTGAAGCCTTCTATCAGAAACGTCCACTCGTTATTATTTCAGCTGATAGACCAGCGCAGTGGATTGACCAACAGGATGGACAAACGCTTCAACAACATCGTGCATTGGAGCCAAATGTCCGTAAGAGTGTGACACTGCCAGAGCCTCATAACGAGGAGGAACGCTGGTATTGCAACCGTTTGGTCAATGAAGCGTTGAACGCTGTACGCCTAAACGATGGCAGTCCTGTGCATATCAACGTGCCAATCAGTGAACCGCTCTTTGAATACAACGTACCAAAGCTTCCTGATGAACGTAATATTTTCATGCTTCATGCTACAACTGATTACTTCAGCGTTCGTGAAATGGCTGCTGACTTCTTCCGTGGAAAGAAGCTAATGTTTGTTCTTGGACAGCTGACACCTGAAGTTGTGGACAATTCGCATGAAGCAATAAAGACATTAAAGAAGGTTGCTGTCGTCCTTCAAGAGAAGTTGGCAGATGACAATATTTGTCCTGCACAACCCATTGACGAAGTACTGAAGATGATTGGTGATGACGAAGCTTATCGCCCTGACCACCTTATATATATAGGAGGAACGATTGTCAGCAAACGACTCCGCCAGTTCTTGCGTGAGTGTAAGTGTGAGATGTCAATCGTTGTGAATGGAATTGATGAGTTCTGTGATACTTTTATGCACACCACCGAGATGATTCAAGGTTTACCGGAGGATGTTATCACAATCTTTGCCAATGAGACAGAAGGCGTTAAAAAGCGTGACTTTGTAACGCTATGGGACAAGGCTTTCGATAAAGCCTTAGCCATCCGCAAAACAATAAAACCACGATTCTCACAAATGTTGGCTGTTAAGGCTTTCCACGAGAAGATGAGAGAGGAAGCTGTTGATGGTAAATTGTTCTATGGAAATAGCTCGGCTGTGCGCCTTGGTAACATCTTCTCTGACCAATATATCTATGTCAATCGAGGTGTGAATGGTATTGAAGGATCATTATCTACGGCTGTTGGCTATGCTATTGCGCATCAGGAAGAAGATGATGTGTACTGTGTAATTGGTGACTTGAGTTTCTTCTATGATCAGAACGCACTTTGGAACGAATCTCTTCCGCCTAATCTTTCTATCCTCTTACTTAACAATGGCGGTGGAGGTATCTTCCATCAGCTGCCAGGTTTGGAGCGTTCACCTTATCGGGATAGTGCTATTGCTGCCCAACATACAACCTCTGCAGAAGGAATCTGTCAGACACATGACATCGTTTACCTCTCTGCTCGCAACGAAGAAGAGCTTGACAAGAGTCTTGACAAACTCTTTAACTCGGAGGAAGGACCAGTACTTTTAGAAGTATTCACCAACGCAGAAGAAGATACACAGGCTTTGAAGGATTATTATCAAGCCTTTTAATGCCCTTCAGCGTGTCAACATTCAGCTTATATATCCAGCATAAATAATAATAACTTGCCACAGTCTATCCCCCTTTCAGGAATGACTTGGCAGGCTCCCTATAATCAATCAAAAACGAAAAGACCTTATGGAGAAAAGAGAATGGAAGCCTATTGAAGGCTTCAACTTTGAGGAAATCCTCTTTGAAGAGTACAACCACATAGCAAAAGTAACCATTAATCGTCCTCGCTATCGTAATGCTTTCACCCCGAAAACAGTGTGGGAAATGTCACAGGCATTCAACTACTGTCGTGAAGCCCTTGACATCCGCGTGGTCATTCTGACTGGTGCTGGCGACAAAGCATTCTGCTCTGGCGGTGATATGCACGTAAAGGGACATGGCGGATACATCGGTAATGATGGTGTTCCACGCCTCAACGTACTTGACTTGCAGATGCAGATTCGACGCCTTCCAAAGCCAGTCATCGCTATGGTTAATGGTTATGCCATTGGTGGTGGACACGTCCTTCATGTGGTATGCGACCTCTCAATAGCATCAGACAATGCTATCTTCGGACAGACAGGACCTAAGGTTGGTTCCTTTGATGCTGGTTTCGGCGCATCTTATTTAGCACGTGTTGTAGGTCAGAAGAAGGCTCGTGAGATATGGTTCTTGTGTCGTCAGTACTCTGCTGTAGAGGCAGAACGAATGGGATTAGTCAACAAGGTGGTTCCTTTCGACCGTCTCGAAGACGAGTGTATAGAATGGGCTGAAACAATGATAGAGCGTTCTCCATTAGCACTCCGTATGATGAAGGCTGGCTTCAACGCTGAACTTGATGGTCAGGCAGGTATTCAGGAGCTTGCAGGTGACGCCACCATGCTCTACTATACACTTGACGAAGCACAGGAAGGTGGCAAAGCTTTCCTTGAGAAACGTAAGCCCGACTTTGACAAGTATCCGCAGTTCCCATAATTAGTTATTGGACTTATTGGCCTAATTAGACCAATAAGCCCAATTAACCATAGAACAAATAGTGATTACAAAACATATCACCTATTAGGCTAATTAGGCCAATAAGCCCAATAAACCTAACTGACTCACCATTACAAATATCCCATAACCAATCATGGAAACACCTTTCTTGCCACAAAAGGGCAACTATCGCAATCTGATAGCTTATCAAAAGGCAGAATGTATTTATGACATCACCTATTATTTTGCCCACCACTTTCTGGAAAGAAGTGACAGAACGATAGACCAAATGGTACAAGCAGCCCGCTCGGGGAAACAGAACATTGCAGAAGGGTGTGCCGCCTCGACAACCTCTGCAGAAACGGAAATAAAATTAGTGAATGTAGCACGTGCCAGTCTACAGGAACTATTAATTGATTATGAAGATTATCTACGTGTCCGAGATCTTACCAAATGGGAAATAAATGACAGGAGAGCTATCGTAGCACGACGCGTATGCGCCAAGCATAATGAGTCTTCTTTTTATCGTAATGCCATACAAGTACGCACAGATGAAACAATAGCAAACATAGCCATTACATTGATTTATCAAGAAGATGTAATACTTAGAAAGTATTTAGACCATATCAAAGAGGATTTCATTAAACATGGTGGAATACGTGAGCAGATGACAAGAGCAAGAATTGAATATAGAAACAAACAATAAAGAACTTATAATGTACAAGATAAACATCTCCTCCCGCACCCTCCACTTCCTCCGCCCTGCAGGTACCTCACGCGGTGTCTATACAACAAGGAAGAGCTATTATGTCACACTGTCTGACACGAATCAGCCTGACGTAGTGGGTATTGGGGAATGCGCAACACTCCCCGACCTGTCTTGCGATGCCATGACTGACGAGGAATATGAGCAGAAGCTCCGTAGTTTCTGTGATGACTTTGCCACACAGGAGTTATTGACATCGATGCCATGCGCCCTTACCCTTCAATGCTCTTTGGGTTAGAAACAGCTAAGGCACAGTTGGATGTCAAGGGAAGCATCAACTTCTTTAACACTGCTTTTGGACGCGGAGAGGAAGGAATCACCATCAATGGACTCGTGTGGATGGGAACTTTCGATGAGATGTATCAGCGATTGGAAGCGAAACTCAAGGCTGGCTTCCGTTGTGTAAAGTTGAAGATTGGTGCAATTGACTTTGAGAAAGAACTCGACCTAATACGCCATATCCGTCAAACTTTCACACGTGAACAGGTGGAACTACGCGTTGATGCGAATGGTGCCTTTGCTCCAGAAGATGCCATGCAACGATTAGAAGCTTTGGCACAATATGATATCCACTCCATCGAACAACCTATCCGACAGCATCAATGGCAGGAGATGGCACGCTTGTGTGCTGACTCTCCCCTACCGATAGCCCTTGATGAGGAACTTATCGGTGTCAATGACCCTACAGAAAAAGCGCTTTTACTCGACACTATCCGCCCACAATACATCATTCTCAAACCAAGTCTACATGGCGGTATGACTGGAACAAGAGAATGGATTACAATAGCAAGAGAACGTAACATTGATTCATGGATAACCTCAGCACTTGAGAGTAACATCGGACTGAATGCTATCGCCCAGCTAACAGCTGACATCTACGGTCCAAACATCACCACTCCACAAGGCTTAGGTACGGGACAACTCTTCACCGACAATATCCCAATGCCATTAGAAATCAGGGGCGATCAGCTTTGGATAAGCGATTAAGAAGATTATTATTAGCCCTATTTGGCTTATTAGTCCCATTCGCCCAATAAGATAAAACCAAACAACTATGACACTACAAGACTTCCTCTCAGAATGGCATAATGACAATCCACAACTCCTTGTGCATACCAGTGGTTCAACTGGAAAGCCAAAACCGCTGTGGGTAGAGAAGCAACGTATGCTCAATTCAGCCCACATCACTTGTGATTTCTTGGGCTTAAAGGCTGGCGATACCGCCCTACTCTGTATGCCACTCGACTATATTGCAGGAAAGATGGTAGTGGTAAGAAGTATTGAGCGTAACCTACGCCTGCTGAGCGTAACACCGTCTGGACACCCTCTCTCTGACCATTCTTTGTCTGAGACAGGTATCTCGAACGAGGAGATAACCTTTGCTGCAATGGTACCACTGCAGGTCTATAACTCTCTACAAGTACCTAAAGAGCGTGAGCGTTTGCGCCGTATCCACCATCTTATTATAGGCGGTGGTGCTGTTGATGATAAACTGTCAGCTGCTTTACAGGATTTCCCTAACGCCGTTTGGAGCACCTACGGGATGACGGAAACGCTCTCACATATTGCGCTCCGACGTCTGAATGGACCTGACGCCAGTGAGTGGTACAAACCCTTTGACGGTGTGAAAGTATGGCTCAATGAAGAAGGTTGCCTTGTTATTGATGCCCCAGCTGTTTGCTCTCACCCTTTAGTAACCAACGACAGAGCTAAAATTCTCCCTACGAACACAAAGGAAGGACTTAAAACTCCTTGCTTCCGTATCCTTGGACGAAAAGATAATGTGATTGATTCTGGCGGTATTAAGATTCAGGTTGAGGAAGTAGAACACCTACTGAAATCCTCTCTTACAGCCGATTTTGCTATAACAAGCTGCCCTGACGAGCGTTTTGGAGAAGCTGTGGTCTTACTCACTACACAAGGCGACACCAATGCAGTCAGAACACTCTGCCAACAACGTCTTCCAAAGTTCTGGCAACCTCGTTTCATCTTCCACGTTCCTACCCTTCCCCAAACAGGTAATGGAAAACCAGCAAGAGCAGAGATTAAGGCTTTGGCACGCCAGTTATGTGATTCAAAAGCATAACATTGCCCTCTATCCAACTACATTCTGCATCCTATTTAGTACTCAGCACTAATGGTGCGGACCATCAGCACCATGTGTGCGAACTATCAGCACCATACGTGCGGACCGTCAGCACATCTATTAAAAGACTTAAGAGAGATTCGTCATAGCGAACTTAATCAATCGTAGGATATAACAAGTAAAAGCTAACCTATACATAAGTTGCTTAGAAAAAAGCACAAGACGAGAAGATATAACATACTATTAGCAAAAAACACACACATTGTCACAAATGACATTAATCCTTACAACTTTTCTTCATCTCATCTCCAGACACATCTTCTCAGCCCCTCACAAACAATGAAAAACTTAATATTTTGTTTGCCACAACCGATTTTTTTAGCTAATTTTGCAGTCACAAAACCAATACGTAATTTTTAAATGGACGATTATCACGCGGAGAATTTCAAACTGTAGGCGTGAGGATTACAACAAGGAGTTGCTAATCCCCACACTATTATTTAACTATGGAGATTAGCTAATGAAGACATATTGGAACATTAACGGAACCCTGAATACCATTAAAGAATGGCAGCCTAACTGCTGGATTCAGGTTACTTGCCCAACAGAGCAGGATCAGCAAGAACTCGAAGACACTTTTCATATTCCAGACTACTTCTTATCGGATATCAGCGATACCGATGAGCGAGCACGCTATGAATATGATGATGGTTGGATGCTGATAATCCTCCGTATCCCTTACGTGAAGGAAATTCGCTCACGAACCCCATATACAACAGTACCTTTAGGTATCATACACAAGAAAGATGTAACCATCACGGTTTGCAATTTCGAGACAAATATGATGCTCGACTTCGTCAGCTATCAGCAAAAGAGAAATGAGGGCTTTACTGACTATGTAGACCTTATCTTCCGTCTCTTCCTTTCTTCTGCTGTGTGGTATCTAAAACGACTGAAGCAAATCAGTACTTTGATTGAAAGGCTAAGCGTAACTTGGACAAAGGTGTTGACAACGAAAGTTTGATTGGACTGAGTCGTCTACAGGATTCGCTTACCTACTTCATCACATCCATTCGTGGTAACGAGAACCTTTTGGCTAAGTTGAAGTTTAAGTTGCAGATTGACGAGTTGGATGCCGACCTGATTGAAGACGTAAATATTGAGATGTCACAGGCACGAGAAACAACGAGTATCTACTCTGATATTCTTGAATCCACCATGGACACCTACTCAAGCATTATCAACAACAACATGAATACCGTGATGCGTACGCTCACCTCGGTGTCAATTGTTATGATGTTGCCAACGCTTATATCCTCCCTCTTCGGTATGAACCTTGTCAATGGAATGGAAACGAATCCATGGGGATTCCCTGTTGCAATGTTCTTATCAGTCGTCGTTTCTGCTGCATCATGGTGGTTACTACGCCGTAAACGTCTGCTTTAGAAGAGAGAAATTAAAAAAAATCAACTTAAAATTAGGTACTTTCAAACTTTTTATCTAAGTTTGCAGTTGATATATTAGTGGTAGAAGACTACCGTGCATCTATGCAATGGTCTGAAACCTTAAATGTGGAAAAACCCAAATCACAAACAAAAAGTGAAATGATGGACTCTCAAGAAAATGCCCTGAATCAGGGTACAGAAGAAGTTAAGCTGTCTGAAGAAGTTGCAGCCAACGCTACAACGGAGAATTCCGAAGTGCAGAATGTTAATACTGATGCTGTAGAAGAAAACCTCAATCAACCAGTTGAAACGAAGTCAGAGAGCGAGAAGGAAAATCTCGCTACTAAGACTTATAGTTCAAAAAAGGAGATTATTGAGCGCCTGAAAGCTATCGTTGACAGTAATGAAACACCAGAGAAAGCTGAAGTAGAGCACCTGAAAACGGTATTCTACAAGCTGCATTTTGTTGAACGCGAAGCACAGCAGAAGGCTTATCTCGAGAATGGCGGTGACCCAGAGAAATACCAGGTATTGCCTGATGAGGATGAAGAAATCTTCAAGGCAGAGATGACCATCATTAAGGAAACGCCAAAAGGCTTTCCTCGCACTTGAAGAGGAGAAACAGCAGAACCTCAAGAAGAAAGAAGCTATCATCGAACAGATTAAGGCGATGGCTACTACTCCTGAAGAGGCTAACAAGAACTTTGACCAGTTCAAGAAGCTTCAGCACGAGTGGAAAGAAATTAAGATGGTTCCTGCTGAGAAGGCTAACGAACTTTGGCGCAACTATCAACTCTATGTTGAGCAGTTCTATGACTTGTTAAACCTCAATCGTGAGGCACGCGAATACGACTTCAAGAAGAATCTTGAGAAGAAGACTAAACTCTGTGAAGCAGCTGAGAAGTTGGCGGAAGAAACAGATGTTATCAGTGTATTCCACCAGTTACAGGAACTTCATCAAGAATATCGTGAGACAGGTCCTGTTGCTAAGGAACTTCGCGAGCAGATTTGGGCACGCTTCAAAGCTGCCAGCACTGTTATCAACAAGCGTCACCAACAGCACTTCGAAACACTCCGAACACGCGAAGAAGAGAATCTAACAAAGAAGACTGCACTCTGCGAAAAGGCTGAAGAACTTGCAAAACAAGAGAATAAGTCTTCTGCTGATTGGGAGAAACGCACTAAGGAGATCATTGCTATCCAGCAGGAATGGAAGACCATTGGTTTCGCTCCACAGAAGATGAACGTGAAGATTTTTGAACGTTTCCGTGCTGCATGTGACGACTTCTTTGGTCGTAAAGGCGAATTCTTCAAGCAGTTGAAAGAGCAGTTTGCTGAGAATACAGAAAAGAAAAAGGCACTTGTTGAAAAGGCTCAAGCATTGAGTGAGTCTACCGATTGGAAGGCAACATCTGATAAGCTCATCGCTTTACAGAAAGAGTGGAAGACCATCGGAATGGTTCCTAAGAAGATTGGCGACCAGTTGTGGAATGATTTCCTTGCTGCTTGCAACCGTTTCTTCGAGGCCCGCAACGCCGTTCACGCTGACTCTCGCAATGAGGAACATGAGAACTTAAACAAGAAACGTGATATCATCAGCCAGCTGAAAGAACTTGTTGAACAAACAGGTGAGAACTTACAAGAGAAGGTACAGAAGCTGACTGAGCAATATAATAAGGTGGGGCACGTTCCTTATAAAGAGAAAGATAAACTCTACAAGGAATACCACGAGGTATTGGATAAGATTTATAAAGACCTCCATATCTCTGCAGCACGTAAACGAGTTGACAACTTCCGCAATAACCTCAAGAAGGTTGCTGACCGCGGCATTGATGCACTCGACAACGAGCGTGGTCGTCTGCTCCGTCGCTTTGAGCAGTTAAAGCAGGAGGTAAACACTTACGAGAACAATCTCGGTTTCCTCAACATCAGTTCAAAGAAGGGCAACAGCCTTATTGACGAAATGAATCGTCGTATCCAGAAACTCAAAGATGATATGGATGAAGTGAAGCAGAAGATTAAGGCTATCGATGCTGAAAACAAATAAAAAAGGACATTCTTATCTATTCTGTTTCATAATAATACAAGGGTAGATTGAAGAAAATAGAACCAAGAAAAGGGGCAATTCTTTGCAGAATTGCCTCTTTTCTTATCATCTACAACGCAATTACTTCTCTCACAACAAAGTTTTATTGTCGAATTATTTTCGTAAAAAGAATTCATAACAGATACGAATTTCCCAAGAGAGAGAGATAGAAAGAGTACCTGTCAACCATAAAACATCCCCTAAAAGTAAGTTCATCCGTTAACCCCAAATCAGTCATTAGAAACTAAACATATTTTGTTTTTTTCGCAAAGCAATTATTTTTATACTTCTGAAACCCACACAGATAGAATTTCGAAAAATCATTACATAATTTCAAATAAAATACCAATAAATAGCGGTGATTATACATGTAAAATATAAGTTTGTAGCCAACATGAAATCAGATAGTTACAAAGCAGTATAAGAAAAGATGCTTAATTGGACTTCAAAAGGGCGTTAGTTAGACTCCAAAAGAGCATCTTTTACAAGTCAATTAGGCGTTTTTAAGAAGCCAAAAGACCATGTATTGCCTTCGATGCACATGAAAATAGTTTACAAACATCTATGATATCCGTCTTTGCAACTTGACGTAACCCGCTACGCCTACGTTACAAAGCCAAACAATCTGTTCGATAATAATACAAAATATATTTAGCCTCTACTGACCGATTTGGATTTAACGGAAGAACCTAAAAGCTGACTTATTTATTCCTTTACTGTCTTCTTCTTTGCCTCAGTCCATGCAATGATACCACCTAAAAGGTTGGTAACAGTGTATCCTTCTTTGGCAAGAAGAGTCGCTGCCATAGCAGAACGCTTACCAGAACGACAATAAACGGCACAAGGACGTTTCTTATCAAGCTTAGCAAGAGCATTAGAAAGGAAAGAAGGCGTCAACACATCAATATGTATTGCACCTGGAATATGCCCTTCTTTAAACTCATCAAGTTTACGAACATCCACCAACTGAACAGAGTCAGACTTAATAATCTGCTCAAAACGATTAACATCTACATCCGTATAAGGATTCTGCGCACATGCACCCATACCTATTCCCAATGCTGCCAAAATGGCTGTAAATAACTTCTTCATACTCTATCAGGTAAATATTTAAGCTATTGAATGAAACAAAAAAAGAGAGTTGAAAACTCAACTCTCTCACCTTGTTGGGATACCCGGACTCGAACCAGGAATGACAGGACCAGAATCTGTAGTGTTACCATTACACCATATCCCATTGACTTTACAACTCATTTCCGAATTGCGAGTGCAAAGTTAGCACTTTTTCTTGAACTACCAAAACTTCTACCAACTTTTTTCATGAAAAGAGATAAAAATATTCTCAAAGACAGTTTTTCGTTGCTAAATAGCCCAAATAAGCCCAACAGGAACAAATTGCTAAATAAAATGAAATTTATTTTGTGCTTCATTCCTTTTGCGCTACCTTTGCATCTCGTATATTATAATGTGATTTAATGGATAAGACAAAGAATTTAGTAGAATTAATTACAAAGGGAATTCAAGATAAAAAGGGACATGGCATAGTTATTGCAGACCTATCAGAGATCGATGGTACTATCTGCCGCTATTTCGTTATATGCCAGGGTAACTCCACACAACAGGTAGAAGCTATTGCCGGATCAGTGAGCGATTATGTTCGCGAAACGATTGGTGAGAAGCCTATCAACTGCGTAGGACTTGGTAATGCACAGTGGGTGGCGATTGATTATGCGGACGTTATCGTCCACATCTTCACCCCAGAGACACGTGAATTCTATGACATAGAACACCTTTGGGAGGACGCCAAGTTGACCACTCTGCCAGATTTAGACTGATAAAGTAACCTGGTAATCGCCTTTTTATATAAAAAATCAGACTTCAAAATGGACAATTCAAATCCAAAGAACAAGCCGAATATGCCAAAATTCAATATGAATTGGCTCTACATATTCGTTATTATTGCCCTCGGAGTAGTATTCTTTGTTGGGGGAAATGGGCTTTTTCCGTCAAGTGCAGGTATAGACAAGGACTATACCACGTTCAAACAATACGTTGCTAAAGGCTATGCAACAAAGGTAATTGTCAATCGGAATGACAATACCCTACGCATGTATGTAAGCCCAAACCATATCCGTGACATCTTTAAGAAGGGTACACAAGAAGTGGGTACAGCCCCTTATGTTACCGTGGAGATTGGTTCGGTTGATAAGGTAGAAACCTTCCTCGATCAAGCTGTAGCTCAAAAGAAAATCGTAAGCTATAGTTATGAGAACAAAACAAGCAACACGATTCTCGATATTCTTGGCTCTATTGCACCATGGATATTCTTCTTTGGTATCTGGTACTTCCTCATGCGCCGTATGGGCGGAGGTGCCAGCGGAGGTGGTGGAGTATTCAGCGTTGGAAAATCTAAGGCAAAACTCTATGAGAAAGCCAACGAAATGGGTATCACCTTCAAGGATGTTGCTGGTCAGACAGGTGCAAAACAGGAGGTACAAGAGATTGTTGAGTTCTTGAAGAATCCTAAGAAATATACCGATTTAGGTGGTAAAATCCCTAAGGGTGCACTGCTTGTTGGTCCTCCGGGAACAGGTAAGACCCTCTTAGCTAAGGCTGTTGCAGGTGAGGCTGGTGTACCATTCTTCTCTATGAGTGGCTCAGACTTCGTTGAAATGTTCGTCGGAGTTGGTGCGAGCCGAGTGCGTGATGTATTCCATCAGGCTAAAGAGAAGTCACCTTGTATCATCTTTATTGACGAGATTGATGCCGTTGGACGTGCTCGCTCAAAGAACCCAGCTATGGGCGGAAACGATGAACGTGAGAATACGCTCAACGCCCTTCTGACCGAGATGGACGGCTTCGGAACGAACTCAGGCGTTATCGTTCTTGCTGCAACTAACCGTGTTGACATGCTCGATAAGGCACTCCTTCGTGCCGGACGATTCGACCGTCAGATACACGTTGACCTACCAGACTTGCCAGAACGTAAGGAGATCTTCCTCGTTCATATGCGCAATTTGAAGTTAGAGAAGAATCTTGATATCGACCTCCTTGCACGTCAGACGCCAGGTTTCTCAGGTGCTGATATTGCCAATGTATGTAACGAAGCTGCCCTGATTGCAGCCCGTCACGACAGCACAGAGGTAACAAAGCAAGACTTCTTAGACGCTGTAGACCGTATCATCGGTGGCTTAGAGAAGAAGACAAAGATTATGACAGCTGACGAGAAGCGCACTATTGCCCTTCACGAAGCAGGTCACGCAACTATCAGTTGGTTCTGTGAGCATGCCAACCCATTGGTAAAGGTGAGCATCGTACCACGTGGTCAGGCACTCGGTGCAGCATGGTATCTGCCTGAAGAGCGCCCTATCACAACAAAGGAACAGATGCTTGACGAGATGTGTTCATTGCTCGGTGGACGTGCTGCAGAGGAACTCTTCACTGGTCATATCTCAACAGGTGCAATGAATGACCTCGAGCGTGCGACCAAGAGTGCATATGGTATGATTGCTTATGCAGGTATGAGTGAGAAGTTACCAAACATCTGTTATTATAACAATGATGAATATAACTTCCAGAAGCCATACTCTGATACGACGGCTAAGACCATCGACGAGGAGGTGCTGAAGATGATTAACGGCCAGTATGAGCGTGCAAAACAGATTCTGACAGAGCACAAAGAAGGTCATAACCGTTTGGCACAGATTCTCATTGAACGTGAGGTAATCATGGCAGAAGACGTTGAGGAAATCTTCGGAAAGCGTCCTTGGGTAAGTCGTACACAGGAATTGCTTGAGCAGGAAGAGAAGTCTCAGCCTAAATTAGAGGACATGCCAGAGGAGGTTAAGCAGGCACAAGCAGAGCACGAAGCAAGAATCGCAAAAGAAGGTAACGACAACGCAAGTGATTTATAAACAAACATACAGTTATGAGTGATAAACTAAAGAACCTGATTGTCAGAGCTGTTACAGGCGTATTCTTCGTCACCGCGATGGTGTTGGGCATCCTTCATCCTCACGCGCTGATTGCTCTTTTCGCACTCATCACGGGTCTTTCCATTTGGGAATACACAGGATTGGTGAACAATCTCAAAGGAGTAAAGGTAAACCGCTTTATCTCAACCATAGCGGGAGTCTATTTCTTCCTATCGGTTGCAGGACTACGTCTGACACCAGTTGAGGGCTTCGTTATCTTTGTACCCTACATTCTGACGATTCTCTACCTGTTGGTTTCAGAACTGTATCTGAAGAATGAGAACCCTATTAACAGTTGGGCATACACGATGTTAGGACAGATGTATATCGCATTGCCTTTCTCTATGATTAACGTATTAGCTTTCCAGCAGGGTGAGATGGGACAGGTAACCTTTGATTTCCTCCTTCCATTGAGTATCTTCATCTTCCTTTGGACAAATGATACAGGTGCTTATCTCTGCGGTTCGCTCTTCGGTAAGCACAAACTCTTCCCACGTATCAGTCCTAAGAAGAGTTGGGAAGGAAGCATTGGTGGCGGTATTCTCGTTCTCATTGTAGCAGGTGTCATTGGCTACTTTGCAAACATCGGTGCTACACCTCACATGTTGAGCATTCCTGCATGGGTAGGTCTCGGACTCGTCGTAGTGGTCTTCGGAACATGGGGCGACCTTGTTGAGAGTCTTCTCAAACGTACACTCGGTGTCAAGGATAGCGGTAATATACTGCCAGGACATGGTGGTATGCTCGACCGTTTTGACTCATCACTCTTAGCAATACCAGCTGCTGTCGTGTATCTCTATACATTGACATTCTTCTATTAAACGCTAATAAAAAAAGAAATAACAGACGTGTAGGGACAGACGGAACCGTCTGTTCCTATATTGTTTATAATCCTGCCCTATTTCGACAATGAACGCAGAACTCACTGTAGATTATCTTCGACAAGCTTTTGAGCATTACAACGACCTCATCTTTGACGGTAAACTACCCGTACCAAAACTGAAGTGGTCGCGTGCTAAGACTCGTTTAGGACAGATGGCATGTAAAAGAAAGATGAGTTGGGGACGCACAAAGTTTTATGACTTTAGTATTTCTGTTTCTAACTATTATAAACTGACAACAGAACAGATAGACGATGTGCTCATTCATGAGATGATACACTACTCCATTGCCTATACAGGACTGAAAGATACATCATCACATGGCATTGTATTTCGTGGTATGATGGACAAGATTAACCGTACCTTTGGCAGACACATCACAATCTCCGTACGCACACGTAATCTCCAACCGCGTACGACACAACAGCCCAAAGACTATCTCATATTAGCATTAGAAATGAAAGATGGTAAGTATTTCCTTTCTTCTGTCAATCCCTCTGCCGCTGGGAAATTGGCAGTCTCCCTTGCTCGCACCCGAGAGATTGCTCATTACGCATGGTATCATTCACAAGATGAATACTTCCACAGCATGCCACAAGTTCGCTCTTTGCGTGGCAGACAAGTGTCTAAAGAGGTCTATATAACGATGATTGAGAAGATGAAACTCCTAAGATAAGAAATGATTAAGCCTGTTTTGTAAACTATTTTCGTACGATTCAAAACCAATACATGCTCTTTAGGCTTCTAAAAGATGCCTAATTGACTTGCAAAAGGTGCCCTTTAAGCCCCTTACTAACGCCCTTTTGAAGTCCAACTAAGCACCTTTCACTTTACCTCTTTATAACCAACTGATTTCCTGTTGGTTACAAACCTACTTTTTCTACGTGCTTTTACCGTTATTCATAGAGCTTTTACCCAGAGTTATGTAATGATTTTTCAAGACCTTATAAATATTTGAAGTATTAGAAAGAAAAGGTTTTATGCGTCAGAGAGCCTTTGGTTCTTCCGCTAAAACTATACAGAAAGCATCCACACTTTTAACGGAAGAATCACAAAAAACGCCTTTGCAGGAGTTCTGCAAAGGCGTTTTTATTTTATAGTTTGTGACTATCAGCTTAGAACACTGGCACAATCCAGAAGTGCATAGCTCGGTTTTCAGCTGGCAACTGATACTTCTTCAGAGGTTCTGAACCCCAACTATCAATACCACCTACACCCATCATTGCTGCATCCAACGTAAGGTTAGTGTACTTAGACAATGGTACCTGATAGCTATGACGCTGATGCTTCTCACTTCCCTCATCAAGGTCGGAGATGTTATAGTGTAATGCGCTGGCAGAGAAAGCTGCCTCATCAAACAATACTCGGAATCCACGACCGCTGTTGTCAGTCTGCTGCCACCAGCGAATGTCGCTCTTCGTACCTGTTTCCTGTGGACGAATGTAAGGGAAGAACTGCTTGTCGGCAGTCTGCTCATAGCATCCGATGCGCTGTGAAAGCTTACGGTCGGCATAGTTTTCGATAGGTCCACGACCGTAGAACACTGACTTATCCATATTATAAGGTAACTGCATCAACATTCCAAAGCGTGGAAGCTGAGGAGCCTTGCTGCCTTCCTTCATTTCCATGTCCATACTAACATGGAGCGCACCATCAGCTGCAACATGGTAAACAAGGCACAACTGACCACCTACCTGCGGTAAATCATATTCTGCTGTGAGGCGATTCATCTTTTTATCAACTTCTAATGACTTCAATATCATTGTAGGATTCTTCCATACAGACAGGCGATTTTGGAAGTTAGTACCCATATCATTGTCTGTCATAGCACGCCAGAAGTTAGGCTTCAAGCTACCACCTTCACCCAAGAAGTTATGACCATCAACCTGATAACTACTGAGGAAACCTGTCTTGCGATCGAATACGAGGTCGAAGTTGTTGCCTGCAAAGCGTACAACACCTTCTTTCACATTGTCTGTTACCTTCACCTTATTCTTTACAACAGGCTCCATCTTTGGCATTGGCTGCCAAGGCTGTACCTCCATCTGCATTTCTGCTACAGTCTGACCAGCTGCCATCAGTGGTTCAGCAGTCTTCAACTTAAAGTCGATATTCAAGAGAACTTCACCATCAAACTCCTTACCAACTATTGGTAAAGTGTATTCAACTGTCTGCTGTGGTGCAACATTCAGTTCTTCAATCGTACCCTTCTCAACAACCTTACCCTCATTAACAAGGCTCCATTCCATACGATAGTTGCTAAGATCACGGAAGAAGTATTCGTTGTGAACAGCTATCTTGCCCTGCTTGAGGTCAACTGGTCGAGCCCAGATATTCTGATATTCATAGGCAACCTCATAAGCATGTGGATTCAACTGACGGTCAGGACCAATCATACCATTGCAGTTGAAGTTATTATCTGATGGGTCAGTCTTATTATAGTCACCACCATATGTGTATTCCGTCTTCACATCAACCGCATCAGCTGCACGCTCATAGTCTTCCAACCTACGAGAAGCATCAAACTTAGGATTGCGGTGTAAGCCTTGATCTACAAAGTCCCAATCAAATCCACCTTGGAACTTAGGATACTTACGAACAAGATCCCAGTACTCCTTCAAGTTACCACCAGAGTTCCCCATCGTATGGTTATACTCGCATTGGATAAGTGGACGAGTGTATTGAGCGTTCTTTGAGTAATCCTCACAAGCTTTTGGAGAATAGTACATTGGGCAGAAAATATCCGTAGCATAGCCATTCAGCTCAGCACGCTCATACTGCACAGGACGGCTCTGGTCCTGCGACTTAATCCAATCGTATGCATCATCGAAGTTCTTACTATAGCAAGTCTCGTTACCAAGACTCCAGAAAATAACACTTGGATGATTGAACTTCGTTCCGACATTATGCTGATTACGCTCCATAATCTGCTTAGCAAAGAGCGGACTACCCGACACTGCATCCTTACTATACCCAAAACCGTGGCTTTCTTGATTAGCCTCAGCAACCACATAGAGTCCATATTCGTCGCATAGGTCGTACCAAATTGGGTCGTCTGGATAGTGACAAGTACGCACTGCATTGACATTCAAACGTTTCATCAGTTTGATATCCTGAATCATACGCTCACGTGTCACAACGTAACCACCATCTGGATCCATCTCATGACGATTAGCTCCCTTGAAGAGAACAGGCTGACCATTGACCAACACCTGCGAGTTTGATTTCAACCTTGCGGAAACCAACTTTGAGAGGGATTGTCTCAATAGCTTTACCGGTCTTAACATCTTCTACATTCACATAGAGATTGTAGAGATAAGGAGTTTCAGCAGTCCACTTCTCTGGGTTTCTGAGTTCCATAAAAGCCGTAGCCTGTCCAGCCTTGTCTGCCGTAACGACTGTCTTTGCAGCAAGGTTATTGTCTGCATCCTCCAAGACTAAGAAAGCTTTGTGCCACCTGCCAACTGGAGATTGACGCTAAGCGTACCGTCCTTGTAATCATTTACGAGGTCAGGAGTTACACGAATGTCTTTCAAATGCTGCTTTGCATCACGCGCATAGAGATAACTTTCGCGAGCAACACCACTGAGACGCCAGAAGTCTTGGTCCTCACAATAGCTGCCATCTGACCAACGGAATACTTGGAAAGCAATCTGGTTATCCCCTTTCTTGAGGAACTTCGTTACGTCAAACTCTGGTCCAATCTTAGAGTCTTCACTATAGCCAACGAACTTACCGTTCACCCATAGATATACACAAGATGTCACCGAACCGAAATGAGCAATAACTTGTTTGCCGTCCCAGTTGTCTGGTATGCGGATAGTACGACGGTAAGAGCCTACGTGGTTTTCCTTAATAGGAACCTCTGGAGGATTGTTCTTGAAGTTACCACGCCATGCAAAACCAATGTTCACATAGACAGGGTCGCCATAGCCATTCACCTCCCAAATACCAGGAACAGGAAAGGTCTTCCACTGAGAATCATCGAAATCGGTACGGAAGAAATCTGTTGGACGTTGATCAGCATTCTCAACCCAATTAAATTTCCAGTCCCCATCAAGTGAAAGGTAATTAGCCGACTTCTTCATATCAAACTTTGTTCCACGCAGATTTTCAAATGGTGCAAACGCAAAGAAGTCTGTATGCGTTGCAAAACGATTGACAGCATTCACCTGAAGGTCATGCCATTCGCTGAAAGTAGGCTCAATAGTGGCGTTCTGTGCATGAATACCAGACACAGACATGCCCATCAACAAAGCCGTTAGAAAAAGCTTATCCATATTGATAATAATTTAGGTTTCTTTCTTTAAAATCCTTAACTCACACAAGAGTATATAAAAGGATAACACAACAAAATTAGCAAAAAAACCTGTAATCATCGACTTATGTCACGAAAAATATGTATATTTGCTTAGATAAACAGTATAAATAACATTTATTGTATTCCTTATATGGCCAGACAACACTTCCTAACCCATTCACTTGTTTGCTGCCTTTTACTAATTGGCTCTACAAATATTGCAAATGCGCAAAGAAGACATAAAGCCATTACTAAAAAGCAAAAGCAGCCGTTATTCCTCAAGAGTGATACCCTACCTATCGTCGGTTCAATGGCAAAGATAGGTAAGAAACAGATGAATAAAGGTTTGGTAAACTCAGCCATTAATGCCCTTTCCGGACAAGCCGTTGGTGTAAATGTCGTTACAAATGGGCAGGATCGTATGGCAATGTTGACCAGTGTGCGTGTTCGTGGCACGACATCGCTTACTGGTGGTAATGACCCTCTGGTCCTTATAGATGGTGTTTCTTCTGATTTATCTACCCTATCCACCATTTATCCTGCTGATATCGAAAGCTTTACCATCCTCAAGAATGCTTCAGAAACGTCTAAGTATGGTTCACGAGGAGCATCGGGTGTTATCGAAGTAAAGACAAAGCGTGGCAATGGTAGTAAGTTCCAGATCTACTATGACGGAACTGCTGGATTCGACGTTGTATACAAACGACTTCGAATGCTCAATGCTACGGAGTATGTTAGTGCTGCAAAAGCATTGGGATTAGACTATGTTGATAAGGGCTATGATACTAACTTTCAAAAAGAAATAGTACGAACAGGTTTCGTAAACTCACACCACGTGGCTTTTAGTGGAGGCAGTGAGAAGTCTAACTATCGTGCCTCATTAGGCTATGTGCGCGGTCAAACGGTTATTAAAAACAAGGATTACAATAACTTCGTGGCTAAGTTAGACATCTCACAGCTTGCCTTTGACGAGAGACTAAAGATAGACTTTGGTGCCTTCGGTTCATCTCAACAAGATGAAAAGATATTTGATATTCAAGCACTTTCCTACTCTACTGCTGCAATGAATCCAACACTCCCATTCCACAAAACAGGAAACGGCTGGCAGAGGAATGGCAATGCATCACAGATAGGACCGACAGAACCATTGCTGTTTGAGCGTAACGATGAAAAGAATCTTACGTTCAACTCACATCTGCAGTTGTCCTTACAGTTAACACATAACCTTCATTTAGCAGCCTTAGGTTCCTACTCTTTACACCTCAACGGAGAACGGACGATTTGCTCCGACATGGGTATGGGCGCAAGGATTAGCATATAGAGGAGAACGAAAGACCGAAGATATGTTAGGTAACATCTCTCTTGATTGGAAATATCGTTGGGGGATTAACAATTTATCTGCCACCATTCTTGCTGAATATCAGAAGAAAAAGATAGCAGCTTTTTGGACACAAGTAAAGGGATTAACCAACAATTACTTTGGTTATGACAATCTTGGGGTTGCTTCTGACCGTCCTTATGGAGGAACTGGTAGTAGTTATGCTGACCCAAGTCTTACCTCTTTTATGGGTACACTTACCTACACACTGCTCGACCGATACACACTTAATCTGACAACACGTGCAGATGGTTCGTCAATGGTTGGCAAAGACCATACATGGGGCATCTTCCCTTCTATCTCAGCAACTTGGGATATGAAGAAAGAAAGTTTCCTACGCAACAATAAGAGCATTAGTCTTCTGAACCTTCGAACCGGTTATGGTCGGTCTGGAAACCTTGGTGGAATCAGTTCTTATTTGACCTTAAGGCAATATATCCCAGTAGGTTTAATCTCGTACAATGGTACACCAACAGTCACTATGGGTACCTTACGCAATAGTAACCCTGACCTACGTTGGGAGACGCGCAGCACCTTTAATATTGGTACAGACCTTGGGTTGTTCAACAATCGTCTGCTCCTTACAGCAGAGTATTACTATTCCAAGACTACCGATATGCTTTACGAATATGACGTACCTGTGCCAACTTTCGCCTTCGACAAGCTATTGGCAAATATCGGTTCTATGTCTAACAGTGGTTTTGAGTTGGGTATTGGCGTCGTTCCTATATCAAAGAAAGACATGGAACTCAATGTCAATGTCAATATGGCATGGCAAAAGAACAAACTCCTTTCTCTCAATGGTAAACATAATGGAAGACAGATGACAGCGTCAGAAATAACCCCTATCGGTGGTATGAATGGTGCCGGTTTCCATGGCGGTTATAATGATATTATTTATCAGATAGTAGGTCAACCTTTAGGTGTTTTCTATCTTCCTCACTGCAAAGGAATCGTTGACAACGGACATGGACACAATAAATACGACATTGCTGATTTGAACAATGACAATGTTATCGACCTCAGCGACCATGGTGACCGATATATCGCAGGACAAGCAACACCTAAGATGACATTGGGTTCTAACATAAGTTTCAGATACAAAGCATTCGACATTTCCTTACAGATGAATGGTGCTTTCGGACATAAGATATTTAACGGAACAACTCTTTCTTTCCTGAACATGTCAAACTTCCCAGACTATAATGTCCTTGCAGAAGCTCCTGCACGGAATATTGTTGACCAGAATGTGACGGATTATTGGTTGGAAAGGTGATTATCTAAACTTTGATTATCTTACGATAGGTTGGAATACGCCTATTAAAAACAAATATATCAGTTCACTACGTGTGTCTTTTAGCATCAATAACCTTGCAACAATAACAAGTTATAGTGGCTTAACACCGATTATCAATAGTTATGTAGTAGATAACACTTTAGGTATTGATGACAAACGTACCTATCCTCCTTATCGCACTTATTCTATCGGTGTGAGTATTAAGTTCTAAGCAATTTAACACAACATAAACAACTATCAAGTATGAAATACTTACTTCGCCCACTCTTTTTTCTAACTCTCCTCACATTGACTGGTTGTCTGGACGAGAATAGCAAAGACAGCCTCGATGAACAACATACCTACACGACAGATAGAGATGTATATGTCAATGCTGTCGCTACTTTGTATAACTACATAGGAAGTGATAAAGACAGTGAGGGACTACAAGGTACTTATCGTGGTGTATATGATTATAATACGTTCACAACCGATGAAGCAATCATACCTGTCCGTGGTGGAGACTGGTATGATGGAGGCTTTTGGGCTGATTTATATACTCATAACTGGGCAGAAGACAGTAAACCACTCTACGATACATGGAAATATCTCTATAAAGTAATTGTATTCAGTAATGATGCACTTACAACCATCGACAAACATAAACAACTGCTTACAGATGAGCAATACAAGGCTTATAGGGCTGAGGTTAGGGCTATCCGTGCCTTATACTACTATTACCTTATGGATATGTTTGGAAATATACCATTAGTAACTACGGCTGGCGAAAGTACTGAAAACGCAGATCAAGCAAGTCGCCCTGAGGTATATCGGTTTATTGTAAAAGAACTACAAGAAGTCACCCCACTGCTTCCTACAGGTCATAGTAACCTTCTTGGCAAGAACTATGGACGTGTAACACGTTCTGTAGCCAACTTCCTTCTTGCTAAGTTAATGCTGAATGGTGAGGTTTATTCTGATGCTGATTGGACAGATAATCAACAACCTAATGGTAAGCAAACCTACTTTACCATCAATGGTCAGCAGATGAATATATGGCAAGCCTGCAAATATTACTGCGATGAGTTGACTGCTGATGGCTTTACCTTAGCAGCCGATTATCTCAGCAACTTCTCTGTTAACAACGAGAATTCACCAGAGAATATCTTTACTATCCCACTCGACAAACACCTTTACAAGAGCCAATTCCAGTATCTCTTCCGCTCTCGTCACTACTCACATGGCGGTGCCTTCGGTACAGGCTCTGAGAATGGAGCCTGCGCAACTATTTCAACAGTGAAGACTTTCGGCTATGGTACCAGTAATGTTGACAAGCGATATACTTATAACCTCTACTCTGACACTGTTCGAGTAGATGGAAATATCATATATTTAGAAAATGGCAAACCACTTGTTTATATGCCACTTGATGTAGAGTTAAATCTCACTAACAGCCCATATATCAAGACGGCAGGAGCAAGAATGGCTAAATATGAGGTGGACCGCAACGCCTTTAACGATGGTAAAAGCCCAGACAACGACATTGTTCTCTTCCGTTATGCCGATGTATTGCTAATGAAGGCTGAAGCTGCTGTACGCAACGGAGAGAATGGTAATACTGAACTGAACCTCGTTCGCAGCCGTAGTGGTATGGGAAATAGAACTGCTACATTAGATAACATTCTTGCTGAACGCTTGATGGAACTAATGTGGGAGGGCTGGCGTCGTAATGACCTCATCCGTTTCAATCGTTTCCATCAGTCCTACGACCTTCGCACTGCACCCGCAATAGAAGCCGACCGTCATACTATCGTCTTCCCTATCCCATCACGTGCATTAGACCTCAACGAGAAACTGAAACAGAATAAAGGTTATAAACGCTAAATAAAACCTCCGTCAGCCCCATGCTTCTACGTGGGGTTTAACGCTGTAAGGTTAAGAAATATATTGACAAAATATTCAAAGAAAAGGTTGGAAAATAGCTTAAAAACGAGTTATTTTAGCACCTTCGTAAGTTACTTGTTATCAAGTAGTTGTAAAAAGAGATTTTAAAAGGTGCTTAGTAAGGTTCCAAAAGGGCGTTAGTAAGACCTCAAAAGAGCACCTTTTGCAAGCCAATTGGGCGTTAATTGCAAGCCATTTGGTGGTCTTTACAAAATCGATATATGAAAAATATGAACAAATATAGAGAAGTTTGGAGTGATAAGGTTTGCATTTTACGCTTAGAACTTTAAGAAATATCACACAGCAAGGCTCTAAGTTTCCAGCAAGAAACTTAGAGTTGCTCTGTGTATCTTATTATATAATAGGTTTAAACTATCACTTCATAATTCGGAAGAATCCTAAAAGATAAAGAAAGCAGGGATAGACGAAGCCGCCTATCCCTGCTTTCTTTTATATATAGCCTGCATAGCTAAAATAGCATTCCAAGGTTTCCTATAAAACTTAAAATCAATATTTTTGTAAGGAATCTATCGCCACCAGCCTACCCTTTCTCCCCTCCTTTGGAGGGGTTGGGGGAGGTCTTTACATATCCTCTTGGAACAATGGGTCCTCAGGAACAACCATTATTGGTTTCTGCTGAGCAGCCTTCATAATATTCTCTGGCACGTACTTATTATCAACAACAAGACGGAAAGTATATTCATTGAACCAAGGATTACTCATAATCAAGTAACCATTCTGACCATAAGAGGCACTCCAAGAGTTCTCTACCTTCCACTTCTTTGGCTGACCGTTCTCATCTAAGTCTACTGCTGTAAGTGTCATCGCATGAGTTGAACCACTGTCGAAGGTTGCAATACGCTCTGCCTTGTTCATTGGAAAACTTGTTCCGAAAAGTGTTGCATAGTCATAGTTATCCAAGTCAAGATAACCACGCTTGCGGTCGAGCTGCTTACCAACATCATAACTGGTGTACATCTTCGTTGAGTCTTTCAGCGAAGCAATAGCCATCTTCGCAATATCTTCCATTGGAAGGTTCACATACTTCCAGTTATGACCATCGTAGGTATGACGGTCATACTCTATCTCGTAGGTCTTATAGTAAGGACGACGAGGGTCATTCATTGCCATAATGAAGGTTCCATTGAGTGGACCTCCCACTGTCTCCTTATAGAATTCCTGTGGTGTATAGGTCTTAGCCTTACCAATCTGCTTACCGTTCTTATCTTTGAAAGCAAAGGTGAACGTCTTCACTGGCTCACCCAAAGAAAGTGAGAGTATATGATAGATATTACCCAACATCTCTGTCTTGCGTGCCTTGATCGCTGCTTTTGACTTCTTGTCAGCTACCATCTTACGCAGTTCCAGGCCATACTCACGTAGTTTTGATGACACAATCCTTGCCATACGAGAGGTATTTTCAGCTGAATAGGTTTCTTGCATGGCTTCCATTGGTACAACACCATACTTCTCAACCAAGTCAGATACACCGCAAAACGTACCACCATCACTGATAGGATTCTTAAAGAAGAACTGCACACGTGGGTCGTCTAATGACTTACCTGCATTGTCTATCACACCCTGCAACATCAAGTTAGCCTTCTCTAACTGGTCATAGAAAGAGAGGTAAACATGAGAATACTCTACTCTTAATGTATCCTTATGCTGACGAGCAAAGTTAGCACGCAAAACATTCAGTCCAGTAAAGAGCCGCAACGACCCGAACTTTTCTGATCTTGAATATTCTGTTTCGGTGTCTCCACGCTGAAGTAGGTATCTACAGGTCCAGAATTACGGAAGTTGCGAGCAAGGTCATCAATAGAATTTGTGGCAATTGCATTCGATAAAGCACGGTCAGATGTTGTCAATCCAGACTTCTGAATCTGCTGCAACATCTGTGCATCAATACCACCATCTTTCGTCTGTGCCTGAAGTGTAAGCACACAGCTTAGCAAGCCACAGGCTATAAACATTTTCTTTCTCATTGTTTTTTTAATAATATTAAGGTAAAGGGTTATTAAAAACTTATTTTCTACAAAGATACTATTTATTTCCCATTGTTGTTGTAATAATGTGTGAAAATCATCATTGATATTGATAAATTCTACCTAAAAGGGAAAGCTTAACAATTTCTTTTCATGAAGAAAAAGAATTATCTTCATGAACAAAAACATTTTTCGTCATGAATAAAAAGAATTCTTTTCATGAAAAGAACTCGAGGATAAGGGTAAATCGTGAGATCGAAAAGGGTTAAATAGTAGAATATAACCCTACTTTACCTCCTTCATTCGGCATTCTTTTGTCCGTAACTTTTCCTTGAATAAAAGGCAGTACATGAAAAGAAGGCATCCTATCCTATCACTTTGACCATGCTTTCAGGCATTTTCTATGTAAAACATTTGCGTATATTGTTTTTTTTTACGAATATTGCATACGCAAATTAGCGGCTGATGAAAGTCGCATTAACTAAAAACATATCTATGAAGAAAATCTTATTGAGTCTGTTTCTTGCTGCTGTCAGCCTTTCAAGTTATGCACAGCACTTTATTACAGACCCTAATTTCAGACAGAAAGTAGAAAACGCATTCCAAGCCAAGATGAAGGTTATTGGTAAGAAGTTCTATAACACAAAGGGACTTCGGGTATCTCCTGAAGAGGAGGAAGCTTTACGTTTCTTGTACGCTTATATGCCTATTGCTGATGCAACAGACTATCCAACAGCCTATCATCTTAAAAACATACGCACCGCTTTGCAAACAAGAAAGTCGATGGCATGGGGAAAGGATGTCCCTGAATTGCTTTTCAGACATTTCGTTCTGCCAATGCGTGTGAACAACGAGCCACTTGATAGTTCACGTGCTATCTTCTATCGTGAACTGAGTGAGCGTGTAAAAGGACTTCCGATGAAGGATGCTATCCTTGAAGTGAACCACTGGTGTCATGAACGAGTTACCTATGAACCTTCTGATGCTCGTACTTCTTCACCACTACAGTCTATCCGTACAGGTCGCGGACGTTGTGGAGAGGAGAGTACTTTTACGGTAGCTGCCCTTCGTTCTATCGGTATTCCAGCTCGTCAGGTATATACTCCTCGCTGGGCACATACGGACGACAATCATGCTTGGGTAGAAGCTTGGGCGGATGGTAAATGGTATTTCTTAGGTGCTTGTGAACCAGAGCCAGTACTCAACCTTGCTTGGTTTAACGAGCCTGCATCACGTGCTATGCTCATGCACACACGTGCTTTCGGTGATTATGAGGGTCCAGAGGAGGTGATGCTACGTACCAATAACTTCACCGAGATTAATCTCATCGACAACTATGGCAGTACATCAAAGATTGATTTTAAGATTGTCGACAAGGATGGTAAGCCTGTTGACAACGCAAAGGTAGACTTCAAGATTTATAATTATGCCGAGTTCTATACAGCTGTGTCTAAGTACACTGGTACTGATGGAACGACTTTCCTCTCTGCTGGTAAGGGTGATATGATTGTCTGGGCATCAAAGGATGGACAGTTTGGCTTTGCTAAAGCTACCTTTGGAAAGGATAAGTCAATCACCATCAAACTGGATTATAACGAGCAAAATATGCCAAAGGAGGCTGATATCGACATCGTTCCGCCTGCTTCTAATACTACATTACCTGCCGTTACCAAGGCACAGAGGGATGAGAACACACGTCGTTTGACCTATGAGGATTCTATCCGTCATGCTTACATTGCCACCTTCCCTACTGCAGAATCAATGAAGGATTATCGTTATTCAGCTGCCACACCTTATATTATAAAGGCACGTGGAAACTGGAAGACTATTCAGGCATTTGTTGAGAAGTATGCTAATCAGCAAGATCGTGCCCTAAAATTGCTCAGTACTTTGAGCGACAAGGACCTTCGTGACATGCCAATGTATATCTTGGAGGATAACATGAAGGCTAAGAGCAGCCAACTCTCTCCACGTGTTGAGAGTGAAATGATTCTCACACCATTCAAACAATTCTTCGAGAAAGCCTTTGCAAAGGAGGCTGCAAGTTTCCGTAAAAATCCTGCTTTGTTGGTTGAATGGATTAGAAAGAATATCCGTATGAACCCTGATAGTCGTGCGATGAGAATCCCACAGACACCAAGAAGTGTATGGGAGAGCCGTATTACCGATAGCCGTAGCCGTGATATCTTCTTCGTAGATGTAGCACGCAGTCTTGGTATTGAGGCTCGTATGGACCCTGTGGCATGGAAGATTCAGTATAAACAAGATGGCAAATGGGTGGATGTTGACTTTGATGCAGCAGCTCAGCAGACTGCTAAAACTGGTAAATTAGTACTGACATTCACCCCTGATGGCTTCCTCGATGATCCTAAGTATTATAGCCATTTCAGCATTAGTAAGATTGTTAACGGACAGACATGGCTGATGAACTTTGACGAAGGACAGGTTGACATGGGTGGCGGTGCTACTTGGTCGAACACCTTTAAGAATGGGGCTACACTCGATGAGGGTACCTACATCCTCGTGACTGGTCAGCGAATGGCGGATGGTAGTGTACTTGCGCACAGCCGTTTCTTCCAGATTAAACCAGGCGAAACGACCACTCTCCCACTCGATGTGCGTCAGGAAAGCGAAGGTGTGAAGGTGATTGGTAGCTTCAATAGCGAAGACTTGTTTGATAAAGACAGTCAGAGCGTTTCTATCCTAAGTCAGACTGGACGTGGCTATTACGTTCTCGGCGTATTGGGTATTGGTCAGGAGCCAACGAACCACGCTTTGCATGATATTGAGAAGATGAAGGATAAACTCGACAAATGGGGTCGTCCATTCGTCTTACTCTTCAAGAACGAGGTGGAAGCTAAGAAGTTCCAAGCACAGAAGGGTGAGTTCCCTAACCTCCCTGCGAAGACTATCTTCGGTATTGATAAGGATGGAACCATTCAGCAGGAGATAGTGAAAGAGATGAAACTCCGCAATACTGAACAGCTGCCAATATTCATTATCGCTGATACCTTCAACCGTATTGTCTTTCTTTCTCAAGGATATACAATCGGATTGGGTGAGCAGCTCGTTAAAACAAGTAGTAAACTTTAAATAAGGAGGGAGAGGAGTTAAGGAGTGAAAGGGAGTTAAGACAATACTTTTATAGCTGTAATATATCAGACAATAAACGGTCATATATCACACTAACAGATAGTGTTGTCTTAACTCCCTTTCACTCCTTAACTCCTTTAACTCCTCAAATAATCCAATATGAACCGAACTGATTTTGAGATAGAGATATGTGCTAATAGCGTTGAAAGCTGCGTAGAAGCACAGAAAGGTGGAGCTAATCGTGTAGAACTCTGTATGGGTATTCCCGAAGGTGGCACCACACCTTCCTATGGTGAAATAAAAATGGCGAGAGAAGTGTTGAAGGAAACACGTCTACATGTCATCATCCGCAACCGTGGGGGCGACTTCCTTTATACCGAACAGGAACTTCAGCGCATGGCTATGGACATTGATCTCTGCCGTGACTTAGGTGTGGATGGCGTTGTCTTTGGCTGTCTGACGCCTGAAGGAGATATCGACTTGGCTGCCAACGAATATCTAATGTCACATGCAAAAGGGATGAGTGTCACCTTCCATCGTGCCTTTGACCGCTGCCGCGAACCAGAGAAAGCCTTGGAACAGCTCATTGCACTCGGCTTTGAGAGAGTACTTACATCGGGACAGCAACCCACTGCCGAGAAGGGTATTCCCCTACTCCAGCGATTAAACCTGTTGGCAAATGGTCGTATAAAAATCATGGCTGGATGTGGTGTGAACGAAAAGAACATTGCTCGCATACGCCAAGAAACAGGCGTACCTGCCTTCCACTTCTCTGCCCGTGAGCCACAAGCAAGTCGCATGACCTACTCTAACCCATCCGTTTATATGGGTGCTGAGGGTGCCGATGAAGACACTATCATGTTAACAACAGAGCGCAGAGTGAGAAATACGATTGACGCTTTGATGGGAAAGATGGCATAAAAGCAATACTCATATACCAGAATTAAGTTTGAAAACGGTTGCTGTCATTTTTAACACTTCGCATAATTAGTTGGATTATAACATATTAGAAAAGAAATATAAGTGATAGAAATGACAGCAAATTTAAAATAACAAATTAACCATTGAGTTGTAATGCCGTCAATCTTATAATGAAACAAATGCGAATGGTTAATTTTAAAATATGTGGACAGCTTTCACTATCAATCCATCAGAATCTTCTTTTTTTACTTATTAATCGTATTATTTTTCTGATAGGTTTTAATGTGCAATTGGATGTGTTAATGTTAAATATCACTATAAAAAAATCATCTTTTTTTCTAAAAAAAGCAACGTAAATAAAAAAACAAATAAAAGTAGATTTGTATTCGTAATCTTCAATATATTGAAGATAAATATAAATAATAAGCCATAAATATCACTTTAGTGATAGTTAAGACATGCGATAATGAAAGAACTATATGAGTACTCTACACCTGAACTTATACGTTTGCTTGGCTTGCGTTTTAAGGAGTACAGGATGCGCTGTAATCTCACACAAAAAGAGGTTGCAGAGCAGTCTGGTATTGGACTGACAACAATCCATAAGTTTGAGAATGGCATATCTGGCAATCTTTCATTGGCAACATTCATTCTTTTACTGAAGGTAGTCGGTCAAGTTAACGCTTTGGACGACTTGCTGCCCGAGTTGCCAGAATCACCTTACCTTATGCGTAAAGAGGAGAAAAAGGCGCAACGTATTCGCCACAAAAAATAACAATCTAACATGATAAAGTCGTTAAGAGTACTTCTTTGGAACGAAGAGATAGGTAGACTGGCTTGGGATGAGCATCGCAAGCTATCGTACTTTACTTACAATCCTGAGTTTGTAAAAAAGGGACTGAATGTTTCTCCTTTGTTAGCTCCCTTAAATGGTGTCAGAGCTTTGACACCCATCTGGGGTGAGGAGGCTAAGATTTATCAGAAACTTCCAGCGTTTGTTGCCGACTCTTTACCTGATACTTGGGGTAATCAACTATTTGAACTCTGGCGTCAGCAGAATCACCTTGCAAATGTAGACGTCACACCACTTGACAAACTATCATTCATCGGTAAGCGAGGAATGGGTGCTTTGGAATTCTTGCCAGAGACCAATCGTGAGCAGAGACCAGAGAAGATTGATATAAAGTCTTTGACAGATCTTGCAGAACAAATCTTTAGAGAACGTGAGAATGCACATATTATGCCTGAAGAATCTGTCACAATGCAGTCGTTGTTGACTGTTGGAACTTCTGCTGGTGGTCGTCAACCAAAAGCTATTCTTGCTATTAATAAAAAGACAGGAGAGGTTCGTAGTGGACAAATCTCAGGATTGGAGGGCTTTGATTACTATCTCTTAAAGTTCGGCAATTCAGAGTACAGTTCTGCAGAGTTAGAGATGACTTATAGTGAATTGGCTACAGCTGCAGGAATCTGTATGATGCCATCGGAGCTATATTCAGTTGATGGCAACAATCACTTTATGACCAAACGATTTGATCGTGATGGTGAGAAAAAGATTCATACACAGACATTAGCTGCCATTTATCCAGACACTGAAAGCTATGAGCAAATGATAACAGTCTGCCGAAAACTTCACCTTCCTGAGGCTGATTGTCAAGAGGTGTTCCGCAGAATGGTATTTAATGTCTTATCAAACAACACGGATGATCATAATAAAAACTTTTCATTCATTATGAACGAAGATGGTTCGTGGAGATTGTCACCAGCTTATGATATTACTTATATAATTGATAGAGGTGGTTATCTACCAAACGAAGAACACTGTCTGTTTATTCGAGCAAAGCTTTGTAGAATCACTCGTGAAGATGTAATCAACTTTGCAAGAGACAATGGTATTCGTCGGCCAGATGCTATTATTCGTGATGTTGTTACTTCTTTGAAACAATTCCGCACAGTGGCTACCAAGTATCGTGTAAGAGAAGAGTGGATAGGCCGGGTGGAAACCACTATCATTAACCATCTGAAGGCATGGGGAGAGTGGAAAGAAGAAACTCCATCAATAAACTGTGAACTGAATGGTCATGTTATCAAGAATATACGAATAGAGCCTACTTATAAGGGTAATTATCACTTGTATGCTGATATTGACGGGAAAGAACAAAAGTTTATTATTAGCAGAAATAAGAAGGATTTTTCGTTAATAGAAAAGACTGGCTTATCAAACCTTACAACCGATTACCTTACGGCAATGGTTAAGAAGTATTTTATGCTATAATCATTCAATAATAGATATTGATTTAATGAGTTTCTCATTAACATAGATAAATTGAAAATAGTAACATTAATCAGCTGTTAGCATGTTTCGTTCTTTGGCGTTTATAGTTAGCACGCCTTGTGCTCAGTGTTAGCACAAAGCGTGCTAACCGTAAACACGAAGTGTAATGACTGTTTGTAAGTCACATAAAAAGGGTCTTGTAAGAGCAAGATAAAAGATAGAAAACGGATACTATTCAGCCTGATATGAAAGACCGCATGTGAAGTAGTATAGCTACAATCTGAAAGTTGCTGTCACTCCTATCACTACAAACCACACTATAAGTGACTTATTATAAGCTCTTTATCGCAAATGTTAAAAATGACAGCAACTAAAAACAAAAATAAAATAGGGGGAATAAGAATACAAAAGTCCTCTTTATGACTGCTAATTGGTGTGACATATCTCCGACAGCATCTCCCCTTGATATGCCGTCTATACTAAACCGTCTAACTGCTTCTTAAGTTCTTTCAGCTGGTCGCGTACAGAGAAGAGGGTTTCCATTACCTTTTGGCTCTTGTCAGCACCACTACGATTCTCCTGCAACATCTTGCGAGCTGCAGCAATCTTAAAGCCACGCACCTTGACAAGGTTGTAAATAACCTTGATCTGTTCAATATCCTTCTCCGTATATTGGCGTACACGATTACCCGTCGTCTTAGGACGAAGGTGTGGAAACTCAGTTTCCCAGTATCGCAACAGACTCTCCGTAACGTTAATCTGCTGTGCCACTTCCTTGATAGAATAATACAGTTTGCGTGGATTCTCTGCCATGTCTTAGTAACTTTTATATCAATTATTTACACAATCTTAGGTCTGAATAGGAAGACTATGTCCACCTCTAAAAGAAGTTTTTACGTATTCAGCAGCCTAATTGTTTGCAAAAATACTCAAAAGTCAGTATCTTTGCAACACTTTTAGGTAGAAAAATTGAATTAAAATAAAATAAAGATGATGACAGCAAACGAAATCCGCGACTCTTACTTGAAATTCTTTGAGTCGAAGGGACACGTTATCGTACCGTCTGCCCCTATGGTTATTAAGGACGACCCTACGCTGATGTTCACTAATGCTGGTATGAACCAGTGGAAAGATATTATCCTCGGAACAAAGGATCCAGAGCCTCGCCGCCGCACTGACTCACAGAAATGTCTGCGTGTTAGTGGTAAGCACAACGACTTGGAAGAGGTTGGTCGTGATGCAGCTCTCAGCCACCACACGATGTTTGAGATGTTAGGTAACTGGAGTTTCGGTGACTATTTAAAGAAGGAGCAATTGATTACGCCTACGAATACCTTGTAGACGTACTCCACCTTGATCCAAAAGACCTCTACGTAACTGTCTTTGAGGGTGATAAGGCAGAGGGAATATCACGTGATGATGAGGCAGCAAGCTACTGGGAGAAGCATTTCCCAAAGAATCATATCGTCAACGGAAACAAGCACGACAACTTCTGGGAGATGGGTGACACTGGTCCTTGTGGTCCTTGTTCAGAGATTCATATTGACTTCCGTTCAGAGGAAGAGAAGGCAAAGGTGCCTGGTGAGGAACTTGTAAACAAGGATCATCCACAGGTTATTGAGATTTGGAACATCGTGTTCATGCAGTTTAATCGTAAGGCTGACGGCAGTCTTGACCCATTGAAGATGCATGTCATCGATACTGGCATGGGCTTTGAACGTCTCGTTCGTCTCATGCAGGGCAAGAACTCTAACTACGATACAGATATCTTTGCACCAGTTATTGCAGAGATTGAGAAGATTTCAGGCAAGAAGTATAACCACACCTTCCCAGAGGGTGATAATGGTGAAGGCATCAATGAAGAGCAGAAGGTAGACATCGCTATGCGTGTTGTAGCCGATCACCTTCGTGCTGTTGCCTTCTCTTATTGCTGACGGTCAGTTACCAAGCAATGCTAAAGCAGGTTACGTTATTCGTCGAATCCTTCGCCGTGCCGTTCGTTACGCTTATACTTTCCTTGGTCAGAAGGAAGCTTTCATGTATAAGTTGCTCAACGTGTTAGTACGTGAGATGGGTACTGCATACCCAGAACTCACCGCACAGCGTGAGCTGATTGGTCGCGTGATGAAGGAAGAGGAAGACTCATTCCTTCGCACATTGGAAAAGGGTATCATGCTCCTTAACGGTGCAATGGACGAGCTGAAGGCACATGGTCAGACTCAACTCGATGGTAAGGAGGCTTTCCGCCTCTTCGATACCTACGGTTTCCCACTCGACCTCACCGAACTTATCTGCGCAGAGAACGGATATACCGTTGACGAGAAGCAGTTCAACGAGGAGATGGAACAGCAGAAAGCACGTGCGCGCAATGCTGCCGCTGTAGAGAATGGTGACTGGGAAGTACTGCGTGAAGGCGAACAGGAGTTTGTTGGTTACGACTACACAGAATATGAGTGCCACATCCTCCGTTACCGCAAGGTGACTCAGAAGAAGAACAGTTTCTATGAACTTGTACTCGACTATACTCCTTTCTATGGTGAGATGGGTGGTCAGGTAGGTGACCAAGGTGTACTTGTTAGCGAGGACGAAACTATTAATGTCATCGATACCAAGCGTGAGAACAATCAGAGCGTACACATTGTTAAGGAATTACCAAAGAACCTTGAGGCTGATTTCATGGCTTGTGTAGACACTGAAAAGCGTGATGCTTCAGCTGCCAATCACACCGCAACCCACCTTCTCGACTATGCTTTGAAGCAGGTTCTCGGTGAGCATGCTGAGCAGAAGGGTTCATACGTAAGTCCTGACACCCTCCGCTTCGATGTTTCTCACTTCCAGAAGATTACTGATGAAGAACTTCGTCAGGTAGAGAAGCTTGTCAACGAGATGATTCGTAAGGATTATCCAATGGACGAGCATCGTGATACGCCAATGGAGGAGGCAAAGAAGATGGGTGCCGTAGCCCTCTTCGGTGAGAAGTATGGCGACAAGGTTCGTGTTGTTCGCTTCGGTCCAAGCTGTGAGTTCTGTGGTGGTATTCATGCTACCTCAACAGGTCGTATCGGCTTCTTTAAGATTGTCGGCGAGAGTAGTGTAGCAGCTGGTGTACGCCGTATTGAGGCTATGACAGGTGAAACTTGTGAGAACGCCATCTACGCTCTTGAAGATACTTTGCGTGATTTGAGATCAATGTTCAACAATGCGAAGGACCTCAAAGCTGTTCTTACAAAGTTTGTTGAAGAGAACGACAGTATTAAGAAGGAGCTTGAGAGTTTCCGTGCCCAAGCTGTTAGCCGTGCTGCAAAGAACATGGTTGAGCATGCTGAGACTGTAAATGGTGTACATATCGTAAAAGCTGTGCTGCCAATCGACCCTGCTTCTGCCAAGGACATCGTCTTCAAGGTACGTGAGGCATTGCCAGAGAAGCTTGTTTGCGTACTCGGCTCTGTATACGAGAATCGTCCTCTCTTATCAATCATGCTTAGTGATGACATGGTGAAAGATTATGATCTGAACGCTGGTAAGATTATTCGCGAGGCTGCTAAACTCATCCAGGGTGGCGGTGGCGGTCAGCCACACTACGCTCAGGCTGGTGGTAAGAATGCAGATGGCATCAGATCAGCTGTGGATAAAGTGATTGAATTAATTAGCTTATAAAGCTATAAAATACAAGGAATAAGGAGAGCTTTCGGCTCTCCTTATTTTTTTATTTACCTATTTCTCTCAAATTATTTTCATGAAAAGAAATAATTATTTATGCGACAATAAATATTTTTATTCATGAAAAGAAATCTTTTTGTTCGTGAAAATAATTCGAAATAGATAGGCTTATTTGACTAAAACAAATGTACAACTTTACTAATACACATGGTTTCAAGCAGTCTACTTATTCATAAGTTTGCTCACTTACAAACTCATTTTTAGGTTCATTTGACAGCTCATAAACCTGCCTACCCGATAGTTTTTCGACCATAATCCTCGCCGCATTATCTGGTGCCACCTCGTTTCCTAAACGGTCACGAACAAGTTGGTAATCCGCCAACATACGTTCACGAGATGTCTGACCAGGAAGGATGCGATACAACTCGTTGGCAATGTTGCGAATAGAGAAGCGATCGGCAAGTAGTTCTTGCACAATCTCCTTATCAGCAATAAGATTGACAAGAGAGATAAAACGCACCTTAATAATATGCTTAAAAGCAAAACGAATCAACTTAGGGACAGGAGTCTCATAGCAAACAACCTGTGGAACATTCAGCAAAGCTGTCTCAAGCGTTGCTGTACCGCTGGTAACAAGTGCTACTGTAGCATGACTAAGAAGTTCATAAGTCTGTGTCTTTACCATCTTTGCTTCACTATCACCTAAATACTTCTTATAATAGCTTTCAGTAATAGAAGGTGCTGCAGCAACCACCATCTGATAATCTTCAAAATGACGTGCAGCCTCCAACATTGAAGGTAAATTATCCTTTATCTCCTGTTTACGACTACCAGCAAGAAGAGCAATGATAGGCTTAGAAGACAAGCCATTACGCTGACAGAACTCGTCTTTTGACTCCGAATAAACATGACGGAAATTATCAACCTCCTCGGCAGTAGGGTTACCAACGTAATGTATTTTGTAATTATGTTTCTTCTCATAGAAAGGAACTTCAAACGGAAGAATAGAGAACATTTCTTTTACATCACGCTTGATAGCTTTGATACGCCACTCCTTCCACGCCCATATCTTTGGGGAGATATAGTAATAGACAGGAATATTGGTATTCTTCTTTACAAACTTTGCAATACTAAGATTAAACCCCGGATAGTCAACGAGGATGACAGCATCAGGCTTCCAACGCATAATATCCTCCTTACACATCTTCATATTCTTAAAGATGGTAGGTAGGTGTAGCAATACAGGAACAAAACCCATATAGGCAAGTTCACGATAATGCTTCACACGTGTACCCCCCACTTTCGCCATCAGGTCACCACCAAAGAAGCGAAACTCAGCCTCTGGATCATACTGCATCAACGACTGCATAAGGCGTGAGGCATGTAAGTCGCCAGATGCTTCACCAACTATCAGGTAATACTTCATAATATCAAAGAATTAAAGAGATTCCCACGATTTCATCTTATCAAGCACTTCATAATCCGTCACGTCAATCTTCGACGGCGTAACAGTTACATATCCATGCGCTAAAGCCCACTGATCATTATCGGTTGCATCAGGCTCATCGTTTCGATAATGCCCTGTCATCCAATAATAATCGAAGCCACGAGGATGCTTGCAAGCCTCAACTTCTCTCGTCCAACTACCCCAACCCATACGGCAAACCTTCAGTCCTGCAAACTTCTCAACCTTAGGGAAGTTCACATTCAGACAGACACCTTTTGGCAGACCATCAGCAAGAACTTTCTTGACAATAAGTCTTACGTAATCACGTAGGTAAGACAGGTCGGCATTAGGATCATAATCACAACTTGAAAAAAAGCGATAGAAGGGATATATTTCATACAACCCTCATACGCAATACCCATCGTACCACTGTAATGATTATTCACAGAGGAATTATCTCCATGATTGATACCTCCCAAAATAAGGTCAGGCTTTCGGTCAACAAGAATCTGGTCTAACGCCAACTTCACACAGTCAACAGGCGTACCTGTACATGACCACACCTCACAATCAGGAATATTATGACGCTTCTTCAACAACAGATAATCAACCACAGAAAAAGCACACGAAAAGCCCGAACGTCCTGCTTCTGGAGCACAGACAACAACATCTGCAAAATCTGTAAGGAATGAAACGAGCATACGAATACCATTAGAGTGGTATCCATCATCGTTAGATATAAGTATGAGTGGTTTCTTAGAATTCATAAATTTCACTTTGATTTCAGTGCAAAAGTACGAAAAAAGGTTTATAAAGCCCTGCAATCTCATATAAAATATGTATCTTTGTAGCCTAATAAATGTATAGGATTAAATAGAAAAATGGGAAAGATTATCGCACTTGCCAACCAAAAAGGCGGCGTCGGAAAGACGACTACCACCATTAACTTGGCGGCTTCTTTAGCTACGCTTGAGAAGTCTGTACTGGTGATTGATGCCGATCCGCAGGCGAATGCCTCCAGCGGTTTGGGCGTGGATATCAAGGAGGTGGATTGTTCGCTTTACGAATGTATCATTGACCATGCCGACATAAAAGATGCTATCTACACAACTGACATAGAAGGATTGGACATTGTTCCGAGCCATATCGACCTTGTTGGAGCTGAAATAGAGATGTTAAAGCTTAATGGTCGTGAGAAGGTTATGAACAGTTTGCTTGCTCCTATCCGTGACGAATATGATTACATTCTTATAGACTGTAGTCCGTCACTCGGTTTGATTACTGTCAATGCATTGACAGCAGCTGACTCTGTTATCATTCCTGTGCAGTGTGAATACTTTGCATTGGAGGGTATCAGCAAGTTGTTGAACACCATTAAGATTATCAAGAGTAAGCTAAATCCGAAGTTGGAGATAGAGGGCTTCCTGCTGACGATGTACGACAGTCGTCTGCGTCTTGCCCGTCAGATTTACGATGAGGTGAAGCGCCACTTCCAAGAGTTAGTATTCAAGGCTGTTATCCAGCGTAACGTGAAACTCTCTGAGAGTCCGAGTCATGGTTTACCAGTTATCCTCTATGATGCTGACTCTACAGGTGCAAAGAATCATCTTAGCCTTGCAAAGGAAATCATTGAAAAGAATAAGAAATAAAAAGGGAAAGATACGGAGTGTAAAGGTATGCTTTGAGACTCAAGGATGTATCGTTTTCTGGTTGTAGAACTAATGTTTTTATCACAGATATATTAGCTGCAGGAAATAAAGAAACAAAGGACTGGAAACGAAGAGCATCGTAATATCGGGCAAAACAACCGCTAACTCCACCAAACTCCTTAACTCCATTAACTCCCAAACAAAGACTATGGCTGTACAAAAGAAATATAATCGAAACGCAAAGACCAATGCCCTCGGCCGTGGTCTGGATGCCTTAATATCTACTGAAGCTGTCAGTACACAAGGAAGTTCTACCATCAACGAGGTTGCCTTAGACCAGATTGAAGCGAATCCTAACCAACCTCGTCGTGAATTCGACCCTGTTGCGTTGGAAGAGTTGGCGAATAGTATCCGTGAGTTAGGACTCGTTCAGCCAATAACCTTACGTCAGGTAGACGATAACCGTTTCCAGATTATTGCTGGTGAGCGCCGTTGGCGTGCCAGTCAGTTGGCAGGCTTGAAAGCTGTTCCAGCCTATATCCGTACGATTAAGGACGAGAATGTAATGGAGTTGGCGCTGGTTGAGAACATCCAGCGTGAGGACTTGAATGCGATTGAGATTGCTTTGGCTTACGAACATCTGCTTGAAAAGAGCGGAATGACACAGGAGCGTGTAGCAGAGCGTGTGGGTAAAAGCCGTGCTGCTATTGCTAACTACCTTCGTTTGTTGAAGCTTCCTGCATTGGTACAGATGGGTCTGCAAAAAAAAGAAATAGACATGGGACATGCTCGTGCATTGCTTTCTTTGGATAGTCCTTCACTGCAATTGAAACTCTATCGTGAGATTTTAAAGAACGGATATAGTGTTCGCAAGGTTGAAGAACTGTGTCAGCAGCTCAATAACGGAGAAGATATCCAGAGTGCAAAGAAGAAGATTTCTGCTCGAACTCGCCTTCCAGAGGAGTTTAATATCCTCAAGCAGCGACTCTCATCATTCTTCGATACGAAGGTACAGATGAGTTGTAACGCTGATGGAAAGGGTAAGATTAGTATTCCGTTCGCATCAGAAGAGGAATTACTTCACATCATGGAAGTGATGGATAAGATGAAGTAAGACTTGACACACGGAAAGATTAAGGTATTAGTAAGTATAAGATAAGCAAGTATTCTGGTTTAGAAGAACTATTCACAAGTATTAGGAAGCCTCAACAAGTGGCTGACTACAAAGCAAAGAATAAGTAAAAAAACCTTCAAACCAGTAACTTAAGCAAGACAAAGGGTAGTGATGAAGATGAAGAATAGAATCCTCAAAGGACTGTTGATAGCCGGAATGCTCACCAGTGTTACGGTCATGCAGGCACAAGATCTGCCCCATGACACGTTAAAGGTTATGTATCCAGGCGACTCTACGGTCGTTGAGATACCGAGTTCGCAGGATAAATATATAGAAGAGAAGGCAATCCTCACACCAGATGATGAGGGAAAACTCACTTCTGTTCTGCGAAAGGATAGTGTCGGCATGGTAAAAAAACAGGGACGAGACTGGTCTAAGTGGCGCCCTAATCCTAAGCGTGCTTTGTGGCTTGCACTCGTCATCCCTGGTGCTGGACAGGCCTACAACCGTAAGTACTGGAAACTACCAATCTTCTACGGAGGCTTTGTAGGCTGTATCTATGCCATGACATGGAACAACCAGATGTACCATGATTATGCGCAGGCTTATATGGACATCATGGATAATGACCCAACAACGCAGAGTTATAATAACTTCCTACACCTTGGAGCTACTATCACCTCTGCCAATGAAGAGCGTTATAAGAACATCTTCAAACAGCGCAAGGATCGCTACCGCAGATGGCGTGACCTAAGTATCTTTACAACTATTGCGGTTTATGCCTTGTCAGTTATTGATGCTTACGTAGACGCTTCCTTATCCGACTTTGATATATCAGATGACCTCTCACTGCATATTGCACCGACGGTCATATCAAATAAGAGTATCGCTACACCTAACAACCCTTTCCGTTCATCGGCAATAGGCATTGGATGTAGTCTGACATTCTAAGCAGCAGCGCACTGTATTTGCGCTAACTAACTAAGAAATAATGAGTAGAAAGAGATATATTGTTTCCTTCCTTGTTACAATGGGAGCAACCTGTGGAATCTATGCACAACAGCAAACTGTCGTTGATAATCGTGGTAAAGCTGTGAATGTGATGATTCCTGATGCATCAGAGACGATGGCAGGATATGTTGATGTAGACTATGTAGATGATAAGTTCTATAATAGTGGCATACAAACAGGGTTCGAGAATACACCCTCTTCAAATGCAACAGAGCCAGAAAACGGTATGGAAGTCATTGATCGTAAGATGCGCAATCTATCGAATGTGATGACAATGACCTATAATGAGGAAGTTAAGAAATATATCGATCGCTACACAAAGGCAGGACGCCAATCAACTTCTTATCTCTTAGGACGTGCACGTTATTACAACCCTATCTTTGAAGAAGCACTGCGTTTCTATGGTTTACCATTAGAACTGAAGTATCTTCCTGTGATAGAGTCGGGCTTAAACCCTAATGCTACCTCACGTGTGGGAGCAGCAGGACTATGGCAATTCATGGCAACAACCGGTAAACAATATGACCTTCAGATTGACAGTTATATTGATGAACGCCGCGACCCAGAGAAGTCTTCCTACGCTGCAGCACGTATGCTGAGCGACCTTTACAAACGATTTGGCGACTGGACATTAGCACTTGCTGCCTATAACTGTGGACCGGGACGTGTTAGCAGTGCTATCACAAAGGCTGGTGGTGGTGCTGACTTCTGGGCTGTCTATCAGCATTTACCAAAGGAGACACGCGGTTATGTTCCCGCTTTCATCGCAGCAAATTATGTGATGAACTACTATGCTGATTACAACATCACACCTCTGTCAACAGGTCTGCCTAACTGCTGCGACACGATTATTATAGAGAAGGACGTTACACTTGCCAAGATTGCCAACGTATTAGGTATGAATGTGGACGATTTAAAAGTACTTAACCCACAGTATCGACAGGGTTTTATCAAGGCTTTTGCTAACAATGGTGTTGCTAAGCTACGCCTACCTTCTGAAATGATTGAGAAATTCAAAGGTTACAAAGATTTAATTTACCAAAACGAAACACCAAACGAAGAACCAAGCATGACTATCGCGGCTACTAATACAAGCCAAGGAACCATGCCATACTAACAAGATTCTTTTACCTTATTATATAAAGGGAGGATGCACAATGGACAAGGACAATATTGAAGTTAAGGAGATTGACTATGAGAAGATGGTAGATGATGCATTTCAGCATCTCATTGATACCTATCTCGCTTCACGTCATCGAAAGAAGGTTGATATCATTACCAAGGCTTTCAACTTCGCACGACAAGCGCATAAGGGTGTGCGCCGACTCTCGGGCGAACCTTATATCATGCACCCTATTGCCGTTGCCCAAATTGCTTGTGAAGAGATGGGACTCGGAGCAACGAGTATCTGTGCAGCCCTCTTACATGATGTCGTAGAAGATACCGACTATACAGTGGAAGATATGGAAAATATCTTCGGTCCTAAGATTGCACAAATCGTTGACGGACTAACCAAGATTTCTGGTGGTATCTTTGGCGAACAGGCTTCAGCACAAGCTGAGAATTTCAAGAAGCTTTTGCTTACTATGAGCGACGACATTCGTGTTATTCTTATCAAGATATGCGACCGTCTGCATAACATGCGCACTCTTGCTTCTCAGCCTGCCAGCAAGCAATATAAGATTGCAGGTGAAACACTCTACATCTATGCACCACTTGCAAACCGACTGGGACTAAATAAGATTAAGACAGAACTGGAAGACCTTAGCTTCCGATACGAACATCCTGACGCATATGTTTCTATTGAGAAGAAACTCGCTTCAACACAGGCGCAGCGTGACACCCTCTTTGAACAGTTCACAGCACCTATCCGTGCTGAACTTGACAAGATGGGCTTTGAATATGAACTTAAAGCACGTGTAAAGAGTCCTTATTCTATTTGGAATAAGATGCAGAACAAACACGTCACTTTTGAAGAAATATACGATATCCTTGCCGTACGTATCATCTATAAACCGAAGTCACCTGATGAGGAAATCAACAACTGTTTCCAAATTTATGTGGCTATCAGTCAGATTTATAAGAGTCATCCTGATCGTCTGCGCGACTGGGTGAACCATCCTAAGGCTAATGGTTATCAGGCATTGCACGTAACTCTCATGTCTGCTAAGGGCCGTTGGATTGAGGTTCAGATACGTTCTGAACACATGAACGAATTAGCAGAACAGGGCTTTGCAGCACATTGGAAATATAAAGATGGCGGTGAGATTACTGAGGATGAGGGCGAATTGAACGAGTGGCTCAGTACGATAAAAGAGATTCTCGACGACCCACAGCCAGATGCTATGGACTTCCTCGATGCTATCAAACTCAACCTCTTTGCATCTGAAATCTTCGTCTTTACACCAAAGGGAGAGATTAAGACGATGCCAGCAGGTTGTACGGCACTCGACTTTGCTTTCCAAATCCACACCTTCCTTGGTAGCCATTGTATCGGTGCAAAGGTAAATCATAAGCTTGTTCCTTTGAGCCATAAACTCAACAGTGGTGACCAAGTAGAAATCCTGACTTCGATGTCGCAACACGTCAATCCTTCATGGATTAACTTTGTGTCTACAGCGAAGGCGAAGGCAAAGATACAAGCCATCTTGCGACGTGAGAGCCGTGAGTTACAGAAGGCAGGTGAAGAGCAGCTATCGAAGTGGCTAAAGGCACACGACCTTGAGATGACAACTGCTACCTTAGATAAGCTTTGCGAACTACACGACCTTCGTAAGCATGACAGCCTTTTCCTTGCCGTTGGAGACAAGACCGTTATCCTTGGCGACACTGATTTGAACGAACTTCGTGGAAAGTCAAAGTCAGAGAAGACTGTTACCTCACGTGGTTGGCGTCGATACGTTCCTTTCTTGAAATCGAATGACAAGAAGACTACTGAGTCTGTAGAGGCTAAGGACATAGAATGTACTGAAGGCTTAATCGTTGTAACCAAAGAACTCAACAGAAAGAAGCCTATCTTCATCAACGAAGAAAACATACATCGCTATCTCTTCCCACACTGCTGCCATGCTATCCCAGGTGATGATGTCCTCGGATATATTGACAATAAAAACCATATCGAGATTCATAAGCGTGCCTGTCCAGTAGCTGCAAAGCTAAAAGCAAGCTATGGTGGTAGAATCTTGGATGCCAAATGGGATATGCACCGTCGATTGTTCTTCGATGCAACAATTGAGATTCGTGGTATTGACCGTAGTGGTATGCTGCACGATATCTCTGATGTCCTCTCCGACCAGTTAGGTGTTAATATCCGTAAGATAACAATTTCCAGCGATAATGGAATCTTTGACGGAACGATTGAGATGCAAGTCCACGACCGCAAGGATGTACAGTTTATCGTTGAAAATATGAAGAATATTAAGGATGTACAAGAGGTCTTAGAGATTCTTTAGTCCTCTAAAGAACTATCTAACCTCAAGATAAAGCGTCCTTCCAATCTACCGAGTGACAAAGCCCCAACAAGACTAAAACGATTACACAGCTTACAAGAATAGTTTATTTTAAGTTGCTGTCATTTTTAACATTTCATGTAACTATATTGTAAACTAATCAGTTAGGACACAACATTGGATGACAGAAATGACAGCAAAATTTATTTTAGGAAAAGTACTATATAATCGGCACTCTGAAACAGAGCGTGTGGTGAGCCTCTAATTATTACGAATCTACCAAAAGGGTTAGGAGAATATCAAGAGCTATGCGATAGGTTATATCACTTGAGAAATTAGAAAATCCTATAAGCTTTATCCGATATATAGAGTGATAAAGCTTACTTCTGCAAAAGGAACTTCAATATAACAGATGCAATTTCTTATCAAACGTGCGGAGGCTCCGCACACATGGTGCGGACGGTGAACACCAATAGTGCGGATGCTTAACACCACTCTTTTGGACGGTTTATATCCTTACAAAATTCTACTACTCATAAAGTGTTAGATATCGTTTCTTCTTGAACCTTTTGAACCACTTCTTCTCACACATTTGAGTAATCCTTATCACTCCATATATCAGAAGGACTATAAATTAAATATCTAATCAATCATACCTATACTTTCTATTTACTTCCTGACAAAACACCAGAATTGGTATCACTATTATTTATTCGTTTGTTTACATTGTTCTTGTGTTTACCGAAGTCTACGTTGATATATGCTTCAAGCATGAATATTCTGTTCAGGTCATGCGAAAAAGCATCCTGTCTGTAAGGAGCCAGCTTCGACCAATTTTCTACGTACTGACTATACCTGCTACTGAAAGGATTCAACACCTGAGCTTGTATGCCCCAGTTATCCTTATTATAGCCGATAGATATTGAATGTAGAGTCTCCTCCTTGGTTAAAGTCTCTCCCCATAGTATTTTATGCCCTTTACTGGCACTGGCCATCAGGAACCAATTCCCTTTCAAAAAGGTAACAGAACCATTTACACCAAAATCAGAATAGGTGTGGGTATAATTATTTCCCTCACTTATGTATCTGTTCAAGTATGTGCTGATATTAACCTGAAGATTTTCACCGAACGGAGTCAGCTTCAGATTTAAATTATTCTGCAATCGATGAAAACCCCTCTGATTTTCCATTGTACGTATATACTTATTATTCTCGAACAATGTCGTCTCCATCAATGGCTTGTCATCAAAGCTGTATCTGATAAGATAATCCAAATCCAACCATTTGTACTTCCAGTTGATAGTCAAATCATTAGAAACGAATTTTACTGTCTTAAGATTAGGATTTCCTCGTCTAACTTGATAATTATCTATATTCTGACTCACATCATTCATATCTGATAATGATGGAGAATAACCTGAAATATAGCCAGTGTATCTAACAAGTAAATTCTTGGTCAGATTGTATGACAATTTAAGTGTTGGGCGAAAAATAATCTTACTCTGGCTTACATCTCCCTGACTGTTATATGTTCTCATTACACCACTACCCATGGTGTATACCAATTTCCCTACCTTAGACATAAATTCCACATACCCATAGGTCTCAGCTGTTCGCATACTTATATTCGCATTGATGGTTCCACCATAATTATTGGAAACGAAGGCCTGATTATGTTTTATGCCAAGTGATAACATGGAATTTTTAATCTTTTGCTCATAAATAGCCTCAGCGATGAGCGAATATTTATCACCTTTTGTCTGCGATGCATATTCCTCAACAGAATTTACTCCTCTCTGAACAAAATGCCTATTATTCTTAGTTTTTATATAGGTTCCTACCACATCAATAAACAGATTCTTTCCTTTAGCCAATTCTGTCTGGTAATAAATATCTAATGAAGGTATATTTTCCCTCGACTTTTCATAATCGGATATTTTATATTCCTGTCCAGCACTTGTAAGTTCGGATTCTCTGTCTGATATGGAATAAGGCATATCCATATATGACTGTCTATAGTTAATACTGAGTAGATGGTTATTTTTATTATAGTCATAACCTAATAGGAAATTCATCCTGTCATACTTTACCTTTGTAGGCAAGCCTGTTTCCACATTGTATAGTGGAGTTGCAGTTCCATTAAAGGTTTCAACATTTTCGCGTATCCATTTCAAATCTCTGCGTTCCCAATTAGACATAAACTTGAAAGACGAACTTCCAAAGTGATAATTAGCGGAAACATTATAATCTCCTGTTCCAATTTATTTATGCCATTGGTTAAATCGACTGAGAAATTTCCACCTGAGTTCCTCCGTTTCAGAATAATATTAATGACAGCTCCCACATTTCCATAACGCAATCCCGGATTATCATGGTATTCCACCTTTGCTATATCGTCTGGTCTTAGAGATTTCACCTCAGGAAGCTTTGCCTTTACTCCATTAATTTGTAATTCAACTGTCCCTCCTGTAGTCATCTCTATGCTATTGTTAATAGAATTGATTTCAATGCGTGGAAGACTTAAATTCTGTAGTAACAAAAGTCCATTACTGGATGCCTTCCGTTGCAGACTACTAGGAATAAGTATCTGTCTGTCAATTTTCTGAATTTTATTACTACCAATGACTTTTACCTCACCTAAAACCTTTGGTAATACCATCAGTTTAATCTTTCCCATATCAACATCATCCGATGCATTATTACAGGTAATATATTGGTCTTCATAGCCTATATATGACAGATGAACGATAAAGTTATTCGATTGAATACTTTTAATATGAAATTCACCCACATCATTGGTTACGCCGCCAGACAAGAATGTCGAATCTGTCGACAGAATTCTGACTGAACATCCAATTACTTCCTTGTCGTTTTCATCAATAATGTTTCCTCTTACACTCACTTGAGAGTATGCCCCTTTGGAAAACATCAGAAATAGGAGCATCATAAAAATATGCTTCATTTTTTGTAACATTTTGATAATTTCTTTATTCATCTTTTGTTATTTTATTTTCACCTACTCGTGTAGCTTTTCAGTTACCGCTCCTTTAATTATTTCAGTTCGGTTTGGATCAGCCTTCTTATAGCTTCTAGCATTGCTTCCCTTTGTACAGTAAGGTCTGTTCTATAATGATACTAATTATAATCTTAACGATGCAAATATACAAATCTATATTGTTTATAACAAGAAACAAGTTTTTTTCAAAAAAATGGAACTCATTAATGTTTTGCTATACCTGTAGATATATTTACTATCTACACATTGTTTATATGAATAAAAAAAATCATTAAAAGATTTCAAGATTACTCTAAATGAGAATGTAATCGAACGGAGCCAAAATTTCCAAAGCTATATTGACCAAATGGAGTAGTTCGGCTGCATGAGTTATTGGGTCATGGCAAGAACGGGAGTAGGAGCCAAGATGCAGATAGAGGGCTATGATGGTGAAGTTTCCGCGTACATTTCCAATGATTACCTTGGTACGTCGCAAAGACCAGAAACTAAAGAGGCTGGCATAAATGCCGTTTTAAAATATGGTACGGGAGCAAGTGCCGCGCAAACCATAGGAGGCTATTTGGACATTCATAAACAAGTGGAGGAAGGTATAGTGAAGTTTGTAGGACAAGGAGATGCCATCCTTTTTTCATCTGGCTTTGGCGCTAATGCAGGTCTACTTCGTGCCATACTGGGGAAAAATGACATAGCTTACATTGATTCGTATATTCATACCAGTGCCACAAGTGGTTTAATTGGAACCAATGTAAAGCATATAGGACACAACGACATTGACTATCTTGACATGATTCTTGAACGGGAAACGGGAAAATATCAGACTCGATTGGTCATCATTGATGGGGTCTATTCTCAAAATGGAGATTTATCAAAACTTCCAGAGTATATTGCAGTCTGCAAGAAACACTATTGTCTTCTTATGATGGATGATGCCCACGGTATTGGAGTTATGGGAGAAAATGGCAGAGGAACAGCCGAATATCATAATTGCTTAGGACAAGTAGATATTATTACAGGAACTTTTAGTAAGTCTTTCGGATGTGTCGGTGGTTTTGTTGCCGCGTCAAAAAAACTGATTCAGTATCTAAGATATTATGCTAACAGTAATGTCTTTTCCGCTGCAATAACTCTACAGGTAGTAGCATCTTCATTAAAGGCTTTGGAACATATACAGACACGTCCTGAAATTCGCAAGAAATTGTGGACTAATGTCAATTATTTGCGTAAATGATTGACAGAGGAAGGCTTTGATATAGGTTGTTCGGTATCAGCAATATTCCCTATTATGGTCAGGGACAATAGAAAAGTATATGGAATAGCACGTGAATTACAAAAAGATGTATCTTTGTAAGCGGTATCACATATCCTGCGGTAAGAACCAAGGAAGCATGGCTTAGAGTCAGTGTGTTGGCTTCACACGAAATAGTACAGTTGGAGCAATTGGTGACCGCCCTTGTGGAAATTAGAAAATCAACACCTTTTTAGATGGCAGAAGAAGAAAATAAACCCAAAAGATACAGAAGGACAAACGTCGATATACAGGCAGACATTATCAAGGCAGCAGAAAGTCTGATCAAGAAAAAAGGCTTTGCATCAATGTTGGTGACAGAACTCATCAAAAAAGCCAGAATAGAGCCGCTTGTTTTCTATAACAGATATGATAATCTTAGCGAATTTTATGATGAATTCGTTAAAAGGTATGACTATTGGTTTAAGGATGTCCTCACTGGTGTTCAATTTCCTACAGATTCAGAATTGGGCTATATCAGTATTTTCAAGGATGTACAGAAAGCACTTCAAGATAAATCGGTGATGTTGGAACTGTTACGCTGGGAGATTGCTGAAGGAAATGAAACCACGGTTCGTACAGCTATGCTCAGAGAAATGCACACTTTACCTCTTGTCAATATCTATGAAGAGAAATTCAAGGACACTGGTATTGATATATCCGCCATATCATCCCTGATAATCGGTGGCATTTATTACCTCAACCTTCACAGAGAGCGTTCCAAATTCTCAGACATTGACTTGAATACGGAACAAGGACAGAAACGTATAGATAGAGCCATAGAAAATTTGGGGCATATGATATTCCATTATCAAGAATTAAATGATTACAAACGAACTGTTTCTGAAAAGCTGAAGGAAAAAGGCATCAGTGATGTAATTATAAAAGAATGCTTAGTTAAGTGAATACCTTTCAATAATATTTCCCAATTATCATTTGGTAGTTGGGATTTTTTATTTTACCATCTAAAGTTTCCCACCCTAATAAATAATAGAAAAATAACAGTTTGTCGAATTTTCTTTGTAAATTAGTAATAGCTAAACAACTGATTTTAAAGACAAGACAACAAAACTATTATGGATACAAAATTAGACAATTTAAGCGAGATGTCACAGTTTTTGAGTGTTAAAACTCGAATGAGTGATGATTTATTTCATCTTTTTGGCAAGTTTGGCATCGGTCACCTGTTATCTCGGCTGTCATTGGAGAAACAGGACGGAGTTTCAGCTTCGGAATTGATTCTTCTTCTTTGCTGGAAGCGAGTTCTTACCTGTATCGAGCGCATTCTTCGCATTTTAGAAGAAGTGCTTGGGATGACGCCCCAACACCTTATGGCTACAATCAGCGGCAACGACAAAGAGATGAGCAAAATCCTTGTAATGGCTGAAGCATTGGAAAAGTGGAATGAAGTAAGGGGGAAAACTTTAGTTACTATAGTATAGTTTCCTACCGCATTGGGGTTAAATGGTCTCTGCATGCTCTAACACAGAATGTCGATTACAAAGCATTTCACAGTGAAAACAATTTTGCTGTCACTACTGTCACCCTAAGTCATCATTTAACTTATTATGTAACAGTAGGATTACATGAAATGTTAAATGTGACAGCAAAACGAATTTAAAATTATTCGTGGAATAGTGTGTATAAATTCCACACGACCTAACATTTAGACGATAAACTAACGGCTTATATTATATACGAAAAGACGAAAAACAGTAAAATTCAACAAAAAGGTTGTAACACTACAACCTTTTCTCAAACATTTTTCATAATTTATATCCTTACAAAAATATACTACTCATAAAGTGTTAGATATCGTTTCTTCTCACACATTGGGCTGCCCCTAATCATTCCATATATCAGAAGGAGCTTATCTAATATGATAAAATCCATTTCTATTCATAAAGAAAAGCAAATAAATACCTATTTTTGAGTATTGTAGATTTTGTTAAATCGTCTTATCTTTGCAAGTCATGGACTTCACGAATAGGATAATAGCGTCTATTGTATTTTGCGGACTAAGTATCAATGGAATAGCACAGACACTGACAGGTTGTGTTGTGGGGAAGGATGATCGTAAGCCTATAGCCTACGCATCAGTCACATTGAAGGAGAATCGTTTATACGCTTTTACGGACGAAAAAGGTTGTTTCACGATAAAAAACGTACCGAAAGGAAAGTGTACTGTAGTTATCTCCTGCCTTGGTTACGCAGAACAAACAGTAGTTGTCACCATTAATAATGATGGTGCCACGCTCAACGTGCGCCTTGCCGAAGACAACCTTCAACTCGATGAAGTACAGGTTGTTGCGCATCGAAAGAAAGACGAGATAACAACCTCTTACACCATTGACCGTAAGACATTAGACAATCAACAGATAATGACTTGGGTGATATTGCCCAACTCTTGCCGGGCGGTAAGAGTGTGAACCCTTCTTTGATGAATGATAGCAAATTGACTTTGCGAAGCGGTTCATCAGAGCGAGGCAACGCATCGTTTGGCACAGCCATTGAAGTGGATGGTGTTCGTCTGAACAATAATGCTATGATGGGTGAAACAGCTGGTGTGAGCACACGGGGGGTAAGTGCTTCTAACATTGAAAGTGTGGAGGTAGTACCCGGTATTGCCTCTGTAGAATACGGCGACCTCACCAATGGTGTAGTAAAAGTGAAGACCCGTAGAGGTAGTTCGCCTTTCATCTTGGAAGGAAGTATCAACCAGCACACTCGCCAAATAGCCCTTCACAAAGGATTAGACTTAGGCAAGAATACAGGACTCATCAACTTCTCCCTTGAGCATGCACGCTCTTTCTCGGATGCAGCATCGCCTTACACTGCTTATCAGCGCAATGTGCTATCACTGCACTATATGAATGTCTTTATGAAAAAGACACAACCTCTTACCTTGGATATTGGTCTGAATGGCGGTGTGGGAGGCTATGATTCGAAGGCTGATCCAGACCGCAACTTGGACAGTTATTATAAGGTTAAGGACAATAATGTGGGTGGTAATGTGCGCCTTGACTGGTTGCTAAACAAGTCATGGATAACCAATCTTAATTTTACAGCAGCCTTCACTTACGCTGATAAACGCTCAGAAAGCTACAGCAATGAAAGTAGTAGTTCTACACAACCTTATATACACACCTTGACGGAAGGATATAACATTGCAGAAGACTACGATAAGAACCCTACTGCCAACATCATCCTTGGTCCTACGGGTTATTGGTATCTGCGTGGTTTTGGCGATTCCAAGCCGTTAACCTATAGTTTGAAGATAAAGGCTAATTGGAATAAATCATTCGGAAAGTTCCGCAACCGCTTACTTGTTGGTACTGAATGGACAAGCAGTAGGAATAAGGGAAAGGGTACACACTACGAAGATATGCGCTACGCACCAACATGGCGTGAATATCGTTTTGATGCCCTACCCGCTTTGAACAATATGGCACTCTATGCCGAGGATAAGCTCTCAATGGCTATCGATACCAAACAGAATGTTGAACTGACAGCAGGTGTGCGTGAGGATATCACCTCAATTCCAGGCTCAGAATATGGAACAGTGGGTAGCCTTTCACCACGTGTGAATATGCGCTATATGCTTCGTTTCGGACAAGATAGTTGGGTGAATAGTCTTAGCGTGCACTCAGGATGGGGAAAGAGCGTGAAGCTTCCGAGTTTCCAAGTACTCTACCCTTCTCCATCTTATCGTGATATGTTGGCATTCTCATCTACCAGTGATGCTAATAATCGCTCTTATTACGCCTACTACACCTACCCTTCAAAGGCACGATACAATGCTGACTTGAAATGGCAATATGCCAACCAGTGGGATTTAGGTGTGGAGATGAGAACGAAGATAGCGGACATCAACCTTTCATTCTTCCATAGTAAGACTTTCAATCCTTACATGGCAACAAACACTTACACACCTTTCACCTATAAGTACACATCACCTGCTAAACTTCAAGCGAGCGGTATTGCTACGGCTAACCGCCTCTTTACGATTGACCCACAGACAGGTATTGTGACAGTAAGTGATGCCAGTGGTGCGAAAGCCCCAGTCGTTCTCGGTTATGACGAACGTAACACCTACGTCACCAATACGAAATATGTGAATGCTGACCCATTGAGTCGCTATGGCTTAGAATGGATTGTAGACTTCAAACAGATTAAGACTCTCCGCACACAGGTGCGTGTAGATGGTAAGTATTATCATTATAAGGCACAGGACGAAACCCTCTTTGCGGATGTACCAGTAGGTCTGAATACACGTCAGTCAGACGGTAGACTCTATCAGTATATTGGTTATTATCGTGGTGGTGCAGCCTCATCAACCAACTATACAGCTGATGCTTCTGCCTCAAATGGCTCTGTCAGTGGTCAAGTAGATATGAATGTCACACTAACGACACACATACCAAAGATTCGACTTATCGTAGCTTTGCGTTTGGAAAGTTCGCTCTATACTTACAGCAGAGCTACCAGTAGTCGTGGATATGTTGTGAATAGTGGCAATGAATACTTTGGTGAGGCTTACAATGGTAAGACAGAGAACCAGACAGTTATCGTCTATCCAGAGTATTACAGCACATGGGATGCACCAGAGACATTGGTTCCCTTTGCTGATAAATTACGTTGGGCAGCAACGAACGACAGAGGGTTATACAACGACCTGACACAGTTGGTTGTGCGAACCAACTATCCTTACACATTGAATCCGAATAAGTTGAGTGCGTTCTGGTCGGCTAACTTGAGTGTAACAAAGGAAATTGGCAAACACGTATCTATATCGTTTTATGCCAATAACTTCTTCAACACACTTGCTCAGGTACACTCTACTCAGACAGGACTTGAAACAAGTCTCTTTGGTAGTGGATATGTTCCGAGCTTCTATTATGGACTTTCATTAAGATTAAAGATATAATGAAAAAGCTATTTAGTTTACTTGCAGTATGCGTGATAACGCTGTTAGTTTCATGTGCTGACTATGATGAAGGACTTGATGTAGTCAACTTTGATGTGAAGTTAGAGTTTCCAAGCACATACGATGGCTCGTATGAAGGCTTACGTGTAGAGTTACAAGACGCTGTGGCAAGCACCTTCGTTGATAGTACAGACGCTGAGGGAGTGGCTCACTTCAGTGTTCCTTCTGGGTTGTATAAGGTCAGCAGCTCTGCAAGAAAGGAGACTGTGGACTACCGTTACTTCTTCAATGGTGCCAAGTCGCAGATAGTTGTTTCCATAGACTCTCCTCGCGTGGTAGCCTTACCATTAGTAATGTCGAAGAAACGTATCGTGAATTAAAGAGAAATAAAGATAGTATAAATTAAAAACAATGTTTATGAAGAAAATAAGTTTTATAGGGCTTATCGCTTTAGCACTGTCGTTCATACCCCTTAGTGGCTTTGCACAGACAGTACAAGAGAAGATGATAACCTGCCTTGTCTTGACCGAAACGAATGGTACAAAGACAGAATTTGCTTTGGAATCGTTTCCTGTTATAACCATAGAAGGCAACGACCTTGTTATTACTTGTAAGGATCAGAAACTCACAACAGCACTGACAGGCGTGCAGGATTACCACTTCATTGATAAGAAGGTGATTGCAGGTATTAGTAGTGTGCCTTCGAATGACCCGAAGAATACGTCTAATACACCTCAATTCTCATTCAGTAATGCAGAAGTAAGTGGATTAAAAGCAGGTGCAAGAGTGGCTATTTACAATCTTAATGGTACACAAATCAGTTCTGTAACAGCAGATGGAGAGGGACGAGTTGCCCTTGATTTCTCGTCTTTACCAAAGGGTGTCTACATCCTCCGTACACCAACAAAGAGTTTTAAGTTTATGAATAAGTAAGAATAACATTAGAAATTAAATAGAAAAAGATATGAAGAAAATATTACTTCTCCTTGTTGCTGTATTTGCTTTCATCAGCAACATCAATGCACAAACATGGAATATGGTTGTGACACATAACGATGGTACTGTACAAGTCATCAAAGCATCAGATGTAAAGAACGTTACTTTCCAATTGCCTGATCAGAATGCTGACCAAGTTATCATCAAAGAATTGTACACGACAGGTATACCAATTGAAAACGATCCCAAGAATTTCTTCCAGATGGACAAGGGTTTTATCCTCTATAACAATGGTGGTAAGACAGCAGTAATCAGCAACTTGGCAATTGGTATATTAGACCCCTATAATGCACACTCTGTTGCGAACGCATGGTACGGCACAGGAGCGACAGAGCCTTCTTACGTTTCACAGGGCTGGGTTCCAGCAGCTTGTGGTATATGGTACTTCCCTAATTCATTGATTATCGAGCCTTATTCACAGGTTGTTATCTGCTGTATGGGGGCAATAGATAATACTAAGACCTACCCACAGAGTATCAACTATGCCAATAAAGACTACTATACTATGTACGACCCAGAGTCTGGTTTTAAGAATTCAAAATACTATCCAACACCAGCAGACGTTATCCCTACCAGCCAATACCTTAAGGCAGTAGAATATGGACAGGCTAATGCTTGGCCACTTAGTGTAACTTCTCCTGGCTTCTTTATCTTCCAGACAAAGAACACAACACCTGCTGCTTTCGCAAACGATGCAAGTAATATCACATACGCACCAGGCAAAGCTCAGAACAAAATAAATGCTGTATTGAAGGTCCCAACAGACTGGATTATTGACGGTGTTGAGGTTTATGAGAAAATTAATGAGAGCAAGAGTAAGAAGCGTTTCGGCTCTAATGTAGATGCTGGCTACGTCATGCAGACTGTCAAACTTGGTCACAGTGTATATCGTAATGTAGACGTTGAAGCGACAAAGAAGATTGAAGGCAATACTGCTAAATTGGTTTATAACTATCAGTATGGCGCAGATCCAAGTCATATTGACGCTGAAGCATCTATGAAGAATGGAGCAAAGATTGTCTACATGGACACAAACAACTCTACTTCTGACTTCCACGAGCGCAAACAGTTCTCACTTAGAGACAAGTAAAATAGATGATAAAAGAACATAACCTGTAAGATGAGATATAGGTTCATGACACTTATACTGGCAGGAGTAACCCTCTCTGCCAGCCTCAACGCACAGGAGCAGGCTAAAGATAGTCTGCTCCATCGTGATTTTAGCTTCGTTGCCAACAGCGATGCATGGCTGAGAAGTGACAATGCTGCAGCTTTGACACGATTTAAGACAAAGAACATTTCCTTGGCTGAAGTCTATGCACAATATGGCAAGGGAGGCTTTGTCAACTATGACGAGTCGCCACGTACCGTGCAAGCGGGTGCTAACGTCTCTTCATTCTATCGCCTAACAGACAGGATTGTCCTATCGGGGAGTATGCGTTATGATAACTTCTCTGGACGTAATATGACAGGCTCGGCGTTCATACAGACCCAACGTTTGCCGTTCGATATTGTCGAAGACTCGCTAAATAATGCTGGCACAAAGCATCGTGACACCTATAATCTTATGGGCGCATTGTCTTGGGAGATATATAAAGGACTTGCCTTTGGCACAAAGGTGGACTTCACTGCAGCAAACGTTGCTAAGTATAAGGATTTAAGACATAAGACAAAGCTAATGGATTTAGCCCTCACCACAGGCGTCTATATACCGTTACAGCCTATTAGTCTTGGTTTCAATTATACTTACCGACGGAACACAGAGAGCGTAATCTTTAGTACCTACGCTTCAAATGCACAGGAGTTTACGTCTTATATCAACTATGGCCCGTGGATTGGTAAGACGGAACCCTTCAGTAGTTCGGGATTTACTGATAGCAATAGGGAGCAACCTATGCTCAATGAATATCATGGGTTAGGTCTACAACTTGGCTGGGAAATCCTCCCAAACCTCTCATGGTTTAACCATTTGGATATGGCTTATCGAAAGGGTTATTATGGTAGGAAGTCACCCTATACGATTGTTCACACCAATCATCATAGCCATATTTATGACTACCAAACACGCCTAACTTTGAACCTCGATAAGCAGATACATCATCTTGACTTTAGTTTCTCAAGCGAGAACCTTGTCAACGAGATGAATGCTTATCGTTCTAACAAAAATGAACAGGGAGCCTACTTCTATCAGTATCTTGACCCCGTAAAGAGTGCCAATAAGGCGTGGAATGATGTGCATCTTGGCTATACTGGCTATTATGGCGTTATAAATGAGTTACCTCTCTGGACGGTAGAAGCAGGTGCGAACATTGCACATCGTAAGCAGACTGGCTACAGCTATCCTTACTTCCGACGTCAGGATATCCGCACGATGGAGGCTTACACAGGTCTTACACGTAACCTCCTTTTCCGCAAAGGAGTATTGTCATTAAAGGCGGGCTTTGCCTATAAGAAGGGAAAGGGTGATGCTTTCGAGGATGGGACATTAGCTAAACCATCTGACAAGCAGAACGGTTTCCCTACGATCGACGTACTAATGTATCGTGAATATAAGTATCTTACAGACCCACAATACTCCCTCCAACTCGGACTTAAATATGCCTTTGTACTCCCAGGCACCAAGATGAAGACCTACACAGCCTTCGACTTTACCCATCGCCACACTAATGACGGCAACGCTTATCTCATAGGAAGGAACTATTCAACGGGCAGACTGACTATTGGTTGCACCTTCTAACAGTTTTACTATTGGTTCGCACGAATGGTGCTAAGCGTTCGCACAAGTGGTGTTGGATCTTCGCACCACACGTGCGGAGTACTTAAAAGAGCGCAATATGTTATTAAGACGAAAGCAACTCATCAATAGGAAAACATTATCCTATAAAGAATAAATCAGACAGACATAAAAGAATTATAAAAGGAATCAATCACATATTATGTTAATAAACAAAAGAATTATCAATGCGCTTGTACTCCTGCTCATCGTGACAGGTGCTATGGCGCAGAATGTCAGCACCGACAACAGCTTCCGCATAGGTAAGTTGAAGAACGGTATGACTTATTACATACGCCACAATGCTAAGGAGAAAGGAATTGCCGACTTCTACATTGCACAGCGTGTGGGAAGTATTCTCGAAGAACCTAACCAAAGAGGATTGGCTCACTTCCTTGAGCACATGGCTTTCAATGGAAGTAAGAACTTCAAGAACACAGCTTCGTCACCAAGTATCGTACATTGGTGTGAAGCACATGGTATTAAGTTCGGTACCAACCTTAACGCCTACACCTCGATTGACGAGACCGTTTACAACGTCAGTTCCGTACCTGTAAAGCAGGAATCTACCATCGACTCTACCCTACTTATCCTCCACGACTGGAGTCACTACTTGGACCTTGAGGACAAGGAGATAGACAAAGAGCGTGGTGTCATTCATGAGGAGTGGCGTACACGCCGTGCAGGTATGGCTTCACAGCGCCTGATGGAAGAGGCATTGCCGATTATCTATCGTGGTACGAAGTATGAAGACTGTCTGCCAATCGGTAAGATGGAGATTGTAGACAACTTCCCTTACAAGGCACTCCGCGACTATTACCACAAGTGGTATCGCCCAGACCTGCAAGCAATCATCGTTGTGGGTGATATTGACGTAGACAAAATGGAGCAGAAGATACAGTCTGTCTTCTCTGCCATCCCAATGCCTGAGAATGCTGCTCATCGCGATTACTTCCCAGTGAATGACAACGACAAGATGATTGTAGCATCATTGAAGGATTCAGAACAACCTATCATGCTCGTTACACTTTATATGAAGCGTGAGGCGACACCTGATTCAGAGAAGTCTTCGGTAAAATATCAGCGAGACGGATATGTTGACGACTTAGTTTCTTATATGATTGGCGAACGCCTTAACGAGATGCAGGACAAGAATCCAAAACCTTGCTTAAGTGCTTCTGCACGTATGGGTCAGTTCTTGATCAGTCGTACAAAAGATGCCTTTGTTCTTTCCTTTGGTGCTCGTCAGGAAGATGTAAAGGGTTCTTTTGATGCTGCAGTGGGTACGATAGAGCAGATTCGTCAGCATGGTTTTACTCCGTCAGAACTTGCTCGTGCCAAAGCTTTCCGCCAGAAGGTGATTGACCGCCAATACAATGAGCGCAACGACCGTCGCAATTCATATTATGTGCGTCGTGCAAAGCAGAACTTCCTCGATAATGAACCCATCACCACCGAAGCATACGACAAGCAACTCGATGATCAGTTCTTTAATGAGGTGACGCTCGACGAGGTGAATGCTGCTATGCGTGAAGCTATCACGAATAAGAATCAGGTGCTTGTTGTCTATTCTCCAGACAAAGCAGGCGTAAATGTTCCCTCAGATGCGCAGTTTGAGCAAATGGTTCTTGATGCACAGGCAAAGACCTATCCTAAGTATGTCGAGAAGAAGTTGGACGATAAACTTATAGAGACGTTACCGAAGAAGGGACGTATCAAGAGTGAGAAAGCAGGCTTGCACGGAACAACAGAAATCACACTGAGCAATGGTGTGAAAGTTTACTTCAAGAAGACCGACTATCAGAAGGATGCTGTGACACTGAACTTCTTTGCAGAAGGTGGTTCTTCCCTCTATCCTGTCAAGGACTTGATTAACACACAGTTTATTTCAGCTGCCGTTAAGGAAGGTGGTGTTGGACGTTTCAGTGCAACAGAACTCAACAAGTTCTTAGCAGGTAAGACCGTTCGTATCAATGCTGGTGTAGGCAATGAAACACAGTCTATCAGCGGTAACTCGTCTATCAAAGACATCCGCACACTCTTTGAACTTACTTACTTGTATTTTACAAACTTACGTCGTGATGATCAGGCGTTTCAGTCAGAAGTTAACCGTATGCGCTCTTTCCTCACCAATCGTGAGGCAAGTCCTAACGTTAGCTACAACGACTCTATCGCTGCCATCGTTTATGGTAATTCGCCACGTGTACAACCACTTAAGGCAGCATCGCTTGACAAGGTAAGCTATGACCGTGTTCTCGAGATTTACAAGGAGCGTTTCAGCAATGCTTCTAACTTCAAGATGATTATCATGGGTAACATTGACATCGCTCAGTTGCGCCCTCTCTTGGAACAATACATTGCTTCACTGCCATCAACAGGTAAGAAGGAAACCTTTGCGAAGACCTATCCTGACGTGCGCAACTGCAACGAGACTCACCGCTTTGAAAAGAAGATGAAGACCCCATTGGCACGTGTAACCGTCTTCTACACATGGGACGAACCTTATACAGCGAAGGCTGATTTAGAACTCGACGTCTTCAAACGTGTATTGTCTATCGCTATACCGACTCTGTACGTGAGGAGAAAGGTGGGGTATATGGCGTGAAACTGCAGCAGAGTCTGAACGCAACAAGCAATCCTCACGCTCTGTTGAAAATTGCCTTTGATACCGACCCAGACAAGTATAACATGGTAATGCCAATCATCACAAAGCAGATTGAGCACATTGCCAATAAGGGTCCAGAGGCAGTAAGTCTGCAGAAGGTAAAGGAATACCTCCTAAAGCAGTACGACCAGTCTTCTGTTACCAACGACTACTGGCTCTACGTGATATACAACCAGCTGCGCCACGGAGTTGACTTTGACAAGGACTACAAGGCTATTGTGCGCAACATCACAGCTGCTGACATCCAGCGTATTGCCCGCAACCTTATCAAGAGCAACCGCCGAATTGAAGTGACGATGCAGTCTGAAAAGGGAATGTAAGCCGTTCTATATTATAGGTTGCACAAAGTAAACCTACTTAAAACAGCCATATCGAAGCCAGAGTGCTTTGATATGGCTGTTCTTCTTTGCTATTGGTGTTCGAGAGAATTTATCTCTAACCTTACTAATATAACGTTTACACTTTGAAAGATTTTCTATTTTCTCTTTATCTGTATAGATTTATATTTATCTGCTACTTCGTTGTTGGTACAATACCTGCATCAGTATCAGAGTTATGAATACGTTGGTTCACCTCAGAGCCATGCTTTCCAAAATTAAGGTTGAAATGAAAGTCTATGCCAAAAACCTTACATAGATTTTTCGACCATACCATTTGATTATAAGGAGCAAGATGGGAAAGATTTTCTACAGACATTTCATAACGTGAACTGAAGATATTCTGCAACTGGAGTTCTACACCCCATTTTTCTCTATTGTACCCAAAGACTATACTATGTGATTTCTCATCTTTGTTAAGTGTCTCACCCCACAGGCTATGAAAACTTGTCTCAAGATTGGCGCCTACATACCAATTCTTGTACATTCCCATTAAGTTGGCACGCAAACCCCAGTTGGTATGTGTATGCGTATAGGTATTGCCATTGCTGATATAGCGATTGACAAATGGGGTTAATTGGATAGACATATAATCCTTCCAAGGTTGTACTTTTAGGTTTATTTGAGAGTTCAGACGATGGAAGCCTCTTTGATTGGCATAACTCCTAACATAGAAGCCATTCGAATAGGTCGTTTCTTCCATATATGGCTTGTCGTCATAGCTGTAACGGGTAAACCATTCTGCACTAATATACTTTGTTCCTACGCTAATTGACAGTTCATTAGAGAAAAATCTGACCGCTTGTAGATTTGGATTTCCACGGCGTATTTGGTAAATATCTATGTGCTGTTCAACATCGCTTAATTCGGCAAGTGAGGGTGCGTAGCCTCCCATGTAGGCTTTGTAGCGTATTGACAGATAATTGTTGAAACGGTACCCCAGCTGAATAGTTGGGCGAAATATATATTTTACCTGTTTGGCATTTCCTTGGCTAACATAGGTTCTCATAGCACCTGCACCTACCATATAATCCAGTTTCCCTAACTTTGAAGCCCATTCTCCAAAACCATAACTCTCACCTGTATTCAACTTTACGCTTGAGGATGTGTTTCCATCGTACGCATTTTTTGTGTACATCTGCTGATGTCGCAGACCGAATGACAACCGCGAATCCTTGATTTTCTGCTCGTAAATAACCTCAGCTATAGCGGAATATTTATTACCATCAACATGGGAAGATATTTCCTGTACAGAATTGCCCTGAGATTGGCGATATAAACGGTCGTTCTTAGTATTGATATATGTTCCTATCAGGTCAAAGAAAAGATGCTTATCCTTGGTAAACTCATGTTGATAATAAATATCTAACGATGGATTGTTGCTCCTTGACTTGGTGCGGTCCATGATATCGAATGTGTTGCTATTCTGAATAAGTTTGGAATTTCTATCAAATACCGCATGAGGCGTATTGTTATATAAATCACGAAAAGTAACACTCAATATGTTTCCGCTATTTATGTAATCGTATCCTATGGATAGATTGATGTTATCATATCGTGCCTTTGTCTTTTGCCCTATCTCATAGTTGTTGATACTGGGGGTCGTTGCATGGAAAGCCTCCATGTTTTCACGTAACCAGTTTATATCACGCCGATTCCAGTTTATAGACGTCTTAAAGTTTGACTTACCTACATGATAATTACCCGATAGCTGATAATCTCCTATACCTAAGGGATTGATAGTGTTCATAAACTCTCCGGAGATACTTCCACCATTCTTCTTTTCTTTAAGATAATGTCAATTACGGCAGCTACATTTCCGTATCTTAGACCAGGATTATCATGATATTCTATTCTCAATACGTCTGCCGGCAAGAGAGCCTTCACCTCCTGTATCTCTGCCTTTACACCATTAATACGTAACTCTACGGCATCCCCCATAGTGGTAGTCACCTTACTGTCGAGAGTATTTACAGAGATTCGTGAAAGCTGAAGATGCTGCAACAAACTTAAACCATTGCTTGATGTTTTTTGCTGAAGCAGATTAGGGATAATTATTTGGCGGTCAGCTTTTTGTATTACGTTGTTGGCAGTCACTGTAACGTCATTAAGCTGCTTACTCTCTGGCTCCAACACGATTGTACCCACCGAAAGGTGCTTAGAAATGTTTTGGCATTTAATTTCCTGCGTAGAATACCCAACAAAAGATATCCTTATTCTATAGTTCTCTCCTTCATGCGTATTCAGTTCAAAGCCACCATTCATATCAGTTACCACTCCACTAATCATCTTATTTTCGCTTTCACGAAATAACGAAACAGTTGCAGCTGGTAATGGTTGCTTGTTTTCATCTACGACCGTTCCCGTAGTTTGTGCTGCAAGAATACCATAGCAGCCAGACATGAGCAACGTGAGAATTTTCTTTTTCATAAACATTATATTATTTATTATATGTATTGTCTTATTATAATTTTGGAGTCAACATCATGATATGCCGACAACTTTTCTTGTCTTTCGATGTTGCAAATGTAATTCTTTTTTTAATTTTCACTACGCAAAAGTGTAATTCTTAGTTGTTTGCTTAAATTTAACATCAAAGTGTGATCATGTTGCTTTATAAATACAATATTCACATAATTTCTTTTTGTTTCTTGATTTATATGGCAAAAAAATACTTCTTTTCCAAAAAAACACCTATCACACTTTTTGTGTAAATTTGCTCCTCTCTCTTTGTTTTTTACACTTTTGTGTAATTCTCTTGCGATATTCTGCATTAAAAATGTACTTTTGTAGAAAATAAAATAGAGGGACCTTATTAAGTTGAACATATATGACAGATATAAAAGAATTCTTTATAGCGTCGAATACTGTAAGCAATGCACCAGATTATGATTCTAATGTACTGTCCACATTGATTCATACAGTAGAGTCCTTTGCACGTGTAACCTATCAGAGCATTTATTTGATAGACTATTATAAGCAGGAGTTTCTTTATGTATCAGATAACCCTTTGTTTCTTTGTGGTCATACAGCAAAGGAGGTGAAGGAATTGGGATATAGTTTTTATTTGAAATATGTACCAGAGGAAGAACAAAAAATGCTTGTTGAGTTGAACAGAAGTGGTTTTAAGTTCTTTGATACTTTCGACAATGTTGATAAACACCAATGTTCCATGTCATATCATTTTCATCTGAAGAGTGGAACAAGGAGCAGACTGATCAACCACCAGCTTACTCCTATACTATTAACTGACGATGGCAAGATATGGATAGGTATGTGTGTTGTTTCTCTATCTTCACATAAAACAGTTGGGCATGTAGAGTTCCACAAGAATGGGCTCCGCAATTATTGGAAGTACTCTTTCGAAAGCCATCGGTGGATGGAATGTGAAGGAGTTTCGCTAAAAGAAGAGGAACTCGAAGTGCTTAGATTGTCAGCAGCGGGACTAACAATGACAGAAGTAGCAGACAGAATGTGCCGCTCATTAGATTCTATTAAAACCTACAAACGTCACGCCTTTGACAAATTAGGCGTGGCGAATATCACCGAAGCTATTTCAAGAGCTATCTTAAACAAACTCTTCTAAAAATAATAATTTACGGCAAAGGCGAAGATACACATTCAAGTAGTAAGTGAATATTGAGACTCATTTGGCTTTGAAAAGACGCCTATCGATTAAATGGTCTCTACATGCTCTAACACTGTGTTTCCTTTTAAAAAACATCTCCCAGTGAAAACAATTTTGCTGTCACTACTGTCACCCTAATTCATTAGTTAACTTATTATGTAACAGTAGGATTACATGAAATGTTAAATGTGACAGCAAAACGAAATTAAAACTACACGTGTAATAATGGGTATAAATTCCTTCTTACTTTAGTAGACTTTATCACGCTAAAATACAAAACCGCCTAAATAATTCCCATCAAGCGGAGAACTGTTGGGGTAAGCAGGGCAGTGAAGATACCATTCAGCGTAATACCTAAGCTCGCAAAAGCTCCATACTTACTACTATATGCCATCGCTGTTGATGCACCCACAGCATGAGAGGCAGCACCCATAGAGAGACCTTGTGCGATAGACTATTTACATGACCATAGGACAACATCTTAAAGCCTACCAAAGCACCAATAATACCAGTGACAACCACCACGGCAGCAGTAAGAGAAGGAATACCTCCAAGGCTCTGTGTCACCTCCATAGCGATAGGTGTTGTTACTGATTTGCTTGCCATTGAGAGAACGATAATATCTGGTGCGCCACAAAGCTGTGCTACGAAAACAACACTCACAATACCCACCAAACAGCCAACAAACTGTGACAGAACGATTGGTAGCCACAGACGCTTTATGGCATCAAGCTGTAAATAAAGTGGTACGCCTAAGGCTACAACAGCTGGTTTAAGCCAGAAGTCAATCAATTGGGCACCTTGCTTATAGACTGCAAAAGAAACACCAGTTATCTTGAGATAGACAATAATAAGAACGATGGCTATCAAGATAGGATTGAGTAACATCCAACCAGTACGCTGCTGTAGACGTTTGATGTAAAAGAAGGCAGCAAAAGTCAATGCCAAAATAACATACTGATTGGAAAAGATATCTTTACCATCCTGTATAAGGTCAATAGTCTGACCGATTGTTTCATCCCACGAATTCATTATTTTTCCTCCTTTTTAGTTATCTTATCCTGTCCGAGCAACGCTTTGTCAAGTTCTATTCTTTCAGCCTCTTCCATGGCCTCAACCTCTTCGGTTTCCTCCAGCACCTTCTTCATCTTCTGCGCATGGGCACGATGATGAAGTAAGTCCATAGCCATCAACCGACGTTCAAACTTTATGACAAGTTGATGCATCTGTCCTGTAACAACAAGAACAAGAAGAGTACTGACTACTGTTGCAGTAACAATAGGGAACCATTGAGCCTTAATAAGATCAAGATAGAGAATAAGAGCCACCCCAGGCGGTACAAAGAAGAAGCCAAGGTTTGCTATCAGAAGCTGCGACAAACGCTCCACCCAAGCTAACTTCACCCATCCTAACTTTAGAAAAAGTGTAAGAAGAAGCATACCAATGATACTGGACGGCAGTTTTATTCCTGTAGCCCAAACAATAAACTCTCCCAATGCTAAGCATCCGAAGATAACAAAGAACTGTCTTGCCATGTAAAAAAGTTATTATTCAACACCACCATCAAACATGTTCGTTTGAATAGTTATAGCATTTAATAAGCGAGTGCAAAGTTATAGCTTTTTTAAGTATCAAACGCTAATTTTCCCTTTTTTAATACTTTAAAGAATACCATTCGATGATATTTATCAAGCAGATAACCAATGAAATCGGAAAAAAATGTGTAAGTTTGCAGGTGATAAAAAGCTATACAACGTTCGTAATGACAGAAACAGACAATAATATATCCGATAAAAAACTGCGACTTACTATCAGATTTAGCAGAAACAACATGGCATTTGCTGTGGGTGACCCACAAGAGAATGGTATGCTCGTTTATGAACCCTACGAGATGAATATGGGTATCTCTGTTGCTGCCAATCTACGTGAAGCCTTCAAGGTTTCTGAATTGTTGCAGAGCGGATACAAACGTTTGTTAGCAGAGATTGATACCCCTGTGATGCTTATGCCTATTGATGACTTTGGCACACAGGATATCGAAACGCTTTATCATCACACTTATCATAGACAAGGTAATGAGGAGATTCTATCAAGTATTCTACCAGACTTGAATGCGATTGCTGTCTTTGCAATTAACAAAGACCTCAAGCTCGTTATCGATGACCATTTCAAGGATATTCGTATACAACCGCTTATGCAGTCGGTATGGACTCATCTCTATCGCCGTTCATACGCTGGTCCACGCAGAAAACTCTATGCTTATTTCCATGAGAAGCGTATGGAGGTTTTCAGTTTCCAACAAACAGATTCCGTTTCAGCAATTCATACGAAGCAACTAATGAGCATGATGCTTTGTATTACCTCCTTTATATATGGAAACTAATAGGAATGGATGTAGAGAAAGATGAGTTATATATTGTTGGTGACATTCCTTATCAAGACTGGCTCATTGAAAAAGTAAAACAGCATTTGAAGTTCTGTAGGGTTATCAATCAGGAAGTTTACTTCAACAATAGCCAATTGGCTAAACGTACTGAGATACCTTACGACATGAAAGCAATCTATCTGGAATAAAAGGAGAAGATTGGAAGAATAGGTACAAATGTCTTAACTCCATTTCACTCCATATAACTCCTTAACTCCATATCACCCCCTAAAAAACATACTATGCGAATTATAACAGGAAAATATAAAGGCAGACATTTTGATGTTCCACGTACCTTTAAGGCACGTCCTACAACAGACTTTGCTAAAGAGAATATCTTTAATGTTATCAATGCTTACGTGGATTGGGAAGAAACAACGGCACTCGACCTCTTTGCGGGTACGGGTAGTATATCCTTAGAACTCTTATCACGTGGTTGCCAACAAGTAATAAGCGTAGAGAAAGACCGTGACCATGCTCGCTTCATCAGCCAATGTATGGAGAAACTTGGCACAGACGAGCATATATTGATAAAAGGAGATGTGTTCCGTTTCTTAAAAAGTTGTCATCAGAAATTTGATTTGATCTTTGCTGACCCTCCATACGCATTGCCAGAGTTGGAGACTATTCCAGACCTCATCTTCCAATATGACTTATTGAAGGAAGATGGTCTACTTGTCTTTGAACATGGTAAGAACAATGATTTCTCCGCTCACCCGCACTTCATTGAACATAGAAGCTATGGTAGTGTGAACTTCACTTTGTTTAGATAAACACAGCTTTATCCGTAAAACTGTCTATAAAAGAGTTATATCGGAAAGTTAACAATATTGTCTGATTTAGGTTAAAGCTTTCTTAGCTTCCTACCTTTACAACAGTGGACTCAAGAGCCTTACCATTGATTCCCACAACCGTTGTAGGAAAGAACGATGTGTAAGGTTTCGCACATCTTCTAAGGCAACACACTCTTCTTGATCTTTTAAGAAGATATCCTTTACTTCTAATGCTATTTTCTTATCATAGAAGAAAGCATTTGCTTCAAAATCATTCTCAAAGCTACGGAAGTCAACATTAGTAGAACCAATCGTTGCTATACTATCATCGGCAACAAGAAGTTTCGAATGATTAAAGCCAGCCTTATATAAATAAACTTTTACTCCTGCTTTCACTGTATCTAAGACGTATGTGCGTGAAGCCCATTCCACAATCTTTGTGTCTGTCTCGTAAGGAATCATCAGTCTTACATCTACTCCCGACAAGGCTGCAGTACGCATAGCAAAGAGGATTGGTTCGGTAGGAAGGAAGTAAGGTGTTTCCATATAGACATATTGCTTCGCACTGGTAAGTACCCTTACGTAGCCTTGCTCTATCTCAGGCCATAAACTTGTTGGACTACTGGTGACAATCTGAATAAGACTATCATTCTCAGTAACCTTACTGACAGGATAATAAACATGGTTGGTTATTAGTTCACGACTCACAAAAAACCAATCTACCAAAAAGGCACGTTGCAAACCATATACCGCTGCACCAGTTATCTTAACATGCGTATCACGCCAAGCCAATTTCTTTATCCCCTTCACATAACGATTGGCAATATTCATACCACCGATAAAGCCCACCTCACCATCAATGACACATATCTTACGATGATTACGATAGTTCACCTTACTGGTAAAGATTGGGAAGCGTACAGACATGAAGGCATATACTTTTATTCCTTCAGCACGCATACGGTCAAAGAAACGATTCTTTGTTTTCCAAGAACCTACATCATCATAGATGACACGTACCTCAACTCCTTGTCGTGCTTTATCAATCAAAGCATCAGCAACAATCTGTCCCAAGGGGTCACTGGCAATAATAAAAGTATCTAAATGAATATGGTGTTCAGCCTTACCAATCTCCATTAACAAAGAAGGAAAGAACTCGTATCCAGAAGTATAAATCTCTGTTTCGTTATTCTTAAATGGTAAGACCCAGTTCTGATTCATAAAGAGGTTGATGAGTTCTCGGTACTCATTAGGCAGATGAAGACGCTTCTGTTCAACAAACTCCAACATGGAATGCTTGGTCAGCTGGTCCATACTATACTGCCATATCTTACGTTCTTTACGTGTAGTCTGACCAAAGAAGAAGTAAAGAATGATACCTAACATTGGGATAAACGTTAGCACCAACATCCACGCCATTGTCTTGGCTGGCTGTCGGTTATCCATCAATACGCGTACCATCACAATAATGATGACAACAACGTAGACTGCTAAGAATGCCCAATGAACATAAATCATCTATATTCTCCTTTCCACTAACTCTTTGAATCGTCGGTTCTGCCAGTCTTATCCTTCTCTCGTAACTGCTGAATATATGCCAACTCGTCTAATGCAAAGTCACCTGACTCAGGGTCATCTATCATCTGACGAAGCATTTCTTCCGCTTCATCAAACCTATGCAACTCTACCAAGACATAAGCCTTTCGTCGGTAAAGGAACTGTAGAAAAGGGTGCACCGATTGTTCGACTTCGCCTTCTTCATCTTCAACAATAGAATTATGTAAGTCTTCCAAGATTCCGTCTATGGTCATCAGCGAACGATAATCACCCAAATAAATCATACAGTTAACATACTCCTCAGCATAAAGAGTGCGATTAACTCCTGTTACAAACGTAGGTAGTAATAAGCCCTATCATACTGTTGCAACTCGTTATAGCAGAAGCCTAACATATAGCAGACCTCTAAAAAGAGGTTCCGTTCTTCCACACTCTTTTTATCTATATTAGAATTCAAAAGGCGGTAAGCATTCTCCAAACAAGAAATCGCTTCATAGTAACGCTTCTGACGATGAAGAGTCCGACTACGATAAACAAAGCGAGCAGCATCCACACTCTCTACATTGGCAATCAATCGTTGCTCTTCGGTTAGTTGGTTCTCCTCACCATTAGCTACCTTACTCTTAGCTTCCTTCCACATATAAACGAACTCATCCTGCAACTGCTTTGTTGAGCGAAGGTCGTATGCCAACAAGACAGAGTGCGACTGCACCTGTACTTCCTTCGAATGAAGGGGTCTACCAATCCCTGATGGCAATGGTAACAATGTGGCAACCACTTGGTAGTAAAGTACATCTTCACAACCATCAGCCTGCTGAATACTGAAAGTCATCCGACGACGAGTTGTCGGATGAGCTGGGAGAAAGAATACAAGATCGAGCATTGCCTTCTGTCGAACAAACGCTCCATCTGCAATCAGAGTGTCGGACAGATTATAGGATGCTATAGATTCACGGTCGTTGATAACTGTTACAGTATCTGTTACCACCGTCAACTCAGAGAAGACAACATCCACCAAACCAAAAACCTTATCCATCCACTGCTTCAAGGTTGCAGCTTCCTTATCATTCTGACGCCACTCGGCACCTTTCTTCTGATGTCTTAATTCCTGTTCTCGAAGGAGAAGAAATCACGCGCAACTTCCTTCTCAGACCATTCCAAATCACTCGTAGCCGAACTTTTTGCTTCCTTCTTCACATCAGTCAGACTTCTAATAAAAGAATTCTGCCATAAAAACATATCGACCATAGCCGAAGAAAGAATATCTTTTGCGCGATCGTCATCTAACAGAAGCGGTGTTAGGATATGCATATCAATGATATTTGTTTCCTCATTGATACTATAGCTAAACCGTGGACCGGTAGAATTAAGATTAAAGTGATTGCACACATGGCGCACAATATTTATATCTTTCATCTCAGCCTCAGCAAAGAAAAGGTATGACAATTCCACCTGTGGACAATTACCAATAATACGAATACCAAAATGTCCACTCTGAAATGTATAACGAACAAGTGCTGCATCGCCTTCTTTTCTCCATTCCCCAGTACAGTTGAGTGCCTTCAGTGCCTTTGAGACTATCCTTCTATTCTCACTTAAATCAAGGTCTGAGAGACGAAGTGATGGTTTGAATAAGTTTCTTATCATATTCATCATACCAGAATATTACTACCAGTTTTCTTTGCTAATTCATTACGAAGATTCTGTGTCCTCATTATCTCGCTCATAATCTCTTGCATCTCTTGCGAATCTTTCACCTGCAGAAGTCGTTCATTCAGTTCTTTCAAGTGGGAAGAAACATATTCTAAACGGAAGTCAGCTACAAGATGTATAACACGATCACGCAATGTTTGTTCCGTTTCTTTCACTTGCAGACTCTCTGCAAGCTGGAAACGGTCTACGCTCAATCTCACTGCTACAGATGCGATATTGATATCTGCATGCTGTGTGAAATACTCTTCAGCCTTGAACCCTTCTTCACCACAATGCTCTACAGCCTCCTGCAGTATCTTAGTATAAAGTTCATTTGAGAAACCAAGATTATCGCTTCCAAGGTCATAAGCAATGTATTGTGCTACGGTCAGGTTATATGTCTGTGCGCTATTCTCGTCTTTCACATCACGGAAGATAACCTTCTCACCATCCTTGACGACAGCTTGGATAAGCATTTGCTCTACCTTCGATGTTGTCGGTTTAGAGGCTACAGCCATTGCATCCTCCCGTTGCTCCTCCATTACCGCAGCCCGATGTTGCTGTTGTTCACGTGTCTGCTGTTCACGATTAGAAAAGATATTACGATTCATCTGTTCCATCAAGGTTCGCTCTGACACGCCTGTACGATTCGCACACTCACGTATATAGGTATCACGGAGTATCGGGTCTTTGATAACAGAAATACTTTGCACTATCGAGCCAACTGCCTCAGAACGCTTAATCGGATCAGTAACACCCTTTAATAGTACGTTAATCTTAAAGACGATGAAGTCTGTCTGATTATCTTCAATATATTTTCTGAAATCTTCTGCACTGTAACTACGTGCAAACTCATCTGGGTCTTTACCGTCAGGAAGTAACAGCACCTTCACATTCATACCTTCTGCCAACAGCATATCCGTACCTCGTAAAGCAGCATGCTGACCAGCCTCATCGCCATCGTAAAGTAGAACGATATTAGGAGTGAAGCGGTGCAAAAGACGTATCTGATGTACAGAAAGTGCCGTACCACTATTGGCTACGACATTCTCAATACCACACTGGTGCATAGAGACAACGTCCGTATATCCCTCCACCATATAAACGAGGTCGTGCTTAGCAATCGCTTTCTTTGCTTGGAAGATACCATAGAGTTCTCTCTCTTTATGATAGATAACGCTATCGGGAGAATTGACATACTTCTGACTAACGCCCTTTGTACGCGAATCCAGCAGACGACCACCGAAGGCTGTCACCTTACCGCTCACACTCACCCATGGGAACATCACACGTCCATTGAAACGGTCGATAAGTTCTCCATTCTCACGCTCGAAACAAAGACCTGTCTTTATAAGAAAATCTCTTTGAAAACCTGCCTTAAGGCTGCATCAGCAAAAGCATGACGACTTGAAAGACAGAAACCTAACTGAAACTTACGAATGATATCATCTCTAAAACCACGGCTGCGGAAATACTGCATACCAATAGCCATACCATCAACATCGTTGTGCAAGATATCATTAAAGTACTTTGCAGCCCACTCATTGACCAAGAACATTGATTCTCGTTCATTCTCCTGCTGCTTTTCCTCATTCGTCAGTTCTCGCTCATGCACCTCAATATGATACTTATTCGCAAGCCACTTCAAGGCTTCAGGATAAGTCATCTGCTCATGCTCCATGATAAACTTCACAGCATTACCCGCTGCACCACACGAAAAGCATTTGTAAACACCTTTCACAGGACTAACGGAGAAAGATGGTGTACGGTCATCATGAAAAGGGCACAAACCTTTATAGCTTGTTCCCGTCTTGCGTAAAGAAACGAAATCGCTGACTACCTCAACGATATTCGACGCATTCATAATCCTATCTACAGTCGGTCTATCTATCATTATGCTACAAAGATAACACAAACCAATGAGATAGCAAAGTTAGAACAAGAAAAAAGATAGATACAGCTTATAAGAAAACTTTGCTACAGATAGTTATCACCTGTAGCAAAGTTATTTTAAGACCCAGACACATCACACGTGTCTACAACCTGAATAAATGTTTCTCGTCCTTAACGCTTACTTCCTATCAACGACTATATTGATAACATAGTCATCAAGATTACCTTTTTGATTCGCAATCTTATGACAATTCTTTTTATATGACATTTCTTCAACTACAGGACAAGGAACGCCATCTATCTTACACTCCTCAAATGTCATCAAGTTAGTTGGGACTCTTTTAGCCCGCCATGATATCGTATGTCTCTTGGTGTCACCAAATTTGTAAACTATTTTCGTGTGATTCAAAACCAATACATGCTCTTTTAGCTTTGAAAAGACACCTAATTGACTTGCAATAGATGCCCTTTAAGGTCTTTACTAACGCCCTTTTGAAGTCTAATTAAGCACCTTTTCTCGTACGACTTCATAACCAGTTGATTTACTGTTGATTGCAATATCGCTTTTTACACGTGTTTTTCTGCTTTCTTTTAGGTGTTTTACATGAATTTATATAATGATTTTTCAACATCCTATCTACAAATTTTTGACGTTTTAAAAAGAAATGGTTATCAGTGTCGGAGAGTGAATAAAATAGACAGCCAAGACAGTCTTGGTTGTCTATTTGTTTAATCTATATCTTTGGTTACCATTAAAGCTATACGAAAAAATGTCTATGCGTTTAACGGAAGACCCCCAAGAAGTTCGAAATGACATGCTTTACCAGAATTCGTATGTATCTATTTATGTAGCATACTGATAATCAACAATAATTTATACGCCATATCCCTGAATCGTTACATCTTTCTTTTATTGCCCTATGGAGCCCTTAATAAATTCTCACACTGGATTCAATAAACGTTATATTCTTTCTTCACATTCTGCAATGACTCCTCTTGTCTTCTTTCCTTTTTGCTCATAATAATCTTCATTGCAAAAGGTTGGGGCAATAAAAGAAATTCTGTTCCTTCACCTACCTCGTTTTTCAGATAAGGTTGTGCCTCATAAATAGAGGTAACATTATAAACTTCAACTCCTTTTTTCTTCTTTCCGTCAAACTCTTCTTGAATATAATTAGAATAGCGACAACTACTTAGGTAAAAGGAGTTATCCAATGAGCGATACTCTGCCTCAACATCAATCTGCCAGTCCTTATATTGATGTCCGTATATAGCATTGATTGTTGAGCGCACAAGTGCATTAGTACGGTGCTGTACATTATAAGCCAACCCCGTAGAACGTTTTGCTCTGAGGATGACATTTTGTAGGGTATCTATACATAAATAGCCCGAATCTTTCCAATCTTTTTTCGACTTGAATTGGAGTCTTACCACATTGACACCCAAGCTTTCAAACTCATTATCCACATAGAACCGATGTTCCTTCACAAACTTCTCATCCATATCAGAAACAAAATCATGGTAAAGCGTATTTTTAAGGTTACTATAGTCACAACCAGCTGACTTATCCTTAAAGGTGATAACATTCTGCAAGGGAGAGATTTCAAAGAGTTCCTTCTTTCTTACCAGTCCATTACTTACAAAGCGATATAACACCGTATCGCCTACATTCTGTGTCTGATACTCATATCTTAGAACTCCATTACTTCTATACTTCTTTGCTTTCGTCTTTACAAATTTCATCAACATGGGTTTAATCCATGCTGGCTCGCCTGCAGGACTCACGACAACTTCCGAAAGCAACTGTATACTTTGCTCCATAAACAGTGTATCAGACAATACTTTCACACTTTCTTTCTGATAGTTTATATGCGAGATCATCAGATTATCAAAAGCAAAATCCACAACAACTCTCCCCTGTTGGTCGCTAAACGTACTCCTCACTTTCCCCATGTAGGTGGTATATACACTTGCTCTACTCACAGGGATATTATTTGCTTTATCCCAAATAACGAACGTCTTCTGCGCAAATGAAGTCACAGAAAGGCATAAAAAAACAATGCTAACGATAGTACGTTTATTCATTTGCTATATTAAGTTTATTTATTTGCAAAATTCTTTTATCTTCAAGGAACTACAAGTATCAAAACTTCAAAAGGGTTAGAACTCACCACGCAAAGGTATGAAAAAAGAAAAGTACACACAATATTATCTTCTTATTTTAGGTAAATAATGTACTTATAAACATATTGTATCATAACTATACACGCCCTTCTTCATCATGATACATACAACCTCATGGAATTATTTTTCATGAAAAAAATATTTATCTTCATGAACAAAAAAATATTTCTTTTTCATGAAAATAATTCTTTCTGTTCACGTAAATAATTCTATATAGTACGAATATAACAAGATTGAAAAGGCTATAAAAGAGGATTCTGACAGAGCTTTTCCATTGAAATTAAGGGTTTTTAAATAGTTAAGGAGATATTATCATCTATCAACCTTCGCATCATTTCTATACTATACACTTAAGTTCAAATCGGTTATTAGAGCTTTACTTCCGCAAAACAAATGAGGGTACAACTCTCTTAAACTACAACACCTCCTCTAACTCCAACAAAACAGCTCATAGGATAGCTCCTAACAAACCTAAACACAGTTAAGCGGTTTTTGTGCAACTTTTTTTGTTTATGTTGCAAAAAAACTGTACTTTGCCCTCAACCAAAGCAATTGAATATTAAATAACACATTATTATATTTATGAGTTTGAAAATTGTAGTACTTGCTAAGCAGGTACCTGACACAAGAAATGTGGGAAAAGATGCCATGACAGCCGAAGGAACGGTAAACCGTGCCGCACTGCCTGCCATCTTCAACCCTGAAGACCTAAACGCTTTGGAGCAGGCTCTGAGACTGAAGGAACAGAACCCAGGCTCTACTGTAGGAATCTTAACCATGGGTCCTCCACGTGCCGGAGAAATCATCCGACAGGGACTCTATCGTGGTGCTGACACTGGCTGGTTGCTTACCGACCGTAAGTTTGCTGGTGCTGACACACTCGCTACTTCTTATGCTTTAGCGACAGCTGTACAGAAAATCGGTGATGTAGACATTATCATCGGTGGACGACAGGCTATCGATGGTGACACCGCACAGGTAGGACCACAGGTTGCACAGAAGTTAGGACTCAACCAAGTTACATACGCAGAGGAAATCCTGAAGATTGAGGATGGCAAAGCTACTATCCGTCGCCATATTGATGGTGGTGTAGAGACCGTTGTAGCTCCATTACCAGTTCTCATCACAGTGAATGGTACTGCTGCTCCAGCACGTCCTTGCAATGCCAAACTCGTGATGAAGTACAAGTATGCTACTTGTCCTATGGAACGCAAAGGTGATGAGCCTTGGGCACATCTCTACGAGGAGCGTCCTTACCTCACACTGAATCAGTGGTCAGTTGCCGATGTAAATGGTGATGAGGAGCAGTGTGGTTTGAGTGGTTCACCAACAAAGGTGAAGTCTGTTCAGAACATCGTCTTCCAAGCTAAGGAGAGTAAGACACTCACTGGCTCAGATGGGGATGTAGAAGGACTCATCAAAGAACTGTTAGGAGAGAAGATTATTGGTTAAAAGCCTCTCCCCCGCCCCCTCTTTGAGCCAACGGTCACTGACCGAAGGGAAGTAATGGAGAGGGGGCGTAGGATGTTCTGTAAAACATAAGATAGAACATTATGGGGAGGTATTATATAAACATAAGAAAATCCCCCAGCAAGTGAAACATTTCACTCCCCTCTCCATTCGGAGAGGGGGCGGGGGTGAGGCCTATGAACAACGTATTTGTATATTGCGAAATAGAGGAAACCACCGTACAGGAGGTTTCACAGGAGCTGTTGACCAAGGGTCGCAAGCTCGCAAATGAGTTAGGTGTGGAACTCCATGCCATCGCTGCTGGTAGTGGCATCAAAGGAAAGGTAGAAGACCAAATCCTGCCATACGGCGTAGACAAACTCTTTGTCTTTGATGGTGAGGGACTCTTCCCTTACACATCAGCACCACACACAGACATTCTTGTAAACCTCTTCACTGAGGAGAAACCACAGATCTGTTTGATGGGTGCTACAGTTATCGGTCGTGACCTCGGTCCACGTGTGTCATCTTCTTTGACAAGTGGTCTTACTGCCGATTGTACTCAACTTGAGATTGGTGACTACGAAGATAAGAAAGCTGGTAAGCGTTATGAGAACCTGCTCTATCAGATTCGTCCTGCCTTCGGTGGTAACATCGTAGCAACCATCGTCAACCCTGACCACCGTCCACAGATGGCTACTGTACGCTCTGGCGTTATGCAGAAGGCTATCTATGAGGGTGAGGCTAAAGGTGAGGTTGTCTATCCAGATGTAGCAAAGTATGTCCCAGAGGTTGACTATGTCGTAAAGGTTATCGACCGTCATGTTGAGCCTGCACAGAATAACCTCAAGGAGGCTTCAATCGTTATCGCAGGTGGCTATGGTGTCGGCTCAAAGGAAGGTTTCGACTTACTCTTTAAGTTGGCTAAAGAACTTCATGGAGAGGTTGGTGCCAGCCGTGCCGCTGTTGATGCAGGTTGGGTAGACCATGATCGTCAGATTGGTCAGACCGGTGTCACCGTCCATCCAAAGGTTTACATCGCTTGTGGTATCTCTGGACAGATTCAGCACATTGCTGGTATGCAGGACAGTGGTATCGTCATCTCTATCAACAACGACCCAGACGCTCCAATCAATGCCATCGCTGACTATGTCATCAATGGCACCGTTGAGGAGGTTGTTCCGAAGTTGATAAAGTATTATAAGCAGAATAGTAAGTAAAAGCCAGCTGACTGAACAACTAACTGGCCCCTCCCCCTTGCCCCTCCCCCGAAGGGAGGGGAGTAAAATGCGAAAAGGGAATAAGAGGACTACTGTCGCTAAATACTTATTATCACAAGAGGCATAGCGTGTATAATCATTGACTAACTACCGACCTATGACTAAAGAAAATAGAAAGAAGTGCACTTACAAAACAGCTTCACCTGACAGATACCATATCCTAAAGGAATTCACCAAGGAGAATCGGAAAGAGATGACATTAGCAGAAGAGATTCTTTGGAACGAACTGAAAGGAATGAGAGGCGACTGTCATTTCAGAAGACAGCATCCTATAGGTGACTTTATTGTAGACTTTGTATGCCTTTCACAGAACTTAGTCATAGAAGTAGACGGAGCTTACCATAAGCAACCGCTACAAGAGGTAGACGATGAAACAAGAACAGAATACCTTAATGAAATGGGCTTTAATGTTCTTAGATTCACCAACGAAGAGATATACACGGACATAGACAATGTGATAGAACAAATAACCGAATTTATAAACAACGAATAAAAAGAGTACCCTAACCGTAAGAATCAGTACATTCTACTCCCCTCCCTTCGGGGGAGGGGCAAGGGGGAAGGGCCACTCTTACATTTTTTATCATGGCAAATTATTATACTGACCACCCAGAAATAGCGTTTCACTTGGAGCATCCATTGATGAAACGCATCGTAGAACTGAAAGAGCGTAACTACGCTGATGCAGCTACACACGCTGACGCACCAATAAACTACGAGGATGCTATCGAAACTACAAGCGCATCTTGGATATCACTGGTGACATAACTGCAAATATTATTGCACCTAACTCTGAGGCTGTAGACATCGAAGGTCCACACCTTATCGACAACCGTATGCACTATGCCAGCAAGACCTTGGAGAATATCCAGGCTACACGTCAGGCTGGCTTGTGGGGCGTTTCTATGCCTCGCCGTTATGGTGGACTGAACCTTCCAAACGTTGTCTTCTCAATGATGTCTGAGTTGATTGCTGCTGCCGATGCTGGTTTCCAGAACATTTGGTCATTGCAGTCTTGTATCGACACACTCTATGAGTTTGGTGACGAGGAGCAGCGTCAGAAGTTTATCCCACGTATCTGTGAGGGAGAGATGATGTCAATGGACCTCACCGAGCCTGATGCAGGTTCTGACCTCCAGCGTGTAATGCTCAAAGCTACCTTCGACGAGAAGGAGAACTGCTTGGCGATTGAATGGTGTGAAGCGTTTTATCACCAATGGCGACTCAGACATCCACCTCGTCCTTGCACGTTCAGAAGAGGGCACACGTGATGGTCGTGGACTTTCAATGTTCATCTATGACAAGCGTGATGGCGGTGTTGACGTACGCCACATTGAGCACAAACTTGGTATCCACGGCTCTCCTACCTGCGAACTTGTTTACAAGAATGCAAAGGCAGAGCTCTGTGGTAGCAGCCGAATGGGTCTTATCAAGTACGTAATGGCATTGATGAATGGCGCTCGCCTTGGTATCGCAGCACAGTCTGTTGGTCTTGAGCAGGAGGCTTATAACGAGGGCTTGGCTTACGCTAAGGATCGTGCACAGTTCGGCAAGAAGATTGTCAACTTCCCTGCTGTCTACGATATGCTCTCTCGTATGAAGGCAAAACTCGATGCTGGTCGTTCTCTCTTGTATCAGACTGCCCGCTACGTTGATATCTACAAGGCTTTGGAAGATATTGCACGTGACCAGAAGCTCACCCCTGAGGAGCGTCAGGAAATGAAGAAATATACCCGCCTTGCTGATGCCTTTACACCATTGGCAAAGGGTATCAACTCTGAGTATGCTAACCAGACTGCCTACGACTCTATCTCTATCCATGGTGGTTCTGGATTTATCATGGAGTATAAGTGTCAGCGTCTGTACCGTGATGCACGTATCTTCTCTATCTATGAGGGTACAACACAGCTGCAGGTTGTTGCTGCCGTGCGTTACATCACTAACGGCACTTACCTTTCTATCATGAAGGAAATGCTTGAGGGCGAACTCTCTTGCGACTGCATGAAGGGTCTGCGTGAGCGTGTTGCTAAACTCGTTCAGCTCTATGAAGAGGCTGTTGAGAAGGTGAACGCAAGCGAAAACCAGGATGTTCACGACTTCCTTGCACGCCGTCTTTACAACATGACAGCCGATATCATCGGTTCTCTCCTCCTCATTGAAGATGCTTCTAAGGCACCAGAACTCTTCAAGAAGTCTGCTCATGTCTTTGTTCGCATGGCAGAGGAAGAAGTTATCGGTCACACTGCTTATATCAAAGCCTTCAACCCAGAAGACCTTGAGCAGTTCAAGGCTGTGGAAGAAGAGAATGCTGAAGCATAATCCTTTTTGTTAAGGTTAACACCATACAAAGCAACCGAGCACAACGCTTGGTTGCTTTTTTCGTTACTGAACACCCTTGAACAAAACAGATTAAGAGCAATTATCAACCTATCTTAAAGCTAATTGCCTTAAAACACTGCAAAAGTAGTACAATAAATAAGGAGAAGAAAAACTGAAATAATTATAAATATTAGTAGTTATCTGCTTATTTATAACTATCTTTGTCATTCATAATAAAAGGAGAAAACAAGATGAAGAAATATTTTAAAGCAAGTATGTTGCTGATGAGCTTATTGTTCATCCAGTCAACAACAGCATCTGCACAATGCCCAATCAAGGAGCAGATAATGAATGGAGACGATGGCGGAGAAGGTCTGGAAAAGGCTAAACGTGAAAGTGAAAAGAACCCTGTCAGTCATACGCTGATTATCTTCTTCGACAAGAAGACAGGCAACAAGCCTCTACTGAAAGCCATCAAGAAGCAGGGCTGTACCCTACTCTATAAATACAAGGAGTTCAGCGGAGTAGCTGTTAAAGTTGATGAGAAGCACGACGTTGATAAAGCTATCGCTGATTTCAAGAAAGTAAAGGGCGTGACGAGCGTCAACAAAGACGGAATCATGCAGTTGCAATAGAACAGACGTAATTCATAATTCAAAATTCAAAATTCATAATTATGATTACTGATATAATTCACAATTATTCGAACGAAGTTCTCATCAGTACGTCATAATTATGATTACTGATATAATTCGCAATGCATAATTCACAATGAATAATTATGATTACTACTATACGCTGTATTTATTACTACAAGTAACTTGTTCACTTGTAAACCTGTAAACTCGTTTACTTATGAACTTATGATTACCAGTGTCCACTATGTTTACTGCGAATTAAGACTGGAAAACAAAAAGACAAAAGAATAAAACAGCAAAATACTCTTTTACCGTTTTATTCTTTTGTCTTTTACTTTATAGGTTTCCTCAAAATAGGTAGCAATGAAATCTACTTACGTTAGTAAGAAAAACACCTATTATACGAAAATAGTTTTGTTTTTAGTTGCTGTCACATTTAACATTTTACGTAAACACGCTATCAACCAACAAGTTAAACACTACTTTTGCATGACAGATATGACAGGAAAATATTTTTTAGAAATTTTCTTATCCTCAAAGAACAATTGAACCAGTAGCTTAAAAGCAACTTCAAGCTGACATCACAGCTAACCATTCCACGATAAAGCTGTAGAAAGTAAGGTAGAGGCACTTGTATAACCAAGCCACCACAACCCAACTCTCCACACTTATTCCTTACCGACTCATTGTCAGTATAAGTTCCTTCCCTTTCTCTAAGTTTACAGTTCCGCTAAAAATCTGGTTATCTTTGTTTATCTGTTTATCGGCGGTAGTGTGATAAACCTCTAACTGGTAGTTGCCAGAAGGGATATTATTTATCTTGAAATCAACATCATAGCGACAGATGCAGTTTGTCATCATGTCCTTATCGGGATACAAGATGAGAACAATCTTACCCTCACTGCTGCTTGCTCCTACATGGAACAGGTCGATTGCACAGTTATCCATGACGTCTGCAAAACGTGCCGTGACAGTATTCTCTTTACCGAGCAAGAGGTGCAACGCAGACCGCTGTCCTATGAAATGATTATAGTAATCAGGACGAGACTCCATCAGAGAGGCTGAGGCTTTGCAGCCTGACGATTTCACATCACTTACTCCAATACTCCCAACAACAGTGTTTTCCGTTGAACAAGATAACATCAACACTGATAAACAGCATATAGCCAGACAATTAATAGGTTTCCAATATTTCATACGTATATTTATTTATAGGGTTAGTTAACACAAAAGATTCTTCGCAAATATAGTGTTTTATTTTGTAAAATGCAACGCTTCTCGTGCAAAATAACCTGCATCATCTTATTTTAACACCCAAGCTGTTAGCCGCAGCCCCTATCATCCTATCTCTACACAAAGCGTGTTTTATCTTCAACGATACGGAAAGTCTGTATATCCGGCAAGACCTCTATCACATAGACTGTACCCGGATGGAAATTGAATTCCATTTCTTTCTTATAGATAAGCTTATGAGCAGCGTGGCGTTTCAAAAACCTGTATTCATAGAATTGAAAGGTCACCCTGTGCCTTCCAGAAGTGATAAAATATCCATCAAACCACGAGAAACTTACGCCACGTCCATAAGTGATATCATCAACCTTGCTGATTGACACCCCAAAATTTCTGACTCTTTATTGTATTTTGGCAGAAACAGTCTGCTATGCTTAGGATTACGGCGCAACCAAGCCCTTTTCTCATACTTGAAGATGCCTATTGGCGAGACTACTATCAGTATTACTATAATGGGAAGTAGCGTCCTGACCAGTTGATCAGAAAATAATCCTCCCAATTCGCAGAAAAAAAAGGCGACAGGACAAACAAAGGCTACAAGAAGTCCTACCATTGCCCACCCTGAGAGTGTTGTCACATCAGGAAAAGAACGAACAGGAGAGAAACGGTAGAAAATAAAATTGCACAAGTATATTATTGCCTTTATGCCTAACAGTATAACTGCAGATCCTACCAAGTATTGGAAAAATAACGAATTTATAAGTGGACAAATTGCTTGTAACATTGTTCAGTTGATGGATTAATGGGGTGATGGGATAATAGGTTCACGAGTTAACAGGTTGACCCCCCCAACATTCAAGCAACTCGTCTACTTGTAAACTTATCAACTCAACAATCTAAATGATTGCCAACATCGCAAGCAACTTGTCTACTCGTCTACTTGTCTACTTGTCTACTCGTCAACTAATCACCTTATGCAACTCATTCACAAAGTCTTTTAGTCCCACAAAATACTCACCAAAGACATCCCGCCACCTGTTTCGGTTCAGTGGGTACTCCATGAAGTCACTCATTTGCAGGTCACCATTCTCACTAAGATAGTTCAGTATCTCTTTCAGATACTGTTCTTGCTCACCTGTCAGGTTGCCGTCTTTGATAAAACGGGTATAGAGGGCTAACGCTTTCTGGCGGTCGACACCTTGAATGACACGGATAAACGCAGCCACATTATGGTTATATTTCTTCCCATTCGTAGCCTCATCAAACTCCGTACGTGTACCCAATTCTTCCCAGAATATACGTTGCAACTCGTTGACATCATCCGTCGTCAGCTGCTCAAAGTTCTGTATCTTCCTTAATACTTCATTGTCCGTATGCTTTGCCAAATAGTCTATCACACGATCGTGATAGGTAGCCTTCAGCGTGACAAGAGCAGCCACAGCATCCGAACTGATTGCGTCTTCGATATTGATAACAAATCTTCTCTCGTCCCTACTCTCGGCTAACACATGCACCAACTCACGTAGTTCCTTCCTCACTCGTTCAAGACTATTCAGCGTACTATGTTCCCAGAAGACGGCAGTCTGCACCTCCTTAATCGTTTCCATCCGCTCTCTCACGGCAGGGATTGTGGCTTTCTTCTCTAACAGTTGCGCAATCTTAATCACACTCGCACGACTGTTATCAGCCTTCACCGTACTGTCTACCTGCTCTAACTGCAGATAAAGCATCAGCACATCGAACTTCTTTGCAGCCTCATTCTCCTTCGGACGAGGCAACAAGTGGGCTATTCCCTTCAGTTCGGCAACGTCTAATTCACTCAGACAAACCCATGCCTCCCGCTCATGATAGGGTTCTATCGTCTGCAAATGCGCTCTGACATCAATGCGCGCCCTACTGAGTTGGCTCACCTGTGCGTGTAGGATTTCCTTCAACTCGTCATGTAGTCGACGGTCTTCTTCCTTCTCTTGATGTTCTGCCGACTGTAGTGCAGCAGCGATATCGAGCCTCAACGCATAGAGTCGTTCTGTCAACGACTTCACAGCGACAGGGTTTGCGCCATCACTGTTCACAGAGAAATACTCGAAGTTATTACACCAATCAAAGATATAGAACTCTTTCTTGTCTGCATCACCAAACACCTTCGGACAGAGACGTGTGCCACGTCCTATCATCTGCATAAACTTAATCTTCGACTTCACACACTTGAAGAAGACGAGGTTAAGCACCGATGGCACGTCAACACCTGTGTCAAGCATATCGACACTGACAGCAATCTGTGGGTACTTATCCATCTGTTCGAAGTCAAGTATAAGACTATGCGCCTTGTTGACATAGTTATCAATCAACTGACAGTAGTCAGGATCTTTCTCAGGATAGAGCGTACGGAAGCGTTCAACGATGAGTTCTGCATGATGATGATTCATGGCAAAGATGATAGTCTTACCTATCTCCTCTCCACTCTTCACCTTCAAACCCTTTTCCATCAACTCCATCAATACCTTATCAACGGTATCTATGTTAAAAAGATACTTGAAAATCTCTTGCGGGAGGATGTCGCGATGATATTCATCGTCGGGGCCTAAGCCTGCTAAAGACTTCTCATAGTCCATTAGTCTTTCTGCTTCTTCACGGTCCTCCTTCGACATTTCGTCCCATTTTACACCACGTTCCATTATCTTAGAGTGATACTGCAGTGTCTTATAAGGACAGAGATAGCCATCCCTGACAGCCTCATCAATATCATAACTATAGTTAGGCATACCGTTATCTAACTGTAGAAGGTCGTAGGTATTGCGGTCTATCTCGTCACGTGGGGTGGCTGTCAGACCGATGAGCAACGAGTCGAAATAGTTGAAGATGGCACCATATCTACCAAAGACACTTCGATGAGCTTCGTCGATGATGATGAGGTCGAAGCGGCCAACACTAAAGGTTTTATCCTCTCTGTCGAGGTAGTTTATCATCGTTTGATAGGTTGAAAAGAGGATGCGTGCCTGCATATCAGGTGCCTTCTCTTCGCTCAACACCGACATAGAAACACTTGGCAGCAAGGCTTCATAGTTTTTATGTGCCTGACCGACGAGTGCCGTACGGTCTGCAAGAAAGAGTACATTCTTCACCCAGTCATTACGCATGAGAATGTCGCAGAGCGAGATACTCACACGTGTCTTGCCTGTTCCTGTTGCTAAGACGAGCAATCCACGACGATGCTTAGCGTTAAACCACTCCACAATACGCTTGATAGCCGTCTGCTGATAAGGGCGGTCTGTGATTTCAGCTTTTATCGTCACATCCTTTATCTCTGCCCTTCCGCGCTTCTGTATCAGCCTTTCGAGGTCATCCATAGAGTGAAAGGAAATCACGTCACGGTCAGCATAGCCCATTCCGTCAATGACCTTTGTCGTAAAACCATTGGTGTAATAGATGACAGGGCGCACGCCATATCGTTTCTCTAAGCAGTCAGCATAAAGCGTTGCTTGGTGTCGTCCTTCTGTTACGGCATGGTTAGTTGCCTTGGCTTCAATGACAGCTAAGGGCTTTCCGCCACGGCTAAAGAGAACATAGTCGGCATAACCTTTCCCCGAAGCAGTGGGCATTCCGTCTACTTCCACTTCTATACAAGCCTTTCCGCCCTGCACCATTCCCTTCACGTCTAAGAGTTCCCAACTGCCTCCTCGAGCATATAGTCGATGAGATACTTCCTTGTCACCGCCTCACTTTCAAGACTTTCGCGAGGAATCATCACCGGTTGTGGGTCGTCGAGCGTCTCTTTCTGTACGCTATTGACCACCTCCATTTCTACCTTTGGTTCAGGACTCGTGACGAGGGCAACCGTAGTAGTCGGTGCAGAGATAAGGGTTGCATCGAAGGGTGGGATATTCTTCACGGCATCCCAACGCCCCATAAAACCTGCTACGACATTATAAAGCGCACGAAGACAACGGAAAGCCTTCACACGATTGACAGGTTCGGCACCATCATGGCTGGCTGCATTGCCTATCTTCTTTACTAAATAGATGTCGTCCGAAAACCTATAATCGTGGTTGATAAAGGCGTCTGTCTCTGGCAGACGTAACATATCGTTGAGTGTCATACGCTCGTCAACGGTCACACCTTTTATTTTCAGCATCTGCTTCATCAGCCACTCAAGGGCTTTACGAGCGTTGTTGGCAGACGCATCAGGATAGATAGGTTGTTGTTCTTCAGCCAACCTGCAATAGTTATGCAAGCTCTTAAAGCTGGATATTTCGTCAGCTACCAATCGTATGTAATCAAAGTTTTTAGCCATGTCGTCTTTCTTCGTCTTTATGTTTCAAGTATTCTGATTGCTTGCTTAGTCAAACCAGTATTGTATTCGTGCAGCAAGAAGGGTCTCTAAGTCGGTAATTGTCTTTTGAATAGCTGCTTTCTGCTGCTCTATCTGCTCTATCTTTTGCGCAAAAGAGTGCTGGAGAGGAAGAGGGGGAAGAGGTATTAACAATGAATCAACAACACTTTTAGGTAGTGCTTCTCGTGTTGCACCTTTACTCCTTGCCAATGCCAATAAGCGTATTTGATAACTGATATTGGTGAGTACCTTGTTTAAAAAGATAGGAACTAACACATTATCAAGAGGTCGAATAATACAGACATGCTGGTTTACTCTGGCAGGTAATAAATCGGAAGGAACTATACAACACCTTGCAACAGATGCTCCTGTGATATTCAAAAGCACATCATCCTCTAAGATAGTTACATTTGAGAGTGCGGCAGCTTGTTCGTCATCAATATAAGCAAGGTCTTTTCTCCTAAATTCATTATTATAAACATTAAGACTACGTATTAAAGATATTCCTTCATCTTTATATGATTCATTACCGCCTCTTGGTGTTGCACCAGAACCAATCTTAGAACATAACTCTCCTAACTTCTTCACTTTCCACCCCTTCTCATTCTCCACAGGGTCTCCAAACATCTCATAGAAGATGCTTTGTGCAAGTGTATCATAGTCTTTTAGCTGCTCTTTCTTAATCCGTATCAGCTCATTTAGCTTATCAAGTTCGGAAACAATGGAGAGCTGGGTAGACTTGGAAGGGAATTGTATGATTGTATTGTTAATAACTTTAGAAGAAATAGCTTTGAATGTTGAACCAGTAGAATTACTTTCAAAATAATTCTGCTTTGAAAGTAAACAATAATAAAGATATAACAATTCTAATCCCAATCTTGGCTTCAAAGAAGAAAGTCCACGACCAATACAGACTTGACGTTCTGTAATATTTATAATACCTACAGGAGCACGCACACACAAAAGTATTGTTTTCTTCTCAGCTATCCTTATAGGAGAGGTTGTATATATACCAGATTCCATAAGGAACTTATCTCCAAAGTTTGTTTTCCCTTGATGAAACTCAATGCCATTATTTTCATTTATAGAGTTCCCCATAGGCGACTGTCCCATAACAATATCACAGAGTTCACCTAATCTCTTATACTCCCATCCTTCTCTCATACGTTGTTCTCCTTCATTCTTTGCTGTATCCTACACGCTTTATTCCGTTCAAACCACTGCATAGCAATCCCCTTGCCTACCCTCTCGCAGCCAAGAGAATATACCCTTGTAAAAGTCAGCTGATTATTCATTCATTCCCTCCTCCAACATTTCCATGAGTGCATTATAGCCACTTAGATAAGCTGTCTCATTCGCTTTTAGACGAGAAAGGATGTCACGGACTGGCTCATAGGTGACTTTCTCACGCTCTACCTCCTTATACTTATTGATAGAGAGGTCGTAATCATTCGCACGAATCTCGGTAACAGGCACCATAAAACTCTGTTCCTTACGGCTGCGATTGGCTTCGTCAGCAAGATTGTGGAAGCGGTTGACAACATCAGGGATGTCATTCTCAGCTATCGGCGAACGTTTGTCGTCAAGCGAAAAGCCGTCAGCCTGCATATCATAGAACCATACCTTATCCGTTCCGCCACTATTCGTCTTCGTGAAGACAAGTACTGCCGTGCTAACACCAGCGTAGGGTTTAAAGACACCACTCGGCATAGAGACAACAGCCACCAACTGCTGATTGTCGACAAGTTCCTTACGCATAGCGATGTGTGCCTTGGACGTTCCGAAGAGAACACCGTCTGGAACGATGCTCGCACAGCGACCGCCCACCTCCAACGAACGTACAAACTGGGCAAGAAAGAGTAGCTCCGTCTTCTTCGTGTCAGCGTAGGCAAGAATCTTCTTGTTCACATTTCCCTTGTCAAGACTGCCCGCAAAGGGTGGATTAGCAAGGATGAGCGTATAGCAAGACTCGTCATTGTTCTGCTCGGAAAGGGAGTCACGACGTGCCAATCCGGGTGCTGTGATGTCATGCAAGAGGAGGTTCATTGCACCGATACGCAGCATCGTTGGGTCAGTATCGTAGCCATTGACAAGCGAAGACTTGATATGCTTCACCGATTCTGCCGTATAGAGTGCCCGCTCGTGATGCTCCTTGATATACTTCACTGCCTCCACCAAGAAGCCCGCACTACCCATCGCAGGGTCGCAGATATAGTCGTTAGGCGTCGGCTGCATCATATCTACAATCATACGGATGATGTGGCGAGGTGTGCGGAACTGTCCGTTCGTTCCTGAAGCAGCCATCTTACCGAGGATATACTCATAGACATCGCCCATCGCATCACGGTTGTTCATGTCGAGGGCATCGACCCCATCGACCACCTTCGTCAGTGTACGAGCATCAGAGATAAGGAAGGTAGCCGACTGCATATACCTACTGTAGGCACTCTCCTCACCTGTTCCGATTGTTTTGATAAACTCAAAGACATTCTGACGAACCATCTGAAACATGTTTTCAGGACCCGTATGGCGGAACACCGACCAGCGCATACTCTCGTAGGGCACGTTCTGTTTGGTAACAGGATTAAACCAGTTCTGCCCAACAAGAAAGGTAGGATTCTTTACTTCGGTATCAAAGTCGCGTGCCATATCTTCCTCTTGTAGCTGCTTGTCGTCAAGCATCTTCATAAAGAAGATATAGGTCATCTGCTCTAAAACAGTAATAGGATTGGTGATACCAGAGACGTGGAAGGTGTCCCATATCTGGTCAATCTTGGTTTTTATCTCGCCAGTTATCATCGTTATCAGTTTACGGATTATAGATTGTGCTTGCCCTCTACCAAGCAAGACGACTACAAATGTACAAATTATTTTCCAATTCTTTCACTTGGAAACTTTGAATTTTGAACTTTAGTCTTTGCCAAAAGAAAGCAGAGATATGGATTGGTTGACATAAAAGAAAAAACAAAAGAGTATGTAGCCTTTGGATAGAAAAGACTTATCACACAAATTATGGTTCTTCCGAAATATGAAATGACAAACTAAAAAGCTTACATAATAAGGCACACAGAGTTACGGAGAGGACGGAGGTAAAGGCAATAACACGGAGGTGCCGATGGCACATAGAGCGACGGAGGCGTAGCGTACAGATTCCTGATAACTCTATTGGGGTAAACGCTTTATGTATAAAGTGCTAATGGAATTGGCAAACTATCTCCATTACTCCACGCACCGACGGTGCCTCCGTAACTTCCATTACGCTGTTTTAATAATCCTCCGTTCTCTCCTTTTCTCCGTGTGACATTTCGTCAGAGACCTAAGCTTAGGCGAATCATTATCATTCCAAATATCTGAAGACCCTAAATTGTGTCTCCATTTCTTTGTATTTCTGTAAGAAAACATTATATTTGCAAAGAACAAAGAAATAGAACTCTATGCCTACAATCGCACTACTAACACTTAACGGACATAGCTATGATGTTAAGCTACTCAACCAATGTTTCGGACTGCTCATTAGGTGAATTACACCCCAAAATATAAAATAACAATAATGAAAAGCATCCTACTAAAAATCCTGTCAATAATAAGTCCAGTTATTATCCTTGCAGCTTTGGGAATTATGCAAGGAGTATGGTTTGATATAGAGGAGTCTATTGAAAGAGGAGATACAGAAGTCTATCATCCATCTTCCATTCAATATTTATTGTATTATTTGGTAAGTATAGTCTTGTTTGTGCTTTCTTGGCTGCTGCTAAAACATGAATATAAAAATACATCATCTGCTTTCTTGCGAATAGTATATGCAACTATTTTAGTATTAGATATTGGCATTATACTGATATGTTTCCTTGCTCTTTAAATCCGATTATCTTATTGTTCGGACAAACGAGGCGACAGCTTCACCATTGTTTTTTTATAATACAGTTTACTTAAACGATAAAGATGAACAATTATTTATTACAGCAATGAAAAAATTTGGTTTCAATAAACAAGTAACTGGTAGAAATAAAAAGGTATTTACCGATGCTATCCAAGAAAAAAAAGGAACTTTACATAATTCTCATTTGCATTCTGGTTTTAATGAGGCTGTTGTAAAGATTGTCACTCTATCTATTTTAATACTTTTCTTGATATCTTGTAAGCAGAAAGTTCTGTCTCAACCTTGTCAGAATTTAATCGGTAAATCTTCTAATAATGTATTTTTACTTGGTGATAGTATTGTCGCTAATAGTGCTTTTTCCAATCAAGTAAACACCTCTTGTGCAACAGGAAAGGAAGGGTGTATACTTGAAAAACTGACAACAGATTACTACAGTTCACTTTCCAAAGAATCGGGTTCGGTTTTGAAATTAGATAAGACACATCAGCTATCACTCAAAATTTATAAGAAAAAGAGTAGTACGGAAGAACATATAAGAGCCTATGCCCTGCTTTCTGTAAACAACTTGGTTTCTGATTCAATTCTGTGCTATGAATATTACAATAATGCCAATACACTTTCTTGTTATGAACAGATATATTACATCAATATTAACCAACGCAAGATATGGACTGTTATGCTGACTTATGACGAAGAAAGTGCAGAAGCTAACAATGTAAATATATACAAAATAGATTTAAACACAAACCGCTTCAGAAAAGAAGTCAGCAAAAATGAAAAGGCATATAAGTCTGCAAGCGATAAAGAAACTGCTTTATAGAGGGGTTATATCCTATGACTCACCACCTGTTCCTTTCCTCCAAAGACAAATCAGAGGACAAACGACGGTTTGTCAGTTAGGCTAACAAGACGGTAGATTTACTATTGTTTTAATGATACGGAATTGTCTTATCAAGCTACAATTGTTAGATAACTTCTGCCCTCAGCATAACAAGGTAGCTACAAACACATAAATTATGACCCAACTCCTCTGCTTGTATTCAAACTTCTTTAGGGATTAGCCAAGCAACTTAAAGAATGGAGCTAAGCCTTCGCACGATATGTGCGGAGCCTCCGCACATGTCGTGTTGATGCTCCGCACATATTGTGTTGAGGGTTTAGCCGCCCCTCAACCACTTCTTTTACGGTTCTTCTTAAGTATGAAGTGATAAACTAAAAATCTTACATAATAAGGCACACGGAGCGACGGAGAGGACGGAGGTAAAGGCATAGCACGGAGGTGCCGATGGCACATAGAGCAACGGAGATGAAGCATACAGATTACTGATAACTTTTGTGATAAATGGTTTGAGCATAAGTCTCTAACAAAGTTTGCAAACTTTCTCCGTAGCTCCTCGCACCGACGGTGCCTCTGTGCCTTCCGCTTTGTTTTTAATAATCCTCCATTCACTCCGTACCTCTGTGTGACATTACGTCAAAGTTCTAAACTTAAGAGGTACTTTCCTTATCACTCCAAAAATCAACAGAACCTCTTTTACTGCACAGGGGCTTGTGCATAGACCTTCAAGCCGAACTCGTTGGCATAGGCGTAGACATGTTCGAGGATGTCTGCCATGGCATGCTCGTAAGGAATCCAGTCTTTCTGACGTAGGAAGAAGTAAAGTTCCATAGGGACACCTGCCTGTGTTGCCTCTAATTGACGTACGAGGAGAGGCATCTTCGCATTGACATCCTCACGCTTGGCAAGGTAATGCTCCATGTAACGACGGAAGAGAGCAGTCGTCACAACCTCACCCTTTAGGTCGTCCGCCTTAGCAAGTCCCTTATCAATTAGCTGTTGTTTGAGTCCATCGTCAGCAATACGAATGCTGCGCACATCGAAGTAAATCATCTTCTTGACACGCTGTCCGTCTACATCATCCACCCCCCTTCCAGTTTTGGAACATTCCATTAACTAATGTAAGAGGCGGTACGGTGGTAATCGTATTATCGCCCTGACGTATCTTCACAGTTGTGAGTGTGATATCAATAACCGTTCCATCTACGAAGCCTCCAGGCAAGGCAATACGATCACCAATATGAATCATCTCGTTACTCGTCAGACGAACACCAGCAACAAGGCCGTCAATCGTATCTTTAAAGACTAACATAAGAATGGCAGAGGTAGCTCCTAATCCTGCTAACAGCGTCATCGGACTACGATTAATAAGGATACCAATCACCACAATCACAGCAATAAAGATAGCAAGAATCTTCAATACGCCACAGAAAGACTTGAGATAAAGACTCGTCGAGTCACCGGGTTTTGTGTTGAGATAGCGCAGACGGTCGATAAGTTTCGTCACAAGACGCGTCGTTGCTACGGTAAGATAGACGGCAGTTATTCGTGTCAAAGCCACCTGAACAACATGGTACTGATAGAAGACGAGCGGCATCAACTGCCATATCACCAAGGCTGGGACAATGTGGCAGGCTGTGCGCAGCACTTGATGGTCAAGGACTACATCGTCCCATCGAGCTTGCGTACGCTTTACCAGACGAAGAACGAGGGGTACGAATAAGTATTTACAGATTCGTTCGGCAATGAAAGCCAACAAGATTGCTACTAATGTCAGTAGGACATGACGCATTACAGGAACGGAATGACCATGTACACCGATTGACTCTATAATGTTCTCGACAAAGATTCTTATCTCTTCAAGGACATCTTCGAGGAGATGATGAGGAAGCTTTGGTATCATAATTTCTTTTCTTTCTAAAGGGTTATTGGGCTAATTGGGCTAATTGGGCTAATAAGGCTAATAAGGCTAATAAGGCTAATAAGGCTAATAGGGCTAATTAGCCTAATAAGCCCTATTGACACAACGCCACACAAATCTTGTTTTGGAAATTGCGCATTGGTCCATTGCTGAGTCCACCATTATTAATAATAGAGAAACAAAGCAGATGACCATTAGAAGCAGTGAGATAACCTGCCAACGAGCTGACACCCTTCACCGTACCAGTCTTTGCACGTACGTTGCCAGCTGCAGCCGTACCACGCATTCGGTTCCTCAAAGTTCCGTCTACACCAGCTATCGGCTGTGCTTCAAGATAGGCACTATAGATATCAGGACGCTGATAAGCGTAGCGCAAGAGCTTGGTTTCGAGTTCGGCACTGACATAATTATATAAAGACAAACCAGAACCGTCAGCAACATTATAATCGCGAGGATTCAGACCGATACGACTGAAGAGTGCGTTCTCATACTGGCGAGCAGTCTTTGCACTTGCCCATCGTGTGCCACCATTAGCAGCCAACTGATAGAACATAGACTCAGCATAGAGGTTGTCACTCACCTTCATCATACGATGGAGAACCTGGCGGATAGAGTGTGTACGCGTCGTTAGCAACTGTGCATCAGTTGGTAGCTGACGTTCGCCAGTAGAACCATTCACCGACACCCCCATATCTTCTAACTTACGAGAGAGACGATAGTGAATTCGTCCTTACCATCAACCAACAAAGGGGAGAGATTAGGATTCTTATCATCCCAACACCAACCCTCGCCCAAGCGGTCACGGTCCTTAAAAGGAGAGGTCGGCATAGATGTTACCTTCTATCGTCTTGATACCTAAGTCACGTACAGCACGTGCCATCTCGGTCAAATCTGAAGAAGAGAGCATAGGGTCCATACCACCAACACAATAGAGGTCGCCACGCAGTACTTGCGTAGAGTCGTCGATTACACCCGTATAGTAAAGGTTTGTCTTAAAGTCATAATCAGCCCCGAGCTTATCCAATGTTGCGATAGCAGTAACACACTTCATCGTAGAAGCAGGGCGCATATGGAGACGTTCGCGAAACTGATAGACAGGTACATCATCCGTCAAATCCCATACCATCACACTTGTTTGTACGGTCTCTAAAAGCGGACTTCGGAGTATACCATCCAATCGGGCAGTGATATTCTCCTTCCAACTAAGATGGCTATCCGTGGTAAAAGCAGGGATGATACTATCTGTATCTTCCTCTTCCTCGCTAATATCATTAGTAGCAGAAGTCACCTTAGGTTGAACAGCTGTAACTGCTTTCGGATGGAGTATATTCACAACCTCCGTACTATCTAAATATACCTGCGCTTGTACAGGCAGACTCAATACGACACCAAAGACCAGTGCCGATAAGTATTTTAATTTCATACTTCGTTATCTTTCTTTTCTAATCGTTTTTTCAGTGCTGACAAAAAGTTATCAACATTATCAGGCTGTACGCTGACAACACTGCCATTCATCATCTCTAACAATGCATAATAACCGAGACGAAAGGCAAACGGCCGCTTCTCAACAGTCTTCACATCACTGAGCGGAACACGCTTTATCAGTCCAACTCTTCCTGTCTTCACCAACAGGACACCATCATCAGTCAATACATATTTAGTATGAATGGCACGATCAACAGCTCTTATCGTCACAACAATAAGCAAGAAGCCTAATACGACCATCAGACTATTCGTACGATGCCAAAGACAGAAGAAGGCAGCAAGGGCAAAAACCACGATGGCTCCCATGTCATTTATCGTCACTTTATGTTGGAAAGTTCTCATATTAACTGCAAAAGTACAAAAAAAAGCCATTGTACGTCAATATATTACATAAAAAGATAATGGCAACCAACGAGTGGTTGCCATTATTAGGGGGGAGGTTATTGGGCTTGTTAGCCTAATTGGACTAATAAGGCTAATAAGACTAATAGCCTTAAACCAAAGTTGCAATAATATCCTCACGGTTACCTGGGAGCATATCAATGACTGGAATCTCAGGCATTGTATAGCAACCCGGAGCAAGGCGCATACTTGCACGTGCCACGTTAACAAGTACCTGTGCTGTGAGCGCAGGGTTATTGATAGACATGTCGAAAGAGAAGTGCTGATTGTGGGTCTTACCACTCACACCCTTACGAGTCATGTGAACGCCATGACCAACATCGTTCAAAGCAGCAACGCTTGGTACTGCAAATACGTGTAGCTCGTCGTGTGCAAAGTAGTCGTCAGCCTTAAGTTCTTTGTTACATCCTCAAGGTTGGCACCCTCTTCTAACTCAACATAAACCATACGGCGATGAATTCCCTCACCGAGAGGAATAGTCATTGACAAAGCTTCCTTAACGCCTTTCTTACTACGAGCCACTACAGAGTGACCCATTGAGCGACCTGGACCAAAGTTGGTATAAGAAAGACCTTCTGGTGCGAGGCTCTCTAACAAGATACGAACAACTGAATCAGATCCTGGATCCCAACCAGCAGCAATAACACTAACGGTATTGGTGCGCTTGTTGTTCTCCATTTGCTTAGTACGATAGTCAAGGATTGAACCGTGAATATCAAAAGAATCTACAGTATTGATACCCAATGCAGAAATCTTCTCAGCATATTCTGGACAGCTACGAGTTGGTGCAGCGAGGATAGCCACATCAACATCTTTCAACTTTGCTATATCATCAACAACCTCGTATGGGGTCAGTTCCAATGGTTTATCCTTGTCACCCTGACGGCGAACGATACCTGCAATCTCAAAATCCTTTGCTGCTTCAAGTGCCTGAACACTATAAACACCAATGTTACCATAGCCTACGACGGCTGCTCTAATCTTTTTCATATTCTTTACCTTTAACAGTTTAGTTCTCGTTATCTCCTACAAAAGTAACGTTTTATTTAAAGAAAGTATAACACAAAAAGTATTTTAACATAATTATGTAATTAAAAAGAACCGACAACCACTCGAGCCTACAACTGGCCACCAACTGGCCCCAACTGGCTCACCAACTGGCCCCTCCTTACCCCTCCCCCAAAGGGAGGGGAGTAATTACTCGAGATACCCCTTGTGGTTAGTTTGTGAGTTTACAGGTTAAAAAAAGTGGACGAGTTTATGAGTTAATCGGTTATTTAATTCGGCGGAAGTTATTTCTTTCAAGCAATAGACAAGCATATAGTACATTTTTACGCCCCTCCCTTTGGGGGAGGGGTAAGGAGGGGCCAGGTGGTGGCCGCTTGTGCCTTCTTTTTTTATTTATGCCTTTTGTAATACAATATTTTGTTTTTATATTACGTTATTAATTCTGTATATACAAAACCCCTTACCACGGTAAGGATTATTTTTATTAGATTATGATTGAATACATCAGGGGCGAATTGGCTGACCTGACACCTGCTTTGGCTGTTGTCGAGGCACATGGTGTGGGTTATGCACTGAACATTTCGCTCAATACTTATAGTGCTATACAGGGTAAAGCGCAAGTGAAACTCTATGTGCACGAGGCTATTATGACAGGTGGACGCGACGATAACTATACGCTCTATGGCTTTGCCAATAAGCAGGAACGCTCGCTCTATCGATTATTGATTACCGTTTCGGGGGTCGGTGCTAATACCGCTCGTATGATTCTCTCATCACTGACACCTGCAGAACTTTGTAATGTCATTGCTAATGGTGACGAGAAGATGTTGAAGACGGTGAAGGGTATCGGACTCCGTACAGCACAACGTATCATCGTTGACTTGAAGGACAAGATTATGCAGAGCGGTATTGCTGACGAACTACACGTTAGTAGTCAGCCTAACACACCAGCTGTCAACGCTGCTATCAAGGACGAAGCCGTCAGTGCATTGACGATGTTAGGCTTCTCCCCTGCCCCATCTGCAAAGGTTGTTGTGAGTATCCTCGCTGAACAACCAGACCTACCAGTGGAGCAGGTTGTTAAGTTGGCGTTGAAGATGATTAAGTAAAAAGCGAACCAACCAACTGACCCCACAGCTGGCTCCCTCCCCCATCCCCTCCCCCAAAGGGAGGGGCGTGATTACCGCCTACAACTGCACTTTGCTGTATGTTAAGGCTTATCATCAGTTAGAACTATCCACTTACTCCAACATATCCCCTCCTTTGGAGGGGCTTGGGGAGGTATAGAACCACTTATCTTCTTGAAAAGAAAGTATTACATATCCATCTTTATCATAACACTTCTCGGCAGTATCGGACTGTTGAGTTGGGGACGCTCGGCACTTGGTTTTGCACCAATTGCAAAACTGGTTTATGCGGTAGCGCCACCAGATACGGTTAAGAAAGCGAAACCTATTGAAGTGGAGATCGATGAGGAGACTATTCCTGACTCCTTGCTACACCCTCGTTGGAAGGTGCAGCGCACAACCCCGATTACATACGACGACCTCAAGGAGAACTCTACCGACCTTATCCGACCAGAGAATATGCGACAGACTGTGGAGTATAATGATTCGCTCGACCGCTATATCATTGGTTATAAGATTGGTAAGACCTACGTGATGGCGCCAATTATGATGACGCCAGAGGAGTATCGGAAGTGGACGGAGAAGCGTAGCTTTACAGATTACTACCGTTCAAAGAACCAAGAGATACTTAGGGAAAAGGGTAAGGATAAGTTCGACTTTACTGATATGCACTTCTCATTGGGTCCTGCTGAAAAGATATTCGGCCCTGGTGGTGTACGTATTAAGACACAGGGTTCGGCTGAATTGAAGTTCGGTGCAACATCAAGAACATTGATAACCCATCACTGCCTATCCGTAATCGTAAGACAACGGCAATGGATTTTGATGAGAAAATCAATGTCAACGTGAATGGTAAGGTGGGTGATAAGGTGAACATGAACCTTAACTACAACACTGATGCTACCTTCGACTTTGACACACAGAACTTCAAACTAAGATATGAAGGTAAGGAAGATGAGATTATCAAACTCGTTGAGGGTGGTAATGTTACCTTCCCTTCAAACAATTCTCTCGTACAGGGAGCATCAGCCCTCTTCGGTATTCGTACCGATATGCAGTTTGGTAAACTGAAGTTACAGACCGTATTGTCACAAAAGAAGAGTTCTAACAAGAGCGTTAGTTCACGTGGTGGCAAACAGCTTACACCATTTGAGATTGATGCTGCTGATTATGAAGAGAATCACCACTTCTTCCTATCACAATATTTCCGCGACAACTATGACGCAGCAATGAAGTCATTGCCTAACCTCAAGACGGGTGTAACAATTAATCGTGTGGAGGTGTGGGTGACAAATAAGACTGGAACAACGAGTAACACACGTAACATCGTTGCACTGACCGACCTCGGTGAAAACAAGAAGATTAGCCGTACTGATCTGTGGGGAACTGGTAACGGACCCGTACCAACAAACAATGCCAATACAGAATACACCACTATTACACAGACCTACCCTGCTGCTCGTAACATAGACCAAGTGACGAGTATTCTTGATGGTGCAGGTCTTGTGGGTGGTAACGACTACGAAAAGTTGGCAAATGCCCGACTGCTCAATAGTTCTGAATATACGGTCAACAATGCCTTGGGTTATATCTCACTGAAAAGCGGTCTACAGACTGACCAAGTATTGGCGATTGCCTACGAATATACCTATGGTGGCGTTACCTATCAGGTGGGTGAGTTTGCCAGCGACCATACCAATATCAATGAGGCTCTCTTCGTCAAGTCATTGAAGAACACCAGCAATAATCCTAAGCAAGGAAACTGGGACTTGATGATGAAAAACGTGTATTATCTCGCTACTAACATTGAGCGCGATAAGTTCCGCCTTGACGTGAAATATCAGAGTGATACGACAGGTGTCTATCTGTCATACATTCCAGAACCGCAAGTAAAGAACCAAACGCTCATCAAACTTCTCAATGCTGACCGACTGGATAACAATAACAATCCACATTCCAATGGTTATTTTGATTACGTTGAGGGCTATACTATCAGCAACGGACGTGTGTTCTTCCCTATGGCTGAACCTTTCGGCAACGGACTTCGGAAAGCATTGACAGATAAGGGTGTTACTACAGCTATTGCGAATAAATACGTTTTCGAGCAACTCTATGACTCTACGAAGACTATCGCTAAGCAGATTGCCGAGAAGGATAAGTTCATACTCGTTGGCCAGTATCGTGGCTCAGCAGCAAATGTTATCTCCCTTGGAGCCTATAACGTTCCACAGAGTTCGGTAATAGTAACTGCGGGCGGTGTAACCTTGAATGAGGGCTCTGACTATAGCGTTGATTACAGTGCTGGTGAGGTGACAATCCTTAATCAGAGTATTATCGATGCAGGTACAGCTGTCAATGTATCATTAGAAAGCCAGAGTGCTTATCAACAGGAGCGTAAGACGATGATTGGTGTAAACTGGGAGTACGACTTCTCAAAGGACTTCCAGATTGGTGGTACCTTCATGCACCTCTCTGAACAACCGTTGACAACAAAGGTCAATATGGGTTCTGAACCACTCAACAACACCATTTGGGGACTGAATATCAACTGGAAGAAAGAGAGTCAGTGGCTTACGAATATGCTCAATAAGATTCCATTCCTACACGTAACACAGCCTTCTTACATTACTTTCTCTGCTGAGTTCGCACAGTTGTTAGCAGGCCAGAGCAAGGGAACACAGGACAATGCTTCTTATCTTGATGACTTTGAGGGAGCAAAGACAACTATCGACGTAAGTCAGCCAACCTCTTGGATTATCTCCAGTGTACCATCAGACTTCCCTGAATATTCAGATAAGACAAGCCTTCGCAGCGGTTTAACCGAAGCTTGTTAGCATGGTACACGATTGACCCACTCTTCACTCGTCGCAGTAGTTCATTGACACCAGGACATATTAAGAGTGACCTTGAGCAGCTCTCTAACCATTATGTACGTGAGATTCCAGTGAGCGAGTTGTTCCCAAATCGTGATAGAAACTACAGCGGCTCTATCTCTACATTGAATATTCTAAACCTCGCTTACTATCCTTCTGAGCGTGGACCATATAACTTCAACCCGAATATAGATATCAACGGACACCTCACAAATCCTACTGGAACATGGGGAGGTATGATGCGTAAGTTGGATACTAACGACTTCCAGACTGCTAATATTGAATACATAGAATTCTGGATGCTCGACCCATTCATCTACTCCAACCGACTACCGAATGCTAATCAGTATGGTGGTGACTTCTATATCAACCTTGGAGAGGTGTCTGAAGACGTACTGAAAGATGGTAAGAAGTTCTACGAGAGTGGTATGCCTGTAGACGGTAGTCACTCATGGACAACTACGCAATGGGGTAAAATACCAACACAAAGTACGATTACTTACGCCTTCGCAACCTCAAAGGGTAGTCGTGCGAAACAAGATGTCGGCTTTAACGGATTGAATGATGAGGAAGAACAGCAGTTTGCTTCTTATCAGAACTTCCTTACAGCTGCTCGTGCTAACACCAATCAGGCAGTCTTCGACTCGATATGGGCAGACCCTGCCAATGACGACTACCACTATTTCCGTGGCTCTGACTGGGATGCAAAACAGGTTTCTATCCTTGAACGATATAAGCGCATCAACAACCCACAGGGTAACTCACCAGACAATGATAACAATAACGAGCGTTATGATACCTCGTATAAACAACGCCTGATGTTGAGGATATCAATCAGGACTATACGCTGAACGAATACGAGAAATACTACCAGTACCATATTAGTATTCGTCCACAAGACCTTGTTGTGGGTCAGAACTTCATTGTTGATAAACGTGTAGCCTCAGCCCCACTGCGTAAGGGTGGTTCTGAACCTGTCACATGGTATCAGTTCCGTATTCCATTGGAGGAGTTCCAAAAGCGTGTGGGTAATATCAGCGACTTTACCAGCATCCGCTTTATGCGTATGTTCCTCACTGGTTTTGCAAAGCCTATCGTACTCCGCTTTGGTACCTTCGACCTTGTAAGTGGTAAGTGGCGTCAGTATCAGCAGAACCTTACCAACTCTGCAAGTAATTCGGGTACAATGTCAGTGAGTGCTGTGAGCCTTGAAGAGAATAATGACAAGGTTCCTGTGAACTATGTATTACCCCCTGGTATTCGTCGTGGACAAGACCCTAATCAGCCACAATTGGTCGAGGAGAATGAGCAGGCACCTCTCTATGGTTGTAAACAATCTTGGAACAGGCGAGTCAAAAGCGGTCTATAAGAATACAACCCTCGATCTTCGTCAGTACAAGCGTCTGCAGATGTTCGTACATGCAAATGCCTTTGAACAGAATACGACTAATCTTACGGATAACCAGTTGGCAGTGTTCATCCGTTTGGGTTCTGATTACAAGAACAACTACTACGAATATGAAATTCCTTTGAAGCTATCTGCTCCAGGTCATTACGATACAAACACAGGGAAAGAGCGACGTATTGTATGGCCAGAGGAGAACATGCTCGACATACCTTTGAAGCTCCTCACCTCCGTAAAGAAGCAACGTAATCAAGCACGTGGAGCAGGTACAGCAAGCTATAACCGTGCTTTCTCTGTATACGACACCGATCATCCTGCTAACAAAGTAACGGTGATGGGTAACCCAACCCTTGGTGAAGTAAAGACGATGATTATTGGTGTTCGCAACCTTTCCAGCAGTCAGAAGAGTGGAGAGGTATGGGTGAATGAACTACGTCTTCGAGAGTTTAACAACGAAGGTGGATGGGCAGCAAGAGGTCAGCTCAACCTACAATTGTCTGACTTCGGTACTGTGGATGTCAATGCCAGTCACAGCACTGACGGCTTCGGTGGTTTGGAACAGGGTGTTAACGAACGACAGCAGGAGTCTAAGACGGATGTTTCTGTCACCACAAGTCTTGAGTTAGGAAAGTTCTTCCCTGACAAGGCAAAGGTGTCAGCACCATTATATTACAGCGTAACCAAGAGCGAGAGTCGTCCTAAGTATAATCCACTCGACACGGATATGGAATTGAAAGATGCCCTTGATGGTACTGCTAACCGTCAAGAGCGTGATTCTATTGAGTCTATTGCCGTTACAAAACGACTGACAACGAACTTCTCTTTGTCTAACGTACGTGTTGGTATTCAGACGAAGAACCACCCTATGCCATACGACCCTGCCAACTTCTCATTCTCTTATAGCCACTCTCACTCTCACACATCGGGTGAGACAACGGTCTATGAGAATGAAGACAACTGGCGCGGAGCATTAAACTATAACTGGACACCAGTATATAAGTCTTGGGAACCTTTCAAGCGTCTTATCAAGAGTAGGTCGAAATGGTTTGAAATCCTCAAACGCTTCGGACTGAACTGGCTACCACAGAACATAACCTTCAACACTGAAATGGTGCGCAACTACTACGAGTTGCAGGAGCGTGATATGGAATCAACTGAGAACAGTCTGTTGCCTCTTACCTTCAGCGAGCAGTTCCTTTGGAACCGTGACTTTGCTCTACGTTGGGACTTGACACGTAACCTCCACATGAACTTCCAAAGTGCGACACACGCTGAGATTGAAGAACCTTACACACCTATCAATAAAGACCTCTATGCCGATCGTTATCAGGCATGGAAAGACTCGGTATGGACAAGTATTAAGCACTTCGGTACTCCACTCGATTACCAACAGAACTTCACACTTTCTTATCAGCTTCCACTCAATCTGCTACCTATCTTTGATTGGGTAAATGCTGATGCAAATTATACTGCATCTTACACTTGGGTACGTGGAACGAGTCTTGATAATGGTACTTCGCTCGGTAATACCATCACAAGTAACCGTGCTTTGAACATCAATAGTAGTTTCAACTTTGAACGACTCTATAATCATATACCTTTCTTAAAGAAGACTAACGAACGCTTCAACCGTACTCGCCCAACTCGTCCTAAGCTGACAGCAGAACAGAAGAAGGCGGAGAGAGAAAAGAAAGAAAAAGAAAGGAAGGAGAAAGATAAAGACGACGACAAGAAGAAAGCACTGCCAAAGAACCAGAAGAGCTTTGAAAAGGAAATCGTTATCAATGCCGATTCTGCTATCCTTGTTTCACATGGTAAGAATACAAAACGCCTTATTGTCTCTGCTAAAGACGAAAGAGGAAAGGCTATCAAGATTAAGTATCGTAAGGTAGGTGATACGCAGTTAAAAGTCTTTAATCGTACAGACTCTGCCATCCGCATGAAACTTACCGTCACTCCTAAGGAACCACTCGACAATAAGGGTTGGTATAAGACGGCACAATGTGTGGCACGTGCGCTGATGATGGTACGTTCGGCAAGTATTTCTTATCGTGACCAATATGCAATGGCACTGCCCGGATTTATGCCAACGGTGGGTGATGCTTTTGGACAGACACGTGGAACAGGTGCCTTATCACCTGGTCTTGACTTCGCTTTCGGTCTTATTGATGATGATTATATCGGTAAGGCACGTGACAACCATTGGTTGCTTATGAACGATAGCGTGGCTACACCTGCTGTAACGAACCGCACAGAAGACTTGCAGATTCGTATGACACTTGAACCATTCAAGGACTTTAAGATTGACCTTACTGCCAGTCGTATGCAGACTACCTCACGGAGTATCCAATATATGTACACTGGTACGCCTACTACACAGAGCGGTTCACTCACGATGACAACCCTTTCATTAGGTACTGCATTCGAGAGTCAGGGCAATGCCAACAACGGCTATCATAGTTCAACATTTAATCGTTTCGTACAGTCACTCGACAGTTATCGCAACCGTGTTGAGGCACAATATAGCAATGCAACCTACCCTGCTTCATATGGTGGCGGACACTTCACTCCTGCAGTAGGTTCTGTTAATAAGTATAGTGCGGATGTTATGGTTCCTGCTTTCCTCAATGCATACACCCATGAGTGGAAACGGACTCAACATCTTCCCTTCTCTGCGCAGTTTATTGCCTAACTGGTCTATCCGTTACAGCGGTCTTTCACGCTTGCCATTCTTTGAACAGTTCTTCAAGAGTGTCAACATCAATCATGCTTACCGCAGTATCTTTGCTATCGGTTCTTATCAGAGCTATAGCACATGGCAGGAATACATGAACGGACTCGGTTTCATTACCGATGCAACTACGGGTAACCCTATCCCAAGTTCAATGTATAACATCTCGCAGGTGAGTATCAACGAGGCATTCTCGCCTCTGTTAGGTGTTGACGTAACTCTTCAGAACAACCTCACTGCACGCTTGGAGTATCGCCAGACACGTGTGTTATCACTCTCGATGACGAGTGTACAGTTGAATGAAGCCTCATCAAAAGACTGGGTTATCGGTATTGGTTATAGAATCAACGACTTCAATCTTTCAACAATGGTACACGACGTGTGGCTAAGAGTAAGAAGAAAAAAACATCAGACTCCTCACAGCAAGACAACAGTTCTTCTCGTCAGAACAACGGATTGAACCGTGACCTCAACCTACGCCTTGACATGAGCTATCGCCAGCAAGCCTCACTTACTCGTGACATTGCTTCGCTCACCTCAGCAGCTTCAAGTGGTAACACTGCTTTCAAGTTCTCTTTCTTGAGCGATTATACCTTGAGCCGCTTAGTTACTGCCAGTCTCTACTACGACTTACAGATTAATACACCGCTCCTCTCGTCAGGCAGTTACCCTACAACTACCCACGACTTTGGTGTGAGCCTAAGACTTAGTCTGACAAGGTAAACAAAGAAATTACAATTTTGCAATCACGATTGCAAAATATGACTTGTATACATATCCGCACTACCAAACGCAACTTTAATGCAAGCCTAAAGTTTAGTCTAACAAGGTAAGACAACTTTCTGAAAGGAAAAATACAACATTGGGAAAAGAAGTTGAATTAGCTTCTTTTCCTTAAAACCAATAAAACCTGCAAAATCTATTAAGAACAACATAATAAATGACTAAACATGAACAATAAACTAACATCACCAAACTTTTTCAGTGATGTCTGTGGCATCATCGAACAAGGACGTCAACAGGCTTATGCCGCTGTCAACAAATCAATGATAGAAACCTATTGGAACATAGGGAAACGTATTGTTGAAGAAGAACAAAGTGGTAAAGAACGTGCTGAATATGGCGAAGAGATTATCAATAATCTCTCAACACAGTTAACCCATACCTATGGTAAAGGCTTTAGTTCAAGGTACCTTCGTTCCTTTCGTAGATTTTATCTTCTTATTGATGACTATGAGATTTGGAAATCGCGATTTCCAAATCTCATTTGAACGCATATTTCCAAGGTCCTACGCATAGACGACGAGACTGCTATGCGATGGTATCTTGAAGCAGCATCAAAGGAAATGTGGAGCGTTCAGAACACTTGACAGACACAAACCTTCCTCTTACAAAAATAATAAAGAAAGTTCTTCCCCACTCTCTCCAAAAGGAAAGAATGGAGAAGATATTTGTCTAAAATGTAATAACTTTTCCACTCCTCGTTTAATCAAGCATCTTCTACGTTCGAATTAACGCCCTTTTGGCTTGCAAAAGATGCCCTTTTGAGGTGTTACTAACGCCCTTTAAGAAGCCTAATAAGCACCTTTACTTTTACGAGTTTGCAATCATTTGATAATCTGAAGGTTATGGAGAGGGGAACGAAAGCATTATTTTACAGTATCAATAGGAGTTAAAGCCCTATTTGTGTAAAATATTTTCGCATATCAAAATAGTATTTATCAAACTATAAAAGCCTTATCTTCCTATCTAAAGACAAAAACAGACTGCCGTGTCTTAAGGACAAAAGCAGTCTGTTGGGAAAGTATTTTAGAATTTGAAAACTATTAAAGAGGATACTCGTCAAAGGCGTAAAGCACTGTTGAGAGATAACGCTCACCTGTATCTGGCAGCAAGGTTACGATGGTCTTACCTGCATTCTCTGGACGCTTAGCAATCTCGGTAGCTGCAAAGGCTGCTGCACCAGATGAGATACCAACCAACAAACCTTCTTGTTGTGCTAACTGTCGACCTGCAAGGATAGCTTGATCATTCTCTACCTGGAAGATCTCATCAACATACTTATTATTGTAAGTGTTTGGCACAAAGCCAGCACCAATTCCCTGAATCTTATGTGGTCCACTCTCGCCACCGCTCAATACAGGCGATGAGGTTGGCTCAACAGCAATAATCTTCACATCAGGATTCTGCTCCTTGAGGTAGCGACCGATACCGCTCACCGTACCGCCAGTACCTACACCAGCTACAAACACATCAACCTTACCATCTGTATCGCGCCAAATCTCAGGACCAGTAGTAAGATAGTGACGTTCTGGATTAGCCTGATTCTCGAACTGTTGAAGGATAATACTACCTGGAATAGAATCTCTCAATTCCTCCGCAGCCTTGATAGCACCCTTCATACCATCCTTTCCACTTGTCAACTTCACGGTAGCACCGTAAGCCTTTACAAGGTTGCGACGCTCCACACTCATGGTTTCTGGCATGGTGAGAATAAGCTTATAACCCTTCACTGCAGACACCAAAGCCAAGCCAACACCTGTATTTCCACTGGTTGGCTCAATGATTGTAGCTCCTGGCTTTAAGAGTCCCTTAGCCTCAGCATCCTCTATCATAGCCAATGCTATACGATCCTTCACACTACCGCCAGGATTGAAATACTCAACCTTTGCAAGAACAGGAGTCTTGAGTCCTCTTTCTGCAGAGAATTTATTAAGTGCTAACAGTGGTGTATTACCGATAAGTTCTGTGAGTTTGTTTACTACCTTTGCCATATTCTTTTGAGTTTTGATTTCTTACTAATTGTTTACGGATGCAAAGGTACGGACATTTACCAACATGTGAAATACTCTCTTTATGTTATTTAGCATACCACAAACGTGGTATTTGTATTAAAATAAAGCATTCTTATTGCCATTAACGCAAAATTCCTTATATTTGCACTACGATTGTCACTATATCTACGAGTATGCAGAAATACGCAGATTACATAGAAGAGATTGAGATTGACTCGCTTTGGAGCGGGAAGAAACACATTCGCTGGACACTGGACCGACAGGTGAATATCCTCAGTGGTATCAATGGTGTCGGAAAGAGTACCATACTTAATAAGGTGGTACGCAGTCTGTCGCAAGGTGGTGAATTCCCCAGCCATTCACTGAAAGGTGTCCGACTGAAGGTAAGTCCTAATGATGCGCGGTGGATACGTTATGATATTATCCGCTCGTTTGACCGTCCACTGATGAACTCGGATAGTATCAGCAAGATTAACGTCGATCTTGTTACAGAACTTGATTGGCAGCTTTTCCAACTTCAACGTAAGTATCTTGACTATCAGGTGAACATCGGTAATCGTATTATCGAGACCTTACAAAGTGGTGAGGCAGATGCTGCAGAGAAGGCGCAGCAGATTTCTCAACCTAAGAAACGCTTTCAAGACATCTTAGACGACCTCTTCACGGAGACAGGTAAGAAGATTATTCGCTCGGAGAATGAAATAAAGTTTTCATCACTCGGTGAGGAACTGGCTCCCTATCAGCTCTCAAGTGGCGAGAAGCAGATTTGGTTATCCTGCTGACCGTATTGGTAGAAGACAATGAACATTACGTTCTCTTTATGGACGAGCCAGAGGTGAGTCTGCATATAGAGTGGCAGAAACGCTTGATCGACCTCATCTTAGAACTGAATCCGAATGTTCAGATTATCCTTACGACCCACAGTCCAGCTGTCATCATGAACGGATGGATTGACCGTGTAACAGAGGTTACGGACATAACCGATAAATGATTGTCTGAAGGAGGGAGCGATGGGAAAAAGACTGAGCGACAACCTATCATCGGCTTATATTGATGCAGCAAACCGATTGAACGGTAAGCGGGCACGGAGAAAGATTATCGCATATGTAGAAGCATATGACGATATCTTCTTTTGGCGCACTGTCTTAAGCGGATTTGAGAACGAGGAGCGTTACTTTGAAGTGATGTTACCATCGCGATTAAACCTTACCAAGGGCAAACGGTCGGTCTTGATGAACCTCGTTTCACAGAATATTGGTGAGAACATGATTGCTTGTGTTGATGCTGATTATGACTATCTGCTACAAGGAACTACCCCACTATCCGATGAAGTAATCAACAACCCATACGTTTTCCATACGTATGCTTATGCTATTGAAAACCTACAATGCTATGCACCGAGTCTGCATGATGTGACTGTAGCAGTAACGCTCAACGACCATTCTATCTTTAATTTCGAAGAGTTCCTAAAGCTATACAGTGAGAGTATACATCCCCTCTTTGTCTGGAGTATTTGGCATTATCGCCAAGGTATTCATCGACGTTTTACGATCTCCGACTTTAATCGAATTGTGGAGATTGGTAATTTCTCTCTACAAGGGGCAACTGAAAGTATTCAACGGCTACGCCATAAGGTGCAGATGCGTGTACGACAACTGCAAAAGGAAAATCCGAACGCAAAGGAAAGCTATCTAAAACTAAAAGACGAACTGCGTTCCTTAGGTGTTACACCTTCAACAACCTACTTATATATACAAGGTCATCATCTCTTTGATAACATAGTTGTACCAGTCTTGAAACGGGTATGCGACCTTCTTGTGCGTGAACGTGAAGACGAGATTAATCGCAATGCAGTACACGATACGCAACGTCGAAACGAACTATCAAGTTATGGCCATAGTACGGAGGCGATTATCCCTATGCTCCGTCGCAATGTTGGTTATACCAACGCTGAACCATTCCTGAGATTGAAAGAAGATATTTATACATTCTTGAATCTACCGACACAACAACCAACTGACTAAGTTTCTTCATAACATCACCCTACCCCATGCTCCTACCTACACTTTCTTTACTAAGTGGGGCGTTATCTGCTGTAGTTTTATTATCTTTGTACTCAAAATCTAAACAATAAATTCTTACATGAAGAAGACTCTACTTTTAATCGCAACACTGCTGGCAAGTTATGTCGGCATGGCACAAGAGACTTATCATCCAACGGATGAGAATCTTAAAGCACGCGAACAGTTCCAAGACGAGAAGTTTGGTATCTTTCTGCATTGGGGACTCTACTCAATGATGGGTACTACCGAATGGATTATGACCAACAGGGATATCAACTATAAGGAATATCCTAAGTTGGCAAAGACGTTCTATCCTTCAGAGTTTGATGCGGATGCTTGGGTAAAAGCTATCAAGGCTGCTGGTGCAAAGTATATCACCATTACGACACGTCACCACGATGGTTTCTCACTCTTTAAAACAGTTACCAGCACGTATAATTCCGTTGATGGTACTCCTTTCAAACGTGACATCATAAAAGAAATGGCTGATGCTTGCCAACGTAATGGTATCAAGTTGCATCTTTACTATTCTCACCTTGACTGGGGACGTGAAGACTATCCAGTGGGAAGAACAGGAACTGGCACTGGTAGACCAAAAGAGAAGGCTGACTGGGCAAGCTACTATAAGTTTATGAACACGCAGCTGACAGAATTGCTCACAAACTATGGAAAGGTGGGGGCAATTTGGTTTGATGGTTGGTGGGATCATGACAGCGATGCAAAACCTTTCGACTGGCAGTTGGAAGAACAGTATGCTTTGATTCATAAGCTACAGCCACAATGCCTCATCGGTAACAACCACCACCAGACTCCTTTCGCTGGTGAGGATATTCAGATCTTTGAACGTGACCTACCGGGCGAGAACAAGGCTGGACTATCTGGACAGAGCATCAGCCGTTTGCCATTGGAGTCATGCCAGACTATCAACGAGCATTGGGGTTACAACATCACCGATACCCTCTATAAATCACCAAAGGAGCTGATCCAAATGCTTGTTCGTGCTGCCGGTAAGAATGCCAACCTCCTCCTCAACATCGGTCCAGAGCCAGGTGGTGCCCTTCCCGAACTTGCCCTCAACCGCCTTCAGGCTATCGGTGAATGGCTGAACAAATATGGCGAAACCATCTACGGCACTCGTGGCGGCATCGTTGGGCCACACGAATGGGGAGTAAGTACACAGCGTGGTAACAAACTCTACATCCATATCCTAAACTGTATGGACTCCAGCCTCTTCATCCCTACTGGCAACCACAAAATCAAGTCCGCCACCGTCTTTGCCACCAACAAGCGTGTCAACTTTACAAAGACTGGTAATGGTATCACCCTCAACTTCGACACCGTCCCTACTGACATTGATTATATCGTTGAGTTGACATTGTAATGTAGGCTTTCTCGCCTTATCATTTTTCAAATACAACCCGCAGCAACCATACAGTTGCTGCGGGTTTATTTATGTGTGATTATGATTTCCTTCCTCAAATATATACAACACTGATTACCAATGATTTACATTTGTATGGTACAAAAATGTTTCCTCAATTTGAGTAGTATTGATAAAAAAACATCTTGAATGTTATCATCTTATTTATAACAAAAATTAATACATACTTGGAATTGTAGGATATTTAGTCCTAATATAGGCATTTGCAATAGCAACTCCAATAGGAGTTATAGTAAAACACATAGGCAGTTGATTCCACCATATACGCGCATTTCGGAGATTTTCAAATTTATCCCATTCTTTGATAAGATTTGTTTTTAATGAATCAATATTACGTCCATCCTTGTACGTTATTTCCGAAAGATGTTTAAATGCAAGAAATTGTTCTCGATTTAATGGTATTTGCAATTCTTGTGATCCATTATTTGCTGTTACTATAATAGTATTTCCTTCCGCAAAAAGTTCAGGTGAACACGTACATAAAAGGAAACCTTCTCTAAGAGGATGTTCCTTAAATAGAGGTAAAGTTAGATTCACTGTATTTGTATTCCCTCTGTTTTGCTCATTAGAAACTTCAATTTTTTCTTTAGGATCATTTAATCCAACAGCGCCCAATTCTAATAGGATTTCGTTGTATTCCTTTGATTTCCACTCAATTCCAATAGGCAAGTGTTTTAATTTATTCGATAGGAATTCTTCCATCTTCTTGAATGATTCTATTCCTGATGAACCGATTCGGATTGCAGAAAGCACATCTAAATTCTCAATCCACTGATTACCTATAGGTAAACTAACACCACAAAGAATCTGCTTATATAAATCATCAAGAGTTCTTAATTGTATATGTATATCAAAAGCTTCTGAAACATACATATTTATCGCATAGAAAATAGACAACCCTACTAAACTGGATTCTGGAATTTGATCTATAATCTCAATTGCTTTTGTTATTCCTAACGTCCTTTCTCTATTACCATTTTGCTCAGCACGATGCACAATTAACTCTGAAAGCATATCTAAGTCTCTTTCTTCTCCACTTGACGCTGCTGACATTTGCGCTTTTCTTATAACTAATTGAAAAGCAGGATCACCGAAAATTCTTAGAGTCTCATCATGTTGTTTCATCTTTGGCATTATTTTATCTTCTAATGCCATCACACGCTCTTGCGCAATACCTTGAGCTTCATGAGTCCAATTAGCTTTCGCAATAGCATATTCTTCTTTACAAATATCACGAGCGCGTGTTTCATCAATTCCGACTATATTTGTAGTATTATAGTAGTTATTCACAGTACCTGCTTGTACTTGTGTAGAATTATCGCCTGCAGTTTGTTCACTTTTGTTTATCTCCATAGTAATTATTTATAATTCCTGTTTGACTTTGTGTGGCATTATCACCGGCATTTTGTTTTAAATTAGCCTTCTGGTGGATTCCTATTTTGTAGCCAGTAAATCCACCAAGCAAAAATGTAACTATAAGAACTAATATATTAGTGCCGATCCCTTCAAATATCCATTCCATATTTTTCAATATTAATTTTGTTATAAATATAATTAACTCCATCAAAAAAATAATAGGATTATGTTTCATCTTATAAATCAATCCTTTTGTTCGTAACAATATGAATAGTCAATGCCTTGCATAAACATTTCTCTATCATCAATCTTGGTGGTAAGTGCAGACAGTACCAAAGTTTTGATGTGCGTACTATCAGAAATACTCTCACGCATAGCAGCCAGATATTTGTTCTTATCTATCTGACTCCAATCCACACATCGCTTGAGAGAACGCTTCAGCATGAGGTCGAGCCAAATGCGAGTGCTACGACCGTTACCTTCCATAAATGGATGCGCAACGTTGCATAAATTCGGCTGCACTCGACCATTGTGAACAAGTTCACATGGTGCTCATTGGCACGAATTTTCATTTCAACATATTTGTCTATTATCTCGTCGAAGGTTGTTTCTGGCATTCGCTCTATTGCTTGCAGGGTTTCAGGGAAATGCATACAATTAGCAAAGGTAAAACCACCGCAATTAGGTAACGGCCATAGCGAGTTAAGAGAATATCATCAATCTCTCTTTCTGATCCTGACCCAAGATTAACCATTTTCCTGACGTCAGGAAAATGGTCAGAGACCAAACTCCCTGCATTTCCACAAGCAATTTTGGCTTTATCTATTACTTTCGAGAAGTTCTCCCATTTAGAATAACCCAACAGCTGCTGAAGTTTGCGTGCACTCCAACATTCAATCCCCTCGACCTCTACAGCCACAGCTTCAAAGCCATTGTATAATTCTTGAATTACTTCTTTTTTCATCTTATCAGTTTTGTAGCTTTTATCTTATTCATAGCAGCAAGACTTAGAACACTTTATAGCTTATATATTAAATATCCTCTCACTTTATCGTCATTTACAAACAAGAAAATATATAGTGTCCTTCCTTGCGCTCTTTCATAGATGAGTTTTTAGTTATACTTCCCATTAACATGGGTAACACTTTACAAATATAATATAAAATATTTATATAAAGAATAAAGAGAAAAGGTTTTTTACAAAAAACTTTTCACACTGAATGTCAATAAAGCTAACATAGTTTTGTTTTTAGTTGCTGTCACTTTTAACACTTCACGTAACAAGCAGATTATAAACTACTTATAGCACATTGAAGTGTGACGACAGTGACAGCAACTTTAAAAGTTTATTCGGATGGCAACTAACGGTTTAAGATGGGAGAGGCAGACTGGTCAAGGCTGCTACGTACTGCTACCAAATACTCTGTGCCATGCGAAGAATGCTTGCTATGGAGAGTCGGGATATTGGCAAGGACACGACCGAAATGGGAAAGGCTTGTCAGGTTCAGTTGACTGCCATATCGCTGGCGGAGCAGACTGAAGATCGAGGCAGCTGTCATATAAGTACCCTTTGTCAAGTCCTTAGGAATGGAAAAGCACTCGAAGAAGAGAGCCTCAGCAGGTGTACGCTGCTGATACTGCACGTTGTTTGCCATAATCTCTTGGGTGTCAACCTCATCAAACCAGTATCGTCTACCAGCCTCAAGTTCGGCAACAGCCTGCGCATAGAGCTGCTCATAGTCAATGTAATCGGGCAAGCGGATAGGACCAGTCAGCGTGACTGCTATAAAACGGCGGCAACCACTGGGGTCGCTGAATACATCCGAAACGTTTGATGTAGCGATGAAAGAGGCAACACGTGGCAACGTAAGCTGCTGCTGACGATAAGGCTGACGAAGTTTGATACTTGCAAGCTGCATGACATTCTTCAAAAAACCGTCTTGCGTCTTTGCCGACAGGGCATTGAACTCATCAATATTAATCAGCAGCGATTGTGTCATTGCCCGCAGCGTATTCTGTTTCTCACTCATAATAAGATTATCGTTATATCCCCACTGCAACGCTTCGGGCAGCAAACGTTTGCAGAAGGTAGACTTCCGATAGCCTTGTCGTGAGATGAGTAGCGGTGCCACACTGTTACCATGCGAGACATCTAACCCCATCCACTGTGCCACCATTGCCAGAAACCACGTATGGAACCATTCTGCCCACCGTGCGTTATCATTAGGAACACAGTCTGCCAAAGCCTTAATATGGTCCTTTCCGTCCCATCGCCCTCGCAGGCTTTGAGGAAGTCGTCCACAGGATTAAAAACCTTGACAAAGTCCGACTCCGTATATCGTCGGATGTCTTTGTCCCACACATCAATCCCATCAAGACGCGCCTTGATAGCGATTGTGTTACGCATCCGTTCATCCGCAGGCACAAAAGGTTCATCACTCCCTGCCTTTCGGATTTCCGTACACCCCGAGGCGGTGTTATATCTCATTTCATACTTCCGCTCAAGATAGTTGAGCAGACGACGAGTAATATCATTTTTAAGTCTTTCCGACTGTCGTTTTCGCTGATTTTCAGCTTTAATATTCTTAAGATTCTTGTATTGCATAAGTTGAAAGTTTTAAAGTTTACGAGTTAACGAGTTAACAAGTTGCTTGCGAAGAAGGAGAAAGAGTGAAAAGGTTAAGCCGAAGTTCTCACACAGAGAACACGGAGGAACGGAGGATAGGACCAGTACAGAGAAACCTAAAGGTTTAAGGAGTAAACAGATATATAGACAAATCTTATGTCATTTCTCATCTGACCTTATGTCATTATGGCTACTGAGACATACGAATAAGTTAATCTGTTATTATGTCTTTTCTCGTCTGACCTTATGTCATTATGTCTGTCATTCAGTCTACCACAGAATAAGTTAACATGTTACTATGTCTTTTATTATCCTGTCCACCAGCACCACTCGTGCGGAGCATCAACACATGATGTGCGGAGCGTTAACACCACAGAAACAAGACCTCAATAACAGTTTACTTACTCAACTCCGTAACGCAAAAGTTACCTTCTCTTTCTCTTACAAAACGTGCTAATGTCTTAACTCCTATCACTCCCTTTCACTCCTTAACTCCTTCCCGAAAGCACTACTATTATTTCCAGTACGTCTGGTAGTTATCATAAACACGTGGGGCAGCATAGCCATAACGCTGGAAGAGTTCGTCAACCCATTGCTGTTCGCCCTCACTCAGTTTATTAATTCCTCGATGATAACGATAATAAACAAAGCGACTTCCGAAGTGGCTCTCCATAGCACGGCGCAGAGAGCGGTAGTCACTATGTTTCACATCATCAAAAAGATGCGAGAATCCCCACGCCAATCGTTCTGTCGTCATAGCATGAAACGCCTTACAGCTATTGCCAGAACGAGCAGAGGGAAGAACGGTCAATGCCGAATGTTGGTCGATAGGAAGTGCCTTACCAGCATAATAACGTAGGCACTGCTCTTTGAGGATACAATCGTGCATAAAGCACACTGCCCAGTCTTTGGGCATGTTAGAAAAATCTGTACACATAAATAGAATGATTTAAGAAAAATAAATTCAAAAAGGAAGATGCGATTAGTTTGTAGGAAATCACGCTTAGCGTGTCGTTGTTCTTCCTTATTTCTGCTTGCAAAGATACAACACAGAGATACCCCTTGTCAAGTTTTTCACGGATTATTTTTATTTTGCTGTCACTCCTATCACCCACTCACGACTTATAACACTTTATAAATCAACAAAATACTGCAAATGTTAAAAATGACAGCAAATAGTTTTCAAACTTAGTGTAGTAGATAAGAGATTTATAGAAAAGAGTAAATAAGCTTTTTCACGATTACATCAAGTATTATACAGGTTGAACAACATAAAAACTGGCTGACCCTCTGCGAGTGCCAGCCAGTGTGCAGTTAATACCTAAATGATTATGTTCTTCTTGGGACAAAGATTTAAATATCTTGAGGTGAGTACACTCTACTCCAACGCTCGATTAAAGAACAGTCGACGCTCTTTAACCACAATGATAACAGACACTATAAGCAGTAATACCGTCTGTATACACTTGCTATCGGGGTGAGTTGCAAATATTTCATTGAAATAACCTGCCGTAATATGAAAGATAATAGCTACGAGGATATTTCGGTTGGTTTTATAATAAAGCCAGTTCATCAAAAAGACAAAAGGAAAGATACTCACGATGAAGTTCAGACTATAAAGCCAGCCCTCACTCACCACATTAGCGTGATAATAACCCTTAATACCTGCAAGGGGAAAATGCCAAACTGCCCAATAAGCTGCAAACAGCATAGACGTTTTGAAGAGACTCATTCGAGAACGGAGACAGTCTGTTCCATAACCATGCCATGCAAGTTCCTCAAGCGTAGGTGCAAGTATAAGGAGGAACCATACAGGGAAGACACCCGAAGTGAAGGTGTAATGACCTGTAATAATGAATTGCGATGGATTGTAACCGAACAACAGAGAAACTGCCATAGCACACAAGATACTTGCTGGCATCAGTAGGCAGGCTGTGAGATAATATTGCCACTTATCGGAAGACAAGTTTAGGAATCTTCCAAGAAAGTCTTTCCGCAGTTCCTGACGCTGAAAAACCAAAATAATGGTCAGAAACATTGGGAAGAAAAGTCCTGCCAATCCCAACAATGGAGCTACCCATGTGCTTTCCGAATAAACTACATGATGACTTACATAACTTGCAGCAAACCAGAATATCCATGGGATAAGGGTTGCCAAGAGATAGAAAAGTACCGTATGACGATACTTGATGACGATGTTTTCTTTCATATTGCTTTGATGCTATCAATAATCAGTGATTACGTAAATAACAAGATGTACATGAACTGTAATAACCAATGTATTACAAAATCGTCACAAATATACTTCCTACATCGCAAAGAGCCAAAATAAAACACTTAAAAGACTCTATGTCTAATATATTTTTGATTTAAATTATCTGATGTTGAGTAAAGATATGATACAGACAATTGACTCTTCAACAAAACATTGCGTTACAGAAATAGTTATCATGAACTGTCAAACTGTGCATCCATTAGCACGAACATAACAATATACCATACTAAATTCCAACACTGTGTAGGTGTATTATAAAATACTACGCTGGCTAATTGTGAGAGCCAGCGTAGTATACGTAACCATAGAATTAATTACTATTTTCTTCAAAAGTCTTAAAAAGACTATTATTTACTTGAATCACTTACTGTTATCTCAATATCCCCTATTCCAAAATAATTACGTATCTGATTTATTTGAGAAAGGTATGATGTTCCATATTTATTTTGCTTTATATATTCTTTAATCTTTGTATAGATCTGTTCTGTTGAAAAGATAGAAAACTGGCATAATATATTAAATCCATCATCTGATTTAGTTGTAATAAAACCTGCACTTGAAATTCCAACAATAACACCGAAAGCATAATCGCTCATTAATTGAAACAATTCATTTCGATTAAACGACTTATTTTTTTCAAGTGAAAGACAACAGACGTAAGTGGCTGCAAGTCCTGTGGCAGATATGTTAGAAATGTACCATTCTCTTAACGAATCAATTTTAATATTCTCATTTTTATTTTGAGGTATACTATTATATCCACTTAATTTTTGGTTAAGTATATCTTCATGATGACTTAAGGTTTCTTGTACTTGAGGTATGATATTGTTAGTAACTTCTGATAACTCGCGTGTAGATTTCGCTACCTTTTCATTAGCTGCTGTTACTTGAGTTAAAGTGTTATCCAATTTTTTTGATAGTTTCTTCATCAATTTACTATGTAACTCCATTTTACTTATCTGATTCTCTAAACCTGAATTAGACTGCATTGTAACAAATATAGCTAATATGGATAGAACAAACGAAGTAATTGTGGAAGCAAATGAAATGTAAGTAAATATATTACTTTTGCTATCACCTCCGTATAATGCGGTTAGAAGAGAGATTACTCCAAGGGTAAGGAATCCGACAATATAATTACGGTGGATTCTTATCATCCGTTTTTCGAGATATTGTGTATCAATTAAGTAATTTCTTTTTAGTGCTTTTTATAGTCACATATAATAGAAACAACAAATATTATGGTAGAACATAATATTAGAAAACAAATAATAGAAAAAAAGGATTTAATTCCATATGAATAAAAAAAGTTATAGTTAGAAAGGTATACAATTTGTATTAAATAATTATCGCAGCAACCCACTACTGGATTACTGCGATTATATTAGTTATTATTATTCTACTTCACTTCCTCTAATTTAACTCATACTGAGTTTCAGTGAGTTATAAGTTTTATGGTACAAGTAAGGGACGCCATAAGCATCCTAAATAACAGGAACCAATAATCATCGAGAGCCATCCGTGCTCTCATCTTGCCGATAAAATCTATCGTTTGTTCTGCATTTCTATCTGTTGTTGCAAAGATACTAAGAATTATCTACCTAAACAAGATTACATGGTACAAATGCGGACTTTGAGGCTAAAAGTCGGCATCTTGAACTTATTGAAATCAACTTTGTATCAGTCTCACTCTATTTCTAGAACATCACAGTTTATCATGTGAATAATGCGTGGATCAACAACCTTATATACTGGTTTTCCGTCCAATGAAGGGAGGAGGGAGTCACGAATTAGATTTAATTTAACCAATTGCTCTATGTGTTTGGTAACATTTTTAGCTGTAACATCTTTATAGAATTCTGCATATTGTTTGGATGTAAACGAAGACAAGCGCATACGCAAGATTTTGTTAATCCATGATTTAAGGTCATTACCCTTTCCTGTTCGAGAAGGATGCTGAGAAATGTAATCAAATTTTTTACAGAAAGTAAGGCATCCATTATAGATGGCCTCTGGCGAAAATTCCGAAATCAAAGAGCCATTTGAGTTGGCACTTTCTATAAAACTCATTAATGTGATCAATGCGCGAGGCGACCCCATAGATAAATCCAAAATTTGACTTTGAGATTGATTGCTGCGAATGAGAGATTCAAATGTTACAGGGTTCTTTTTGTTATCGGAATAATAATACAAACGTTTATTCAGAAGTTTCACAAGTTCTTCATTTTTCCAACGAATGTCAATCTCCTTAAACTTATCAAAACGTATATTTTTAGTATTCAGCTTATTTTTCACCTCAGACCACAAACTAATTACGATTGATAAATCTCGAGTATACAGGAACTCCGTATCAGCCAGAAAGTCAACCATGAAATCGGCAACTTTATCAACATCAGAATTAATTCCACGCACTTCATCAATTTGATCAAATAGCACTACTATAGATTTATATCCTAACGCCTTTGCTGTGGCAATCATATTACGAACAATCTTTATTAAGTTCTGTATAGGCCAACTTGTTATAGTTTCTTTGGGGATTTGGCGTATTTCACTATAGGTTACTCCATGAAAATACTCACCATCAGAAATAGAGAAGTTGGGAGTTGTACCAGTGTAGCTCTGAATTAATTGAGCTGTAATTTGGGTAACAGTTGATAATGTAGTATTTGCTACACCAACACCTAGTTTGTTCCATAGCCACTTAAAGATATTGATTCGATGAACACGTTTGATTGTTTTTGATTTCCAGAAAATCATCTGCCAATAATTGATCGTAAAAAGCTTCAATTAATACACCAATCTCATTTTTTTGTGTTTCCGAAAGATTCTTTACCGAATTGGGAAACTGATATAAATGTTGAGCTATTGCAAAAACGATTCCTTGTATCATTGAATACAAATAATATGATTCATTCCCTTTTTCTGGAAATCCATCATATCGTGTAATCAAAATTGGCAATACTGCCCCCCTGCGTAAATCATTTATTAAATGATGTATCGTTGCTGATTTTCCTTGACCACGTTGACCCAAAACGAAACGACTCACGCCAGACTTCGTTAATTCCAATAACTCATGATAGTTCTGTTGCTCATAATAAATTGCTTCTATATCTATTTCCTCCTCTGCGCTATATTGAGCGAAAGGTGGGGTTGAAATATTCTCTATTTTATACATATTCGTTATTTATAGTAATCGTTTATTGTTAGATATATTATAACACAATGTTACCACGTTTCGTATGTTAACGTAAATATTAAATAAAATTGCGCAATCTCACCAAGTCTGCTTCCACTCCATCCTTAGAGACAAGCGAGTCCTTTGGGAGAACAGAATAGTTCTTGGCAAAGTTCTCTTTGTTGCCTGTAAACCACTCGCCAAATATTGTGGTCAGGTACAACTCAACATCAAGGTTCTCCTTTGGGTTGTACTTGACAATGTTCTTGGCGAACTGCCAGAGTTCAGCATTACGAAGTTTCTTGTTATGAGCAATCTTGAATTGCTTATCTGCAACCACATGTCCAGACTCAATAAAGAGTTTTGTGACCTGCCATACTTTTTCTACATCTTCTACAGGGCACTTCGCTAATGAGAAAAGAAGCGTAACGTACTCTTCGGTATTTGCCAACCTAATCTCACATTCTTCCTTCTCTTTCTGGGCTATTTCCGCTTTCAACCTTTCTAGTTCATCGTGTTTCTTAAGGACTGCATCAACAGTAAAAGCTCGTTCATTCAAAGCATCTACTTTCTTCTGATATTCTGCTTCCAGATTCTGCTTTATCAGTTTTACCTTTTCAACTGCAATTTGATTTGCCAATGAAAGCACAGTGCCATGAAGATTCTTATTTAGATAATCAACGAAATCTACAGTGCTCGTTCTTGGGAAGGCAGCAATATCATTGATAAGTTTATCCAGTTTGCCAGTTACCTTTTCCTCATGAGTTACTTGCAACTCTCGATGGTTCTCTAAAGTGCTTTGCAGACGTTTGGTTTCCTCTTCAATCTTTGAATCCAAATACATCTTCATCCCACAGATTGAGGCTTCGAATACCAAGAACACTGCAGCCACCAAATAGAAATAAGGCAGTAATGAGCTAATGTAATTTGCGGCAACATCATAATTGGTTATTATGCCTATTGCCAACAATATCAGCACAATGATGATCGCTACGGCCACCAATGCCCATACTATCTTTTCTAATATCTTGAAGAATCTTCTCATTGAAATATTATTAATCTTTCGAATTACGGGGTCTTTACTATTAATTGTTTTGGCAAGTTACCAGCAAGTTAAAACAGCAAACACAAAACTTTATATATCTGCAAGTTAACGCCATATTGTCGATCTGTTATTATTTCCTGCAAGTTACAGGCAAGTTAAATGTGTGTCCAAACAGGAATATACTTCATGTATCGAGTAACAACATATCCGCAGAGTGTTAATAAGATACTACAGGATTGGTTTGTCTGTTCTAACATACTTTTGGCGCATATCGTTAGGTTTGTCTGGAACCGTCATGGCCAGTAATCCTGCTTCTACCAACATAGAGACATAAGTCTTTCTGTTCTTTGAGTGTTGGGATAAATTAATATAGTCCAATATATCCGAAGCGGATTGAGGCACAGAGCAGAATTCTAAAACGGCTTTTTGCTTTTCGTTCAGTTCAATTCCGTTACCTTGAGCACCTTGGTCACTACCTTGGACACCATCTTGGACACTTGCTTCATCGGTAGTTACATAGACACCATCAACACCGTCAATATCAAACTTAGGCAATACTAAGACAAAGCTATCCCAAGGAGTAGAGAATGTTGGATCCATACCTTCGGTGTAACCATCATGACTCTTGTAGGCTGTCACTATCTTCTTGAAGCCAGAGCCGCGACGCTCCATGTACTTCAGACGGCTAAAGATGTCGGCAAGTATTGGGTTGCGACGACGTGACGCCATGTTCATTACATCCATATCCTTGATAGAACCGCCATCCATCAAGCCACCAGGCGAGAAGATTTCAAGGCGGTCATCGTACATGTCGATATGCACTTCACTGCCAAGTTCCAGATAGTTGCGATGAATAAGAGCATTTACTAACCCCTCTTCCACAGCACGTTCTGGGTATTCGGGATATTCAAGACGGTTGTCGGCAGTCTTACGCCAAGCCTTTCTTGTGTTTCTGCGCACGAAGTCAAGACCTGCTTGAAGCAAAGACACAAGACTTCCTGTGTATTCCTCATCATCCAACGCATCCATCACACCATTAGCCTTGTCAAGTCCGTTCCATCGAGTGCAGAACAGACGAGAGTGGCGTACAGGAGAATAGTCGGCCAGCAGAGCACCTGCATTAGTCAGTTCACCCTTCTCGTTGATGATACCGAACGACTCATAGTCGCTATCCTCAAACGAGCGGTTGGTACGCTTGAAGTATGTGGCACGAAGTACGGTGAATGCCATATCCTCAAACTTCCAGCGAGACACAAGACTATCGTATGACATATTACTGCCCTTTAGCACCAGTTCCTTGTGCTTCGACATACTTGCCACTACACTCTCGTTGCCCACGCGAACGAATGCCTGCATCTGTCCATCACCAATATAATAATAAGGTGTCTGAGCGCCAGGCATCACTGTGAGTACAACGAACTCCTTGTCCTCTGCCTTTGCGAACGAGAGGTTGAACTCTGGTATTGGATCAATGTGAACCTTGATAGCCTCGCTAATTTTCTCTGCATCGCCTTTAGCATCAGCAAGTCCAACCAAAGTATCATCATCGGCAATACCCCAAATGAGTCTGCCGCCCATGCCATTGGCAAAGGCGCTCACACTCTTGCACCAGCTCTTCGGCTTCTTCACCTCCAGAGCCACCTTCTTATCATATTCTGTTGCCTCGCCTATCAGTTGGCGAATATCGAGTACTTCCATATAATATCTAACGTATTAGCCTACCATTTATTTGATTCAAGAAACATATTGACTCAGAGTGCTATCAAGCTTAACGATTCCACCTTATATATAGTAATATGTGGCATCAGCCTCACAGAAACAGCAGATAATTACCTCTCCGTCGAAATCACTTTCACGTATTGTCTTCAAAGCAATCTGAGCAGCATCTGCTTTTGGATAGCCATACACACCAGTACTGATGCATGGAAAAGCGATACTTTGAATGCCCTTCTCCTTAGCGAAGTCAAGTGCGGTCTTGTAACATGAAGCCAACAACTGAGGTTCATCCCCATTGCCATAATACATAGGTCCGACAGTATGGATAACATACTTGCAAGGCAGGTTATATGCCCCAGTTATCTTACTTTGACCAGTCTCACAACCGCCAAGAGTCATGCACTCCTTCAAGAGATCATGACCTGCAGCACGATGGATAGCACCATCCACTCCTCCACCGCCCAACAACGAGCGGTTTGCAGCATTGACGATAGCGTCAACCGACAGTTTTGTTATGTTACCAACGACAAGTTTTATCTGTTTCATATACAATTACTCAATATCGGTTAAAACCATATCGCAAAATTCGTTTGCATTATTTGCATTATAAATTTTGGCGCCAATATTCTTTAATGGTTCATAGCTATGTAGTGATTTTGAACCACCAAGTAAAAATATATATAACTTATTATCGTCATTCAAATAATCACGGAAATAGCTTACAAATTCATTGATGTTGCCTAAGTCACCATCTGTAATCAACACCGTAACCAAATCTCCAGACTTTACTTCTAACGTAGATTTAATTCTTGAAATTGGAAATTTCGTTCCACCGTGGCCATTTGTTAATAGACGCTCTTTTACGTCATCATATTTGTCTGTCCAATCAACGCATGCATCGATTTTATCACTAAATTCGATAAGTGCGACCTTGCTTTTTGTTGACTCAAAGTATGATAAAATACCATATGATGCAAGAACAGCCTGATGCATATTATCTGATTCCTTCATCGCAGACCCCATACTACCAGATGTATCAACGACCAATAACAAATCCATTTGTTTGCTTTCTGTACCTTTTTCATCATTAGAAACATATTCCCACTTTTTGGTAGTTATTCCAGGAATAAGTCGTGGAGAAGTCATATAGGTTAGCATTAACTCCAACTCTTCTATTGGATCTCCAATTCTCCATGTAGAAGGATATGCATATGAAGACTTGTTTCCTGTATTTGAAGTTTCAACAATTGGTATCATATTTGCACTTTGGACATTAAACCATAGTGCTTCCTTCTGCTTTTCAGACATATTGATAATGCCAGCAATTGTTAATAAGTCGATGAACTCTTCAACAGAAGTTTCTTCTGCGAGTACTTCTATTGCTTCTTTGACTTTATCAGGATCCGCAAAAATAAAAGCATTTCCGTGTTCATCGCCATCTTTTGGCCTACCAACATCCTGATGACTGCTCTGCTGTTGAGAACCCTGCTGACCGCTCTGCTGTTGAGAACCCTGCTGAGGATTCATTTGGTCTTCAACGTATAGTTTAAAGAATGTTTCTGCGTACTCTTCAACTTTGTCCAGAAATGACGATTTATCTTCTGTGCTGTTTTTTGTGAATGAATCTGCCAAATTATGGACAATTTTTAAGAGCTCAGGATCCGTTTCATTAATACCAAGATCTTCTTTCCAGATTGCCTCTTTTGTTAGAAACATTAATTTACTATGTCTTGGACAGTCACTGATATTAGCACCTTTGTTTATCCAATCGATTTCACTCTTTAAGGTTTCTTTACGATGTCTATAAAAGTTTTTTGTATCAACAATAATATCAGCTGCTTGATTTGAAATTGCTCCACACGCATATTCTATATTGATACCAAGATGAGAGAAATGCATATAATAAACATCTCTTATTCTTTTTAGCATTCTAAAATGAGTAATAACATCAAATGGGCAACACATATAATGCTCTGTTTCATGTCTTGTAAGTACTTTTACCTCATTCTGGAACTCATGGAAACTTACAGGAAGTTTTCCGAAATTTAGATGAATCTGCCAAGTCTTATCAATAGTAATATAGTATTGTCCAGTTGAATAATTAGCATCATCTGGCAAAAGCATTTTGACAATGGGCATAGGAATCCCCAAGGAATTGTGATATTCCTTGACGAACACATACTCGATTGCTTCTTGGGCTTTCAATCTATATGTTTCTATATCAATTGACATCGTTTGCTTGTAAGTATTTGAACAATTCGGAATCTTCGTCCCCTTGGTAGGTAAATATATATTTCTTCAATCTCTTAACTGACAAGTCACATGCATCTCGTGTGATATCCAACAACTTAAATGGTTTAACTTTTTGTATGTCACCATTTGCAAGGTCGGTACCGGGGATGACCGCTTGAATAAGAGCAGACAGCTTAGAATTCAATAATATTGATTCTTTTTCGAGCTTAAATGTATATTCCTTTATTTCTATCTTCTTGATAGAACGGTTAACTCGCTCTGAAATGTATTGTCGATTTGGAATATCATATCTAAATGCTAATTCAGCTTTAATAGCCTTAAGCTTAGAAATATCACCCATTGAGTTATCTATCTGATTGTTATATGACACAATCTTATCATAAACAGGAGCATATTTTTCATTTAAGACTGGGACAATCTCTGCAGATATAACAAGAGAATTATACGACGAGTCTCTAATTTCTTTAAGATACTCATTGAATTCATCTACTGATAGTTTTCCGGTCTTAACTCTTTCAAAACTCATAAGAAGATCTTTTATACCATCAAACTCATTCTTGATCATTTTAATGATATTTCTTGTTCCATCTAAATCGATATTTGTTATATAGATGGATGTTTGCTTCCCTGAATTTGTGTTTTTCCAATGTTCAGTTAAAGTTCCTACATACTTCTTGCTTAGAACGGATCTATGCCAAATCATATATGGAGCTAACACCTCAATATGTTTTACATTGACTTCTCTGTCTCCAAGGAACCAAGCAAGAGCTTTACCATATCTATACAAGTCTTCTTTTACTCTGACACTTAGAGGTTGCTTGATCTTTGAGCACACTTTTTCTGGTGCACACATATGACAATTCTCACAAAGACTCTTGTCAACAGACAAGTTGTCATTTGACTCTTTAGAAGTTCTTTCACAAAGACGATATGAAGCAATAATGTAGTTGATAAACAATTCTGCTTCTTCAGTATATGGAATGTTCTTAACCGTTTCTTGAAGTTCTTCTATATTAAAATCCTGAAGATATTCTTCAATACGTTCATTATAAGATGATTTATCTCGTTTTCCAATAGTGCTGAAACTGTCATAATCAGGCATAGTTATCGGAAGAGCCAAAGCAAATCTGTCCTTGAATGGCAAAGACAATTCCGTATTCGCATTGTCTTTGGGATTCAAGGTTGCAAACAGTGTGAAGGCAGGAACAATCATACTTTGATCATGATATTTTACTGACCCTTCTGCGAGCAATGACAATAGAATATTTTGCGCATATGGAGATAAACGGTTAATTTCATCAATGATTTTCCATCTTGATGTGACAAATTCGTTCCAAACCACTGACAATTTACCATTATCAAGTGGTTTCTTGCCTGTCATTTGAGCGAAATCTAAACTACCGAGGATTTTTTCCTCTGTCAATTGTGGATGTCCTCTCAATATACAATCTTCAATCTTTTCCTTGGTAAGATGACAAAACAACTGACCTAAATACTTGGACAAGGTGGTTTTTCCGCCACCATGTCCTCCATACAACATCATTGTGCCACGCTCAACAAGTGCATTTATTACTGCAAGCGTTTCTACTAAATACACTTTTCGATCTTTCAGTTTTTCGCTCGAGAACTTTGCATCTTCAAGTTCTGAATTGTGCACATACAAATTGTTTATTCGTATGTTATCTAATGCCTGAATTATATCAATATTTGTCATTTTTAGTATTCTTTTGTATATGACAGTTTTATCAGTCCATTCTCTAACAACTTGCGCAGATAGTTATGGTCAAAGTCTGATGGTGTTAACTCTAGTGAATCCCTTTGTTGTAACCAATCTATCTCTGTTTCCAAGCCTGATTTCTTCATTATGTCTTCAAATATCTGCTGAGTCTTATTTTTGTCTTCAAGCATAGTATCGAAAGTTTCATCAGAAATAGAATTCATAAAATCAGAGAGTGGCACCAAGCCATTCACAATTGTTGCCAGAGTTCCATTTTCAGAATCATATATTGAATCAATATCATTTTGCAATTCTGGATGGGTGTTTACAATCTTTTCCAGCATAGCCTTTTTGGTCTTGTTATAGTTTGTCAGGAATTCCTCAAAGCATTCTTTTACTTCGCCAAAAGTCCTTGTCTCCGAACTATGGAGCTTTGCAATATCATTATGACATTTGTTTAGTTTTGGAACGATTTCCTCAAATTTCACAGTAAGTATCTGTGGTAACACATTAGTGCTTCTTACCGTCTTGTAATTCTTGATGAGCAGATCAATCTCACCTTCTTTTTCAAATCCATCCCAAGTTTTATTAAACGTCAGTTCGGCTTCTGCATAGAATTTTTTTATGTCAATGTATTTGGTTTCAATATCATTCCAAGTATTCTCAATAAAGTTATTCAAGCGCTCGGCAACATCTACTTTTGTTGCCAACATTGTGTCGTCGAACTTTGTGAAAAGCTGCTTCAGTGTTTCATCCGAATTACTTGAGATACCTGTACTTGAAAGTATTGTTATTACTCTCTTAATAGACGCAATTCTATTTTTTACTCGCAAGTATAGTTTTGACTTATTTTCAGATTCATTAAGTGCAGTAAGATTCTGTCCAATTTTTATAGACTGCTTAATTATCTCGGAATAGAATGACATTGTTACATCATTCTTTTGTTCTTCTGTATAGAGATCTTCTACATTTGTATAAGCCAATTCAGAGATTTCGGCAAGACCAACAAATTCATCCTCTAAGCCAGTTAAAAAGCCATCAATGTTATTCTCAAATTCATCTGGTTTATTTACAAATGCAGAGACGTCTGATTTCAACTTTTTGTTGAAATCAGAGATGATTTTATCAAAAATGCACTTGTCATCATCAAAAGAGATATTCTCAAGTGTACCTAATATTGACTCAATTCTAGACGAATATGTCTCATAATTTCCTTTGAGGAACTCGCGTAATTTGGCAATATTCTTTTCGTTATTCTTTGTATGCTCCTCAACCCAAGACACAAAAGCATCTAACCCTGGAGCTGTCATTTTTTCATATAAAAAATCAAATAACTGCTCAAGTTGCTTTGTGCATTTTTCAAAATCATTTTTGGTAAGGATATTTGAAATCCTTTCCTCAATTGCATTAAGCTCATCTTGCCACTCTTGTTTGCTAAGTTCAAGTTTAAGAGTTTCGGCATATTTATCACCCTTTTTTATCTCAAGAGCCTTATTGTATTGCTTTGTAATTTTATCAATATTCATATGGTTACTCTTTTAATAAATCTTTGATATATTCATAAACCTTGTTATAATTTAAAGCTTCTGCCTGGCAATCCTTACAGAGCTTTAATGCTTCGTCCATTCGAACCTTATAAGAAGAATTAGTCAAACCTGTTTGAAGAAAGACTTTGAACTTCTGGATATCAGACTCGTCAATTGAAGTTTCTTTTGCAGGATGCAATTTTGCATCAATGACATTTTGGACTTCTGACTTTGGTGTCAAATATCTAGCATACTGCGTCCAACACCAATCACCATCATATCTTTGCGGCTGACCATTAGGTTTAAGGTCAGAAAGATTAATAAGCTTAGCAGTCAATGGATCCTCGTATATCGTATTGATAGGTAACTGATATTCTTTTTCAATAAACTCTTTCTTACTCTTTAAGAATACCAAAATACCATTAATTTGACGCTCAACAGCTTTGGCTTGGGAAACAATATTAGTGATTCTCCATACGATTGATGAAATAATAGCAAATATTGACACACCATCCTTGTCTTCTAATACAATTCTCTTACAGTTTGTAAGTAACCTAGATACCAATTGTAATTCAGACACATATCCTTGGAAAGGCATCTTCTCAGGATTCGCTTTCGCATAATTCTTAGAATACAACAAATCAGTTATAGCCGTTATGTATTGACTTGAATTAGACATTGTTGAAGCGAGTTCTGTTTGCTTTTCCTCAATTCTGGCATTCAACTGACTACGTAGCGAAGAGAAATCTATCTTTTCTATATAGGCTTTAAGATATAGCAATTTTATCAATGTACGCCCCTTGCTAAATCCATACGACATATCATTATTGTATGAAGCTATCCAATGATCATTTAGAGGATCCTTCATGAAAGTCAGCAGTTCGCTCAACTTACTTGCAGGTCTCTCATTATTCATCATAGTAGTGAATGAACACAAATGTTTAATGATGTAGTCCTCATTGTCATAAGAACTCATCAATTTACTTGCAGATTCTCCTGATAAAATACTATATATCTGATCAAAGAATAAAGATTTGTTAATACTATCTTCAATTGGAGGCAGATACAAAGCATTTCTAAAGTTTCCTACTTCCTGAAGGATCTTTAGTAATGATTGATAACTTGATGTAGGTTTCTTTGTATTCTCCAATATATAGTACATTGCAAGATACTTGCTCTTTGAATCAGTTATATTTGCAGATTCAAGAGTGGCAAAATCCCAAAGAATATTGTCTTCATAATCTTTCTTTCGCAGATTAGATTTTCCATTGCAGACTCATGGTCTTTCTTCTGTTCGAGAGAGATTGTGTTAATCACACAACTATCCCCTTCCAGTACAAGTCTGGAATAGTGTTCAATTGTTCTTATAGTCTCCTTTTGCTTTGTCCATTCTCTGTTTTTTATAACGTCAATGGCTGTATGGAAGTCACATGTACGATTATCATCAATCAGAACAATTTCATTGCAAGAACCAGCGGCTATGACAATTTTTGCCACAGAGTCAATAAAATCTGCTATTTGTCCTCCGAAATTGAACTGATAGTGATTATAATCCTCAAAAACCAACTTCTTCATTTTACAGATTGGAAGAAGGCTGCCTGATCCATCTTTACAAACTTCTTCTTTCAGTTGGTTTAAATATTCGTTCTCTTGGAGGTATACTATTCTAATAGTTTTGCCAGCATTGGTATGCAAGTCGTTCTTTTGAGATTTGATATAGTCCTTAAGCCTGAGGATATACTTTTGTAAAGGTTCATCCTCTAAAACTGGAACAAAGATAATTGTATTGTCATTACTACAAGAAGTCAAAAGGACACTCTGTCTGAAAATTGATGATTCTAGTTTTTTTTCCAGACTCATATCCTTGTATTTCAACTTTGGAGAGCCAATAGGTTGTTCAATGATTTCCCTAATAGCACGTAATGAATACTGCATATAAATCTCATTTCCAGATTTAATTTTGCAAGTTTCAAAAATACTATTTATATTTTCAAAGTTATCATCAATTGTTTCCTCTTCGACAGAAGATTCAATGAATTTGATAGAATCCAAGATAAAATCTTTTGTCTCTCGTGTTACTTGGTCATCATTGTCCTCATATTGACTAATAAAGTCGTATGTTAACTCGAGTAATGGAATAAGGAATGTTGTTGCAAGTGCTTTTTCTTTATTATTTCTGCAAGCAGTTGAAAAAGCTATTTCACCATCAGAATTTGAGCACGCTGATAGAATATAGCTAAAATACTTTCCCACGTTTATGATATAATCAACGCTTGTGTATTTTCCTTGCTCTTTACACTTTTCAAGGTATGCAGAAAAATCATTACTAATCGCAGGATTGAGCTCTTTTACTACTGATACAAGCTCATCTGTACAGAAGAAATATTCTGCACTATCCTTCATTGCCTCTCTGTATGAATCCTCAACCTTAATGGATTGTGGTTCAAAATCGAGCAACAGTTTACCTACGATCGGACGAATGTAGCTATTCATTTGGTTGAAGTAAGAAACCTTGAGGTATTTTACTTCTTCACCACTTTCATCAATTGGTTCATTGAAAATGTCTTTTACAAGGAATTCTGTTGCATCATAATCCTTATAAATGTTATAATCAATGGCATCCCATAATTTTTGTATATGACCTGGACGGCAACGAGACATCCACCATATAAAATTCACATATCCATTAGCACACTCCTTCATAAACTTGCGTTTAAGTAAGGCTACTGTTGGAAATGGGATCTGAATTGTCTTCAGTCTTCTATTAGCAGCTGTTTCGCTATCATTATTTCCATCTGTTCCCTTTTCTTTTGCTACTTCATATCCAGAAGCTGGACCATTGCCAATTACTAACAAGAAAGGTTTTGTCTGAACAACTTGATCAAACAATTCACGAAGGATGCCACCTCCTGATGATTCAACATGGCGTTTGAGCTCATAGAATTTTGACTCAAATTCATCTACGAGGAGTAAAGGAGGTGTAGTGCTTTCTAATGCTTGACGGATAACTTCTTCGGAAAAAACGAGTTTGCCAATTTCTGATTCATTAGTATCATTAGAATCCAAAATGACAGGGACGAAATCTTCCAAATACTGGGTTAAGGTTGGATTCTCAGAATCATCACCAGACTTAAAATCAGGGAAATCAATATCGTTAATATCATTCCAATTAGAGTTTTTCAATTTGTCAATCTGCAATTTAATGATACTATTGATAATTCTGCTAAGTTGGTTGTTTTGAACCTTACCAGATTCTGATACCTCTGCTTCCTTCTTTACAGCATCAACAATCTTAGCCAAAGGCATATAAAAGGTCGGCGTTTTTAGCACCTCCCAACCATAATGAAATAGATAGTATAACGTTGTTGACTTACCGATACCAAAAGCGCCCTGTAACATAATTGGCTGGATATTGCCTTTGTTACAGCCGTCTTTTAGATCAGACTCTACAGTTTCTCTTAGTCTCTTATGTTCATTACTAAGATCAACCCATTTAATTCTTTTTATGAGTGGGATGTAAGTTCCTGCCATGTTATTACTTTAATCTAATAGTTATCGTTTTATTCAAAAGTGGAGAATCTATTTGGTATAAACCTTTTTGCAAACCACCATATACTATTCTCTCGGAATTTGAAGTACCTTCAATTTGTTTATTTTCAGGATTTCGCAATACTACTTCTACCTTAGGGGTAATAGTTAATACGAACTCTGCTTTCTTTTTTCTGACCTCAATAGAGAAAGGTATATGCTCATCATTGAACTCAATGCAATCATTCTCAGAAACGATATTATTTGTTCTGGCAGCCATCGCATATTCTTCATGTCCATTCAGAGGAATCAACCTTGGCTTGAGGACATTCATTTGAGGCATATGTTTTGTCTTTGAATAATCCTCATAATTAACATCAACAGAAAATGAAAAATTCTCAGATCTTTCAAGGTTATTCATAAACGCACTCACAGAATGGTTCAAGAATCGAGCATTTGATATTTCTATTTCTCTGAATTCTTCTTGATCATTTGTTAGTTTACAGTCTTTGGAAGCACTATCCAAATAATAATCACCAACATATTTGTCAAGAATTTCAGTAAGAATTGGTTGCTCATTCCATCGCTCTACAAGGAATGGAAAGCCTACTATAGAATCGTCTTCACAAATTTGATCAGTCTCAGATGCCATTTCAACGAACGGAGATATAGGGCATGCTCTAACAAAGCTTTCATCTTCTCCAATCATTTCCTCTTGAGAAACCAATAAAACCATAATAGGAGCAACCGTCGACTGGATTATTCCTTCAAATCCATATAGCTTCTTTTGATTGTCCATATCTGATTCTCTTTGATTTTTGGAAGGAGATGCATATAATTGACAGGCACATCATTTGAAGCGAACAGGTCGTTAATGTTTGCCAATTCGCTATCTGATATAATAATGTCTTCTTTCACCTCAGGAATTGTTGGGTTCTTGAGGAAATCATTTATGATGTTCATATGTTCAACGTTTGTCATAATGGTAATACTCCCGATTCTGATATTTTGTCCAAAGATAAAGCAATATTTTGCAAGAAAGAAATACCTTCCTCTTCATTCTTAGGTACATAGGTAGAGAAAATTTTCTTCTTAAAATCTTCTATCTTGCGATGGACAGAACTTTTTGGAAGGTTATATTTATCAGCGATAGATGACAATGACATACTACCTGTATTCTGAAATATATACTCTAAGACTATACGTGCATCTACCTGACTTACGTCTTCAATTATTGTCTTTATTGCTTTGGTCTGCTCATCGTTAAGTTGATTATCAACAACTTGATTCTCAGGCTCATTTGTTTTGAATACTGACTGATCTAATAATTCAAAGACTGCTTTAGTCAAAGACAGAACAGACACATAGCCATCAGCCGACAAAAGAACATCTCCAATTGCCAGTTTCACAATCGGCTTAAAATGCTTAGTATCTTCATTAATTGGATAATGAGCAAGATACTTAACAATATCATCCAAATTATCTATCCAGTTATTGCCATCGGACATTGAACTCTTAACATAAGTTCTATATTCATGAGATTCTTCTTCATAGTCTTCTTGACATATTTCTTGAACAAGTTCCTGACACTTTTGATAACTCAAACCTTCCTTTTGTTGTTCTTCCTTGATTCTGGTAGAAACAAAGGAAATGAACATTTGTGTAAAGTAGTAAGACAAATATTTGAATGGCACTTTTGACAAGTATTTGATCTTATTTTTGAATATGACCCACTCAAAGAATTGGTGACTCAATTCCTTGATATCATCACTTTGCCAATCATTATCACTATGATCTGATACAATGATGTTTCTCTTCCATTGGTATTTCCTGACCATGGAAGCAATCGTACTAAGTATGCTTGCGTAGCCTCTGGATGTTAGTTTCCAGAAAGCAACTCTAATAGATATTCTTCCTTAAACATTGACTCCTAGGCTAAATTTGATTTGTAATTTGAGTTCTTCTGTTTGGCTGTCACTTAAGGTGTCTATCCCATTCCAACCACGTTGCAGATTAGTTAAATCCTTAGAATTATATGTCATTCTAAGTTTTATCAAGAAGTGAGAGTAAGGACAATCGGGATCATCAGGATTGATCTTTACCCGAAAGACATTTGTGCCCTTGTTATAGTCTTTGGACGTTCCTGGAATTATCCAGCATTTTTTGTTTTCATCAAATACTCTTCCAACAACAGACGGATGAAAATCATCCTTATCTTTGTTATGAGCAAAATGATTATTCCAAATACCATTCGGAGCAACCCATATAGAGCCTATTACAGGACAGTAAATATCCTGTAATATGCTCTTCCATTTGGATAATTGTAAATTAATCATTTGATATATCTTTTGATAATTGATATTTTGAAATTTTTTTGATTATTGCCTAAACATGATCTTGAACTATTATCAAGTCCTTCAACTTTACCAGCATGAAAGGCATCTTAGGGCTTCCCCAATAGATTGAATCCTTATCAATATCGTGAACATTGAAGGATAGGATTCTTAGTTCCTCCTCTGTACCGCTTTCCTTATGAATACGAATCATGAAGTAAGCAGTATTACCAGGTTTGGACGGATAATCTTCCGAAGTAAGCTTGTCTGCTGTCCATACATCATGTTTAGATTTCACGATCTTTCGGATACCACCTGCCCATTGCTCTCCTTTAGAATGAAGCAACAGATACTTTGCTTTCATCCATGGAGAATCAGCTATCTTGTCAAGTGGTATGTTATACCACAGATGATCAAGAGTCCATTGTTTCTTTTCCGCAGAACCAGACAGAGCTATCATAACGAGGTCATCGGCAACTATGCCTTCTTTTTCTTCTTCGGTGACATAAGCAAGTGTACGTTGAGGTTTTGCTTTTGCCACATGGCTCTCTGTACTTACTTTCTCCATAAGGATAGAACTTAAGTGACCACGAAGCAAACTTCCTTCCTTCACTTTATCAACGCTTGGCAACAGAGAGAATGCACCAATGTTCACACTCTCCACGCTGGCACTATAATAGCGTCTCAGGATGTTTTCATCTTCACCACGCCCAGGGAACAGAATATAACCTCCGATGATTTCTTTCGAACGGAAAGGTTCATGTTCCTTACTATAATAGATTGCATCACGGTAACGATGCATCTGATTGATGGCATCCGTAGGGGGGATAGTCTCCACCTTCCAACTGCTCCAACTCTGCTATATCCTCTGCTTCAAAGTCCTTATCCAGTTTCTTGTCATTTACTACGCGATACTTGGCATCATAAAGATAAGTCAACACAACCTCGCCAGAAGCTTTACGAATGTTGAGCACAATGTCAGGACGTTGCTCGGTAGTGGCAGTATTGATACCCATTCCGTATTCATCATTGCCACTCCTTCGGTTGAAGGTGTGTTGGTAATGAAGTGTCACCACATCACCCTCATGAGCCTTTAGCATAGACTTGCGCTCATCACTATCTTCATCTTTGTAAGCAGGGTAATGATATTCCACAATATGCTCCAGTGTCGAATCTGTAAACGGATTAAGCAATGTTCCTTTGGGTTCGGTTACAAGCAGTTCGTATTCAGGCATGGCTCTGTCAATACCCATCACCTCTGCCACCATCTTCTTCATTTTGATGAAGCACCATAGCTCGTATATCTCCCAAATCTGTAATGTGCCAATGTTGGCTGCACCATTATAAAGGTCTATGCCTCGTTTCAGTTTCAGCCAATCCTTGTATATCTGTTGATATCCCGTTCGGCTTTGCAACACCAAACTCTCCTGTTTCAATCCGTCAAATCTCCCGATGGTCTTGAAGAATGGATGCTTCTGTAGTTTTTGGATTGTATCGCTGTAGTTAATCCACGTCTGTCTGTGTTTTTCCGACAACTCCTCCTGTGTTGTAGAAAGAACCGTTGCAATGATGGTGTTGAGTTTACGTCCTATGCTTTGGAGTGTATGTTTCACGAAACGGTTCTCCATCGTGTCATGGGTGGAGCAAGCCTCGTCATAACTGAAAAAATACTCCTCCAGTTTGCCTTCGTGTTCCACTTCGCCAAAACGTTCCTCCATCTTGGGAGTCCAGCGTTTTATATGTTCAGCCTTACGCGATGTGCGGTAGTTCACCATCTGCGAATGCGGATTCTTTATCACACGGCTCACATTTTTCACATAGTCATCAACCACACCCTGAAAGGCACTCATCCATGTGGCATCGTTGTTAACATGGCCACGCATAAACTGCTGCATGGTGATGCTTAAATAGCGATAGATTACATCTGTGTACTCATCGTTCACCTCTTTCAAGAGAGACTTGTAATCATTCTTTGTATCCAGTTTGGAGATACCACATCAAAGGTTATGTAGGATTTTCGACGTTTGCCCTTCTTCTGATAGTTGAACTCCAAACGGAATCTTCCAGGTTCGTTGAGGAAGTCGATGTTGCCACAAAGTATCTTTACCGAACGCCCCTGCTTGTCGTACGATTCTCCTTGAAAAAAGAAGCATTCTTCTATATCCTTCCTTACATGACAGATCTCTGGCTCACCTTCCACGTCGTAGAAGAGCACATTAATCTGGTACATGCATGTCTCGTACATTACAGGCCACAGGTCGCTCCACTTTGTTCCGTTCTTCAGAAGTATCTCTTGCTGACGCTCAGTAGGCGCTTCGAGAAAAGGTTTTTCTAATTCGAGCTGACACTCATCCTGACTTGTGTATTCGCAATACTCTCTTGGCGCATTGACCGCAGGATTTGTTCTCCTAGTATAATCAATGCGCCCTCTGAAGCGTTGCCACGAGTATGTGATGTCCTGTGTGCGAACAATCACCTCATAGTCGCCTCCAACATGAGTAAAGTGTAACGTCGGTGTCTGCATAACAACCTAAATCTTATATTTTTATGGCCAGAAACGAGTGAACTCCTGGTTATCAAGGCGTTCTATCATTTCCTCAATCTTTTCTTTCGCAGTTTGCTGATGATCGGCATTCTCATTTTCATTGGCATTTATGGTAGGAGCCAGTTCTCTAAGCCACTGAAGGCGGTTTGTGCATTTCACATCACCAACAATTTGTGCTGTCTTTAAGTTGAATACATCGCTATCTCCCTCTATGCGAGGTAACACCTTCATTAGCAGAATACAATCGATTGCATTATTTACAATAGTTTCAAGCTCTGTATTTGAATCATTGTCCAGCATAATACCAACCATGATGGTAAGTTCGTTCAGCACACGATAACTTATCTCAAATGGAGTACCCTTTAGTGCGGCATTTATGGCTTCAAGCTTTTCTGGCAACATTTCGGTTAGCTGTTTAGCGACGTCAGCATGAGCCTCCAACACCTCATCGGCATTTACGTAATTCTGCTTGAAAGCCATCTGCCACTTCTTCTGCTCCTCCTCATCAAGGTAGACAAGGGTGTGGCTTCCACCGAACATATTCTTAAGTTTGCCACCATTCATCTCAATGGTCATGGCACGATCTATCACCTTGCGCGAGAACTGATGAGTAGTATCATCCATGTTCACAGTACCGATTATAATCACGTTCTCGGGGAGGGTGAGGCCTTCATCGCAAAGTGTAAACTCTGATCTATTCTTTGAAACAATAGCTTTTTCATCCTCAGTCATCTGCGATTCCTTGAAGAATGTAGCATACCAATCACCATCGCTGATATGTTTCTCTACAGTAGAAACCATTCCTCCCATTTCTTTCTGATAAATCTGAGAGAAATACTTACCTTCTACAATCACACCCGATTTAATTTCATCAGTGCCATCCTCGTGTTTTACCTTCTTCCTTGTCTCCATCACACTCAGTATCTCTGCAAAGTACTGCTCTACAGGTGCAAGGTTCATCTCGTAAATGATAATACAATGGTTCGTTGGCATCCTCAACCTTTTCATCTGGATGTAATTGCTTTTGTGCTTCAAAAACTGCTCTATTGCTATTATAAATAGCTTCAAGACCAGCCAGTTCTTCGCTTAATGCACCAAAATTTTGTTGCACGCTTCTGTAAAAATTCATAAGGGGTGCATTGATATCATTGATTACGGCATTATTGTGCTCGAGATGGAAAAACATTGCCCCTCCACCAAAAAATGGCTCGATATACCGTCCGTTGAAGTTCGGTATATAAGGTAATATTTGAGGAATTTCTTTCGATTTTCCTCCTCTGTATTTTAAGATTGGCTTCATCCTTTATTCTTCAAAATAATATGTATCAAATTTCTTAACTTCGTAAACACGTTTAGTGCTTACACCAACATTGTACTCAATCATATAACGAGCCAGGTCTTGCCTATCGGTGAGAACAATCTTCTGGTGAAGCCCAAGTATTTACATTTTTTATTTCTCCGTATCGTCCTCACTTGAGTGAATCAGATTCTTCAAATCCTCTTTCGGCGGCAACAGCTCATTCAGTTTTTTAGCAAGATTGTTTTGGTAGGTTGTCACTCCCATTGGCTTGAGATAGTCCTGAAGAACATACTCCACACATGCCTTATCAGCCTTCTTGCAGAGGATAATGCCTACAGATGGATTCTCATTTGGCAGTTTCCTCGTCATCTAGTACACGCAGGTAGGCTTTCATCCTTCAATTCGGCAGTTATGTCTGCCGAATTATCGTTTGAAGACGCATCTTTAATATCGGTAGTCAGGAGTACCGAATTAGGCTCAATGATTTTCCATTCCTCATAGAATGTTCTCATACGCTTGATCATGGTCTCTCCAAAGCCTTTTAATCCTGGCAGTTCATAGCGAAGCTGCTTGCTGATAGTAACGATAGCCCCCGTGCCTCAAAAACCATTGCGAGAGTTCTGCGACACATAGCGACCAATGCTGTAGTAAAGTGCCAGTTGCTCATGCACTACCGTCTGTGCGACACGAGCCTGACTCTTCAGTATGGCACACTTTATCACGCTTACCACATGATTATATTGTGTGACTTCCTTCTGAACGGTTTCTGAAATATTCTTTTCCATTATATTATTCTTTTATCACTGGATCAGGCACAGCCTCGAAGCGGACGAGGTCGTTGAGGTCAACTTTCAGGAGCTTAGCTATTGTCATTGTCATCTCAAGGGATGGCTGACAGGCGTTAGTACACCATTTGCTCACAGTGGCAGGGTCTTTGCCTAACTGCTCTGCGAGCCATTTGTTGGTCTTACCATTATCAACTAAGCCGTCTTTATGCGATTGAGTTTTCTGTCCATACGACACCTATATTTAATAATATATATGCTGCAAAGATACTAAATTATCTTGGAGCAATTGATAAATACGCAATAAAAAAGACGTCTTTATACTGCTTTTGTTTGTATTAACATACAGGATGTAGTTTGTTATTGCATTTTCGGACGAAAACGACTCAGCAATAAGGAAAATAGCATACATACCTCTTCGTCTGGTGTTATTACGAAGAGGTATGTATTGCGGTTGGACGAATCAACGATCAAGAGTCCTGTACGTCTTGAAGAAGTCATTTGAATGAACAAGAGAGTCAAGTTCATGATAGTCTTTGGCAGCATTAGCATTCTTAATCACATAACGATAAAAGATGCGGTTGGTTCTGTCAAGATCCATAACTGCGCTCTGATAAAGGCTAATGCAAATAATTATCGCGAGTCCTCCTATATATAATAATGTATAGGTCATAGCCTTACGATTGTGGAAATAGGCTTTTACCTGTTGCCACTTGTATTTCAGCCATGCCATGAGAGAGGGAGTCTCTGGTGGAGGCGGGGCTGTAATGCGTGATAGTGCGTCACCCCAAACCTTCAGAAGAGCATGAACTGATTCTGCAGGTTCATCTTCATCAAGAGTCTTCAGACCGATGAAGCGAATTGTTCTCTGAATCTCGGGAGAGTATTCTGGAGCCCACTCAGCAACCATTGATGTCGTTTGAATACCCTGGGCGGTGCGTTTACTGGCGAGTAGGTCACGTTCTTTCTTAGCCTCTTCATCTTGTTTCGCCCAATGTTTTTGAGCCACTCTCCATCTGCCTTGTTTATTACAGAGTGAAGTTTGCGTATATTATCTTCAGTAAAGATGTCTGTATGTTCTGGCTTTGCGTCGTGGTATTCAGCTATTACTTTATAGACTGCTTCTTTTAATGCGTTATAAGAAATGCTGTTTGTGGATTCTGCTTGGGTGGTTGAAGTAGTAGGCTGTATGGAGCCAACTACCTTAACAAGTTCATCCAATGCCGACTCCATTCTGTCAAGGCGCTGGTCTCTTGCCTCGTCCTTCTCGTTTATAACAGACAAGTCGTCGAGGATGTTTTCTAATAATTCGTTCTTTGCCATAAATGTGTTCATTTGATAGTAATTAGTGTCTACCACGTATATGGCTAACACCCTGATTGCGCTTTTTCTTCTTGTATTTGTCATCGTCGCCCCAACCAAGTTTTGATGAAGAGCCTCCGCCACCACCTACCGATATGGCTGGTTGGTATGGCAGAAAGAGAATCTCTGTCAATGCTGCAAGTCCTACATAAATGGCATCATTGCCAGCATCTGCAACATCATCAAACTTATCGATCAACTCTGAGAAGAAAGAAGATGCGAGACACTTGTCGTCTCCCAAGTAATCAGGGTGCTCAAACATCTTTGGCTCTGCCTGAAACGGGATGCGTAGGTTGAAGTCAGGAAACAGAATGTCAATTCTGCTACGAACTTCTAACTCTTTACGTGATTCGATCCAGTCCAATCGGGCATCTTCATATATATCTCTTGCCTGTTCGTGAACGATTGCAATCGGATTACCAAGTTTCTGACAAAGCCTGTCAAGCGTAAGCGACGGATCTAGTTGCTTGCCACTGAAGGAAACATCATGCCTCATTTTTGTACCGACCCTATCCTTGGCGATAGAGAATGAGATTCCCTCAATGCCATTAGATTTCTTGTTGTAGCGGAAGCGACAGCGAATGCCCACAAATGCAAGGTCGTCCTGGAATTGCTTCCAATTGGTTGCGGACTGGAGCGATTCCATTACGCAATGCATCATCTGATATCGAATAGCATCCATGGAATGGAGTCGCTTCTCATTGACGGAGTTCTTTCTGAACGGCTTGTAAAGTCCGTACTCATTGGTCATGTCTTTGCAGACCTTGATGTTCCTGTCCTTCTCATGTGAGTCGCTTGTGCATCTTCCTTGGAAGTTGATGCGGTTCACGATAATGTGAACGTGAGGATGCTTCTTGTCGAAGTGCCGGAAAGCAACAAATTGGTTGTCATCATAACCCATTCGCTTCAGGTAGTCATGAACAATCCATTCCAATTTTCTGTCAACCAACTGTTCCACATCTTTAGGAGAAAAAGCAAGAATAATGTGAGCGACAGGTTTCTTAGTTCGATAACTCAAACCTGCTTGCATAACAAAGCTGTCTGTTATGGTTTGGTTATTCGACAGATTGACACCATCGCTGGCAGCCACTAGAGTTGCCATCTTTCGTGGGTCATTGACATATTTGACAAGACCTCCGAAGGCTGAACCATGTAGTATTTTTCCTATCATATAAGAGATGAGTTAAGAGTTAGCCTACACGAAGAGAAGAATCTTCCTCTTCCTTTTCTTTAATCTTGAGACGAGCCTGACGCAGTACCGAGTTGATGCCATCAAGTGCCTCTTCTGCTTTCGCTGCTATTACATCAAAGCCTCTCTGATGCGCCAGCTTCGCAAGCGTATTGACGTTGGTGCCAAGGTTGTTCAAGTCTCTGATCTCCTTCATGATCTCCTTTGTCACTGGCTGACGAACGATTGCATGAAGAGAAGATTCACGGATATAGGTACTGACTGGTTTACTACCAGCCTTACGCTTGATGCGAACCATCTGCTTCTGAGTATAGCGAACTGCTATTGCCTTGCCATACTTCTGATCTTCAGGAAGTGGCTTTCGCCCTCCTGGATTGTTGATTACATGTTTTGTCATAATTGAATATCTTGAAGTGATTATAGCTCTGTCAATAGGTAATTAGCGCAATTGGATATACCGATTGCTCTCTGTTTTCGTATATCGAAAACACAAACTTGCTCCCGAAAGATAGTCTTTGCCTCTATAGGCATTGTTTTTGACCAACTTTCTTCCTGGATTAATATCATTTCAGGGAGAAGGTAAAGCAACCAACGCTCGTGTTGAATCTATCGACCACTATACAATGTTTATGATTGTATTTCTACTCGAATTATATTATCTCATTGAATATCAGTATTGTATATATTGTAGAAGATGTAGAAGGAATTACGAAGTGTGAATCAGGTCAAAGCCCATGTAGTCCGAATAAAGGTTTGTTCCGTAAGCAGACTCCACGGCATCAAAGTCCAGGCAATATGCTTGCACTGGCTTCTCACTCAGGCGTGGCTGGCAGTTCGGTATCTTCAGTTCATACTGTCTTGGCCAGTCCTTCACATTCTCCACAGATGCAAAGCGAGCACTGTTCATTTTGCCGATGTACTCAGGTGAGTTCTCGATGTAGTACTTCAAGGTGTTCTCAGGAATAACCTTCTCTCGTGTGCGTTGCAGGTGGAGAGCATACATGGCGAAGAGACGACTGTTGGTTGGAATCATCAGAATTTTCTTCGATGCACCAAAGTCACGAGTGACGGATTGTCTTCTTCCATCAATCTTCACATCAACCTTCAGTGTTGAGTATTCGTGAATGCGGTAATCACAAAGACCGAAGATCTGGTTGTCCTGCTTGAGGTAGTCAGCAGTCTTCCAAAAGATGCTGAGTTCATTGCTATGCAAGCACTCTTCGTTCTGATATTCGACACATCGAATGACTATTTTAAACACCTGATCATACGAGAAAGGGAACTTGATATGCCCATCTGAGGCCATGAACGATGCAAGAATGACTGACCAGTTATGCAGGATGCGTTCGTCAATGCTGTGTGATATGGCAGAGCAAATATTCTTAACAGCTTGTTCATAACACGAAGCATAGCTTGCTTCGAAAGCCTTTCTAATTCGCAGAAGTTCGATAATGACATACGAAGTTCCTGCATGCTCGTAGTCTTTCAATACACGGAACTTAGTCTTCTCATCTGCAGAATGAGTATCTTTATGGAACGGCAGCACGCACTGGCGAGAGTAAAGCGCAATGTCAACTGTCGGCTTCTCCTGACCGCTGACTATTACGCCACTGAGCACCTTTGACTGTTCACGCTTGTGAGTCTCCATATCCAATTTGCTACGTCCCTGACAATCCCATAGTCCTTTGAGAAGTTCTATCTTCTCCACGTCTATGTCGTTTATACTCGTCGAGATGCATCATCGCATTTTCTGCCTGAGACAGAACGATGGCAAGACTAGGCATTGTTGATGTGCGCAAGTTTGGGTGGTCGCCACCATATAAGAATGGACTCTGTAGCAATTCACCGAAGGCTGTCTTGCCAGTACCTTTCGGACCAAACAAGAAAAGGGATGGGAACTCACGACGATAACGAATGATGATGTCACGGAATAGGCATACGATGATGAAGCAGATTCCGATGATTGCATTATCGCCATAAACATCAAATATTTGGTTGGCAAAAGCATAGAAACGCACCTTGCTATCAGCATGATGGATAAACTTTTGCTCAAACATGTATTTGCCGGCATTGTCCTCGTTCATCTTCGAGAAAGCAGGAAGGTAGAAGGAACCTAATGACTCATCAAATCGCACGATACCTTCTTGATCAACAGGGAACCATTCGCCATCAAGTACAACTCCGTTACTGAAAGCATAAAAGCCTTGCTTCTGCCATCCAAGAGTGGAAATCTTTGTTATGGCCTCCATGTTTGAATACAAAATGCCACGAAGTTTGTTGAACTTTGCAGATGTGCCATACCACATGAAGTTCACTTCACGCTCAATACGATTGCGAAATTTCTGTAGAACAATCATTTCCTCAATGGAGAATTCAATCCTTACTTCATGGCCCATTACATTACGAAGAATGAAAACACGAGTAGCTGTCGCCCCTTCACGAATGAGATAGAGTGGAATCATGATGAAATTTGAGATGTCAGTCTCGCCATCCTTACACAAGCAGTAGTAGTAGTTCTTACCCACCTTGATCTCGGAATCTTTGAAAAGAGAGACATATTCATCGTGTGACATCTTCTCGCATGGAACAAGAACCTGAGGGCGCTTGCCAAGCAATTCTCTTCTCCACATATTGTTATGGCCATAGTCCTCTGCCAGTCTTTCTACGTAAGCTTCCATCAAGACATTGTCCTTAGTTGATTTAATGATATCCACAACTTCATGAATGGCTTTTGCGCGCTTAACAACATCAGTAGCAGCGTAAGCAAACAATTTTTCAGCATACCGTAGCACAAAGTCCTTCTTGATGAGCGAGTTCAACACATCCATAGACGTAATGTATGAATCAGGATCGTTCTTACCTTTTGAAGAAGGTATCTCTTGGATTGTTACATGGAATCCTATTGCCATTGCCATCTTGCCAGTGCGGATGGCACTCATAAAACCAGCACCTAATCCCTTGCCACCTTTCACCTCATCTGTATCAGGGATGATATTGACGTTAGTGGTTAGACGCTTGATAACATCCAACTGTTTTTCCGTCCAAGACGAGCCTAAAGGTGCGATGACATTTGCAACGCCAATACTCTGGAGTCGCATTACGTCTGGAGCCCCCTCTACGAGATTCATCTCATCTGCTTTTCTTGCCTCATTCAATGCCTGGTCAATACCAAACAAGGAAGCTCCCTTTTCAAAGATTAGGGATGATGGTGAGTTGATGTACTTTGGCTGAGAGGTATCTGAGCCAACAATTTCAGGAACAAGACGAGCAGTAAAGCCTATTATTCTTTTCTGCTTGTCGCGAATAGGGATGATTATTCTGCCGCGATAGGTATCATAGAGATTACCTTTCGCCGGATGCTTTATGATGAGACCTACTTCAAGAAGAATGTCTTCATTCAATCCTTTGGCTTTAGCATAGTTGTAAAAGCTCTGCCAATCATTGCGAGCATAGCCAATACCGAAAGACTTTATGTAGTCTAATGGCCAGCGATCAGTCGCATACGCCAATGCCTTTTGGGACTCTTCCGTACTGCAATAGAGAGTGTTGACGAAGTACTCGAGTGCATATTCGTTAGCGATAAACATTGATTCACGTTTCTTTTGAAGTTCATTACCTTGAAAAGATGAAGGCTCAGTAGGAATTTCAATACCATATTTGTTAGCCAACAATGCAATAGCCTCAGGAAATGAGAGATTGAGGTGAGCCTCAAGAAACTTAACCACGTCACCAGACGCTCCACAAGAAAAGCACTTGTAGATACCTTTGTCTGGGCTGACTGTGAGCGAAGGTGATTTGTCACTATGGAAAAGGCAGAGCCCCTTGTAGTTCTGTCCCTCCTTCTTGAGAGTAACATAATCACCAATGACTTCAACAATATCCGCCTTGGACTTGATGATGTCGATAACAGTTGATGGAATACTCATAATAATGAATGTTATTAGTTATTTGCAATAACGAGCCACGTACTCTTCGGCTTCCTGTTGAAGGACGCTGGTAGACTTGTGCTGTCCGTGAGAGAGCCATTCGTCAAGTTCGGATTTGATGAAATAGATACGCTTGCCAATCTTATGATAAGGTATTTGACCGTTGGAAGTCCATCCATAGATGGTCTGAACTGCTGGATGTCCAGGTATGTACTTCTGAGCCTCTGTCACATCCATACGCTCATTGTCATCATCCTTTTTTGTGGTCATTGACATATTGATTTTCTTATTGAGAGCATCTATCTTTGCTGAAAGGATTTTGTTGTCCTCCAGCAGATTTGCCATCAGCATCAGAATCATGTCAAACGTAGGTGCGTTGTTGGAATGTTGTCTTTGATTTTCCATTTGTTTTGATTCTTTTAATTGTTTACGGATAGTGACTGTGCAGTCAACTTTATTGTTCGAATTCGGCTGCAAAATTATTGTTGTTTATGGGTGTTTACAACATGCGGAAATCAACCGTTTTTGTCTCGTTCTTTACTCCGTGTTAACAAAAGCATAGATTACGTCTAATCGTTTTATATGCAGTCTATTCCACAACATCTTTTAACGATACAAAACCGCATTTTTCTGAAAGTACGGAAGTAGCAACGGAAGCCTTCCGTACCTCATTTCGTATCCATAAAGCAGAAGAAACAGAAACAAAAAAAAGCCACCTACGTGAATCACGTAAGTGGCAATTAGGGAAAGATGCTTTTATGTGGTTATCCTGTCACATCACTGTGAAGGATGAGTTGGATTGCATCGGCAGCTTGTTCTTTTTTTGAGTCAACAACCTTTGCATATATCTGTGTTGTCTTGATGTTAGTATGACCGAGCATCTTGCTTACCGTGAAAAGGTCTGTGCCTTCAGTTAGCTGATTGGTAGCATACGAATGCCGGAAGCAGTGGAATGTGATCTTTTTCTTAATACCAGCTGTTTCTACCCATCTCTTTACTGGCTTGTTGATCCAAGAGGGAGCTTGAAGCCCTTCAAATACGAGCTGGTTTGGTTTTCGTGGCTCACTGCAGATGAGATATGCCTGGTCGGATATGGGCATATATTCAACACCACCAGTTTTTTTTTTGGCTGAAGTTGATACGGTAGTGTTCGCCCTCCTTAGATAGCTCACTCCATTTCATCTTCATGATGTCACAATGGCGAAGTCCTGTAAGGGCGCTGAACAACGCAGCCCTTTTGAGCATTGGGTAATCACATGGGGTGGCGGCAAGAATGTTCAGTTCATCAATAGTAAGGTGCTCACGTCTGCTTTCCTCCTCTTGTATGCCTTTCACTTTTGCAGCAATGTCAATATCTAGATATCCATCTATGAAGGCTTGGTGAACGGCAGCCTTGAATATGGCAAAGTAGGTGGCAGCTGTATTCTGTGACACGATGCCTGATTTGTTGCCACCTTGGGGTGCAGTCAACATGAAGGTCTTGAAACTCTCAAGCATTCGCAGAGTAACCTTTGAAAATGGGAAAAAGTCACCTTCTGCATAGATCTTTATGAGCTCGTATACTCGGTTCCAATTTATGATGATTGACTTTGAACCTTTCTTATGACGATTCTCTGCAACTTTAGCAAAGTACTCAATAAAATTGAGTTTGCCATTCTCAATCTTCTCAGCAATCGCTTGATCTGCCTCAGAATAGAGTTCAGCATTGTCGTACTCATGCTGACGAAGGTTTCGCACGTTATCTGCAAAGATGCAGACATCACGGTCTGCCTTAGAACGGCAGATAATAATACCATTCTGATCACGCTTGGGTTTGAACGACTGTTCGCCATTGGTATTAAGACGTGCCGGGCGAGTTTTATCCCACATTGGGGTAGTGATAATACGATTGAGATACTCACGCTCTCGCAGTGGTTTCTCACGACCAGCCTTAAAGACTGGGTAGGCTTCAAGGTAAAGATACCACTCTTCACGTAGTTCGGATTTACGAAGCCTTACAGAAACCTTGGTGTGTGACATTGCTTTCTTCATAGAATATCTGATTTGTATAAGTTATCGATGTCCTCTTTGGGCACATAGACATAATTCCCTATCTGACGAGAGGGGATAGAGTATTTGCGCACATGAGCCCAGACGGTGGAGTCATTGATGAGATACTTCTTGCACACCTCGCTGATGGTATAGCAATCCTCTGGCTCGAGACTGTAAAGCTTTGGCAGAGGCTTCTCTCGCTCTTTCCTAATCTTTTTTCTTGTAGGCAAGAGTGCCACCATATCCTTTCGGTTGATTCGGATGAGTCGTTTTCCGAGATTTACAGAGTTGACCTTTCCGCTCCTTACCAATCTGTAGACAGAATCACGTTCTACTCCAAAGATGGCCACAGCTTCTTTGATTGAGATGTACTCTCTGATTTTGGGTACTTGAGAAGCAATCTTTTGAAGACGCGTCTCCTTCTTTTCTGCATCGCATTTACGCTTGTAAGCTATTTTACTGCACTTGGCAGAGCAGTACTGCGAATCGAGTTTTTTGACGAGAAATACTTTTCCGCAGATTTTGCATTTTCGTCTGATTTCCAATGAGATACCTGGCATAGTAAATTGTTATTTTTCCTTGTTTCTACTTTTAAGTATGTTTTTGTCGTTTTCTATCTACTTTTTAGTCGCGGTACAAATATGGAACACAGAAAATCAATGAATTCATAGGAATCGATAAGTATCAGCAACCCCCTAAAAACAACAAATCCGTGTAACTCGTTGAGTCACACGGATTTGGTTTCCGATAATTATTGTTGGTTATCTCAGACTACTTCACTTCCTCAAAGTCTGCATCTTGGATGGTGTCATCCTGCTTTGGCTGCTCCTGCTGACCAGCATCTGCGCCTGGCTGAGGACCTGCCTGTGCACCTGCTTGGCTGTACATCTGCTGTGATGCTGCCTGCATAACGGTGTTGAGGTTGTTGATAGCTGTATCGATGGCTGCAACATCAGCTGACTTGTGAGCATCCTTGAGCTGCTGGAGAGCAGACTCGATGCCTGACTTCTGATCGGCTGGAATCTTATCACCATTATCCTTCAAGAAGTTCTCGGTGGTGAAGATCATTGAGTCAGCCTGATTCAGCTTGTCAATCTTCTCACGCTCTGCCTTATCAGCTGCAGCGTTCTGCTCAGCCTCAGCCTTCATACGGTTGATTTCATCCTCGCTCAAACCACTTGAAGCCTCGATGCGGATGCTCTGCTCCTTACCAGTTGCCTTGTCCTTAGCTGATACGTTGAGGATACCGTTAGCATCGATGTCGAATGTTACCTCAATCTGTGGAACACCACGGCGAGCTGGAGCAATACCTGTCAAATTGAACTGACCGATAGACTTGTTCTGTGCTGCCATTGGACGCTCACCCTGCAGAACGTGGATAGTAACCTCTGTCTGGTTATCAGCTGCAGTAGAGAACACCTCGCTCTTCTTGCAAGGAATGGTAGAGTTAGCATCGATAAGCTTTGTCATCACACCACCCATTGTCTCAATACCGAGGGTTAATGGAGTAACGTCGAGCAATACGATGTCGCCTACACCGCTTTCCTTATTAAGGATAGCACCCTGGATAGCTGCACCAACAGCAACCACCTCATCAGGGTTAACACCCTTTGAAGGCTCCTTACCGAAGTAGTTCTTAACCAATGTCTGCACTGCAGGAATACGGCTTGAACCACCTACAAGGATAACCTCATCGATATCTGATGTCTGCAACTTAGCGTCGCGGATAGCATTCTGGCAAGGAACGAGACAAGCCTGAATAAGGCTGTGTGCCAACTGCTCAAACTGTGAACGAGTCAAGGTCTTTACCAAGTGCTTTGGAACACCGCCCTCAGCAGTGATGTAAGGCAAGTTAATCTCTGTAGAAGAAGAGCTTGACAACTCAATCTTAGCCTTCTCAGCAGCTTCCTTCAAACGCTGCATTGCCATTGGATCCTTTCTCAAATCGATACCCTCTTCTGACTTGAAGCCATCAGCGAGCCAATCGATAATTACCTGATCGAAGTCGTCACCACCAAGGTGAGTATCACCATTCGTAGAGAGTACCTCGAATACACCGCCACCGAACTCAAGGATAGAAATATCAAACGTACCACCACCAAGGTCGAACACGGCAATCTTCATATCCTTATTAGCCTTGTCAACACCGTAAGCAAGCGCTGCAGCAGTAGGCTCATTCACAATACGCTGTACGTTAAGACCAGCAATCTGACCAGCCTCCTTAGTAGCCTGACGCTGTGAGTCAGAGAAGTATGCTGGTACGGTGATAACTGCATCTGTCACCTCCTGACCGAGATAGTCCTCAGCGGTCTTCTTCATCTTCTGCAATATCATTGCAGAAATCTCCTGTGGAGTATATTTACGGTCGTCAATCTGTACACGTGGATAACCACCCTCATTAACAACCTTGAATGGAACACGCTCAGCCTCTTTCTGGCACTGCTCGTAGGTCTCACCCATGAAACGCTTAATAGAGTAAACGGTCTTCTCTGGGTTTGTGATAGCCTGACGCTTAGCAGGGTCACCCACCTTACGCTCGCCGCCTTCAACGAAGCCCACGATAGAAGGTGTAGTACGCTTACCCTCACTGTTAGCGATTACCACTGGCTCGTTACCTTCAAATACAGCAACACAAGAGTTTGTTGTTCCTAAGTCAATTCCAATAATCTTTCCCATAATTGTATATCTTTATTTTATTATTATTCGTATTCAGTTATTGACGCTTGTCCGTCGTAGTAGCATCAGACTAATATCGTCTTCAGCTGCTACTGACAGCGTCATTCGCCAATAATTAGACAAATGATGTGCCAACAGACATAGACTGACAGAATGGCAGAAAGAGTCTACAATATTGTCACAATTCCAATCTAACAGATGAATATAGTCTCTTTTTATTTATCGTTTTCTACAGTTTCACTATCCATTCAGACTTTCCTTATCCAACTATATCGCAACAGAAAGGGTAACGATTATCTTCTTATACTATAATAAAAAATAAACCCGAAAACATCCAAATAGATGTTCTCGGGTTTTTGATTATATTGTCTTATAAAACTTATACTCTTGGTTCAGAAGCAAGATAGAAGCTATCTGCACCCTTACTAACAGACTTGTCGAAGACACCATCAACAACTATTCCTGCCTCTAAAAGGCGAGCACCAAGCACCTTGCGGTCAGTATCATAACCACCATAGGTATAATCAGCCTTGAAAAGGAAAGCTATAGCTACATCATGAGTTTTACCCCCATAAGTAACCTTACCTAAATCCAAACGATAAGGAGCAATATAAAAGAGGATTGGTTTCACGCTGAACACGCTAATAGCACATTTGATTTCCTGATTTGGCAAAGCCTCAACCGCCTGCTTTAAGTTAGTATCAATGATACTTGCTGTCAACATCTTAGTTGGGATATTTTTGATGATGAGTGTTGTATCATCCTTGATTTCCCAAGTGGTACTAACAGAATCCTGCTTTTCTATCTGTTCCCGTTCGTTTAGACCATATCTGGAAAGTTTACCATGATAAAGACCTTGAATAGTATGGCTTGCAGCCTTCAGTTCAGCCGCAGTTGGGAGGTTTCGTTTTGCCTGCTCTTCATAATCATCATTCAGACAAGCAGTAAGTGATAGTGTTGCCATAAGTGCAACAACTAAAATCAATAATTTGTTCTTTTTCATTATAGTGCGTTTTAATTATTACATTTAAGTTTATTGGTCACAAATTTACACACTTTTTTGAGAAAAGTTCCTGTAATATTGCATTTTTTAGAAAAAACTTTGGTAATTACATTATTTTAATATAATTTTGCAGTGTCAAATCTATGCTGTAGCTTTTTCAAATTATTAAAGTAAACTTTGTTCATTCACATCTGAATACGGTAGAAAATAATAAAAATCGATATAGCATCTGACAAAAGTCAGAAATATGGATGAGACACTACATAAACAGTAAAGCGTCATCAATGCTTTGTCAATTGGCTTCTTGAAACCTCGGAAATTTCAATTTGCTAGTCAAGGACAATGTCAGAAGTGGTTGCTATGGGAATGCTATAATAGTATTCCGGAGTGTGTTGTGAGGGTATTTATTCCCTCACACACACTTTTCCGGGCTACTTATATATACCAGCGCAGGCAAACTTCTACTCGTTCACTAGCATAGGTCTCCGAGGACCTCAAGAGGCGAATGAGTTAGATGGATACCTGCGCTTTTTGTTTTGTGGTTCCTCCTATAGAGTTTAAAGCCTTATAAGGTATCTGAGGCATAAGGCAAATTTAAAATGATTATTATAAGTAATGATTATAACGGGTTTGCAACTCGTTTTGCAGATTTCCTACAGAATTTAAATGGGAACCTGGATATTTCTATTTTGGATAATAATACTTTTGCTGCAAAGGTATGCAATGTCACGAACTCACCTTTTGCCACAAATCCTTTTACTTTATTTGGCAAAACAACTCCGATTATATATAACAAAGATATCATTGAAAGATGTCAGTTCACACAATCTGAATCAGACGCATGTTTATTACATGAAATTGGTCATTTAATTTATAAAGGGGAAGAAACTGGAGAGGATTTAGAGATTCTTTGTGATAAGATAGCTATAAAAGCAAATATGACTTTACATTTGCTGTCAGCCTTAATAAAGATGCAAAATGTACTTAAAGTTAACCTAGAAAGGCGTATAGAAATACTATATCATAACTTGTACCTTTTCCGCCCAGAATGGACATGTGGACGCTGCAACGAAAAAAAACAAGTTGCAATAATGTATAATTTGATAGTGGGAGCTAGTTTCTTCTTTGACAGTTTCTCTGCTATTGTTATAGGGGAGATATTGAAAGCTAATAGAAATGAAGATATCAATGTTATTGCAATTTCATCAAAAACAGGTATAAGTATAGATTCTTTATGTCAATTTTATATTGTGCTGTTTCAAAATGGCTTATTAACAACTACATGTCCGACGAAAGGTTCTATAGACAAGTATCGACAATTAGTATTAGAAACTAAGACTCAACAGAAATCATGGGTAGACAAAACGACTAGGGAAAGCTTCCAATGGAAGTAACAAATGCAGAACAGGCATATTTTTCGGCTGTTGACGACGGAAGAACAATATGCTCATGTATGTTTGAACTAACATATCGGTGTAGCGAAATGTGTATTCACTGCTATAACCCAGGGGCAACTCGAAATAGCACAGAAAAAAGTCATAGAGCTGACCAACAAGAACTAACATTGGAAAATTATAAAGATATCATTGATGATATGTACAACCATGGTCTTGTCAAGGTATGTCTTAGTGGAGGTGATCCTTTTTCAAAAGAGGTTACATGGGAATTGATAGATTACTTATACACTAAAGGAATTGTCTTTGATGTTTTCACAAATGGACAAAGAATATTACAGGAAGTGAAGCGGCTTGCAAATTATTATCCACGATTAGTAGGTATAAGCATATATAGTGGGATTGCAAAAGACCATGATGCTATTACTCGAGTTCCTGGTTCTTGGGAAAAATCAATAAGAATAGTCAAAGCTCTGAGTAAACTAGCTGTCCCAATGAATCTAAAGTGCTGTATAATGCAACCTAATATTCATTCTTATTATATGGTTGCAGATCTTGCAAAGGAGTATAGAGCTATTCCCCAATTTGAGATTAATATTACAGAGTCTAACGATGGTGACATCTGTGCAAAACAATTACGTCTAACAGAAGAACAGCTACAAGTTATTCTACGTGATAACAACTTAGCATTATATGTAGGAAAGGAAGCACCTAACTATGGAGGTCAAAAACGTGATTTGTCAATGTGTAGTTGTGGTGCAGGTGGTACTGGCTTTTGTATGTCACCAAATGGTGACTTACGTGCATGCCCAGCATTTACACAAGTTTATGGAAACCTATCCCATCAAACTGTAAGCAAGATACTCTCTGAGAGTTCTACATTAGAAATATGGAGAAAAGCTGTAGTTTCTGACTACACAGAGTGCGGGAGACACGATTATTGCGATTACTGCAATCTTTGTGCTGGAATTAATTATTCAGAACATCAAGATTTTCGTAAACCAGCTGAATCAAATTGTTATATGGCAAAATGCAGGTTTAATCTTGCTCATAAGCTAATGAAACACGATGAGTCTATTGAGAGGGAAGACCTTATAAAACTCATAAGAAAACTACCAATAAACAAAATAGTATTACAACGTAATTATCGAGAAAATGGATAAATGGTATCTCCTTAAGTATACCTATAACCTAAAAGTTACCATTATGAAAGTAGAACTTGGTATCAAGACTACATCAAATGTAGTAGCCGCAAATGGATGTCCAAAATTGTATGAGTCATCATGCGGTATTGCGTATCGTGGCTAAGAGCACGATAGTAATTATTGGCATAGGGAAGAGCTTCCTTTCCTATGCCCCTTTTAATATTTATTTAAAAATATTACAGTAAGAAATGATACAGCTACATAAAATTAAGGACTTCAGTAAGGAATTGAAATCGTATGTGGATAACGTTAATACTGACATCCTTGGTAATGTTATTGCAAATAAAATAGGACATGGAAAGCGTATTATGCTAATAGCACATCAAGATGTTATTTGTCTTATGATATCTTACATAGACGAGAGGGGATTTCTTTATGTCAAACCGTCAGGCGGTATTGACGTATCAATTCTTCAAGCAAGAAAAGTTGTAATTGTACATGAAAATAAAGAAATATTAGGTGTTATAGGGAAAAAACCGATTCATCTTCTACGAGAAGAACAGAATAATAAAATTACTTTTGATAATATATGGATTGATATAGGTGCAAAGAACAAAGAAGAAGCTTTGCAAATAATTAGTATGGGTGATTATGCCTATTTTTATTCAGATTATGAAAGCTTACCAAACAGTATTATAACAGGTCCTTATATTGACGATCAAGCAGGATTAAATGTTTTATGCGAAGTTTCTAAGCGCCTTCAAAAAGTGAAGGCAACATGCGATTTATACTATGTCGCATCAAATCACGAAGAAATAGGATTGAGAGGAGCATACGTTGCAGCAAATTCTATAAAACCAGATATTTGCATCTGTATTGATGTAACCCATGCTACAGACTATCCTAATATGAATGTTATAAGTGATGGAGATGTTAAATTAGGAGGCGGATGTGTTTTATCCAAAGGACCAAATGTTTATCCCGAATTATTTCGTCGTCTGGAAGAAATTGCTTTAAAAAATAACATTACACACCAAATTGAAGTAAACCCTTATCCCACTGGAACAGATGCTAATGTAATACAACTCTCAACTAATGGGGTTAAAACTGCAATTATATCAATTCCATGTAGATATATGCATACCCCTTATGAGATGTGCTCAAAAAAGGATATAAAATCAACAATAGACATTATAAGCAACTTTATACAAGATGAATTTTGTGATAAGAGATAAATATCAAAAAAAAGCTTATAGCAAAAACAAAAAAACATATGATTAAAACAGGAATAGACTGGAATTTTGAAGGATACAAAGAAGAAGCACATTTCTTTATATGTGGAGCTTTTGAATCATTTGAATTTATACGCGATTTTTTAGAAACAGTAAAAAAATGTCCATGGCTTTTGAAGGATAATGTTATAATAGATAGCGCTTTTGGTTCACCTACATGCGTCTGGAATGGAGGTCGTACGCTAACCAATATCTATTATGATAAACAGCAATTAAAAAATATACGTGATACATATTTAAACCTTGGTATCAAAATCCGATTTATATTTACCAATTCTCTGCTAAATGAATATGATCTTCATGATAGATATTGCAATTTACTTATGGATATCTTTGAGGATATTTCTCCTGAAGTAGTAGTAAACTCACCTATTCTAGAGAGTTACTTAAGAAATAAGTATCCATCAGCTTCTTTTATTAGTTCTACAACAAAACGTCTCCGTACTAGTACGGAACAATTAAAAGAGTTTGAAAGTGACTATAAGTATATCTGTTTAGACTACGATTATAATTATAATTTCGATTTTCTTAAGAGCATTCATCATAAGGAAAGAAAAAGAGTGGAAATACTTGTAAACTCAACCTGTCCTAAAGGATGTAATGCAAGAGTTCTACATCAAATATGTTCGTCCAAAAGGCAGTTAGAATATAATAGTGATCAAGACAATATTGAATCAGAAGATTTTTATAAGTTATGTCCTAAAATTAACGGATACCCTACAAGTTCACTTTCTAAAGATACAAGAATGGGGCTGTATAGTGGATCCAACTTTATTCTTCCACAAGATTTAGATAATTACATTGAACTGGGGTTTAATCATTTTAAAATACAAGGACGAGAACTTCCAACGACACAGTTGTTTGCAGAGTTTTTACCATATCTTATAAAACCAGAATTCTACCCTAGAGCTATTTCCATCATTAATATTAACAGATAAAGACTCTATATAATTCCCAAACATAATTACTATTAAAAGATTAATAAAAGGCTTGGTCGGCACTACCCAATTATGTTAAAATCATTTTCTGTCATTTTACGGATGGTTTCGATATATTTGGAGAAGTGTTGAGTATTATAAAAAAGGGAAAAAGATAGAAACAGACGACTGTCTTTAATCTTTTATTACCACGATAATAAATCTTTTTCTTCATGAAAAGAAATATTTTTTCTCGTGAAGATAAATATTTCTTTTCATGAAAATAATTCACTATCGTTGGTAAGACAGGAGTAATAAAAGCCTATAAAAGTTGTGATTCCCGTACGAGTCAAACAGGAAGATAGCCTTTGTTTACCTTTAGTTTTCCTTCCAGAAAGCAGGAGAGAAAAGTACCAAGACAGTAAATAGTTCCAAACGACCTACAAGCATGAGGAATGAACAAATCCACTTTGCAAAGTCTGGCAACTGTGCCCACGACATTGTAGGACCGATTTCCATACCCAAAGTAGGTCCAACATTACCCAAACAACTTAATGTAATTGTGATAGCATTCGTGTTATCAATACCAAAGGCAATCATCGTAAAAGCACAGAAGAGCGTCAGAATAAGATAAAGTCCGATGAAACCTAAAAGTGTTACACGCTTTGACTGTGGTATATTCACTCCATCAACCTTCATTGGTAAGACAGCATTAGGGTGTAGTATCTGACGGAACTCATTGCGCACCACCTTTAATAACATCACACCACGAATACTCTTGATACCACCACTGGTAGAACCAGAACAGCCGCCAAAGAACATACAAGCAGCCAAGACAACCCATGTGACATGAGGCCATTTAGCAGCATCATCGCTGAAAGTCCTGTCGTTGTTATAAAGGAAACAACTTGGAAGAGCGCACTACGGAAGGCATGCTCTATATCATAATGATTACGATAAACAAGCTCAAAAGCAATAAAGATAGCAAACGAGAGTACCATGGTGGTATAGAAACGGAACTCGCTATTCTTTATGAGCTTCTTAATATCTAATCCTGCTGCCGAGGCATATAGCAATGTGAAGTTGACACCAGATAGGAAACAGAATAATGCAGAGACATACTCCTCTGCTGGAGAATGAAAGGTTGTGATAGAACCGCTCTCCGGAGAGAATCCACCCGTCGCAGTACTGGTCATTGAATAGTTGAAAGCATCAAACCATCCCATACCACATACCTTATATGATAGAATGCAGGCAGTAGTCAGAACCAAATAAACTACCCATATCCACTTAGCACTTGTGCTTAGACGTGGGTGTAGCTTACTCTTGATAGGACCAGTCGCTTCAGCCGCAAAGACCTTTACCGAACCGCCCACCATAGACGGGAGAATGGCTATAGTAAAGAATACTATTCCCAATCCACCAATCCATTGTGTCAATGAACGCCAGAAAAGGAGTCCTTTTGGTAGATATTCAGGATAGTCTATAATCGTTGCACCAGTTGTTGTGAAGCCTGACATAGCCTCAAAGAAAGCATCAGTGAAACTCCCAATACCTCCGCTAATCATAAAGGGGGAGTGTACCGAATATCGTAAAAAGAATCCAAGATATCGTTACAACAAAATAAGCATCACGACGTCCAAGAAGATTGTCAGCATGACGACCTAACAGTCGGAAGATAAAACCAGCACCTACTGTTATGAGAATACTCCACACGAATGGTATAACGTCACTGCCATTATAAAACAAGGACACGAATAGACAACTGAGCATCAGTACGCCTTCTATCCATAACAAGGATCCAAGAATTTTGGAAATAAGTTTCAGATTAAGCATGGTTAAATAAATAATTTCTCCACCTTTTTCATATCAACATTATAACAGAAGACCACAACAGAGTCGCCTGCTTCAATCTGTGTATTACCAGAAACAAGCATTCCCTCTTTGTTTCTTACAAGTCCACCGATAGTCACTCCCTTAGGAAGATTTAACTCTCTTACAACCTTTCGGGTTATCTTTGAGTCTGGACTTGGTACGAATTCAGCCACATCAGCGTTGATAGACATAAGAAACTTTACGTTAGCTACGTTTGCGTCAAGCATCATCTGATAAATATGGCTGGCAGCAAGTGCCTTTTTATTGATAATAGTACCAATATCAAGACCATCTGCTGTACCAACATAATCAAAGTTTTCTACGGATGCTACCGTCTTACGAACACCTAATCGCTTAGCAGTCAGACAAGCCAAAATATTTGTTTCAGCATTAGAGGTCAAAGCCACAAAGGCTTGTGTATGACGAATACCTTCTTCTTGCAACAATCCAATATCACGTCCATCACCATTAATGACCAATCTATCTTCACTAAAGGCATCGTTCAGAACCTCACAACGAGCAGGGTTCAACTCGATAATCTTCGCATTCATATATTCAGGCAGCATCTTTACGGCACGTGCAGCAGTCTTACCACCGCCCATAAAGATAACATTCTGTACATCAACATACTGTTCCTTACCAACAATCTTACGAACATACGGAATATACTGCTTTGTGGTCATGAAATAAACCAAGTCATATAACTGCAAAGTATCATTACCTCCAGGAATAATCGTTTCGTCATTGCGCTTTATAGCGACTACATGATAAGGATCATCAGGACCACTAATATCTTTCAAAGGACGGTTGAGTATCTCACAAGTTTCACGCACTTTGATACCCAACATTACCAATGCTCCATCATGTACATCCCATCGTTGGCGAACCCATGACATCTTCAAGCCATTGATAATATCCCTTGCTGCAAGGATTTCTGGATAGATAATATCACTGACACCCATCTGACGGAACAACTCCTTATTCTGTTCTTCAACATACTCTGGATTATCCACACGTGCAACAGTCTTCTTTGCACCCAGCTGATGCGCCATAACACAAGCTGCGATATTACCCGATTCACTTGGAGTAACAGCGATAAAGAGGTCAGCATGTTCAACACCAGCCTCTTTCAATCCCTTGATATTCGTAGGTGAACATTCCATAGTTAGCAAGTCATACTCACTACTGATCTTCTCCAGATTCTCTGGGTTCTCATCCATGAGTACGATATCCTGCATATTACGAGAAAGCAGTTTTGCCAAGTAAGTTCCTATGGCGTATGCTCCTGCTATGATGATTTTCATTTCTTTTTCTTTTTCGTTTAAATGATGGTGAGGCGTAAGTGATAAATTATCAGTTAGCCTTAATTAACTCTTTCTTGATACTTTCAAGATCTATTCCACAGATTTCACGTAGCTGTTGTACCGTTCCCTGCTCTACAAAATGATCAGGCATACCCATACGAGTTATCTGTGGTGTATAGCCATGATCGCTCATCCACTCTGTAACAGCAGAACCTAATCCACCATTACGTACACCATCTTCTATCGTTATGATGCGTGAGAAACGACTTGCAACCTCTTCAAGAAGTTTATCGTCTAATGGTTTCAAGAAACGCATGTCATAGTGTGCGATTGATGGACAATGACCTTCTGTATTTGGAGATTCAGCACTCTCTATCAGTTTTATAGCCTTTTCAACGTCATTACCAATAGGCCCAATACTCAATACAGCAACATCCCAACCATCATGAAGACGACGTCCTGTTCCTACCTCTATCTCTTTCAGCGGACACTCCCAATCAGTTAAAACACCATTACCACGTGGATAACGAATCACAAAGGTACCCTTATCAGGCAACTGTGCAGTGTACATCAATCTGCGAAGTTCACGTTCGTCCATCGGAGAGGCGATGGTAAGATTAGGAATTGGACGCAAGAAAGCCATATCAAAGCACCATGATGCGTCGCACCATCTTCACCTACTAATCCAGCACGGTCCAAACAAAGGACTACAGGGAGGTTGAGTATAGCTGCATCGTGGATAATACTATCATATGCACGCTGCGAGAATGCACTATAGATATTACAGAAAGGCTGTAAACCATCCTTTGCCATACCAGCTGAGAAAGTGACTGCATGTGCTTCTGCAATACCCACATCAAAGGTACGGTCAGGCATAGCCTTCATCATTATATTCATAGAACAACCCGTTGGCATGGCAGGTGTAACACCAACAATACGAGGATTTTTCTTTGCAAGTTCTAATAGCGTCTTTCCAAACACATCTTGAAACTTAGGTGGTTCATTGCTACAGTCTTGCACAATACGCTCACCTGTTTCTGGATCAAACTTACCTGGAGCATGCCAGACCGTCGCACTCTTCTCAGCAGGCTCATATCCCTTACCCTTCTTGGTGTGTAAATGGAGTAGCTTTGGCCCCTTCATATCCTTCAACTGACGAAGAATACGAACCAACTCTTCAACATTATTCCCATCAAAAGGTCCGAAGTAACGAATATTCATACCTTCGAACATATTCTGCTGATGTGCTAAGGCTGACTTAAGAGCATTGTTAAAACGCAGTAAACCCTTTCGACGTTCATCATTCAATAAGCCTTTATCATGCAGCCATTGTGACGCCTTGAAGCGTAAACGATTGTATGTCTCGTTGGTGTCAAGCTTCAACAAGTACTGTTCCATACCACCCACTGCCCTATCAATAGACATATCATTGTCATTAAGAATGATAAGCAAGTCATTAGGTTGGCTGGAAACATTGTTCAGACCCTCGAAAGCCAAGCCACCACTCATGGCTCCATCGCCAATAATAGCAACGACATGACGATGCTGCTTCGTAAGGTTAGAAGCAACAGCCATGCCCAAGGCAGCCGAAATAGAGTTAGAGGCATGTCCACAAGTAAAGGTATCATACTCGCTCTCAAAAGGAGAAGGGAATGGCATCAAACCATTTAACTTGCGGTTATTACAGAAGTCCTCACGACGACCCGTCAAATCTTATGGCCGTATGCTTGATGACCGACATCCCAAACGATACGATCTTCTGGAGTATTAAAAACATAGTGGCACGCCACCGTTATTTCAGTTGCACCTAAGCTGGAGCCAAGATGACCTGGATTAACGGCAACCTCTTCTATGATATCCTTCCGCAACTGCTGACATAACTTTGGCAAATCATCCAAAGAAAGCTTACGCAAGTCTGCAGGCGATTGTATTTTATTTAAAAGGTCGAATCTATTTTCCTTTGACATTATCAAATAACATGAAATCAATGCAAAGGTACGCTAAATTGATTAAAGGGCAAAATAAAACAGAGAGGTATTCTATTATTTATGGTCTAATTTACAAATGAAGCTCTGTTTCACAGCTCGATATATTTTTTTTCTTACACAGATAAATAAAGTATAATTAGGTAAGAAACGAATAAAATAAGACATAAAAAACAGGGATAAACCTTAAAGATTCATCCCTGTTTATTATTTCAGTCAACCAACCTTATTAAGGTTAGCTAATTGGTAGCTTAATTACTTAACGTAAACAACAGCCAAACGGTTAGAAGTTACGCCCTGTACGCCCTGACCCTTAGCCTCATCAACGATGACACCACGGCTCTGGAGATACTTAGCAACAACGTCTGCACGGTTCTGAGAGAGGCGATCGTTGAGTGCCTTTGGACCCTCTGGAGAAGCTGTACCTACGATCTGTACGTGACGGCCTGCCTTAACATCATCAAGAGCCTTCTTAGCCTCGTTTGTGAGGAAGTACTTACCCTGAGCGAATGTTACAAATACCAAGTTGTCAATGCAGAGAGTCTGAGTTGTCTGTGCAGGAACCTCCTTAATAACTTCCTTAACAACCTCAACCTCCTTAACAACCTCCTTTGGCTTAGCGTTAAGCTGATCACGGAGAGAGTTAATCTCGTCGTTCAACTCACCAACGTTCCAAACCTTGAAGTTGTGTGTACCGTTAGAAGTCTTGAACTTGTAGTTAAGACCTACGAAGAGACCAAGCTGAGCAGCCTGCTTACCGAACTGTACAGCATCGCCAGGACCATGTGTAAGGTTCCAGAGAACAGCTGGCTCTACATAAAGCTGCCATGCTCTCTTCTCACCGAGGTTGTAAGCGAAAGTAAGACCAGTCTTAGCTGTCAACTCTGTATCATCACCAACATTATTAGTCTGAATGATGTGCTTGTCACCGTAAGTGATCCAGTAACCGATACCTGCCTCAGCACCTACCTCGAAACGACGATCTGGGTTGTACTCGCAGAAAAGGTTTGTGAAGTTGATAGTACCGTTCAAACCGAGGTTGATAGCACGAACAACAGTGTGGCTGTTAGAGAAACCTAAAGAACCTGTCTGCCAACGGTTATCACCGAAGAATGCAAGACCTTCGAGGTTTGCACCATAAACTGGGCTGAACTGCTTACCGAGCTTAAGACCTGCTGCAGGGTTAACTGGAGCAAAATGTTTGAAATTAAGAGGACCAGTAACACCGCCCTCTACACCGAGGTAAACGTTGTCAAATGCCTTAGCCTTCTCGTAAGCTACCTGAGCCTGTGTACTTGTGATACCCATAGCGAGCATCGAAAGTGCAATCAAAAACTTTTTCATAAATACTTAATATTAATTCTGTTAATTTTAGCGACTTAATTATATTCGGTTTGCAAAGATAGCACTTTTTTTGAATAGACTACATTATTTCATAGAAAAAAATCTAATTTTTTTAGGTAAAAAAAGTGGTTTTTCAACATCTTTTTTTAACTGTTTTTGGGCAATAAAATATCTCTAAAGAGGTAAATTTGCGTTTTTAATGTTCCCCTTTAAAAATAGATTTAAAAAAATACATATTCTACACCATATTTTATTGCTATTTTTGACATATTGATCGTGCAGAATTACTTCACCTTATTATATATATAGGAGAAACTAACATACAACAATCCGCATATTCCACACAAATTAGGGGTAAAATCTGTAGTTTTTTACCAAGAGTTTCTATGAAGTATAGGGTATACAACCTTTATTCTTACCATCAGAAGTAAATTACAGTCATGAAGAAGAATCACAATCCTTCATTTTTATAAAAAGGAAAAAGACTTTATAAGAAAGACTACTACCCATTTTTATCCCTCACCCTATGACAGTTATGTTCGTCGAAGACGCTTGAAAAGATAGAAGATAAACATCATTCCACGGAGAGAGAGTTCAACAGCCATAGCAAACCAGACACCACGAAGACCGTACTGCGTTGCCAGTGCATAAGCCAAGGTCAGACGGATAAGCCACATACTACCCAAGTTTATTAAGGATGGCTTCAGCGTATCGCCTGCTCCTATACAGACACTATAAGCAACAATAGCTGCAGCAAAGAATGGTTCGGCAAAGGCTTCAATACGAAGAACAGAAGTTCCCAAAACCTGGATATCAGCCACAGGAGACAACAAGCCAATCATTTCTGGAGCAAAGATATACATCACAATACCCATAAATGCCATGACTACCATACCAAGTGACACTGTCATCCACGCAAAACTACGATGAAGGTCACGCCTATCTGCCCCAACACTCTGCCCCACCAATGTTGTGGCAGCCTCACTAATACCATACCCTGGCATATAACAAAGACTCTCTGCGGTAATCGCAAACGAATGAGCAGCAATAGCGATATTACCCAAAGGAGCTACAATCATTGTCGAAACAAGTTGCGCACCATTCATCAGAAGATATTGTAATGCCATCGGTGCACCAATCTTCATTGCATTCCATATATATTGCCAACGCCAAACAAAACGTTCTACATCCTGTTTCCAAGCTAAGATAGGACTGCGAAAGATTGCATAATAAGCCAATGGAAGTGCTACACAAACGAAGGATAAAGACTTCCAAGAGCTGCACCAGCCACACCTTCACCCAAACCCGGCATCGTCACCTCTACTCCAAAAAGAGAAATTGTGCGTGTAGGAAAAATAAAGAAGTAATTGAAAATCACATCCAACACACACATTAATATCGCCATAAAACTCGGACGACGCATATCACCCGACACCTTCAGCATAGCTGCTGACATATATTCAATAAGGTGAAAGGGAATAATTAGAGAGAAGATAAGGAAGTAAACAGTTGCATCATGTTGGATATCAGCACCACCACCCAACCATACAGGAAGGCGATAACCGATAAGAAAAGTTATCAGCAATAAAAACAACGCAAAGCATAGTCCGAAAATATAACCATGACGCATCACTGCACGCGCCTTTACAAAGTCGTTAGCGCCAATAAAGTGAGCTACCTGAACTGAAAAGCCCATTGTCACTGCACTCACTAAAGAGAAGAAAAGCCATGTCGCTGGTTCAACAAGTCCAATAGCTGCTGATGGCTCTGCACCCAACGAACCTACCATTCCCGCATCAATATAGAACATTAGAACTGTCGTCACCTGCGCTAAGATAGATGGGATACTGAGTTGGATAATGAGATTAAACTTCTCATTCCTGCTCATCATCTCACCACTACGAATCTTGGCAAGAAGACTTTCAGTAACAGACTTACTAAAGGATATACGCACGGGAAACTATAATTTGGAATAAATGAGAAACAGAATAATAAATAATGAGAGCTTAAAGAGAGATAGTAAACAAAAGCCCCTCGCTAAGAATATCGAATTATTAAAAGTAAAATAGGGACCTTGCTCCCGTCTGTTCACTGCTATTATTGAGTCGAACACACGGGAACTTGTGTCCCTACCTATAAGACTAAAGGTCATTCAGACCTTTCAAAAAGGCTATGACAATACACCTTAAAATTATGAATCTTTCAACTTTGTACCAGGGTGAGAGAAATCAACCAATCGTAAGTCGAAGATAAGCGTTGAGTAAGCTGGCACCATACCCGAAGCACTCACACCATAACCCAACTGATAAGGAATATATACTGTCCAATGGTCACCACGATGCATTGACATCAAAGCTGTTGTAAATCCATCAACAAGACTTACCGCCTTACCCTCTGAACTATAAGTAAGACCAATGAAGCTATGTGCTGGACGTGATGTTGTTGCATTAAAAGTATCATTCGACCATGACTTATCAAAGATAAGCCCTGACGTATAAGTCGTAGATGGAATCAGACGACCCATATAGTGCATAGACACAGAATCAGAATACAACGGACTTGCTGTGCCTGCTCCAGCTGCTCTACATGTGCAATGATATAATCCTCAGGACTATAAGTCAGTGCAGAACCAGAAGTCTGTTTCTGATTTTGGAAAGTATAATTAAGTATTATCTTCCAAGAAGTGTCCCCACTTTTAATTTTCTGTTGTGTTGTAGTATAAAGCTTATTCCAATAAGTTTCGTTCTTCGACTGCCAATTAGTAAACTCCTCTACAGTGTTATCTTTCTCTGTACAAGAGGTAAAGAGACCTGCAGAAAGCAGCATTCCACCCAAGCAGAAGACACCTGCAGCGCGGCGAATAAGCGTCTTTATATTCTTTGTCATAGTCTTTTATTTGAATTAGAAAGGGATTAGCAGAGTTGAATTATATAGAATCCATAGAAACCTTGTACTCTACGAGAATCTTAAAAAGCCAACTCTGCTATCCTTCCTTATAATTAGTCAATATCAATCTTCTTCAACAGAGCAGTGATAGACACGCGATCTTCAATAATCTCACGCAACTTCTCAACTGGCACACGCTCCTGCTTCATAGAATCACGATAACGCAATGTAACAGTATTATCTGTCAAAGTATCGCCATCTACTGTCACACAGAAAGGAGTACCAATAGCATCCTGACGACGGTAACGCTTACCGATAGAATCCTTAGCCTCCATATGCGTATTGAAATGGAACTTCAGACTATTCACAATCTCCTGTGCCTTCTCTGGCAGACCATCCTTGTTAACCAAAGGAAGAACTGCACACTTAACAGGTGCCAATGGCTCTGGCAACTTCAAGACAACACGACTTGAACCGTTCTCCAATGCCTCCTCTGTATAGCTGTGACACATAACAGAAAGGAACATACGGTCAACACCAATAGATGTTTCTACTACGTATGGAGTATAGTTCTCATTGCGTTCTGGGTCGAAGTACTTTACCTGACGGCCAGAGTACTTCTCATGCTGAGAAAGGTCAAAGTTAGTACGTGAGTGAATACCCTCAACTTCCTTGAAACCGAATGGCATATGGAACTCAATATCTGTTGCTGCATTAGCATAGTGAGCCAACTTCTCGTGGTCGTGGAAACGATAGTTTTCATCACCCATACCAAGACCTTCATGCCATGCCAAACGATGCTTCTTCCAATATTCAAACCACTTCATCTCGGTTCCTGGCTGGCAGAAGAACTGCATCTCCATCTGTTCGAACTCACGCATACGGAAGACAAACTGACGTGCAACAATCTCGTTACGGAAGGCCTTACCAATCTGACAGATACCGAAAGGCAACTTCATACGACCAGTCTTCTGTACGTTGAGGAAGTTTACGAAGATACCCTGTGCTGTCTCTGGACGCAGATAAATCTTGTTAGTAGCATCGGCAGATGCACCCATCTCAGTAGAGAACATAAGATTGAACTGACGAACGTCTGTCCAGTTAGTTGTACCACTGATTGGGTCTACTATACCCTCGTCAAGAATAATCTGCTTCAAAGCCTCCAAGTCTGGTCCTTGCATAGCCTCGGTATAGCGTGCATGAAGGTCGTCACGCTTCTTCTGATTTCAAGAACGCGTGGGTTAGTCTCACGGAACTTAGCCTCATCGAAAGACTCACCGAACTTCTTAGCAGCCTTAGCTACTTCCTTCTCTATCTTCTCCTCGTATTTACCAATCTGATCCTCGATAAGGTTATCAGCACGATAACGCTTCTTTGAGTCGCGGTTGTCAATCAATGGATCGTTGAAAGCATCAACGTGACCACTTGCTTTCCATACTGTAGGGTGCATAAAGATAGAGGCATCGATACCAACAATATTGCTATGCAGCAATACCATTGACTGCCACCAATACTGCTTGATATTATTTTTCAGCTCAACACCATTCTGACCGTAGTCATAAACAGCTGCTAAACCATCATAAATATCACTACTTGGGAAGACGAAACCATACTCTTTACAGTGGCTTACAATCTTCTTGAAAACATCCTCTTGTGCCATAATTATCTATTTATACCTTAATTTTTACCGCAAAGTTACGCTTTTTTAGCCGAATAAGAACAGGTTTACCACGAAACTTTATACTAAATCGATTATTCATGAGTCTGACCTTTGATTTACTTGAGGTTATGCTATCTCATAAATAACACTTCACGATATAGTAATGTGCCGACAACCACGAACTTTTCTTACATTTCCAACAGACTTATTAATGCCCAACACGAATGGTGTTAAGCCTCAGCACCATGCGTACTAACGCCCCGCACCAATGGTGCGGAGGCTCAGTCCAATCATTGAGAGGGGTTCTCTATCCGGATGATAACAACCCATTTGGCTTGAAAAAGGGCTATAAGACGAGTGAAACAAGAGCAGGCTACAAACAGAAAACCAAATCCAACACTTGAATAAGCTATAATTTGCCTATTTACTTTTTTTTTCGTACATTTGCAGTCTTATGAAGCTTGCTTCTTTAAGTGATAAAACAAGAACTATATGGATGACGAAATAAAAGACTTGGATGGACAGACTCCTGAGGAAGAGACTCAGGAACAGGATTCCCATTCCGATTATAAACCTGCCGATAGGTTTGATGCCTCTGCCGTACATCATCTCTCTGGCATGTACAAAAACTGGTTCTTAGATTACGCCAGCTACGTAATCTTGGAACGTGCCGTACCTCATATCGAGGACGGCTTGAAGCCTGTACAACGCCGTATTCTCCATTCTATGAAACGAATGGATGATGGACGATACAATAAGGTAGCAAACATCGTAGGTCATACGATGCAATTTCACCCACATGGTGATGCCTCTATTGGAGACGCCTTGGTGCAGTTAGGACAGAAAGACCTACTCATCGACATGCAGGGTAACTGGGGAAACATCCTCACTGGCGACCGCGCTGCTGCGCCACGATACATTGAGGCGCGCCTATCAAAGTTTGCCTTAGAGACTGTATTCAATCCGAAGACAACAGAATGGCAACTTTCTTATGACGGAAGAAACAAAGAGCCGATTACGCTTCCTGTGAAGTTCCCACTGCTTTTGGCGCAAGGTGCTGAAGGTATTGCTGTAGGCTTGTCATCCAAGATTCTTCCACATAACCTCAACGACATCTGCGATGCAGCTATCAGCTATCTGCGTGGTGAGGAGTTTAACCTCTATCCAGACTTCCCAACAGGTGGTAGCATTGATGTATCGAAGTATAATGATGGTCAGCGTGGTGGTGTTCTGAAGGTGCGTGCAAAGGTTGAGAAGCTCGATAATAAAACCCTCGTCATCCGTGAGGTTCCTTTTACAAAGACCGCTAACACGCTTCAAGAGTCTATTACGAAGGCTGTTGAGAAAGGCAAACTAAAGATTCGAAGAGTAGAGGACATGACTGCTTCGGAGGTGGAGATTCAACTTCATCTTACACCGGGTACGTCAAGCGACAAGACTATTGATGCCCTCTATGCTTTCACTGATTGCGAGATAAACATTTCGCCAAACTGTTGTGTCATCCGAGACAACAAACCAGAGTTCTTGACGATATCAGATGTATTGCGCAATTCTGCCGAACATACGAAGGCTTTATTGAAGTTAGAGTTAGAGATTCGCAAGCATGAATTAGAGGAACAGTTGTTCTACAATTCTCTGGAACGTATCTTCATCGAGGACCGTATCTACAAGGAGCGTAAGTTCGAAACAGCTAAGGATATTGATGAAGTTGTGAGCTTCGTCGACTCAAAACTCGAGCCATATAAGAAGACGTTTATCCGTGAGGTGACACGTGACGACATCATCCGCCTTTTGGAAATCAAGATGCAACGTATTCTGAAGTTCAATAAGGATAAGGCTGACGAACTGATTCAGAAGATTAAGGCTGAGATTGCAGAGATTGATAAGGACCTCAGCGAGATGGTTCGTGTCACTATCGAATGGTTCACACACCTGAAAGAGAAATATGGAAGCGACCATCCACGTCGTACAGAGATTAAGAGCTTCGATACAATTGTTGCTGCTAAGGTGGTAGATGCCAACGAGAAATTATATATTGACCGTCAGGAAGGTTTCATTGGTACAGGTCTTAAGAAGGCAGAGTTCGTTCAGAACTGCTCAGACCTCGATGACGTGATTATCTTCTACCGTGATGGTAAGTATAAGGTTATCCGAATTGCCGACAAGGTGTTTGTGGGTAAGGGTGTACTTCACGTACAGGTGTTTAAGAAGAACGATAAGCGTACGATTTATAACGTCGTTTATCGTGACGGAAAGACAGGACCTTACTATATCAAACGCTTCAACGTGACTTCTATCACACGTGATAAGGAATATGACGTAACTCTCGGTACGCCGGGTTCAAAGATTAACTACTTCACCGCTAACCCTAATGGCGAGGCTGAGTTAATAAAGATTACACTCGATCCGAACCCAGACAAAAAGAAGCAAAACATCTTCATGGAACGTGACTTTGCAAGTATTCTCATTAAGGGGCGTGCTGCAAAGGGTAATCTGCTGACCAAAGAGAGTATTCATCGCATCTCACTCAAGAGCCACGGACACTCTACATTGGGTGGGCGAAAGGTGTGGTTCGACCCAGATGTCAACCGTATCAACTACGAAGACCATGGTCGTTACCTTGGAGAGTTCTCTGACCAAGACAGCATCCTTGTGATACTTAAGAACGGAGAGTTCTATATTACCAACTTTGACGCATCCAACCACTACGAAGATAACATTCTTCGTATAGAGAAGTTTGATGCTGATAAGCCTTGGACAGCTGTCATCTTCGATGCCGACAATCAAGGTTATCCTTACTTGAAGCGATTCCAGATGGAAGCAAGTAAGCGTCATCAGAACTTTATTGGTGACAATCCTGATTCGCAGATGGTACTGCTGACTGATGTTGCCTTCCCTCGCATACAGATTACTTATGGTGGTGCTGATGCGGCACGTGGCACTGAGGAGATTGATGCAGAGCAGTTTGTTGGCGTGAAGGGATTCAAGGCAAAGGGTAAACGATTGACAACCTGGACAGTTGACAAGATTGAAGAGTTGGAGCCAACACGCTTCCCTGAGGAGGAGAAAACTGATGACGAGAGCAATGAAGATGATGTACAAGAAGAGAATTCTACAGCTACTGAAAAGGAAGAGAACCTCGATCCGGATGCAGGTAAGTCTCAACAGCAGGTCATCGATGAGATTACCGGTCAGCTAAACCTCTTCGACAACGAATAAACAACACGATAAATAACGAAATTGAAAAAGGGGACATACCTCCCGTATGTCCCCTCCTTCAAAGACTATTTATAAACGCTTGACCAGCTTATCACTTAAAGTTTGACAGCAATATCTATTTGACTTACACTTTTATTGACACTTTTCCATTACGCCTATGAACCTAAAAAAGTCCTTATTTCGCTGTTTCTCCCTTTCAGCAATAATTCTTTTCGCTTTATCATCACCTACACTTGCACAGGACACACTGCGTAGTAACAAGGTAATTACCAATACACAGATGTTGGGAATAGGTGCTGTAAACACTCTCGACACCTACCTCTCACCTGAAGAATATACAGGGACAGAGTTTCGTTACATCTCTCATTCTGTGCGTGAGAACGGTACCAAGCTATCAAGAGAACTTGTACATCAGGCACAAATACTATCAGTACGTAATCGAAGGGAGAATAACAATGAATTAGGTGGCTTCTACAACTTCCAATACAACTGGCAATATGCCTTAGGACAATGGAACATCGGAGAGGGAGAACTACGCTTAAAAGTGGGTGGAGGAGTTGATACACGACTCGGTTTCCTTTACAATATGCGTAATTCTAACAATCCTGCACAGGCTTACGGACAAGTGAATATCGCTCCGAATGCTGTTGCTGCCTATCGTTTCCGTCTTCGAAATCTTCCTTTCCAACTGCGATATGAAGTGCAAGTACCACTTCTTGGACTGGCCTTCTCGCCCAATTACGGACAGAGCTATTACGAGATTTTCACTCGTGACAACTATGATCATAACCTTGTTGTCACATCTCCTGTATCTGCCCCATCGCTCCGCCAGCAGCTTACTCTTGATTTCACGGTTCGCCACACGACCTTCCGTGTTGGCTATCTTGGCGACTATCAGCAAGCAAAGATTAATCAACTGCGCCAGCATGTGTGGAGTAATCTCCTTGTATTAGGTATTGTTCGTAAGTTTTCTATCAATAAGTTCATCCCATGAAAAAGCTATATCACTTCTTCCTATACTTACTGATTCCGGCACTGACCCTACTCAGTACTGTGACAAGTTGCGTCACCAACGACCAGCTATCAGATAGTCCTCAAGGCAACTTTGAAGCTTTGTGGCGAATTATCGATGAGCATTACTGTTTCTTCTCACAGAAAGGGATAGACTGGCAGGAGGTATACAGCCGTTATGCACGCCAGTTTGACAACTCTATGACAGCTAAACAACAGTTCGAAGTAATGACTAATATGCTCTCAGAACTAAAGGACGGACACGTCAATTTATATACCTCTTTCAACGTAGGTCGCTATTGGTCATGGCATGAAGACTATCCCAAGAACTACTCTGATTCGCTTCAACGTCTTTATCTCAAGACTGATTACCTCATTGCAAGCGGCTTAGACTATACTGTCCTTGATGATAACATCGGCTATGTACGCTGTGAAACCTTCCAGAATAGTATTGGTGCTGGTAACCTTGACGATATCTTCATTCACCTTCAACCATGTAACGGATTGATTATCGACGTGCGCAACAACGGAGGTGGTAATCTAACAAATGCCGAAGCATTTGCTGCACGCTTCACAAACAAGGAACTACTCGTTGGCTACATACAGCATAAACGGGGAAAGGTCATAACGACTTCTCTGCATTACAACCTGAATATCTCAAGCCTGGAAAGGGTATCCGATGGCAGAAACCAGTTATCGTATTGACCAATCGTAGCGTCTTCTCGGCAGCAAATGAGTTTGTTAAATATATGAAGTGCTGCCCAAATGTTATTGTAGTAGGCGACCGTACTGGTGGCGGAGCTGGTATGCCCTTCTCTTCCGAGCTACCTAATGGATGGTCAGTCCGCTTCTCTGCTTGCCCAATGTACGACCGTGACAAACAAATGACGGAGTTCGGTATTGACCCAGACTATAAAGTTTCCCTCACTTCCGACGACTTCGCACGAGGCAAAGACTCTATTATAGAGTTTGCAAGGAAGATGATAAAGGCCTTTCCTAAGCCCCAATACCTCTAAAAGGAGGGACTGGGAGGTCCTGAAGAAACTCTAAGTTTTATATTTTACCTTGTTTAATCTCGTCAAATAACAGTTTGTTACCAACCTTGATAACCTTTACCTTATTGGTACATTTTATGCCCATATCCAAGAAAGTATACTGATACCAGTTGTTACCAAGGCTCACTACACGCAGAACCTTATGTGCATTAGATGGTCCATCTTGAGCACCAGAGCGGAACAACCAGCCTGCATAAGCATTTGGAAGTGGATCATATTCATCATCATACGCAGCCTTCAACACCTTCAGCAACTTCTTCGTACAGTGCCTCTTCAGGTATGCAGTGTTATCAAAGCCTTTTGTGTTATACATAGACGTAATAAGTGAGATAGCTGCACGCTCATCTTTACTCAAAGCATTCTTGGTAGGAGTTGCCTTAACAGAGACTGTATTCTGATTCATAATTACGCCAGTTTCACCAGCACCATTGTAAACCACAGAAGCTGACGCATACAAAGCTCCCAGGCATAAAACAGTTAATAATGTCATTCTCATTGCCAATCGTTAGTTAGTTAAAGAAATAATATTGTTAAAATCATAGTCGGTTATTCGTAAAAACAGCCCTTTCATTCTTATAAGGTATCGTGATAACTTTAGAACTCAAGGAGATATTTTATTTAGCAACCAAACCTTCTTCGCAAAGATATATATTTAATTTCACTCATAAACAAATAGTATAAGATTATTTACTAACAAAAATCATATAGGCAGAAAAGGTGTATAAGAGAAAAGAAATTCCCAAACATTTGGCTATATCCAAAACATTGCGTATCTTTGCAGTCGTTATGCGCCTGTGGCGGAATTGGTAGACGCGCTAGACTTAGGATCTAGTAACTTACGTTGTGCAGGTTCGAGTCCTGTTAGGCGCACTGAAATAAGAGCCGGATAATTGGTAATCAATTATCTGGCTCTATCATTTATAAAGGCTTATTTCTATAAGGAATAGACATAAACAAGAAATCGGTTCATTAGAAAGTTACCAAGAACTTTTTCTAATGAACCGATTTATTTTATACAGATAAATCCCAAAACCTATCTATTAAACTCAACCAAACAGCTGATGTCTGACGTAGACTTTTAGGACCTACCTTATATATTTAGAACTTGTAAGCTACACCTACACCAAGTACCAACTGGCTGTAGTTGTTGCTAACAATCTGATACTTCAACTCAGCGTTTACGCTCAAGTCCTTAGTAAGCTCATACTCAGCACCACCACCGAGGTTAATAGCGAGACGACCGTCTGAGCCTTTGTTCTCCACAACATTCTTATGACCATTCGCATCTGTAACAATAACGTCATTTGTATATGACCAGTTTGTATAACCAAGACCAGCGAGTGGATATACCTTAACCTTGTTAGCTACATCAAAGAGGTAGTGAACGTTTGCATTGATATCCCACATTGAGATACCCTTATTCTTGAGGAAGTAGTCAAAAGAAGCCTCACCTCTAATCTGGTCTGTGAAGTAGTACTGACCCTTAACACCAACACCGATGCTGTTTGTCTCTGAACCGAACACGAGCTGTGCACCTACTGCCTTATCGCCTGCCTGCGCTGAAGCTGAAAGACTCATAACTGCAGCACATACTAAAAGTAATAATTTTTTCATTTCTAATAATTGTTATGTTAAAAAATAAGTTTATTTAGAGTGAGGACATCTTACAAAAAGAATGGTTATAAAAACCTATCAGCTTATTATTTCTGATTAACAGAATAACTAAAATTGAAAAAATGTCCTTTTATAAAACGATTTTTAGAGTATTATCCCTAATAGTTTTAAATTTCTTATTATATCCGCGATAAACGAATTCTAACCTCATACACAGTCTATTCAATCTGTATATATAGAGGAAGTACTTTATTTCCGAGTGCAAATATATACAAATACTTTTAACACCAAAGAAAAATAGCACAAATCTTACGAAAACAAGAACAATAAAGAGGAAATGTTAAATATTTTGGAGACTAAATGATAGATATCATCTTTCAGTTTGCTTATTATCTACATAAACAAAAGACGAATATCCAAAAGTATAAGAAGCTTCTGCCTAATCCCTTTATCACTGGAGAAAACAAAAACTCTTGACTTTATACATAAAGCCAAGAGAAATCTTATAAAAATGCAAGTTAACCCCAACACTTTTTATAGAAGGGGATTAATCATCGTCTTCGTCATCATATTCAGGCTCTGCCCACTCCACACGTGCACCATAAGCAAGGGTCTGATTCTTCTTTCCAGTACGAGCATTTCGTGTACTGGTAGGAACAAAGCGACACTTTACATTCTTAATATGTTTCTTGATATCGAAGTCATCAGGATTATCAACGGGTTCACTCTCTACTGTCAGATGAAACCTCCCTAACCCCTCAAGTGCTACCGTTTCGCCCTGACGAAGACGATAAGAGATTTCGTCAATCAAAGCTATAACAAGTCCTCGCACGTCACCACGTGAGAACGAGGTGTTCTCCTGAATAGAATCAGCAAGGTCATCGGTCGTTGCAACTCCAGTGCTAACAGTACGAGCATACCATTTACCAGATCCTTTCTTATCCTTGAACTTACTCTGTTCCAGTCTTATTTCTACTGACATAATCTTCTACTTTTCGTTCCTTATTATATAACACAATGCAAATATAATCAAAATAAACAATTCACGCAAAACAAAATAAACTATTTTATGAAAACTATCCATGCCTTCTACCAACAAAACAAAAAATTATATTATAAGTAGAAATAGACTCTTCCGTTAAATGTGTGGATGACTTTCGTGGTTTCTTAACAAAAGAATCGGAGTTACTCATTAATAAAAGTCATAGCTAAGACTATCAAATTACTTATTTTATTATCGTCTTCTGACATAGAACCCCCTTTCTATTTAACACCTCAATTATGTAGATATGATTTTGAAAAATCATTACATAATTTCAAATAAAACATCTACAAATAAGGATAAAAACACGTATAAAAAGCAAGTCTGCAACCAACAGGAAATCAATTAGTTATAAAGCAACAAAGCTAAAGATGCTCAATTGGACTTCAAAAGGGCGTTAGTAAGACTTCAAAAGGGCACCTTTTGTAAGTCAATTAGGCGTCTTTAAGAAGCCAAAAGAGCATGTATAGGTTTTGAGTTGAATGAAAAGAGTTTACAAATAGCAAACAATAAGGGAATAAGCTGTTCGTAGAAGACGAATAAAATAGCATCAATTTGTATTTATCGCCAACTTTATCCTCCTTTGAAAGCCTGTATAATTTGGTATAGTAATACCATGCAAGTCTATAAGTCTTTATCCTCCCAACACGCTATATATTTAAAGGAAGAACCGAAAAAGCAATCAAGAGTCTACCCATTCATAAGAGAATCTACCAATTTATAAAGCACATTACCGATACAACAAGCCATCACCCTCATATTCTTTTCGAGAAAATAATTCATTAGATATAAATGAATTGAAGAAGAAAGTCTCTTAACAGCAAGCTAAAATGAGAATTTCAACTAAATTATTTGCCATTTGTTTGCGAGAATAAAAAACTTTCCTTACCTTTGCATCCGCCTTACAAAAGTAAGGGGCGTTTAGCTCAGCTGGTTTAGAGCATCTGCCTTACAAGCAGAGGGTCGGCGGTTCGAATCCGTCAACGCCCACCAAGGGGTGTATCCCTGTAATCTCTTGGGGTTGCAGGGTATTTTAAAGGGCGTTTAGCTCAGCTGGTTTAGAGCATCTGCCTTACAAGCAGAGGGTCGGCGGTTCGAATCCGTCAACGCCCACCTTTAAAACTTAAAATTGATGACTTTGCAACATTGTTGTGAAGTCTTTTTTTGTTTTATTCAGCTTTAATCTGCCACCTTTTTGATATTATTATTATTATTATTTGCGCTATTACTGAATTTATTGTTAAATTTGCACCATATTAATAAATAAAATTATGACCCTTGACGCATTAACAGCCGTATCGCCTATTGACGGACGCTATAGAAGTAAAACGGAAAGTCTTGCTGACTATTTCTCAGAGTACGCACTTATCCGTTATCGTGTTCGCGTAGAAATTGAGTATTTCATCACGCTTTGCGAGTTACCATTACCACAATTGGAAAGCTTTAACAGCGCCCTCTTTGAACAGTTACGCGACATCTATCGCAACTTTGATGAGGCTTCGGCAGCACGTGTAAAGGAAATTGAGAGCATCACCAATCACGATGTAAAGGCGGTTGAATATTTCATCAAAGAGGAGTTTGACAAGATTGGCGGACTCGATAACTACAAGGAGTTCATCCACTTCGGACTGACCTCACAGGACATCAACAATACAAGTGTGCCATTGTCTGTAAAGGAAGCTCTCGAGGAAGTATTCTATCCACAGATTGAGGAACTGATTGCGCAACTGAAGGAATACGCTGACGCATGGAAAGACGTACCAATGTTGGCAAAGACACATGGGCAGCCAGCCTCTCCTACTCGATTGGGCAAGGAGGTTGAAGTGTACGTTTATCGTCTCAGTGAACAGCTCGCAACCTTGCGTAACTGCAAGATGACAGCTAAGTTTGGTGGTGCTACAGGTAACTTTAATGCGCATCACGTAGCCTATCCACAGCATGATTGGCGTGCCTTTGGCAATCGCTTTGTCAGTGAGAAATTAGGATTAGAACGTGAGCAGTGGACTACACAGATTAGCAACTACGACCACTTAGGTAGCGTGTTTGATGCCATTCGTCGAATCAATACCATCATCATCGACCTTGACCGCGACTTCTGGATGTACATCTCAATGGAATATTTCAAGCAGAAGATTAAGGCAGGAGAAGTTGGTTCAAGTGCAATGCCACACAAGGTAAACCCAATCGACTTCGAGAATAGTGAGGGTAACCTCGGTATAGCAAATGCAATATTACAGTTCTTGGCACAGAAGTTGCCAGTAAGTCGCCTGCAGCGTGACCTTACAGACTCAACAGTTTTGCGTAATGTTGGCGTTCCTGTTGGACATAGCGTTATTGCAATACAGAGCACATTGAAGGGTCTTCGCAAACTCATCCTCAACGAAGAGAAGCTGAGAGAGGACCTTGAAAGCACATGGGCAGTTGTGGCAGAAGCCATTCAGACCATCTTACGCCGTGAAGCCTATCCACATCCTTACGAGGCATTGAAGGCACTCACTCGCACAAACGAGAAGATGACAGAGGAGACAATACATGCATTCGTGCAGACACTCAACGTCAGCGACAGCGTGAAAGCCGAACTAATGGCAATCACTCCATATAACTATACAGGAATTTAACAATTCCTATAGAGTCAAAGAAGAAGAAATTAAACTGAGTATCTCCTTTAAACGGAGTTCGATATTTAATAAAACAACAAAAAAGTAATAACAAATTGGCCGTGAGGCCAGTAGTATCAAATTTAAAGTAAAACAATTATGGCAGAAGAATTCGAGAACAAAGAAGTTCAGTCTGAGCAGAATGAGAACAGCCGCGACGGCTATTCAGCAGCCGAACAAGGCGGCTATCAAAGAGAGTACCGTGGCACAGGACGTACACAACGTCCACGTATTCACAGCCAACGCGCTTACAGCAGCGACAAGGCTAATAGTAGTAATGACGAAGGCGGATTCCGTCCTGAGGGCTTCGGCTCTGGCTTACAGAGTGCAGGTCGTCCACAGCAGAGTGGCTATCGTCCACGTCAGAACAGCTATGGTGGCGGATATAACAATAGCCGTGGTGGCTATCAGAGCCGTCCACAGCAGGGAGGTTATCGTCCACGTTACAATAGTAACGGTGAGGAAGGCGGTTACCAGCCACGCCAGCAAGGTGGATACAACAATCGTGGTGGATACCAGAGTCGTCCGCAGCAGGGTGGCTATCGTCCACGTTACAACAATGATGAGAATGGCTATCAGCCACAGGCTTATCGTCCACGTTACAACGCCAACAATGGTGCTGAGGGCGAGGAGAACAACAGCTATCAGGCAAATCAGGGCGGTTACCAGCCACGTCAGGGTGGATACCAGCCTCGTCAGCAGGGTGGTTATCAGAGCCGTGGCGGATACAACAATAACCGTGGTGGTTATAACAACAATCGTGGTGGATACCAGAGCCGTGGTGGATACAACAATAACCGCGGTGGTTATAACAACCGTGGCGGATACAACCAGGGTGGTTACCGTCAGCATAGTGCTGATTATGATCCAAATGCAAAGTATTCATTCAAGAAGCGTATCGAATACAAGGAGGAGAACTTCGATCCTAATGAGCCAATCCGCTTGAACAAGTACCTTGCTAATGCTGGTGTTTGCTCACGTCGTGAGGCTGATGAATTCATTCTTTCTGGTGCAGTAACCGTAAATGGCGAGGTTGTAAAAGAGCTCGGTAGCAAGGTTATGCGTACTGATGAGGTGTACTTCCAAGACAAGTTGGTTTCATTGGAGAAGAAGGTTTACGTTCTTTTGAACAAACCAAAGGACTATGTTACTACAAGCGACGACCCACAGCAGCGTAAGACTGTTATGGACCTCGTGAAGGGTGCTTGTCCAGAGCGTATCTATCCAGTTGGTCGTCTTGACCGTAACACAACTGGTGTACTGCTCCTTACTAACGATGGCGACCTTGCTTCAAAGCTTACTCACCCTAAGTTCTTGAAGAAGAAGGTTTATCACGTATTCCTCGACAAGGCTATTACAGCTAATGACTTGCAGAAGATTTCTGACGGTATTGAGTTGGAAGATGGCGAGATTAAGGCTGACGCAATCGAATATGCTGACCCACAGGATCAGACTCAGGTTGGTATTGAGATTCATAGCGGTAAGAACCGTATCGTACGTCGTATCTTTGAGAGCCTCGGCTATCGCGTCGTAAACTCGACCGTGTACAGTTTGCTGGTTTGACAAAGAAGAACGTACGTCGTGGTGACTGGCGCTTCCTCACAGAGAAAGAGGTTGACATGCTGCGTATGGGTGCGTTTGAATAAAATAGAAACCTCCCCAAACCTCTCAAAAGAAGTGGATGTGAGAGACCAAGCAATGCTATTATTGAGGCATTAAACTGATTGGTAAACAACATTCCTCTCCTTTTGAAAGACTTGGGGAGTACCTAATTATAATATAGCAAATGAAAAGAACAAAAATCGTCGATGCACTTGCTTGCACCGATTTTGGTAAGGATATCAACGTAAAGGGTTGGGTTCGTTCTCATAGAAGCAGCAAGGCTGTTGACTTCATCGCCTTAAATGATGGTTCTACGATTAAGAACATCCAGGTTGTTGTTGACCCTTCGACTATCGACGAAGACAAGTTGAAGAGCATCACAACGGGTGCTTGTATCAGCGTTGTTGGTACGCTCGTAGAGAGTCAAGGTGCTGGTCAGACCTCAGAGATTCAGTGCAAGGAGATTGAAATCTACGGTCTCTGCCCAAGCGACTACCCTATGCAGAAGAAGGGACAGAGTTTTGAGTACATGCGCAAGTATGGTCACATGCGTCTTCGTACCAATACCTTCGGTGCTGTGTTCCGTATTCGCCACAACATGGCAATCGCTATCCATCAGTATTTCCATGAGCATGGTTTCTATTATTTCCATACTCCACTGATTACAGGTAGTGATGCTGAGGGTGCTGGTAATATGTTCCAGGTGACTACACTCGACCTTGACCGCGTTGCAAAGGGTGGCGAGGTTGATTATAGTGCTGACTTCTTCGGTAAGCGTACTAACCTTACAGTCTCTGGACAGTTGGAGGGTGAGTTAGGTGCTACTGCACTCGGTGCTATCTACACCTTCGGTCCTACCTTCCGTGCTGAGAATTCAAATACTCCACGCCACTTGGCTGAGTTCTGGATGGTTGAGCCTGAGGTTGCTTTCATCGACAAGGACGAACTGATGGATCTTGAAGAAGACTTCATCAAGTACTGTGTTCGTTGGGCTTTGGAGCACTGTAAGGACGACCTTGAGTTCCTTAATAAGATGATTGATAAGGAGCTTATCGCTCGTTTGGAGGGTGTATTGAAGGAAGACTTCGCTCGTCTTACTTACACAGAAGGTTTCGAGATTCTTCAGAAAGCTGCTGCTGACGGTGTGAAGTTTGAGTTCCCTATCACTCACTGGGGTATGGACCTCAGCAGTGAACACGAGCGTTACCTCGTTGAGGAACACTTCAAGCGTCCTGTAATCATGACCGATTATCCAAGTGAAATCAAGTCATTCTATATGAAGAAGAATGAGGACGGCAAGACAATGCAGGGAACTGACGTACTCTTCCCACGTATCGGTGAGATTATCGGCGGTTCTGTCCGTGAAGAAAGCTATGACAAACTGGTTCAGGAGATTGAAAGCCGCGGTATGAAGCGTGACATTTACGATTGGTACCTTGATACCCGTAAGTACGGAACCTGCCCACATGGTGGTTTCGGACTCGGCTTCGAGCGTCTCATCCTCTTCGTTACTGGTATGCAAACATCCGTGACGTAATTCCATTCGCACGTACTCCTAAGAACGCAGAGTTCTAACATAAGAACAAAAGGCGGCTATCCTCCAAAAGATAGTCGCTTTTTTTATTTACCAATAAGAACACTCCCGACGAAACTTAAAACATAACACATACATAAAAGTAAATTATCATGAAACTTAAGAAAATCCTATCAAACCTCATCTTATTACTCCTTATTCTCTTAGTTGGCTGCTCTACAGATTCCTTACAAGATGAGAACATATCGTTACGTAACTTACACGAAGGCGACCTCATGTTCGTAGTGAAGGAAACAAGCAACCCAATCACAGATGCAACGCAAGGTATTAATGGACTAAAGATTGACCACGTGGCTATCTTCCATCATACGGATAGTGCTGATTATGCTTTAGAAGCTTACGGCAAAGCGGTGTCACTTACTCCTCTTACCAACTTCCTCAATCGTGCCAAAGGAAAAGAAGGAAAGCCACTCATTGCAGTAGGCAGAGTCATCGTCGACTGTGACATAAATACTTCTATGAAGCGAGCATTAAGCTACCTCGGTCGACCATACGATCGTTTCTACATGCCTGATGACAAAGAAATCTATTGTAGCGAATTGATTCAGAAATCATTTGTCGACCACCATGGTCTTCCTATTTTTTCAACAATCCCAATGTCTTTCCACGATAACGACGGAAAAATCTTAGATGCGTGGACTCAATTCTATACCTTCTATCATCGTGAAGTTCCAGAAGGAGAACCAGGAACCAACCCAGGACAACTGTCTCGTGACAAAGCCGTAAAGGTTAATTACAAATTCGAAAAATAAAATAGAGATTTTACCGTTAAAAAGTATTTATTTCGTTTTTTCTTGTTATTTTTGCAATTGGGTGGGATAAAAATTCTAAACACGTTGCAGAAAAGAGGCGTTATGCTTATATCTCTTCAGTCCAAAATCTGAGAAATTGCGACAACGGACGAAAACTTGTATGATAGTTCTCACGTATAGCATGAGTTATTTTGTATATATCTGTTCGATTTGTCTTTTTCAGGACTATGGATGGGGAGATATTAACATACTCAATTCTGCGCTTCTACCTTTATTTATAAATATGTTTCCAGCGAAACTGGGAGAAAAAACAACTTTCCTATGATACAAAACGTCTTTGAAGAACTAACTAAACAGCTTAGAAAGAATATAGAAGCTCAAGACTATTACAAATCTATTGTTACCGAGGTAAGAATAGGATATAATGCTAATGTGATACAACTCTTGCATCCTTCTCAAGTTTTAGACTTAAGAACCGAAGACCTAGTTTTCCCCGAGCGGGAATGGGATATAGACAAAGAGTTTGAAGAAGCAATTGCAATCTATTTCACATTCTCGATGAAAGCAGATAAGAAAGAACTTCAACTATTTCAAGAGCTAGATATAAGAAAATATTTCAAAGAAATAAAAGACTTTGGAATAAGAGCATATGCTATTGACTGTGGGAAAGACTATAACAAGGCTGCCACCTACGTTAATATAATTCTTGAAAAAGTTTATAATGTATCCGAGGGAAGTACAATTACAATAGAAACAAGTGATTTTAATAATATAGAAAGTGCTAAAATCTGTAAAGAGTCTTTAACCGTTCCATACAAAATCACGGGTATTGCTACAAGAGTGAAAGAACAAAAAGAGGATGCTCTCAGCAATGAAACACCTCTTCCAGAAATAAGTGATAAGACTTATAATAGACTTTTATTTGGTGCAATTTCTATAATTATCTTGATTCTTATAGTATTCATTGTAAACATGACTCAGAAAGAAACCCCAACAACAGATGACATTAGAGCGGCAACACAAGATACAACCCTATACGTAGATTCTGCAAGCACAGCCCCATTTGGAGTAGTAAGTTCTAATAGCGAAACTTCTATTTCGACTCAAGAAACTGCTTCAGAACCTGAACAAAACCAAGTTATAGGGAAATGGATAGAAACAAGTTATGGTAATAATGGAGCAACATGGCTTTTAGAAAAAGAGGCTAGTACAGGTAGACTCTTGTTAACTTCAAGACTTGGTGACATTATACAATCATACAACTGTACAAAAAGAAGAATTAAAGGCAATAATAGTTATATTTTTCATGACCCTAACGTCAGTGGAAATAATGGATTATTTAGCATGAGAAAAGGAACTACAATCTACTATATTTCAGGCTTCGACAATAATTCAGATGCCATTCTTGTCCCAACACAAGACGGATCTGCCAAGATATATTCAAATGACGTCGATAATCGCTATTATGAGCTTTTTAGCAATCTTAGTTCAGTAAATTAAATTAAGCATATGAATCATATAAGATGCCCCCACTGTAAATCAATGTTATCTATCCCAGATGAATATCGGAAAGACAAACAATTGCAATGTAGCCATTGTGGCGAGATTTTTAATAACTACATGATTAAAAAGAAAAAACAGCAGTCAAAAGTTGATAAGTTTTTAATTACTTTTGCTATTTTCCTAACTTTATGGGGGGTAAAAGCCTGTATAGACAGCCAACCTAGGAGTTCAAAAAACAGCGTAGACAACCAATATGAAAGTTCTATTAGCATTGGTGATAATGTAGAAGTAATAAAAACAACCATAGGTCTCATTGATGAAGCAAGTGTGGATGAGTTTGGAAATGCTGCTGTTGCTGGTGACGCAACAGGAGTAGACCAATTAATAATAACAGGAAAAGGTAGACAAATTCCCGCAGGCGAACAAGGGAAGGTAATAAAGCGCACTGTGTCAGCAGATAGAATTAGACTTAATGATGGTACAGCATGGTGGATTCCGATATCAGCAGATTTAAAGAAAATCAATGAATAAAAAGCCACTATCACAGAACGATCAACTTGTGACTTTCGAACTTAGTTAAAAATTAATAAACTTTCAAGTAATGTCACCTATAAAGACTTGACATGAGACACTACAATTTCTATTTTTGTAACGAGTATTAATTATTTAATTAAATCCAGTTACAATGAGAAAACAATCTTACGTAGACTTCCTTGTTTCGAAAACGAAACAAAGACTTATTCTTTTTTTCCTATTACTCATTCCAATAGCAGCATTCTCACAGAAAGGGACATTTAGGACCTTAATGCAGATCCAAGGAACAGGACTTTCTAAAGAATTTAAGCCCTACGAACTTTGTTGCGACTTAGGTTACAATATTACCAATAACCTATATGCAGACCTTAGATATGAGAACGCTATTGCTCTTTTTAAAGAAAATGGAGTTAAAGACTATGCTCATAGTCACATTGTTGGCTTAAATCTTGGCTACATAGTCTATCACACAGAGAATTGTAATATTGGTGCACAAATCGGATATGGCAGTAATATGAAACGAAAAAATAGTGATTGGAAATATGACTACTATGAGGCAATGGCGTTCACCGACTTAGGAACATGCAAAATCAAGCCAAGATTCGGATTGGGCGTCCGCCATTACAACTCACGAACAAATCTCTACAAAGACCGAACTGTCATCTTTGCAAGTATCGGATTTGGAATTAACTGGTAATAATATCCCTTATAATTACCCTTCAGTTTCACTGAAAACATAGGTTATTCTATAAGTTACTCCCTATCACAAAGAGCCATTTGCATAGGGAGTTTACCCTCCGCACCATTGGTGCTAAGCATCCGCACAATATGTGCTGGGCATTAACACCACAAGTGCTAAGCATTAACACGTAACTTATAAGTTCGTATTATAGCTCTCATTCATTAGTATACAGCGTTTTTATTTACATTGTACTGTTCTACAAATTAGAGATATGAAAGTGGGGGGTTAACAAGACAACATTATAAAATAAAAGTTTGCTGTCATTCCTATCACTCTATTATTGGTTATAAAGTACTGATAATAAACATAGTACCAAGAGTGTTAAATATGACAGCAAACTAAAACAAAAATATAATTGGGGATTAGCTCAATTATAAATACAAACGTGATGGACAAATGTTAGGCAGACAATTCTAACCTACTAAATATCCACCACGCCAAAGATTTTGATGATTCACCTATATCAAAAACTTACTTCATGCTTCTCGACTTTAATCTGCAGGAAGAATACATGACCTATAATCGCGTCTTAGCGAATAAGGCATTTTCTTTCCATAGCCTAACCTTATAAGAATAGTTGGGTACTCGTTAGAGATTTGAAGTTGCTTTACCATTTCTTTTGTAATATCATTTTCCTCATTAGGCTGATTGAGATAAGCATTTGCAATACCCATCTGCGTTGAACGCAGTAATATCCGTTCCAAGGTTCTGCCAAGTGCAACCCACTGTTCAACTGTATTATCTTTTGTTGTGAAAAGTACAAAATGAGATGCTGAAGCTATCTTTTTCCGATCACCTTTATTCTGCATTTTCGCGTTGATAGCCTTTGACATGATAAACTTTGCCAAGAATAGAGGAACATTTGGTGCACCAAAAGTAGCATAACTCAATCCATCTCTTGTATTATTCTGATGTTTCTTATTATAACGCATCCACTTTGTCAGCTCTGACTTGAAAGCTTCATTATTCATTTGTAAGCTATTACCAGCATAAACCATATTAGCAATCTTTTCATAATCAACAGTTCCCCTTTTGTAAAAATAAATAGAAATAGAGGGGTCATTAGAAGTGGCTTTAAGTAGATTAATGCTATCTTTAGGAATTTCTTTTCCATCATAAACACTTCTATTTGTTTGTCTTACTGCGATTTGAGAGAACAATGAAGAATCAAATTGCTTTTTCTTATCTTTTGTAAGTAGAACTCGAATAAAGGAATCCTTAATAACTTTAACTTCGGTCTGATATCCCTTTTCCTGAGCAGCAATACAAAGATTCTCTGTCGCGCAGCCTAAGCTAACAAATAACTCTCGATGACTTGGGTCGACGACAGGTAACTCTTTTGACAAATCAGGGTATATATCAATTTCTGACTCTCTGATTTTAAACAACCAAGGCTGTGTGTTATGCCCAGAAGGAGCCTTGCAAGCATTTTCAATCATAAACAGATAGTCTGAATTCTGTGCCATTATATTATCCATAAATCCCATAAAAATAACAAATACAATAATTACTTTTCTCATTCCTGAATACTTTTTATCCATAAGTCAACTATCATTTCTACCCCTTTCATTATCTCATTCCAGCCCTTATCAGTTTGCAAAGAAATACCGTTATATGACAAACATTGGTCTTCAATCAAAGCTAAATAGCTGATAGCAGCCGAGAGTATACTGGCTAAAGAGGCAACCTCTGTATTAGGACAACCTGTTAATGTGCTTACCAGTTTGATTAGACTGCATCCATTTTCTTCACGTTTATCTCTAAGCTGCTCAATGCTTGTATTGTTACAGGACAGTTCCCACCTACACAAACGTCGTAGAGTTACATCGTTTCGTAATTGCTCGATCTGCTTACGGAACATATTCTTTATACTGTCTCCTACAGATTGAGGATTGATAATAACAGTACCTGTATTAGCCCAATAATCCTTCTGCATTATAAACTGTGCAATTAACTCTTCAAGTCCACCAAAATACCTATATATCAGCATCTTCGAAACATTAGCTTTTGAAGCTATTGTATTGATACCAAGCTTCTCGAATCCTTCGTTTTCTACGATACTTGCGACAGCTTCGAGTATTCTACTTTCTGTTTGTTCTCGATTCTTCATTCTATTATTTGTTTTTGTTACCAATTGGTAACCGCAAAGATAAGTTACCCAACGGTAACATCGTAATAATCTTCCAAGTTATCATTGCTTTTTCATGTTATTTAACAATAAGGTTGATAAAATAACAATTTTATAGACAACACTATTATCAATTTAGGTGGTAAAATAAAGTTGTGAGTTTACAAAACAGGTTCTTGAATTCAAATTATTGCTGTCCGGTAAACCTTTTCCACATATAAAAGTTAAGGGCTAAAATCGGTATTTGGATTTCAGCCCTTTTTGTTACTTTTGTTTCTGCGATAAAACTTCAATAACATGGGCAAAAGTACACATTTTATCGGACAGCCGGTCTATAATCAGGTAATAAAATTACTCGATAAGCAACAAATCAAGCAAATCAGCCTTGAAACACCCCGAAGTGAAGCTTATGTGAAGCGTCTTGATGGGTGGACTCACCTTGTCATAATGCTTTTCGGTGTTCTCAAACACTTTGATTCTCTTCGGGAAGTGGAGATAGGCATGAAGGCTGAAGTAAACAAACTGCATCATCTTGGCATCGACTATGTCGTCCGTCGTAGTACGCTTGCTGATGCCAACAAGCGTCGCCCACAAGAGTTCTTTGCAAGCGTTTATGCGTACCTCTTAGAGCGTTATGGTTCTTTTTTATCGGACAGCCGCCCTAAAGGTGAACAGAAGATATGGGAAAAGCTTCTGTATATGATGGATTCAACTACGATTACCCTTTTTGACAACATACTCAAGGGTGTAGGCAGACACCCCAAGAGTGGTAAGAAGAAAGGCGGTATGAAGGTTCATACGGTGATGAAGTATCATGTTGGCGTTCCCATGGTCGTACAGCTTACCTCTGCCGCCACACATGATCATTATCTACTTAAAGAAGTGCATCTTCCTAAGGATGCTACCCTTACCATGGACAGAGCATACGTTGATTATGCACAGTTCCAGCGACTTACAGAGGAAGGAGTATGCTATGTGACCAAGATGAAGAAGAATCTCACCTATACGGAGTTGTCCTCAGTAACCTATGTAAGCCCTGATGGATTGGTTACACATACAGACAAGAAGATTGTCTTTGAGAAGGGGGAGATAAGACACCAGGCAAGACGAGTGGAACTGTGGAGTGACAACTCACATAAGTCAGTTGTCCTGTTGACCAATAACCTTGAGCTTGATGTAAAGGACCTTGAGGAGATTTACAAGCGAAGATGGGCTATAGAGTCCCTTTACAAGCAGCTCAAACAGAACTTCCCACTGCATTTCTTCTATGGTGACAGTGTAAATGCCATACAGATACAGACATGGGTGGTACTCATTGCCAATCTGCTTTGTACCGTTATCTCCAGAATGATAAAAAGACACGTATCCTTCTCGCAGCTGGTAACCATGCTGAGGCTCACACTGATGTATTACACTGATTTCATCTCATTTATGGAAAATCCACAAAATGATGAACTCATCATAATAGCTGAAAAGGCAAATTCACCACCAAAAGAACTTGACTTATTTGATTAGGGGGCTTGGATTTCAAAAAAGAATGCGGAATTACCTATATAAAGGCTATTCCGCAAGGATTTATATGTTATTTAAGTTTTACCGGACAGCAATAGATTATAAATGAAGTTAGATTTTAAAAAGACAACATTATAAAATAAAAGTTTGCTGTCATTTCTATCACTCTATTATTAGATATAAAGTACTGATAATAAACACAGTACCAAGAGTGTTAAAAATGACAGCAAACTAAATTAAAACAAACAATAATATTACAAGCCTGCTAAGCTCTATTTCAAATACATTTTTACTGTTTCATAAATCCGCTCACCACGCAAACCCTTAGCAAGAATGTTTCCTTCTGGATCAATGAGCAAAATCTCTGGGATAGAAATAATATTATATGATTCTAAAACACGAGAACGCTGTTCCTTTGGTAATAGAAGATGATTCCACGTAGCCTTATCTGTCTCAATCGCTTTTAGCCATTCAGTCTTATGAAGATCAGTAGACACACCTAACACCACAAAACCCTTAGACTTAAAATCATCGTATGCTTTACGGATATTGGGCGTTTCCTTACGACACCATTTACAGCTTGAACTCCAGAAATCTACCAATACATACTTTCCACGGAAATCATTTAGACTGATACATTTCCCTGTTTCATCAACACCAACTATATTTGGTGCCTTCTCCCCTACAAGTGTGCTTTTTGCTTTCAACACCTTTCTAAAAGCAAGCTGATAATAATGAGAATCTTGCAAGTCTGGACCAAATCCCTGTAACATACGTTCTGCCTCATCAACCTTTGCTTTTGTATCAAGTTTAGAATGCTGCAGTTTATATGTATAATAGAGATAAATCCCAAAAGGGGTGCCACGCTGTGCAGTAATCTGTGTGTCAAACCAAGAGCGCAGTTGTTTGTAAGCATTATTATAAATGGGAGCAGTTGTTCTCTTTATTTCTTCCATCTCCCTGCTATCATTCTTTTCTCTCGCAGCATAGAACACTTGATCAAGTGAGTCAAGAAGTTGTTTATGCCCTACTCTATCACGCTCTTTCACAAACTGTTCATAAAGAGTCTGAAAAGGCGAACTACTTGATTCGACTTTTATACCCTTTGTTGCGCTAAGAGAAAAAGCAAAATCATTCATACCATTAGAAGGAAAGATATAACAACCTTGCAAAAAGGCAGCCTCCACATCTTTCTTCTCGGAAACAGGGGTAATAAAGAGCAGCTGAGATTTCAACGTATCATTATGATATTTAAAATCGTGATCCACAACTCTTATTGAATCAAGTGGAAGCAAATAAACATTTTGCTCATCATAAACAGAAAAAACATAGAGTTGCTTAATTGCAGGATTAGAAACACGTCCCACAAGGGTTACCCCCTTAGATTGAATAAACAAACTAAAGAATAGTAAAAGGAATAAAAGTCCATCTCTACGTAGCATAATATTATCTTTCATTTTGCTGCATTGAATTTTTATTAAACCTCATGACCTTTGCTGGGATAGGAAGTACATAAAGAGGCGAATTAGGCTCTAAACTAAACGTCCCCTCACTTGTTACATGCGTTACAGTCTTTGCTAACTGTGACTCTACATTCAGTCGCTTTAGGTCGATATATCTCACCATACCTGACATTGCAAGTTCGCGTCTACGCTCTTCAAGCACTTTCTGTAACGCATCACTCCTATCTATAGCAACAAGAGGAGTATTGTTTTTGATTCGATTATCTCGTAACTTGTTAATAAGAGACATGGCACGCTCAACAGACCCTTCTCGTGCTTCGCATTCTGCAGCAATAAGATAGATTTCAGGAGATGACACAGCTAAATTTGCTCGTAAGTAAGGAGCCCAGACATACTTATCTGTTGGGATATTACGGAAGTTCTTTGTAAAATAAACTTGAAGTCGCATATCATCCTCAGAAAAGAGGCTAATAAGTTCGTCAGAGCCAAAGACCTTAGAACTCAACCCATACACGTATGGTGCAAACTTGATATAGATATTTTCAGGATTATCAATATCTTGCGGAACATTGGTGCGTCCTATAGAACTTTGAGGTTTTACCACGGCATACTTCTTCAAATCTAATAAAGAATTGTTTATTTCCAGTACTTCGTTTGCAGCCTTTAAAGCCTCAGCATAATTACCCATATACAAATACATTTTAGCCAAAACACCATATCCTGCAGCCTTTGATGCTCTAAAAGCATTTCCTTTAGCCTGCATAGGTAAGTTCGGCAAAGCAGTTTGTAAGTCAGACTGAATCTGTGCATAAACATCCTTTACACTTGCCCTAACAAGGTTCTTCTTTGAAATATCCTCATCTAATATTAGAGGTACACCTGGGTCAGACTCCGCCGTACGTACATCATAATATTTTGCGTAACCATTAACAAGATAAAGGTACTCCAATGCCCTACTTATCAAAGCCTCAGCTCGAATAGAGAGTTTTTGTTGTTCATCAGAGCCGTCTACATTCATGATATTATCTATAACCGTATTGTAATAATAAATTCGGTTATAAGAAGCAAACCAAAATCCATCATCCTGTGCATCGCCAAAAACCTCCTTCTTAAAAAGATAAAGATTACGAATAGACTGATCGACACTGTTTAATCCAGGCGTAGCAGTACCTTCTGCAACGTCAGGAAGAAAAACATCATCCGTAAGGTATGCAGGATAAGTGTCTGAAACTTTCTGCACACTTTCATAGTTCAGTAACGTTTCATAATCACTCACCGTTGTAGGGATTTTCTCACCCTTAGGCTTTATATCAAGAAAATCATTGCAACCCGTTAGCATCACCACAACGCAGATTGCCAATATTGTCGTAACATTCTTCATTTCTTATTAACTTAAAATTTAGCAGATAAACCAATTGTCCAAGTCGTTGGGTTAGGAATACCTCTTTGTCCCCATCCGTAACCAAATGTTCCAAGAGCCTCTGGATCAATCCCTTCATTATTTGCATGCCAAGTCAGGAGGTTCTGCACTTGTAGTATCAGAGCCAAATTACTAAACCCCCATTTCCCAATTAGCTGCTTATCAAAGTTATAGGTAAGCGACAAGTCACGTAACTTTACATAATCTCCCTTAATAACATGAACATCAGCAGCATACCAAGGGTGGCGAACCGTTGTTGCATCAAGACTATACCCAGTAAAAGCTGGAGTAACATTAGCTCGTTTCTCATCACCCGGCTGTTGCCATCTATTCAGAATATCTCGATTCACATTTGTTGTTGGGGCAACAGAAAGGAAAGGAGCAGCCTCGCCTCGAAGTACGTGTCCACCATAATAAACAAACATAATAGAGAGATTAAAACTCTTATAAGTGAAAATATTAGTGAGAGACCCATTATATTTTGGGATTCTTGTTCCCGAATATGCAAGATCATCCAAAGATGTAACTTCCTTTGCAACACGATTCCCACCATCGACATAATATTGTGGTGTACCATCTGTTCCATTCAATCCTGCATAACGGAAACTGAAGATTGCCCCCAATGGATAACCCTTTACAGAAGCATTACCAGAAGTTATACCGAAGACATTAATATCAGAGTCATCTATATCTATCAACTTATTCTTATTATAACCAAAGTTTAGAGTCGTAGACCATGAGAAGTCAGTTGTTCTTATATTATTACTACTCAACATAAATTCAATACCGCGGTTATACATTGTACCATAATTCAGTGTAACCCTTCGCCATCCAAGTGTCGGATCAGCTTCCCTGTTCGCCAACAAATCGTTCGAACGTTTGTTATAGAACTCCAAGGCACCTGTGATACGATTCCCAAAGAAAGCGAAATCGACACCTATGTTTGTTGTAGCCGTCTTCTCCCAACGTAGTGTTGGATTAGGTGGATTCTTAATAGCAGATGCAAAATCTCTACTCCATTGATTATAACGTGCTGCTTCTAAAGTAAGATAAGGTCCTGCATCCTTCGGAACATTTCCACCAATACCATAGGTCAATCTTAAGGTTAAGTTATCAATCCATGATGCTCTACCTTTCCAAAACTTCTCTCGCATAATATGCCACGCACCACCAACTGACCAAAGTGGACGATATTGAAACTTGGGATCTGTACCAAATAGATTTGATTGGTCCACACGAATACTACCTGTTATATCATATCGATTATCAAAACAATAAGCAGCATTACTATAAAAGGACACAAAACGATTTTCTACATCCGTTATATAATTATTATAAATAGACTGCCACATGAAATAACCATTGAGCGATTCTGTTCGCATAAGTGATGATAGTGTCAACGGATTAACAGGCTTATATCCTAAACTACTTTCATCGAAGCCCATATAATAGATAGAGGTTCCTGTAGACTTTTTTTGTCTCCGCTCTCCACCTGCAATTGCAGTAATAGAGTTTTTCCCAAATTCCTTGGAAAAGTTTAACTGTGCACGCAACGTGTAAGCAGACATATCACTTCTATACTCACCCATTTGGGACCCCTTTGGAACATTGAGTGTAAGAGTCTTGCGCATAGAATTATACTGTGCAGCATCGTTAATCATATTACGTACATAATAGGATTCTGCACTATGAAACTCTGTCGTCTTACTCACAGTATTCTCTGTCTGGAAACGAATATCAAAATTTAAACCTTTTGCAATCTTAAAGTTTAATCCAAGCTGAATCTTATAATATTGATCTTTCGTTATGAAGTTCTCTTCTTTTCGATTTGTAATCGGATTAAAACTCTCATCCATAAGACCAAGTTCTTTCAAACGTTCTAATTCATAATCGGACTTATATTTAGGAAAGTTGATTGGTGTTCCATCTTTATCACGAAGCATTGTATATGAAGGGTAATTATGGTAGATATCTGTAAACTGTCCCATACCAGTATCACCTTTATCACGTGAAAAGCTACCTGTCACACTGAGATCAGCATTTAGCCATCTAAAGAAACCAATGTTATCACGTAAGCTAAATCCATATCTCTCTGATGATAGATATCGAGCATTATAGCTATTCCCATCATAATTAAGGCTGACAGCATAACGATTAGCCCAGTTACCACCTAAAATGCTAATATTATGTTGATGCCTAACTCCTGTTTCGTGTAGAAATCTTCAAGTTCCTTTCGATTATCTAAATTTCGATATACCTCTAAGCTTTTTTCTAATTCATTATTATCTATCATTCCTGCTCTATTCTTATACAAAAGTTCCAAAACAGGATTAACCCTTTCACGTGGGTCAAGATAGGCATATTGACCAGGATCATATTTGAATCCATCCTTTTGTAAATCAACTAACTCTCTACTATTCAACCGATGTAGTCCACTCATATTTGGGGCTGGAGTGAACTTTATACTGGCATCATATTGAACCGAAGTTTTTCCATTTCCCTTTCCATCAATAGTTGTAATAACTATAACTCCATTAGCAGCTCGTGCACCATAAATAGAGGCTGCAGCAGCATCTTTTAGGAAAGTTATATTCTTAACAACTGAAGGGTTTATACTACTGATATTTCCTTCGAAAGGGAGTCCATCTACCACAAGTAAAGGTTCATTGCGAGTAGGGCCACCACGTAAAGTTGACATACCTCTTAGATAATATTCACCATTTTGAAAAACAAGTCCAGGGACCATTCCTTCCAATCGGTTAATAATATTCGTTTGTAACTTATCTTTCAACTTATCTGCAGTTACAACATTAAACGAACCTGTTGTTCTCTCACGAGACAACGTCTGATAACCCGTTACAATAACCTCATTCAAAGGATTATCGTCAACCTTCATGACAATCTTCAAAGGACCATCATGAAGCGCAGCAACTTCCATAGTTTTCATACCTATGTATGAGATTACAAGAGTTGACTCATTAGAGTTTAGCCATATATTGAAATGTCCTTCAGCATCTGTAAGACACATATTCTTGCCATTCTTAACAGCAACGGTCACACCAATTAGGGTTTCTCCTTTTTCATCCACTATTATTCCTGATACGTGTCGTTTTTGAGACACTTCCTGTCCATTATAAAACTCACGAGTGAAAGAATCTGCGTAAGTAGATTGCACATACTGAGATAAAGGGGCTATCAATACACATAACATACATATGCGCAAATGGCACCTCTTCAATAAAACGAGAAATTCTCTTTTGACTTTGTAGGCTTCTTCTCTCATAGTAACATTGAAAATAGGTTTTTATAATCTGCAAACACGTAATCATGTAACAGAAACATATTATGGGACGAAAATAAATATTATTTTTCATAATAACAAGTAATTCTATATCTTTTTTAAATAAAATTTCAGATAAAGATACAAAACACCTCATAATTCTATTACTCCTTAGAATATCCTCACATACAGCATATTCAAATTTGCTGTCACTGCTATCACTCCAACGCAAGATATAACATGTTGGATATAAAGACAATACGCAAAATGTTAAAAATGACAGCAAACTATTTCAAAATAATCACAGAGAAAGATTCCTCATTTATTTAAATGTGACATCATCGTATAACTGAAAAACGACAATAAAATAAAGGACATCTGGAGACAGAACGTCACCAGATATCCTTTTAATATTCTATATAGTTGTTTTAGAACTATACGCTTTCCATGAAAAGAGAAGGACTTATATCCCTTTTATATTGAATTTAAGCTCTTTATTTGACTGCTGCAGCCTTCTCAGCCTTAAGGCGTTTATGCTCCTCCAGCATCTTTGCAGCACGCTCATGGGCGATACGAGCAGGTTCGCTTGTAGCCTCATCTTCAGGACGGATACGCATAGTGTTGGCAAGATTAACAAGATCTTTCACAGCTTCTCCACCTGCAATAAGTCCAGCCGCAGCTGGTACCCACGCATTAGAACTTGGAATAGTATGGCGGTCAGTACACTTACGCATATCCTTATCGGGACAGATGCAGTGGAAACGACAAGATATTTCTGGTTGTTCGATACTCTCAAGCGGTTCTTCAGGACTGTATACTACCTTAAGACGCTTTATCTTCGTCTTACGGAGTTTCTTACGAATCACCTTTGCCAATGGATCGTTGATAGTCTTGAAGATGTCAGTCACACGGAACTGTGTGGCATCAAGTTTATAAGCAGCACCCATACAAGAAAGCAATGGGATATTCATTTCATGACAACGATAGATAAGATCAAGCTTAGCTGTTACAGTATCAATACAATCAATGACATAATCATAATGAGAGAAATCGAACTGATCGGCGTTATCAGGCAAATAGAATGTCTGATATTTCCGCACGATACATCGTGGATTGATTGAGTGAATGCGCTCTTCAGCGACATCTACTTTATGCTTTCCCACTGTTCGAGTGGTAGCAAGGAGTTGTCGGTTGACATTTGTTAGACAAACACGGTCGTCATCAATAACATCAATAGCTCCCACGCCACTACGTGCCAATACTTCTACTGCATATCCACCAACACCTCCAACACCGAAGACAGCGACACGACTACCATTAAGCGTGTCGATAGCGGGCTTACCAAGAAGAAGTTGGGTTCTTGAAAATTGATTCTGCATTGTTTTATTATTATCCTTTATTTAGACTGAAAATATAGTGCAAACGAAAACAAAAGAGAGCTTGTTCTCATTTTGTTGAGTGCAGCCTATCTTATGCAAAGATAGTGCAAATGAGAACAAAAGAAAGCATGCTTTCACTTTGTCGAGTGCAGCCTATCTTCTACAAAAGTACGAAAAAAATTGAAACAAAGGCTCTATTCTACTTTACTAAATGTATCGCCAGCGGTTCAACCGTAATCAAATGGCGTTTATACAGGTCGCCAACAGCTCGTTTATACACCTTCTTTGATACCTGAAAACGGCGTTTAATATCCTCTGCCTCACTCTTATCGCCAAGATCACATACCCCACCATTATCTTTCAGATATTGAAGTAGGACCTCTGCAAAGCCTTCCGCATGCTGTTGTCCTGTTGGTTGAAGTGTACAATCAATCTTACCATCACGACGAACCGTTGAGATATAACCCTTTAAGCGGTCACCAGTATGAACATATTGGAACACCTGATCCTCATAGATAAGGCCCGGATACTTATTATCGACAATAACTTTGAAGCCAAGGTCGGTCTTCTGCCATATTAACAAGTCAACTTCCTGTCCATGCTTATAACCTCGTGGCTGTTCGTCAAGATAATGCTCTACCTTTGCAGAGGCAACAAGGCGATAGCTCTCTTCATCAAGATGAATATAAACGATATAGCTATTGCCGATAGTCATACGTTTCTTCTGTTCACGGAAAGGACAGAAGAGGTCTTTCATCACACCCCAAGAGAGGAATGCACCATACTCATTCACCCACGAACACTCCAAGTAAGCGAAGTCGCCTACCTGCGCCAAAGGTTCCTCAGTAGTAGCAATCGGGCGTTCATCCTGATCAAGATAAACGAATACTTCCAGTTCATCCCCAATCTCAGTTCCCTCTGGCACATATTTCTGAGGCATGAGTATCTCACCAGCCGGTCCACCATCAAGGTAGATTCCGAATGGATCACCATTGCCTTCACGTAAGGCAATCTTCAGTACTGTGAGCGTATTGTATGCTCCAAGTTTATTTTAGACATATTCCTATTTTTAAGTTGTCTGAAGCCAGAATGACATAAAGACATATTATTTCAATGACATATTTTCTTATCGAGCTTTCGCTCGATTTATCTTTTAGTTATGAGGGTTATAAACCCTATACTTACGTTTAATCTCCAGCCGTTCAGTCGAGCCAAAATTTATAAGCAGCCCATTATCTATTCCAGACACAGAGAGATAGTTTACAAGCTGAATTGCGTGTGCTGGTAATAACTGAGCAACGGCTTTTAGTTCTATGATAACACATCCTTCTACAACAACATCTGCTCTGAAATCACCTATAATATGTCCTTTATATCGAACAGGCATTTCTACTTCATCCTCCACTTTAAGTCCAGCTTCTCTGAGTTCTATCAGCAGTGCTTTTTTATAAACACTCTCTAAATACCCAGCAACAAAATGGCTCCGCACCTCATAGGCTTTATTGATTATCAGCTTTATAACCTCTTCTATATTCATCAGGCTATTAGTAATTATTAAGTTAATCGTCTACAAACATACTCTATAAAGAATATGTCATTAAAAAATATGTCTTTATGTCATTCTGGCTTTTAACAAACATCATTTTGTCTCTTGACAAACGTCATTCTGTATCAAGCCATCTTTAAGATGTATCGTTCTATCTGTTATCTGTGCAAGCCCCTCATCGTGTGTAACTATGACGAAAGTCTGACCGAACTTATCACGGAGATCGAAGAAGAGTTGGTGCAGTTCCTGCTTGTTCTTACTGTCCAAACTACCCGAAGGCTCATCGGCAAGGATAACAGCAGGGTTGTTCACCAACGCACGAGCTACAGCTACACGCTGCTTCTCACCACCAGAAAGTTCGTTAGGCTTATGATTAGCACGGTCGCTCAAGCCCATAAATTCCAATAATTCTTCGGCACGCTGACGTGCATCCTTATTCTTCTTGCCAGCAATATAAGCAGGAATCATAATATTCTCAAGAGCAGTAAACTCTGGAAGAAGCTGATGAAACTGGAAGACAAAGCCTAAGTGCTGGTTGCGGAAATCACTCAACTTACCGGCTGACAGGCTGCCCACGTCAATACCATCCACAACAACAGAGCCACTATCTGGCTTGTCCAACGTTCCAAGTATCTGCAACAAGGTGGTTTTACCAGCTCCAGATGGACCAACAATACTGACAACCTCTCCCTTTTCAATACGAAGGTCAATACTCTTCAACACTTGAAGCGAGCCAAAGCTTTTAGTTATGTTCTTAATATCTATCATATTCTATTCTTTTATTGGGGCTATTAGGCTTATTGGCCATATTAGCCTAATTAGCCTAATAACCTCTTACACCTTATTATGAATCCACTCTCTTACAGCCTCATAAGCACTGCGTTCCTCCGTATGCTGTGGCTGAGCGAAGGTCATATCATCCATCTCACTACCATACTGATCTGGGAAGATAATCATGATTGTCTTACCTTTAATAAACTTATTAAGTTCTTCAGGAAGTCTTTCCATTGCCGTCTTATAAGATATCGTACCCTTACGTGCTGTCACTATGACAAAGAGGTGGTCCTCTCGAACCTGCGCACCAAGCGTTGGTAATTCCTTCCAATGCGCCATCTCTTCATATTCAGCCCTAACACTTGGGAAGCGATTGCGAATAAATTCATTGACAAGTTGCAACGTCTCGCTACGTCCATGGAATGCTATACGACACTCCAAGTTGCCTGCCATACGTGCCAATCGTTCCAACCAACGATAAAAACCGGGTTCAAACTCAGCCCGAGAAGGGATTGCCACCTGTATTCTGCGAATTGTATTCAGTGGTTGCAAGATACGTGTAACGATAATCTGACGGCTCAAACCATTGTATAGACTTCGTGTAAATTCTCCCCAGAAGCTACGATTAATCTCCTTATGGAAGTGTAATCCCATCAGAATCTCTGACGCCTGAAACTCTTTAAAAGCATGTTTAATACCATTGGCAATATTCGCAGCAACACGTACCTGCGTCACCATCGGTACATCTGACGCACTCGCCAAATGGCAAAGATGGTCCAACAAACGCTGTCCCTCTGCCTGATTATGGCGCATATTCACATCATCATATACCACATTCAATGCCACCAACTCTCGTTTCAAACGTGGATTACGCATCAATGTAGCCATGGTTATGAGGTTATCAGAATACTCTGGATACTTCACTGGAATCAGAATCTTCTCATCATCGAGGTTCTTCATCATATTCTGATCTTCCTTTTCCTGCAAACGGAGACGTTGTGCAGCACGTTCTGTAATGACGGTTGAGATGACACAGGTAAAGAGGATCATAATTACTATTCCATTCAGTACCTCGTCACCAAAGAGATATTGACCTGGTGCCACCTCTAATCTACGCCTACCATCACCATCGCAATAGCTCCAGCAGCATGGGCACTGGTCAAACCAAACATCATGTGACCAGCCAACCAAGACATACGGAAGATACGAGCTGCCAAATAAGCTGCTACAGCCTTACCCAAAGTACCGAAGAAGACAATACAGAATACAACCCAAAGTATCTTACTTCCTGCAAAAAGCAAGCGTACATTAATCAGCATACCAACTCCGATAAGGAAGTAAGGAATGAAGAGTGCATTACCTGTAAACTCTATACGGTTCATCAATGGAGATACCTTTGGCACAAATCTGTTCAATATCAAACCTGACATGAACGCTCCAAAGATTCCTTCCAAACCCACAGCATCTGACAATGCTGCCGAGAGAAACACCACTGCAAGGATGAAGATAAACTGCATCACAGCGTCGGAATATCGACGAAGGAACCAACGTGTCACACGTGGTATCACCATAATCAAGCCCACACAATAAGCCACAAATTTCAGAATGAATAGTAGCCAAAAGAGTATACCGCCATTGCCATGAAACGAATTGACGATGGAAGCCATGACTATCAAAGCCATAAAGAGAGCCATCATAGACGAACCCACGCTCAGCGTCGAACTCGTATGTCGCGTCAATCCATATCGTCCTACTATCGGATAGGCTATCAACGTATTAGAAGCCATGATTGCCGCAAGTAGAAGCGATGCCAGAGGGATATAGCCCAAAAGACTGACACCCATAAAATAGGTCATTGCAAAGGGGACAAGGAAGGTCAACATACCGAAGGCCATCACCCTATTACGGTTTCTTCAGTCCCTCCATATCCATTTCCAGACCTGCAAGGAACATGATATAGTACAGTCCTACACGTCCAAAAAGTTCAAACGAGGCATCACGCCCAAGAATATTCAGTCCATATTTTCCAACAAGGACACCTGCCAACACCATACCGATGATATGTGGAATGCGCAGTCGTCCCATGATGATAGGCGAAAGCAATATCATCAGCAAAACAACAAAGAAAATCAATGTCGGGTCGGTTATCGGGAAATATTGAGATAAATTCAGCATGCGTATCTATAAATTACTGTCTGCAAAGTTACGAAAAAACTTTGGCAACCACCTAATAATACCTCTCTAATAAGGGTTCTTTCGTTGAAGCTATAGGAAAAGCATCCACACATTTAGCGGTAGAACCGAGGTTACTCATAAAACAACAACATAGATAAGACTTTCAACTTCCTTCTATATTATCGTCCACCGACACAGAAAACCTTTTCATCTAAACCCGTCAAAAACACAGAAAAGACTATGAAAAATCATTACACATAATCAATTAAACCTCCTTCAAAATCAAGCAAAAAGCCGCATAGAAAGCAACTTTGCAACCAACAGATAATCAAAGAGTTATAAAGTAGCAAAGTAAAAGGTGCTTAATTGGACCTCAAAAGGGCGTTAGTAAGGGTCTTAAAGGGCACCTCTTGCAAGTCTATTAGGCGTCTTTAAGCAGCCTAAAGAGCATGTATTGGTTTTTAGTCACACGAAAATAGTTTACAAATACCAGAGATATAGGAATAAGTGGTATTGTCTTTAAAAAGTATATAAACCTTTATTCTATTCCTATCTATGCTTTTAACGGAAGAATCCTAATAAACCTATATAATCCTCACAAAATGACAGAAAACAACGATACACAACAGATTATATCTATCGAAACAGAAAAAAGACTAACATACCGTTGTTTGTCTTAGGGAAAAATAGTATATTTGCAACTACGAATAGGTTCGTAAACAATTAAAGATAAAAGATATGAAAGTAGCAATTGTTGGTGCCAGTGGTGCCGTAGGTCAGGAGTTCCTGCGCATCTTAGCTGAAAGAAACTTCCCAATGGACGACCTCGTTCTCTTTGGTTCAGAGCGTTCAGCAGGTAAGAAATACACATTCAAGGGTAAGGAATACGAAGTAAAACTGCTCCAGCATAACGATGATTTCAAGGATGTAGACATCGCCTTCACAAGTGCGGGTGGTGGTACATCAGCCGAGTTTGCTGAGACCATCACCAAATATGGTGCTGTGATGATTGACAACTCAAGCCAGTTCCGTCAGGATAATGACGTACCATTGGTTGTTCCTGAAATCAATGCTGAGGATGCTTTGAACCGTCCACGTGGCATCATTGCCAACCCTAACTGTACTACCATTATGATGGTTGTCGTATTAAATCCTATCGATAAGCTCAGCCATATCAAGAAAATACATGTCAGCAGTTATCAGAGTGCTTCTGGTGCAGGTGCTGCTGCAATGGCAGAGTTGCAACAGCAATACAAGGAACTTGTTGAGACTGGCGAAGTGAAGACCATCGAGAAGTTCCCACATCAGTTGGCATACAATGTCATTCCACAGATTGATAAGATGACAGAGAACGACTATACAAAGGAAGAGGTGAAGATGTTTAACGAGACACGTAAGATTATGCACTCTGATGTTCGTACTTCTGCTACCTGCGTTCGTGTGTCTTCACTCCGTAGTCATTCAGAGGCAGTATGGTTCGAGACCGAGCGTCCACTCTCTGTTGAGGAGATTCGTGAGGCTTTGAAGGCTGCTCCTGGTGTTACTGTTGTTGATGATCCACAGAACTATGTCTACCCTATGCCACTCGAGAGTGCTGGTCACGATGACATCTATGTGGGTCGTATCCGTAAGGACCTTGCCGATGACAATGGTAATACACTTTGGCTCACTGGCGACCAAATCCGTAAGGGTGCTGCCTTGAATGCGGTACAGATTGCGGAGTATTTGATTAAGGTTGGGGATGTAAAGTAAGGGCTGGCACCTCCCCCAACCCCTCCCCAAAGGAAGAAGAGTAGATACCGAAAGGGGGAAGGGTTTGCTAAACATAAAGAAAGAGCGTATCGAGAAGATTAAAGACTCCTTGATACGCTCTTTTAATTTAGTTTCTTTATCCCACTCTTCGACTAAATAGTCAACGACTAAAAAATAATGAAGAGAGAAGATTATTTGTGATTAGCGCTCAAACTGCTCAATGCTTAAGCCACCATCTGTCAACTTTTCTAATTCAGGAACAATACGAGTGAAATGTTCTGAACGAGCATGACGAGTCAAACAAACCTTGTCCGCCCATGTTTCACAGAAAAGGAAGACACCTGGTTGGGTTGTGCTCTCAAACAAATCGTAACCCTTGTTTCCTTCATCTTTACGTGAAAGTTCTACTAATTCATCTGTAAGAGCCTTCACTTGGGCAGTTGTTACACCAGCCTTTACCTTGAAAAAAGCATTTAATCTAATCATATCTTCTATGTTAATAGTTAACTAACTCTTACTTATTCTTCTTATAGTAAGCTACGGCAGCAGCTATATTCTCCTTCACAGCACGTGATGTATAGGTAGCTCCGGTCACACCATCAAGACTCTCAGCCTTTGCAGCCTTTGACAGTTTCATGCCATTAAACTTTGGAAATAACCCCTGCTTCACCTTATCATAGAACTTAGGACCTTCACGATTTGGCAAAGCCTCAACCTTGATAACCTTATTATTCTTAATATAAACCTCTACTGGTGTTGCACCCTTAAATCCCTTTACATTTGAACAGAGGTTGGTCGTATTGACAACGTAGGTGCCATCTGCCTGCTTATACATCACCTTATCCTGCTGCACTGCAGCAAAAGCAACTCCTGTAGTTAGTACTGCTACGGCTGCTACTGATACGAATTGTTTTTTTAACATAACCTATTACCTTTATTTAAACTGATAAATTCGACTACAAATGTACGAAAAAGTATAAGAGTGATGATTGCTTTTTGCATTTTTTAAGAGTTGCTTATTAGCCTTATTAGGTCAATAAGGCTAATAAGACTAATAGTGCCTTCCTCACTATTTTCCCAACTTTCTTCTCTCTTTAGTAAATTTATTTGTACATTTGTTCCCATAAACAATCAATACCAACGATGAAATATATACTACTACCTAAACCAGATACTATTCATCAACTACCCTTCTACTTTGCAGTGGAAGAATACGTAGCACGTCATTATACCGATGACGACTACTTTATGGGCTGGCGTGTGAACCCCACGGTGATGTTAGGACGCAACCAGTTGATTGATAATGAAGTCAATACAGACTACTGTAAAGAACACAAGATTGATATTTTCAGACGAAAAAGTGGTGGCGGATGTATCTATGCCGACAAGGGTTGCATACAATTTTCTTATATTTCACGTTCCGTCAATGCCAACGAAGCCTTTGCTGATTATATGCAACGAATGGCAGACTTACTAAAAGGACTGAAGATTGACGCACAGTTATCGGGTCGAAATGATATTCTCATTAACGGTACAAAAGTATCGGGATGTGCTTCTATCAACTATCTAACCGTAGTGTTCTGCACAACTCCCTACTCTTTGACACCCAACTTGACCACCTGTCTAATGCACTCACTCCTGCAAAAGAGAAACTACAAAGCAAGGGTGTAGCGTCTGTCAGACAAAGAGTGACGAATGTTGCGACCTATACACAGTTAGATATCTTGACTTTTATGGACTATGTACAACAGGAAATGTGCGGTACTGAGATGCTCGAACTAACGGAAGAAGACATGAAAGGAGTTGCAGAGATAGAGAAAGAACTATCTTCTGACGACTTTGTTTATGGTAAAAATCCAAAATACTCCCTTGTTCGAAAGCATCGTTTTGAAGGTGTTGGAACACTTGAAGCCCATATTGAACTAAAGAATAACATCATTGGAAGCATCAATATGGTGGGCGATTACTTCCTTCTTGGCGATATCGACCATGATTTCCTCAGCCTACTTAAAGGCTGTGAGTTCACGAGAGAGGCGGTAGAAGGGAGGTTGGAAGACATAGATCTATCCACTATTATCCGTGGTTTGAAGCTGCGACAGTTCCTCCGTCTGCTCTTCGGACGTGAACCACACGTGATGAAACCAAAGTGGCTTAAGATTGACCTCACATCGAAGAAGTCGACTGGTGAGACGGCTGGTATCCTTGCCAAGCATCATATGAACACTATCTGTACGAGTGGACTCTGCCCAAATCGCTCGGAATGTTGGATGGCACGTACGGCAACATTGATGATTGGCGGTGATATCTGTACACGAAAGTGCCGTTTCTGTAACACGTTAAGTGGCAGACCCAGACTGCTCAACCCTGACGAGCCACGTCGTGTGGCTGAGTCAGTGAAAGCTCTTAAGCTACGTTATGCCGTCATCACCTCTGTTGATCGTGACGACCTACCCGACTATGGTGCAGCCCACTGGATAAAGACCATCGAAGAGATACGCCGATTAAACCCTGACACAAAGATTGAACTACTCATTCCAGACTTTATGGGGAAAGCCGACCTTATACGACAAGTCATGGCAACACACCCCCACGTAGCAGGACACAACATGGAAACAGTGCGTCGCCTCACGCCATCCGTACGCTCTGTGGCACGCTATGAACGCAGTTTAGAAGTGCTGAGAGAGATAGCCAACTGTGGTATCACTGCCAAGACTGGCTTCATGCTCGGCTTAGGTGAAACCCACGACGAAATCTTAGAGACAATGGACGATATTCTTTCAACAGGTTGTCAACGCCTTACACTCGGTCAGTATCTCCAACCTACTGCCGAACACCTGCCTGTTAAAGCCTATATCACACCCGAAAAGTTTGCTGCATATAAACGGATAGCCTTAGAGAAAGGTTTTAAGCACGTGGTTAGTGGTCCGCTTGTTCGTTCGTCTTATCACGCTGCAGAAGGTCTTTAAGCCCTTGCTTACACGATGAGGGACACAAAGGGACATCGATAAAAGAACTGGTATTGGGCTTATTAGTCCCATAAGCCTAATAAGCCCAATTACTCCTATCATCATAACAAAAAGTAGGGATACACGCTCGTGTATCCCTACTTACATTTAAGAAATATCTTGATTGAACTTTATCTTATTCCGTAATCTGAACCGTTGCACGACGGTTGAAAGAGATAGGAGACAAGGTCTCTACTCCACCCTTACCAACAGTCGTAATCTTATTGTTCTCAATACCCATCTTAACAAGTTCGTTGGCAACTACTGTTGCACGACGCTCAGACAGTCTTTGGTTGTAATCAGCAGAACCTGTTGCGCTGTCAGCATAACCTGTCACAAGGAGATTGTTATTATTGTCTTTAGCATACTTCGCCAATGCCTGTACGTTGACGAGGTCCTTCTGAGAAGCAATTGTAGACTGGTTGATTTCGAAGAAGACTGAAACAGGAGTTGTTACCAACTGCTTTACAGACTCTGAAACTGTCTCAACAGGCTTCTGATTTGCCAATTCATTACGAAGACGTGCATTCTCTTCCTCTGCATCCTGAAGGCGTGCATTCAGTGCATCGAGAGCCGCCTGATGCTGTGTATTGATAGCTTCCATATCTGGACTCTTCTTCCAAGTACCCTTACCGATATTGAAATTCAAACCAATTTCTGCATAAAGATTATTATCGTGTGACTCCCATCCACGACGCTCATTATTAGCATATGCAGCACCATCAAGGTCGCCTTCATAACGATTCCAACCAGCTTCAAGATAAACACGCATTCCTTTGCTCACCTTCCAAGAAGATTGAAGACCTGCGCTCAGTCCCATTGCATAACGGTTAGCTGACATCGAACGTCCAACACCTGCACCAGCAAAAGGAATAAGATTCCAAACACGGTTCTCATTGTAACCGCAAAGGAGGTTGCTCAGATTGAACATTACCTGCTCCTGTGCAATCCAATACTTGTTGCTGTTATCAAGCTGAGAAGCAGGATTGCTGTCAGCACCGACACGCTTGCCCCAGATACCTTGTATCTTTGTACGAAGACCGATACCCGGTGTGAACCACTTACCAATAGCGAAAGCTGCACCCGGCTTTGAACGGAAATCCTTCAACGGACTAATAGCAGCATCACGCCCATGCTCTTGGTTAGAATACCATGCGTTCCAGTCTGCACCGAGTTGTACGAACCAATTGCTCCAAAACGAGTTGGTAGCAACGCTATACTTCTCAGTGAGCACCTCATCTTGGGCAAAACCAGTCATAGACACACCAGCCAATGCCAAAACTATCAATAACTTTTTCATAATCTTATTATTTAACGATCTTAACCTATTCTGCTCCTTTATTGCTGACAGTGATTCCCAGCAATACTAAGTTTGTTCACAAAGATAATAATTAAAATCTATCAGGGTCGGTTTTTTCTAAAAAATACTATTTATTTAACGTTGAATTATTAAACCAAGATTGCTCATTAGAGCCTAAACAGATTTTGTTTTATGATCGAGCAGATTGTTTGGCTTTGTAACGCAGGCGTAGCGGGCTACGTCAAGTTACAAAGACGGACAAGATGCCGATAAGAAAATAAAAGATGTTAGGAAACAATACCATAGTAAGAAGAATTATACATATTGTGGTCTAATGACCGATTTGGGGTTAATATACTAAAGATTTTTATTTTTAATTTGCTGTCATTTTTAACAATTCGCATAACTGACTGTAAATCTATCATTTAAATAGTATCTAATAATGACAGCAGTGACAGGAAATTTACTTTTGATAGAAAAAATACTCTTATAACTCCTTATCTTAATTCACAATGATTAAACCCAAATCATAGAGGCTTAAGAGATGATACGTATTATGGTCTAATAATTGGTTCTTCAGAAATTTGGTGTGATAAGGGTGCCGGCTAAGTTTAGGACTTTAACGAAATGTTGCACAGAGAAATGGAGAATACGGAGGATTCTTAAAAACACAACGTTGATAGGTACGGAGGCACTGTTGTGCGTGGAGCAACGGAGTTTGTTTACCAGTTATATTAGACACTTTCTTTTCAAAGTATTTATCTCAAAAATTATCAGGAAGCTGTACGCTACACCTCTTTCGTTCTTTGTATCGTCGGCACCTCCCTGACATCATGTTTAGCTCCGTCCTCGTTGAACCTCCGTGTACCTTACAATTAAGAGCGTTAGTGTTTCACTCCATATTTTGGAAGAACCTAATAAAGGGTATTGAACGCTTAGCACATGATGTGCGTATGCCCCGCACATCTTGTGTTGACGCTCCGCACATATTGTGCGGATGGTGTATCACCTTAATGAGCGAAGTCCATTCACATACATATAAAGCCTACAAAGGTCTTACAATCAATCGATTCCATGAGCCACTCGTACTAATATCCCTGTAAGTCATTTTAGAATATTATCATTCCCCATTCTTAAACCGTTTCTTAAACTCACTTTTGGGCATCTTGTATTTCAAATAACGTATGACATTCTCACGATAGAAGCTATCCATATACACCTTATCATAATCCTTATCATAATCTCGGATGGACTCGTCCACGCCAACATCCTTCAACACTGGCACAGGATTCTCCTTTGTGCCATACTCTGGATTATTCATATCATCCCTGTTAACCGTCAGGATAACTTTCATTCCATAAGGCCAATGCATACGATTAGCACCTAAAAAACACATAATGCTAAAATACTTCTTATACTCTACAGAATAAAAAGGAAAATACAGACCTCTCGGATTACTAAAATAATTATTATCTATTTTTTCACGAAAAGTTTCAGATGTAATGACATCTTTATCCACATTCTCTATATATAATTTAGATTTTTCTTCTGGCATAGTAACCTCTATGTCATAAGAATTATTCATATACTCTGTGCTATACTGTTCTGCATCATCGTTATACTTATTTGAATAATAAAATATATTGATAAGGAAACACAACAAAGGGAAAGCAACAACGGTACCTAAGATTTGTCCTAAGGTGACCATTGGAATATACTTGAAGATATTTCTCATAACTGATGTGCTTGGATTTTCATTCTCCCCTACTTGCTGATACAAATCCTACTCATTGCAGAATGACCTTACTCTTTATTCTTAAATCGTCTTTTAAACTCACTTTTTGGCATCTTGTATTTCAAATAACGTATGACATTCTCACGATAGAAACTATCCATATATGCCTTATCATAATCTCTATCATTGTCTCTAATAGATTCATGAACTCCCACCATCTTTAGAACAGGAACAGGATTATCCTTAGTTCCATATTCAGGGTTAATCATATCATCCTTATTTACTGTCAAATACACTTCCTTATTGTCATAACCATAAACCTTAGGAAAATCAAAATACATTATGCTAAAATATTTCTTATACTCAGGGCTATAGAAAGGAATGTAACGTGCCTCAGGATTAGCAAAATAATTACCATCCATCTTCACCATAAAAGTCTCTAATGTTTTTGTTTCTGGTTCAAGATTAGACAAATACATCTTAGAGTCATAGTCATTCATATAAACCTTGATACGCTTTGATTTTTTTATATATTCTTCAGCATAAACCTCAACATTATCATTGTACCTATATGGAAAATACAATTTATTGATAAGGAAGTATATCAAAGGGACAACCAACACTCCTCCTATAATTTGCCCTGCCAATACCATTGGAATATGTTTAAAGCTTCTTTTCATAAATAACGAGTAAACAGATTTCTACCAACAAAACAGCAGATCCATATATTATTTATTGCCACTAAATCGCCTTTCAAACTCATCTTTGGGCATTCTGTATTTAAGATATTGAATGACATTATAGACATAAAACTTATCCATATAACTTTTATCGAAATCTAAATTATTTACTCGAATAGATTTATCTATTCCTTTTATTTGCAAAATAGGTATAGGGTTATCTTTCGTTCCATATTGTAGATTTAGCATCTCATCCTTATTAACACATATAGAAACCCTCTCGTTTTCCCAATCATCAATACTATAATCTTTAAAGCAAATCACTATAAAATACTTTTGATACTTATCACAAAAGAAAGTGATTGTATTTGCTATTAAAGTATTACTCAATCCATCACTTTGAGCATTTAACGCATACGAGAGATGCCCAACCAAATGCTTACCTACATATTTTCCCGATTCGTATGCGGGCATTGTGATTTCTTTAACCTCAGATCTCTTTATATACGCATTAGCATTTAGTTCTGTAACATCGTTATACTTATTTGAAAAATAAAATATATTGATAAGGAAAATCAGCAAAGGGAAAGCAACAGCGGTACCTAAGACTTGACCTAAGGTGACCATTGGAAGATATTTAAAGATATTTCTCATAACTGATGTACTTGGATTTTCATTCTCCCCTACTTGCTGATACAATTCCTACTCATTGCAGAATAACCTTACTTTTTATTCTTGAATCGTCTTTTAAACTCACTTTTGGGCATCTTATATTTCAAATAACGTATGACATTCTCACGATAGAAACTGTCCATATACGCCTTATCATAGTCCTTTTCATAATCTCGGATAGACTCATCTACGCCAATATCCTTCAATACTGGTACAGGATTCTCCTTTGTTCCATACTCAGGATTATTCATATCATCCCTGTTGACTGTCAGGATAACCTTCCGTCCATAAGGCCAATGCATCTGACTTATGTCAACAAAGTACATTATACTAAGATACTTCTTATATTCTACAGAATAAAAGGGGTTATACCATCCTTCTGGATTCGCAAAATAATTACCATCGATTTTTGTCATAAAGGTTTCCACCGTCTTGACATCCTCATCTTGATTCTCCAAATAATATTTAGAGTTATCTTCTGGCATAGTAACCTCTATGTCATAAGAATTATTCATATACTCTTTGTAATATTGTTCTGCATCATCGTTATACTTATTTGAATAATAAAATATATTGATAAGAAAACACAACAAAGGAAAACCGACAACGGTACCTAAGATTTGTCCTAAGGTAACCATTGGAATATATTTGAAGATATTTCTCATAACTGATGTACTTGGATTTTTACTCTCCTCTACTTGCTAAACCTATTCTTACTCATTACAGAATAACCTTACTCTTGAATCGTCTTTCAAACTCCTCCTTTGGCATCTTATATTTCAAGTAGTTAATGACATTGTTCCGATAGAAATTATCCATAAAGACAGAATCAGTATCCTTGCCACTAAACCATATCGGTTCACTCACACCTACTGCTTTCAGCACGGGTACTGGATTTTCCTTTGTACCATACGCAGGATTATTCATATCGCCACGATTTACTGTAAGGTAAAGTTCTTTCTCTACATAACTTCCATTAACATCCTTGAATGCTATAATATTCATATACTTTTTATACTCCTTACAATAGAACGAAGTGTAATCAGCACTTGGGTTATAAAAAAAATTACTTGAATTATAAGTTGTATCAAAAACTTCACTTAAAGGATACTTTGCATCATCAATATTATTTAGATATAACTGTGATTCTTCAGGTGGCATTGTAACCTTAATCGTATAACATTTATCCATATACGTTTTATAGAAGTTCACTGCTTCGTTGTTATATTTATTTTTATAGTATAATGCATCAACTATCTTGGGCATCATAGGTACAATAAATAGTGAACCAATAACACTCCCGATAGTTACCCAAGGAACAAAACTGATAAATTTGACTTTTGCCATCACAATCTACTTTCCTTTCTTGAATCGTCTTTCAAACTCCTCCTTTGGCATCTTATATTTCAAGTAGTTAATAACATTATTCCGATAGAAATTATCCATAAAGACAGAATCAGTATCCTTACCACTAAACCATATCGGTTCACTAACACCTACTGCTTTCAGCACGGGCACAGGATTATCCTTTGTTCCATACGCAGGATTATTCATATCGTCACGGTTTATAGTTAGGTAAACTGTTTTATTTCCATAACTCCCTTGCACATTTTGAAAAGCAATAATATTCAAATATTTCTTATACTCTTTACTATAGAAAATGCGATAATCAGCACTTGGGTTACTAAAGTATTTTTTTGAATCGTAGGTTGTTATAAATGTTTCGCCCAAAGAATGTATATCATCATCACTATTATGTAAAAAGAGTTCTGAATCAAAGTCTGGTATAACAACTTTTACGCAAACACTATCTTCTATATACTTCTTATAAAATTTTGATGCATCATTATTATATTTGTCCTTATAATACAGTGCATCAACTATCTTGGGCATCATAGGTACAATAAATAGTGAACCAATAATACTCCCGATAGTTACCCAAGGAACAAAACTGATAAATTTGACTTTTGCCATCACGATCTACTTTCCTTTCTTGAATCGTCTTTCAAACTCCTCCTTTGGCATCTTATATTTCAAGTAGTTAATAACATTATTCCGATAGAAATTATCCATAAAGACAGAATCAGTATCCTTGCCACTAAACCATATCGGTTCACTCACACCTACTGCTTTCAGCACGGGCACAGGATTATCCTTTGTGCCATACTCGGGATTATTCATATCATCACGATTGACTGTAAGGTAAAGTTCTTTGTTCCCATAATTTCCATTGACATCTTTAAACGTAATTATATTCATATATTTTTTGTATTCACGACAATAGAAAAAAGTATATTCAGCACAAGGATTATTGAAATAATTTTGTGAATTATAAGTAGTATCAAACCTTTCAAAAAGAGGGTATCTCTCTTTGTCTACATTATATAGAAAATACTTAGAATTACCAGAAGGCATTGCTACCTTGATGGTATAACTTGAGTCTATATACTGTTGAAAACAATATATAGACTCTTTATTATACTTATTTTTTTATAAAAGAACTTATCTACGAGTTTTTGAAATCATAGGTACTATAAATACTGAACCAATAAGACTACCAATAAACACCCAAGGAATAAATCCTGTAAACTTTAATAATTTCATATATTATATTGTTTTAGCAATAACTTTTATCTGTGTTTCATTATATCTTCGACTTCTATTAATAGCTTGAATCATACTCTCATATAACAGGTTCTCTTCCTTATTATCTTCCCATTCTATATGATTATTCCACATAGCACTTAAAACACCTATAGCCAAACCTGCGCCAATAAAAGCCCCATTATGGACATTATACTTAAACACACGAGTCCTACCAGTGAAAATCTCTTTAAAGGAATTAAGGTTAACTCCCTTTTGTTTCCCCAATATCTTACCTGCTTCCTTACGAGCCTCATTCGCTGCCTGCTGGTTTCCTTTTAAGACTTGTTCAAGAGCTTTTTCGGTCTGTTTCATTGCCTCTCGTGACTAATTCCATATTATTATAAACATCATTCTTTTGCTTTGAACCTCTTTTTAAACTCACTTTTGGGCATCTTATATTTCAAATAACGTATAACATTCTCACGATAGAAGCTATCCATATACGCCTTATCATAGTCCTTTTCATAATCTCGGATGGACTCGTCCACACCAATATCCTTCAACACTGGCACAGGGTTCTCCTTTGTTCCATACGCAGGATTATTCATATCATCCCTATTGACAGTCAGGATAACCTTCATGTCACAAGGCCAATGCATTTCAGTAGGCCCAAGGAAACACATAATACTAAAATATTTTTTAAATTCTTTGGAATAGAAAGGATAATATTGTCCCTGTGGGTTAGTAAAAAAATTATTATCCATTCTTATTCTGAAAGTCTCTGATGTCTTAACATTCTCGTCTTGATTTTCTAAATAACACTGAGATTTCTCTTCGGGCATAGTAACCTCTATGTCATAAGAATTATTCATATACTCTTTGTAGTACTGTTCTGCATCATCGTTATACTTATTTGAATAATAAAATATATTGATAAGGAAACACAGCAAAGGGAAACCGACAACGGTACCTAATATCTGACCTAAGGTGACCATTGGAATATATTTGAAGATATTTCTCATAACTGATGTACTTGGATTTTCATTCTCCCCTACTTGCTGATACGATTCCTACTCATTGCAGAATGACCTTACTCTTTATTCTTAAATCGTCTTTTAAACTCACTTTTAGGCATCTTGTATTTCAAATAACGTATAACATTCTCACGATAGAAGCTATCCATATACGCTTTATCATAGTCCTTTTCATAATCTCGGATGGACTCATCCACACCAATATCTTTCAACACTGGTACAGGATTCTCCTTTGTGCCATACTCTGGATTATTCATATCATCCCTATTGACAGTCAGGATAACCTTCCGTCCATAAAGGCAGTACATCTGACTTATATCAACAAAATACATTATACTTAAAAACTTCTTATATTCTACAGAATAAAATGGGATATACCATCCTCTTGGATTTGCGAAATAATTACCATCGATTTTTTTTGTAAAGGTTTCCACCGTCTTGACATCCTCGTCTTGATTCTCCAAATAATATTTAGAGTTATCTTGTGGCATAGTAACCTCTATGTCATAAGAATTATTCATATACTCTTTGTAATACTGTTCTGCATCATCGTTATACTTATTTGAATAATAAAATATATTGATAAGGAAACACAGCAAAGGAAAAGCGACTGCTGAACCTAAGATCTGACCTAAAGTTACCATTGGAATATATTTAAAGATATTTCTCATAACTAATGTGCCTGGATTTTTACTCTCCCCTACTTGCTAAACCAATTCATACTCATTACAGAATAACCTTACCCTTTACTCTTGAATCGTCTTTCAAACTCCTCCTTTGGCATCTTATATTTCAAGTAACGTATGACATTGTTATGATAGAAACTGTCCATATATGCTTGATCATAATCTCTGTCATTGTCTCTAATGGATTCATGAACTCCCACCATCTTTAGAACAGGAACAGGATTGTCCTTAGTACCATACGCTGGGTTATTTATATCATCCTTATTTACAGTCATAAACACCTCTTTGTTATAAAATCCCCATGTAGTAAAATACCCCATGAATATAATATTAAAGAACTTTTTATATTCCGTAGAATAAAAAGGAACATACTCCGCAGAGGGTCTATCAAAGTAATTACTCTTCGACTTTATTTTGAATCTTTCGTGTGTAACAACTTTATCATCTACATTTTCTAAATAATATTTTGAATTCTCATCAGGCATCCTACATTTTATAACATAAGAATTCTCCATATATCTTTTATATACAGACTTTACATTCTCATCGGACTCATACTTCTCTGAGTAGTAGACTTTATCGAAAAGAAAATACCCCAAAGGAATAACAACTAATGTTCCAAGTATTTGTCCAATCAGGACCCATGGAATAAAACTTAAATATTTTGTGATATTCATATTAATGAAGCGCTTATATTTATTCCTATGTTACCTTTTCTTTTCTTCTGAATTTCTCTTATCATGCTTTCGTATAAATCATTTTCTTCTTCATTATCCTCCCCTTCTATCTGATTACTAACTATCGAACTCAGAATACCAATTCCAATACCACCAAGTGTAAACCATTTGTTTGAAATATTCCATTTGAAAGCCTTAGTTTTACCTGACCATATTCCTTTCCAAAATTCATGAGGAATATCGCCCATACCCTTCTGTGCACCATACGCCAAATCACTTGCCCACATTGCATGCCATGCACCAGCCATATCTCCTTTCAACATATATTCTAAGGCTCTCTCGTTAAAACTCATTGCTTCTTTGGTAAGTATCTTATTACCTGTTATAATACCCATAATAGTCTCTGCTCCAGAATATCCTGTACCTACTGCAGTGCCTGCACCTGCATTCTTCATATCATCATCAGTTAAGATATCATGCTTCGTATTTATAGATACTTTGTCATCATCTTTCTCAAGTGCTAACTTAGCATAGTTGTTTTGCGAAACGACATTGTCATCACGATAACTACCATTACCACCTTTCAAATAATCATACACAGATAATCCCGAGCCAAGAATAAGACCAACAACAGCTCCACCTGCCTGCCCCCTCAAAACCTCCAAGCAAAGCATTTGCACCATTGCCAATGACACCCTGAAAAAACTTCGACCACATGTTTTTACTTGCTATTTTATCATTAGTCTCACTAATCATTTTGGCAAGTTCTACAGCCTTTGCATGATCCATAACCAAGGAGACTACACCACCTTTACTGCAAGTAAGTATCGAACGTTCCAAGAGAGCATTTTTTTTTCTCCAGATAGACTTTACTATGAAATAAACTCCATTGTCCATTGAGAGAGTCATCACACTCGTTAGCCAAATATCTATAATATGCTGATGCCCCTAATGCAACTCCTCCTGCCACATCTAAAGCTAATGCTGCAGCCAAAGCTGCCCCTACAATAACTGCACCTGCTCCAGCTGTCATTACAACTAACGCAACTGCCAAAGCGCCAACTGCTAAACCGACAAGCAATCCTGCAAGTCCAGAAAAGAAAGACTGTTTGATACGACATTGTAATGAGCAACTCAACTTCTTGTCACAAATATTCAGCAAAGGCTTTTTTTCATTGCCATACAAAACTTTAGCCTCACGTGTCAATCCTAATTGTGCTGGTTCGCCTCCTGTCATCTCCGTACAGATAACATCTGTGCCAGCAGGTATATATGATTGTGCCATATTTATTTCAATCTGTGAATACGATAAGTTACCAATATCTCAATATTATTCTTTACCTCCTCGATGATATTCACCTTGATTTCCTGAGGAAGTCCGTCATCTGCAAGGAGGATATCATGATAGAACTCATAATTATACTGCGTAAAGCTATACTTGATAATCGGCTGATAGCGTTCTTTATAGGTCTTCATGATGCCATACTCATTGACAAACTTTGTACGCTGGTCGTCAGCAGAGATATAGCGCGATATCTTTTTCAGTCCCGTCTCTTCATCAGTGCTTAACTCTTGCGTAAGAGAAGTCTTAATCGGAGTTTGGTCAAAGAGGAAAGAATAGAAGGTTTGCTCGAACTTCTCATCTTCCAGCTTTCTCCCTAAAAGATACTTATCAAAGAAAACATCATAAAACAACTTACTTGAGAGTTCTTTTCTGAAAGTCGGTTCATCAACGAACTGCTTGTCAATAAGGTCAGTAAACTTCTCCACCTGCTTGCCTTCGTCAGAGCCTTGCCCCATTGTAGAATTGATCGTATAGAACATCTCCGCACGGTATTCCTCCCATCGTTTCTTGATTTCTTCAAAGTTCACTACCCTATTAATCTTACCAGTCATCGTGTCAACCGTAACCTCTGCACGACACTTGATACTATCAATCTTATCCAGTAACTCCAGAGCCGCCATCATATTTTCTGGTCGTATCTTGACAAAACTCTCCGTCACTTCACCTTAAACCTATTATTTTTCAGTTTAGAGTCATACTGCAAAGATAATAATTAAAATCTATCAGGGTCGGTTTTTTCTAAAAAATCTATTTATTTAACGTTGAACATTAATCTTAAGTTACTGCTATATTATAACGATAAGGTGGCACATTCCTCTTATTCAGTCGTTCTCTTAAAGAAAGAATATCGTATTGACTTATAAAAACTACCAACAAATTGACTCCTTTTCAGCTACATTTTGAAAAGTAACTATCAACAACACCATTGGTGTTAACCAACAACACGACATGTGCTAAGTACCAGCACGACATGTGCGGGGCATCAACACACAGGCTAAAGATAGGAAGAAAGAGGCAGTATACTCATCATTATGAAGAGAGTAAAATACTAATATCTAAATTGTTTAGCTATTAACACAAACAATAAGCCCTATTAAACTGATTGGGCTAATAGGGCTTTATAAGACAAACAGTCATAAAAGAGACTATCAACTATCAAAAAGATGTTCAATATCCTGCTGCTTCATAATCGCAATTACTGGTTCGCCAGAAGGAGTGTAATTGACATTACTACAAGCAAAGAGTTCGTTGACAATATTATCCATTTCCATACTACTCAGCACCTGACCTTGCGGTATGGCTGCATTACGTGCAAGACTCAATGCCAAAGCTTGGTCGATTTCTTCCTTCGCACTCGTTCCGCTCTCCATTGCCGAAGCTACCATGTCATTGATAAGCGCAATGACATTCAGTCCTTCTATACCTGCAGGAACTCCATTAACAGCATAACTACCACCACCAAGGCTATCGAGTTGGAAGCCCATCTCAGCCATTTCAGGCAGAATCTGGTCGAGAACCACTTGGTCAGAGACGGAGAACTGAACCATCTCTGGGAAGAGTACTTTCTGAGAATGTACTTTATGTTCAGACAACTGACGCAAATACTCCTCATAGAGAATACGAATATGCGCACGATGCTGGTCAATAATCATAAGTCCAGACTTCACCGCTGTCATGATATAACAGCCCTTATACTGATAATGAGAGGGTGCCTTGTCTTCTATCAACGACTCTGCTGCGGACTGTGTAGCTGCTGAAGGGATAATTGTTCCTTCCTCAACAGTATCGCTTACAGTACCCAAACTACCGCTTATCATCTCATCCTCACGCTGTTCAAAAAGTTTTGACTGACGGATTTCACCACCAGAACCTAAGTCTGCATAGAGTTCTTCCCATCCATCTGGAACTGAAGACTTAGCAGGTTGAGATGTTTGCTTGAAGGGTTATAAGCAGGATTGAAGTCTACCTTTGGTGCGGACATTCCGACATTAGGATTAAACACAGGGATATCAGGTTTTCCCTCCGTATCAAAGTCAATAGCAGGAATATCATTAAAGCGCCCTACAGCCTCCTTTACTGCTGCAAGTAGAATCTGCCAAATTGCCTGTTCGTTCTCAAACTTTATCTCAGTCTTTGTCGGATGAATATTCACATCGATATTCTCTGCTGGTACATCGAAATAAAGAAAGTAAGGAACTTGCTCTCCTTGTGGGATAAGTCGGTCAAAAGCCGTGATGACTGCCTTATGAAAATAAGGATGTTTCATATAGCGGTCGTTGACGAAGAAATACTGATGGGGTGCTTTCTTACGTGCAGACTCTGGCTTACCAACAAAGCCATGGATATGACAAAGACTCGTGTCAACATCTATCGGCAGAAGATCCTGATTGAGACGCTTACCAAAAACCTCCACAATACGCTGACGATAGCTACAAGCACGCAAATTGAAAAGTTCTGTACCATTGCTGTGCATTGTGAAGGATATCTGTGGATAAACCAATACGATGCGCTCAAAAGCTGTAATGATATTATTGAGTTCGGTAGTATTCGACTTTAAAAACTTACGTCGAGCAGGTACGTTGAAGAAGAGATTTTCTACCAAAAAATTACTTCCCACAGGACAAGAACAAGGCTCCTGACCCGTAAAACGACTGCCAGCAATAGACAGATGTGTACCCAAATCCTCGCTCTCCATACGAGTCTTTAACTCTATCTGAGCCACTGCGGCAATAGAAGCCAGTGCCTCTCCACGGAAACCCATCGTACGAAGAGAGAAAAGGTCGTCAGCCTTACGAATCTTAGAAGTGGCATGACGTTCGAAGGAAAGGCGTGCATCCGTCTCTGACATACCCTTTCCATCATCGATTACCTGAATAGAAGTGCGACCAGCATCTACCACCAACACATCAATATGCGTTGCTCCAGCATCAATGGCATTCTCCACCAACTCCTTAATAACAGAGGCAGGACGTTGAATAACCTCACCGGCTGCAATCTGGTTGGCTACACTGTCTGGCAAAAGTTGTATGATATCACTCATGAAGGATTCTATAAAGCATAAAATAAAAATAAGGTAAGAAGGGCTATGACACCTGCTGAAAGAATCAACGACACCCACATTGCCGTAAAACGATTACCTCTATGGCGCAACACTTCAGGCTTCAGCGAACCACTGAATTTGCGCTGTAGTTCCTCCCGATACTTACCTTCAGGCGCCTCTTCACCATTCAATTCACGCCGAGCACGCTGCTCTATATCATTGAGCAGTTCCTTGCGTTCGTCCACATACATATATTCATGATGGAAACGACGGGGGCGTGATGATTGGAAGAATAGCATTATTTATTGTGGAGTATTACTTAATAAAACGTCAAATGGGTCTGTATATAAGACCCAAAGACGTCATTCTATTTGCTGACGAGGTGGTAAAGACACTCGTGAATTACGTACGGTTGCACTCGTCTTACGTGGTGCAAGGCGGAATATATCGTTCTTATCCTTAGGTCTTACCTCATCGAAAAGTTCAAAGCGAGGCAACGTTAACTTGTCGGGTGGTATCTGTGTCATCGGACTGATAACGCCATTCGACTTTGACATCCATATCTTCTGTAGCTTTCGAACAGGTGAGATAAACATCCGAAGCGTATCTGTTTCTGTATAATTATGCCCAATGAGCGTACTATCCTTATCGGTATGATAGAAGACTACTTCCACATTTCCCCACGCATCAACACGACGAACAGCACCATTGACAAAGTCAGCACGCATGTCATTAGAGGATATCTGGTTGTAGTATTTGGGCTCAGGAAGCTTCTCAATAGAGAAAGCATTGCCATACACAAACGCCTGACGGATGGTTGAGTCGTTCATATATGCCTTAATAGAATCGCCCACCAACTGACGTGTACCACTCCATACGATTGGATAATCATACATCGTTAGACAAGAATCCTTGGTGTTAGCTACCATAAAACCACATACCGCCTGCACGTCTGTACGATAGGCACGAACATTATTCACACCATATATCTCACGATACATCTGTGGAGTATTCATATGAAATCCCTTCATACTAATAGTATCAGCATGAACAAAGAGCGTATCACCTTGTGAGAAATCCTTTGCTACCGGGCCAGGATTACCACCAAAGGCTATCGCTGCGGAATCAGTATAATGAAGATAATCGCCATAGAAAGCGTGCTTACCCTTATAATCAATGTAGTAAACGTTGCCTTCGCCAGTTCCCTCATGTGTATTACTATTGTAGGTAAGGTCACGACCAGTAATGGTGCGCTGCTTTAACTTGTCGACAATCTTCACATTTCCACGTCCTGCACTATAACCAGTCTTGGCATTGTAAGTCACTTCATCACCTGTAATAACACGCTGTGCCTTACGGTCATCTATCTTAACATTACCACGTGCGTTACTATGACCAGTCTTCTCGTTATAGAACACATCCTGACCGATGATAGTGCGGTTGTTTGCCTTATCGACAATCTTCACATTACCATGACCTTCTGCTTCTCCTGTTGAACTGTTATAGACAATATTATCGCCTTCAACATCCTGCTTTGGAGAGGTGATAGTAGAACGTCCATTAAGCTCCATCTGGTCGGTCTTGCTATTATAAGTACCATCATTGGTATGCACAACTTCGCCCTTGGCTGTCTTGATAACCGACTTACCAACAACATGAACAAGACCAGTTTCCGTGTTACCATGCGCCTCAGGCGTTGTAATACGATACTTCGGCGTAAACATCACAACGTTACCAAAGAAGTTGGCATCATGCGTTTCCGTATTGTAATCACCCTGATCGGCAACCACCGTGTTACCATTGTAAACCAATGTACCACGTCCTCCGAAGTAGTTAGCCACCTTAGAGGCTGTGTTATAGTCCCAAGCTATCACAACGGAGAGAGCGACCAGGTTCTCTTACTACCACCTTACCGCGTGCATGAACCATTTGTCCAAAGCCATCATAATGTAAGCGTTGGCAGTCAAGGTTCACTCCGCCAGGGCGAGTGATATGCACACGGCTGAAAGCTTTGAACCAATTAGACTTCTCATTGAAATAAGCACTATCGCACTTAAGTGTCATACCCTTATATCGGAAACGAACATCGCCTTTAGCAATCATCACATCAGGCATTTCCAATTGATTATGACGTAGATTGTCGGCATGGTCAATATAGAACTTATCTCCTTTCTTCTCCGTTGCATTCTGTGCTCGGAGCGACTGAGATTGCCATAGCCCAAACAGGCATAGAATCATAGTAATCAAGATTCTATGCCCGCAAAATATGTTTTTATACTTGTTGTTTATTGTCATTTAAGCCAACCTTCGTATTGGAAATTACAACTTCTATAACGAGGATTAATCCTCACATAGGTCTCCTTTACCTTCTTTACAACCCAATCATGCAGTACTTCCTTTCTGCGCTTAGCTGTAACAATATCGCGCATCGTCTGGAAGTCTTCTGTTATCGTAGCTCGATGTTCTGGTACACGTGCCTTCAACTTTACGATAGCACAAACAACCTTACCACGAGCATTAACCATTTGGAATGGCATTGAGACCTCGCCAACCTTCATCGTATCAACAACACGAGCCACCTCTGTTGGTAGTTCCTTCATCTTAAAGCGTGAAGTACGAGTGTTCTCTACAGAGTTAACCATCAATCCATGGTTGTTCTTCGTATCTTTATCATCAGAAAGATAAGCCGTTGCATCCTCGAATGTAAACTTACCACTCTTGATATCCTTACCAATAGAATCCAAACGCTCCTTAGCTGCATCGATAGAAGCTATTGAAACATTTGGCTTCAAGAGGATATGACGGACATTAACCTTATCACCACGACGGTCAATAAGTTGGATAATGTGGTAGCCAAACTCACTCTCAACAACCTTTGAAATCTTCTTTGGGTCAGTAAGATTAAAGGCTGCAGCAGCAAATGCAGGGTCGAGTACACCACGTCCCATATAACCTAACTCGCCACCTTGACGAGCAGAACCTGGGTCTTCTGAGTAGAGACGTGCCAATGTAGCAAAAGAAGTCTCGCCCTTCGTCACACGGTCAGTATAGTCACGCAGTTGGTTCTTAATACGATTTATCTCCTCTGTCTCAATCTTTGGAGTCTGCGTAAGTATCTCTACTTCAACCGTTGTTGGAATCATTGGAATACTATCCACTGGCAACTTCTTAAAGTATTCGCGTACCTCAGCAGGGGAAACAGCCACGTCATTAACCAGATTCTGCTGTACCTTCTGTACAAGTAAACGGTTCTTATAATCGTCATGCAGGTCTTGGCGGATCTGTGTCATACTCTTATTTTGGAACGCTTCGAGCTTCTCCTTTGAGCCAATCTGGGGAAGAGAAATCCAGTAATTAATCTGATCATCTATACCACGTGCAATCTCAGACTCGCTCACCTCAACACTATCGAGGGCTGCCTGATGTAGGAAAAGCTTTTGAACAGCTATCTGTTCAGGTAGAATACATTCAGGGTCGCCATCCCATTTCGTACCTTCAGCCTCACTTTGCAGTCTCATTATCTCAACCTCAGACTTCAAGATAGGTTCATCACCGACTACCCAAATAACCTCATCAACAACACTGTTTGGCTTATCTACGGCAGCAGTCTCAGTCTTTACAGAGTCTGACAGAGCAACAGGACCACTTGCACGAAATGCACCTGCATGCAAACCCATTGCTGTAAAAACTGTTCCTGCAAGCAGGACTATAGTCTTTCCTTTATTTATTTTCATTGAAATGCTGTATTATCTTAATGCTTATTGACTGTTGAAAGAACCTTCTTATCAACAACTACTTTATACTTTTTGCGCAATGCCTCTACCCATGCCTTCTCAAGTTCCTCCTGATAGTTGGAAACAACAAGGTCACGTACATCTTCCATACCCTCTGGAGCCTTTATTTCTTACCGAACACGGCATCAATAGGATATCCATTAACTGGTTTTACAGTCGTCTTCGCACCGAAAACATCACGGTCTACCAGGGCATTATCACCCTTTCGGAAGATACCCTTCTCCACACGAATACGGATAGTATTGTCAGCATTGAACTTATCACGCAGTTTCTCTGCCCACTGATTGAAAGGTACATTCCTCACACATGCCTTCACAGCCTCAACATCTTCCTTTGTTTTAACGTGATAGGCAATACCCTTAAAACGTGGTTCAGTCCACTTATATTGTTTTTTATGCTTACGGAAATAAGCTTCAAGTGCTTTTTCATCCTTAGCAGCCTTATCCCAAACCTCACGGTTACTCATTTCAATCATCAGTAAACCATCATGATACTCACGGATAAGATTCTTCATGCTTGCATCTTTCTCCTCCAAAGAAGCGAGTTTTCTATCGAGCAGTTGTTCCTGTGTGACCGTCTTGCCCTCACTCTCTACAATAGAATCGAGCTTCTGATCAATAATCTGCTCACGCAAACCTTGCATCTCGATATACTGCATGATCTCTGGACGAAGAGTTTCATAAGTAGGGAAGCTCTCACGACCACCCATCTTAATGATATGATAACCAAAAGGAGAAAGTACAGGAGCACTTATCTCGCCTGGCTTCAAAGCAAACAGAGCCTTCTCAAACTCAGGTACTGTCTGTCCTTTCTGAAGATGTAACAACTGCCCACCGTTCATGGCAGAGTTAACATCTGTGGAATATTTCTTAGCCAGTTCAGCAAATCTGCACCACCACGAAGAGCGTTATAGATAGAGTCTGCCAACTGCTTTGCTGCTTCTGCAGCTTCCTTATCAGCATTCTGATATAAACCGATGAGGATATGTGCGCAGTTCCACATACCACCATTAGCCTCTACCTGCTGCTGAGCTTCACGATAAAGTTTATGTCCTTCCGCCTCAACGTCAGCATCTGTGATGAAAGTTGGGCGCACCTGCTGGTTACGATAGCTGAGGAACTCCTTTTTAAAAGAGCTGAGCGTATCAAGATGCGCATCGAGTGCAGCCTGTACCTTCAGTTTGTAATTGATAAAGAGGTCGACATACTCATCCACACTCTTCTTATCAATCACACCATCAGCGTTATTCTTATTATACGAATACTCAAATTCCGAACGGCTCACCGGCTGTCCGTTAATAGTCATTATCGTTGGGTCAGTCTGTCCATATGCCATTGTCGTTGAAAGCAAGAGGACTGACAGAATTACTTTGAATTTCATTATTATTCTTTTAACGCAGGGACCCTCTCCCCTGAAAAACAGGAAAGAGGGCGAATGATTTATCGTCTTTTATATTATTCTGGACGCGAATAGTTTGGTGCCTCACTGGTAATTGAAATATCATGTGGATGACTCTCCAATACACCAGCATTGGTGATGCGGGTAAACTTAGCATTATGCAAGTCTTTGATAGAAGCCGCACCACAATATCCCATACCTGAGCGAAGACCACCGACAAGCTGATAGATAACTTCCTGAACAGTTCCCTTGTAAGGAACACGACCAGCAATACCCTCTGGGACGAGTTTCTTAACATCGCCTACATCATTCTGGAAGTAACGGTCACGTGAACCATTCTTCTGCTCCATAGCCTCCAATGAGCCCATACCACGATAGCTCTTGAACTTACGTCCGTTGAAGATAATTGTGTCACCAGGTGACTCTTCTGTACCAGCAACCAATGAGCCTACCATCACGCTGCTGCCACCTGCTGCCAATGCCTTAACAACATCGCCTGAGTAACGCAAACCACCATCAGCAATCAATGGCACACCTGTACCTTCCAATGCCTTACAAACATCATAGATTGCACTCAACTGTGGTACGCCAACACCTGCAACAACACGTGTTGTACAGATAGAACCAGGACCGATACCTACCTTAACAGCATCAGCACCATTATCAACCAAGAACTTAGCAGCCTCACCAGTTGCAATGTTACCCACAACAACATCAAGATTAGGGAAGGCACTCTTCACATCATGAAGCTTACCAATCACACCAGCAGAGTGTCCGTGAGCAGTATCAATGACGATAGCATCAACACCAGCAGCAACAAGTGCCTGTGCACGTTCCATTGTATCAGCAGTCACACCAACACCAGCAGCAACACGAAGACGACCCTTCTCGTCCTTACATGCCATTGGCTTGTCCTTGGCTTTGGTAATATCTTTATAAGTAATCAAACCAACGAGATGGTTCTCACGGTCGACTACTGGCAATTTTTCAATCTTATTCTCTTGCAAGATTTGCGCAGCTGCAGTAAGATCAGTTTGCTGATGAGTTGTTACAAGATTCTCCTTGGTCATCACATCATCAATGAGTTTATCCAAATGACGCTCAAAACGAAGGTCACGATTGGTAACAATACCCACAAGATGATTCTCCTCATCTACTACAGGAATACCACCGATATGGTAGTCTGCCATCATCTCAAGTGCATCCTTCACTGTACGACCCTTAAGGATAGTAACAGGATCGTAAATCATACCATTCTCAGCTCGCTTCACAATAGCCACCTGGCGTGCCTGGTCTTCGATGCTCATATTCTTATGAATCACACCGATACCACCTTCACGCGCAATCGCAATCGCCATAGAACTCTCTGTAACGGTGTCCATAGCTGCTGTAACGAAAGGCACATTAAGATCAATGTTACGTGAAAACTTGGTTTTCAAGACTACCTCTTTAGGCAGTACTTCTGAATAAGCCGGAATTAAAAGGACGTCATCGTAGGTTAAGCCGTCCATCGTGATTTTGTCTGCAACAAATGATGACATAATTGTATTTTAGAAATTTATTGCATGCAAATTTAGCAATTTAAAATCAAACAGACTGGCTTTTTCCAGTTTTTCTCACACCTTATTAAAAGTATTTAATATTTATTCCTCAACATATTCCCTGCTTTTCGCCAGTAACTATAAAACACTAAGTAAAAATCTACACTTCACAAAAGTCTATACATCGACAATAATCTACTCATTATCAATCAATAACGAGTAAATATAGATTATATCAATGAGTACATAGATTTTATCTGTTGTGGTAGACTGAAAAACCCACTAACTTTGCACTCGTAAACAAGAAACAACAACTTAAAAACATATTCAAGATGAAAAGATTAGAAGTATTAGGATTAAACGAAAAGAAAGTAGAGAACGTAGTAAATGAACTTTCAGTTTTGCTGGCAGATTTTCAAGTATTCTACAGCAACCTTCGCAATTTCCACTGGAACGTGAAGGGACATGGTTTCTTTGTATTACATAGCAAGTATGAGGAACTTTACAACGATGCAGCAGAGAAGGTTGATGAGGTTGCAGAGCGTATCCTTCAGTTAGGTAGCAATCCAGAGAGCCGCTTCAGTGAATATCTGAAGGTTGCAGAAATCAAAGAGGCTGGCGTTGTTAGTTGCAGCAAAAAGGCTCTCGACTTGCTTCTCGATTACTACAAGACGCTGATTGCTCGTGAGCGTAGAATTATCGAAGTTGCTTCTGAGGCACACGATGACACAACAGTTTCATTGGTAAGCGACTTCCTCAAGGAGCAGGAAAAGACTGTTTGGATGCTCGTTGCTGTTAGCTCACAGAGTTGCGCTGAATAATACAGAAACATTATCATATATAAGTAAGGGGCTGAGTCAATCTTGAAGACAAATCACTGTCTCAGCCTCTACCAATTATAGACATGGATAGCTGTAGTTTATGCATACAGTTGAGAATATCTTACATGAGCATAGAACTTATTAAGATTAGGAGAAAGACTGATTATCAACACAAAGTAAGCATTGATAAATAAAAAAATATAAAATATAGTCATTCTCTATTGCTTTATAAGATACAACCGCTATCTTTGCTATTGGTATTTAAAATTATTAACTTAAACGTATTTAAGATGAAAAGATTAGAAGTATTAGGTTTAGACGAGAAGAAGGTACAGCACGTAGTAGTAGATTTATCACTCTTACTGGCAGATCTTCAGGTATTCTATAGCAACCTTCGTGGTTTCCACTGGGACGTAAAAGGACATGGTTTCTTTGTAATGCACAGCAAGTATGAGGAACTTTACAATGATGCAGCTGAGAAGGTTGACGAGGTTGCAGAGCGTATCCTCCAGTTGGGCAGCAATCCAGAAAGCCGTTTCAGTGCATATCTCGAAGTAGCAGAAATCAAAGAGGCTGGCGTTGTTAGCTGCAGCAAAGAGGCAGTTGACTTGCTCCTCGATTACTACAAGACACTGATTGCTCGCGAGCGTAGAATCATTGACCTTGCTACAGAGGCACACGATGATACAACCGTTTCATTGATGAATGACTTCCTTGTTGGTCAGGAAAAGACTGTTTGGATGCTCGTTGCTGTTAGCTCACAGAGTTGCGCTGAGTAATTCATTATACTATAATAAATAGCCAAGAGGCTGAATCAGAAGTGAGAATGCACATTATGTGCATCTATCAGAGGACTTTAGTAAAGGATTCGCAATACTTGCAATCCTCATTATTAGCCACTGATTACTATCTGATTCAGCCTCTTTCCTAATTTCTTTACATGAAAGGAAGATTCATTTTTAGAACTTTCCCATAAACACTTCCTATGTTAGTTAACCATCTTCAGCTTACAGCATGCCTTATAATAAGCATAACGACTTTATATGCCCATCTTTAACTAACATATTATCGCTCCGCACATGTCGTGCTAATGCCCCGCACATATCGTGCTGTTGGTAAACACCAATGGTGCTAAGCATTAAATACTTTACACTATACGACTGAAACAAAGCCAACTTATTACTTTTCACCAGCGTAACTACCCTACCACCAAAGCAAAGCGAAGTCCTAAAGCATTCGCAATCTGCATAAAAGTAGAAAGCTGCATATCACTGTTTCCACGCTCAATATTTGAGATATACTCTCGCTTCTTACCTATCTTATCAGCCAACTGCTGCTGTGTCATCTTCTGCTGCTTGCGCTGTTCCTTTAGCAGTTCTGCATAATAGTAAGCCTTGGCACGTGCCTCAAACTCTTCACGCTCAGGCGATCCAGGCTCCCCATATTTCTCTGTTAAGCGTTCAGAAGAGCTGCGTAACTTTGCTAACTTATTTTCATCTAACTTTATCATAACTTATTCCTCCATATAATTTTCCAACAATCTATAAGCCTTACTTATCTCACGTTTATATTGTTTCGTATCTTTCTTTAAGAAAGAATTAAGATACAAGATCTTTGTTGCTTGCATAAAACTGGTAGCATTCACCGCAAATAGAATTGTGCGATACTCATTACTACCTAAAGAGATACGTGCTTCATAAAGTTCTGTATTCTCTAAATGCTTCACATAATTCTTCTTTACCACATCTTGTGTTTTGATAATATGCTCCACATAATCATATTTCTCTTTAGTTTTTGAATCCAAGCCTGCATAATAGGCTTCATACTCTGGCGAGTAGATGATTTCTCTTACAACTTTATCCATAAGCAAAGGTAACAAATAGATTACATATATCCAAATAAATGGAACGAATTAATTACATTATTAAGATTTATAATAGAATTACGGTTAACAATAAGTAGATTAAGGCTCAGAGGTTTGTATTCAGGTCATAGATTAAGAAGATTTCTATTATATACTGTAGGGACACACGAACCGTGTATCCCTACAGATAAAGAGTTATACACCCATTAATAATGATGTATTGTATTAGTTAGCCATCTCTGACAAGAACTTAATGCGCACAAGCCGAATTTCCTCTTCGCTATAGTCGCTATCTAATTCTTCCATTGCGGAATCGAGACTATCTGTCTCGCTATCCATAAAGTAGTCGTAGATATCATCTATCTGCTCCTCATCATACACATCCTCAAGGAAGTAGTCTATATTAAGCTTTGTTCCACTATAGACAATCTCTTCAATCTTTGTCAGTAGGTCATCGAAATCGAGTCCCTCTGCTGTAGCAATATCATCAAGCGGTAACTTTCGATCGATACTCTGAATTATCTTTACCTTCTGCATAGACTTCTTTGCAACAGTTCTAACGCGTAGTTCTTCTGGTCGCTCAATGTTATTCTCCTCGCAGTGTTGCTTTATCAACTCACAAAACTCTTTACCATAACGCTTCGCCTTACCAGCACCAACGCCTTGGATATTTTGTAATTCTTGTTCATTGATAGGATACATCATTGCCATCTGCTCCAAAGAAACATCCTGGAAGATAACATAAGGAGGAATCTCTAACTTGTGCGCAATCTTCTTACGAAGATTCTTCAGCATGGAGAAGAGTTCTGGATCAAGGACCGCTGTACCCATCATTGGCTCATCGTCCTCATCCTCCTCCTTAAATTCGGTATCCATGACTATCATAAACGACTCTGGCGACTTTAAGAAACGTTTACCAGCAGCTGTCAGCTTTAGCAAACCGTAGTTCTCTACATCCTTCTTAAGATAACCTGCTAAGAGCGCTTGGCGTACTACTGGGTTCCAAATCTTTGGATTCTCGTCTTCGCCCTCTCCGAAATCGTCTAACTCATCATGCTTATGATCTTTCTGATCATCGGTAGCTCTGCCACGTACAAAGTCGATAACATACTCTTGACGGAAATTCTCCTTCAACGTTTTCACTGCTTGAAGAATAATAAGAAGTTGCTTCTGTGCTTCAATCTTCGTCTTTGGATGAAGACAGTTATCGCACATAGCACAGTTACACTTTGGATAATCCTCACCAAAGTAATGTAGCAACATCTTTCTACGGCAGACAGATGACTCTGCGTAAGCTTCTGTCTCTTGTAACAACTGACGACCGATATCTTGTTCTGCAACAGGCTTCCCCTCCATAAACTTCTCCAGTTTATTAAGGTCTTTCTTAGAATAGAACACAACACAGATACCTTCTTCGCCATCGCGCCCTGCTCGTCCCGTCTCTTGATAGTAGCCTTCAAGACTCTTCGGGATATCATAATGTATTACAAAACGTACATCTGGCTTATCGATACCCATACCAAAAGCTATCGTTGCCACAATGATATCTAACTCTTCCATGAGGAAGTCGTCCTGCGTCTTAGAGCGTGTCTCTGAATCAAGTCCTGCATGATAAGGAGCTGCCTTGATATCATTAGCTTGCAAGATAGCAGCCAATTCCTCCACCTTCTTACGCGAAAGACAATAGATAATACCACTCTTACCGGTATGCTGTTTGATAAACTTGATAATCTGCTTATTCGTATCGTCATCACTCTTCTTCGGACGTACCTCATAATAAAGGTTCGGACGATTAAAAGAGCTTTTGAACTCGGCACAATCCTCAATACCTAAGCTACGTACAATGTCCGTACGCACCTTATCGGTAGCCGTTGCTGTGAGCGCAATAACAGGAGCAGTACCAATCGTTTCGATGGCACAACGAATCTTACGGTACTCTGGGCGGAAATCATGTCCCCACTCCGAGATACAGTGTGCCTCATCAATGGCGTAGAAACTAATCTTCACTGACTTCAAGAACTCCATATTCTCTTCCTTATTTAAAGACTCTGGAGCAACATAGAGTAGTTTTGTACGACCAGAAACGATGTCTGCACGTACCTGATCGATTTCAGCTTTCTTCAAGGAAGAGTTGAGATAATGTGCTACACCATCCTCCTCGCTGATTCCATTGATGACGTCCACTTGGTTCTTCATCAATGCAATGAGCGGAGAAACGACAATCGCCGTTCCCTCCATAATCAATGAAGGAAGTTGATAGCAAAGACTCTTTCCACCACCTGTAGGCATCAGTACGAAAGTATCGTGTCCGTCAAGAAGATTACGGATAATAGCCTCCTGATCGCCTTTGAATTTATCAAAGCCAAAATAGTGTTTTAGTTTTTCGGTAAGATTGACTTCTTGTGTCATGTTAATAGCTGGGTATATTCCGATCCTTTACGGTTTCTGTAGAAATTACACAGCCTACTGACGCGAAGGGTTCTCCACATCAGTAGGCTGTATATATAGGTTTTATGAGACTGTATTCGATTTCTGAATATGAGCCTTATCAAGTTGTTGACGAACGTATTCTTCCGTCACCTCAAATGACTTTATACGTCGTGAAGGTACGTCGAACATAGCATCCATCATCACAGCCTCAACGATTGAACGCAATCCACGGGCTCCAAGCTTATACTCTACACCCTTATCTACGATATAATCAAGTGCTGCTTCGGTGAAAGTTAGCTCAATGCCATCCATCTTGAACAACTTAATATACTGTTTCACGATAGAGTTCTTTGGCTCAACAAGAATCTTACGCAATGCCTCGCGGTCAAGCGGATTAAGATAGGTAAGCACTGGCAAACGTCCAATAATCTCAGGAATAAGACCAAATGACTTCAAGTCTTGAGGAAGGACATACTTCATCAAGTCGTTCTTATCTATCTTCGCAACGTTCTGCACAGAGTTGTAACCAACCGTGTGCGTATTCATTCGTTGTGCAATCTTACGCTCGATACCATCGAATGCACCACCACAGATGAAAAGGATGTTGCGAGTATCAACGTGAATGTAATCTTGATCAGGATGCTTACGACCACCCTTTGGCGGTACGTTAACCATTGTTCCCTCCAAGAGTTTCAGTAAACCCTGCTGTACACCCTCACCGCTTACATCACGAGTAATGCTTGGATTATCACTCTTACGCGCAATCTTGTCAATCTCATCGATGAAGACAATACCACGCTCAGCCGCAGCAACGTCATAATTAGCAACCTGCAAAAGACGTGAGAGAATACTCTCCACATCCTCTCCTACGTATCCAGCTTCTGTGAATACAGTTGCATCAACAATCGTGAAAGGCACATCAAGGAGTTTAGCTATGGTGCGAGCAAGCAATGTCTTACCCGTTCCTGTAGAGCCTACCATGATGATATTGCTCTTCTCAATCTCTACACCATCATCATCCTTTGGCTGTTGTAAACGCTTATAATGGTTATAAACAGCCACAGCAAGATAGCGTTTCGCCTCATCCTGACCAATGATATATTCGTCAAGATACTGCTTGATTTCCTTTGGTTTAGGCACCTTTGAGTTTGAAAGCCTCACCATCGCCATTCTGATCCTGCGCCAATGCACCAGTCTGCATGACGATATTATAAGCCTGCTGTGCACATTCCTCACAGATATAGCCGTTCAAGCCTGTGATAAGGAGTTTTACATCCTTCTCACCTCGACCACAAAAACTACATTTCTTTTGGGGCATTATTATCCTTTACTTTACTTCTTCTGAAGCGTTACTTACTGGTTTTCTCATCAAAACCTCATCAATCATACCATACTCCTTAGCTTCTTCTGAAGTCATCCAGTAGTTACGGTCACTGTCATTCCAAACTTTTTCGAATGGTTGATGAGAGTGTTCGCTGATGATGTTATAGAGTTCTTTCTTGAACTTCTGAATCTCGCGTGCCTCAATCTCTATGTCAGATGCCTGACCTTGTACACCACCCAATGGCTGGTGAATCATCACACGACTATGCTTCAAGGCTGAACGCTTGCCCTCCTTACCTGCAACGAGCAGTACGGCAGCCATAGACGCAGCCATACCTGTACACAGTGTAGCAACATCACTGGAGATAAATTGCATGGTATCATAGATACCTAAGCCCGCAGTAACGCTTCCACCAGGAGAATTAATATAAATAGATATATCCTTACCTGGGTCAACAGAATCCAAGTAAAGCAGCTGTGCCTGAATTGTATTGGCTGAATAGTCATCTACCTGAGTCCCGAGAAAGATGATTCTCTCCATCATCAGACGTGAGAAGACATCCATCTGAGTCACATTCAGCTGACGCTCCTCAAGGATATATGGGTTAAGATACTGTGCCTGTGCTCTCATCACGTCATCAAGCACCATACCGTTCATCCCAAGATGCCCTGTAGCATACTTTCTAAAATCGTTCATTGTTTTCCTTTCTTATAATTTATATATGACAAAAAATAGAGGTTATCGACCTCCCTTATCATTGTCATCTATACAAACACCATGCCACTCAGTGCGACATTTGCCTGCATATCTAAAGCAAAGATAAGCAAAAAAATCGATAACCTCTATATATAAAGGAAGATTTTTCTAAAAATATTACTCGCTTACAAGTTTGTTGAATTCCTCAAGACTTACTGTCTTAACGTTCAATTTAACAACCTCCTTGATAGCCTCAGCAAGCTTACGATCGAGAGCTGCCTCAACGAATGAATCAACATTCTCACGTTTCTTCAGCATCTCATCAGCATAACCATTCAAGTAATCCTCTGGTACGTTAGTCATACCATACTGAGCAAACTGTGCACGTGCCATCTGGCGAGCGCTCTCACGAACATCATTGTCATCAACTTTGATGTTGTGATCCTTAGCCAACTGCTCCTTAATCAAGTGCCATGTCAACTCCTTGATGCTCTGTGCATAGTTCTTCTCTACGAACTCCTCACCCTTATCCTGGTTGTTTGCCAACATGATGCGCTTCAAAATAGCGTCTGGATAAGTCAAATCACCTACCTTCTTCTCGCAGTAAGTGCGAAGATCCTGAATGAACTTGTAGTTAGAATCGCCCTTCAACTGCTCTGTCAAACCGTCAGCGATAGCCTTACGGAAAGCAGCCTCATCCTTGATATCAGCATCCTCACCATAAACACTCTTCCAAAGCTCAGCGTTGTTCTCAGCCTTAACGAAGCGTGAAATCTCTGTAATCTGATAAGAGAAGTTACCCTTGTGCTCAGCAACCTCCTCTTTCTTAATCTTCAAGAGTGAAGAAACCTCGATATCATTATCAGGATAAGCTGCTGTTGGGTTAAAGGTAATGATATCACCAAGCTTAGCACCATCGAAGAGCTTCTTCTGATCCTCAACCTTGATATACTGTGGCATCAATGATGCACCCTCAACGGTGATACCACCCTCGAGTGTATTTCCATTCTCATCCAACTCACGAAGGTCACCCTTCAACAAGTCACGCTGCTCTGGATCGAATACCTCAGCCTGCTCATAGTGACCAGAACGGCTCTGGAACATCTCAACCTGCTGATCAATCAACTTATCATCAACAGCAATCTCGTAGTAGTCAATCTTGTTCTTGCCATTCAGTTCAATCTTGAACTCTGGAGCAACAGCAATATCAAACTTGAACTCGTAAGGAGCTGGTTTTTCCAAGTCTACTGCCTCTTGAGACTCAGAACCCATTGGCTGACCCAACATCTGAATCTTGTTATCAGCGATATATTTCTGGAGGCTCTCACCAAGAATCTTATTGATAGCATCCATCTTTACCTGTGGACCATACTGACGCTTAATCAGACCTACAGGCACCTGACCCTGACGGAAACCAGGAACGTTGGCACGCTTGCGATAATCCTTGAGAGTTTTCTCTACCTCATCCTTGTAATCAGCTTCCTCAACAGTGATGGTCATCAAGCCATTCACTTTGTCGGGATTCTCAAATGAAATTTTCATCTTTGATGTTATATATTTATGTTTATTATTATTTATCAAAAGTATAAATTCACAAGAGGGCGCAATTACCCCTTATAGACTTTGAAGTGCAAAGATACTTAAAAAATCGCATAACCTTATAATATATAAGTGGAAATTTGTTTTTTTAACCAAGATAATTGGCTACGGAAGGCTGTAATTGGGTTTATTTTTTTCAATCAACAAAGCTGCTTACAGCCAACTCTTTTTATAGTGTTTTTTTCCGTAAGCAGCTTTTTTTATTTTGCACTTACTCTTTATATCTGAAAAGCTCCTTTCTCGAATTATTTTTCATGAAAATAAATATTTATGGTCGTGAAGAAAAATATTTCTTTTCATGAAAAAAAATATTTTTCTTCATGAAAAATAATTCGCAACTTACTTACTCTTGCATAAACAAAGGCGCGAAGAATACTTTATCTTTGCGCCTTTCTAACGGCTAATATAGCCTATCTAAAAGAGAGGATATATTCCTCTTATAAACCATTCGCCTCTTCCTGAGCACGTTTACGCTGATCGAGCAACTGGAAGTCTTTCTTCTGAAGAACGAAATCTGTACCGAGGTATTTCTCCTTCACAATCTTATTGGCTGCCAACTCTTCTGGAGTACCCTTAAAGAGGATGCGTCCCTCAAAAAGAAGATAGGCGCGATCGGTAATATTCAACGTCTCATGTACATTGTGATCGGTAATAAGAATACCGATATTACGGAACTTCAAACGCCAAACGATGTGCTGAATATCCTCTACAGCAATAGGGTCTACGCCTGCAAAAGGCTCATCAAGCATAATAAACTTTGGGTCAATAGCCAAACAACGAGCAATCTCACAACGACGACGCTCACCACCAGAGAGTCGGTCACCAAGATTCTTACGTACCTTCTCCAATCGGAATTCGCGAATCAGACTCTCCATCTTATCAATGCGCTCCTGCTTTGACAACTTTGTCATCTCCAAGACACTCATAATATTATCTTCCACACTCATCTTACGGAAGACACTCGCCTCCTGTGGAAGATAGCCAATACCTGCACGAGCACGCTTATAAACAGGGAAGTTGGTAATTTCCTGATCGTCAATATATACATGTCCCTCATTAGGAACCACCAATCCCGTTGTCATATAAAACGACGTGGTTTTTCCCGCACCATTTGGTCCGAGCAATCCCACAATCTCACCCTGCTTCACATTGATGCTCACACCATTGGCAACAGTACGCTTTCCGTATCGCTTCACCAGTTTATCTGTACGAAGAATACTTCCCTCGCCTTCTGGGCGTACAACAATATTATCTAACTCTGCGTTATCTTTCTCTTTTTCCAATTCTGGCATAATGATAATCTTTACAGAAACCACATAGAAGGAGAAAAGGCCCTGACATTCTCTTCTGTCCTCGCCTGTTTTCATTTCCACTATCGCTGCAAATTTACGAAATAAAAAGCAGATAGCTGTCAGTAAGAGGATAAATACTCTGCAAAGAAACGAAAATATCATTAAACGAAAACAGCAGGATGCCCCCATCCTGCTGTCTGTATTTATCTAAGAGGCAATTGTAGCCGTCAGCTTATCGCTTCACTTTCACATAATCACCTGATTCTGAACGTACAACATACATACCACGCTCCAGCTCTACCGTAGCAGGCACCTGACCCGTCCAGACCGTCTTGCCGTCAAGGCTGTAGACCGTTACCCTCTGAGGTGTAGATGCATCAATGCGGCAGCCTGTCTCTGTAGCAGAAACACCGAATATAGATGCGTTGTCCTTCACCGTTGAAATACCAGTAGGATTCTTTTCCAGCTTAATCATATAAGTGCTGATAGTGTTCTTGCCTTTCACACCAATGCCTGGATAGCCACCGTTGGTCATCGTACAGTAGACACGTACAAGGTTGTCCTCAGAAAGGCTGGCATCAAAGGTGAACTTTCCCGACTCACTTGTCATAAGATCAGCAGGAACGTTCTGATAGCTCGCTGTTTCACTCGCCTTATATTTCCATACGAATTCCGTCCTCTCACGTGCAGTTGAGATACCACGGCTGAGGAAGAGGTCGGACAGGTCAACTGTCAGACCGCTGACCTTACTCTTCGGGACGAGGTAAGAACCCTGTGATGAATACCTAAAATCCTCCAGCGGTGCATCTACAACGTAACGATCGGGTATCTGATCAAAGGCAAGTGCATTGCCACGGACGTCAAGCAACGTCAGTTCCTTCAGCATCTTAGCACCCTTAATACCACGGAGGCCCTTGTTCTTTGCAGGCAAGGAGCACACAAGCGAGGTCAGGTGCGTGTTGTTTCTCACATCCAACGTGTCAATTGAGGCACCCACGAAACCAATCTGTGACAGGTTCGGTGCGTCCCAGTTGTTCACCTTCTTCAGTGAGCCCTGTCCCAGAAGTGTAGGAGAAGCCTGCACAGACTTCATCATATCACTCTTTGGCAGAACGATTTCCTCTACACCTGTAAAGGTCAGCGTGAGTACTTCCAGGTTAGGACACTGCGCCACGTCTACCTTGTTATGCTTCTGCAAGTCAACATAATCGACATTCAGGTTCTTCAATGCATCAGACTTTACCTCCAACACGCCGTTGACCTGCTTCTTCTGCACGATACGCAAAGTCACCAGTTTGTCAGCCGCTACCTCTATGGTTCTCTCACTTGTTGAGGGATGCACAAAGGTGTATTCGACCATCGTCAGGTTGCCATCTGTTGCCGCAGTGTAAGTCTTGACTGCCTCATTTGCTCCGAAATTACAGACCAAAGGGACATTGGCATCCGTACGGACGGCAAAAGATACGTCAGTGGCATTCGGCGCAATACTTAAAACAATACGCTCACTTGGAATAGTCTGAGCTGATACCATTGTCACATAGCTTAGAAACAAAGCCGAAACGAGTAGTTTTTTCATCATACGCTTTTGTAAGTTAGACTCCCCTTGTACAGGGAAAGAAGTTATTTAAATAATATATTGAATGTTAACAAACGGCTCCGGACTCTCCATCCTTATTTCAGACTGCAGAATACCATCCTTGATATTACACATTAAGTGATTTGACTGCAATATTAATAAAATTCTGATACTTACACAAACAAAAAGCTATCAAATCAACAATAGACATTAAATATTTTTATTATATCCGCCTACAACCGTCCGTTATCTTTTATTTTTGCAAGAAATAACCAGCCTGACACTTGCAGAATAACAGTCGGATTATGCCGATTCACACCAAATCTCTATCAGAATAACAAAGAACAGGAAAGCTGGAAGGCTGCACTGTACAGGAACAACACCTCTGTCAAAAACAAAAAGATAAGCTGTAGACATCGAGAAATCAGCAATCTATCGTCCATAGCTGACCATTCACCATAGCAGAAATGAGAAAGATTTTATTAATTAATGTCTTTCTTTTCTCTTTCTGTGATATTTTGGTTAAATTTGCATTTTGAACATCAAATAGAAAGAACATGCTTTTATTCAAATGGCTGACAACATTCGGTAATTATCTTATATTAATGGGACGATCATTCAGTCGTCCTGAACGAATGAGAATGTTCCTAAAGCGATATGTTAAAGAGATGTCCCAGTTGGGTGTCGACTCAATCGGTATCGTATTACTCATCTCTTTCTTTATTGGAGCAGTTATATGTATACAGATTAAACTTAACGTGCAGAGCCCTTGGATGCCACATTGGGTGTCGGGTTATGTGACGAGAGAGATCATGCTTTTGGAGTTCTCCAGCAGTATCATGTGTCTGATTCTATCAGGTAAGGTTGGGTCAAACATTGCTTCAGAGTTAGGAACCATGCGTGTGACACAGCAGATAGATGCCTTAGAGATTATGGGTATCAACTCTGCCAGCTACCTCATCTTACCAAAGATTATGGGACTCATCACAATCATGCCATTCCTTGTTATCTTTTCTGCAGCAACAGGTATCATTGGAGCATACGCCACAGCCTACCTTGCACATATCATCACACCAGTAGATTTGACTGCTGGTTTGCAACATGATTTCAATCCGTGGTTTATGTGGATGAGTATCATCAAGGGATTCTTCTTTGCCTTTATCATTTCGAGTGTATCGTCTTATATGGGCTACACGGTGAAGGGTGGAAGTGTTGAAGTCGGTAAAGCATCTACAGATGCTGTAGTCTGCTCAAGCGTACTGATTCTCTTCAGTGACGTTTTCCTCACACAGATGTTGAGTTAAACCTCCCCCCACCCCTCCAAAGGAGGGGAGATTAGAGAGAATAAATCAACTCCTGAAAGTTAATACTAACTAATTAATAAGCCCATCTTCCCCCACAAGTAAGCAGATTGGGCTCCCCTCCCTTCGGAGGGGTCGGGGGAGGCTCTATGATTGAAGTAAAACATCTATTCAAATCATTCGGCGACAAGGAAGTGCTGAAGGATATAAACATCGTTTTTGAAGACGGAAAAACAAACCTCATCATCGGACAGAGTGGTGCTGGTAAAACCGTTCTCATGCGTTCGCTCACCGGACTGCTTGACCCAACTAAGGGTGAAGTACTTTATGACGGACGTAACTTTGTCAACATGTCAAAGAAAGACCAGATTCTCATGCGTCGTGAGATGGGTATGATTTTCCAAGGTGCTGCCCTCTTTGACTCGCTCACTGTACTGGAGAATGTTCGTTTCCCATTGGACATGTTTTCGGACATGACTGCTCAGGAACGTGACAAAAGAGCTATGGAATGTCTTGATCGTGTGAACCTGACTGGAGCTGAACAGAAGTTTCCTGGTGAGATTTCGGGTGGTATGCAAAAGCGTGTAGCTATTGCTCGCGCCATCGTTATGAACCCGAAGTATCTTTTCTGCGATGAGCCAAATTCTGGTCTTGACCCTAAGACATCACTGGTCATAGACGAACTTCTAACGAGTATCACGCGTGAGTTCAATATGACTACCATCATCAACACTCATGATATGAACTCCGTCTTGGGTATTGGTGAGAATATCGTTTTCATTGCAGATGGTAGAAAAGAATGGCAAGGCGACAAAGAGACAGTCATCACTTCACATAACCAGAAACTTAACGACCTCGTCTTTGCTTCTGACCTCTTTAAGAAAGTCAAGAGCATAGAAGAAAACAAGACTACATTATAAGGAAACTCAGCAACTTATCAGTTCTGAAATATACAGAAAAAAGCCCTTATCCTTCCTGCCAAACAGGGGGATAAGGGCTTATCGATTTCTGTTGTTGTCCGATAAAGCCAACCGCAAACCAATCATTTGAGCCTGAACAGGTTTTGTTTTATTGTCGAGCAGATTGTCTGTCTTTGTAACGAAGGCGTATCAGCTACGTAAAGTTAGAAGGACAAGAGGAGACCATACCCATACATAGATAGGGTTTTGAAAAATCATTCTGTGTGGTGATATTAGGACTAAAGAATGTTAATTTAAACAATCTTTCTTTATAAACATCTGTAATTCAATTAATTTTGCAAGAAACGATGAACTTAATGTTACTTAAAGATTTCTTTCAAATATTTCCTGACGAAGAAAGCTGTATAGACTATTTTCGTCAGATTCGAGAAGAAGTAGGAATTACCTGTCCTAAATGTGGCTATACTGAGCATAAATGGTTAGATGGTAGAAAAGCATTTCAATGTAAGACTTGTGGTTATCGTACTCCCCTAACAAAGGGTACTGTTATGGAAAGAAGTCACATACCCTTATATGATTGGTTCTTTACAGCTCACATGATGACTTCATTCAAGCAAGTCCTTTCTGCAAAAGAGATTCAATATCAATTAGAACGAAAAGATTACCCTTCCGTATGGCTGATGATGATGAAGTACCGTGATATCATGGGTAAAAAGAGAAGCACAATATAGCTTATCAGCACAGGTAGAACTGGATGTATCTTACTTTCAAACCTCTGTTATAACAAATCCTGAATCCGAAGATATTGAGAAAGAGACCAAAATGGTACAAACGCCTGTATTGGTAATTGCAGAAAGTAAGCCTGTGGATGAAATATTGCGCGAGTATCTTACAAATATAACTGAAAACAAGTACGTTAACAAAGCATCAAAACTTCTCAGGAGGTCTTCTACACAGAAAGTCAAGAAGGTTGTACGTTATATCAAGATGTTCGCTATGCACGATAGTAAATATGCCTCCATAAAACCATATGCAGAAAAGGCTGTGAGTCCCACTGCTAAAGTTGTTACTGACGGAGGAACAAATCTTATTAGACTGAGAGAGTTGTTCTGTCATGAATCTTATAGGGAAACGGAAGGGGAGGTGCATGAGGTGGTGACTAAGGTTCTGCCGTGGGTACATATAGTAACAGGAGAATGTCGTAGTGCAATAGAGGCTATTCATAAGGAAGTGGATCAAAGATTTCTCCAACTCTATCTCAACGAGTATTGTTGGAAGTTCAATCGTCGATTCTTCCGGGACAGTAAGCTGCCGAAGTATGATTTGTTTTATAAAATCATAAGGACTGCCGCAAATTACACATCTGATATAAAGTGGAGAAACTATAATACAGGATATTAACATTTATTAGTCCGAACATCACCACACAGAAAAAAATCATTACATAATTTCGAATAAATCATCTGCAAACAAAGGAAAAACATATGTAAAAAGCAAGTTTACAACCAGCAGTAAATCAATTAGTTACAAAGTCGTGCGAAAAAGGTGCTTTATTGGACTTCAATTAAGCCTTAATTGAGCTTCAATTAACGCCCTTTTGAACCGCAATTAAGCCTTAATTGAAGTGCAAGAGAGCGTAGATTGAAAATGAAGGAAAGAAAAAACAGGACAAAAAAGATTCTCCCATAAGACCGACACAGACGCAAAGTCCCACATACTTAGAAAGAATCGGGTTCACAATTCTGTCAACAAAAGCAAATGGAAAGATTACCATTTTCATTCATCTTAGTTTGCTTTATTCTTCACAGCCACATCATACTCCTCATAAACCTTGTCACATAGTGCTTCAAAACCAGGGAGACTAAAATAATGCCGGCTATCAATATAGTTGCGGAAAGAATCGTTGTAATAGAGCTCGTGCCCAAAGAGAGAAGTATCCTCTCGGTCATACTTCTTACTGAACTTATAGAGATAATAACAAAGATAGGCTGCAACCTTATAGCGTTCTTCCTTCGTAAATTCAGTCATCCACATAGGAAGTTTTTGCTCCTCTATATTCAACAGATAGTCTATATAATCATTGAAGAGCCTTATCCACTCCATATTTCTTCTGTTGCAGGTAGTTTCAAGATGCTTTTCAAAAGTCCTTTTCTGATTTCAACTTTTGCGTGCTTCGCCTTTCGTTTACTGGCTAAAGTATTGTCAAGAATCCAAGGGTCATTAACGTCAGTATATTCTTTCAACATGTTAGCCATTACTAACTTATTTATTTCTTCGTTCTTGTCATATCCATACTCACGCAGCAGGTCTATAAGAAACGCAGCTTCGTTCTTCTTCAACCATTCAAGAGCGTCTTTACTATCATAGAAGATAAAATTGTTTTCGTTGAAAAATATGCTATCATTGAAGTTAAAATAGAGTTTTCCACGTTTTATTACTTTCCTGTGATTTTTACCTATGGCATCATCAGGCAGTCCCTCTATCTTTACCGCACTGTCAATTGTGGGGGAAGTAATGATGTAATTGTAGTTTGGCACATAGACAAGTCTGTTCCAGAAATACTCTTGTTCGCCGAAACTGTCACCACCCATCGACTTTTCCTGCTTAGCCCGTTCTGTTGCACTACCATTCTTAAAGATGTACGTTCTGAAGCCTCTCGTCAATTGAATATCATTACTTTGGTTTACATCAACTCCAAAATATTTCAGAATGGCTTCTCTGGCCCTCTCGTTATCAACGGGTTTATAGCCCTTGCGACGGATTGCTTCATCAATCAGTTCGACAGCAATATCAGTGTATTCCACTTGAGCCTTCTGCGGAAAAGAAAGGATTCCTCCATCCGACACTTTTGTCAAGTCCAGATAATAGGCTCTGATCTGCTTATCATACTGACTTAGCAGGTCTTTCTTGACCGCAACAACCGTATCAGCAGTATTCTCCTGCTGCGGAACCTTACGCTGATTATCACAGCTGCTTCCCAAGACCATGAGCAGCAGCGTCAAAAGGAGATACTTGCTTTGTTTCATCTTTTTCATTCTCTACTTCAAGAAATCCGTCCGACAATAAGACCCAGTTCAGGCGAAAGAATCTAAGAGTAAACCGACTTTCTATCGCCAGGACTACCCGTAATCTCCATTAGTACAAACAGCCTTAAAGGTAAACATGCCATTATCCACACAATGCCTATCTCATCATCCACACTCCGTGCTTCTTTAGCATTGGTACAACAACCTGCTCCGTTGTCTTGTCGCCATAATGAAACAACAGAAAGGCACTGGCTGTACTATCCTTTTCAGAGAAAACAGATGAAGCCAATGACACAGAATCAATCCCTTCATGCTCTTTCTTCTGCTGCTCGATAAACTGACGGAGGTTTGTTAAGAGTTGCTTTCGATAACTATCAGGTAACTTCTCTGAACGATTCTCACCTCCTAAAAAAGTTTCATACTGACCTTTCAATAGTTGTTCGTAGTAGAGTTTGGCTGCACGACCAGCCAACTCTCCTTGGTCTACCTCTTTTTTCTTACTGCAAGCCATCAATAAAAATGGCAAAGCAAAAAGAAAAGGAAACATTATTCTCTTCATAGGCAACACCTCCTACGACTACTTCTGACGAATGAATATATTAATTGGACAGCCATGCAGGTTCCAGTTCTCACGTATCTTGTTCTCCAAGAAACGACGATACTGCTCCTTAACATACTGTGGCAGGTTCGCATAGAACACGAAAGAAGGAATCTGTGTGTTTGGAAGTTGTGAGCAATACTTAATCTTGATATACTTACCCTTCACTGACTGTGGTGGCGTTGCCTCAATAATAGGAAGCATCACCTCATTCAACTTCGTTGTACCAATATGCATTGTGCGGTTCTGATATACCTCTTTCGCTGTTTCCAAAACCTTAAAAATACGTTGCTTTGTTAGTGCTGAAGCAAAGATGATTGGGAAGTCAACGAACGGAGCCATACGCTTACGAATAGCATTCTCGAAGGTATCAATAACCTTTTGGTTCTTATCTTCAACCAAATCCCACTTATTCACAACGACAACAAGACTCTTATTATTACGCTGTATGAGCTGGAAGATATTCATATCCTGCGCCTCGATACCACGTGTTGCATCCAACATCAGAATACAAACATCAGAGTTCTCAATGCTTCGGATAGAACGCATAACGCTATAGAACTCCAAGTCTTCACTCACCTTGTTCTTACGACGGATACCGGCAGTATCAACAAGATAGAAATCAAAACCAAACTTCGTATAGCGAGTATAGATACTATCGCGCGTTGTACCAGCAATCTCGGTTACAATATTACGGTCCTCACCAATGAAGGCATTGATAATACTTGACTTACCAGCATTAGGACGACCTACGACAGCAAAACGAGGGATATCCTGATCAACTGCTTCCTCTGGCACATCCTTCAAGTTCTCAAGCAGAATATCAAGCAAGTCACCTGTTCCACCACCAGTAGCAGCACTAATACAGATAGGCTCTCCCAAACCGAGTTTATAAAACTCTGCTGCCTGATAATACTCACCGCTGTTGTCAACCTTATTCGCAACAAGGAGTACAGGGAGCTTAGTGCGACGAAGAATCAATGCTACATCCTCATCCCAGTCGGTGATACCCGTTTCAGTATCAACAACAAAGAGGACGAGATCAGCTTCTTCCGTTGCCACAAGCACCTGCTTGCGAATTGCATCTTCAAAAATATCGTCTGATTTAACAACCCATCCACCAGTGTCAACAATAGAAAATTCGCGTCCGTTCCACTGACACTTACCATACTGACGGTCGCGTGTTGTACCAGCAGTATCGCTCACAATCGCATGACGTGTCTGAGTTAATCGATTGAAAAGTGTGGACTTACCTACGTTTGGACGTCCCACAATAGCTACTAAATTTGCCATTAATATTGGTCTTTTCCCTCCTCATAATTCAGTGCTAACACTGTTGAAAGATTATGAAAAGGCGCCGGATGTGGTCAGGCATCCGATGAATATTTGCCGAGGATGACCATTCCCCAGCCCTCGCATTGTGCGAGAGTGTGCCCTACTAAGCAGTCAGGGCAAATTGTTTTTATTATCAAGGAAGCTATTAGCCGTATTAGCCTTATCAACCCAATAAGGCTACTAAAATATCTCCCCAGCCTATCCCGTTAGGCTCTCCCCTCCTTCGGAGGGGCTGGGGGAGGTCCCCCTTACTCTGGACTATAGCCAAAGTGTTTCAATTCTTTCTGTGAGTTGCGCCAGTCCTTATCCACTTTCACGAAAGTTTCAAGGAATATCTTCTTATCGAAGAAACGTTCCAAGCTCTTACGTGCTTCGGTAGACACCTTCTTAAGTGCCATACCCTGATGTCCAATAATAATTCCTTTCTGGCTGCTACGTTCCACATAAATGATAGCACTGATGTGAATCTGGCGGTCATCTTCCTTGAAACGTTCAATAACAACCTCAACAGAATAAGGGATTTCCTTATCATAATAGCGCAGAATCTTCTCACGAATAATCTCTGATACGAAGAACTTAGCTGGCTTATCTGTCAACTGGTCTTTATCAAAGAATGCCGGACTCTCTGGTAACAGTTCGTGAACACGCTTCAAAAGAATATCTACGCCAAACTTATTCTTAGCAGAAATAGGGAGTATCTCTGCATTAGGCAACAATCCATGCCACTTTGTTACAAGATTACCAAGTGTCTTCTGGTCACTCTCATCAATCTTATTAATAAGAAGGATGACAGGAATTGACATCTTAGAAACCTTCTCCAAGAAGTCCATATTCTTCTCAGGATCTTCAACAACGTCTGTTACATAAAGTAAGATATCGGCATCTGCCAAAGCTGACTCAGAGAACTGGAGCATCATCTCCTGCATCTTATAATTTGGTTTCAGTACACCCGGTGTGTCTGAAAATACAATCTGGGTATCTTCTGTATTGACAATTCCCATGATACGATGGCGCGTTGTCTGTGCCTTAAACGTGGCAATACTGAGCTTCTCACCGACGAGTTGATTCATCAGCGTACTCTTTCCGACATTCGGATTACCAACGATATTTACAAATCCAGCTTTATGCATATAATCTATTCACCCACTATTTCCTTCCACAGGAAGGAATGTTTGAAAAGTTCTGTTATAATTATAAGAGGAGAAAGGGGAGGTAGAAAAGTCCTACTATGCCACTCTCCTAATCCCTTTAACGAAAAAACGCACCTATCTTATAAGAAAAGAAAGATGCGCTTTTTTATATGATAACTTAAAGTCTTTATTTCTTAACCGCAGCAGCGTCACCGTCATAAGCCCACTTAAAGTAAGATGCGCCATTAACGAAACCTGCACCAAAGCCGGTGAAAATGATATTATCACCCTTCTTCAGCTGTGACTCAAAATCCCAAAGAACAAGTGGCATACAAGCAGCACTGGTATTACCATAACGCTGAATGTTAACCAATACCTTCTCCATTGGAACTCCAATGCGTTTTGCAACAGCCTCGATGATACGAAGATTTGCCTGATGACAAACTACGTAATCAACATCATCTTGAGTCAAGCCATTGCGCTCCAAAAGTGTAGCACAGTCGTCACCCATCGCTGTAACAGCATAACGGAAGACGGTGCGTCCCTCTTGGTAAGTGTAATGCAAACGATGATCAATTGTAAAGCTTGAAGAAGGACATACAGAACCACCTGCCTTGATATGGAGGAATGGAAGTCCCTTACCGTCTGTGCGATGATAAGAATCAATCATACCAACGCCTTCCTCGGTTGTACCCTCTAACATCACAGCACCTGCACCATCACCGAAAAGTGGACAAGTTGCGCGATCACGATAATCAGTAATAGCTGACATCTTATCAGCACCAATAACAATGATACGCTTGTGACGACCACTTTGGATCATATTGCAGGCAACATCGAGTGCATACATGAAACCACAACATGCAGCAGCTAAGTCAAATGCGAAGGCATTCTTCAATCCCAGCTTTCCTAATACGATAGAAGCTGTTGAAGGATGCGGATAGTCAGGAGTCGATGTAGCAACAACAACAGCATCAATACTGTCTGGATCAGCACCTGTCTTTGTCATCAGGAGCTTTGCTGCCTTGCGGGCCATATAGGATGTACCGAGTCCCTCTTCGGTGAGGATTCGGCGTTCCTTGATACCTGTACGAGTGGTAATCCACTCATCGTTAGTATCAACCATGCGAGACAATTCCTCATTATTGAGGACATAGTCTGGCACGTAACCAGCGACACCTGTTATAATCGCATTAATCTTACTCATGCTTACTCAGCTGTTTCCTTTACGACAGCAACCTTACCACGATAGTTACCACAAGTTGGGCAAACTGTGTGATAAACATAATAAGAACCACAGTTAGGCATAAAGCCAATGTAGGAGCTACTGCCTTATCGTGAGTTCTTCTCTTGAGTGTACGAGTCTTTGACTGTCTTCTTTTTGGATGTGCCATAATTCTTTAAACGTTTAATATTTTATTTTTTCAATTTTAATAGAGCTTCCCAGCGCGGATCCATCGCCTGCTCGTCTTCCTCACCGCTTCGGGCGGCAGAATACTCCTCAAGAGCTCGTACCATAGCAGGGTTGCATTTTCCAGGTGCATGCACATGCTTGATAGGGATTGCGAGAGCTATGAATTCGTAGAGGTACCATGCAACATCGAGTATTCCTTCGTCCTCGGCCACCGTCACAAGGTCGTCCTCTTCTGAGTTTTCTTTTCCTAACTTAACTTCGAGACGTTGTGTTGTCTCTATTGGCTGCTCTACTGGGTCGAGACATATATCACACGGTACCATTACCGTACCTGTCTCGTGGAAATCAAGGGTAAAGAAATCATCTCCTGTGCGCACAATATCAAGAGATACATGCACACGTCCTTGACTCACTTCAGGAGCGTCAACTGCCTTAAAGTAAGCGTCATCCAGGTCGAACTCAAGGTGATTTACACCTTCTTCCAGACCCTTCAAATCTATTTTAAGGGTTTCTAAGTCCATAATTGGGTTGCAAAGTTACGAATATTTTTCTGATTATAAGCAAATTATAAGTAAAAAAAGTAAGGACACCCTTTGTTAGATGATTTATGTTCTATTTCTTCTACATAATATGAAATGGGGTCTTGCATTGCACTATCATTAGAAAAATTAAGGCATTTTCTTAATATGTCGAGTATATAAACAACTTTGTATTCTCAACTCATCTAATGCTCTATTAGTAATAAAATTAGAAATATGTAATTGTAAAAGTCTAATTATTTGCACGTAAATAAATATTTTTTTTCATGAAAGGAAATATTTATTTTCATGAAGAAAAATAATTATTCTCATGAAAAGAAATCCATCATATTGACCTTCACGCTTTGCTAAGTTCTATGCGAAAAGTTGTCCCCTTCCCTACTTCCGAGCTTTTCACATATATCTTACCATGATGATATTCCTCAACAATACGTTTAGCAAGACT